>JGI24508J20089_1000005_pt1 | contig 675949 bp, 691 predicted proteins | sample LinPmetageLP24_FD_20089 | JGI IMG/M metagenome (IMG submission 20089) | reverse complement strand
GGGTAACTTACAATGCGAGAAGGTAAGACGATCCGTACCATCCAATGTCAGGTACTGAATGAAATTGGTCAGTAATTTTAGGTATTGCCTGACACTTTCAGTAAATCATTGTGTATCCGTGAGTCGGCTGGATCTTACTGTAGCCACGATAGATATATCGAGCATAAGGAGAAACGTAGCCATCGTGCAAGCACCGACGACAATGAGCCGTTTCAATCCGGTGATGGACTTTTTGTTCTCTTCACTTAGCCCATCTGCATCTGGTTCTTGCGTATGGCCAGTTTTTTCTGCGAGAGATCTCTCGATCGTCACATTATCATCTCGTGAAGATATCTCACTTTCTTGCCGGGTGTTTGACATCTTGTTGTTGAGGATGCTTTGTAGAATTGTGATTTCCACTTGACAAGAAGTGACAAAAGGTCAAAGAAGAGAATTTATGATCCAGGGTCGACTCAGGAGACAGAAGCTTCCGTTTTGAATCCGCAGATTTGTATGTCTAAGAATCGCGGTGTTATCACCTGAAGCTTTATCCCAATGCCTGCGCAACAGCGGGCATGTCCCGACGTGACCCATTCCTAGATGAGGTTGCCTTGCTCGGCTCCTGATTGGTCGAAACGGGACCATCGGCCACTCCCCGTGCCCGAGATGGTGATGCGGGCCCCCAAATCAGTGCCGTTCCCGTCGACTCTGATCTCAATTGACGGTACCGGATTGATAATGCAGCTCCACAAAATCTCCCATCAACGTATCATCGAAAAAGTCAAAGAATTGTGACAAATCCTCAGGACGGGTTGACGGGTCAAAGACTTCCCTCTGACTAGCATCCCGAGCAGCTGCCTCAGCTTGCTTGAAGATCTTGTCGTCAAGGAAATTCTTCACTCGATTCATCGCTGTTGCTGTACGGGAGAACATATCAATCTTCTCGTAGCCCGGCAAGGATGCCACACTCTCTAGCCGCTCAATGGCTTGGTCCACAACTGCGATGAAGTTGACTGATTCGCGAACGAGGGTGAGATTCCATTCTACATTCTCATAAGTTGACAACGCGAGAAGATTTGTAAGGGTATGTCTAAAACTTGGCCCTGGGTGAGAGTGAAATTAGCAACCTCCTCGTTTGACTGGGCTTGGAAGAGGACTGGAGAATTTCGCAGAAAGTCGCGAAGCATATAAAAGAAAGAACAATAGGCTTCCCCGAAACGTACAAGTCGGCATAGCCACTTTAAGGTAGTCTGATGCTGGAAACGAAAAGAAAACCTCGAAGTAAGATTTGCAAGCGTCAAGAGAATTGCATAGCAATTGGACCCGGGTGAAGTTCGAAAATGCTTCATTCGTTGTTCGTGACTCGCAAAGACTGATTTCATAAAGTGATATCTTAGTAGCATGAAAATGCAAATGGATGAATGCTACATAGATTCAAAGTCAGCTGGAAGATCCACAAAGTCATTTTTCCTCTCCAATATGCATACCGCTGTTTGCGTCCAGGGGAGGCAAGTTTTGACGAAGCTGTTCTGCATCCTGCTCGAAAACGCCGAACATAAGCATCGTGCTTGAATGTAACTCCCGGGGTTCCCATTTATACTGCCAAGAAGATTGATGGATGCGTTCGAGGAGAATTTGCTGTTTGACCAGCGCCGCAGCTGAAATATCACTGGGGGTAGCTCCGGACTGTCCCAAATCCTTGATGCACTGCTTGACATATGGCGAGTAGATCTGCATAGTTTCGACTCTCCTACAGAACTTGCTGCACCTAAAGTCCCCAGAGATCAATAAGTGTCAATACCTGGAATGAATTGCTGACTTACATGGAGGAGAGAAAGTAGAAGCCTACGAATGCTCTTTGTTCTTCAAGAGTTCTAGCACTTCTAGTAGGAGATTGGGTGACCGCACACATGTCCCAGAGAGCCTCTTCCCAGGGAGTCCTCGAAGTCGGAACTTTTGGTTGCGGTCGATGCAGACCGAGATCATGAATTAATGTTACTAGGAAGCATAATCAGAATAATTGCTATCTGCGAAGGGGGGCTGCTTATTGTCAGAGTTGAGGCGTCAAAGACTCAAGGCGACTGAGCATTGATTGGAAAAGATACTTACATCCCGCTGAAAGTAGGCTTGTCAACTGAGGAAAATTCTTCAAATGATGGTAACACCTGGCAAAGTCAATTTATCACATCTTCTAGAAGAAATAGAGTCTTGCCATCCAGCATAAGTCAAGATCCCAAGAAGCAAATCCAGGCTGCGTTCTCCTGATACAAACATCTTCTTGGCCAGCATTCCCATCACTCGCTTCCCAAGCGTAATTTGTTGAGCACTATCATGGACCGTAACAGCAAGGATCGAGATGTACAAGAATGGTTTTGTAGCATAAAGCTTCTCAGCCGAAATGCCTGGGGGAAGAGCAATAAACGGAAATTTGGGAATCATTTCGTCTCGGAAGAAGTTCAGAAGTATATTTGCCTCGAGAAAATCTGGTACCGCTGTATCAAGTTCATGGCTCGGTTGTTGCGGATTTCCCGGGAGGCCGGTTTGAGCCGCCGCGAAGCCTGGAGGAGATGTCGGACCACGCTGAGTTGATATACTACTGCCCCTCGTCGAGGTTGGGAAGTGTTGACCCAAGTTGACATCTCGCAAAGTATGGTCTTGCGTGGATTTGATGAGGGATACAAGGCCATCTAGCTTGTGCTCCAGATTCTCTACATTGGATTTTGTAGCATTTCTAGACGGCCTCAGCACGAATACCATTGAGCGCGGGTCATACCTACAGTGACGATTTAGGCTTTCGCTTTCTCTGGTGGCGATCTTGGGCAGTGGATGGCTCACAAGATCTCTTGAGTCGATGGCACCTAGGTAGTTGTGTCAGACCAGAACATGGGACAGGTGTTGACCGAACCTCTGACACTTCCCTCCATCCTCTCCCTCTACGACACATTTGACCTTTGCACGGGAACAATTGGCACAGGCTCGAGAGCTGTGTGTCTGGTTGATCCGCGTTGAGTCCGATTGAAGCGGGGCTGGATCTGACAGAGTCATGTTAAATGTAGTTGAATCTGTGGGTGCTCTGATCTAGAAAGAGTGTAAATATGGAAGGAAAGGAGGACGACGTTGACATACCTTGGTAAGATTCTCGGTAGAGAATGGCACTGGTCTTACGAAATTAGTGCTACTGGTGAACTCGGCAGCTGGTGGCAGGGTACTTGATAGGGCACAGCATCCTGAAACTTTAGCGACTCAGGCTCTTTTATAGCGCTTGTACACTGACAAGGCGGCAGCCCAAGGCCACCTGAAGCTTCCCAACACGGATCACACTGAATCTTGGAAATATTCCTATGTTTAGTCTTCATCTCCAATACCACCCTCATGTTCACTCTCACTATCTTTCATCATCTCATGTTTCATTTCTCACTGTCACATTCTGAGGTGGCCAACTTCTCGGCAATGGCTCCGATGGTGGTAATCCGGCCTACCAAGTCAGGACGTGTTCCTTCATACCCCCAAAGCAGCAAAGTCGGAATTTAGCTTCAATACGACGAAGTGAAGAATATAAAGCACAAAAGAATGTCGACATCGCCAAATCAAACACAAGCCACAAGTACCTTTCCAACGTGTGTCTCCGCCTGCCCTTTCTAATGCCAAGCTAGTCTAGCCTAGCAGACCCGCACGTGTCAGCATTTGTAAGGGTGGGGTGAGACAAAACTCTCTCAATTCGGACCCATCTCATCACTCACCAGCCTCACTTTCGCGTTACACCTGACCTGTACGTCGATGATTAAGCCGCGCCGCATCGACTAAAGGATGTGTCAGCGCCGGCCAGGTCAAGAAGATGTTGGTGCTGCTGCTGTACCGAAAACCGATTCAAATGTCTCGAAGTCAAGTTCCAGTTCAGTTCCAACACGTCCCTATCCACAAATGCTGCAGTTTGTGAGTGTGGGACCTGGAGGCTCGGTGTCTAGTCCCAACATTGTGAGGTCACACGCGATAAAAGGATATCATCAGAGGAGGAAAGAGGCCAAAAAGGCATATCTGAACAGCTTGAATCAACAGAGAAATGTGCAGCTACGCCCAATCGGGATTGCTCCAAGGGCTCAGGAACTTACCGAGAAACTACGCGGGCCATTAGTCGGGTCGGTAGCCAGCACTGCCAGCAAAGAGCTCGAACGGGACGAGGATGTTCCGGTGAGACTGGAAGGACAAAAGGAATATGAATCGGTTGAAGCTGCCGTGGAAGCAGAGATCATTCGTCAGGAAGATCGACAATTGTGTCTGTTAACGACGGTAGAAAGCAAAGCAAATAACTGTCAGTCAATCCCCCATATTTCTTTTCTTCGGAATGCTGTTGCTAATCAATACCTCTAGTGGTACCATATGCGTGGTTTGAGAAAGACGGCCCTGTTCTTTACGTGAATCGGACAAAATGGCCATTTCCAACACCCTTCCAAGTTACTGGATCAGATCGTACAGACCAGGGTATGAAGACTTTAACCCCCAGACAATCTGCTTGGATGCCCTATACTAGAAGTCCGGACTTCACGACAGTAAAAGGCGCAGTATTGGATCCTTCTGTATTATCCTGGATCAGTCAAACCCCAGAATGTTATCAATTCCGTGTAGAAACGATCAAGTGGATACAGCACCGCTTGGAAGACTCCAAAAAAGCACTTGACTACGCCACCATTGGAGCAATCATGACATTCACCATGTGGACTGTAAGTTGAATCCCCCTGAATTCCTGATAACGAGGCACGCGCCGCACCGCTTGCTGCACTAGGTTGCATGCATTATATCCATCACACCACATCCCACTTAGTCACGGCACTTGAAAGCCTTGGCTTCAATCCTTGCACCACAAATTGAGTATTAAATAGGCCGGCTACGGCGACTCGACAGAAATCAGTACTCATATGGATGCTGTGCAACGTATCATTGACACAAGAGGAGGTTTTACTTCTTTCCATCATGATGGCCCCATGGTAGCGAAACTAACACTGTAAGTTCCTCGGTCTCGTCAATGTCGAACATAAACAACTAACAGCCCCGTCGAAGTTTTGACAGCATGGTGGCCGTCCTGACGGGAAAAGCTGCCCGATTCCCTCAGGTGGACTACTACCTCTCACGACCAGTCTCACCACAAGCAGCCATAATCCACGACTCCCCTCTCTCAGGCCACGGAAATTTCGAGAGCATCATAACTTACCGCAGCAATGCCGACCTGATAATCCTCCTCCTCAACCAAATGTGGACACTGACAGTAGACCACCAACTGCAGACTCTGTTCGAGGACTCGACCACATCTCGCCCTCAGATCGCCTTCTCCGTTGAACCACAATCCAGCTATAGCACACACCTCCTAACACTCCCGCTTCTCTCATCCTGCCACGACCCAGGCCACAACCATGTCCTCGAGACTCTCCAGCACGCAGGTATCATCTATCACCGGGCCGTCGAGTTCCTCAACGCAGATTTCCCCTCTGCCGTCAACAAGCAAGCCTTCCGAGACCTGTGTACAGCATTCGGAAAATGCTCCGATGATGACTTCTGGGTCCGATATCCTGGTGTCCAGCTATGGGTGTTGCTAGTGGGCACAGCTGCTGCGAGAGGCAAGAAGGAAGCTGCGTTTTGGATGTTCTACCTTAGTCGAACGGGGAGCTTCTCGAATGCTGCAAATTGGCTGACTGGAAATGCAGCTATCAGGCTGTTTCTGGATATACAACGACGGATGAGAGAGGCTGGAGCGACGTCATGAGGTGGTCTGGCGGCGATGAAATACAACAAACATGATTCGAGTCGAGTCAAGTGGACAAGATTCCCATCACAGCCTCTCAGTGTAGGCTGCACTGTGGAGACTTCGAAGGGAGCCTGGCATGTTGGATCTTGGATGACAGAGATCCCTGCTCTCCCTCGAAGATCCAGCATTGTCACCAACTCACCAAGTCACTGGAATCAGTTCCGCATCTGAACCCTCTCCAGGTGGCAGCATGGCCTCCACGATTGCAAGTTCTACAAAGCGTAGTCTAGCAACGGCAGTCCCCACACGATGTTGGAAAGTTTGATTTATCTCATGGCGGAGCGAACAACAACACTTCCCCGAACTAGGAACTGGCAACCTTTGCACGCGATGTCAAGCACATGCCATATATATTACCACATCGGGTTAGAAGTTCGAAGCGGGAGCTAAGAGGCGGAAGATCGACAAAGTTTAAGGCTTAGCTTCCCTAGTGTAGATTATTAGATCACGGCATTAGTTTGAGTTTCAAAGTACATGGGTACACAGGACCTAGAAATAGGTAGAGTCAAACCTCGGATTGTATGGGCTCTATCACTGGCATATACGGGATGGGATATGAATACATGACATGATGAACAAATATACGATATGTACTTAGACACCACAAGCAACGATTACACACGGCCAAAAAGGTCCTACCGGGAAAGGATTTGTTTTGCTTCATGGCATGAATGATGCCATGGCTGTAGGGTTCATTATTAGGTAGGTAGGTAGGTAATGCTGTACTGAATCGCTGACGCTATCCAACTGGTATCATTTGCTTCGCTTTCCCCGTTCTCGTTCTAACCTCATCACTTCCATCCCATCCTGTCACCGTCCCATTTCCTGATCCTAATCATCCTTCCTGCCATTCCTAAGTTCCTCCCCTAGATCCCAGTCCTCAAATCCCACCCTTAACAACCTCCCTCTCAAGCTCAACCTCACCATCCTCCCCCGTCCGTCTCCGCTCTAAAATCCACCTCGGTCCACCCGCAGGATCCTCATCTTTGGTGTAACTTATACTCTCCGCACTTCCAGTATAACGATGTTTCCTAAACGCTTCTCTCCCGATTTCCTTTTCCTTCTCCACCTTTTCATCGCCATCATCATCCTCCCTTTCCCTCTCCTTCTCTTGAATCCCATCCAAAGGCGAAAAAGCCATCGTCAACGTCGGACTAGCAGGTGGCGAACTAGTCGCACTCGCGCCCTCACTATGCAGACTAAACGTGCTGTTCTTCCTCCTATGACCTGAAGGATGCTGCTGCTGCTGCGTGTGGTTCGCAGGCGGGAGGTTCATAGCGCCGCCTTGGCCCCATGGCGGGATAGGGCCAACAGGCGAGCCATCATCCATACCCGCCAGACTCTTGGGACTGCCGCCATTGCTGCTATGCAGACTTGCTTGGCTGCCGCCCCACGCACCACGACGGAGCTTGAGCAGAGCGTCGAAGCTCATGTCACCTTCGTAATCCATGGGGCTGCGTAGCATGTTGGTGAGTTGTGCGAGGCCAGGACTGACTACGCTTCCAGGGCCGTGCATAGCGAGACTCATAAAAGAGTTGCGATTAGAGTACTCGCTGCGTTCAGTGATCGGTGTTAGGTTTGGTTCGCGGGAGACGACTCTGTTGCTTGGTCCTCGGTTGATTCCAGTGGAGCCGCGGGGACCGAAGTATCCTCCGAACTCGGATTCGTCGGATACAGGAGCAGAGTAGAAGCCGAATTCCTGGCCGTAGAAACCGTCATCGTCGTTAGCGAGAGCTTCAGCATTAGCTGCAGCGATGATGGGATCATCCTCCAGGACATCATCATAATCAAAATCATCCTCCATTTGATCATAAGACGGCGAGAAAGGTTCATAATGTGAGGTATGGCTGGAGTCGGTGACAAGGCCGGGTTGAGCATCTTCTTGCTCGGATGGGTTGATGCTGTCGCGGCGAAATTTGCCATTGGCAGCTGCTGCAAATGCTGCTGCTGCGAGAGCTGACTGATATGCAGCCAAAGTATCTTGAGTGAGAATTTGCTGTGGAGGAGGTGGAGGGCCCATTGAGGTTCGTGCATGACCAGATATTGATGGTTGCGGAGCGAGGCTGCCATTGGGTGCAACAGAGGGAGATATTGCGTCTGTCATATCTTGTGATTCTCTGGATCCATCGGCGGCTTTGGTAAATGATGGTGATGGATCTGCTGTAAGCATAGGAGGGGAATATAATGTTGGTAATGATGATAATGATTTCAATGGCCTGCCGTATTCATCAGTGTCGATGTTATCGAATACCGACTCGTCAAATTCAACGTCATCTCCATCGCCAGGTCCCCCAATGATGCCGTCGTCAAAGTACAGGTCATCATCGTCAAGTGCGGCAGGTCGAGGGAATTCTTCTACTGGTTTGAATGGAAGTATCTGTGGTATCGGCGGATCCACAGATGGAGTTGTGTTGACTCCTTGTAGTCCTAGGCCTTGCATTTCTGTGACCAGGACAGGCGACTTCATGTCAGGGGACATAGGCGAGGTCGGTGAAACAGTGGAATCTAACCCTTGAGGAGCCCATGGTGAGTTCTTGGTCATGGCAAACCCAATAACCTCACCATTTGCATCTCTAGGTGTGCTGACCATTGCTGGACTAGTAGGACTCATTGGTGTTGCCAGCGAGCTTTGCTGGAACGTGAAGCCTCCCAAATGCTCACCATGATCCGAGAACTGGAAGGGATCTTCTTCGTCATCGCCGACTTCTGGTATCGGTTCCTCCAGATCATCGTAAGGATAATCATCTTCATCCAGGTCTGCATTGACACCAGGTATCCTCTCCTCCAATCCATCGTCATCGTCCATGTTGTCATAATCATAATCGTTCTCAAATTCATCCTCCAGCCGCTCATCTTCCTCTTCATCGTCGTTTTTTCCTGCTTTTTTCTCCAACGCCTTCTGCCGATGTCTATCCTCCAGAAGTCTCTCTTGCTCGGCAGCCCCAATCATATCGAAGCTGAATCGCGAAGATGTGCTTTTCATATGCTTGGGAATAGCGGCATCTTTAGCCGACACCTCCGAGACATTGCGTGGCCGACCACCTTTCCTGGAGGACGCCGTTCTGGGGGGAGTAGCAGAAGCGTCTATCGAAATACGCTGCGGCGCAACAGGTAATGGCACATCAGTCTTTGGCGGAACCGGTGGAGGATGGTCTGGCATTTGCGGAAGATCTGGGACAGGCTTCTGAGTACTTGTTCTCGGGGCGGCTTGATATTGCTTCTGCGAAGCATCATTGCTTTTGGAAGTCGAATTCGGCTCGACTGGCTTTTGAGCGCCTTTTGCGTACGGAGGCTGTGGTAGCGGCAAATCGGTCAGATCACTAGCTTTCCGCACGTGGGGACCAGCATTTGGGTACTGTTCTTCCTCGAAGTTCTCGGTGAAGACTGGGGTGTGATTTCCACCACTCCATGGACTAGTAACGTTCTCATCGGCACTACTAAGGTCACCATTGGGACTCCGTTGAAATCTCAGGTTACTTGCTGAACCGCCTTCTGCTCGAACATCTACATTTGAAAGATTCCTTCTTGGTGCTCTGGGTGCACTGAAGTCGTGAACCACCGTTCCTCGTATCCGAGGGTCGAAAGTCTCATTGAAGTTGTTTCCATTCCTGTTTGAGACCAAAGACTGCGGCGCCAATTTCTCAACTGCTTGTGATGTCCTTCTCCTTGCCAGAAGCGACATAGGGTTCAGCAGATTCAGCCTCGCCCTCCCAGGCCGAGATTGAGCAGGCTCAACAAGCGTTGGCGTACTAGACGAAAAGTTTGACGGCGGTTTTCTAGCAGTCTGTCCATTCTGGCCTTGGAGATCCGGGGACGTGACAAAGCCAGGGCTGGTCTCTGCAGGTCGTGGTCGTGATGCATCTAAATTCATCCCACTCTGTTGCCTTGCATATTGCGGACTCGTGTAGCTTCCGGGAACAGCATTTCCAGCTGGCTCTGGCCGCTGTGAAGTCGCATATGGTAATCTCTGGTGATTGCTGAAGCCGTATGTATCTCGCCCTCTTGTATCCCTCAAGCCATCCACCTGCTGTATCCTAGAATCCCTCTCGTGTCCACCCCTCCTCGGGCCCTCGAAACTTCCCTCCGCAGACGGTACATTCGTGATAGACTGCGAGGGTGGAGGCGGGGGTCGATTCGCCGGCTCTTGGATATTTGCATCTTGGTATCGTAGCGGGTGGGCGTGATCTGCGTGGGAAGGAGGCTCGAAGGATTGGTCTGCCGGTGACGTTGGGTTTGACGGCGTCCGGCGATGATGAGGTCGCAATTTGGAAAACATGTTTGCGTCTTATCCCTCCTAATTCCCAGAAACTCAAACGCTTCTGCCGTCCCAGGAAACGTGGTTTCGCACTGGTATTGTTGGTTGGGGCTCAATTCGAACGTGGAGCGCGCATCTCGCAATTGCCCTGACGGCAGAACGTCAGTCGATCCACCGACCTAGCTAAGATCCTGCTCGATGGGTCCAGACTCCAGTGTCCTTTGTTCGGAGTGGGATGAGTGATCGTTCGGTGGGAGCATGTGAAGATGCCTGCCTTGTCCTCGCCTGTTCCAACTGCTGTTGACGAATGGCTCTGCTCTTCCTGCCGTGTCTTGTACGTATCAAATTATGAGATAAGCCTCGGAACGAAACCCGCAACTCGAGACAGGTCTCACGAAGAAAGTATACCTCTACGTGAAGAGAGCAGCGGATGGAGAGAGCAGTGAACGAAAATCCAAAAGAGGTGTGCGTTCAACAGGCGACGCAGTCTATCGATGATCTGCAGCTTGAGACTCGAGGACTCGTAAAAGTCGCGAGAACTCCTTGCTGTGGTTGGCCGAATAATTGGCTTGGTCCAAAAATACCCCAGGCCCGGGACGTCAGCAAAGACGCCCCACTGTCTTGGGCCGCTGTACGCCCAATGACATGCTGCAACTCGAGGAACATCCCTCGAGTGTTGGGTTTTGGAGGTATCAAGAACAGTACTATTTCATAATAATTGAAATGTTAGAATTTAGATGGCTACCTATAACATGCGGAGCGTTGCTTATTGATCAGAATTTTGGATAAATTCGTGCATTGACTTATTCAGGGTCTTCCCGAATGGTAAACGCCCGTGGGGGTCATCTGTCATCCAGCTGGGCCCTGCCAGCCGAGACCTCCCACTGTTTTATACACTTCATTTGGATTACTCGGCATGGTTAGGTGTCGAACCTGTTTTCTCTCACCTTATATACTACACAACAATCCTTATGATCCGCAACTTGTCTTGATTGACAAATGCTCAAGTTCGCTCGTGGACATCATCAAGCTTCTTCCATCTAAGAACTTCTCTTTCCATACGGCTCGAATGGGAACGCAACAGCCACTGCAGCCATCCCAATATACAGAGCTGCACATACATAAATAGGAACCGATGTGGTGGTATCAGCATACGTAGCAATGACTGCAGACAGTATTCCCATGATACGATTACAAGCCACCGCAATACCATTGCCAGTGGCGCGATGCGCAGAGGGCAAGACTTCTGGGGTGTAAGCGTACAGCGTACCATAGTAAATATTCAGGGAGAAACCTATTGCGCAGCTGAAGCCGATGTTTTGGTCTTGGGTTCTGACTTGGGTGTAGGCGAAGAAGAATGCCATCGTGATGAGAGCACCGATCACCATAGTGTACTTTCGACCAAGGACTTTCCAATTGCACATGTACCCTGCGAGCATAGGTCCCTGTGCATGGTTAGAGGCGAAAAGGATTCCTGAGTAGGTTTTGTTCTACTTACCGGGATACTGCTGATGTTGACCAGTGCATAATTTCTCCAAGTCTCGAAATCAGATTGGACACCAAAGTCGGCACCTCTAGAGGAAAGGTAGCTGCTGAGGAAAACATAGAACAACGGGTACGCAAGACCAATAAGTGTCCAAGACAGCCAGATCAAAGAGGTCGACAGGCCGATCGTTTTGGTAGCGAACAGTCCTCTGAAGTGGACAGTCAACTCAGATATTGAAAATTTGGATTTCCCATGAGCTGAGTTGATCGTTCCGCATGCATCTAGCATTTCAATGGTGATGGAGCAGGGACGATTGTACTTGGCCGCCATGGCTTGGAAATCTGCGACGAGCTGCTCATCTTTCCCTTCTCCAAGAAGGTACTTGGGAGTTTCTTTCAAGCGGATGACTGTGATTCGGGCTACGCTCATGACGAATACCATGGCTCCGGAAGTGTACATCACATACCTCCAGCCCATATTATCGGCTTTTGAGCACGTTGAAATTCTGACTCCGTCGTCGTTGAAAGGGTTTGAGCAGTTCCATTTGGAAGGAGCTTGAATGAGGTGAGCAAATTGATGCACTGAAGTTGTGTCGCTTACGTAGAAATCCCCAAGCAACGAAGCCTGCCACTGCCTGACCCAGACCCCACCATGAGGCAAGCCACGCTATGGGTATTAGCAAAGCTTAGCATGTATCGATATTAATGCTTACTCAATACCCACTGCTTATTTGATGGTAGGTACTCGATAAAGACCGTCGTATCCATGATGAGGTTCCCACCACCACCAAACCCCAGGAATGCAATGAATGTTGCAAGAGCAGCCCAGTTCGGCGCCGCTCCACTGACTATAGTGAAGAACGAGCAGATGAATAGTGAAACATTGAAAGCAAATCGCCGACCAATGATGTCGGCGCTCAAACCCCAGAACAGAGCACCGATAAGCATGCCGACGTACACGGCGATGGTAAGAGCTCGAGGGTAAGATGGCGTGAACTCGTAACCGGCCTGCGTAGCAATGATCGATTGCAGGAGAAGGAGTTGAGAATCGACGGCATAGCTGCTAAATGTGAGGGGCTGGATCAAGGCAAAAGTAGACATCACTTACCCGAATCCATTCAGCACAAACAGTTTCCAGTGGTACGGGGTCCAACCAATCTCATCGATAGCCTTCGCAATGATCAGTACCTCCCAAGTCTTGTGTCTTGGCATTAACTTTTTCGCGCCTGCGGGGACATCTCACATTGTTGACAATGTGCATTTTGGCATCGAGTGCAGGGTCGACACTTTGAGATCCGAGGATATCCTCTGCGACCCCAAATGAAGCAGACTCTGCCACCACATGCGGCTGTCCTAGCGCTGACTTATCCTCGCCCGTGGGGTAATCATTCTTCGTTGATTCTGACATGCTAATCAAGTAGAGGATATACTGACTTGTTATACTTCTGCAGCGCGTGTCTGACGGAAAGCATCGCAAGAGGCACGAGGTCCATGCAGGCTTTATAGACAAAAGGTAAAGTGAGAAATCCACAGCTGCAGTAGCGCCAGTCAACTGATACATATATGCAAGGTAAAATTCAACGTCGCAGGTGGAGGGCTATCAGTATGCCAGCTACTTGACCCTGGCATAACGTTGCAATGGCCGGGTGCTGATTGGCCACTTGGCAGCTGGATGAGAGCACCGGACCGTTGCACCTATCTAAGGCGATCGAATGGATTCAGTAGTGGACATGCATAAACTGGGAAGATAGCTGAAGTTGTGCGTGGAAGGCACCTGATGGGCCGTAACGCTGTTGGTTGCTTCATGCGCCACAAGTACTACCCCATGAGAATGGTCTTTACCCCACTCCCAGAACGACACTTCAACATAAGGAAGTACAAAGGATGCAGAACAGAAGAACATATCAGACCCTTCGCAGGCTAAAACTCCAAATGATTCGCTCGCCGAGACGATATCCGATGAGATAGATCTTATAAAAAGGACCTTGCCAGGAGCCACCTGGTACAGAGCACCGTAATACTCCCATAGCCTGTTCAGAGGAGAACCACTCCCTGGGAACTCGATGTGGATGTACTTATCAGGAAGCAAAAATATCTCAACACACGTGGCCTTGTCATGGCCTTTGATAGGTGAGAGTGGGATCAAACTAGGCAACGTGCTTTTTGTTGTGCTGTCTGCGCTTCGGGGCGATAAAGATTTAACAAAGACTGCGATTCTCGTATATATGGACCAGATGCCAGACAAGAAGCTGGATACCAAATTGCTGGGAGCTTGACTGCTAGAATAGGAAGTGGCCCGAAAAGGGCCACGGCAAGTGTGAGTTTTGTGCCAATGCTGCAGCTGAGTCGACCGTGTTTAAGGCGTCCTAATATGCGTCTGGGAGTTTACGGATCACTGTAGTGCAATGATGACCACGTAAGATCATGTTGGTTGTAAAGAGCAGACGATATCGAAAGCAAGAGCTGAGGTGCGCGAGAGCGCGAGACCGTCGTTTGAGGTAGCTAGGAACGGCTTTCCTTTTCGGGCTTAGTCTGTTGTCAACTCCCGTATTCTAGCGCATGTTCCTCGTCAATTCAACATCCAAGGTTCGTCACCTTGAATCTCAGCCTCACTACAGCAGCATGCAGCTCAATATCAACACCCCTTAATATCCGCAGATATCCTCAACGAGTATCGAGTACGCAAACACTATTTTGCCAGTAATACCTGGCTTGTCTCAGCGCTTGCAATCTGCGCCGACTATCTTCCTCCCCAGATCGGCCGTCCCCTGCTTACGCATCGACTCTTGCACATTATGCCGCCACCATGAAGTTCAAGTTGAAGCTGAAGCGCCCGAGCCTTTCTGCTGTTCTCTACCGATCCTTCTATCTGATCCTCGGCACCGTCCTCATCGCCCTGATAATAACTACACCTGCCGACTTGATCGCACAAGCAAAAACCAGCAAAAATGGACCAACACCAAACAAAATCGCCAATTACCTGGTGGTTCCGGGTGCCTATGCCCTGACTGCCTTCATCGCGGTGATCATATTTGGTGTGAGGCTCTACACAAACAGTCAGATCATGAAGGCAATACCCAAAAACTGGATACCCATTGAGAAGGATGATGTCAAGAAGAAGGTCAGGAAGATGATTGTTGCAAGTCTCACCCGAAGTGCTGTCATTGCATGGGATTCTCGACCGCGTGTGCCCGAGCAGCCAGCAGCCGTGGTATCGGATCCCGAAAATCGAAACGATGTCGCACGACCAGCAGAGGGAGCTGCCGATGGGCGGAATAAGAAGGAGAAGCATGGATTATTTCGCAGAGCTCGTTCGCAGTTGGAAACCGAGGAGCATACGGTCACCATTCCACCTCCAAGTCCGGTCTGGGGAGAGATTTCACACAATGGATGGTCATCGCCCACATCACCAGACCTGCCAGATCTCCAGTATACTACGGTGGTACAAGAGTTGCCTCACCTAATTGAAGCCAAAGCCGTTTCTTTGGCACCTGCAGACCCAAAATCCACTTCAGAACCTCCACTCCCCGACAATCGAGCAGTAGATTTACTCCAAAGGCCGGCAGCAATGGGTCTCAGAGAATATATTAGCCAACTTGTTAGTCTTGGCGTGATTGGATCACCTCCGACAGCGACCAACTTTCTTACCGAATATGAATACGCACGCTTCTCTGGACGGGCTCTCAGCGAAACTCAATTCCGAGAACTGATGAGGCACTTTGCAGAGCTACTTCGAAGCATGAATGCTCTCAGCCCCGCAATTCTGACCAGCTTGAATATCGACGGCCAGGAGAGTGACATAGACGAAGATGGATCATCTTCATCGACCCCAGTGACACCACGCAGTCGGTCTCTTGCATCCTCTCGCAGTTTCAGCAGTCACGATGGTAGCGAGGGTACCATTCGTACGGCTCCTACCCGAAGCATTGGCACTACCAATGGAACTCCTTCAAAGAGACAAGAATTCAGCACCGCTCCTGCAACGCCAAGAAGCAAAAAGCAGGTGATTTCGCGGTCGCCGAGCATCAATAGCTTTGCGCAGAGCAGGCGACCTTACCAGCGCAGCAGTGGAAGTTCGAGCTCGAGTCTCCGCTCTACCAGTCAGGGGAGCGTGATACGACTGAGTAATATGCATGAGGATGGGTACACATTGACTGTACCTAGAGTGCGGTGACTTCCTTATTAAGAGTACTTTGGATTGATTTTAGCGTTGGAGTTCTGGATACGGAGAGATGAGGATCATTCGGTGTATCAACGTGTAGTTTTAATGTTCAATGATAATGTACAATTTCGATATCAGCCCCCATTCGAAGTTGGAATGTCGGTTTGCTCTCATACTTGTTTTGACTTTCTTTGTCGTATCGATATCGGTAGTACGAAGATTCGATCCATCGAACATCGGCCATCGCTTCGAGGAATTTTTTTTTTTGGGTTGAATTCAAATCTTGGTCATGTATTATTTTCCATTTCTAACCCGTTTGACAGATGGTCAGATCAATAGAACCAATAGTAGCAAGTCTTGAAGGTCAACGGGCCACGAAAACGTGTCTTGAGGACCGGAGAGCCCGGACATTGCCAGTACTGCTCTTTCAATCTTGGTCGAATAAGTTCACAGGACTTTTTGCGCTGCAATCCTGAGAAGAGAATCAGATATGTTTCAGAAGCTACGGTTTGACGTCGATTTTCGCAGTCGAGTACTCGTTTCATGGCACATACTCTTGTCGTGATAACGCAGCTGTGAAGAAGTATGTTTTTCGTTGCAATTGGAATTTGTGGGATACGACTGTGTGCTGAAAAGTGGTGTTGCTCTCAAGCGAGACAGGAGCCAGCCTGTTGCAGAGACAGAGACGTGTGCAGCGCAGTTCGTGTGGCCCACTGGGCGACGGGCCTGTGAACGATCGATCATGCATCGCTTCGGCCTCGCCGGTTGTACGAAAGTTTTTCGTTTTCGCTCTTCTGTAAGAGAGGAACAGGAAGTTCTTACTTGCTTGCTCATAAATTCGGGAATACAATCAAAGAGTCCGTAAATTCATCATTCATTCTATCTTTCAAAACAACAAAAACAGCAAGTACTTTTTGTCCCAGCCCCTTTCCAATACTCCACGCTCGTCCATCCATTTGCCTTCTTGCGCCAAAGTCCATCTCCTCCTCTCCATAAACGCCGGTGTGTTCTACTACTTGCTGTTCTCCTTGTTGTCTTTCTCGGCCTTGTTCATGACAGCATCAACGTTCTCGATGACAGTCATTACAGCCTCAATATGCTTAGCAACACTCACTTCGGCTGAGATATTGTTGTAAGAGGGATTGGGGTCGACGGGATCGGTAGTGTAGTCTGCGACACGGTCTGCAGGCAGGTTTGAAGTGTCTGCAGCTGAAGTGAAAGTAACCGGGGTATAGGAGGCAAAGGAACACATGGCAGAGGAGGAGTGGGCAGGAGGGTTGTTGTTGACTGACTCGGTATCGGCACTGTTGACAACAATGTATTAGCCAGAAGTGTTTTGGATGTTCGATGACGTGAAGATGCCTCATAGACAGACCTCTTGACCGAACCATTATTTGCGCACGTCGAGGATAGGTTGGAAGACATCCTTGGTGATGAAAATAGTGGATTGGATTCGAGTCCGTTGCGTACACGTGATGAGTTGAGACGACTGAGAGAGCACAAATCGATCACAAAGATCGTAAAAAACTAAGCTCGGAATTGGATTTTAAAGTGTGTAGAGAAAGAGATGGCTGGCTCAAGAGGACTCATTGTGAGAGGAAAAAGATTGGGGATCCCTCAATATAATGCTTTCGGGTATGTAAAAGTCAGTCAAATATCTCCATCCAGCATGCCCGAGATGGTGGTCTAACAGGGGCCTATCCTCACATCGTCTGGTCTACCAATCAATGGCCCAGTCGTGCATCGGAGGGTAGCCTGGGGATAACTGCCACCCCATGTACCAGATGGTAGTTGGAGATCGTTAAACCGTCTTTCCATATGTGGCTTGAAACCTGGTCCACTTTGAAGGGCCCAGGCGACGCCATAGGCGTTTGGTGATCATCAAAACGTTCCTCGAGGATCTTCGCACGCTACTCAGCACCAGAGCATGGGTCTGTGGTGCTCGCTTCAGGGATCCCGCATATTCTTCACTAGCCAGCTCCAGAGCATGCTCATAACCTTTTGACACCACGACGCCCATAATCCCTCCTCTTCCCCTTCTACGGGCCTCTCATGGATCTCTTACGGCGGCCCTTCCTGCAGTGGAACTCGGATACTCGACGGCCCACAAGTACACTACAGGGACATGGTTCTATGGAACTCGCTTCTGGGGATTGAAGCTGTATCCCTACCAGCATGATTTCCAACCATTGTTACCATTGAGCTTCCGTGAACGGTAGGATTGAATTTGGGTGGACACCGAACTGGCAGGGGGCACTCCGGCTTCAAGCCACGGGGCTGCTGTAAAGAGCGTCCTTTTGAAAACCTATCGGCTCACAGTCATATTCGGCGGGACTTTTTCCGTCAACGTAGCCTTGCCGGACGTGTTTTTACCACGTTCAAAGCTGCGGATCATTTGCCCAGTCAAGCAACGGCTAGAGATGATATAGCACATCTACCAGGATCTCCACAGCGCGTTCCTCCAGTCCTCAACCTGCAATTCGGTGGAGGTCTAGCTATTCCTTGCACAATGTGAAAGTGTCAACAAATTCTGCGCTTGTTCACTTCTTCTTACGCATGAGCGGACTGCTTGATAGTAAACGGGCGGAAGGGTCAATCGGCAGGGTGCGGGCCTCTGCGGATAGAGATCTGACGAGCAATGGCGTAAAAAACAGGACGAGTCCTAAGTGTGGCACGTACCGGCGCAAACCCTGATCGAGCGACTCTTTCTCCAGAATTGATTCTGGCAAAGTGATGTTGCCATTGATGGCCTGCCAACAAGATACTAGTTCTTCTTCTCAAACGGTCTGCGTTTGTCGGTTCCAATGCCCGTTGGCCTGGAGCTGATTTTCGAGGCGCAAGGCTTAGGCACGAATATTCTCTATCGCGGTAGGCATCATCGTCATTGGCACAGCAGTTCAGCTAATGTCGAGTGCGTCTCCTCCATTTATTATATGCTTGACTTTTTTGACACATTCTATGATTTATTTGACTTTGAGTTTTCAGTCTGAGTTCAGGCTTGAATGAAACCATTCTACAAGGCTTCAACAGCCTTGTAGCGAGTGCAGGATCTTTCATATCGTCCAATTGGACTCGAGGAAAGATTTTCATTGCAAAATCCTTCTGTCAAGCAAGTAATAGAGACCAAGTGGTCCGAATCTCTCAAGTTGTGTCGTGCGCTAATGCTACCGATGGTAGACGTCTCAAATCAAAGCAGATTTGTGGCCAACAGTCGCCGGTAGGCGACACATAAGAAACTGCAGGAACGAATGAGTCTTATGCCTCCACATTCGCGTTGCCATCGCGGAACTCATAGTGTTCGCTGAGGCAGTGGTAGCTTGACGAAAGAGTGATGTCCATGCCTCTGCATGCGAGCCAGCATCACCCATTGTAGGATTAATCGTCTGCCCATAAGTGAAATGGGCAGATATTGGCTTGCGAGTAAGAATACATGGTACTCATGCAGATTCCAACGATGCATCGCAATAAACATTTGCCAATATTTGATAGTGGTTCGAGATGCGAAGCAACCTGCCTGTGCACGTGTCGTTTGTTTATTGTCTACCTCGATACACTTTGCCTCCGCCATGATCTTTTTGACGAATTCGGTAACACAATACCTTATTCATTTTAAAATTTGGTGGAAGATAAGAATGAGGCTGGTCAAAGTTGTTTGCGGTGTTCTTTTTTTCAAGGAGATGTTTTGGTATTGCCAAGAATCTGTAGCTAGTGCTATCTGATTTGAAGCTTCTCTAAACCCGCTGGCAAAACCCTGTGTCTTCAAAATAAGTAGTAAATATGACATGTATCAATTTCTTTATCTCGACAATTAGACGGTCGCTGTGCCTTGATGCTGTTCCCATGGTCAATCCTTCACAAAAGTACTTTGCCCGGTCTCGTCTCAGAAGCGAGCTTTGGAAGTCTCAATTCTGAAGAGGGCATCAAAAACAAGGCGCGCAACGTCTAGAGCCCAGATCTCGCATCTCTCCACTCTTACCTTCTTGATTAGTCGATGTATCGCCAAAAATGTCCATGTTAGAACTCTCTTCACGTGAAATGAAGTGGGAACGGGACGACCAAGACGACGTTACCCTACACTGTGATTGACTCTAGCATGATATTCCCCCAGCAAGCATATAATCATTCCTGACCATACCTAGCTAATTCTTGTCTTCCATAGCATCATCAAAGCCCTGAAGGTACAAATTCATCTGAGCGGAATGTGCAGCCACGCTCGCAAGGGGAAAATCGTATTGGTACGCGGGGTTTGCCTCGACTATACTGTTCAAGTATAATGAATGGCGTGCAGCTTCCTCGGCGGCTCTGATAGCGATGCCACTGCTGGCAGTAATGGAGATCGAATTGGAGGTAATGGTGGAGGAGGGTGAACCATTGTTGGCAGATGATAAGCCCATGTGATGAGGGAACTCGTGAAAGTCAACAAATGTGCTTATGGCGACCTCAACTTGAAGGAAATACAACTTACCTTTTGTTGGACCCATCAGTAACACAAACAGATGAAGGGTATGAAGTCATGGTGACTTCTTGATGAGTCCTTCTTCCCTGGACAGGTCGAATCCAATCGGGACTTGCCTAGGTAGGCAAGAGATAGAGATATCATACACCACCGGAATTCAGGCCAATGAGTGCGCGAAACTCAATTTAGAGAACGTTATATCTTGGTGGGATTCAAATATTGGGCACTGCTGGGCTCAAAAGCAAGTTTTTTTATTTTTGGAATCTCATAGATTGGATGATGGATCCGGTGTGATATTATTGCTTTCTGTGTGTTGACTCTGTTGAGAAGGCGATTCATTCAAGCAGCGTAATCACAGTTCGCTTTCAAAGAGCTTCTAAAACCTTTTTCGTTTTCATCAGAATAAGCGAACATGACCGTCTCTTTTACAGGAAAATTGAGAATACTTACTGGCCGTTAATTCTTAAATTTGGAGGGAGGGCTTTATAATAATTAATGAAACAATATTGAAGCTGATGTCAAGCGAGGTTCAAAGAATGAGACCCCGATCAGATGAGTATATTCTGACCAGCGAGTAGTTTTACTGACTTACTTCTAAGAAAAGGACCAAAGATGTATTGAATAAGGAATCTCAGTATTTTCTTGCGTAATTTTTCTGTTGTAAACAAGAGCATAATGAATAGTATTTAAAGAGAGTCTAGAATATAAATTTGATGCAATAAAGCAACCACCTCAAACCAAGATGACAAGATGACAGCAGAAGTAGGCAAAGCACCCGCAACATGTATCAAGGTCTTTACTGCTGCCTTACCTTCCTCGCTTAGTCCACATCCACTTCAAAACGATCTCCTCCCTTTGCCAGCACTTGACTAGTGGCATGTCCTCCAAGGACTTCTCCGGGATCAATTCGGCCATTGACATGCCACCCAGTTGCTATGTCGAGAATTTCCCAAATGGCCTCGGCCCCTCCGGAATTTTGTATATTGTAGGTGACGACATTGAGAGCGCTAACAATAATTCGGACGGTTACTAGTCCAAAGGTTCTCGCATAGGATTGCGCCTCATTCACAAGGGCCCTTGTTTGCACATATTGGATAGCTCGTTTGTGCACATGCGTGTCACTAGTAACCCTAATTCTAACAGTGAGTTGAAGTTCTTCAAATCGCGTTGCTTTACTAACCCGTTATCCTCTGGGTTATCGTCAAGTGGTGAGATGGTTGCAGAGTCGAGGTCGCGCTTGCCGACTGGGGCAGGGTCGACGGGCGGCCAGGTCAACCTGATGCAGGCCGGATCTTCCGGGTGATTGACCACACAGTGACGGCACCACTGGTTGTCATTTCCCTGAACGCATTTGTCCCAGCCACCGCAATTTTCGTACATGTACTGGCACACGGTCTGGATGTCTCTGTTGTCCACGGCAAGACCGCAGCAGAGGCCGGCACGGGCGTTGAGAGATGGGTTGTTTGTGTCATCGCTACCGAAAGAGGTGGCCGATGCTCCCAAAGAGAGTACTGCGACAACAAGGGAAATCTTGGCAGCGTTGAATATCATCGTTGTTGATAGATAAAAGGTAATGTAGACTGATGTTGCTGTATGGGTAGTGGAGGTTGAGGATGGTAAGACACCAGACAGATATGTCCATATGTATATATTCCAAGCGTGAGCATTTGTGAATATGAGAAAGGCGTTTGTATATTGACTGACTTACTAACTTTTGGTCATAAGATGGTTGAGATGAGAAATTTAGTTTGCATGTTAAACCTAATAGTAATTGATTACTATGAAGATCCGTCGACATTTCGGTAATTGATTACTATAGAGACCCGTTGGCATAAGAACTTAAATAATTTCATTCCGGTTGTTGATTACTACGGAGAATCGTTTATATGATCTTTTGAGTTTCATTTTCTCACCTGTTTATTCATTAGCTTTTGACAAGATTCGTTAGAATGAAAACTACTGTTGATCTATTGAACTTAATGATTAATCAATATAGAACATAGTTGGCATGAGATCGTAAATGAAATTACTTACTAGCTTTCAATAAAGAAGTTAAAAACAAGAAATATAATTCATATATTGAATTTAGTAGCTGATTACTATTACCAAGGAAATCGTCGCTATGAGAATCTAGTCTAAAAATTATTAGCTCATAGTCATAGTTTCGTCAATGTAATAAATTTGATTTGTAAAGTGACATAGTCAAATGAAGACTAATCGGAATAACAAACACTTTGTTTACAATAACCTTACTTTATGGCTTATTCATCCCCCTGATCTTAGAATCGTGGCTCGGAGAAATTTACTTCCACCAGATCATAAGTACTGGTCTTTAATACTTGATGCATTCGCTTTCTCTCTTAAAATCATAGCTCCTCAGAACTAAGCTACTCTTTGTTTACAATCTCTTTGCCAATCTTCTCCTCGCAACTAAGAATCTTTTGCCTACTGCCAAAATGAGTTTGTGATCCTTCTCTCTTTTGAACGTACACTAAGATAACGAATCTAGAACTATCAGCTCTTGCTACTTTGGTTACGGTCAGCGCCGTCGCTGCCGCTCGAGGTAGACCAATACATGTTGCGCTTGAAGGCAATGTCATATTTGGAGCACAGACACTCGATAGCCAACGAAAGGAGGTCTACGATGCTTTGAGGAAGCATTGCCTAGGCATAGGCGCGAATGAGAACGGCGCGGAAACACTGACGGGAGGCTTTGATGGAGGGGGGTATCATTTCAAGTACCTCTGCAACTGTGCTCATGGTGACACTAAGTTCCCGTATACTATACGTGAGTCTGGCTGGTCAGCGCAGGCGACTTCTGCTGGGAGCTGCTAAGCGGTCGTTGAATCCAAGGGCATCACGGGCGGTGGACGAGGTGGTGGCACGGGCTGGGGTTTCCATTTGTCAAGCTTAGACAAGAGCTATGGACTCACAATTCCAATCAAAACTTCATCTCACGAAGAAGAATTATTGATGCTGCCTTCTTCCAAGTTATATCTCACGCGTTATAGTTGCGGCTTAGTTTCAGATGACTCAGCTCGTTGACTCTGACGGGACTCAACTCATACGAATGTCAACGGATTGTTAGTTTCAAGGAGATGAGGGAGCTTGGCATATGGAACGCAGACTATACCATCGTTTGCCGAGCGAGACTTGGAGGTCAAAGACGGTGTTTGCCAGCTCAGAAGGGAGCTATTATAATCAGATCATCCATCATCACAAGACAGCGTGCTGATTAGCTGTTGCTAAACAGAAATGGGAGCAGAGATATGGTTGACGATTGGAAAGAAGGTCAAGTAGATGGGTCAACGATAGGCTTTCTAGACTATTTTAGTAGTCGAGCCGCACGAAATCTAGATCCGGTCCGGCCCATGCCTTGTTTGACCCACCCTCTTCGGGACCACTAGCTTAACCCCATGATCTTATCTACCTTCCAGCCCTCCTCCTCCCTCGCAATTCCCTAAGCCCGAACCATTCTCTTGGGCCAGCTTCAGCCACATTTAATTTTAAGCTCTTTCACTCTATAGTGTGGCTGTGATCATTCTCTTTGTCTTCCGTTCATCTCTCCAGTTATCAGCATCTTGAATTCCCCATTTCTTTTGCCGCAAGAAGTATTGGTGACTCCTCTGGGCCCAGCTTTGACTGGCCTAGATTTTGGCGAATAGTGAACCAAGTCGCGTGTTTTCACGGACAAATCTGCACGGCATTCTCATGTAAAAATACTTCACTCGAGCGAGAACCAGATTTGAAGTCTATTGCTGGCTTCTATGATCCCTCGCTTCCTGAATTTGCCTAGGATTGGGATCTTTAAGACATTGCGTTTGCTGTGTTTGCTTTTCCCACCTTCGCTTATGATTTCATCCGGAAAGGTCAGCGATACAGTCATGGCGGTCCGACGGTCTTGTCTTCGTATCCGAACAAGTCCAAGAATATAAAGTGCCTCTTTGGAAATTTCAAGGTGACTACAGAGTTCAATCGTCCTTCCTGAAAATGCATAGAAATTCGTGTCTAGCACGTGCTGACGTCCTACTCACTTCCCTGCGCTTAGCGTAAGTAGGCGAGGAAGGGCGGGAATTCGCTGACAGCATTTCCCGCAGTAGAACAACGACTCTTCTCAATAGAATAGACTTGAGCCTTGCTAGCGCTTCTTAATTCAGCAAGTGTACCGAAGCCTTTGGAACAAAATGTGGTACTTACTAATTTCATTGACAGCCCTCTCTCACTTGCTGAATCTCAGCTCCGTGGCCACATTATTTGAGTGCCTTGAGAAAACTTCATCAAAGTTACCACAGATGGCTGAGGCTCCGTTTTGTTTGGCTTGAATTTTCTGGTTCTGGGAGGTGAAGCGAAAATCGGGCTGCGAGGAGACAGGATCCGACTCGAATCGGCTAATGGAAGTGAAATCGGGCTCAGATGTTGACACAGATTGCTTGAAAGGCGGAGAAATCGAATTTAATTGATTTGCTGATTTGCTGTTCTCTGCAGACGCTCGTTTGAACAAATCTGGGCTGTTAGATGTTAGTGTTTTTCAGGTGACAATGGGTGGGATCCGTACGGTGTTGATCTTCGCACAATGGCTGAAATGTATCTCGATGATGATCCACTTGTGCATGTCGAAGATTTAGAAGAAGCCATCATAGCTGTGGCTTGAACAGTGGGATCCAACCTGGTTCAGCGACAGATTGGGTGCTTGCCCAACGTGATTACTTCAACAATATATCACACATGGTTCTGCTGAGTTTGATGTGAGAAATTTTGATCAAAACAAGGGAGTGGAAGGTTAAATGCCTTCCGGAGAAGTCTTTCAGGACCATTTTGAGGATCGTAACCAAAGGGAAATACTCCACAATGCGAACGATGCCAGAGGCTCAAGTTGGCCGCCAACGGTTCGCAAATTGCCCATAACATTAGCGCGTTCGCCTATTCTTATTTTCATAGTCAACGGCGGGCCCCAAACTCGGAACTCTTTTTCCCTCACGCTTTTATCGACAACCATGAACCGCCAGGACAGTCACTAAGACCAGACCCTCCATAATGGTGCGCTTTCAGTTCGCAACTTGCCCCACTTCAGATACTGCGCAATGCAATTTTACCGTACCATGAATCCGCCCCAGAAGTTGGGCTTCTTACTGTCGCCATTTCTCGTGCTAGTGTCCGAACAGCACTTGTGCTTCCAGAGTTTGCCCTCACCTCGTCGCCCTGCCATATTCACATTTCTCAGACACCACTGCCAACTTGATATACATCCATACACAGTGGTTCTCGGTCCCTGCGTCAGATGGACACCTTGATAGCGTGCTGAGGCCTGAGGACAGATGTTTCGATCGCTTTTCGCTTTTCAACTTTCACGTACGTTCAATGCTGAATACATACAGACTCCAGGACGCAGAATACAGCGGGCAATGCCAAGCTACTATCGCCACAGCTGTAACCCGCCCTTTCCCTTGTTTCGAAATGTTTGCCTTGCTTGAATTTTTTGTTACTGGTTCACATTTTCTTTTTTTATCGGGACAATTTTGCCACCACGATATCATTGTGGGTGGGCTGACACGATGGCTCCCACGCGCTTTCCAAGAAGTTACCCGCTGTTATCATGTGAGGTCGTGAGGCGCTGGTCACTGTTGGATTGCCTGCTCATTTCTTCTGCTTGTGTGTACCCACTCATAATTCGAGGCCAACTGCCTAGTATTCTTTGAGGTCTCAAGTTCTCAATGAACATTTGATTGTTTGTGCATTTCGAATACGGTGGCCCGTTGATGGCGGTGAGCCAAAGGTCTTTTCCTTTTGGATGCAATTTTAGCCCAATCTATTGAATGGAATACATTTTGTTGTCAACATGATTGTTTAAACCTGTTACAGTGTCGTCGTCAGGTCAGATCCATCGAGTTCGATTCCATGAACAGACTTTCGCCCGCATATTCTCCGGGCTCTCCGGGCTCAACGCGGCTGATCCGACCACACCCTTCCCTCATCACAAGAGCCATACGTGACGAGTAGTTCCACGCCGAGATCTTCATCACTAATTTATCAGATCTAATCAGGACACTTGATCCTATATGGTATGAATCTTGCACGTACCTTGCATACAATATTCAGTCGCTGATGTAACGCTGTCTCTAATATCCACTCTGCAAACGTTGTTCAGATGCCATCGAAGGCTGCGTCAAACTCTTCCAACAACAACTTCATTCTTGCTTTCTTATTCTGTGTATTGTGACCCGAGATATTCTGTTGCCATTCAACCTGGGAAGTGTTGGCATCGACCTCGAATCGCTCGATAGAGTAGGTGCGTTGAGCCGGAAGGACGTGGAGGAATGTTCCCAGTGAGCGAGGAACATCCGAAGGACTTTCTATTGAAGGAGAAAAAGCGTCATTTGCTTGATTGTTGTGCTGAACAATATGTTGAGACGAAGTTCGTGCTGCATTGCTAAGAACAGAGTCAGCTACTACCCGCTTTAGATACGTTGATCTATTCAGGATTCTCTTTGTGGGGCAATTGCAGCAACCTTTTGGTAGAACCATAAGTAGCTCCAGTCGAGCTTTTGGACGTGCACATATTGTTCGATAGAGGAAATTTGTTGACTTGTGCAGTTCTTTCCAGTTGTGATTATGACTGTTGCTAGGAAGAAGACAAATTTCAGAGAGTACGTGGGCAGCACATCAATGTTATAGATTTCTTACGAATCGCTCGGGCGACAGCTTCCTACACTACGATTCGCCTACGAGAATCAACTTTCGAGTGCAATGTTGCAGAAACACACGAGGCTTCTGCAGAATCTATCTAAGTCCCCAGCATAGCGTGTCCCATTGGTCGTTCCCTCAATGATGATTAACGAACAGGGTCAAGAAGCCTTCAAACATCGTGGCAAGCTGCAACCTTGCCGCGGAGTGCACCAGAAATTTTGCCACCGGCTAAACGTGGAACAGTCTGGCGCTCCTGCGAGCGTTTGTCTGCAGCAGGGTGACATTTTAAGGACTTAGCATATGCATCGCGGCAACGTTTTTGAAATGATGTACAGCGGCCTATCACACAGCATACGTACCCCGTTAAAAGTCGGGTCGGTGGCAAATTGCTTACATCGTCTTGTTGCCACAACACTCGAAGGTATAGCTTCAGGAGCTTGTCACAGCCTTCTCAATCACGTTCGATTACAAGAGGGTAAGGGGTAACCTTTCGGATGTTCGAGGAATCGAGATCTCAACTCGGTGAGCTAAATCGCTGAGTAAGCCCCACGCCATTTCTCCCCTCTTCCACGCAATGCCGAGCCAGTTCCCAAAAGCACAGGGCAATCCACAGGCTAGATGAGATGTCCATATGACCCAAATGAATACTCGGCCCTCGATAGGAAAGGAGCAGGACTACAGAAAGTGACAAAGATTTAAGATCGCTGGTCTGAATGGACATTGTGAATCTAGATGAACATTTGAGATTTGATTATTTTGCAGCCACCCCTTACAAGACAGTTTCATGCAAGCCCATAGATCATACCAGAGTTGAAACAAACAGCTTGCTCTGACTAGAAGAACTAGCAAGGCTGAATGAAGAAGTTGAGAGGTGAATTCTTTCGCTCGCTTGAAGTAACCACTCTGCACATCTTAGAACATGAAAATGCATAGACCCTAAAACGGAGCAATCATTCTCACCCTATGATCTCAGGTCCTTCTTTTAGCCTTTATACAGCCAGTTCGTTCTTGATTCAATTGCTGAGCCACCTCACCCCTAGAGCGGGTATCGTCCGATCCTCAAGGTTTTAGCAGTCACGTGTCAACACTTCAAGTTTGTGGCATCTCTTTCGCCCGTGCGAAGTACTGTGGCCATTTAATAGCAGTTCAATTGCTTTTGAACGACCACTCAGGAACATTGAAGCTTCCCAGCTATGCTTCGGTTCTCGAAGCGGAAGATGGCAGTTCTCTTGCGTCACACACCAGCTTGACCATAAGTATCGATCAGCGTTTGGGGACAGCCTACAGCATATTCTAGCATGCGGCGCCAGAAACCACTGGAATCTGAGCCTGTCTAATAAGATGCAACTTATTCACATCCACCCTAGCTGCTTCTTGGGCTTCTGACGTCGTTGTTGAGCCAGAAAAAGGTTGCTGTCGACTTCCTGAGCTTTGTGTATCGTCCAAATATGCATTAAACCGATCGATAGTCGACTTCATTCGGCTAGTATATGCAGTAATACTGGAAGTTGCAGACTGGAAGTTGAATCGAGGGACTGAAGTATCAGTGTCGTTGTCAAAACGCTCAATTGAATAAGCGGTGTCTGCTGGAGTATCAAGGGCACCGAAAAGCGAGTGGCGGACTCGTGAGCCCGCTGATGAAGGCTCTGGTGATTCAGCGATCAGACTCGTGATAGCTGAAATGTATCTGTCGGCGTTTGAATGAGAAATACATGTATTGCTGCTTGCTTTACTGAATTACCGCGAAGTCAGTTTTGGAACAAGCTGAATTCTTCCATTTTCTAGACTCAATGAAAATACCTTCCTTGTCGTTGTGCCTTGTGTAGCATCTGTAGATGAGGTAGTATACTTCATTGTAGCTGGTGGTTTCTCAAATTCCATTTGGTAGGTCTGAGACGAAGTCTAGCGTCTTCTTTGTTTTGATATTGGGTTGTGGTTAAGCGAGCACACCGTCCCGGCAAGATTTGGTTGAGCTAGGTGCTTGTGCCGATGAAAGTACGCTGGGCTTGATTGCCAAATGAAGATAGTATTGAATATTCGGAGTATTGGTTGTACACGTACGGTTTAGGTTCAGCACTAGATATATGTAAAGCACCCGGTTTTATGCGGAACATGGAGGGCTCGTCGCCAGTGCTGGGGCCGTGCTACGGTATTGATATACACTTCGACCCCCATTTCGAGGACGCCCTGCGGTAGCTCAAATTACTTCACAGCGTGGGGTATGATGCGAGGCGATCAACATCTGAATGTTTCATTGGTATTCTGTCTCGCTCAGAGCTGGTCATCCCGCCCTGAACGCTGCGCATGTGTCTCCTACTACGCCATAACAAGCATGTTTCTCACAGAGCACAAAGCAAATTCTGCACATGTTTCAAAGGTGTGCCCAACTCGAGTGACCCATACTTGCCTCATTCTGGAAAAAAAAGTGTGCTAGGAGCTGCACTCTACTGGACGTCATGCAGACTGACACACGGTCAGGAGATTTAGCACCCCACCATTTCTGAGAACCGGTTACTCGTTTCTCTTAGTATCGTCTCAGCAGGATCGCCGTGAAAGTTGCTACTGAGTCAGAACAGAGTTGTCTGATAGAAGCCAGTGATTTTCTGCCCTCCCTCGTCAACAAACCGTAAATTATAGGGGTGGCTGGAAAAACCTCACTCACGACTGCGCATGGTGCGGTACTACGAGATTACACATTTTGCTGGCCACATTCTTGCTTTACGAATACCACCTCTCAGGAGACAACGACTCAGCTTCGACTACTACTTAACCGGGCATTTATTTCCGAGTGTCACATGGAAGGACAGAGAATCTTTGAGGAAAGGTCCATGCTAGTATTCTGAGGTGACCTTGATATCATTTGACCAAGGAAAAAGTCGGAATGCAGGATCTTTCCGGGGCTTATCTGGAGTTTAATAATTACCTGAACCTAAAATATCTGATTTCAACTAAAAAGTTTAATGGTCTTGTAGGCCATTATCAATGTGATCATGGGTCCGTATGAGATACATGAGGCGCGGTCCGCGATGGTTTGATAAGTCGCATCCCGAATGTAACTTGCGCATCTGAACGTGAACATGGGCAAAAGAAATGGCCCTGTGATCTTGTATGACCATCAGAAGACCGATGACTACCCTGGACTATGGTGCGTTAGTCGTGGGGGGCGGACATGGACAACTCGAGGCTCAACAAATTAGCTGTAGCCAATGCCATACTCATAAGGCCATCGAAGTGGTTTTACTGGCTTTGAAATTTAGTATCATCTGGTCGTGTGCTACGAACGGTGAAATGAGTTTCTGAAGACGACTTGCGCTGACATTCTAGCTAGGTAGGGATCTGGGATCTTGCGTGAAGGGTGATATCGGACCTCGCACACCACTTCTGCGCCTCAAACACGAGACTTGCTTAATACCGCATTTCTACACATGTCTGTTTTCTTCCATGACAAACATCGAAATGTCCCGATTACTTTCTGTCATAAGCCGAAACTCGCAATCGTGGCGTCCTATATAGGCTGTGTATTTCTATACCTCTCACTGACTCCAGGGGTGCCCTGGTGTGGAGGTGATTTCCAGCTACTAGAGTTTCCAAGTTCGTGGGCTTGGCTGCGTCGCGTGGTTAGCGTGGTGAAGCACACGTTATCGAGTAATGAAAGTCGGAGAACTTCTCCGCTAAGTGATATATGTAACAACAAGCTTGATTACTGATACCAGTGAGCGGCTAAGGCCACGGTCAAGCTCGAGGTAAGGCCTGACTGTCTGTAGGATGGTTCAAATTCGAGGGCCTACCGCTCTACCCCAGAGTGACGACCATTGAACGCTCTCCCTCTACTTCAACATTGCTCCACAAAGCAGTTGTAGCATGCTTTCTACCGCGCATGCACGTGTTGAATGCGAATCCTTTTCCAAGAACTCTTTCAAGATACCTTTGCCGTCCGTAGGTATGACTGAAACAATGCTTAGGCGACAGAAAATGGCGGCATTCAGCTTTCATGATGTGGGACGCGAGATTTTTTGCTCATTAGCTAGGAACTGTTCACTAGACTGGCTAAAAGGGCTTGTCAGATGCGACGTTGATTTTGATTGTCTAGCAAAGAACATACCTGGGACCGGTGTTCAGATTCTAATCCGCATGCTCCTCCAAGGCCATGCCGACTACTCCGCTTACGTTGCTGTTTGCAGAATGCTACATCAAAGTTGGCAATGGCAGACATAATTCTCGAGAAGTGAGCCGTAATAGAGTGAATCGAATTGTGCTTCGTTCAATTCCCGCACAAACCGAAGCATGCTGTAATTCCGATCGAAGGCGTTTGTCTCATCGGCGAGCCCCAACGCACGCACAGCACAGATTGCTTGTAGGTCCTGTGAGGGATCGATTGGAGACTTGAAGCATGGCGACTTGCTGTAAAGCGTGATCATCGAGCCTGAATACCGGATTATCCTTGGGGACGACTTAAGCTGAAGTTCTGCATGGTTAAGATCAGGAGCGGAACTCGAAAAGCGCGAGGCGTATGTTAGAGCCGGTCGTGGCTGTTGTGCGAGAGACCTCTAGTGACATCTTTGCCCTGGTGTGGTGTATTGACAATGATGAGGTCGAGTAGTGCATGAAGTAACCTTCTGAAGGGCCACGAGAAAAGAAGCAACCCTGGGCTCGCCTTTGAGTCCTTTGAAACCTTTGAGCAATTAGCCCAAGGAATTATCCGTCTGTCCGATGACCTATTGTCAAGGAGCGTATGTGGTGATAGATCGACCGAGATGCCGAGCATCGGTTCCAACGCCTTCGCTGATGATAGCAGGAAGTTTTCTTCTCCTGGCATTGACAAACCAGTTACAAATTTGATCTAAACAGAGTTAATGCCCGTGTCCCTCCTCGATACCTAGAAAATCAGAAAATCAGATTCTATCGAAGAAACACTCACCCATGTCCAAACCAGTTTGCCCTATTAATTCCTCTTTCTCGTCTTTCGTAGGATATGGATGTTGCAAGTGTGACATAAGCCACGCTCTCAAAATGTTCGTTATCTCTTTCGGAAGATTGCCCTTTCTTTTTTGGTGGTCGTTCTCGCTATCATTGTCTTGCCCATCCCATAAAGAGAGATCTAGAGCACTAGAAAACACAATGCTTGGTGCTTCAGACAATAGGCTGCGGTCATGGCTGATAGAGTCCGAAAGAGGACCATATTGTGATTGTATACCAGGTCGCCGATATTCACATAGGGATGAATATTGGGGGAGTCTTTCGACAAGAGGTGATTGTGTTAATGGCCGATATGCTTGTGCTTCTGAGAAACTACGAGAGAACTCAGAGGCATTTCGAGGAATCGTGGAGAGATGGGGATGGTTTGGTGTAAAGGATGTTGGACTAGGCAATGTAACTAGCTGATCGTTTTTGGATCCACTCGTATACGTCGGCGAAGGATGATGCAAAAATGGGGGCTCGTGAGATGTCCGGTAAGGACTACAGTAAGGCTGATTATTTGAAGTAAAATGTGTAGCACTGAACCGTCGAAAGCTCAGTACTGATGTGCCCTGAGGATCATCCACAACTCCAGAGCTTTGTTGGGAGCTGTTGAGCTTTGGTTGTGACAATTTCCTCCATTCCTCGGCTTCGTCTTCCTCAGGTCTTTTGCGTTTGCCGTAAGATGGAGGCGGCCCATCTCTCTCGTACTTCGTGTCTGGTTTTTCGATCCAGACTGGAAAATCAACAATCTAATAAAAGAGTTAAAACCTAAGAACAGCTTTGATGAAACTATGCTTAGTTTTAGGCAAAGGAACGAAGATATCGTATGAAGCTTACTTCTCGAATAGACGGCAGCTGGATTTGAGGTAACGGCAATCGCGCTACCTTTGATCGAATTGTGTATTCCACTGGAGAATACCCAAGTGTAGTAGCTGATATGCTTGCTTTTTCTGTCCCGGGACTCTTTCGTGGTGATTGGCTTGGGTATGAAGATAGCTTCAGTTCCATTGTTCGTTGTTTCCGGGCTGAGGACTGTGCAGGTTCCCAGCAATGCGCGTTGTGGTGGCGATACTCCAAACTGTATGTATGGTAACGATCGTCTGTTAGAATACGTATCTTGGAACGTGAACAGTGGGAAATAGAGAGTGTCTGTCAAAAGCAGGCTTGGGATACGGCGGAAGCGTCTAAGATAAGCCTGGGCTCATGAAAGTGAAGTAGCTCGACGAGGTGATGAGAGGAGAGGAGAGGCGAGGAATATGCAGCGCAACTATATTCGAGTGCTTGGACAAATGCCATATTGATCGACACACACAGCATATTCTAAGACATATTGGTATTCCTAGAGGAGACAAACTCAAGGAGAAAGATGCTCGGAAGAGCCAAGAATCAGTTCAGCTCGCTAACTGTCAAGAATGACGCCACAGTGTCCAGGGCCACCCTTGACTGGTGAGAACTCTAGTGCAAGGTGTAGGGTACGGGAGTACTCTGCACGAAAGTGCATGTGCATTTGCTGCAAAGTCCACCGATGTGAACTAGTAGGAGGTTTTAGGAATACTCCTTCGTACCTGGCGAACAGCCATCTCTGGTGCCATGGAAGCTCTCCGATTCGACCATCGGCCTTCTAGCGACTACTGGGGAAATACTTTATGGAGTGAAGTGACGAAAGCGGATGGCGATCCAACTGGAGTTCATCAATCGCTTGGGTCCCGCAACTGGAACACCTCAGACATATGACTCAGAACTTTCGGGCCACCTCTGTACTATCAATCCGTCGGACTGTCTCTGATCTGTTGTTGGCAGCGAACGGGGCCCTTGTTAGGACGAACATGTGGCTCTAACCATCATTGGATAGAACCTCATCGGCACTGGTATGGACTGTGACACACGAGGGTACCCAATCTGCCCCGCAACCTAAGCTTCCGTGCGCATATCTCCACTTGGCGTGGGGAACTACCTCCGTTCGTTACTCCCACTGTGTTTGTGTGGCGTAAGAGGGTCAATTCGTTGACCGCATGCTCAGTCAACCCTGCTGCCAGTGATCGATGCATGCACTACCGTTTATGACAGTAGTATAGCTCGAGGCTAGAGTACGATCTTTGTTTTGACAGTAAGGCTCGTGAGAAGCTATAGCTACTCCCTAGATTCGAAGTAGTAAGCTGATCTGGGTTTGTTGTGATGTAACTTTTTTTTGCGCTCAGAGAAGGATCGCCATGCTCGCGAAACTCACCGCCTTCGGCGAGTAAACAGGGGAGGGATGTGATGACTGTGGTTTCTGCCTCTTGGTGGCTTCTCGCTTCCGCGATATAATCCCTGTTTAGGGAATAGTTCAGACGCTTGCGATACAACGACATCCCATCCCGATCCCTCTCACTCCCATCTTCAACTTTTGCGCAAACTACATTGCACTCACTAGTTACCAGCATCTGCAGGGCTCTTGAGAAATGCCGCGCCCTAAGTCCACTGGTGAGTCGCACCGTGGGTCCTTTGCCCTGTCTATATCCTCGCCCTAAACATTCCTCATTGAGCATTAGGTTGTCAGACCTGCCGTCGACGGAAAGTCAAATGCGACGGAAGACGGCCAGCATGTAAGAAATGTGAGCAAGGAGACTATGAGTGCGGAGGTTTCGCTCGAGAGTATCGATTTGTGCACATTCCAGCCACGAAACATGCAGGACCAAGGACCGGCGTCCCTACCTCTATGAGTCTTTCAGCATTTGAGGACAATGTCTATGTCAGTTTTCTCCTCTCGAAACTTTGTCTTCAGCCGCTTGCCATCAACGCAAATTCGCGCTGGCTAGATGCTCATGCCCATAGCTGGAGATCTCCCGCAGCACAATATAGCATCCGTGCGCTTGCATCTGTCTATTTCGGGCGCAAGCACCATCGGAGTGATCTGCTGACCCGTGGTGCCCTGGACTATGGGAGAGCTCTGTACAACTTGAACGAAGAGCTTCGAGATGTTGAGAAATGCTTGTCGGTGAGCGCTTGGTCCAGCGCCTCAGTACTCCAGGTATATGAGGTACGCAATTCTGCTCCTGTTTAGGCACCCGTACCTGCTAATTCTAAGGCCAAGTTCATCGCCACAAGCGCCGAGGCGGGCTGGCTGACACACGCTGGAGGTATTGGAAGGCTAGTCGAGCTGCGTGGCCCCAGGAGATGCCAGACTCCGGAAGAGCTACGGCTCTTCCAATATAATCGCAATACGATTATATTAGACCATTGGAAAAGAGGAAAGCGATGTTTCTTGGAAAACCCTGAATGGAAGACTGTTCCTTGGGCTCTAGATCCCGGAGCTAAATCATCAATCGCCCTTCTACAGGATATTTTTTGCCACATCCCAGGGCTGATTGAGAGAGTAACGAATTTCAAAAGGCTCGAAGGAGAGCCAATGGGAAGAGCCACCCTTGCTCAGGAACTCAAAAAGGATATTTCTCATCATCTGCTCGAATTATATAAATGGCGACGTAAATATGAGGACGACAACTCCTACTTTTGCGTTGAGGTCCCAGCAGCATCGCAGCAGCCCCCGGATGAGCAAGCTTTGTTTCCGACGTTCTTTCGAATGTCGAACTTATCGTGCGCATACGAAATAATTCTCTACGATGCTGCTCTGATCATGCTACTTGGATTTGGCGGTAGTACCATAGGTCCCACCTTTGACGTCCGCATGTCAGAGTATCCCAATCCCCACGCCACACGCCGTGGACCACTCTTCTTGCCTGGAGAGGCCCAGCATCCCAGGGCTGTGGCGATAGAATTGTGTAAGATTGCAGAATATTGCCTGTGTGCTCATCCGAATTCTGCAGGGCTATGGTTAATTTCACCATTGAAAGTCGCATACCTTAGCTTTCCGCCGGCGAGTCGCGAAGCTAAATGGCTGAGTAGTAGGATGGCGGCAATTGCGGATCTGAGCGGCTTTGAGATTGGCAGGCATCAAGACAGACAACCACCGATTGGCAGTGGAGGCAAGAAGCAAGGAGGTTTGAGCAGTCACGTGGCTGTGGTGGACTAGGGCAACGGAAGGTACTTAGTCCTTGGCTCTCTCTAGAATGGTATACCATGCTCTTTCGCCACTTTTATTTGCCCTATCATTTCCGATCCGGTGGCCAGAGACAGGGGCTTAAACAACATTGAGTTTATTTAAGACCAAGAGTTCTAGATTCCATGACCATGATTCAGCTGAGAGTAGCACTACTGAACACTTCACAGATCAGAACCAAAGCGCTTTGATAGTAGATCCGCGTTCTGATTGCAGATGATTGACTGATCCTGGGAAGTATCGGATCCAAAAACATGTTTCATTTGGTCTAAAACCTCTACTCTGTTGATAAGCATTAAATGAGATCTCTGAAGGAGGAGCTCCGCCGCAGGTCCATTACAGTGCAATATGGATGCAGTCCTATTCTAAGATATTACGCTTTAAAGTCAGTGTGCATGTGAGGCTGCCGACTTGGCTCTACGTGGATATGTTAAAAATTATCCCAAGCTCCTAACCAGCAGTAAAATAGTTCACCTAGTTTGGAAATTGGCTCGCGACACGACGACTCATCGGTGAGCTTTGGGCACGGCAACTCTTACTGTCTCTAGGGTGGTCGTATTGAACTCGTGTCTTGCTGCATGACTACGAAGAAGCTCGCTGCGGCAGCTGCAGATTGTGCTTTGGGAAAGACTGAAGACTGGAGCGAGGTGAATGATGTTGTGCGGAAGCGCGGCAATCACCGAAGCTATTCCCAAAACATGGGTTATATTGCGTAAGCGAGAAGTCACAGCGGCAGACAAAGCTGTGCCCCAATGAAGGCGCATAGTGGCTCAAGCATGCCTTCTTTTTGAGGTGTCAGGAACGGGGGTTGTTTTGTGCCGGCCCTACCGATGCTCAGCCTTCGGTCTCGAAAGGCACTTGATGGCTTCGGCAGAGCTCCCCGAAGCGTCCAACGTCCGCCTCGACTTTCCGGGGTTCAGATCAAGGGTCTGTCTGTGCATGGTATTCTTATCTGCCGCTAGCCCGTTCGTCATTGGCCATTTTCAGTTAGTGTTCCAACATAGACGTTGGCCCTGGTCCAGTTGCACACCATAGAACAGTGAGACCTGACACTTCATGGCTGTTGTTGAGCTGAGTGCGATTGGCTCTGCGATGACTTTCTGTATACCAATCACATCTCCATCATTTCGGGATGTTGATCATGTATTGTGCTCTCATCTCAATTGTGTGAATCGTTCTCTGTTCAATGTTTTCATTAAGGGCTCGTGCATCCCCCATATTCAATCTATATTTTGCGTTGTTGGGGACTTTTCCACTCCCTACGATTGGGAGCCCTTCGAAATCTTCCTCATCCAAAAGCTTGTGGGAGTCTATGCAGTCGGCTGTGGATAAACCCAAGCCACTCAGAGCTGACAACCAAGTTATGGCACCTACTTCTCAGACCACACCTACATTTGTTGGGTACATTGCTACTACACATGATGCCCTTATTCTCTTTGAAGCTTGCCTGGGCGGTCACCTCACTCCTGTTGCTCGCCGGCCAATCGACCGCGAACGAGCAGGCCTCATCAAAAGTGGCAATACGTTCATCTTTGAAGAGCATTCATCTGGTATCAAACGATGGACAGACGGTATACATTGGAGCCCTAGTCGACTACTAGGTAACTTTCTCATCTACCGTGAACTCGATACCCCTTTTCAACCCGGTGAGAAGAGGAGGTCAATAAAACGCGGCAAGTCTCTCAGCAATGGACACTGCGCACCTTGTGGAACAGCGTCGTTGAACCAAGTACAGTCGATCCCGCTCAGCGGCAAGGTGGAACGATCTTTAGTTGGGTCACTTACTACTTCTTATGGATTCAAAGAAGAAGGCTTGGTGAAGAAGACGATTGGCGTCATGGTCGGAGGTGTCTCGCACTACTTGGTATCATATTACTCTATCGCCGATGTTTTGAACAACAAGTTGATTACGCCGTCGAAAGATCCAACGTTCCAACATATCACTCTACGTCTCGATCTTGCCAGGCATCCTTTCCGCTCGCCTATAGTCGAGGCGAATCCGTCGATTTCGGATGACAGAACGAGCTGTAGTAGTTCCTACCGAGCAACGCTACCCCTTACACCGTGCATCTCGAATGCAATACCTTCTGGATTTTACAGCAATTTTGTATTGACCACTGAATCTGGGGGTTTGCATGACAATCACAACGTAGCGAACCGAAGTATCTTCCAAGTACCATTATACCCTCCGATGCTGCAATACACCAATCCACAGGCTTATGAATCCAACAAAAGTCCTGGCCCCATTGCCGATTTCAAGTCATATCAATATTTTCAAACAAGTTATCCAAACACCATCTACATACAACAGCATTCGTATGGCTCAGAGACTCTTTCCAACCACGTACAGCACCGTTTCTTTGGTGCACCAGAACCTCTGCTGTTCAGCTCCCGGTGGAATGGGGAATATCCAGCATGGAATACGGGCAGTAAGGAGCAGGATGAACGGAACCTTTTACGGGGCATGTATGCTAAGGTTGTATGAAGGTCAAAGGTTGGTCAACCCTAGGTTATCGAACATGTAGACGAGATTGTCAAAGCGATAGGACATGTGGTTTTGGTTTGCCATTGAACCCAGAATACTCCATAGATGCCATGTAATGATATGAGTTAGGCATATTCAGCTGCGCTGAATAGTGGGATCTTTTGGTCGAGTTAGTGTAGTTGGTGTAAGCCCAACCTCAGCCTCATTACATGCCATTTCGTTGGTGGATTCTCTTAATTTACTTTCTTCCACCTTTACTATTGGCTCTCCGCTTTCTGACTTCGTTAAGGATGGTCTAGTGTAATATCCCTTCTGCAGATCCCAAATTCACCCTTTCCTTAATCATGTCGGAGTGTATAGCAGATGACTCTGTCTTTGTCTTTGGCAGAGGAGTGAGCGGCATGGCAACAGCCTCAAGTTGCGCAATTCCGAGCCTCCAATCGAGAGAATCGAAGCGGCTGCCATAAAGATCTTTGGACATCTCCCGGAATTTGTCGGCCGTATTGAACCTACCAGTTGCATCGACCTTCGCTCACCGCTCCGACATGGAAGAGATCCGCAATATCTATAACCACCTCAATCACAATCATTATCGGTAACCAGCACAACCAGTCAAGGAGGGAGACGTGGCAGAAGAGGGCGAGACTATATAGCACAACTGTTTGAGGCAAGTATAGTGATCCACAGGAATCTGTGGTTTGGATGCCCTCATTTCTAGTGAAACCAGGACAGCATTATTTGCCCCGGCAAAGGATATCACCGCAGGAAGAATCCAAATGTCGTATATAGTTCCGTCATGTCTTACCAGCCGAGATTGATAAGAGAGATAAAAGCAAGATTGAAATGATCCCCTTTACATTACTTACATAATTTAGACACACTTCAGCTTAATTCACCTTGTATTGCCTTATCGATCATCACTCTCATATTTATCAGATCCCACTGAATCACACGTTCAGACTTACCTCTGATCGCCATCTTTTCCGTTTTATGGATACATTTAATGAGCTTCTAATATAGGCGACGTCAACTTCATACGGCTATTACATATTTGAGATTGACAAACCTTGTAAAACTTCTCGCAACTACTGAGAACATCTCTTCGATCCCGCCATTCAGACACAAAGTAAGTGAGCCATCGACAGAACGTTTCCTCCTTGGTGTCGTCTAAATATTCAAAACGATCTTCTCTAATGATGGTGGGCGTATAGGAGGTCGCACAAGAGAGCAAAATTATATTTTTTTAATGCTCAGGCAGGATAAAATCTTTGATGCAATAACATGAGCGTCTTTTGGCTTTGATATTTTTTTTTTTGAGCTGCTGAGTAGCCTTAACGAGGATTTAGTAGTTTTTGAGGACTTGAGGGCTCTTGCGAGGTTCTCATATGATTTCTTGATTTGTATGAGAATTTCTGGAGCTGCTGAATAGCTTCGACAAGGACCGGGTGGTTCTTTGGGATCTCGAGGGCTTGCAGATAGTCCGAAGTAGATGAGATGATAGGGTTTGTACTGATCATGGACCCATAATTATCGAGGCATGATCACTTGCGACGCTGGATATGAAGCCGTTGGACTTAAGAATTGTGATAATCTTTGCGCTTCTTGCATAGAAGCCCAGCAGCTGTCCTAGTCGTGTTGCGAGTGATTGTGATGACGCTTGGATTTGAGCCGCTCGGAGTAAATGTAGTGTGGACTCTCTTCTTTATTATGTTTGCGAATTATAGTACTGTAGGGAGGCTACGGAGGCACCATGACGATAATTGGATATTGGCAAGGCTTACAATGCAACCTTTGGCAGCGTGACCAGAAGTTCTTGCGGGTTGCTTTTGCAGTTGGCTTAATGCGAATAAGACTATTCTTGTCACTGTCTTGGGTTCTCCTGCCAGTAGAAGAATGAGTGGTGGCAATTGCTCGATCAAATCTCACCAGTCCCGTGAAGAGCCGAGGTAGTCTCTGAAACCAGTAAGTCTTCCTAGGTCAGACGGAAACTTATACCACAGAATCCTGGAGGAGCTCAATCGCAGAGTGTTGGTCCGCAGGGCCTATCGGGGGAGGGTTCGGCCTTGAACAGGGGGCCGGACCCCTTACACGGCCGAGTCGGTAGCGTGCCGGAGGGGTATTTCTACCCTCCCCTCTCACACTCTCTTAGAAATACACAGATTTTACAACCCATCATTGAGAACTCGATATATCGACACTTTGTGATACTATATACCGGTACTACACCGACACAGAGAAAATGTGATTAGGCTTTTGTGGAATAGGCGGACAGTGCTGATTCCCTTTGGGGGCCATCGGCAAGTCCCATTGTTGCTTGACCACTTCCGAGTCCTAGGCCGAAATGGCGCGATCTCAAGCTCTGCCTCTCTCTAGCTTCCAAATGCTTCAGAATATGCAGGGAAGTTCTGACATGTCGTGGCAATTTGGTAGTATTTACACATAATGAGAAAACACGAACACGCTGTCAGACATGTCCGAAGAGTTGCAGATGGCAATGGAGTCAGAAACATCGGCATGGTTGACGACGAGACATACAGATCTGAATTGACGCTGACGCGTCGCCTTGTATCGATATGAATCAGCAATGCCCTCCTCGAAGCATATCCCATGCTCGTGCTCGAGCAGTTGATCTAGCCAGACCTGGCATTTCGTAACTGACTATCGACTCGAAATCGCACGAATGAGATAGCCACTTTGTTCACAATAGGGCAGAAGTCTGCCTCACACCGAACACAAAATGTGATGAAGCGGATTCCTTTGGACGCTGCCGAGTGGGCGATTGAAGATGTGAGGAAGCATTAGCGCTGTTGCCTTTTGTGAGCATGGGCTGTGAATTTCGACAGGGCTTAGAACCTTGATCATGCAAAGGAACAAAACGTGTCAACTTTCTGGCCGTTCAGGTTGGACAGAATGTTCAGTTGAGGGATTTAAAAGCGGGGGAAATGATCTGATATCTGCTAAACGATATGACTAGAAATGAGGGCAGCCGGGCAAAGACCACGGGTCGTTGATATCACAATCCTTTGGGCTCTTCAGCTCGTTCCAAACACTGACCCTAGATTAATGACGACTTCCCTGAGAACCTCGGTAGATTGGGGTGAAAGTGCAGAATGACGTTAAAGCCCACCATAATATCATCTCAACCTTGGGAGACAACATTGGCTTACTGAATTGTGGAATGTACTGTTAAAACTCAGAGGCCCCAAGTTCCAAGACACGATAAGTTCTTATTTACCAAGAACTTTTTGGATGTTCGTTATCCAGAACAACGGCATGACTTCAGCGGCACGACGCCTATCTCAAGCCACCGGACTCGCCAGGGTCATGCGTTCAGCCCTTGCCGTCTTTCACACGACAAACGATAATGATTGTCTCAAACAACAAACATACGATGTCTTTTGTACACCGAGGAGAACTTCTCCGGCGAAGGGTTCCCAGAAAGTGTCGCCAAGTCTCGGTGCGCACCGGAAGGCCCACGAGATGAGCCCTAGACTTAAGACTACTACCCGCCGGGAAACAATACTGAGCGCTCCAGAAACTTGCGTTTGGAAATCAACAAACGGAACGACCATATAATAAGTAATAGGAAGGTTTCTTTTGCCCAGAGTGCACACATGATTGGAGTGAATAGACAGAGACAGTACAAGGAACAACATGATCAGGAACTCCGACTCCACTCGACCACCTGTACAAAGCGACCCTCAAGAATCGCTGTGAAGCTGAAATTCATGTGCAGAAGTTGAAAATACACAATGAAAACCTCCAAGTTTCGAAAGCTCTTTGCACAATCAAATGCTAAGAATCCAGCGAGGTACTCTTGGTAATTGAGGTGTTGTCAAGAGCAAGAGCTATTTTGAGCTCAGTTCCACAATTCCTCCCCGACATCGCCTACCTTCCCTGTTTCAGCGAAGATCAGCCCTAGGGCTTTCACAAACCCACACAAAATTTTGACTCTCGTATATATCCAAATAAGAAAAATGACGACACAACATGTGTTAAACACAGTATGTTGCAGCGGCCCGCATAGCTCAAGTATGTCACCCCGTCTAGTACTCGATTCAAGAAGCTTGATCACTAACAAATTCACAGTGGTAGAGCGCGTCACTAGTAATGACGAGGTTGCCGGTTCGATTCCGTCTGTGGGCATTAACATGCCTGGGTCCTCATTTTGCCTTTTTGTTGTTGCGCTGTATATATTCTGGCATTGTGGGTTATGAAGGTCGAAGGAATTTTTGGCTAGCCGAGCTTTGCAAATTTTTCAACAAGCAAACTAACCGATAACTTCAATTCGTTTTAGTACCCGCTATTGAAGCTTCTTCTGCACCTTATGATCTAGCGGGGAGTTTGACTACTCATTTTGGTGTGCTGCTGCAGGCCAAATATGATGCTTACAGCGAGCCGATAAGCAATTTCAGGGTTACTTCGTTAGCGAGGATGATGGTTGGGGGACGCTGATGAGTACGTGGAAAGTCATGATCACGGCGACCTACTTAGCCACAGATTTGTCACAAATCTTCACTGAAACGATCAATGAATTTACAAGAGTCGTCTCGCTTCTTACAATCAAGTCTAACGCCTGCTGTGAGGCGTTTGGCTCCATTTGTATTGACATCTCGCTTAACTCCTACAGCGTGGGGTATCCAAGTCTTCTGGATAACTGTTGCGGAGACACCCGCTATCGCATTGTAATACTGTAAATTTGATGCGAAACGTGCTGAAGTGTCATTGAGGTGGTATCCCTGCACAGAGATTGACAACTATGTTGCCGAAGGCTTCAATATGCATCTGCAAGCGCCCTCCAACTTTCAGGCTGTCTAGCGAGGTTCTCCAGGCTGCGAGTTGGGGGGGTTCAATTGCCAATCGAATGGCAAGAACATCGACCTGGACTTTGCTAAACATATCCCTATGACTCAAAGGAGAGCTTGGTATTGGTTGTATTCATATGGGACTTGGTGGTCTGCGCGAAGAACTACAATTTTGATCGAATTAATGATAGCCTGTTGCCGGGTAGCAGCAACAGATGTGGTATGTTGAGTGAGTGAGCTGAGCTTTTTCCCACCTTGTGAAAGCGATCGAATCAAAAATTAAAGTGCTTTACAAGCAATAAGAAGGATTCTTGATTACTTGTTTAAAATGGTATTGATACAATAACCTCTACATTTCTAATCATAAATCCTCCACACAAGAATCGAAGCTCGTCTGCATCCACCTGCTCCCATAAAAATACATCAAGAAGCGAATGTCCAAATTTTCCCAGCATTTCCCCCAAATGAGTGACTCCATCTTTTGACCCTCCCATACGAAATTCACTGAACGATAGAATAAACATCCGCCGCCCCAGAACAAGTCGCCTGATCCAATTTCGCCCCATTAGGAACCAGGCAAACCTGCCCGTCCCCATTCTGGGGCGCCAGTGTAATAGTATTCCCACCCGCAAAATCAAACAATTGCGAGTTCGTCGTCTCGCCCTCGCCATCAGCTCTCCCACCACAAGAAAAGATATGCGCCGTATCACCAGCTGCTCTTCTCGCATCGAAACTCAGGCATCCTTGCATCAATGAACTGACTACTAATGTTGCGCCTTCGGCATTGTTGTGTTTCCCTTGAGTGATGAGATCGAACTTCTCGTTTGCGCTTCCGGTACAAGGCTGTACGGCAATGGGGATGAGATTTTGGCGGAAGTCGCCTGCTGTGGGGTCGATGAAGAGGCATTGTCCGTTGGCGGATTTGAGGGATACGGATGCGAAGGCTCGGGTTGCGGTATCGTCGCGTTGGTGAGATTCTGCTGCTGAGGTAGGGTTGAGTGTTCCCCCCGCGCGTGAAACTGGGACAGGTGTCGTTGGGTTGGCTGAGGGGATGTCTCCTTCTTCTGCGGGAGATGTGGCTTGTGGTGCAGAAGCTGTCTCTGATGCGATTGTTGAGACGGCACTGTCGACAACTGGAGCTGCACTTGCGTCTGGACGAATCATGGTGATGACTGTGGTAAGAGTACATCCAGAGCTGACCGCTGGAGTAGCGACTTCAGCAGGAGATGTGGCCGCTGGAGGAGCAGCTTCTGGAGTTGAAGCTTGGATAGATTCCGCGGTGGTAGAAACGACTGTCTGGGGCTGCGAAGCTGATGCATCGTCTTGTCCTCCTGTTGAGGCACCACCAAAAGTGAATGTCTGAGCTGCATCTCCTGCTTTGCATGGAGCTTGATCGAGCACATTGTTTCCCGTGACGGCAAGACAAGTCCCTGCCTCGTTCTTAGGCTCAAATGACAATGGACCAGAACCACCAGCAAAACCGAAGAGCTGCGAGTTCGTAACATCGCCACCTGAGATTATTAGAGGAGAAATTTGATGTGAGAGGATTAGCTTACCTCCATCAGCTCTTCCGCCACAAGAAAACATGATGACAGTGTTGCCAGCTGCGCGTCTGGGATCGAAGTTCGCACATGCTTGAGTCTATACTAATTAGACTGGTACTAGAGATGAAAGTGAAGAGCATACCAGTGTGTTGACAATGAGCATAGTGCCAGCTTGATCATTGTGCTTTCCAGCTGTGATAATGTCCCACTTCTGACCCGTGCTACCATCGCAGGTCGCAAGTTGAATAGGATTTAAGTTTGCGCGGAAATCCCCCGAAAGCTCATCGACGAATAAACATTTTCCATCCGAAGTCTAGAGTTGTTAGTCAAAGGCTTTCTATCCATAAAGCTGTGCATTTACCTTGATCTCAGTGCCAGAGAAAGCTCGTGTAGCTGTATCATCTCTTTGTTGAGCTTCCTCGAAAGCAGCTTGGTTCAAAGAAGTAACAACCCGTCTCTCCAAGGGAGAGGCAGAGGAGAGTGCCGCCGAAGTGAGAAGAAGGGAGACTGAGGCAATCATGTTTGAAAAATGGAAATGAAGTAAATGCTCTTGGCAAAGGAATGTAAGCTGCGCAGCAGTCGAATATAGGAAAAGCACTGAAAGGAGTGATAGAATCGAAGTTGATGCAGATGCTTGCGATGCAGAAACAAAAAGAGGAGCTTAATTTATGTCCTGGCACTCCGAGCTATATACTCGCCATGCCCCCAGACAAAGGGCCGAAGCTGGCATGCTGCGCGGTAAAGGAGCAAGAAGCAACAGCTTAGGACGTTTCTATAAAGTTTCATGGCTCACTCACGATCCTCCCTGGCATCCCGAAGCGTCCGTTCTGTTCTCCCATGTTTTCCCGCTCACGGTGATCATGTTCGTCCCAAAGCGCGCGAATGGGAGGATGTTGAAACTCACAGCGTTGGAGATCTCGTCTGAAGTCGCGATTGGCCAGGGGTCGGATGCGCCAACCGAGGATCTGACACCCGGACAGGGCATCGATGGGATGGGAATCTCCCCGAATATTTTGCGTGCCACTGGAGAACCCTGCAAGGGGGAGATCTAATGATTCGAGATGTAAGCTTAATTTTGTGTCAGGGACGGACTGGTCTGCAGTTGAAACTACGCGAGGTCTGAATTTCTGCACCTGTTTAGTTGTAATCTTGTTCCTGCGTCGGCGGGAATGGCCTCCTTGACAGCGACCTTAGCCCGCACTTCAAAACAATCCTCAGGGTAGAACACTGAAAACCAATCAACGTCCTTATCTCATAAATCCTCCGCTCCAGCTTTACGAATGAGGGTGGCCAATTAGAGCTTGATTAATAAGCACTTTCGACCACCACTATTCTGCGGAGTGTCTGAGGTTTTGTCGTGATCGGTTGGGTGTAACGAGCCTAAATCAAAATCTACTCTTAATAATTAATTACTCCATAAAGATCAATGAAAATTCCCGCCGTTATTCACGATAAAGGGGGCTGGAGAAAAGGATATGACGTACGGTTTGTGAGCCCCTTCTGCACTCACACGTGTCATCATCCACATCCGGCACCTTCCTGAGAAACAGGAACTGCCGCAGACCTATCTCTGCTGTGCGCAACTGTACTATTAGCGAGCTGAATGGTCTAGGTACTGACTTGTGCAGCAAGAGGACTTTCGTCGTTGGCTCTGGGCATATCGACTCCCAATATTAATTACTTTAACAAGATTACACTTTCCGATTCCGGAATTATAAGAAACATTTAAGCTTGACTTAATGCTGTCAACTTTTAACTTTAACTTTAAGTTTATCGTTGCCAACTTTAACTATAGCTCTCTTTTAAGAGTATATGTATTGTCTAGATGTATTAGTTTAGCTCTGGTACTAGGAAATTGGCTATAATGGAACCTACGGGGTTACAGAGTCACAGAGCCAAGAAGGTGAAAGCCAAATGACAGGGTTGATGCACTTCCGGACCATATGGTTGTTTTAAGTAGTGGTGCTCGAGTTTTTGAACTAAAAAAAGTCCTATCGCTTACGATGCCTCGCAAGATGCCGGAGAGAAGCAGGCAACAGCGTTTTAATTTGGCAAACTAAGTACAGCTTATAGGGCACACATTGACTATATTTGCTTCCTTCACCAACCACACCAGCCACTGTTGGATCGAAAGCATAGTAGCCACCCAGCGAGACTTTACGCAATCGACTTGAACTGCGAGAAGAACTCCCAAGTGTTCTCGGGAGCGAAAGGAGCAGATGCGCCACTGTTCTTCTGGGATGGATTGTGGTCTCCATTATGAATCACCCAAGTCATTGGATATCCTTCCTTGCAGCCCTTATAGACAGTCTTGACAGAATTGCCTCCATTTGGCTGCGGCTCGGGGGAAAGCGGAGTGCATCCATTATTTCTGACGAACGTGTCACGAATGGAACGACCGCCAGAAACATTGAGAACTGAATCTGCAGTACCATGCTGTCCGTAATATGCGACTGGATCCTTCCCTCCAGAACAACCACTTAGCAATGAGCCAGAAATAACAGCGACGGCGCGGATATCTTTTGGTCGAGCACACGCGAGAGCATAGGACATGGCACCACCATAGCTGAAGCCAGTAGAAAACCGGAGTGAGGTATCTACGCAGAGATCTGCCTCGATTGTCTTTACCATGGTGTCGAAGAAGGTAACATCTTCACCTCCACTGTTGGCCCAGCCGCTACTGAGGCCGTCCGGAACAACGAAAATGGCGCTGTTGTTCGACAATGGTGGTAGACCGTAGTAAGGTACGACACCACCCCTGTTTGGATCTTCCCCATTGACAATCTTTGTTGCGCTTCCTCCAAGTTGATGCCAGGTAAAGATCAAACGGTAAGCGCGATTCTGGTCGTACCCAGATGGGAGTTTCATGATGTATTGTCGTTGTTTACCGTTCACCGTTGCAGTGTAGGTCTTGCTTGTTATAGTGGGAGCCTTGCCGCAGCCGGCGGACTTTGCTGCGAGAACCATATCGAGGGATGCAAGGGCAATGAAGGCTACGGCCATGAAGACCATGTAGCTCTTGTGTGTGAACATCTCGTTTATTTGACAACAGATAAATGGATGTAGGTAAGTTCAACAGTCGAGTAGCAGATACTGAACATCAAGAAGGAACTTGAGAGTGTTAGCCTCGCATTTATAGGAAAATAAAGCCCACAGCATTGCCAGCTACATGCTAAATTGTTTCTTGACGGTACTCAGTCAACTTGATCATGTAACGTTCAGGCATAGGCTGTAAAGAACCAAATCATCCGACAAAGGCCAAGATCCCACGATGTGACTGCCTCCTTGGACAAATCTTGGCTTTTCAATACCTGTTACCTTCTGATCCAAAAGGTTTGCCTCTTTTTACCTCTCCATTAGCATATGGCCTTATGCGAGCATTTTACCAAGCGAAAAATTTCCCCGCATTTGAGCCAAGGCTTCGGACGGATGTTTAATGGCTTGAAGCAGTCTACATTCTCCACAACCCATTTCTTTTTTTGACGTCCAGCCTTGTACATCAAATCAATTTGAATCAGGTCTTCGAGCTTGGTTTCTGGCACTAATTGAAAGACTAGCTTAGTCACCGCACGAAACAAAAATTCGCTGTCAATTACTATCAATAACAGACATTATATACATTGATTATGTTGCCCTTTCACCGCCCCGCTACTAATGCGTCCTCGGAACATGGTCTAACTCCTTTGAGCAAATTTGGTACTTGCTACGCTCAATTATTCAACATTTGGATTGCAAATTTGAGTCTGTAAGGAATGTAGAACAATGACTTTCATGCCAAAAGGCAATGGCACTGAAAAGTACCCTATTCAATCGGAGTATAGTTCTTGGCAAACTATGTGGAGTCCCTTTTGATTAAGAGTTTTTTTCACAAAGCCTTGGCGGTATTCATGGCAGAAGCGGCCCTGTAGGGTAATAGCCCATAAACTCCTTCTGGAGTGACATGATGCTGATCTGCCCCCTCCCCCCAGCTTCCGGAACAACTGGCCCCTCAATTTGAGGGGAAATCCGAGCTCTCGGCAATGAGTTCGGTAGGTGGAATTCCCAGTTTTGAAGAATAAATTAGTCGCTCACACCTTACAGGCATTCCAATGCATCCTGAAAATTTGCCTGTAATGGTCGCATATGCGCACCAGTGAAAGTTGAGGCTGGAAATGGGGCAACCAGGTACTTAAAAATACCACATTCAGATCCTGGTACTTTTCATAGGAGAAATTTTGGATAGAGGCAGTCACGAAGGCGACTTCTGTCTGTCGACGGAAGGCTGAGATTCTGCAGATCGAGATTCCTTAAAGCTGGACCCGACGTAATGTAGATTTGAGCCGGACAGATCTGGCATGATTACCCGCCTGCCTATACCGTATGATATCTGATTCTCGTTTAGCTTCGCTAATATCAGGAGGAAAGGTCGCATTCTATAAAGGTATTATAGTTAGTAAGACCTTCCTAAAAGGGAAGGTATAACCGAACCTTCTGAGGTAAAGGAGCTCCACCTTCACCGACATTCATAGCAATTAGCAGGAAAGATAGAGAATCTTAACAGCTTTAATATAGCTTCTTTAGATTTAATGCGACGATGTTTATTAATATAGATGTTATCCACTGAAGTTATACTCTTAAAACTCAAGATTTTCCTGATACACTTACTAAAAACCGCACGACCAAACCTCAGACGCGAGATCGCCGATCGGTAAAAGTAGGGCATCTCGCGGAGGATTCATGAGATGATCAACGTCCTTTATTTCTCAGGATAACCGCATGCAGGTACCCGAAATCAGGGCATATCTAAACCACGATATTTCTCTTCGGAAGAGAACGACATGCCGATCTAGAAACCTCAAACAAAGCGGCTCGAGATGCCTGTTCCAGGCCAGGAGTGACAAGCACAGACAATTATGCAGCGCATCGCCATGGGATGAAGGGATGAATGGAAAGTTTATTCAAAACCCTGGGTCTTATCACAGTCTCCGATCAGTTGGTCATTTCCTCGGATCAACTCGAAAGTCTATTAAAGTACTTCATGGAGTTTCTCCATCTTTCGTCGGACGCAATGTGCCGGATCCGCATATCCAGATGCAACTTTACAGCGGCTTGATTTGAACGGTTAGAAGACTTCAAAATATTGGATCCTGAAGCTTTATTTAGCCGGCGACCATTAACATGAGGCACAATGTCTTGCAACACCCTCTTTGGAGAATATTTAGCTACTTTGACAACAAATATCCTTGAAATACGCAGGGTCAAGACATGGTTCCCAATTCCCAAATGCATACAGGCCGAACATAGCTCCCAGAAATGGCTGCCCAACAGGCGGAGTCTTAGTCAATAATCTGCCTTCCACGACTACTTCTGCGTTCTTGTTGCAAATTCTTGGCCTCGAAACACCGATGACATAACTTGTTTTTATGGCAGAAATCTGCATGGTCACCGGTCCGCTACTTTCGAGTGGAAAGACTTGTTCCTAAACATTTCATCAGTACTTTCGCTCAACGGTGGTGTTCCCTGGAACGCTCACCTCGAAATGATCCGGGGTCTCTGTTGGCGTTTTGAAAATGATTGACCTCTTTCCAGTTGAAGTACGAGTCACTCCAACACTAGCAAAAGAATGCATATCCCACCAGAGAACCAGCCCAGCTTCATATCCAGCCTTCTTCGGCTCAAAGTCCAACACAACAGAGAACACTTGCTCAAAAGCTGTTTGTCTTCTCAGCAACATCGTTGGTGCTTCCGGAGATTTCAGATCATAGCATCCACCATGAATAGTCAGCCAGCCGGGACGTTCAGATAGAGACCAGCATTTCTTCACTGGTGTATCTGTTCTTGTAAGTGAACAAAATCGACCGGCTTCCCGAGGACCACTCACTCTTCTCATACCAACCCGGCTCCAGATCTTCCCTCTCCAGATTTACTTTCCACATCTTTGCCCTCGCCACCTGAACAACATCCGCCGGACCCTGAGTCAAAATGCCAACTTTCTTCCCACTATTAAACACAGGCCAATCATCAATCCACTCTACCCCCACCAAGAACGTCTCCCTCCCTAACTGCGGCTCCAACCACTTCCCCTGATCATCCTTCATCGGCCTCACCCCTAACAAAACAGCCCACCACCTTCCCTCCCCGTCCTCGAAAACATCCACATGCCCCGTCCTCTGCACCTCTTCCTCCGGACCATTATACCATAATGGCCCACCCTTAACATTCGCCTCCCACGGTCCAAACACACCTTCCGTGCTTCGGAATACCCATTCCTGGTGACCTTGCTCGGTCCCGCCTTCAGCTGTGAATAGATAGTAATACTTACCTTTCTTGATGATATGAGAACCTTCTGCGATGCCGAAGGGCGATTTACGAATTACGACTGGTGCGGTGAGCGTTTTGCCTGTGGGGAGGGAGATCTCAGAGATGTGGATTGCGAAGTCTTTTTTCTTGGGGTCGCCGGTTCGAGTGGACATCCGGACGGTGGTTGAGAGGTAGACTTTACCGTCATCGTCCCAGAAGAGCTGTTGGATGTCAGATAAGATCGAAGGCTGAAGAATGATGAGTGACTTGCGTCTTGATCAAATCCGGGGTTGTCAAAGTAGACTGGGTTGGACCAGCTTGATGAGTCCCAGATATTGGTTGTGGTTACGTAGAAGCCACGGGGAAAGATCCTCTCCTGCTCGAATCATCAGTACCATCTCAAGAAATTACTCTAAGAGCCCGGAATCTCCTCCATTCATATATCTTCTGTCGGAAATTAAACAGCATGAGGTTGCACGTGCTCTCCAAACCAGCATCTCAGAATTACAGAACTCACATCCATTTGCGGTCTATACCTCGCAAAAACACCCGTGCACAAATACCACCTCCCAAACTTCCCACCCCCTCCCTTCCCATCATCCTCAACTCTATACCTCAACGTACTCGCCCAGCTTCCACCACCCGCTTCAGGCGTCCGCATCTCAATCTGACTTCTGCTCGTCAAGGCATGACCGATCAATTCCCAATTTATGAGATCGGTAGAGTGATGGATTGCGCAGCTGGGAAAGAGATTAAATGTGCTTGTGGTGAGGAAGTAGGATGTTTTGGTTGATGGGGATGTCGGTGGGACGACGCATATTGAGGGGTCGGGTGCGAAGCCGGGGATGACGGGGTTGGAGAATGTCGAAGAGCCCATATTTCTGGATGTTTGAGGAGAAGCCGAAATGGTGAATGATGTATTCCGAGTAAATTGTACCGCACACTTATAGGTATGCTTCAGAGCAGAAAGCAACTGTGTAGTAGAAGTTTAGGTATGTTCTCAAATGCTCGCCCAAGATATTCCACCAGTCAGATGGCGGCGGGCCCACCAATCTGGCGTACCAATTTACGCAAAGGAGACTCAATTTATCGGCAAACTTCTTGTATTGTTTGCGGCTCAAATTAAATTATTCATCAGGTCATGAATATTATACATCTGTCCTTATTTTCTTTTGGACTTTTGGACACCCTTCTCCTTCATCCAAGAACCTGCAATCTGCCCTTTACGCAACACCGAATGCCGATGATGGGGTAATCGTGAATTCTTGCAGCGGCGCAACGAACTGGTTATAGATCGATGTGGCGTTACCAGTGTAATTGTAATACGTGCTCCTGCTTCTGGTCAGCAAGATTTCTTACATACTTCCCATGTCCCCGAAAGCTTAATCCATCATTGCAGATCGGAAACGCCGGAATGAGAAATTAGGGATACTCACGTCTGCTCCAAATCCGTCCACTGCAAGCTAACCTCAATATGCGCACCAGTCCCCGTCTCAGCCTCCAACAGATGAGCTGCAACGCCGCGGTTTCCTGGCAAGTCATCGAAGACACCGCATGGTTTGAAAGCAGCGCCTTCTGGACCGCCGGAGCAGTATGCTGAGAAGGCGGGGATGTCGTTGTATGCTGGGGCTGTGATGTTGAAGTCTAGTATGTGTTAGATTTGGTTCTCTGACTTCTGGAAACAAGTGGATGGAGAGTGTGATGGGATTTTGAGAGGGGGATATTAGTGAGTAGGTGGACTCACCGTAGTAACACCCTGATCTAGCACAGCCGGCGCTCCATCCTGTTACGGACCAGCTGTAGTTTGGATCGTTGACGCCAGTTCCTGCTTGTGGAGCTGGGGTTGGTGCTGCGAGGGATGTGGCGGAGAGGAGGGAGAGAGCGAGGAGGTTGATGTTCTTGAACATGGTGAAGATGTTTATAGTGTGCAATTTGGTCTGTTGCGAAATAAGTACCGAGTATAATTATGTGAAGCTTGAAGTTTGGAAGATAGTATGAGATGATTGGATGGATGATATGGAAGTTGTTCTGAACGCGAGCAGAAAGACACTTTATATACGATTTCTCCAATGTGACGACATGCCACGGTCGTCCGAAGGTTATATTTTTGGACAAAGTCACCTGCTGTCAATACGAGGACGTTGTGGAGTCGTGCAACGATGTTCCCTTGTAGCATCCCTGGCCGTTGAAAGTGTTTGGTGCGGCAGTGGAACCCCGCGAGGCGATCAATGAGGCTGTTCTCCAGGATCGGCAGTTGGGAAACCCTGTTTTGTTTGGGTGTCTCGGCAAACTGTGCCTTTGAGCGTGTAACGACTCGCGAGAGTTCACAAGGGAGATCTTCGGTATATTGGAAGCAAACTGCATTTTATTTTACAATGTCGAGCATCACGCCTCAAATGTACTATGTTATCAAGTGGCAAAGATACCATGTGATGCGATCTCTGTTGATATCTAGGTAGGTATTCGGAGAATTTTTCGTATTTGGCAGGCTATTTCGACGTCATAGGGAACTTCCCTGGAGAATAGTCGCAAGTTTAAGGTCTCTTGGCATATCCACCCCGTCTACACGAGCCAGCCTCCGGAAATCATTTGTTTATGCCCGAGGGACGATCTCTTCCGAAAGCCGACTGTTTCCAGAACATGGTGAACCAAAATAGGCAACGAAAACGGGAGACATCAGATGCAGTGTCTTATTGGAATAAGCTAGCCACTCCGGTTTTGGGAGTCAACAATAACCTCTCGCTTCTCAACTCTTCGATCAAACACCCAATACGTATGACCATCTCGTGATCTACGGCATCTCTCATAAACATACCTCGCAGCTCCTTCAGCTCGTCAATACGACGTGACTTGATAACAGCCGGATCATTCTCGAAGAAGTTTTTCGGCATCTCAAAAGTGTCCTTGTGAACGCCGAAGTCCACCATCACATCCCGTTCGTGAAGCTCCGCCTGAGCTACCGGTTGGTCATTTCTCTGTGTCTCGCTGGACACTGCAAGGCTGGATATGGGCTGAACACTATGTGACACACCCGTCCGTCGTGCAATAGGGCCTTGGCTGGGAGCGCTCGAAACGTTTAACTGAGCTACGGTCTGGCTTGCTGGATTGTTGAGATTGAGTTGTGGAGCTTGCAGTGTGTTAGACATTCGAGGAGGACGGGCAACATGAGAATTCTGTGGAATAATCTGCTGAGCTACAGCCTTGAAATCTACATCGTTCGAGCCTGGTTGCTGCCGCTCCAGTGAACCGTGTAATCGATGATCACGCCAGTGGGTTCGAGCAGTCAAAGACTTCCTCGGAGCTTCGTCTGGAGCGCCTTCCTTGTCCGAGATGGCTTTACCATTACGCAGAGAGCGAGATGGTGAAGGGATTGGATTGTCTGTTGTCGATTGCTTAGGAGAAGGTGTCTGCGACCGGCCTGGAGCCTAAAGTTCTGAGCACGATGCTAACATAGGCCTGGAGCTTTACGAGCCTGTGCGGTCTGAGAACTAAAGCTCGCTTCCCTCTCGAGCCTCTGACATCTTTTCGTAGCTGCTCCCTTCAGCGCAGCTTTCGATCTTTTCTCTCTTTCAGACTTGGTGATGGGTTTTAGAACGGTGTATGGCTTGGTAGCTCTGGGAGCCATTCTTGCTTGGTAGTCGTGTATAGAGCAATGATTATTGGTTGGCGGGTAAGATATGTGGTAGAAGAATGTTAACTCTACTCGGCTGTTGGAGATGGAATCTGCTTCGAATAAGTCGTGCGCGAACGGCTAGATTATTCTCAGGGTGCTCCTTCTCTGGTAACTCTGCCTGTGGTGTGTCTCGTTCCGGTGTTGGCTGGCCAGACGGCGATCGAACAAACATTGCTTGAGACGCAGTGGCTCTTGCCTCTTCTTTTCACCTTCTCATTTGTATCTCAACTGCCGCTTTCCCATCCTTGGAGATGCCTTTCTTCTTCTGCTTCTTGCACCCGTTTCAGATTCTTCCCGGAATTCAGGGCGCAATTTGATATCAGAAGCATCAACCAGCTTCTCGAATTCTTCCTGGCTCATTGGCGCAAATTGGTCCTCATAGGTGCGGATCTCCGGCGTCTGGTGTGCCTCAAAGAGGTGGTAGGTGTCGGCAATACCAATATAAGCATCAGATTCGCGCTTGTTATGGGATGTCTTCTCACGCATCTCGTCGTGAGTCTTGTTCACCCCGACCCATTCTTCATGGAAAGGAGAATTATGGTACGTGGTGGGGATGTCATGGACTTGAGCGTGACTTTAGTACGCGTATTACCGGGTGTTGAAGTGATTGATCAGATGCATGATGGGTTATAGCGAAAGGTATCTCCTTGATCTTTATATTGCCGTTAAAATGCCACTGTAACACTGAAAGATGGCAGCGGTTCGATGTAGACTTTAACGTGAGATCTGTGGAGCACTCCCCTTGAATTAACACATTTATGGCGGAGATGTTTGTACAGAGGTTTGGGGCTTAGCTAGTGGCGACGACAACAAGAAGTAATATGTTTCTAGAGAAGCATGGTAAATGGACCTTCTACTCATCTGACCAGGCAAAACGCTGTACTTAATATGGTATCAGACCCTCTTCTCGCCCCACAGATCACTCCAAAATTCCTTAAAGCCATAAAGCGGCTTTTTAGAATCATAGATTACAGCCTTATCGCTCGCAAATCTCTCTAGGACACCACCCGGTCTATGGCCGATCTTCTCCACCAGCTCTTTCGCGGGTCTGGCTGCCCGTTCTTTGATAGCTTGTGAGAGTTGCGGTGCAACATCTGCATAGCATGACCTCAATTCTCGTTCGAGAGAGAAGTATGGCTTCTTGGCTAGATCAGGTGCCATCAGGTTGTAGGATCTGGTAAGTGTGTTGAGGTTCTGTACAGCGAGGGTGAGATAGCTATTTTCTGCTTGTTCCCATGATGGTATGCGGAATAGTGCAGGTAATGGTGCTGGCGTCTGCTCCAGTTGGATTTCGGGCGTTGCCGGCATAGTGGTTTCAGCAGTGATGACCCCATTCTTAGTCTCCAAAGAGCTTTCATGAGCACTTCTAGTTGGAGCAGTAGACGGGTCCGTAGATGCAATTACACCCTCTTTGGTCTCAATCGAGACTCGAATTGGAGGGTTTTCAGTGGCTGCCGACGGTGCTTCTTGGACAACATTGACCAAAACCGGGTCACTCGTAGCTTTTGCCGGGAGAGCTATCTGCTCCACCGACTTCTTCTTAGGGTTGTACACGCTCTCGGCTTCAGCATAGCGATCGGCCATCCGCATCTGGTCCTCCAGACTTCCACCTCGACTTGCAATTGTCCTTGCAGCATGTCGTTTCCAGTCGTTTCGAAGCCTAGCCCGAAATATGTTGGCCGTCTTTACTAGCTCCTGCTGTTTCTCGATCCATGGCGGAACAATATCTTGTCTTTGTATCATCTTGTTCATAATGTACTCTGTCGTATCGATAAATGGGTTGTCCGCTCGAGTATCTCTGACAATGCCTTTGCCACGAGGTATATTCTATCATATGGTCAGTAAATACTTATGCAGTAATCCAAAAAACCTACCTTGAACTGCCCTCTTGCAATTGCATCCTCAATCCTCTCATTCGCCAGCGCGGCAAGACCTCGAAACGAATTCGGCATCGTCCCAACCCCTGGACCAAACCTCTCCTTCAAATCCCTCCTCATCTGTTCCCTCTCTTTATCACTCATCTGCGAGTCCTTCGAAATAGCATAAATCGACGTCTTATCCCTCGCATTCGCCAACCTCTCCCCAGGTCTCTGCTTCGGCTTCGGGCTTAACCTCAAATCAATAACAGGACTCGGGATCTTCGCCGGGCCCCTCAGACCCGGCTTCAATGGCTTTCGCGCATCATCCAACATCCGCAACATTGCATCTTGTGGGTTCTCGTCTCCCGTCCATGCCTGCCCTGTAGCAATCTGTCGCGAGCCCTGTCCGACGTTGGAGCTTAATCCAGCTTCTGCGAATGCGGCTGCGTTCTCTGCTCGGAATTTGGCTGTCTCGACGCGATCGAGGAGTTTATTCTTCAGCTCTTCTGAGAAGCCGGCTTCTTCGACTGCTTTCCTGCCAGCGCGCCCGCCTTCGATGAGGGCTTCTTCGGTTGCTTCCGCGAGCCGCCGGGACATTGCTCCTTGTTCTGGGATGGCATTGTTCTGGGGAGCTTTGGACGAGCTGTCGGAAGTTGGACTACGCCTTTTTGATTCAATTGATATATGTCCATTCTCGTTGTTTAGCTTGCCAGCGTTGTCCTGCTGAGGGCTTCGAAGTGGCGAATATTGGGATAATTGGCGGGAAGCGGTCCTCGATTTAATTGGGAAGACATGGTGCTGCTGGGAGCCTCGCAGACACCGGGCACATATATAAGGTGACTGAATTCTGATTCCGGGCATAAAGGAAGACAACGGGTGATCTAACTGACGATATTGAAGGAAGTAAGTTGGGAATTGAAGTTGATGCGGGCAGCATTGATTGATCCCTGTAAGACTTTTGATAGGCGATTAGATTACGGAGCTTCGAGGTCTTAAGTCCGAATCTTTCGCTACAGTACGTAAATAAAATGATACTTGTGGAGGACGATATTAGAATTTATATAATGGATATTTTCAAGCGTAATTGGTACTTCAGTGATAGAATTCTCTAGAAGGGCTGTACCTGTCTATTGAAAACCTTCTCAATCGGCCACCTCGTCCATCTCTCCCAACCACTACCCAGAACATCTATCATCGTCTGCAATAGATTCTCTGCCTTTCCTTTCATCCACCATACACTTTCCAACCTCTGAAGCACCACACAGTAGTACATGACAATAAGTACAGCTTGTGGATACTTCTGCTCTAACAATTCCAGGTAGTCGTCTGAAATGATAGTAAGCCAAGTCATGATAATCTCAATCTTGCTCTGTTCAGGAAACTCTATCAGCATGCTGAATATCCTTCTTGTCTGCTTCAGAGCCTCGTCCAAGATATTCCGTTTATCTTCGGGAGCTGCCGACCATGATTCTGCGAGCTCTCGAAATCGCCTCTCCTCGTCCTCAGGCAAGGGGTCCGATCTGTTTGGATCCAGATCCTTCCATGGTACAAACACAGCAGCTAAGGGTCCATTCACGAGATTCTGCCACTGACTACTGATAAGGACTTTGGTACCGCGTTGTAGTTTAATCCAGCGTATCTGCTCAATGTCCTCTTGGTCACCAGAAGGAGAAAAGAACAGTGTAGATGGCTTGTTGATATCCTGTGAAGCCCATGCGTTGGTAAATATGAGAGAAGAGAATGCTAAACAAGCATGACAATTGTGCTCATTCAGATTCGATATCTCTGCTTGGAAAAGAGAGAGTCCTGTTGCGGCATGCGTATCCGATAAGTGGCGATAGGAAGCTCGTTTCTGAGGTCGGAGCATGGCGAGATTCAGTGCTGCGACAGCCATGATCTCGTGCATCAAGAATGGATATTCGAAGGCCAGTTGTACGACTGTCGTCCTGTACATGTCGATCAGTTTTGGATCTTCGAAGAAGTTATCTGAGTATGTCGTTGTGTAGAAGTGTAGAAGCTCGAGGTCCTGCATCGAGAAGCTCTCAGGTGATGGTGGTGGTGAGGACCGGCGGAATGGGCTTGATATTGCTGGGCTGGAGCTCTGAGTGGTGTTCGGGTCAGGAGAGAGCATTGATTGAATGGTAGGTTCTCGTGAACCTGTCGGGGTTGAGCTCGGATTTGCGAAGGTTGCCACTATTGCCTGTGGAGGGACTGACGGTACTACTCTTTGGAGAGGATGTGTCTGGAGAAAAGAGCATTCTGTTCCATAACTTTGGCACTTCTTGCATGTTGGCTTTTCTTCTCCACACTGACAGTCTGTTAGCGAGCATCAACACTACTTTGATACTGAATGACGAGAGCGACAAAGGTGGAAAAGAGTGAAAAGTTCAATCTGAAGAACAAGTGACAAGTTGCCACTTTCTGCAACCACTCTGATGTGACATCAAACTCTACAATCTGATAAGAAGGCAGATTGATCTTGTTCTGTTGCGCAGTGCAAGTCGGCAAAACCAAACGGGACTTTAGACTATTCCGAAATCCTGATCAAGAAGAGTACCCTGTCTCAGATGAAGCTTAAACAAAGTTTGATAGGATGGCACTGGCCAAGAGCCAATCCCAAGCGCTGCCCAAGAACTTTCTCTGAACATCGTGCATTCCCCAAAGCGCAAAGACAACCCCGTCATCCCGCCAGCGACAGTCACAGAGTCGTCCAAACAGGCGCTCACAAGCAATGCCCAGGCCTAAAGTTGCCCCGGATGCACCTCTTCTCACCAACCGGCCCACTTCAACACCACCTGTCAAGCTACTCAGCCTCCACGACTGACGACTCAAACAACACATGAAATTACAGAACACGAGAACGAGCAGTGCTCAACAGGTTACAGGAGATTCCAACGCACCTTTATCTTCCTAGCCTTGCATTGCACACAGCCATTCCGACTTTTATGATGGGGACGACGCGGCTTGACACGCTGTGCCGCACCTTCAGCAGCAGCAGCAGCAGCAATTGCACCGGGTTGGGCTGACTCCATTGACATGTGGTGGCAGACTGGGCAGGCAGCTCGTGCGATCTTCGTGCGAACGAACGCCGGTACCTCCAAAATCCAGAGGACGGACTCGTTATTGAACGCCGGGGATAAGAGTAAACCAGATAGAGTGGACCAAGGAATGAGGGATGTCGGTATTCGGTTTCTCACGAGCGTCGAATGAGAAGACGTTCTATGCGATGAGGCTGGTTGCAACGCTAGCTTGCTTTTGAACAGATGAGGTTCTGCCGAGCGCTGCCAGGGAGAGGACGTTTGGAGGCGCAGCTCCCAGGGAGTGGTTTTCATTCGTTGGATTTGGCAGGTCGGTGTTCGGACGGTGACAAGCGAGCCCCCTATTCCAGGTCGCAGACAGGTCAATACCTACATTCCGGGACGTACCTTATTGATCGTGGTCGTATTGGTCGGGATCTGGTAAGCGTGTTTATGTCTAGGCTTTCTTCCACAATTCGCGTATTAGATACCAATAGTATTGGGTTCTGAACGAGGATGCAAGGGGAGGAAAGTCGGCGGCAGTTATGTCCGTTCGACCCCTGCCATTACATCTATTTGGATCGAAGAAGAGGTACAAGTATATTTGTATTCCCGCGTGGGGATGCTTTGTTTTCAAGTGTGTGTGTTCTCTTCATTTCATCACTTTGGTTCTGCTTTTCAGAATTCGTCGATCTTGTTCTCCGTGTCTCAAATCCTCATCATGACTTCCTCTTCTATCCTTACCGCTCGTGATGATGATGGATTTTCGTTCTATCAGTTTGTACCCTGATAAATCTCACTCGTCGCGACCCTTCTTGCTAACTGTTCCCAGATATGACCCCTCTGTCGCAGCAGCCGCGATATTTGCGGTGCTCTTCCTCGTCACAACAGCATACCACTGCTGGCAAGCCTGGACCAAGCGAACACTTTACTTCATCCCTCTCCTCATCGGTGGACATTGTTAGTTACCATTACTTGATCGCATTACATTTTCCATTTACTAACAACCAAACAGTCGAATGGACGGGCTATATTTTCCGCATTATATCATCTTATAATTTAACCAGTACATCGATCTTCATCATCCAAACGCTACTCCTGCTCCTCCCACCATCCCTCTTCGCAGCGAGCATCTACATGGTCCTAGGCCGCATCATCCTCTTCACGAACGGTGAAAGCATGGCACCTATCCGTGCGAACTGGCTCACCAAGATCTTCGTCATCGGCGATGTCTTCTCCTTCCTCGTACAAGCTGGAGGTAAGCTTTACTCTTCCCGTCCATGTCCTAGACTCGAAATCTGTCTTTCACCATCACACATCTCGAGCACTGAAGCTGACGATGTGTAAACAGGCGGCTCCATGATGGCCAGCGCCGACTCCCAAAACCTCGGCAAGACCCTCGTAATCGCCGGTCTCGTCCTCCAAATCCTCTTCTTCGGCCTCTTCGTCGGCACATCCATCCTCTTCCACCGCCGCCTCGCCCTCTCACCCACAAGCGCCTCCCTTCGTGCCCCTTGGCAGAAATATCTCTGGGCTCTCTACGCGGCCTCCTTGCTCATCTTCATCCGATCCATCTTTCGTATTTTTGAGTTCGCGGGTGGTCATGATGGGACGCTGATGAGTAGCGAGGTGTATATTTATGTGTTTGATGCCGTGCTTATGTTGGGGGTTATGGTGGTGTTTAATGTGGTGCATCCGGGGGAGATTATTGGAAGAAGGAAGGGGGATTTGAAGGGTGCGGTGCCGTTGAATGGGGGGCTGGAGAATGGGAGTGAGAGTTTTATTGCTGGTGGTGAAAGGAGATGAGGTGTATGATGCTTGAAATGGGATGGTCATATGGACACTGCAGGACTGATACAGAAATGAGGTGTGATAGAAATATATGAGAGCTGGGTAGGCTTGGACCTGGATTGGCGTTAGTGTAGACGATAGATCGGTTTCGGTATAGTAATAAATGATAAACAACATTCGGTCAACTATGTATCTCCTAGAAAATTTTACCCTTGCCTCACTTGCTCGGTAGCAGAGGAAAATGAGAATATCTAAGGCAGGAGGTCAACAAAGGATAGATAAGAGAGCCAAACTAAGAGGCCCAAATTTTACATTTGCGTTTGCTGATATTCGAGAAAGACGTACAACGAGGGACCGGAAATGTGCCATAGTCCCAAAGGAAAGGATTAGATGGCGAAGTGTCCGTAGACACTGCAACAAGCAGAGCCCCCCTTAATGAAGCGATCAATTAGCACACAGCACTCAACATCTCCTCACGCACCAAACACCCCCTGTACCTTCTCCGCCCTTACTACAAACACTCTGCCACACCATTCCATCGAGCCTCAATGCCCCGTCATCAATCCCAGCTTTCTTCCTTCCCATACAACCTGTCAAGCCCTTCTTCTCACCAACNCCTCGTAACCCGCCATAGCGATCCTCCAGATCATCCTCATCAACATCAGCATCGGAATCAACAACCACAAAACCCATTTCCACCTCCACCTCCGAGTCCAAATCCAAGTTCACCCCTTCTCGCGCCATCGGAGGTGAACTAGGAGGTGAGGGTATTGAGCTTTCATCGTCATCCTCACTATCACGCTCACTCGCACTTTGGCAGAACAGCCCATCTCCAGAGTCACGAACCGGACTCGACACACTTGTACTTTCACTGTGCCTTCCCCCTCTGCTCCCTCTTCTACTCCCCCACCCATTTACCCTCTCATTCAGCATTCCCTCGACCTCGATATCAATATCGATTTTGATCAACTCATCGTCACTTTCACATTCCTCGCCCGCGTCCGCAACACTTTCCTCCTCATCCTCATCCTCCATATCAGCAGTATCACTCTCAGCATCCATCACCACAAAAGCACTCTCCCCAGGTCCGTGTCCACGATCCGCACCCACATCCACAACCACATCAACCTCCCCATCGATAAAGCGTTTTGGGGCGGCAATTGGCTCCGGAGATAGAGTTCCCAAACGCAGAGAGTACTGTGGTGAGCCTTCCGTTGACCCGCTCAAACAGTGCTTTCCCTCCTTCTCCTCCTCTTCCAAAGCTGATTTCTTATCCTCGTCAAGACCATCCTCATCCCGATAATTACCGACAAGGAGTGATGTATCCGGACTGCTTGTCTCGCTCTCTTCGCTTCCATCGACAGGCGATGAACCTGCTGATTCCTCGCTCTGGGCATTGTTTTCGCGATGGGTAGTTAGGATGGGGAGGGCTTGATACGGCTTATACGCTTGGGCGAGGGTGGTGTTGATGGCTAGATGGTTGTTGCGTCTCTTGCGTTCGGTGGTGCGAGGTTTGTTTTGGGGATGGCTGGATTCAGGATATGCCCAGGGGCCGTCGGTGGTGATGTGATCCTCCTCGCTGAATAGCAGATTGGTGCTTGTAGGGCAGCGCTGCTTTTTGCAATTTTGGGTCTTTTGTTGCTTGGGTTCGATATGCGGCTTGTAGATGGATTTTTGGGTGTCGCTCGTGGAAATGCCGGTCGCTGAGTTGGGAATGGTGCGTATGGGGAAATCTTCTGGGGTGGGAGGTACGGGAGAGGTGGGAGAACGCCGGCTGTTCTCATTTGTAATTGAGTGTGGAGAGAAGGAGGGATATGTGGAATGTGGGAGTGAAGGGCGGAACATATTGTTAGGTGGTTTCCTGAGGACTTGAATGGCAGGAAGGAAGGGCCAAAGGAACAACAGGGGCTTAGGAGGGAGGAGGGTGTTCAGTTGAGGTTGAGGTTGAGGCTGAGAATGAAGGTGATGTTGGAGATGTATATTCTACGAAAGTTGGGGCTGAGGAAGAGGACATGAGAAAAGAATGGAAACTGGTGGCAGTCTTATACCGTGCTACTGAGCTGCTACGGAGGGCATGATGCCACAACGATAGCTTCATTGTATAGAGCTTATACAGAGACACGGCTCGACAGAATGCTTGCTTGTGTAACAGATGTAGAATAATGGGCAGATGTGTCGGGCGAGGCCGTATGCAGCACATCAGAACATTGCCCGACGTCAACCAAGTAATCGGGCGAGGCTGCTGCTCTTGTCTTATGCAACCCGCACACCTAGCTCGGAGAGTGCCCGGCATTGCTTTCCTCCCCCTGCCGCTGGGCAATACAGCTCCCAGCATCTTCACTGAAGCTGTGATGGTTTGCTGCTCGCTGAAGGGGCGAGTCTGAAATTGCAGGGCTGCCTTAAAGAACAAGGGGACATTTCTGAGAAAGCGATCGCACGGTTGCTTGAACAAGAGACAACGCAAATTGGAATTCTTGAAAACCAAAGCATGAGAACCTTGCCTCATGATTCCGAGACCGAATGAATAGACTCGCAAATGAAGAGATAGAAATGAAGACTGCTGACAAGGTGTTAGCCATGCATAAGCCCCTTGATGCTTTCGGTATGTAATCTTGAACTCCAGTTACGCCCCAAATTGTCCCAACTATCCAGCAGCTTCCTTGACCTGCCCAGTCGTCTGTGGCGGCTCATCGATGAATTGTGGTACCTCATCCACCATGAAACTGGGCGTTGCCTCTGCACCAAAGTTCTCGAACTCGACCTCATCACCCAAAGCCTCCAACTCAGCATCCAGTTCTGCTTCATCCACATCTTCCGGAATATCATAACTCCGACTGATACTTTCCTGGATGTCATTCCCAATATCCATTAAATCAGCCATCTCATCCTGCATACGCTCAATCTTGTCGATATTGATCTTTCCGTACTGCTGTTTCAAGCTCTTATTCGTCTGCTTCATGGCATCTACCGTCGTCATGACATTCTTGAGATTATCCTGCATCATGCCCGCCTGTTCCATATTCCAGGACTGCTGTTGGAGTTGATCGCGCTGTCCCTCGTACATCTTCCTCCGCTGTAGGACCTTGAGCGCTTTCTGCTTGATGGCTGTCTTGCCTGGACCGTCGCGCATCTTGGAGAGCTTGGTTTGGTAACCTTGGAGCTCGGCGTTGATTGCGGCGAGCTTGACGTCTATTGAGGATACTCGTTCATCGACCTGGCAAGTCAGCGTGGCAATGTGGAGTGAGGAATGATCTTACATTTGAGATGGCAGAGTTAAGAGTTGGCTTTGGAGCCGAACTCTTTGCGCCGAATAGTCTATTCATCGTGTGTCTATCTCTTGGAGGGTTCTAACTCTGCAAGTTCAACGATTACCCCTCGATCGATCGTCGGTCGGTATCACGTCCCACGAGGATACAGAGCTTCCCGAAACAAGGTTGTCCTGATAGGTCTAAGTCCATTCAAGTCGAATCCTCGAGAAGGGATGGTTGTACTGCCTCGGCTTGCGTGGTCTGTGGAAGGTTGTTCCAAGGAATCGATGCTTCGAGGCTACCACACTTGATATCGGCTGCAGCGGGGGCGGTTGAGTTGTCGCAAGAACTAAAAATATGCCGGAGCTGTGACGTTTAAAACCGAACCAAGAGCGTTTGCAACTGATTTATGCCTGTCTAGGTGGAGTTGTTTCTGGTTTGAATGATCGCTGGAAAGAGGGTCGGGGCTGGTCATAAGGCTGTGTCGCAATCCAGAAGACGGAACTGGTCCAGGTTGCCTCCAAACAGTCAGCCGTTATGATTGGTCCAACCTGACATGACGGCTCAAGTTCGGCAACATCCGATCATCACGTGGTAACAATGGTCTCATTTGGTTTCAAAAAAAGCGCATCCCAGCACCGAAGCCATGTCTTTTGTCCATGCGTGCGTGCACAGGAAAGACGTGGCAAAGGCATGACCGCATTGTTGAATCATGTGGACCCGGAAGATTGAATTATAGATATGGATTAGAGATCTAATGTAAATCATAACCATTTTTTATTGTTGCGAATACCCTCATTGTTTAGAGCAAGCAAGCAAGCAGGCAAGCAAGTTACTCATGTTACCGTCCGTCGCAGGAACCGGAAAAGGGGCTTCGATTTGTGTTGCCCTCTCTCCCTCCACCAAAATACTTGCTGGCTGCAGGGATCCGACGGGAAGGGAAGGACGCCAACGCCAACCCAGAACATCATCCATCAGCAAAACTTACTTCCGCCTACCTGACCATCCAGGCCGTCCCAAACCCAGCAGCCCAAACCCGACTTCACTCCTTCTTCCAAACCAAACAATCACAAGCCGCATCTTCACCTCACGCTTCACCTGCCCCTCGATACGAACCCTTATTGTACTTCTACGACTGCTCTTACTTCACTTCTTTCTTGTTATTCTTTGATACCCGCTCTTTCTTCCTCACTGCACTCTTAATCGCCCATCAGCTGGCGTAGCGCGGCTTCCTTGCCAACTCAGCATTTGAGCCTCAATAAAATCCCGACGTCTTCATATTACACGCCCCGGCACCCGACTCTCGGCCTGTACATTACAATCCCCATTGGCATCCAGATCTTTGCTTGTATGGCCCCTCTTTCTTGTTGTCCCTCCTTCCCCACACTCTACTGTGACCTTGCGCAGAGGCTTCGCGAAAGGCTGAATCGCGCCTGGCCATTCTCAGGCATCAGTCCCACAATCAATCCTCACCGGCGTCAACATCTAGCCTCGACCTCGAAATCAATTCCAAGCTGACCTCCAATCTAACAGTCTCTCTGCCAGGCATCATCCGACACCCCCTGCGATAGATAGACCCGGCGTTCTCTTCAACCCATTTTTGCGGCTCCACTAGCGACTCTCGAGAATACTCGCATGACCAGCTTCCAGCGATTGTTTGTCTGCAGAAATACCTCATACCTCGATCCGCCGCCAAGCTACAGGTGGCAGACGAGCGCTGTCACGTAAATCAAGATGTTTTGGCGATTCGGCGGATACGCCAATATCTCGACTATCGATACCATCCTCGATAAACCTGACGTTACACTTGAGGAGCTTCTAGACGAAAGCGATCTGATACAAGAGCTTAAACAGCACAACACCAAACTTATCGAGTTCTTACGCGAGGACAAGATATTGGAACGATTGCTGGAATATGTGGTAGCTCCGAAATTGGAAACAGTGGTAGTTGAGGAGCCCGAGCCTACGGCCACAGAAGAGAAAGAAGAAGATTCCGAGTCAAAGGGCAAAGGTCGATCATTTTCACAGTCTCGCGGACCTGCTGAGGATGACGAAGATGAGAAGGAGAAGAAGCGGAATCGATATGCATACGTTGCTGCAGAGGTCTTATCCTCGGACAATTGGTCAATATGCGAATCTCTGATCGAGAACCAGCCGCTGCTGCGGAAATTCTGGGACTTCCTCAAGTTACCCCCGCCTCTCGATCCCCTTCAAGCTAGTTATTTTACAAAGGTCAACGAGGCTCTACTCGACAAGAAAACAGAGGAGATGCTCGAGCTCTTTAAATCTCTTGATGGAGCGGTGAAGAACATGCTCCAGCATGTCGATTCACCTATGGTCATGGATCTTCTGCTGAAGATCATAAGCTTGGAAAAGGCTGAAGGAGGTCAAGGAATTGTTGACGTACGGCTTCCGGACTCTTGGAAAATGTGCAGCTTGCTAACAAGTAGATCATAGTGGTTACACTCCCAGGATTTGATGCCAATCCTGCTTTCCTTCCTCTCTTCCGAGCACTCTTGGGCCACACAAACTTCTGCCGGAGATTTCTTGAAAGCCATCATCACAATATCTGCAAATGCTTCTCAAAACGAACAATCTTGCATAGGGCCAAACGAATTGACACGGCAATTGGTGTCCCAACCATGCATTGAGAAACTGATTTCCGATATGCTCAAAGGAGGTAATCCGCTCACCGTTGGCGTTGGAATTGTTATCGAGGTCATCCGAAAGAATAACTCCGACTACGATCCAGATGTTGGCGCAGAGGCCAACACCGTACCTTCTAGTCGAGACCCAATTTATCTCGGCACCTTATTACGAATGTTTGCTCAGCGGGTTCCGGATTTTATGGAGCTTATTCTCAGCCCTAACCATACCATTGGCGGCGGAGACGGCCCTGTCACCATCCGAAGAAAGGAACTGAATGCAGCATTTGGAGGCAAAATTGAGCCCTTGGGCTTCGACAGATTCAAGACCTGCGAATTGATGGCTGAACTTCTCCATTGCAGTAACATGGGGTTGCTGAATGAAGTTGGTAGTGAGGAGTTTGTCAAGACCAGAGACGCAGAAAGAGAGAAGCTCAAGGCTGAAGGCAAGCTACTGATCTCCGCAAACCAAGCTGGAAACTCCAATGACGACTTAACGATGAAATCCTCGACTCAGACTCGCCTAGGGTCGCCTGACGGATCACGAAAACTTGAAGTACAAAATGCTTCTGATGATGACGGATTTGAGGAAGTTACGCACGCTGCCGATCTTGGAGATGATGCCAAGGATGATTTTGACGAGAAGCCAGATCCAGAGGATCTTCTCAACCCTTCAGGTCTCAGACCGTTTTCCCTAAGAGCTACAGATGACGAAGAATTCGTCGATGAACCACTAGGCTCTCCACGCCTAAAGACGGAAGAAGACCACCACCTCGAGGATCCTGAAATGGCGGTAATGCCACTTTCACCTACGAAGGAATTATCTCAGCAAGTTGATTCTCTCGAGATCCAGCAGGATACAGCAATGACTTCGCCCCCTCCCTCCGTCGATACCGCGACAGAAGACAGCGATGTCTCTACAAGTGGAGACAGCAAGCCCTCGCCCGAATCATCAGAGGAATCTGCCGACAGTCCAAAGGAAGAAGAAAAGCCAGCCAAGCCGCAGGCTCCTGTGAATGAGGTACCTGCAGCCGACTCTCTGGATACTCTTGCGCATCCAGAAGATAAGCCAGCGCCTTTGTTCGCGAAGAAAGCCGAACCAGCTCAGGACCTCGTCCCGCCACCTGCACCTGAGGTGGCACAAAGTGTCGAGAGTCTCGACACAACAATGGGAGAAGCTGGGGACAGCTCCAATTCGATAATGATGAGCAATACGGATGAACATAACCAGCAATCAATGGAGGATGTACAGACCGGCCCAGTTGTGGGTGACTTTCTGAAGATGCAATTCGTTGAACACAAAGTTGTTCCAACAATATTAGTAAGTTTATACATACTTCTGAGACATTCAATATTGACCTTCTCAGGATTTCTTTTTCCGATTTCCTTGGAATAACTTCCTACATAATGTCGTCTATGACGTTGTACAACAGGTTTTCAATGGCCCTATGGACCGGGGCTTCAACCGCTCTCTTGCCATCGATCTTTTCGAGACAGGCGATATCACGATGCGCATTGTTGATGGGCAGAAGAAGAGCGACGAGGCTCAAGAGAAGAGCAAGATGAGACTCGGGTATATGGGTCACCTGACACTTATTGCCGAGGAGGTCGTAAAGTTCACAGAGAGACACCCACCCGAGTTGCTATCAGATTCTGTTCTGGACAAGGTCATGAATGGAGAATGGGTCACGTATGTGGAAGTCACTCTTGCCGAAACAAGGGAACGAGACAACGCTATTCTTGGAGGTGTTCGACCAGATATGTCCGTCGGACCACGGCAAGCTGTTATGAACGCAGTCAACGCTGCAACGAATTTCGGCGGTGCATCATCTGCTCTGGCAGATGCTGGTCTTAACGGTTCAGCAGGGCTCGATAGCATTGATCTCGCCAATGGCAACGGTACATCGGCTTTCACCCTTAGCGGCGGAACACTTCTTAGCGGATTCGGAAGTTCAAGCGATGAAGAGGATGATGAGATGGACGAGGACAATGATGATGATGGAGCAAGGAACAATAGTGGCGCAGCTGAAGTGGGTCATTCTGTTCCTCCAGCTCCCAATCTTGATAAATTCGACGACGAAGAAGTCGATTACGAATATCTGGAGCAACTCGATCGCGAGACCCCCTTGTTTCCCGAGGGTACCGTCCGCGATGAATGAGCTCTGCTTGTGTTTTCTTGTACATTATTGCTGCATGGGCGTTTTCTCTTCGGCCTGGTTCTGGCGATCTCGTCAATATCGGGAGACCAGTTCCAAAATTTACCATTTTCGAACCAGTCTCTCCTTTGCGATTGATTGCTGAGGATGATTTGACATGTCATATCTCCCCATGTATCTCGCTTCACTGAGCCGATCCTCGATTTCAGTGCCTTCTCATATCATCGTGTGTGATCTTCAACCAACATAGCTTTTACTGACGTTTTAACCTTTCCTAGTTCTCACGCTACATCTCCACGCCATCAACCACAACAGCCACGAGCTCCGACCTTGAACCACCCTCCCTACCACCTCCACCACCGCCTCCTCTCGCAATTCCACCATCTCGTGCCCGCCGCCAGCTCGCAGCCAGACTAGCACTGCACTCAAAACAGAACGCCGAGAACGCCATCTCTCCGAATGACGAGGAACGAGCTGAAGAGGCCGAGCATCAGAAAAACCTGAACCCCTTCGCAGCCGACGAAGACGACGATGATTCCGACAACGATGGTGACTTTAGCATCGGCGATATCGAAGGCGAAGACGAAGGCCTTGGTCTCGTCGGGGCTGCGTCCGGGAAGAGAGCTCACAGTAGCGAGGAGCGCGAACTGCTCAAGCTGGCAAGGGAGGACCACGGGAAGAATGTGGGTATTCCTAGTTCTGATGACTCCAACTCCAACACTTCCAACACCTCCACGTCCAACTCCGCCTCTATCTCTATCTTCAACTCCGACACCAGCGACGCTGGAAACGGAGAAGGGAATGGAAATGAAGCTGGAAATGGCACATCATCCCCCCCTGCCGTTATTCTGCACCATCCGATCCTCCTCCCCCCAACCACCACATCACCCCACTCCCCCACCGCCCTCGGCATCGGCATAGGCCGAGCAAGCTTCCCCTCGCTGTGGCCGTTTGGTGGAAATGGCACGAGCAACACTGTCTCGAAGTCACGATCCAGTTCCGGATCCTCGAGCCCCAATCCCAATCCCGAAAGCCATGTCAGAGGTCGTGGTAGTACTCGTTTTCGCAGAAACAGAAACAGAGACAGAAACGGAGACAGTGCTAACGACGATGATGTACAGAGCGACGAAGACGACGACGATGATATCGATAGCGATGACTCTGATGGCGGGTATGGCCATGCTCTCGCTTCGGCTTCGCAGCATGACGCTGAGTTGGATGGAGAAGGAGGGACTCGGGCAGGTATGGAGGGGATGGGGGCGGGGAGGAGGAGATTGAGTGTTACGACGGAGGCGAAGAGGAGGACTAGTCTTGAGGATGACGATGATGAGGAGGATGAGGTTGTGCATGTTAAGATGGCGGAGGCGGATGTGGAGGCTGCGAAGGGGCTGAGGAGTGTCGGTGGGAGTGAGAGTAAAGGTGGTGCAGTTGGTGGGGGAGATGATGGAGATGGGGAGTTGGTGGAGATTCAGCATGCGGAGACGATGGGTGTTGAGAGTGTTGGGAAGTGAGTGGCCATTACAGTATCTTAGAAGAGGGAAGGAAGGATGGGTATGAGAAGGGAAGTGTGTACGATAGTCGGTTGCATGTGTGCGTCATGTCATGAGTGATGGATGGGTTGGACGATGGGAGGAGCATATCAATCCTTGTACAGTACGGTATCTAGGTGGTGCGAGTATATCAAGAATCGGAAACGATGGTCTCTTTTCCCTTATTCCTTTCTGAAAGACGTTTTCTATTTTTCTTTTCGCCTCTACTTTCCAACTTGCCTCTGACTTGCTCGTTAATCTTCTTGGGGAGTTTCTTAATTTGTTTCACTAATCTCCCGAGCCACATGACAGTTGAGGGAAATACTGAGGGCGGGGATACGACTCAGCCTTACCTGCTCACATTCCGCTGCATCGGACCCTAATATGATGCCCCGTGGCTGTAGTTTTCCGCAGCTACCATCATACAGCCCTCCACTACTCAAAGTAGACGCTTTCCGCGTCGTCCTTAATCTACCGTAAGCATATCAGACCTTATTTTGAGTCCTCTATCCAAGCACACAATCATATTTTGCAATCTAGCTAATGGTTCTCCGTCAGTACCAGCCCATAGCAAAGTGCAATGGAAACTTCTCCACTTCATCTAGATTCTCAGGATTCAAATCCAACCTCTGAACCTCCTCCGCAGTCGCATCAGCCAAGCCAAGCTCCACAATACTTTTCAGTCTGAATTTTTCCCAGGCACGAAAATGCCATTCCTTCGCTCCCAGCAAGTCATCAAGTCCAGAAAAAGCTTCCCAGTCTTGCTCTTTCTCTTCCTCTTCCTCTTCCTCTTCCTCTTCCTCTTCCTCTTCCTCTTCCTCTTCCTCTTCCTCAAACGAGACCAGACCTTTCACGTTTCCTTCACGAAGTAGCAGATCCGCTAAAAGCGGACGCCAACGAGCAAAGGGACTCGAATGACATCGAGACCTCCTAGATCTTCCTTCCTGGATAAGGGTAAAGCGTATGGCTTCAAGGAATCGAAAGATATCGGCGCGCTCAAACTATCTTCACACCCTGTCCGCACAAGCAGGACACTCTGCTTCTCAGCAAGATCCTTACAATACCTCACCCCATCCCCACGCCTCTCAACAACGAAATTCTCATACTCATCCAAGATCGCAATCAGTGCCCCGCACAGATGCTGGAGGTCAAAATGTCGACGATCAGATTTGAATCTCAGTCCCGGATGTCCATTTCGCAATCTCTCTGGCGTTCCTTGAAGTTGAGCATAGACCTTCTTATGTGCTTGTACGATTCCCGGCATTGTATCTGCGATGTTCGGGTCGATGAAAATAGGAGTCGCGAAGAAATTGTCGAGTAAGAAATCGGGTTTCTGTCCAGTGGCGGAAAACCATGTATGCCATATCCCGCCTAGCAATAAACTTCCTCGATAAGGTTTGGCTGAATTGGTCCAGTAGAAGATGGTAGCTTTGTTTAAAAAGCGATGTTCTTCGCCAAATGGGGGACTGTCTTCCTCGGTGTGGTTTTGGAGTGACTGAAGTCCGAGCATTTGGTCGGCTGGTGGCCACATGTTGTATTTTTGATGGTTGGTGAAAGGGCGCGTCCAAATGTTGCAGAGTTGGAATTGGTATGAGGAGAGATTGTGTTGGAGGGATTCTTGTCGGAGGGCTGAGCGTACTGAGGGAATGGCGGCGGGGTTGAGAAATTCTTCTAGGATTGAGAAGTATGGTGTTTCTGTTCGAGGACGAGGGCGAGGGCGAGGGGTCCGATGTTGTGTACATTCAAGGGCAGCCATTGGAGAGGCTCTGAGGCTCTATCAGAAACGTATCAATCAGCTTCATAAAGGACTTTTCTCATTTTTTTCCACAGCGAGTATCGCTCTGTTTGACGACGAGAATGAATGCCGGTAAATGAAGACAGAAGACTTCGGTTCTGATCCCGTGGTTCAACCAAAGATATAGAGTATTTGCCAAATCTTTTTTCCATGTAGTGCCGAGATAGTAAAGACGATACAGGTTTTATTAGTGAAGTGTTACGGGCATTTGAGGTCTTGGTTACTCAAAGTGTGCGCTAGCTTATTTAGTCGCAGGACCTGGTCCTACTTCAGCTTAGGTACTGTTGGGGAACATAATGTCGGTAACATGACTTCACATGGTTAGAATAAACGGTAGACTGGTCCAGTATAACCCAATTCATTGTAGGTTTCTTCCTGGGCTCGGTTGAGAGAATACATGTGTTGCTCTTTCGAGTGGTAGCCACTGCAAAGATTGCCATTCACCTGAAAATTGTTCGGCTTGCTCGAGACCTCTGTTTGCTGATATGTTTGAAATCAATTCTCGACTATACTCAAGATTTGGCTGTAATACAATAGTGTCCTGGACTGCCAGCCATTTGTGGAGTTGTGACTACTTTTTCTCTTGTTGTGGCATCTTCGAAGGTGTGATCTTTCTCCAACGCGTATGTCCCAAAGTACGTCCAACACTTTCGAGAATATCGTGGAATCCCAGATTTGAAGTTGGGATCTAGATCATTCCTTAATATACTGGATTTTTTAAAGGTTCATATATTTTGGAGTCACTGGCCACGTACATACGAAGGGATGTATCTTGACCTGGTAGCGTGCCATGATGGGCAACCAAACATCTCGGGCTTATATCTCGGAGCTGAATGTTTTATAAAAGTTCTAGTACATGAGATCACCGCCACCACCGCCACCAACAATCTCTACGTGCCCTTAGTCCGAGCTACAATCTTGCCGAATTAATCCTTTTAAGGTTGCTGATCTGCGAGTGGTCAAAAAACCAACCAAGGTCGCTCAATCGAAGCGAATGATAACCTTCGACTCCAAATGGTCGTTAAACCGAGCAAAATACTCTGGTGCCTGCTCAATGCCAATAGTACTGCTGACAATGAACCCCGGGTTCGCAACACCGGTAGTAATCAGCTGGGTCAAGTACGGTGCAACCAGCTTAGGATCCACCGGACCAGCACCATACGTCAAACCCTTTTCAAAGAAATCCACGATCGGGAACTGAATGTAGGAGGTCGTCGAATTGCCCAACGGGGTACCAGATGTGGCGCCTGGATTCGTGTAGACTCCAACGCTACCAATTCCTCCACGCTGAGACGTGACAGCTATCATGTCGAGGATGACAGCATTTGTCTGGCCTTCCAGGTTGGAGTCGAGTGCTTCATACCCGACACAATCGACACTTCGCGTCACACCGTTCGGTTCCAGCTCCAAGATTTGCTCTACAGCTCCCCGCGTGCCGTTGAAAGAAATGGGAATCGCGCCGATGGATTCAGCGAGTTGCAAACGCTGAGGAACGGAGTCGACGACGTAGACTCTGGATGCGCCGCGGATGAGCGCTGAGTGTGCAGAGAGGAGACCAACGGGACCAGCTCCAAAAACCGCGACTGTGTCGCCTGTTTCGAAACCAGCGAAATCGAGGGCTGTCCAGCCGGTGGCGAAAATGTCGGATGTGAACAGGTGGTTCACTTCTTGGGTTGTGTTTCCCACGTCTTGTGTGGGGATTCGCCAGAGCGTGTGATCAGCGGCTGGAACGACGATGTATTCGGCTATTGAAGCACCGTCAGCACATTGTAGCCTTTACAGGTGAGAAACTTGCCTTGACAACCCTGGGCTGTTCCGTAATCCTGCCCGAGACCTGGAGCAGACCCTGAAGCAAAGTTCGGCTGAGCAAGCTGCATGACCAGCGCTCCAGGATCATAGTTATCAGGAATTACGACATGATCTCCAACTTGTAAAGTATTCACACCGGAACCTATAGACTCAACGATTCCTGCTCCTTTGTGGCCCATGATCCAGGGAACAGTTGCACTGCCATATGTGCCGTGGTAAGTGTGAAGATCAGTTCCACAGATAGCGGCAGAAGTGATGCGTATGCGGGCGTCTGTCGCGGCTTGAAGTGCTGGTACTGGTACATCTTGGACTGTTATATTGAACGGGATACCTGACCAAACTACAGCTCGCATCGTTGCGTTGACCAGGTTGAGAGTCGCATTGCCAGCCATTTCGGATGAGAAGAACGGGGTGAAGGATGAACAGTGGGAGAATTGCTGTTGCAAGTTGCGACAGCTTGTTGGAGTTGTTAGCTTTCATTGAGGACGAGGTTAGCTAGCATATTTATATCTGTTTGACATTTGAGCATCCGTGACTGCCAATCTCACCGCCTTGGTTGACCCCGTTATCCAAGACTATAGGACCGATGATGACTTGATCCGATCGGCAAGCTTCGCAGAGGTAAGAAATCTATAAGTGTATCGTTACGTCACTTTCCATGTAGTTTTCAAGCTCGAGAGTCGAGTGGACTCAGGAAGGTGAAGTTTTGGATCATCTTCTTGGCAGACGTCTATATCTACAGCTCCGCCTCGAGCCTCGTCAGCTTTTTTGATCATGGTATCAAGATCCTTAATGGTCCAACGCTTGCTTACTACCGGCCGAAAGGTTTTCGGGCACTACACTAGATGACGTCTAGCTACAGCTACATATACTGAATAATGGGCCCCATGTCCCATGAGTCTCTCCATACCAAGGACCAAAGCGACTTGTCTGATGCCCACAGGAGTAGATCTCTGAGGCCAGAAAAGTACCGACTCACAGGCAACGTCATGCTCGGAAGACATCTGATGCTCCCTACAGTATACTTTCGACCAAATAGGCAAGAGTAAACTTAGCCTTGGCAGGAAGAATTATCTTCAGATGTAAGAACAGAAGAATATGAGAACCAGACACAACAACGAGGTCATCCCAGTCACGCCAAATCATGCCACAGCCCTTCCCCTTGTATCAAAATTTTTAATCTAATATCATCTATTTTTAAGCCACCTAGCAGAAACAAGATGTACATAATATGTAATAAATGCAAGCTGAAGTTCGAAAAAGCTAAGATCTAACATTTTCTTGGCATCTCCGAAAGGCCCGAATATCTCCGCACTTGCATGTGCCCCATAGTAAGCACCTTACAGTAGCTCCCGGGCGGAAGCCGCCTTGGGAACCTTATTTGGTTCAGTGTCTTGGACTTCATTGCCCTGGTGACGCAAATGCAAACCTTGGAACGAGTGTCTTCCAGCTCAATCCAACAGAGATATGCATGATTCAAAATCAACTTTGTTCAATGTCACGAAACCAAAATACGACTTCAGTTCATCTCAACATTAGGTGCAATTCAACCTCACATGAGTGCGACTTCTCTCTGAAGGGAAGTATATATATCTGAACGCTTCCCGGCTGGTCTCCATAGGAGCATTAGTATCGGCAAAATGGTAGTTCTGGCCTCACAACAATTGCGCTGGGGAGCACGAAACACTTACTAGGGCTCGTTTGGTAACTATGAAAGCAGTATTGTAGCACCATTTTCGGAGAATAGCGTCTACTACGGTATTTTCAGTACTATAGTACAAATACTTGATACATTTGGTAAATAGTTTTGTAACATTATAATCACAGTCCCCAAACAATTGCCGGGCTTTAAATGTCCCTTGAAACACTGAAAATGTCGAGTTTCACAGAACTCGAGTCTCAATCCTCGTCAAACGTGAAATCGCGAAAATGAAGGATCGTAAAGCTGAATCGTTTGTCACAGATCGACCTCTCAAAGATCTTCCCTCCCGGAGCTCGGTAGTCCACTCTATTTAGATTCCTTCGGTGCCACAGCTCTCAGTCCGACAACACTCGACTTCCGTTCTACCCAGCGACACCTTAGACTCGTGCCGCATTTACCAAATCTTCGACACCGAAGTCATAGATCAATCCAGATAACAAGTTCTCAACCCCATTGCTCATACCGTCATTTGATATATCATTTACCCACTGAGCCATTTCTCCAGGGAAGCTGAGTCCATACCCCGTCTGCTCGACTACAGGCATCTCTGGAGCTGTCCGCAACTGGTATTGTTTATCAACAACCATAGCCATAGTTCTGCTTGCTAAAGCCTCGAAGATATCTCTGTACGGTGCAGCTTGCTTCCAATGCTCAGCAAGAACTACGAGAACCATAGTACATGCTGTGCAAGTATTGCTTATTTCATCCTGGCGGATCGTGTCACGAATCTCGCTCGTCCACAGGCAGTGAAGATATGTGAGACCGGCTAGGAAGAGGATATTGAGTGCGCCCCATGTGTAGCTTACGGGTTGCTGCTTGATGTACAGACGTCGGTACTCTAGACAGATGTCTCGAGCGGCGCAGTAACATTCCAGCAATATCTGTTGTGGTCGCACCTCAGGTGGTGGATAGCGACGAGTAAGCTGAGCACGATAGAGCAGGAGAACGGAGTGATTGTATGCTAGCTTGAACCAGCTGTTCGAGTCGAAGACTGATAGATTTGTCTCGATTGAGACTTGCGGACTGGTGTCCCTCCACTCGCGCAACTGCTGATGGAGACACTCTGTACGTGCTGAAGCTGCAAGATTGAATCGCTCGTTAGAGTCTAGGGATGAGTAGAGCGATATATGGATCTGTGACCAGATTCTGCGGAGTCTGAACGTATGGATGGCCGCTGACATACTGGTTGGTGGCTCCGTCGTCGAAGTGCGTGGATCTCCCTGAAGTCCATCTGGCGAGATGCGAGAATCGTCGATATCTAATGGGTACTAAAATACATGATGAGCTTGTTCCTGTTTAGATGTGAGGATGATTCTGACCTCAATGTCGATCTCCTGATCTGGTATACCAAATGGACGACCCAAAGATATTGAAGCTGCACGATCAATTCCGTAAGAGCACCAGAAGACCCGCTTCCGCATCTCTAGACGCAAAGGGTCCAGAGCCAGCGCTAATTTCCTTGCTGAGCGGTGATACCCCAGCTCAATGCATTGTCGTAGTGCTAGGCCAGCTAAACTCCTGGGCGAAATGAGCACCACCTCAAGTACCTTGGCTGCGGACTTACCAAACCGATACCCCGACGGGAGATCTGAGAGAATACATGGCGCAACATAGAATAGATTGAATGGACTCTATGCTATCCATCGCGATAACTTCGTCCATATAAAGCTGTGCCGATGCATAGAACCCCTTGCTTGTTAGCGAGAAGCCCATGCCCCCTGCCCCCTTTTTAAGCGAGACTATTGACATACCTCTGGAGAACAACCATGACTCCGTGGCAATACCAGAGCACCAATTGCATAAATCTGAGCAATCAGTACCCTCTTCGACCTAGCAGATATTAATACTCACAATATTTACGAAGAAGCATCCAACAGGGTCCACATCGGCGTCATCCAGATTCTCCATAATCATGTCTTCCCAGCCTCGAAAGGTCGCCTCGTGCAGAAAAGGATACTGCGTGTTGACATGCTCAAAATACGCTTTTGATAACATCGCTCCAACTGCGGGACTCGGCATTGGACATGGCAGCATTATCTGCGGCATCCCAGTCGAATCCCCTGACATTCGCGTCTCTGCTGCCCCTTTCGCCTTCAACTTCCTCAACGAAGCATTCACAACCCTCGAGAAGGCAAACGCAGAGCTGGATCCTAGATATCGTGGCTCAGTTCCGGGTGAATTGAGTGCTAGAAGCCCGATTTTGGCAGACAACTCGTCTGACTCATCAACGCATTCTGTGGACCCGGAGAAAGATGAGGATCGAGTAGCTTGTGGAAAAGAGCTCGAATTCAAGCTGTCGGAAGCAGCCAAGTGGTCGTTCGCTACTTCGGGCCTGACATTCTGGAGCAGGGATTCGAGCATAGCAACGCGTTCTTCGAGGGATTGGAGGTAGTTCCGTGGGGTTTGTCGTTTGGATGTGGGATCTTCAACGAGGCATACTTGAAACATTCAACATCAAGTACTGCCCATTATATTGAATAACATAGTTTCATACCTTTTCCTAGCCGTGAACAGCTTCCACAAGCAGGTATTTGCCCATCACACTGCCGTGAGTGTTAGCGGATTTTTTGCCCCAGCGTGTGACAGTCATCCTACTTTCTGTCTTTTCTCTTTGCAGTGAACACATGCTACCATTGTTCTGTCTCCTGTTCTGATCCTCTTTCCTCCTCTTCCATGACCGTTTCCCATAGTTCGTGGATGTTGCGACATGATTTCGTGACTTAGGTTTTACAAGCGAGGAATGATCGCGAAGGACTTTCAAGGCGATAGTTCTTCAACGCGTGACACTCAGGCTGTATGACCTCATTAAGCAAAACGATAGTCAGAAACTGCTCTTCGGGTACTCTGGTTGTCTCAGAGAAGATGTGTAGGTGGATATCTAAAAAGCGTAGGCTCGAGATAAGCTCAAAGGTGGGGTATATCACCCCGAGACAGCCGAATACCAGCATTTGAGGATCAGGTAACGTCAAGTGACCAGAGAAGCAAACTTTGAGAAGATCTCATCTCGAGATGCGATTACGATTTAGACAGATTTGATTTCGTTGATAGGAGCAACTGGCCTCCCAGTTTTGAACAGAGCTTCTATGTTGGCAAAACATTCCCTCTCTGCATCCCTCGCAGCTCTATTTGTTAACCCACCAAGATGAGGTTGAATTATCACTTTTTCACTCTGTGCGAAATACGGATTGATCTGAGGTTCCCCATCAAAGACATCCAAGCCAGCCCTCGCAACCTTACCACTTTCCAACGCAGCGATCAAGGCCTTCTCGTCTACAATCGGGCCTCTAGCCGTATTGATGAGGAAAACTCCGTCTTTCATTTGCGAAAACTCCTTCTCGGAGAGGTACCCAATAGTGGAGGCATTCTGCGGGATGCTTACGGAGATGACATCGGATGTGCTCAGCAGACTTTCGAGAGTAGGACACCATGTTGCATAGTACTCCGCCTCGATTTCGGGAGTTGCGCGTGTCCGATTATGATATTGCACTTTCATGTTCAAGACTGCGACTTTCCTAGCGTAATGCTGAACTTTCTGTCAGCATTCGTCAATGGAATGAGCCTAACAATTACCTTGCCAATCGCACCCAAACCAATAATGCCCACAGTCAACCCACTCGGATCCGTACAGGGCACATGGTCATTCCTCCACAATCCATTTCTAGCTGATTTCTCGGCACGTGTAGTATCTCTACACACAGCCAGAGTAAGAAACAGAGCCATGTCAGCTGTGGGTTCAGAAACAGCATTCCGTGTGTTGCAGAACCATATCCCGTTCTCTGTCATCCAGTCCACTGGAAACTCATTGTAACCTGCGGACGCAGAAACAATGATCTTGCAGTCTGGAATAAGTGGCGCGAAGAGCTCGCCATCAAATGGCTCGAATGGAGCTGTTCCCATCAAAATAATGAATCCACTGTAGGGGCCGCTGGTAGCAACAACGTCTGCAATTGCTGGTAGTGCTTCCTTGCGATTCTTGACAGAGAGGACCTGGTGACAAGCGTTAGCGATTGTCTTTGACGAAGTTTCCTGTCGTGTGTAGCGACTCACATCGAGTTGGAATCTCGATTTGAAATCTTCCAGATACTCAGCACCGCAGGCTTTGGGCTGCGTCAAAGCCAGAACCTTGGGCTTTTCTTGAATTGAGGGTGCCATCTTGAGGTAAAGTTGTGCTGGAATTTGCCTTCAGTCTCGAACTCTTGTTACACTTGTGGTATTCTGGCAGAGTCAAATGCAGGGAATGAAATAGCCTCCCCCAGGGAAATCATCAATCTGATGCACAATAGCCTTGGCATCGGCTTCGGTGATGCGCAGTCGCTGCCCGAAAATTGTATAATTGTTATCTTGATGATCAACGTGGACAAAGGTTGAAGTCGGAAGAATACGATGCACGAAGCTCGCCATGCATGCGCTAAAGTTACAGGGGAAGCTTGATGCTTGAAAGTGGGGGGTAAAGTGACTACGACCCATGCAGTAGGCCCAGACGATAAGGACTTCTGAGCTGGACATCTGAGGTTTCCTCTGCACACTTCGCATTCTCCAACGCATTAGTCTGGTACTGATAACAACGTGTTATCAGACTTTCACCACTTCCCGGAGGCTACAGGCTTGGCCGATGGCCTTTCAGGAGAGGCTTCATCGCTTTATGATAATCCAAGATCTGTGGACCTTGAGTTCCATGATACAAGCTGGCCACAAGCTTGTAAGCCTTTGTATTGGGTTTTGATTCCTGGCTGCAATTTCGTACCAAATGCCTAGCTCATTCGGAAGTAATTTGGGTGCATCTCTCGCTTAATAGCGCTTCTCCTGAGTAGACCAAACAAAGTTATATGGTCAGCACGATTCGCAGCCTTGGAAGCATTATCTGGACCAAGATGACATCTGTTGCTTACGCTGAGGTATTTCATACATGATTGAAACTTGAACCTGCTAACTCAAAAGATATCTCACAACTTTGAGCTCAGGCCCGCCCCGGCAACCATAAGCTCCTCATCCTCCACCAAAACCTGCTTTGCCAAGATCCTCTCCCCATATTTCCCCTCCCCAATGACATTATACACTTTCTCATCTTTCCCCAAGCTCCTCCAAATCCATCTCCTTCTAAGCTCCGCTCCCATCTCACCGTCCTCCTTACCTTCAATTATATCAACCACGTACTTGCCCAGTACAGGTAAATACTTGAAGCCATGCCCGCTACCTCCCGTGGCAACCATGAGGTTCTTCTTGCCGGGCACGCGATCAATGACGAGATGGTTATCAAATGAGTCGTTGTACCAGCATAGCCGGGATTTGATGATTGGGATCTTGTGCTCGTTGAGTTCTGGGAGATTTTGCGAGACGAAGGTCTTGATCACGCGAAGTGCAGTGGCGGGAATGGCTGTTATTTTGGCGTCTGGTGTCCAGCGCGTAATAGGCGTACTGCGGATCCTGCCGTCTGGCTGTACAGTGGGATTGGTGTACCTGTATTTGATCAACGAAACTTCTTCCAAGTCGCCTAGAATACATTTGACGAAAGTGGAGGATAAGAACCTACTTCGTTCCTCGATATCCAATCTTCACGATTCCATTCTCATCACGCGGAAAGCCATAGACGCCGCCCTCAGCACCGTCCCGCATGCCAATCTGATACGACGGAAACCTCTCAGGAGAAAGCCGCTCCCACAATGGTGAATCTCGCGGGATCTGGTACGAAAATACCGAGCCAGCAGTCGTCTCGCAAAGGTTATCAAGTTCCGGTACAAGAGTAGGCGTCCAGCCTCCTCCCGCCACACAAACTAGATCCGCTAGATGCTGAACACCATCAGCTGTACGGATTCCCTTCACCACAGTCAAATCTCCGTCACGATACAAGAAATCTTGAAACGTCCCCGCATCACCAAAAATGAACTTGACCCCAAGCAATCGCGCTTTGTGTAGTGCGAAAAGACAACATTTATCAGCATACACGAATCCGCCTAACGTATCCAGTAACCCGCCAACAGGCAGTCCTCTACATTTTCTATTGAATGGGTCGATGCAATGCCCGAAACCTTTCTCATCAGCTCGCGCGATGTCTTCGGCGTTGTTGACGTTGAATTGCGTGTCTTTCTTCCCGATCGAAGTCACGTAGTCGAGAGAAGCTTGTTCAAAGGGTGGAAGGGTCTCGCCATCTTGAGCTACTACAGAAAGAGTTCCGCAATTGACGTAGAGCTTTTCGGCATGCTCAAGACCTGGTGGTGGGTTGGTGAGGGCAGCTAATTCTGCGTTCCAGTTTGTGAAGCTGGAGCGGGCGGCGAGGGCGAGTTGGCTGTAGCAGGTGTCACTTCCGTAAGCGCAACGGAGGATCTTGTTGATGTCTTGTAGCGTGGTCAGTACTTCGAATTTCCACTTCAAGTGCTAGAAGAGGAGGAAGGGACTATATTCGCTGCTGTTGTTCCTACCTGCTGAAGCGGCATCGCAGCCTTGGTCATAGGAGTATAAAGTTTGATCGTATGGCTGCTTGTCGATGACAGTCACATTCGTGTAGCCTCGTTGCCCGAGATGTAGAGCTGTGCTGAGACCAAAAACACCGGCTCCTATGATGAGTATCGGGGAGGACTTTGAAAGTGGATTTTCGCTCATTGCGAGCTGTCATACGGGAGAAAATTGGGTATGAAGAAAAGCCGATTACGAATGTTGTCACAGAATCCAAGACAATTTAGCTGCTCCAAGTCCCAAGCAGAAGTAAATCGAAGAGAGTCGGGTACAAACCTTCGCCCATGTCACGACGATAACATGAGTCGGTAAACTCCCCTTGTCAAGAAAGGTGGGATGACCACAGCCATCCTTGCACCTGCCTTCCCGACACAGCAACCAGTCAATTATCATTTGCGATGATCTCTCGACTGTTTCCCGGAAGAATACGAACACACTTCTGCAAGGTGCAGCATCTGTGATGATAACGACTTCATCACGCCCGACCACGGGGTGGAACCCGACATGGACGGGCGAAGTACCGATGCGACATATCACATACGAAATACAGAACATGATATTCTAGTCCTCCCCATTCTTGCTACCCTGGTAAATTTCACGTCTCTCCTTGCAATGAAGAGATAAGGATTCTATCTGGCATGATAGTGATCTCCTTATCTTTTGACTGACGGCGGATTAGCTGTATATAGTTGAGGGTAATATCGAGTCAATCAAAGCCACTACTCTAGGACTCTCACCTTTTTCTGAACGTCGATACAAACATGTCCAGTGAAAAAGATATTGTCGTAGCATCGAAAGATGCTGAGTTGGGATCTGGCGGGGTGGAGGCCATCAAAGCCGAGCATGGAGAGACCTATCTCGTCGGCTCCCCAGTCGAGAGATCTCTTGTCAGGAAATTCGACACGAGACTCCTCCCACTCCTCACGCTTATGTATCTCTTCAACAGTGTACTTCTCCTCTTTCCCCTCCATCCACCCTATCGAATGAAACTGACAAAAACAGGTCGACCGCAGCAATCTCGGCAACGCCAAAACAGACGGCTTAGAAGAAGATCTCGGCATGACGGGAAACCAGTACGCCAATACGCTGGTTATCTTCTACGTAACCTTCTGCCTCCTCGACCTCCCATCCAACCTGCTTCTCAAGAAGTTCACTGCCAAATACTGGCTGCCATTCCTCATGACGGGATGGGGATCCATGACATTGCTTCAATGTGCTGCGCATAACTGGGCCGGACTCGTGACGCTGAGAGTCTTCATGGGTGCCTTCGAAGCTGGGTTCTTTGCCGGTAAGGACTCCGCAGTGTAGTACTTCTCAAACCAATGACCATACTTACACTCAATTAGGAAGCATCTTCTACCTCACCACGTTCTACAAGCGCGACGAAATCGCTTTTCGCCTCGCTCTCTTTTATGGCGCCGCCACCATTGCTGGGGCTTTCTCCGGGCTGATCGCGTTCGGCGTCTTTCAGATCCACCACGACAGTATCCCGGGCTGGAAGTTTCTGATGATCATCGAAGGTGGCATCACTGTGTTACTTGCGGCGTTTGCGGTTTGGTGGCTACCCGAAAGCGCAGCGAAATGCAGGTGGCTGACTGACGAGGAGAAAGCAATGGCGAACGCAAGGATGCTGCAAGATAGTAGTAAAGCGACAGATGAAAAGTTGAACATCAAGCTTGCGGTGAAGAAGATCTTGGATTGGAGGATAATGGCGTATGCCATCCTCGCTTTCTCCTATGGGACCGCGTCGTCGATTGTGGGGAATTTTCTGCCACAGTTGGTGGGCAGATTAGGATACTCGAGTATCAAGACCAATCTCTACACTGTTGCTCGTAAGTTCTAGCTCCTCTACAAGGCCCGCCTTTGCAAAAATGCAGATACTGACTAGTGGCAGCGTTCGTCTGTGGATGCTTCATCCTACTTCTAACCTGTCGCTCGTCAGATCACTTCCGCGAACGCTCATTTCACATGGCTTTTGCTCTAAGTCTGACGCTCATCGGCCTTATCATCCTTGCCACAGTCGACACAGTCAAGAACAAGGGCGTCGCTTATTTCGCCTGCTTCATGTTGACATCCGGCGCCTTCACGCCAAGTTGCATATTCCACAGCTGGCACAACAACAACGAAGCGACAGAGAATGGTCGAGCAGCAATCACCGGCTTCCTAGTCGGTGCCGCAAACTCTGGTGGTATTTTCAGCTCCTTGTCTTTTAATGCTAAGACGGCACCTAAGTATATACCGGCTATTGCAATGGGCGCCGCATTCCAAGGTCTGGGTATTGTGATCATTTTGAGCCTCGGCTATTGGTTCAGGCGGGATAATAAGAAAAGAGATGAGAAGCTGGGACGGGTCTTGAAGCCGCAGGATGTTAGTACGAGTACTTTGACTGGGGGATATGATGATCTGAATTGGAGGTGGACAAGCTAGAATACAAGACCAGGAGTGGTTGAGTACAGTGTAATGTGTGGTGAGGCTAATTCAAGGATTGTCTGCGTGCCACAAGATTGAGTATTTCGAGAGGTATCCCTTGCATTTCCTCGAGGACATCTGTCATTTCCTAAGAGGAGTGGATGAAGAGTTTGAACTGGCAGACCAACATCAAGCCCATACTCATCCATCAGGACAAGCATGACAGCGCCAGTAACTTTGAGAACGAGCCCACGCCCAGCAAATACAATAGCATGACTCTCCGAAGCAGCATCTCGCCAACAGAAGTAAACACAAATACACCTGTCATCATACTAGCCCAATATAGTCCGAGGTCTCCTTGCCTTCAGTTTAAGTTAGCACTAACCAGCTGAATGAAGCTCAAGTGCGCCAGAATTCCGCGGGAGGATCCGCTCCTCAGTGGTCAATTGATACGAACGACTACCCCACTCCACTCAACACGTAACCCCGCGTCTTATCGCGGAAGAGAGCTCCTGGTCCGCAATGCCGCTCATCTAAGAGATAGCTGGGTATGAAGCTCTAGGAGTATAAAGGTATAACATTCTGCAGCTCTGAAAGTTCAGCAAATTCAGAGTCGTAACTTGCAAGCTCCATCCGAAATATAACACCGTAACAGGCAGTCTTCAAGCAAATCCAGGATGGCTTCTCAAGCTCCAACAATCAAAGTCGCTGTCACCCAGGCCGAGCCAGTGTGGTTTGACCTCGAAGCAACAGTTACGAAGACATGCAAGTTGATCAAGGAAGCTGCATCAAACGGCGCGAAGCTCGTCACGTTTCCTGAAGTTTGGCTACCTGGGTATCCAGCATGGATTTGGTATGCTCGCGCTCTGTTGTCCGATTACACTCAGCACTAAATTATCATCCAGGGCCCGCCCAGTCTACTTTGCCTTGGGTACAGACTACACCAAGAATAGCTTGAAAATCGAATCTCCCCAGATGCAGAAGATCAGGGACTGCGCAGCTGAGAACAACATAGCTGTGTGTATTGGCTTTTCCGAGAACGCGGATAACTCGCTGTATATCTCACAAGCTATAATCGGTGCAGACGGGTCCATCAAAATGGCTCGACGAAAGCTCAAACCTACGCACATGGAACGCACCATCTTCGGAGACGCCACTGGCAACTCGCTGAACAATGTGGTGGATGTGGAAGGACTGGGTAAGGTTGGTGCACTGGCGTGCTGGGAACATCTGCAGCCGCTGTTGAAATACCACACTTGCTTGCTGAAGGAAGAAATCCATGTCGCGGCTTGGCCTCCAGTCATCCCGTATGTGCCTGGAAAGGGACTGTGGTCTATGTCTCGAGAGGGATGTAGAAACCTGTCTCGGACCTATGCAGCAGAGAGCCAGACATTCGTACTGCATACAACGGCCATCATTGGGCCTGCTGCTATCGAAAAGATGGGAACCCAAGGGACGATATTCGGTCTTCATGGTGGTGGAAGCTCCGCGATTTTCGGACCTGATGGTAGGCAGTTGACGGAGGATCTCGAGCAAACTGAGGAGGGCATCTTGTATGCTGAGCTGAATTTCGATGAGGTGCTCATGTCCAAGAGCTTCGTTGATGTTGGTGGGCATTACAGCCGGCCGGATCTGCTCTGGCTGGGCGTTGATGATAGAGAGAAGTTGCCTGTGAGGGCTCAGCGAGATGGTGAAGCGGATAAGAAGTTGTAAAGTCGTGAATTTCGGAGCTCATATCTACATACCTCATGTAAAGTCGTTCGTACGCCAGGTATCATGCCAATCCCCAAACAACCAACTCCTCGTCCCATACTTCGTGACTTCAGTCTGTGCCGGCTATGCAGATCCCATATATGCCCAGCCATTATCCTCAACTCCGTGTTCGGGAGAAACCTAGCCCTTCTTCACATCTCCCATCCAAACGCGCATAGCCTTTGAGCTATCATGCGCAGCCCGGAACAATCCCCTCTCCATCTCATCCAGCCCCCTCAAGAACTCCACACCATCGTTTCCAACTCCACCACCACCACTCCTCTGGCTTGCACCAGCATTACTCGCATGATCCGATATCTCCGCCGCCCGACTCCTAAACGTATCCATCAACACATCACACACTTCCTCTTCCTCGAATAGCTCCAATATCCTCGATCCCAGCCCATAGAAATTCTGCGCCAGAGCCCGCAGGTCCACACTCTTCGGATCGGCTTTCAGTGCATTCATAACGCGCGGTGCGAGACTGGGCGGGAGGTCGAGTGTCACAAGAGATTTGTTCGAGTTGGGGGAGGACACAGCGAGCATTTCTGCCAGCCAGAGAGGAAGTTCGACGCGTGTGCCGGATTTGAGCGCATGGCCTGCATTATTATCTAGGTAGCCTAGATTGGGGACATCGAGCTCGAACGTGCAAGGCACTTTCTGGTCATTGTTAGCGGGGTCACTGAGGGTGGAATTGGTTGATGTACTTGAGCATCGGTGAGGATCGCGTCAATGTCGTAATAGGACATTGCGTCTCTGGTACCAGCTGCCTGCGACGTTCGTGCAGACTGGAATTGCGAGGCATCAATTGCGTGCTGAGGTTGTGAAATGTTTGGGTGACGCGATGTCCAGCAGACGCGAAGTGATCGAGATGGTGGTGTTGATCCCTGCCGATTTCCAATCCGCATCTCGGCTGACGTTTGTTGTCCGACTGGATTCTCCGAAGCCGAGACGATAGAAAGACGTAACAATCAATTGCTTCCCCTCATCTCGATTACTTCAATTCCTACATCTTCAACAACATCATTGAAGCTGTATCGAATTGAAATCCATCAGCATGTCTGCGACACTCTTCCGCACGAGCACAGCAGCTCGCTCTGCCCTCCGAGCTGGAGCTCCCAAGAAAGCTGCAGCTATGGCAAGCACCAGCTTCGTCCGTGGCAAGGCTACTCTCCCAGACCTGCCATGTATGTATATTCTAACTAGACCCCTAATTGAGAATGTGTACTGACGAACCATGGCAGACGACTACGGTGCGTTGGAGCCCTCCATCTCCGGCAAGATCATGGAGCTCCACCACAAGAACCACCACCAAACATACGTCAACAGCTTCAACGCCGCAACCGAGCAACTCCAGGCCGCCGAGCACAAACAAGATATCGCGGCACAGATTGCTCTGCAGCCATTGATCAACTTCCACGGAGGTGGACACATCAACCATACTTTATTCTGGGAGAATCTCGCTCCAAGCAAGAATGGAGGTGGTGGTGAGCCAAGTGGAGCTTTGAAGGTATGATTGGCACTTCCGATTTTACGAACTTGTGGCTGATGATTACAACAGACCGCTATCGAATCCAGCTACGGCGATTTCTCCTCCTTCAAGACCAAGTTCAACACAGCCCTTGCAGGTATCCAGGGTAGTGGATGGGCATGGCTCGTCAAGGACAACGAGACTGGACAGGTTCAGATCCGCACATATGCCAACCAGGACCCGGTTGTTGGAAAGTACACACCACTGTTGGGTGTTGATGCTTGGGAGCACGCATACTACTTGCAATACCAGAACAGAAAGGCTGAGTACTTCAGTGCTATCTGGGATGTGATCAACTGGAAGGCAGTTCAGGGACGTTTGTAGATAGCATAAAGAGGCTTGTACAATATCTGCGTAGAGCGGTAATGCGTCATTACGGTTTCGAAGACTTTTTGATCTCACAAAGTGGATCGTGAGCGTGTATATTTTCCAGAATTTCTCCTTGTTTCGAGTTTTCTTGCCGCGGCCAAGTGGCTACTTACAAGATATAGCAATTCTGTCTGAATATCCATCTCTTGTTCCGAATCGTTCTGTATCTGACTCTGTAATAGCTTGCTGCACGATTACAGTTGCACTTAGGCTGGGTTCGAGGCAGCAATGATGCCTTGCTTCAATGAAGGGATCGGCTAACCCATATGATATGCCACGCGATGGTACAGTAGTGGCAATAGATTGCTATGCTGACGATCTACAGATTATGAAGTATATGTGCTGTTAGCGTTACAGTATTGGTTGCTGGTAATCTTCGTTTATCATATAGTATTGATTTGGAGCGGTAAAGTCTATACATGGGTTGATTATTGTCGAACTTATCGGGAAACTGGCCGGACACAGAATTTCAGTGGCAGATGCGATAACACTCCGCCTGCAAAGAATGCCTTGAAAAGAGAACATTGGCCCGATCGTTCTTTTATTTCAAGCACCTAAGTGTGCAATTGAAAGCAATACAGGTGTCATCCTTTATCGGTGTTTGACAACCAAGAGTCAGACAGGGTGTTTCTTGCGGCTGTTAGTTGCTTCTTCTACTTCCCCTGTCTATGGCTCTTACGCTTATAACCAGAAAGCAGCATGAATTGTGCAACTAAGTGGCATGATCTTTCAACCCAGGTGGATGTTGAGGAAGATTCAAGTCGTCTACGAAATTCTACTACAATTGCGATTGAGAGCTGGCTGACTACCATGCTGAAAAGCTTGTCTTGCAGTAAGGACGGCAATTATCCAGAAACCGGCATTTCTCTTCACATTATATGTTTAAACTGCATGTCTACCAAGCGATTTTATCAGCGGGGTATCTGCCTCGGCAGGTGGACGCAGATCCCAAATGCCTTGTCGACCCTGGAGAGTCACCGTATATAGCATCCAAAAAGCCATTGCATTCCAGCTTTCACCATTCAGCATGGTCTGGAAACCCAAATCTCGAGACCTGGGGCCCAATCAAATCCCTTGGCAATGCACCACCCGCCTCTCAACCCCAATTGAGCAGGGCTCGGCTCGTCTAAAGCATCTAGAATCAACAAGCGCCCGCCCTCAGCTGTCCATCCTGCGCCACGACCAAACTTTGAAGCACCGAAACACCATCCAGCCAACTCCAGATGTGAAAACGCATACTGCTAGCCTCAGCCGCAAAAGATAAAAATTGACTATCTTTGCCTAAATCGTCTCCTTATCTGCCACGTTTGGTATCTATCATTGCGCTACCTCTTCCGAAGGGATAACTCTGATTAGCAATTGGATCGTCGGGAGAGCCTAGTGTGCGGAAGGGACGTCGCGATGCCTTGAGACATGCAGATGCAAGCACTTGCTAAGAGTCGGGGTGCTTTGAGATTTTTTGGCTCCGTGCTTTGGGGAGGATGGGGTAGACGTGCAGATATATAGGACGGTGTGGACCTTCGAGTCCAAGTCCCTGGTTCTGCCTCTCACTTCCCCGCCTGCCGTGAAGGAACAAGCACAAAATCGAGGTGATAACAAAATGTCGACCATATCTAATGAAGCAGATAAAGCTACCAGGGCTCCAGTTGTAGAAGCTGTCGAGCTCCACGATATACAGAGATCCAATGAAGATGCGGACTCCACGCGGGAGTCTGAGAATTGGGAACCTGGTTTCTGGAAGCGGTTCCCTTGGATGGGATTTGGCTGTCTCTTCATGGCAATTCTGATTACTGTCGCTGAGATCATCATCCTGGTTATGTCTGATGGCAAGTCTGTCTCTCAGTGGACCGTCAGGGGCAAGAGTGTGGCTCCCAATGTCATCCTCTCTGTTCTCAACAGCGTACGTACCGACCCTCGTTTGTATTGCTCAGAATTTGGAACTGATTCTCATGAAGTGTGCTGGTGTATGCTTCGCCATCGCAGTTGCTCAGGGAATCGCTATCTCGTGGTGGAGGAAAGCCATGCAGGGAGCCACGATCAAGGATCTGCATAACACATGGTCATTCGGCAGCAGTATATCTGCTATCGTTCTCAACCTCAAATACTTCAACCTTGCTGCTCTGGCTGCCGTCGTTACGAAGCTCACTATTGTGGATGGTGTCTTGTTCCAGAGATCGACGACCACATATGTCGCCTTGGGACTTCCGCATGACCACAACATCACGACTTTCCCTACGAAATTTATGCCTCTTACTGCGAGACTCAATCAATTCGGGAATGATACTGGTAAACATAATCCCAGTGTCCAACCACATACGAACGGGACTGACAATAGGTATAGATTATCTGTCATACGCGTATACATATGATATCCAAACCTGGATCTCTTCGGCCTTTGGAAGCGTATATTCTTCATACGGCTTCACCGATTGCGACGGTATCTGCGGAGTCAACGCTCCCAATCCAGGCTATACTGCAACATGCGATTGGACACAAGAAGATGTAGATTTCATCGCTGATCTGAACTTTGGCAATGTCACGAACACGACATCGCCACAAACCATCGAGACTGATCTGATGAGCGTCAACTTCACACTCAACTTCGCAACACTCGAGAAGAACTACACCTGGATCGGTGTCAACATGATCAACTACGTCCCAGTCGACTTGAATACCTCCGACAGTAACTCAATCTGTCCAGCACAGCTCTTCCGAACACAATGCGAGCTGAGACAATCAATCATCAACTATCCAGTGTACATGCAGTTCAGCAACCAGTCGACAACTTCTCGACACGGTGCCGTCTCCAAGGTAGACGTCTACCTCGGCGGTCTCAATAAATTCAACGGCACCCGCGACAATTTGCAAGAATTTGACTACGACCTTGGCCAACTTCCTGGCTTCGACTGGATATCCGACGTCGTAACCAATAACCGAACCCCCGGCCCCCTCTCCTTCACCACAAACGGCGGCATCTACCAAGCTCTCAAAGACCGATATACCTCGCGCGCCTACCTCACCACGCACACCAACGACTCAACATCTTGGTCTGTCTCCCTTTCAGGACAGGAAGCTGCCTTGCTGGCAAACAACGAATACCCACCTGTAAACAACAACACCTGCCCGTTTCGCTACGATGATCCTATGCAGCAAATCATGCCCGGCCTCAACACACTAACATTCATCGTCGCCGACGACCTCTACAACCGCGCCAACTGGACCGACAACGCCTTCACCGACGAGCAGGCCTCCGCCTACTGGGACAACAGCTCCAAGAACGTCACTTCGACACAATTCATCACCGAGGTCCACTACAGCACCAACTACCACTTCATGTTCGGCGCCTTGGCATCGACGTTATTCTGTGCTTGTTTGGTGTTGCCTGTATATTGGGGATTCTGGGAATTGGGGAGGAAGGTCAGTTTGAATCCGATTGAGATTGCGAATGCGTTTCAGGCTCCTATGCTTGCTACGGCGGTGCCCAAGAGTGGGCATGCGGATGATGTGGTTAAGGTTGCGGGGAAGAGGCAGGTTGTCTATGGGCAATATGGGGATGAGGAGGGGGGCCCGACGAGGAGGTTTGTGGTGCCGCAGTGAGGGAGTTGTTTTGATATGATTGATGAGATGGATGGCTGGGTTCATGATGCTGTAATGAAGTTGATAATAATGTGATAATTTCTCATGGAACTGAATCAAAAAAAAAAATTCAGAAGTAAATATTTGTACTCTGTCGATGTGGGATCTTATCAAAGCTCGATGTTCGCACATGCACAGTACTCACTCGCGAAACCCAGACTTCATCTACTCACGAGTTTCTCTAAATTAACAACAACACTAGAAATCCTGCGAAGTAATGCAGCTCTCGTCTCCTCTCGACTTCACCGCGTCCGAAAAAAATACAAAACATCTCAAATTTAAATTATTCGAGAAATCCGAACGCTCGATGTGCACCACCATACCTTCGGAACAGCCCAACTAGGCTTTCCGATAACAAGCCAATCCCTCCGCATCGAACGCATGGCGCAGCATGGCATGCTTAGCGTGGGGAATCACACAAAGTATTCATGGATGGGTGCATATCTAGATACCCGTTACAGCCGCGCTGTCATTGTTCTTGATAAAGTAAGGTATGCGATGCCATGCGATGTGGTCTTGGTGTGGACCGTGTGATTGAGGGGAAGGATGTAAGATCTTACACTGAGTGGGGTTGGGGTGGGGGAAGTGTGGAGGGGTAGATAGATACTGTACGTACCTCGAGACGAGAGGGAAGTGGGTTGGCATGTGATTTCCGGGGGGTGAAGGTAAAGTACAGTGACATTACAAATTATTTGACTTTCAGAATAGGTAATGATTATTACGTTCGTAAGACTCCAGACATAAAATCTGGTGGCTGGCCTTGTGTGGTGTCGGGTTGTTAATATCAGTGTTGAGGGCATAGGTGGCGAGTCTGTCCGAGTAGATAGACGCCATACATGGAAAATCACACAGTGAGAGACGATAATGATGCTAGGTGATCAAAAAGGTAAATAATTCAGGGTATCTATCTCGCGCTCGTACGCTCTAAACAAGAATGAGTAAATGTAAATCAAATGATGTAACTGTAAAGGCAACATGTATTCATGCCGTGCCATGCCATCCCATGCCAAAACACCGCCAATCCGAATAACAAGTCTGTCTCTCTGTATCGTGGTCTCCAATCTGATCATATCGTCATAATCCAAATTCAATCGTGAATACCAAATTCCGGATCCCATGCCAATGCATAAACTCCCAAGAAAACCCTGATCTCATCTTACACCCCATCTCATGGTCTATTGTTGCTCTTCCTTCCACGCCAAGACCACCACTCCGATGATCCGCCAAAACCCGGAGAAGCAACCCACCAACAAAAATCTCATCCTTGGCAAGCCTTCCTAATTCTTTCCAGTGACGTCTTGACTCCACATACATCACAACAGCACCGATCATCGAACTCTTCCCTACAAAGCAACTCGATGCGCTGCGCTGAACTGCGCTGTGCTCCACAGCGTTTGTTTCGCCTTTTTCGCCTCATTTTCGCTGATCTGGCCAGAATCTGGATTTGAGTTTCTCGCTCAATGCAGATGCGTCATTGAAGGTCCTGGCGTAGGTAATAAAGCTTTATTTTGTAATGGAGGCGAAGAAAATCTTATCCGTAAGTTATCGATGGGATTTCGAGATCTGAGATGTTGAGGAAAACTTGGTTTGGTGTAGGTTTGCGTTTGCCTTTGCGGTTGAGGTGAACCGGATGATGGCGAATCATGTGTGGTGCGGATGTATCTCCGTCCTCGTGCTCGTTGCTCGTGCTCGGACATCGTGATCCTGATGATCGCTTGCTGACTAGCCGGGTCGATTGACGGATGGATTGATTGATTGACTTGAGTGAATGCAGTCACTTCATCGAGAAACTTTGTGATGATGCTGCTTTCGCCACTGAATCGTGATGATGGCGGTGGCTTTCTCACTGAGGAACGAGTCCGTTCAGTGTTTGCTCTGGCGACTGCGGCCACGAGACTGGGAGTGTTAGAATCTATATCCTCAAAATACTCAAATAAAATGAAATGTACTAGGTAGTGGAGAAGATATTTAAGGGAGAGAAACTCACAAATTGATCACTATATACTACGTGATGCTCGGCCTGCCACCGATTCTCCTCATACAGCATGTTCAGCGGTTTTCCGTCAAACATCAGATCTGCATCGTCGATGGTGTATGGCTCTTTCCAGAGTTCCTGGGCTTGGAGGTCTGTGGATTTGTTTGATGAGGACTTCGTGTCGTGGTCGTCGGTGATGAGGTAGTATTTTTGCTTTTCTGCTTGAAGTCGATTTGATGTCGACGTCGATGATTTGGAAGGCATGTTGGAATTATTGTGAGTTATCTGTGAAGGATGCTTTGATTTGGTAGACTTCACAGTGAAATTGTTGAAAGATGGGAGAGCAGAAAATAAATGTGGGTTGAGGCTTTGTTTTGTATGATAAATAGGTAGGTAGCTTTGTTGTAGTCAGGCAGGTAGCTGAGAAGGCTGGGCTTGGCTGGGTCGTGTTCCGGGTCGGGCTGGATGTGTTGTTGGGCTCGGCGTGCGTTGGGGATACGATAGGTAAATGATGTGGTTTGTTGACCTTCCACTTTTGCAGTCTACTCGGGCGTATTATATGCAAACGCAGAGTAATGTAATGCAATAGATCTAATCTTGATGATGTTTCGATTCGATCGTGTGGCAAAAGATCAAAATCGTGGCATCAGAAGATCATGAGGTGCGAAGCACGACATCCTTATATCTTCTGCTCGGCCTGTCTCGCTGCCTTCCTTTACGTGTAATGCCATGCCATGGCTCAGCTTGGGGACAACCCTGTCATGCTGCTCAGTCACTCATGTCATGACCGCAACATGCTCCACCGCTCTTCGCTTCCCTTTCCGCTCGAGACGCCACAACCCGATTCTTTCCCTGTGCAGAAAGTCAAATGTTCCATGGCAGCCTTTTTGGCAGGCAGCCTTACGGACGGATTTACGAGGGGCACGCCGGGGAGGTACCGTCTGTAGCGAATCGAAGCCCTGAGACGGCTGCTCAGCACCGTCGATCATGCTTGCCGACCGCGATCATCTCTCCGTCCGGGCTGAGTCAAGACCCTTAATCGGTGAGTGTCGGATGCCCAGCTGCACGAATCAATACACAGGAATTACGGTGTGTATCTTGTGTATGGTTAAAGCTCGGCACCCGCGCTTCTACTTGTCACCTCCCTTTCCAGGAGAGCGGTATGCTAAGGTTTACGGTATGGAATCCTGGCTTCGCCAAAGGGGAAGCTCGTCACAGTTCGTGGGTTGTTGTCGTGGGATGGTGGGATACTGCTTGTTGATTCGTTCGAGGATCGAGGGTTCGAATCGTGTGACTGGCTGCTGCGTCTGGACACGAATCGCCATTCCCACGTCCTCCCATGTGCTGGTGTGTTGTGCTCTGGTGGTGCGAATATCGCGCCTGGAACAACATCACGACCTTGACCTCGATCTCGGCCTTGAGGGCCCTCGACACGACCATGTGCTGCTTGACTGCTGTTGTTTTTAATGCGATCGGGTATGGGTCTACGGATGCAGCTGACGATGCAGAAGCCTCAGCTGGTGGTGGTGCATTGAACAGCTGATGACTGGCTGATATGATACCAATCTAGATTGGAGATGTCCGATGCTTAGATGGTGGGTGGCATCTACTTTCCTCTTTCGCGATAACTATTATTACTGGTCATGTTGTCAGCCTGCAAAGTCAGCATCATCTGTCAGTCAGTCACCGTCCGATTCAATAGTCCTATACTCCGGCATTCTCGTCAACCCCGCCATTCCGGTGCCGCTGAGAAGTCAAGCCTGCAGATTACTCGATTTCCCGCCGAGGTCCACGGCGGCCACATGGAAACATGGGTGGCTTTTTGTGGGGTGCAGCAACAGTTGGCTTTTCATAATTTAACGGCTATATCACAAAGAAGCATCCGCCTTGTTTCCTTTAACTTCTGATAGACGACAGCTCATCACATGTCGTGAGTCGCGGAGGGGTAATGCTGTGATATGGCGGGGTAGTATCCACCTGCACAGATGAGATGAGATTAAGAGAGTGATATGATGCGAAAGCGATGACGAGCATGGCACTGCAGTATTGTCAATTTATTTGTACAACGTTTTCATTCCTGATTCTATTTCAGTGTCGTATCTGACTATAGCACCGACAGTGATATGCGATGCACCGAGGATCCCGCTCAGCGGAATTGGTGAGCGGGGACAAAAGAACACCTGCGTCTGCTTCTTGCTTACTTTTATGCGAACCTGCGTCGATGGAGCTCCGACGGGACGATACGGCGAGTATGACTCGGTATGAACAGGAAGCTACGGGTTTTCATGGACCGATTTCGCGAAGGTGTGTCGCCTCGATTTCTCCGACTATCTTGGGCAGAAACTCTAAGTCATTCCTGCCCAAGTAGTGTTGTTACAACGGACCATGAAAAACCTCCAATCACTGTATCATTCTTTTAGCTCAATATCAGCTTTATTTCAAAAGAAGAAGAAAACTCTTCACTGTTCTTCTTCCGTCTACCGCATTACTTCCCATCCCCAAATACCATGGTTTGGTACTCATTGGTCACGTGACTTATCTTCCAGAGCCAACCTGTTCTACACATGCTTGGAGTTCTCGAGTTTCTGAAAAGTTTCAGCTTTTTCCTCAATGCTAATAATTGCCAGTCGCCTGAAGAATACCTCATCTCGGATGCACGACACTATCATCACGTTTCTCCTCCATAAGTTATATCCTCCCGAACTCTCCCCCAGACACGGCATCCGCACCAGCTCACCACGCGTCCTGCACAATACAAGGCTGCATAATCTCAAACCATCCCCTCTCATAAAACGCCCTCAAACAAAAGTATCTGCACAAAGAATATTCGGGAACTGCATATCTCCTCACCATCGAGCACCACAGAAAGTGGAATAGAGTTCGTATCTGCCGGTTTACACGATTCAGGAGCGTTTTACGTACGCCATCGTGCTGCAGGTGGAAGTTAAAAAGCGAGAGCTTGCCCATTTTTCGGGATTACTTCTTATACCATAAGAGTTGAGTTTGGAGTAGACTTTCAACCGTTTCTGTAAACCGTTAATCATATAATGCATGTCTACTTCGCATTAGGTCGAGAGTGGACAGCTGAACGCTCAACCTGTAGTAGTTTGGTGGACGGCGGCGGCGAGGCGTCGTGCCGCCTTCAAATCAATAGTCGGCAGTTGCAAGTCTGTACTATAACTTTTCAGGATGAAGATCATTTACTGTATTGTCTTTTAGTATTCGCCTTCTAGAAATCAACATCTTCGCGAACTTCAAAGCTCTTGCATATTTAGGTTTTCATGGGAACCTGATATCGAACTGCCCCCTATTATTTTGTCCACATTTCGGGAAGTCGTGCCTAAGTGAGTCCACATTGCCCACCCGACTGTCCCAACAGCACCCAGCGACCCAATTGTAGGAGCTGTTTCGGCGGATCGCCACCAGGGTTTCCCCCTGATTATATGGTCCCTTCCCCCACAAAAACACCTGCCCGTGCCCATGGAGAACAATCCCGCCCATCAACTCCCACAAATCAGGGCTGCATGAGCCATTTCCTGCCAGTTTCACGATTCACGTCTCTACCTCTATTAGGCTCGAAAAGTGAACAATGCGTCCACGCTTCGCTCATCCGGGACTTCCCAGACTCCTCGCGACGAAAGGCAGCCTCTCGCTCCGAGGCATCCACCAATGAGTAGACTGGATGTCATGGATATGGTTTCATGCGAGGCAGCTGGGGTTTCCCGCGTCCCTGGACGGGAACGTTAAGGAACACGCAGACTATCGTCGGCGATGAGACCAGAAACGGTTTGAGCATTGACGACGAACGTTCGTCCGTCCTCGCCTCCCGAGCTCTATGTGCACATTGCACGTTTCTTGGCTCGTATATGTTCCAGACGATCCCCACCCAGCTCCGAGCTGCTGTTCCTGTCCTGTTTCTCTCCCCTGCGAACCCAACTACACGGTTATACTCGAGGGTATCGGCTTCATTGCTTTTTGCGGATAGGAAACCCTGCTCGAACAACTTTGACATCTCGGGGAAGCGAATGGAGATCTTCACTTAGCTATGAGTGCTGCGCCTGATTGACGAAGAAGATGAAGAAGGCGTTCTTCGCGCTCGCCTCTTTGGCCGCGGCCTTGCCGTTTACGCTGGCCGTGAAGAACTCGACGGAATCGTTTGCTCTGTTGACGAAATTACCTCAATGCGCGGTTGGCCTCTTGATCTCATGAAGATAAATAGAAATCCGAATGCTGATGTTGGATACAGCTCACCTGTCTTGCAACCTCGGTTGCGAATTCGACATGTGCGCCGACTGATACTGCCTGCGTCTGCTCAAACGTCCCTCTGAATGCTGCCATCTCAGCTTGTGTTCAATCGACCTGTACCATTAAGCAATCTCTCAGTATGCAAATCGTCCGGGTAGTTCGCACTGGCTAACTTCCGAGCAGCTACTTTAAATATCACACACACATTATGCGAAGATCCCATCAGGGATAAGAGGACTTTCTATAATATTTTGAGCAACGTCTTTGGTGTTACATCGGGAGTGGCAGTGGTGCTGAGATTCTATTCTCGATGGACGTCTGCGCAGGAGTTCTGGTATGATGAGTAAGTGACAGTTTCTCTCCTATCGATACTAAATATCTGTCATTATCCTGTGAACAGCACTCTCCATTCGAACATTTTGACAGGGGCCGATCTTTGGGAGCATTTTATGAGCAAGTTGCTAATGATGAGATCTTCTACAGTTACTCCATTGTCGCCGTAATGGTCAGTAGCTGCAATCGTGAAAATTTGCCAAATACTAATGATCCCAGGTTCTTGGTATTCCAAGTTCCGTGATGAATGTTCAAGGGTGTATGTCTATCTATCTTCCAGCTCGAACGCTGTTCTGATGAACTCTAGTAACCTACAATGGCCTCGGTCTCGATATCTGGCGAGTTGGCTTTCGCCAAATCACAGATTTCATTCACGTAATTTTACCTCCCTAATTGCCACTCCCATCCAAAAATTTAACACTGATCAGGTATTCTTCGCCATGGAACTCCTCTACTTCTCCCAAATTGGCGCCGTCAAACTATCCATCCTCTTCTTCTACCTGCGCCTCTTCCCCGGACCCAACATCCGCAAATGGATATGGGGAACCATAATTTTCAACACGATTTTCACCCTGCTTTTCATCTTGATCGGATTATTTCAATGTGCGCCAATACGATTCTACTGGAAACGGTGGGATAATGAACACAAGGGGAAGTGCATGGATATCAATGCGCTGGGGTGGGCCAATGCCGGAATCAGTATTGCTCTTGATATTTGGATGTTGGCATTGCCGATGACGCAGTTGGTAAATCTGAACTTGCATTGGAAGAAGAAACTGAGTGTTGCGGCGATGTTTGGGGTTGGTGCTTTGTCAGTATCCTGCTCCCTTCTCGACTTGTTGTTGCAAAAGCACATCAACTGACCCGTCCCAGCGTTACCATCGTCAGCATAGTCCGTCTTCAATCCCTCGTCAAGTTTTCCAACTCCATCAACCCAACTTGTAAGCCGTCCATTCCTCTACCCTCCTCTCCGTGTCTCGCCCTTACCTACCATTTCCGCTTTAAGCTAACATAGTCTAGGGGACTACATAGCAATTGGCTACTGGTCCACAATCGAAATCAACGTCGGCATAATCTGCGCATGCATGCCCAGTATCCGACTCCTCCTCCTGCGATTCTTCCCCCGCTTCATGGGCACCACAAAAGACCGGTCCTACGTCTACAGCCACAATCGCAGTGGAGGAAAGATCCCAGGCGAAGGTTCTGGTTCAGGAGGCTCAAAAGCTGGCAGTAGTGGAAACGGAAGCACGAATCGAAGTCGCGGCGGCATGACACTCTCGTCGAAAGCGCCGAATGATGAGGAAGAGGTTAGAACGAGTACGTTAGAATTGGTTACAGTGGGGAGTAGGAGGGAAGTAGAGGGAGAGAGAGGTGGCAACGGAGGGGTGGGAATAGGCGTGGAACCTGATCATGAGAGAAGGGTTGATCAAGGGAACTGGGTTTGAGCGTTTAGTGAGTTGATTTGTTTACCTGTAATATCTGCTGATAGCGTGCGCTTCTGTATTCCTGGCTGCGCGTGTAAGCCCTGTGAAAAAAATTAATGACTTACGAAACGTACATCCAAAGCTCTCGTCTGATTTGGTGGTTCGCGCATGATGTTCTATTCCAGTTTTGTATCATTTCTCCGCCTTTTCTTCAAGTGGTCGATGTCCACTGTAGAAATTGCCATCATGAGGCGGCATGCAGTCCGTACACCTTTGCACAGTCCGCCACATCACTGGCAGATTGTACTCACAGGTTCACTTCCAAAAGTCAAAGAGAGAACTTAATCAGAAGCAAGCAATTACATTTCCCACTTCCCAACTTCCAATTTTTCATAAAACAAATACTAAATTCGCCTCCCACCCCTCCAAAAACTCCAGCCCCGTTACCAGCAGCCCATTCCCCGCTTCCCCCCTCAAGCAGCACATCCGCACCCCTCATGCACGCAATTCTTACAATTCCCCTTCTTACACTCCCCACACTGCTCATGCTTACATTCCCCATGCTTACACTCCTCACCCTCATGCTTCGCCGCACACCCCTTCCCCCCATGTAACTCATGCTTCTTGCATCCTCTCTTATGAGCCTTCGGCTGCGGCTTAACCCGCACCAGAAAGTTCTCGCCCGTCATGCCAACAGCATGCACAAGACAATCTTCACCATATGGCCACTCGCCGACAAAGTCCTCCTTCACGTCATATTCGGCGAAACTCTCTCGCGTGATTTCGTCGTCGAGGAGCGTCGTCAGTGCTGCGGAAAAGGCGAGGGCGCGAGTTGGGAATGTGCCTTCGACTTGCGTGAGTTGGCTGGCGCCGGTGCGGTCGGTGTTGTAGTTTATGGTTGTTTGAAGGACTGTGGAGATGGGAGTGAGGTGTCAGCACTATTTCTCTCATTCTCGAGAAGTGCATGCTAAGAGATTGGAAAGGAGAGGAGAAGAAGGAAAGACATACCGTAATGTAAGAAGCCCTCCACTTCACCCTGCTCGTTGCCCTTGAAGCCGGCGGCGTTGACTTCGGTGTCTAGGCCAACTTCGAATTGTTGACCTGCTGGCGCTTTGGCGAAGACCATGATGCCGTCGCCGCGCTTCCATTCTTCAGCTGGGGTTTCGCTTTTTTGTTCGTAGATGTCGAAGTCAGATTTGAGGTAGCCTTCGGACTGTTAAACTCCGGGTCAGCTTCATACATATGAAAAGAACGAGAAGGAGGGAATACGAAGGCAATATGTCGTGAGAAAGAAGAGGGAGCTATGTGCCCTGGAGTGTTGCGGGGAAATAGTGACAGACAAGGGGCGAAGATGGGATTGGAAGGAGGAAAATTTGTATGTGATTACTTACAGCAAGTCCAGCATTGGCAGCTGCCTTCGCAGCTGCTAGATCCGTGAAAGTTCCCAGGATATCAACATCGCGAGTTGCTCCAGATGGGTCCTCATCGTATCTGATGATGGTGCGTTTGACGTGGTAGAGAAGATCAGACATAATGCTTTTCTTCTATCGTTGAATGTACTTAATCCTTCAAAGTTGATTGTAAGTGAGAGTAAGTAAATATTGATCTCAATTGGTTTGTAACGAATAGTTTTGAGAAGAATAAAAGAGAGGTCTTGGAGGGTGTAGCATGATCTATATACCTCTTCCCCTCCATTCCGCCTCTCCCGTTTGTCGTCTGTTTGTTTGCTTTCACGCATGCCATCATCAGTCACCAGTCTCTTCTCCATCTCCACTCTAGCCAGAATAAGGACAAAGCCAAAGCAAGGGCGAGGCAAGTATCCGCAGAAACCCTCCAGTCATCCAACCACTCTACACAGCACGTGATGCCCGCCAACCTGAGGGTCACCTCACGATCACTCCACCCTCACACATGTTCCCGGTATTCGACAAACGAATCACGTACCACAGACGTTATGCACACGTACAACTTTTGCGTCATTCGACGTTGGGAATGTTGAATAAGATCAGAGTGGTGGTCCGATCTTGCGACTTCAGCCGAGGGGTCCTAAGATTCTGGGGTGATGTTTGTTGGCGGGGTTGTGGGTCGATATTTCCCCGGATCTCCCCATGAGACAGAGAAGACGGGGTATATATCTCCTCGTACATCCTGAGACATCGAACATAACTAGAACAAGCTTTCCCGTGAATAAAAAGCTGTTTTCCATTTCTACGAACAAAAGGACAAGAAGGTGGTGCTTATTCCATTGAGGAATTTCTGAATCTGCCAAGATTCCACAGCACAAGCGAAGCGAATCCCCACCCAAACAAAACAAAGCCATCCATTCAACTATACAATTAGTCAGAGCGACCATGTCCCCCTTCACACAACTTCAATCCGCCCTGGGCCATAATTACGGCTATGGCAACGGCATCGACAAAGACTTCTCGCCGATCCTAAACTACATCGACGAGTTCGACCGACACTTCTCCCATCGCCACCGCTTCATGAACTGCTTCATCCCCCGCTTCGACCTCGAAGAAGACGAGCACAACTACTACTTATACGGCGACGTCCCCGGCGCAACAGTCAATGAGATTACCGTCGAGGCGAACGATGATCATACGTTGGTGGTGTATGGGAAGACGGGGAGGCCGGGGCCGGAGAGGATGGGTGAGAATGTTGAGGGCAGACAGGGTGAGATGAAGGGAGATGGTCAACCTCCTATGCAAGAACAGCAACAGCAACAGTTCGCACCACCACCAACGGCGCCCGAGCCCGCACATACTAGCGCCCCCTCCCACTCTCACCACACGCGACACCTCACCTCCCCATTCTCTACCTCTCCACCACCCATGCCACGGATCGCGCCCAACGGCCACAAGATCCTCCTCTCCGAGCGTCTCGTCGGTGAATTCCACCGTACCTTCGCATTTCCCAGCGCAGTAGATGAGAAGGGCGTTAAAGCTAGTATGGAGAATGGGGTATTGAGTCTGGTGGTGCCAAAGAGGGAGGTGAGGGAGGAGAAGAAGAAGGTTGGGACGAAGATCCCGATCTTGAAGGGTGGGTGGTGGAAGGCAGAGAATGGGCTGCATGGGGAGAATGAGCCGAGGGGGAGGAAGACTGAGGGGGCGATGGATCAGGGGAATGCGGTGGGGTTTGGAGGCGGGGCGGTTTGAGTGTTTGAGATGGGTTACTTGTAGGGAGTAATGTTTCGGCGCAGAAATGTTAATTGCAGAGGGAAGGAGTTGAGTTGCGAAATTCCCCTTTTCCATTTTTCTCCTTTGAGAATACCATAATATCCCGAATCTTGCGGTCCATGTATCCTAGTCTACAGTACTTCTTCGTCAACAGATTTTCATATTGAACCGACCTCATGTTACATCCCAATGCTTGCTCAATATGTACTCGGTGGCAACTTCGCTGTGACCTTGCTCGATCATTCAATATCCCCGGTTGCCAGTTCAGAAGTTCAAGAAACGAGCCGTAACACTCTCCATATCATCATCACTCGTTCCTTCAACCTCCAGCGTGCTCGTGGAAGCAGATTTCGAGAAGACGCTTTCCCGTCTGGTCCTCCTCAGCCAGCTCTTGGCGTCGACCTTGTCAACCTTAGCCATTTCACCAACTCTCTCCATTGTCACACCTCCCAATCCCAGACCCAAACCCAAGTCTGTATCTTCGCTCTCACTCGCCTTCTGACTCATACTTCCAGCATCAGTCTCCGTAGCGTCTGTGGTAGAAGCATTTCCGATATCGAGTCCCAAGCCCAGGCCACCGCCACCCTCCATGTCCGCACCCCTATAACTCGATCCTGGCGATAATCTGGAGGGCAAAGACCCACGATTCGAAACTGTTCTCTCCATCGGCACACCACCCATCTCAACCGTACTCGCCCTCCTCTCCCTCAACTTCCTACCACCAAACCCACCAAATCTCGCGCGCTGTTCACCACGAATACCATTCTCGACTCCCTCAGCGAATGACTGAGCACGTATCTTGCGCATGCGTTCGTAAGCTACCTCCTTATTGCTGAGGCGCTTAGGAGTCGTAGGTGTAGCCGTCTTCGCTGTATTAACTCCGTCAAATTCACCGCCGCCGCCAGCACCATCGATACCCAGTCCAAACCCCTCACTGCTCCCCGTATCATCGCCATTCATTCCACCACTCATGAAAGCCCTCTCATTCTCACCAATTCCCAAGCCAAACCCTAATCCCAAGCCTAGTCCAACACCACCACTCTCCTCGTAATGCTCCTGTATCTCCTCTCTCCTTCCCCTCCTATGTCCCTCCACCGTACCCTCTTCAAAACCCACAGCAAAATCATCTTCATCCTCCTCATTGCCAGTCTCATCAGCGATCTTCCTCGTTCCAGCTCTGGCCCTCGTTCTCGGAGCAGTATTTCGAGATGTAGCTTTAGGTGTAGGTAGTGCAGGGCGGGGAGGCAGAGGGACAGGCGGCCAGCCGCGGCGCCAGCGGTCGCGGTCGTAGGATCGGCAGGGTGGGCATTTGTGTGGTGCGTATTGTGGGTGGAGGCTTATGGCGTGGAGGAGACTTGCTAGGGTGGTTCAGTTGCTGATTGTCGCAAGAGGATGGGAGAGGGAGAGAAGGGGAGGGATACGTACAGGGCTTGACATTGTTGCAGAAGGCTGTTTCGATTGTGCGGGTGTGTTGGCAGGTGTACTGCGCGGTTTTCAGTGGAGTTTATGGGAAGAAGAAGAGAAATTACCTCGATCTGGTATTGTATGCACATCTTTACTGTACGTTGCTTGTGTGGAGAGTTCGTTGCTTTGTGATTGGCGTGTCTGAGATTGACAAGTTGTTGTGGCGAATGAAGATTTGTTTTGATAGCGAGATCGTGCGTCGAAAGTGGAAGTTGCGACTGGAACGTCAAACTTGTGCGCGCGAAAGGGTGAAAGAAACGAGCTTAGGCAGCGCATAATTTTAGACCTCGGAGTACACTTTACAGTGAATTAGTAACTTTGTCATGACTGATTAGCACTTCATAGTAGACGTTTTCAATCTCCTCCAGTGTGTTATTTGGCTCGCTTATTTACTCGAGCCCCTATCCTTCGAAATTATGCTAACCACTCTTCACATCTCTATGCTCGACCTGCTCCTCCACAACCTCACTGCCGCTAACCTCCACGCTCTTCTCACCCATACTCTCAATCCGGCGATCTTCCTCCTCATAGATAGCAGGTCTTTGTAGTTGTGTCGCAATCTTGTTGCGGTGGATGAAGATGCCTGGCTTGGTCTCGAAGAAGCGATCGATGTCTTCGAGGGAGCGGTTGGCAGTCTCGGGGTAGAAAAAGTATGTTATAGGGATAAAGGAGAAGCAGATTACCGCCCAGATGATCCAGAAGCGCCAGGCAAGGTTGGCAATACCGGAAGGAGTCACTTCGGCAACCATGTAGTTCATCTGTGAATTTAAGTTAGCTGGGCTTTATTCTGATTTTTGTGCGGGAACGTACGATCCAATTTGTTGCCATGGCTAGACTTGCGCCCTTGGTTCGCATCTCGAGCGCATTGATTTCAGTGGGGTAGAGCCATGGAACACCAAGGACTCCCATGCCGAAACTTGCGAAGAAGACGAAGAAGAACGTTACGGCCACTGCACCATATTGGAATGAGTGACTGGGATCGGACTCTGTGAGTGCAAGCACGATGGTAATGATGACCCAACAGGTACAGCATGCTGCTGCTGAAGTCATCATGACATTTCGACGACCGTAGCGCTCGATGACAAAGTAGGCGAGCACGGAGAAGAGGAGGTAATCGACTGATCCTGCTGCGGCGAGGATACGTGCTCTACTATATGTCAGTGGAGTTTCTTGAAAGAATGCTCGGAGTATGACTAACCTCAGCTCGCTGATATTAAGAGCATGAATGAACACATACGTCATGTAATAACTCGTGACGTTGATACCACTGATCTGATTCATAGCTTGCATCCAAGCACCAAGAATCATTCGCCGCAGTACACCAGACGGACCTTTGCCGGTAAGGAGTTGCGCCCAAGTATAGGTGTTCATATGTTCACGATCCAGCACGTCTTTGATGATGTTGAATTGCGTCTTGACAGAGGGAGAGTCGACAGTTGCTCCGTGTCCTTCGAGTGCTGCGAGGACTTCATATGCGTCTTCGTAACGGCCTTTGCGGATGAGCAATCTTGGAGAATCTGGAAGAAATGGACAGAGGCACCAGATGAGTCCAGTGAAGACTGGCGTGTGTCAGTGAAAGAGATGAAAGTTGGTGAGCCAGGCTACTCACAGATCTGAAAAGCTAGAGGGAACCTCCATGCTACGCTTCCCTTCGCAAAAGAGAATCCAAGTGTAAGCCAATTCGAGATAGAGAAACCAGTGATACAATTCGCCATCTGGATGATGACAAGTTTGCCACGACTTCGCATCTTACTGGTCTCAGCTTGCCAAACACCTGCTGTTGCAGTATTCATTCCTGTGCCGAGACCTGCGACAATTCTCCCGACCATCATCTGAGCTACACTGTAGCTAGCAGCTTGAATGACTGCTCCAACTGCAATGACAGTACTTCCGAGGAGCAGCACACGAGGGCGGCCGAGTTTGTCGCCCGAGTAAATGGTTGATAAGGCACCGAAAAAGCAGCCGAGGTTATAGACGGATGTCATTGTTCCTTGGACAGATGTCGAAGGGTTTCCCATTGTGTCTAGAAAATCTTGTCCGACGAGGACATTGCCGAACACACCCTTCAATTATTAGCTAATGCTGGGAAGTCCGTGGGAGGAACGTACTTGATCATATCCGTAGAAGATAAGGACGGTCGAAGCAGCGATGGAGATCCATACAGTCAAGGCATCGCCAGAACCTCCAAGATACTTTCGAGGCATTGGTGGTTGTGCCGGATGGTAAGATATGACAGAAGAGGATGTTGCCAATTTGATGACACGAAGCTCAATTTCCCAGAGTGGACTTGACCAGAGACTTTCTTCCCCACGGGGATGTGGATCTGATATAAATACCCCGTTGATCACATATCCGTGCATTCTGGGGAAGAGACAGGGAGTAGCCCGTCAATGAGGGGCCTGTAACTAGGCGGCAAGTAGATCCTCAACATCTGCACCAGACGAGACCTAGCGAGTTATTTCCGACTATGTCATCCTATCCCTTCGGGCTCTGAAGGCCAACGAGTCATATCCGAGGCTGAATTGGGGGAAAAACAGCGATGATCTGGGTGCAGAGAGGAGAAGTGTGACTTGACTTGGAAAGTCAAGGAAGGTTGTCCGAGCAGGCCAACTACCCCGCACCCCATTCTCGAGGCGATGTGCCGATGGCGGACCTGGAGCCGTCAAGAAGGTGAACTCGGAATGAAAGTACGGGGTATTTGTAGGCTTGCCTTATGAGGAATTCCGTCGCTTTACCTGCCTTGCCAGGTCCCAAACTTACAAGTATCCTCCCCGTGGCTTGAATAAATCAAGCCTTCATCTTGGCTTCCTTGAAGCTTTGATGTCTTTTTGAACACGAAATTACTGAAAAGGGAGACTTGCTCCATGTTTCCATACCGGGTGAATGGAACTGTCTCCTGTGCCAGTTGGATGTTTGAATCGTCTCACCTGGCAAAGTCTGTCTGGATGTCGATGATGGAATTACAGTCGGCTGGGTCTGATTGTCTTTCTGGGGTCATGACTATCATACCTTCAGTAGGACGAATCAAGGGTGAGTATGTGTTCTTCGACGGGGTGGAAATTCCAAAAGCCATGTCCAAATGTGTTTGTAGTCTTGCCCATGCGTGGCTGGCTGGCTTGCCGTCTGGACTTCTCTGACTCTCAAGATTGGGAGAACAGTCCCGCCCTTTGAGGAGCATACAAAGGAATTTTTGGTAGTACTTATGGAAACCTTCACCTGTACCCAGGAAAACATCTATATTTCTGAATTTATGAATCGCAACAATCAACGCCAGTGATTTGCATTGTATGTAGTGTGGACCGAGATTGTACAGGTAGGTAGGTAGGTTGCCTTTTCAAGGTGAATTCGAGTAAACACGTCTGCCTTGCGCCAAGTCTGATCAAACAGATCAAACCATCACGTGGCGAAGAGTGCAAACAGTGCAAACACTTTCGCTTCTGCCTAGCGCCCGGCCGCCTTCCAGAAACCTATAAAGTCTCGCCCTCGCCCTCCCACTCCCCCTCTTCTTCTTCATACTTACCTTCTTGAAAGCTGGCCGCTCATGAATGGCTTCGCTTGCGATACGAAACCTCCATTGCACATCGGGGCGTTGAGAATCGTTATCTCTCCTTCGGGGGCGATATCGGGGGAATTTTTGATTGCACTCTCTTCTGAAGAGACTTTTCATTGAGAACTGGGCTGAGTGCTCGGTCTTGAAGAAGAGATTGGGTCGGGGTCAAGTTGGTGGGAGTTCTACACATGTTTACACTGTAGAGTATGTACTTGTCAAGCTGGATGTAGTGCGTCTGAATGAAATGCTGTTGAGCTTACGCTCTCGTCGTATCGTTCTGAAGCGGTGAGAATTTTGAGGATGTGGTTGTATCTTAGTAAATGGCACCTGTGGACCGTACGCCGTGATACTTTGTCCAAGAGAGCTTAGCTCCTCATCATCAACACCACGTCGTCTCCTGCATACTCTGTTACTCCCTCCAAACAGGTTAGTACACCAAGCCATACGCAGAAGCTCAGCTGGCTCGATTCTGGAGCTCGAGGATGCGGCTTGAAGCTCGGGAGCTATTCTCGGCCAACCTTCCTCCATGCTCCCCGTCGGTGATGCCTCCACAACCGCCCTCATTCGCCATCGGCACTGTTTCCCATCTTTCTACGACCGCCTCTGCATCACGACACAACAGCTACAAGTCCGCGTTGGATCTGCCGGCAGCTTTCATCTTCGGCAATTATTCGACCGACCTACGTCGAACTTCACGATGTCGACAAGATGATTGACGGGCATACACGAGTAGCGCTGACCTACACCTGTTGAGAATTGGCAGACGGAGCACCTTCCAAGTCTCTTCTAGGTCAATACCCCCATCTACGAACCGTTACAAGCGCGCGACGATCACGATGCATGTGCGAGGAGAGGGGTATTGCCCGTGTGAACACATCATCAGAAACGCCGCAGACGGACATGCCATGGCAGCAAACACGGTAAATGATTCGAGCCCTCTTGACAGGTAGGACAGGCAAGTCACAACTTCATTCTGTTTGCATTTTCACATTCTCACCGTATTCTCTGCTCTCACAATGGCTATGAACGTCACTGGCAAAACAGCCATCGTCACCGGAGCAGGCTCCGGCATTAATCTCTGCTTCGCCATCAAGCTCCTGGACAAGGGCTGCAATGTCGTCTTCGCAGATCTGGCTCTCCGCCCAGAAGCAGAGGCAGTAGTATCGAAATACCCTCTCACCTCTAGCGGCGCAAAGGCCGTATTCCAGAAGACAGATGTGACGGACTGGGCACAACTCGACCGAATGTTCGCTGTGGCCTTCGAGCACTTTGGCGGCGCTGACATCGTGTGTCCTGGTGCTGGAGTCTACGAGCCTGTATGTCTACTATTCATTCCCCGATATCCAGTTCTACAATCAGAACAGCATAGCTAACTCCCACCTTCAGCCCTTCTCAAATTTCTGGCATCCTCCCGGTAGCCCACCCTCTAGAGACGACCCCTCCACCTCGCGCTACGCCCTCCTCGACATCAACCTCACACACCCCATCCGCGTCACTCAACTCGCCATCTCGCACTTCCTCGCCCAGAAGAAACCAGGCAGTATACCACACATCACCAGCGTAGCAGGCCAAGCGCCATTCTTCCCTACACCCGTCTACGTAGCGACTAAACATGCCATCTCGGGCTTCGTGCGCTCTCTCGCGAGACTGGAAACTCCTCCTTCCGATAGCAAGCTTCCTAAGATACGCGTCACGGCTGTAGCTCCAGCGCGGATTCTGACACCGCTGTGGACGGACAATCCTGATAAGATGAAGATGGTGGGGGATCAACCAGGGTGGGTGACGCCGGAGGATGTCGCGCAGGTGATGATGGATCTTGTGGAGGGGGAGAAGAATATCGGCGGGACGATACTGGAGGTTGGGAGCACGGNGAGGAGGGTTGAGCCATATGATGATCCGGGACCTAGGGGAGGAGGAAACTTTGTGGAGAACGACCCAGGTTACGAAGACGACATGTGGTCGCAGTTGAAGAAGCAATTAGATGGCGAGTAAGTGCTCGTCCTGAGATGGTCGTCAATGCATTGCAATATACCATATGTGAACGTACGCGACTGCCTTCAATACTGTGTATTGCCTTAGTGCCCACAGCATTTTCTGTCTCGATCTCATGACTTTAAGGGGTACTCTCAATACCATCTGTCTGCCTGTACCTCGACTTCGTTTATGTATACTTTCTGCATATACACGTGTTTATTGCGGTCGAACTTGAATACTTGTTTCTGCTATTCTGGACTACCATAGCTCTTGTATGCCGTCCAAGACAGCTCCGCGCCACAGTTATGGAAGAGCGTTTATGGAATTGCTACGGGTATCCTCAGAAAGATGGAGGGGGGAGATATAATAGTTACTAGAAAGTAAAGATCGGGCAGTCAAGTTTGACGGTCATCACGACGACCAGCCTTTGCTACGTATAGTCAATGTATGATCAAAGAGGGGAATTTACTTTTTGTGTCTCTCATGGCGCTGGCGTGTATGCCTTGAGTACATAGCCAAAAGCATCATCCAAAATTCGCAACCCCTCCTCAATCTCCTCCGCCGAAACAGTAACAGAAGGAGCCAAACGGAAGACACCTCCCATACCAGGCAAGTTGACGATATTACACGAAAGACCACATTCCATAGCTCGCTCAGACACAGCTTGCCCAAGATCCGACCCAGGTGCCTTGGTTTTGAGATCAGAAATGATCTCGATACCCTGCAACAAACCCCTCCCACGAACATCTCCAATACACCAATACTTCTTCTGGAGTTTGAGAAGCCCACTACGCAGCTGATCACCACGCTCTTCAGCTGCTTGGCACAGATTGTCGCGCTCCACAATCTCGAGAACCTTGTCACCCACCGCAGCGGTCAGCGGATCATTGAGATGTGTCGTAAGCCACAAAAATCCCGCCTCTTTACACCCTCTCTCAATCTCCACTGTAGTGCTCACAGACGCCAGTGGTAAACCACAGCCGAGAGTCTTCGAGAGCGCGAGGATATCCGGCACAATACCATGGTGCTCAAACGCAAACATCTTCCCCGTCCTCCCAACTCCCGTCTGCGCCTCATCCATCAGCAACAACATCCCCCTCCTCTTGCACTCCTCACTCAAACGCTTCAGATACCCCTCCGGCGGCTCCAAAATCCCTCCCGTCGACAGAATCGGCTCCACGATAAAAGCAGCCAACGACCCAACACTCTGCCTATCAATCATACCCCACGCATAATCCATCTCCGTCTCCCAATCATACTCTCCATCCGCCTTCTTAAACGGACTCCTATACGCGTACGGCGCCGGAAACGCCAGCTGTCCAGGCACACTCGGTCCTCCATTCTTCCTCCCAGCAGAATACGTCGCTGAACCAGCACCTTGCGTAAGACCATGGTAACTAGCCGAGAAAGCCACGATCTCGAATTTCCCCGTATACAGCTTCGCCATCTTGATCGCCGCCTCCGTACTCTCTGAGCCTGTATTCAGGAAGAAGGATTTCTGTAGTGGGGAGGGTAGGTGACGGGCTAGTCGCTCGGCGAGGTTGACGACGGGGTGGGTGATCATATTGCTGAGGAGGTGGTCGAGTTCTGCGACGTATTTTTGCACTACCGCAACGATTTCGGGATGCGAGTGGCCGAGAAGTGAACTCATTTGGCCGGAGGTGAAGTCTAGGATGGAATTATTGTGAGCATCGTAGAGACGTGTACCTTTGGCTCGAGTGATGATTACAGGTGAGGAAGGGACGCCGGTGGACAGGACGTATTTGTCGGCTTTCGCCCAGAATGAGTCTTTGGCGGGAGGTATTGAACCCATCGTGGAACGTCTGATGATGTTCGATGGCCACTTAAGATGAATTGACTTTTGGGATGTTTATTACAATGTTATCTCGAGTAAAGGCAAGCTGCGCAGCATATATAATCTTGCGCTGTTACACACAGAACTAGCTGCAGCAGCCCATCTCCAATTGAATGTCATGGAAACTGCCACTTCGACCAATCGCCCCGCCTCTCGCCATAACTGGGCAATTGTTCCCTCAGGCCGTCCCGTTTTCTGGCAAGTGGTTGCATCGTCTTGAATCCCGTTGCGGAAGTTGTGTTGGCGTTTTTGCCACTCAGACTTTCCCGTCGGGAAAGTTGCGAGCGGTGCTCTTCTTATCGGGCGGTCCTAGTTTTCCGTTTTCCGTCGGGCGACTCACTCACTGCAGCCCTCCCGATAACAGCGGGACGCGAGAAGATCATCATGAGGTCGGGAGGCGGACGGCTCTTGACAAAGTATGATACGCAAGATAAGGACTTTTTCGGTCTGACTTGGAATTGTTGAACATCACTGGATGAAAGATAGGAGGATTTGTTGTTTTCTCGCTTAAACCAGCACTGCGGGGTAAATACCTCTCCTGAACAGGCAAGAAATCACTACTTCGGGGATTGGCTAGGGTCTGATTGTGCAAGGTATGATTGTAAAACTTTCTATCAAACGTCGTTGGCTTAAGGCAAAGTCATGGAAACGAAGTCTTAGTCCAAGCGTTTTTATTGGTCGCATGTCTCGTGGTAAAGTCCATCTTTAGGAGGCGGAACCCCGTACCAGTCTAGCCCAAGCTTATCCTCTGGATCAGGATCCGGCATCTGGTAATAACCATCGTATCTCCACCACTGTCTACCTTCCCAAACATCTTCAACTGGGAGAACACCTTCAGCCTTCATCACGTCCCTAATTCGCGCGACGTCCGTCCATACTCGGATCATATTCTCTCCCGCCACTTTAGCCAGCTGTTCTTCCGTTGCGCCTCGATCCAATGTAGCGTTTAACAATGCTGGATAACACTTGACGTCTTCCAGTCCTGGAATTACTGACGCAATGCCGTCAAAGTCTGAACCAAGCCCGACGTGATCCCATCCGATTCTGTTTGCAATGTAGAACAGGTGGTCGACTACCATCTCCATTTTTGCATTTTTCCTTCGTGCTGTGACGTGCTCTGGGACGAAAGTCACCATTATGATGCCGTTGTTAGCGGGAATCATGTCTAGGATCTTGTCGTCTATGTTTCGAGGACAGTCGAATACTGACTTGACGTTGCTGTGTGAGAACATCACTGGTGCTTTGGTCAGGTATAGGACTTGCTCGGCGCAGTCCATCGATACGTGCGAGATATCGATTATCATGCCTGTGGTACAGTTAGCAATTACTCCCCCAGAAGCTTTCAAGCTACTTGGGCGCAACACTTACCTATGCGATTCATCTCTTTCACTGCTGACTTCCCCAGAGATGACAGACCGCCATGTACTGGTCCAATCTTGGATGTCGAAGAGTCTGCGAATGCATTGTTGCACACGTGAGTTAAGGTACACTGGTTTCCATGTCAGTTGATGCCCTTCTCAACATGGACTGACAAGTCGCTTACGTATCTGACACCAAGTAGGTAGAAAGCTCTGATGATTCCTATGCTGTTACCAGCCATATGCAACCTGTCGGACATCAGTCGACAGGTTGAGGCTAGCAGTACAAGGATGGTTACCCTTCAATACCTATCGAATAAGCAATCCTCCCTTCCGCATAAATCTTCTTCACATCTTGAGGCTCACGTGTCAGGGAAAACACTTTGGGGTATGACTCTACCAGACGAAGTGTCATTTCAATCTGCTCGATGGCATCCCTGGCCACATCGGAGTACTCAGCAGTTGAGAAGTTCTCCGCAGAGCGGAGACATGGGACGCAAATCGACCAAAATTATGCGCCAACAGCACCTATCCAGACTATATGTTAGAACAAGAACAAAAGATCTAAGCTGAGCCCTGCTTACCTTCACGCAATCGCGGAATATCTGTCATGCCACGCTCGAAACCTTTCTCAAGGTCGAACTTAGGGTTATTGTGTATCTTGCCATGGAAGATCGCACGTGGTTGTTGTGGCAGATCATTATGGCCGTCGAAGAGTGGTGTTAATTTCAGGACTCGCTTGACTCGGTCGTCGATTGCGAGGAGCTGGTAGGGGTGCACAAATTCAGGATTCATATTTGTTTCCATATTGAGGAACGGACAAAATTGATGAGGTCTGAACAGCACTTAGATTGCTCAAATAAGCATTTACATAGTAAGGAGAACTTGTCTGTTGGTAACATCCCATTCTCGATTGATTCATCACTTTCCAGGATCATGCTGCCGTAAAGTGGGGAGTCCTGCTCCACGACTCGTCAAAGCCGACGGAAAACTTTGTGAGAACCTTGTATCCCGACAAATTATCCCACCCTCGAACTAGATCCATCGAAACGATCATAAGATTACCAGGGGTGATCATACTGAAATGGTTGGGTATCTTATCGCTCACTCGGATGTGGCTCAATGAGGCCGCATCGTGCCTCTCTGCATTCTTCATCCTGGACCGAGTAAGATAGCAGAATTATGGGGAGTGATCGATGTTCAAGAAGGATATAAAGTACAGACCAGTCATCTGTTCTCCAGTCAAATTTGAACTGCGTAGTTTCATCCTGCTCTGAAGTTCATCCGCCCCGTCAACTCACAACAATGCCAGATAACATGAAAGAATTGAAGATGGAAGAAGGTGATGTTGGTAAACATCCCGAGTCTATTCGCCAAGGTGATGTCTCTGAGGGATCAACGTCGGACGCCATTGACGACGAAGCTCTTCTCTGGAAAATCGATCGTCGCCTTCTACCTTTGCTGTAAGTTTTCCAATAGACCCCTCAAGCCTAAATTCTGTCTGACCGTAAATCAATCAGATGTTTTACATATATGCTTCAATCAATCGACAAGACCACACTCGGCTACGCTGCTGTTTTCAACATCCGCGAACATACAAATCTGAAAGGCACGGAATATTCATGGCTAGGATCTCTGTTCTACCTCGGGTACCTGATCATGGAGTATCCTTTCTGTATCTTACTCCAGAAACTTCCAGTCAACAAAGTCATGGCAGCGACTGTAAGAAAAGACTTGAACATCTAACAGTAAGACCTGCTAATGCTTGACTAGGTCATTGTCTGGGGAGCCATCCTCATGTTTCCACGCCGTCGCTAAAGATTTCGCCGGTCTTGCAACGGTGAGAACACTTCTCGGCGTCTTCGAATGGGCAATCAATCCCGGAACAATGATGATATTCAGCTTGTGGTACAAACGAAACGAGCAGCCCTTTCGAATGGGGATGTGGATTGGCTCTGCGGGTATTGCTTATGTATTGGCTGGCATTACCTCTTTCGGACTCGGACATATCAAGGGATCACTCGACGCTTGGAAGTACAACTTTCTGGTAAATATCAAAACGTATTGACATGACACTGATACTTGAAAAGTTCTGGGGAGCTATCACCACTGCCTGGGGTGTTGTCCTTTGGTTCTTCCTCCCTGGATCACCAGTTACATCCACGTTCCTCACAGAGAAAGAAAAGCAGTCAGCAATTGATCGAGTCTTGACTAACGGTACTGGACTTGAATCTAAGGTTTGGAGCTGGGATCAGGTAGGTTGAGTCTCGGACTTTTGGTCTGCTTTCTCTAACTATGCGGCAGTGCAACGAAGCTCTCCTCGATGCCAAGACCTGGCTGCTCTTCGTTTTTGCTCTGACTTCTAATTGCCCGAATGGTGGTCTCACGACTGTAAGTTGATCAGTGTATCCCAAACAAGATTGTCACGAAAGTTCTGACCCGAGATAGTTTCAAGGTCTCATTATCAAGGGACTCGGCTTCTCAACGCTGAGGACTGTCGTGATCCAAATGCCATCGGGAGGCGTGCAAGCAATTGTCTGCGTCGGTGCCACGTAAGTGCACGAAATATTGTAGAAATCCAGGCGCATTGTTTACCTTCTTAGATACTTCGCATCAAGATACCCCAATTGCAGATTAGCAATCATGTTAATCTGCCTCATTCCATTTCTGACTGGTGTCCTCGGTCTCTGGCTTCTCGACGAGAGCAATGCATACGGCCGTCTCGCATGCCTCTGGATTAGTTTCGCGTATACTGCGACTTGCACGTTAAGCATGTCTGTCGCAGTAGCGAACACCGCTGGAGGAAACCAAGCGGACCGTCACGAATGCAACCTTGATCGTGGGGTACTGTCTCGGCAACTTCGCTGGGCCATTCTTCTTCGTCACATCACAAGCTCCCGGATACTCTTTGGGAGTTGGTATGATGCTGTTTTGCGTTGTCGTTCAAGTCCTCTGCATTGTTGGAATCTGGGTGCTTCTGTGGCAACGAAATCGTTCGAGAAGGAAGAATGCGTCGGAATTGAACGACGTTGTCTATGAGAACGGCGATATAGACGCAACTGATAAGCAAAACAAGGCTTTTAGATACGTCTACTGATACGCTGTGTAAGGAGGAGCAATCTAAGATCAGATCGAAATCGAATAACTGATCGGTGGAAGAGCCTGGAGTCCGAGGTCTGCACGGGAAGGAAGCTCTGGGATTGATCTGGTCATTAGATACCATTTAGAGCTATGAACTGTCAAATAGAAGTTAATCCGGTCCCCAACTTGCAATTAGAAATCCGACTCCCGTCATTGTTGACGTTTCGAGCGATTTGAAGCTCGCTTCGGGGATTTCCGCCCTTTTCCGTGCTGAGTCATCCGAAGCAAGCCACCTCAGCAACCCCACTCTACGTCTCAGCTGGCGTACCCTTTGATGTGAGCTCCAAAGATTGATTGAACACATCTAAGTCTGACCCCTTTTCACCGTCGTGTAGTATGGCGGACTCATCGCTGGCGAGCAATCCCCATCCCGAGCCTCGGCCATATCGCTCACACAAAGCTCCTGCTTGCGATCTCTGTCGGACACGGAAGATTCGCTGCCATAATGATATCGCAGGGCAGGCTTGTCGCTTTTGCCGAGAGAAGGGAGTGACTTGTATCGTTTCATCTACAGGCGGTTCTGTATCTTCTCCTGCTCCCGGCCCACGACGTGCGAAGAGGCGGCGCACATCGACCACAGTCGACCCGTCATCCGTGACCAGGCATTCAGAAGGCCACCACAATGGCCTTTCACAGTATCCAGGAGTGGTAGGAACCTCGCCTACGGAGTCCTCTTTGTTGATGAATCCCACGATGGCCGAAGATATAGAAGTTCTTGAGAAATATTTAACAGCCAAGCCGACGGGTGCTAGTAGCGGTGCACGTCTGCCTTACAGCGTGATATCAGATGTACCCGGGAAGCCAATTATATACCTGACCTATTCACGGCGACGAAAAGGGCTGCAATTACCTGTTGATCCCGGCAATTCTCAGAGAGAGATTATCGATCAGGTCTTACATCCCCACCAGGCGGAGATCATTAACCTGTGTGACCGATCCTGGACTTCTTCAAGGTGTGCTTGACTGAATTCATCTTAGCTATTTCGAATATGTGCATCCTTGCTTTCCCATAGTCGACAAGAAAACATTCTTGGAGCTTTGGAAGAAAGATCCCGAACGAATCTCTTCAACACTCGTGTGCGACATCTACGCCTCGGCACTCATTTTCTGGCCAAAGTCGGAAATTCTGAGAGGCCATGCTCAGCCTGATTTGGGATTTGTGTGGAATCAAGCCGTGAAAGCTCTTCAAGATGACTTCATGGCACCAAGTATTTCCACAATTCACTCGGCTCTTCTGGACCTGGCAGGTCGACCGATCCTCCAGATTTCGGGGAACATTGTCAATGCTGGGCGAACGATAACTTTGGCACATAGTTTGGGACTTCATAGAGATGCCACGGGGTGGAAAGCGACGGAACATGAAAAGATTGTGCGCATCAATTTGTGGTGGGGTTGTTTGATACAAGATCATTGGTATTCCCTCTTCACATGTCATGGAAAAGTTGAAAATTTAATAAGCTCATAGGTCTTCCCTTGCCCACGGCACACCTCCAAACATCCAAAGAGCCAACTACGATGTTCCTTTGCCAACGCTCGCATTGTTGCTGTCGTCATCTGTCATCCCAGAAGAGCAGTCTAACACAACCATGACATTCATTAAGCTTTGCTCGCTATCTCAAATACTGGGCAGTCTACTGCCACTTGTGTACAGTCTTCATGTGAACGAAAATGATGCAACCAAGGAGACACGCCGGCTTCAATGCTCCCTGGATGATTGGGAAAGCGACTTGCCGCACAGCCTGAACTTGGGCTCACATGATCGCACAGAAGGGGTGAACGGATCGGCCAACTTGTGGTTCTGTTTCCTATCTGTAAAGCTGTTGCTTTGCCGAGTAATGTTCAAAGTACGTCCTTCCCTGACTGTAATGACCAAGTGGCTAATCAACAGTATCAGGTCTCAGCCTCAAGTATGTCGCCCATGCCCGAGGCAAAGCAATACAACCTGGCTTTACTCCGAGACTCAGCTTCCAAACTTGTTGAATTCGTCGCCGAACTGCACGAAAACCAATTGCAAGAGTTCTGGTTGCCTCGTAAGCTCCCCAAATATCCTCTTGTAACACTTATTGACGCTGTCAGATACCGCATATCTTCTCGTCTCCGCAGCTACAATTCTGCTACGATGTATCGTCGAGTCTTCGGATGTTCAAACAAAACGAGAGTGCATACAGAAGCTGAAATCTTTCCAGATCCGTCTCCAGGCTGCTCGAGACATATCTGGCTGGGATCTGGCAGACTTCTGTCTAGAGAGATGTTCTCTACCTATCGAGCAGATTGCCGGCGCGTTGAAAGTACCGCTGGATCGCCCGAATCATGAACCCAATAGTGGTACCCAGAATCGTTCACATGTAGAAGATCAACCATCAGAGCAACCTGCAACATCTTTCCAGGATGGATCTGCATCTTACCCTCTGGACTTTGTCTTCCCAATTGAGCCATGGGATATCCCGTGGGAAAGCATGTGGGATTCGAATGGCGGTATGTTTCCTCAGTCATTCTGAGGACTTGCCATGGCGATAGACTTTGGGAAAAGAGCCTGCCTAGGTTCCTGGCTTGACCTCTGCTCTTCACTTCAGTCCATGCTCCCATGATTGTGTTGCTCTACATCTGGCCAGGAGCATCGTAGATTGATCCACAAGAGTCGGCAAATCCGGTAAGGCGCAGTGAAGGTTTTGCATGGTCGCCCTGTGATAATTTCAGCGTGTTGGTATGTCTTCCGTCCCAAATGACTTTTGATCCTCGGAAGAACATCAAGTCCCGCCGACTCGGCTATCTAGATCCGGTGAAAATAACTCCATTCGATTCGGATATCCTCCCGTTGAAGTACAATGCCCCTTCGCAAATTGAAGACATCTTTCGTCCAAAGTCGCAGATGGAGTTCGGCTTGCGTATTGGAAGGCTACGTCGTCTGGTTCATTCCATTGACTACCCATACCAGGCAGAACTGAGAAAGTGATTGTGACCGAAGTAGTGAGATTGGCTGTATCTTATCGCAATGAAGATTGGTTCTAGATGTGGAGAGAGAGGTTTCGACCTGTCAGTACTCCAGCCTCTTCTAGCAGAATGTGGGAAGTCAATGAGAAGTCTTTCGAACAATTGTAATCATTTACAACACCTTGAGCAGAATGATTCAACCTGACCATAAAATGCCAGATATATAGTTTCATCCGATCATTCCATATTCCAGAACTCGCGATACCGTCTCAAATCGACTTTATCCGTAGCGGCTGCCTGCATCTCATCCGATCTCGTGTCATCTGAGCTTTCCCGGCGTCTAGACTGCATCTTCGTCCACGCACCTCATGTCCTTCACAATTTCCGTCTGAACAGCATTCCATGAATTGAAATGGGACTTGACATTGAACTTCGCCATCAGTCGGTTGCAAGCACGAAGTTCTTCCAGGAAATTTTGAGAGCTCCACGTACCAAGGACTTGGAAAGACTTAGGACCCGTTTACCTTCGCAAAAGTGCCGCCGCTTCCGTAACTTGACTGCGCATTGTGATTCATACTTTTCCAAGACTCGAGGGTTTCTCGCAAGGAATTCTCAAGATAAACTTAGGTTTCTAGAGGTCTTACCAAGATGGTAAGAATAATCATGTGTTTACTGCACTGCAATGCTCCTCACCACACCATCACCATGATCACCGTAAACACTTATGCAGTAACTCAGTATCCTTGCCAAGCTTGAATCAACACGCTGCATTGTGCAGACGTGAATCAAAGTGCAAAACATCCACAAAGTCTTGATTTTATCATACAACTTATGCAAAAAAGGCTTCTCCTTCAGAATCAAGCAAATGTGCGTTCATGATCGACCTCAGAGAGAGCTGGCATTGGGACAGAGGAAGATGCCAAGTGCAACTAACAACGGCTGTCATCCAGTCGAAGCATCCGAACTGTGAAACTTGACTCCTTCGGTCAAGCTCTTGGGCGTTGAAAATTAGAGCTCGGCTGTCCAAGAGCTTCGGGGAGTAAAACCAGATGGCAGATGCATATGCAACCGTGTGAGACAATCCCAACGGGTTGCCAGGGGACAACACCACGTGAAAGCATGCTCGAAGCAGCGATTTCCTCGTCCAAGCCAATCACAAGAAGGCACTTATTCGGAAGTGACCAATACCAAGGTAGCTTGGCCCCGTCTGCTTCAACATCCGGAAGCATGCTCTGCTCATGCGAACCCAAACATCAGCTGGGCTGGAGAAGTAAACAGGCGCAATCACCCCGCCAAGACTTTCTCAAGGTTCAAACCCCAGCACGGCAGCGAGCTTCTCCGCGTTAAGGCTACCTTTGGCAAGCATTGCACCAGCCTCTTACCGAATAATTCTCCTGCTTTGGAACCCAAGGAACCATAAAAGAAATCCATAGATTTGTCAGTCGTGGCCAATGAGAGGCTTGGAACTGCAGCCCTGTGCGGATAAAAGTCCTCTGACACTGTCGATCAGGCTTGCCGGGCTCGCTTAACCCCTGACTGACCCCTGGCGTGGCACCGCTGGGCGAAGCTTAACTGTGATAATGCCTGATGCGCATTGTGGTGCTAACGCTTTTCGAGGTCTTGGCTGAAGTACGATGGTAGGGCATTGTGCATGTTGTGTGTCTGAGAGTTTCGGCAGGACGGCGATGGAGGTGTGATGGTCTGATGACGGGGTGGCAGCTGTCACTTAGTCAGTGCCGGGCAGCAGCTCGGGCGGCGGTTTGAAGACGGTCGGATGAATGTCTCGAAATCTTGTTCGTCTCATGGCAGGCTAGGCTGGATGTTGGTGATGACACCGGATGAAGGGTATGGGCGTGAGCGATAGAGTTAGGGTTGAAATTAGAGTTGGCTGCAGGTAAGCTAGGGCGAAGTTTTGCTCCACAGAGGAGACCGGGACAAGGGGCAATTAAGGTTAGAGGATGGATCAGATGGAGGAAGGGTGTGCTCTCATCCGAATGAGCCTTTCGAAATTCATCCGATGCCAAGCTTTCTCCAATGAGGAGCGAGTATAAGGGTTCATCGATGCCACTCTATTCCTCCCTTTCTCTCCTCATCCACAGTCTCTCTCTTACAGCATCATCTTCACCTACAATCATTTTCTTCAGCTGGTCTGTCGCTTTACATTCTTAATTAATACTTTTAATTCATATTCTATATTTCCAGTCTCTCTCTACCTCAACCATCAACAATCAACAAACCTCCCAATCCTTCAAATCAGTCAACATGCGTTTCGCTACTGCCTCCATCATCTTGGCCTACGTTGCCACCCTTGCCATCGCCGCCCCAGTTCCAGTGTAAGTCTCTTCAGCTTTCAAGTCACAGCCAATTCATCTAACACTACCATAGTGATATCTCATCATTCTTGAACGTCGGCAACCAAGGCTTCAACCTCAACGCCTTCAATGTCAACGACATTGCCAACCTCCTCAACGGTTTCGACATCGGAGGATTCAACAACCAATTTGGTGCTCAATTCGACCAGAACGCCATCCAGCTCCTCCTCGTCCAGCTCGGATCCAACAGCTTCGGCAACTCCAACTTGAACTTCATCCAGGACCTCAGCCAGTTCAACGTAAACACCTTTGCCAACCAGTTCAACAGCCAGTTCGGTGCCAACTGGAATGCCAATGAGATCTTGACCCTTCTGTTGCAGTTGGGTCTTGTTGACCAGAACCAGATCCAGAACGTGAGTCTACCATGCCATACACTTTTGAGATGAGCCAAGCTAACACATTCACAGCAACTGTTGCTCGCTCAACAGCTTCAGCTCGCCGCTGTCTCATGCTTCTAAACGCCTCGCCACAACTTCCCTTCACTAGAACGGTGGTGGATGAGATTGCAGGGCAGTGCGCAATCAGAAGTTTGCTAGATGGGTGAGATGAAAGTGTAGGGTTGAAGCATGGGAAGGGTTGAGGAGTGGATAGGATGAGGTAGCTGGGATAAGTCCCCTAATGAATCTCTATAGTTGCATATGTCCTTTACGAACGAGCATGTTTTCATCATCTGCAGACTTTTCATTGCGAGAGGGATCGGATTCGGGAAATCTTCCTTAGCTAGCTAGCCTGTGGAACGAACCTAGTATTCCAGAAAAAGAGTGATAAAAATATATACCTTTCTTCTAAAACTCTCTTGAATTCTCGTTGTATGAAAGTGAGTGCTTCAAGCGAACAACGGATACGGCCTGATTCTTGACATTGGTTGCAATCTGCTCGACTGTCCTGCATTTATGGCATCAAAAGTTGAGATGGTATGAAACTCACAACTATTCTGCGACAGAGGCTGTTTCGAATATTTGGCATCAAGACTGGCAAGTATGTTTAATCGTAGCTGAGCAGAGACGGCGGAATGGCCTCAGATTGAGTACTGTATTTCGGAGTTGTGTTCGCTTACAGTGATGCTTGATCACATGTTGACCAGACCAAGCAAACACACGTCATGATGATTGTTAAACTTGAATGCCTGATCGCAACTCTTCCTCTACTATTCTCTGCTACCTATCGAAAGGAATGTCATCGGCGTGTTGCAATACCATCAATGGCATCACCCACAAATATCGCAATTCAATCGGGAGACCTCGCCAAATCAACCACTACGGCAACATCTTCATGCGTTTAACCGACCACTGAGAACGTTCAGTTTCAACCCGATGCCGTGTCACGCATGAAGTCGGAATTGGAAGTATTCCACCTGGCTAGAGATGCCGAAACGCCGTATACTCCATCCACACTTTTACAAGCATAACGGAGAATTCCTTAAAACTGGCAGCTTCTGATCATCTTGGGGAGAGATTTGCAGATTTCGAGAGCACACCGACGAAAGGCAGCTAGAACAAAAATTTGGTACCCAGCAACACCCTCTCGACGTCAGTCGTGGAAAGGATAGAAGATCTCGGCCCAACGGCAAAGAAGAGAACAGCCATATTGATGTCGCAGGTCAAAAGCATTATCAAAACCTCGAATCGACACCGAAGACATTTTGGGACGATAGCAATAGATTGTACCATGCAAGCAAGGTCAGGGTCTTTGAATATGAGGATGAGGAGCCTGGGATGCTAGGAGCGACGGTTTTGGGACCTGCTTCATTCTGGCGTTTGGAGCTCCCTGACCATTGATGGCCGTACAATCCTCAGATGGTCTCTCAAATTGAAATGAAGCTGTTGCTTTCCAATACTCCCGTTTCATGATGGCTTTGATATCTCCTGCCGTGGGGAGTTCTCACTAATTAGACAGTTCGGGAAGCTGCAGGACCCCTAAGCATCATGGTCTTGAAATCCAAAGGAGGGCTCACTCGTTTACAGAGCAAATACCGGAAAGCTCTAGCATATTCGAACTAATTCGCGTCTCTTTTGTCTCCGGAGATCTCCTAATTTCCATGCAATGTTCAGCAGATCCTAAGAGACAATCACCATACTCTTTGTCTTTGTGCAAATTATTACAAAAGATTCCTAGCATTTTATAGACGCCTCAGTACAAAGCTATCAACAAAGCACTCGTTCGAGAACTCACCTGCCAGCAGCTTCTACAACACAACATCCCACGCTCTCGTTTCTTTCAGGGGACTCATTCCGTTTGTTTGGTTTCCTCCTTATAGCTCAAACTCTCATCATAAATTCTCTCCAGCAGTTGTACAGTTCCAATCTTCGCTCCAACACCAGATTCTCCATCAACCATGGCAGTTCCTCTTTCTACTCGATCGCTACCCTGCGCCAACACAGGAAGCAAAACCAAACCATCACCCTGCAAAAAGACAGCTACAAGTGCCTGTTCGGGCTGTCGAATTGTCCAAGTATTGATAATCACTCCCCACTTCCACTTCCATCTCGCAAGAAATCAAGAAATACCTAACTTGCTTTGATCACAGTACTGTAGTATCGACTGTCAGCATGCTCACTGGCCAATCCACAAATCCGATTGTCGCTCTCCCCTCATGAAGGCAACTTGGAAACCAGCCTAGGAAGTGGAGAAGCGAAAGCCAAGCTTCATTGGAAACGATGATAATGCTCCTCTCATGACATTTTATGGCCAACGCAAGTATCTATGGGGGTGAGGAGAGCTACTACGTTGGCACTGGAGAGAAAGAATTATGTGGATCGTGGATTATTCAACCTCCCTCCTGCTTGGCGAGTAGGTATGATGAAGTTTCGGAAAGATGGCATTTTGCTTCCGTTCGGTGTTCCTAGAGATGACTTTGATACGCCCAATCCGTGAGTCTCCTCTCTTTCTCCAGGTGCCGAATTGACCAATGATCAGGAGATTCTTCCGTTCCAAGGACTTCTGGCTGATGATGGACTCTGCGGACCCTTTACAAGGATGGCCACTCAAAAATATCATACGCCATGTCCCATCTGCCAAGAACGACATCTACGGGCGCATGTCTCTCTGCATGACAGACATTCTAACGAAATTCTGTCAGCGACTAAGAGTCCTCAAAGTCTCTTTCACGCTCTTTCAACTCAACGCTACCAAGTTACCAGAGCTTCTGGAAAATGCGGGCTTCACTCAGAAGAAATTCGACAGAATCGAGGTCAGTTGCTCAGCCTCTTTCCCTCAATCCTCCTTTTCTTAAAGCCACTTACTCATATACCCTGTTTCCTCCTTCCAGGTCTCAAGCATCGCAGACAGATGCCACCTCAACCTCAGCCCCACCCTCTCCCACCTCAGTACACTCCTCCATCCGAAAACCACCAACCCCCCACGCTACATTCATAACCCTCTTCCTGAACGCCATCCATGAGATGCAATCCCCGCTCACACGAAGTCTCAACCACTACTGCCACCTTGAGAAAGGTCCGAAAGTACCTCCCGCGCCTCGCACCCGGCGATGGCATCCAGCAGATAAAACTAGCGGGGCATTCATCCAGATGGTTGAAGCTCGTACGATATTCTGCGATTTTGACGATTTGTTTGAGAAGTATATGAAGGAAGTGGGGTTTGATGTTGCAGCGAGGATGGCGGGTGTGGTGATGAAAAGGAAGAATACGATTGTGGGGGAGTGGCCGTTGAGACTTAGGGGTGGGGCGCGGACGGAGGAATTTGATCTTTTGCTTGCATCAGGCCATACGGGATGCGAGCGATATGTGGAGTGGAAATGTGAGTTCGCGGGCTACTGATGAGTTTGAGAAGGTTGTGGAGCTAATCAGCGACTATTAGATTAGTTGATTGTGGATGCGGTTCCAAGTTCTCTGCAAGGCATGTCACTCGGGCGGGGTTAGTACTTGATCTTGTGGTGACTGACAAACGACGTTTGAGTTCGTGGGATAGGCTTCTCTAAGCTATACCAGGAAAACTTGATTGCCGTTTGGTTCAGAGCTATGTCTTAAATGTGTGCTCTTCTGACTAAACTTTTCAAGAGACGATAGAGTGGAGCTCCCCAAGCTCGCTTAGCATTCAATATCAACAAAAGTAGCCCCATCTATGTTTCCTCCCCTTATCTGCCTCTTTGAATTTACAGGAATTCCAGCCAACATCGCTATAGTTTTGATTAAATTCCAGACATGTTGTTTCTAAGATTAACTTGGTCTCTGTATTATGTCTGACAAAACACATGCTCGTGTTACAATCGCACGCCCGACTGCGAGGCGTCCAACTCCCGCCTCACTTCTTCCACGCCCGATTGAGTCTCACATCGCCCGATGCCTCCCCCTTCCCCCCCCCCCCCCCCCCCCCCCCCCCTTAGCAAATCTCTAGACTGATATAAGTATATAAGGTCATTCTTCCCCCTCAGCTCCTCCAAAAATTATCACAGGATACATACTCGATCGACCCCACCACACACTGGACTTCAATTGATCTTCTCTCAAAATTCCAGTCACGCACCAACCAAGCTTCTAGGCGCCTGATTTCTGATTGATCTCAATCTTAAGGTCAATCAGAACCTCCACAAGTTTCAAAGATGAAATCCCGCACCTCCAAGCCCAACCCCCTCCGCACAACCATTCAACCCCTCACACCCATCACACCCCCTCAATTCTCCCAATCCAGGTCGATTCGCAACTCAGATTCAGTTTTAAGTCCAAGTCCAAGCCCCAATCCAAATCCAAACACAATCCAAACACAAGCACAAAATCTAGAACGCGAAATGCTATCCTCTGCGTTATATCACGAGACGGATATCTCGACATCGTTGCGTGAGAACAGGAGGAGGGAGAAGAGAAAAGTGGAGAAGATAGCGCTGAGAAGGGAAGATGCAAGTCTTGGGTATCGGGAGCAGGAGCTGGAGCAGGGCGTGGAGGTTGGGAAATGGGTGGGGACGGAGGGTGGGGCCATGTACGAGTTGGGTCTGGGAAGTGGAAGTGGAAGAGGGACGGAGAGTGAGATGTTGATGGGAAAGGAAGGTGAGAGGGTTTCTTTGTACGAAGAGAAGTATAGACGGAGACGATTGGGAGATGGATGTGCGTGTGGTGGTAGGCATTGAGTCGTTCGCTTCGAATTGTTATGATAATACAGCCAGTAGCCATGGGACGGGAGATTGTTTCAGGATATGGTACTCTTGAAGTGCAAGAAACTACTATAATGCTGTTTGAATATCACGAGAGCAAAGCATGAACTCATCATGATGATCAAAGGACGGCGGGGAAATTATTCGGCTCAAATGTTTGATTATATTACAATATCATTATCCAATACGATAGCCGTGACTTTACATTTCAAACTAACAACAAGGCATCATTCCAAAAAATATAAAGGGTATCTCTCTCGCTATCTCTTTCCCTTTTTCTTCATTCATAATCCGATCCAACAGGCCTTCTATTCCCACAAAGTACTACAAGCCAAACAGCGAAACCAAAAATCAACCTAAGCGACAACTTCGGCCTCGGCCCCCTCTCCCTCAAACATCCTCCCACTCAGCAAGCCCAACAATTTCAACAGCGTACTCGTAATCAGATTTCCGTCCTCTATCTGCTGGCCCAAGCTATTATACTTGCCCTCCAGCCACTGCTGGAAGATCGTCAAATCTGGCTGGTTGAAAGTCTTCTTCGCAGGGGGTAGGACGCGCGTGCATTCAGTAAGATTATTGATATTGTTGACACCGAGGAGGCTGAGCCGGATATACTCTTTGGCGTAGTCCTCGTCCCAATGTTCCTGTCCGCCTGCTCCAGCGAAATCCGCCCACTCGTCTGCAATCTTGGGATGTGCGGCTAGTGCGACGTCGCTGGGGAATTTGAAGACTCGCTTCGGCGCAGAGCCGGTCGTCTGTCCGTAAAACTTGACGTCCCAGACACCGGGAGTGCTATCCTGGGGATCGAATTTCCGCTTGGGGTCGACGAAGTGCTGTTGACTGGTGGTGTGTGCGCCGACGAGAGCAGCGAGGCCGTGGGCTTTGATGGTCTTATCTTCGAAGAGTTTGATCAGGGACTCGGCGTCAGCGAAGACGCTGGGGAGGAGATTGTCTGCGTTGGGAACGTTGCTGTCTTTGCGGCCGACGAAGGTGCGGACTCGTGGTCCCAGGGGGCAGACGACGGTGGCCACGTTCGCGCCCATCTGGATGAGGTCTGCCATACCAACACCATACTTCTTGTATGAGTTGTACCAACCAAGAGTCACCTTGCTGATCTCTTGTAGACCGTTGTTTTCGGGTCGGTTGCCTTCGTTGGCGAGAATCAAGCTTCCGTCTGCACCACCGAAGCCAGTTGTTTTTGACCATGTTCCTGCATCGTGGAAGCCGAGACGAACGGCTGCGCGGGCGAAGCGGTTGCAACGACCTGCGCTACCTTTAAATTTGGCTTCCATATCTTTTGCGATCCATTTCCATATGCAGCATGTGTCCCTTGCACATAGTGCTGATGTCTTGGCCGGAAGAGAGCCTTTCCATGGTTCGTCCGTGTACGGGTCGGCAGCACCAGTCAGAATGTCCTGTACAGCCTTGCCAACAGTGGTAACTCCTCCGATTGTAGCAAGGTCTCCAATCATCTCATCGGAATCATTTGGCCCAGACGCCTCTTGTCGAGCCTTGAGCTTGCTCTTGAGATCCTTCATAGCCGCGTCCTGGCCTGGACAAGCCACCGTGGAGGCGACGAGGCTGGCGCCGAGAATGAGAGGTGTGAATTTCATAGTGAAGTTTGGTGAAGCGAAAGTGTTTAGAGAAGGTATGGTGGAGTAGTGACTGTGGCTTCTGGAACGAATGCAAGCGTCAAATGTAGCCACGTACTTAGAATATAGAATGAGAAAAAAGTAGGAGATTGATGATGCTCGAAAACTAAATCATGCAGCGCAACGACCTCCCTTTATGACTTTTGACAATTGAGAACATCATGCTCTCAAAAGTAAACAACCGAGCTACTCCCCCGGGTCAAGGAGTCGTTCCATAGCTAGGACCCCGAAAACCTTGCACTGCAAGGCCGGGTTGTCTAAATACGAGCGGCACAGACCTGGCGATCTAGAAGAAGACATTGCAGGTCGAACAGAGAGAGAAAGGCTTGGAACTAGAAGTCCAAACTCTACAGATTCGGAAATCTTTCATTTGGTGGTGACACTTGGGGCGCAGCCCGAGCGACCACATGGCAAGAAAAAGTCCCTACTTTCCAACTGGAAGCTAAAATGACCTGACATAGGCCTGGATTGATATCAACAGGTGGTGCTCTAGCAAGGTGCACGCTTGCCACTTGCCCAAAGCCGCTGGCCTTGGCAAGACTTCTGGGCCCGAGCACCATCAGAACTAGGACGAATTCGAGATGGAAGCATCGCAGAGGGAAAGGATGTACTGACTTTCGGACATGAACAGACCATGATAAACCCTGAACGAGGATACAAATATGTCTTTGAGCTCGGAATGAGTATCTAGTATTACCATGGAGGTGCTCAGGCAGTCGCTGTTTTTCCGTTTCTTCAGACGATCGGCAGAAAAGCGAGGTTATTTTGGGACATGGGAAGTACCCTGAAATAGGGTCTTACAGTCAATTCAAAGTAGATGTAGCCAATGAGATTCGACCGATTTACAACAAGAAAACAAAACTCATCCGTTCCCATTCCCAGAACCCTGGACTTGAGTTGACTGCCAGCTTGAAGATGTCGGCGAGAACCGAGAGCGTGGTCCAGGCACTAGTCTAGCCGCGTCGGAAGGTGAACCGACCAACGGGAACCAATAGACCTGATATCAGATGGCTTGGAGCTACCGCAGAGCTTAACCTTAAAAGAACAAAACTACAAGCTTTTGCGGTTCAGCTGAAAATAAGACGGGCAGGGAGTCCGAATCTCGCCCTCGTAGGTCTGGAAGCTCTCCAGGACGTGCGAGCACGCTGAGGTCCGAAATTTGCTGCATCCCGATATTGTTGTACTGCAGCAGCCGAGTTCAGCAATATTGATTTCCGCAGCTCGAATCCATGAAGTGATTCTCGGTAAGCTGTTGAGTCGAGAGCCACAAGGTAACAAAGTTACAATATCTGCGGGTGGCTGCTGCGTGGCTGGCAACACAATTATGCTGAACAGATAATGGAATGAATGCGAGACAATTCAACAGGTACCTGAGCAGACCTGCAACTTCGAGGCTGAAGATGCGGAGGAATATGCAGACCTTCGGAAACGGGACGAGACGACGGGTCCGATTTGTTGTGCTGGCACGGCAGCTGAGTTGATGCACTATAAAGTCGCCAAAAATAAGCTATGATCGACAAGATGTCTCAGCCGGTATCTGGAAGGGCCTCAAATGTCATTGAGGAATGCTCATTGAAGGCTGCCGCAGAGAACTTGGCGGCATAAATGCCATGGCAGTGGTGTAAATACGGGCTTCCCCACAAGAGCCACCAGATCTTGCAGGGTAGTGTCGCCAGCCGTGAAGCACAACGAAAATATCTCTGCATGAGAGAATACCGCTCAATATCCCTCGTCAAATCAAGCATTTTTATCCAGCGGTGAAGATGTGCTCATGCTAGGCAAGAGCTTTATGAGCAGCTTGGAAGCTTCATCACTGGCTGATTCGGCCTTGACGGAGGAATCCTCCAGTGGGGTTTCGCTGAATCTAGACATTCGCGATGTGGTACATTTTCAGGCATTTGCCCAAAATGGTACGTAGTCTTCTTATTTCTCTCTCGTTGCAGGTTCAAGGGATCCTTCCCATATGCCTAGACTGTGTTCGTGGTGGTCGTGGTGATCATGTTGCTCAGGATTGTTTCTCGACCTCCACAAGCGTGAATAACCAGTCTGCAGAAGATTTGACAGGTTCTGCGTTGTCATGCCCAAAAGAATCTTGACTACATCGCGCGGCAAGAAATGGAGCGTCGAAGCTCCATGTTCTTCCTCCTCGCAGCCTCGCTATTCAACTCTCCTCCTGGAATGATCATCTCTTCGACTCGCAATTTAAACTTTCTCAATTTCCATCTCGGTCCCCGGCTCTGGTTCGATATCACGTCTGGAATGTACCCGAAGTCAAGATTTGATCGTAATCGACGATTGCTGTCATGACGAAGCACTTCTTCGACATACGATGGCGATTTGAAACAAATTCGACGAGAAGCCGGAGGAGAAAGCCTTCTATTTCTCCCTATTGATCATAGCCCACAGCTGTGACCGATCATCTGCTTACGGCGTATTGGAGGTTGAATCCCATTCATCGGATCTGTTCTCCTTGGCACAGTAAATCGCAGCCCTAGGAGAATCTTTAGTCTGCTCTGTTCCATAGGACGTCGATCCATCACGCTGCTCAAATTCATTCGAATGCCATCCTTTTCGAAGGAATAGGTACACAAAGCGATGCGCCTTCATATTCGAAATCTGGAAGTAGAAATTGAACCGTCTCATAGCATCATAGTGATCCCCTCAAAGTCGGATCGTACGGCCGCCCTCGTGTTTCCTCGAGTTCGGAAACTACTACAGTGTTGGCCGCAGAAGTGACGGCCGGTTCGAGAACATCGTACTCTGCATCTCTTATGTAAACGATTCCAATCGCGGAGCTGGAGACAAAGGAGGCGTCTGGCAAGTGCCTGGACCCCATCTTGTGTCTGATTGCACTTGGGATTGGATGATAATCGCCTGTACATTCCACCACCATTGCACCTTTATGTTTTGCCCGTGCTGTTCTAAGCCACCTGATGTCCTTCACGTGTGTTCTTTGAAGGTACTGAACAATGTTATGCCCCCTGAACGATGGCTGATGAGCTGCTTCTCTCAGTGAGGAGGCTGTTCCTTAAACAGTTGCCTATTGCCCCACGTTCACGCGCATATTGCTTCCATGACGTCGATGATCATCAAAACTCATGATAAATTGATGGGTACGACATGGAGTTGAAATAGAGTAAAACAATAGCGCAGCCTCACGATCCAGCGTTCTGTGACGATGCAACATGGCTACGGAAAATTGACCTCAAACGCGTCAGAGACTCGAGGTGGGGCACAGTGGGCTTGGACCCCTGCCCCGTCACGCTGTCACGCCCTCCCTAAACCTTTCTTTCCTCTCTGCCGGTCAAGGTTCCTCTGGTGATTGTAAGCTCAACTTCTCATCAGCAGTGTCTTCACTTGTCATCACTATATTGACAATTCGTTGCTATATTCAATCTGTTCATCTGGATCTAGGAGGTGAAACCGTGCCAAGACATGTCACAATTCAGCTGCCACGTGGAATCCTTTGAGGATTATTCCGAAAGTTCCTTGAACATCACTCAATGCTCGTCAACCATACATCTCGCGAGCGTGGGGATACGCAAATGCAATGGAAGAGACGCAAGATGTCCTTCCCCATATAGGAGACCTCTCTGTTAGTCAGGTAGTCGGTGGCAGCAGAACAGAAGCTGGAGACATCGTCTCCGCAAATCCTACATCCTGCGCTACCTGCCACCTCCTCGAGACTTACATCACGACACTCGAATTCTTCTTGTCGCAGAACCTAGAACTGCCAGCTCAATACTCAAAGTCCAACACAGCCCGACTCGGCCTACGCTCAGAGTTCGAGGAGCGAGCTCAAGTTAAAAAATGTGCTGGGTGTCAGTCTATCTTGAAGGCACTTGATTGGTATTTCGAGAATGGGGATGATGTCGGGCTCAGAAGTGATAAGGTAGAAAAGGCTCGAAATGGGATGGATTATGATATCAGCTTGGTTGTGAACGCTAGTAATAGGGACAGTGCGTGGGCGAAGCCTTTAAGTGTTACTGCGTTGGGCCTTTCGGTATGTAAAATTTTCCACAGTTGGCAAGGAGCCCTAATCTCTAACATCATATGAAGGGACTTCATCTACAGCCGACAGCAAAGTATCCACCCAGGCATGAGCTTGGGCGGGTATGTGATCCAGAGCGTCTGGACTACTCCATGCTCAAGAAATGGATTGCATGCTGTGAAGAATCCCATGATTTCTGCACTGCTTCAGCACTCTCGACACATCTGGGACCGACTACGCCAGTCAAGTACATCGATCTCGAACAATCATGTCTCGTAGCCTTCTCAACAGCACCGAGATACGCAGCACTCAGCTACGTCTGGGGCCGCGTCCCGACGTTAATGACGATGCAGAACAACCTCGAAGAGTTAAGCCAACCAGGAGCTTTCACCAAGAAACCAGATCAAATCCCAAGGACTATTCGAGATGCCATGTTCCTCACCCGCGAACTCGGCATCCGATATCTCTGGGTCGATGCCCTCTGTATCGTACAAGACGATTTCGAGATCAAACACGACCATCTCCGCGGCATGCCATCCATCTACTCTCTCGCGGTCTTCACTCTTGCCATCACCAACGGCCCAAATGCCAACAGTGGAATCCCAGGTTTAGGACTCGATCCCATCCCAAGATCCGTCCCCTCAGTCATCACACTACCCACGAAATCCGTAACAGTATTTTCATCATTGCATCACAAACGTCTCAAATACCTCACAAGAATGGGTTTCTCCTCCCGCCCCATCTGGTCTACCCGCGCCTGGACAATGCAAGAACAGCTCTTTTCTCGACGGACACTCCTCCTTTCTGATAACCTTGCAGCATGGCTCTGTCCCAGTACGCAATATCTCGAGGAAGTGGAACGTCCGAGTGAGAGTCACGAGTGGGCGAGAATGGAGGGTTTCAAGCCAGATCAGAGATATGATCTGGCTCTTCCGCGGGATTTGAGGTTGAAGGGGTTGGGGAAACTGGTGGTGGAGTATAATCAGAGGGAATTGTCATTTGAGGAGGATGTTGGGGATGCGTTTCTTGGGATTGCGAGTTTGAATGAAGCAATCTTTGGACCATTGCATTGGGGCGTTCCTGAAGCGTTCTTTGATTTGGGGATGTGTTGGTTACCTTCTCCTGCTCTCCGTCCTAGACAACCAACAAATCCGGACAGGAAAGTGCCGAGTTGGTCCTGGATGGGTTGGTATGGTAGCCTGGACCTGAAGCTTTGGGACGTCTTTCAGGATCATATCCTCGAGAACTTCGGAGACAGCAATCGCGTCCCATTCCTGGGGTTCGATATGTATATCGAGCCTTTGGTCACCTACTACAAAACGTGTCTAACCTGCTCGAAACAATACCCAATCTCGAACTCATACCATCATTCTCGTCGCTGGGCTGAAACTTTCTCGAGAACTGGGTCTGAGAATGGGGGGCTAGAGTTACCGGAAGAATGGACGCGCCACCCCTCTCCATCAACATGGCTGGATACACTACCATCTTCATACTACACCCGTGACTCTGAACCTGAAGAAGCTAGAACGCTGTATCGCTACCCCCTCCTCAAGGTGCCTTCTGAACCTAGTCCAGAACATACCTGTCCCTCCCCTATCTTCGACACTACCCTCTCATTCCGCGCTCAACGTCTCTTCCTCACCATCTCTATCTCCTCATCTTGTAAGATCGAAAAAGAATCGAAGAATGAACGCGTTTTAGTAGAGGCCGATACCCTGGATGGAGAGGGTGTGAGGATTGGAAGTGTGGGCGTGGTTGATGATTTGGCTGGCAGTGGGAATATGAATGTGAGGGTGCTGAAGGGTTGTGAGTTCATTGCTATTTCGAGGGGACGGTGTCCTGCTAGGAAAGAGGGAGGTGAGAGGTGGGCGGGGACTTGGGTTGTTGGGAGGGAACATCCTTTTAGGACGGATGTCGATGCTTCTGAGGAGAGGTTGTATGAGTGGATTAATGTGCTTTGGGTTGAGAGGAGGGATGATATTGCGTATCGGAAGGGACTTGGCAGAGTTTGGAGACAAGATTGGGAGAGAATGGTTGACGCGCTGGTGGAAGAGGAGAGGGAGGTTGATGTTGTGCTTGGCTGAATTGGGCAGGATGTGAAGAAGTAAGTACCTATGTACCTCTTGCGATTTTCGATATCACTGCATCGCCGCTAGTGAGAATCCATATCGCAATCCACTTCAATCATCACACATCTCAGACACACTCTTGCCCCAGCTTGATCCCATGTTTTACTCAAAGTCACATGAATCACATGAAAGTCAACACACCAAAACCACCCCACCTACCGATCCCATCCCATCAACTCTAATCTCTCTTCAATACTCATAAACTCCGCACTTTCCCCATCAAAGCACTTGCATTGCATTACATACATACATACGGTAGGTAGAGGTATAAGTGCTGCATTAAGGTACAGATGCGTTGAGCTGCATGCATACTGCACTGCACTATGCTGCACTATGCTGCATAGGAAGATAAGTTGCGTTGAAGAATACCCGGTTCCGCAAGCGAGACAGCAGCACAGAGTGAGCCGCGAAAGCTATCACTTTCTGACAGGGCTATGAATACGAAGTGATGGAAGGGAAGCGAAGATGGCTTACTCTGAATCTCTGAGGGTCTACTGTAGCCAGCAAAACATGCCAAGGGAGGCACACCCCCCTTCTTCGTCTAAATCTTCTGTCTTCAAAGGCCTGTCCTGACCTTTGAAAACGACATGAATAAATAACCGAGGGATGAGAATGGTGAGATATCTCATGCTACCAAGCCTTTTTTTTTTCTCAATACATCTATCTTATCCTTAACCTCGGATCTGTCGACAAGTGGAGAGAGAGACAGAGTGGGAAGTTTCAAGGTAAGCATCTGGGCATCCATCCCGAAAGAGAAGACATCGCCTCCCCTCGGCCCTATTTACATAACAAACAGCGACCCGTTCCGAGCCGACTTGCAAGCTGCGAAGTCTGATGGAGCAGAGCGGAATATGCGAGCCGGGGAACCGCTCGCGTTGTTTCCCGTGTCGCTTCTATTTTACATCCCTCACTCACTGATATACAATCAGTTTGGAGCGCTTAAGTAAGAGATTGTAACACTCGGACAATTTGGACGTGTACGAAGCTACGAAGGAGCGAGGCGTGCGTTATTTATAACAAGAGGTGCAGTTGCTGTAGGTAAAGTGCATTGAACCTTCCGACGTCGGGATCACGAACTCCCACTCCCTCTTACTTGTTTGGTTCCGGATCGGAGAATTTCATGTTGAGCATGCCATGGCGTGCGACTTCCTTTCCATTCCCTAGTGTATCGTTGAGACGAGACTTTCACATGTCAGAGACTATTTATTTTACCCTTCAGGGAGGTGTGGTGTGGCTGGTGAGTTGTCTTTACCACCCTAGCTCCTCCCTTCGTTCCTCTTATTAACCTCACCACCACCACCACCAACTTCTCTCCTCTCTGACCTTCTGACCACCCTTCCGACAAGAAAGTCAATCCGAACACACACATAAACTTACACTTCGAACCGCATATATCGCTACTTGTGTAACGCACGCATACGAGACAAGACATCCATCACCAGTAAGTACGTCTTATCTTCTATTTGCCTGCTGATAGGATGCCGTGGTCTCCGCGTCGTGGATTAATGGCTGGCTGTATGCAAGGCACGGCAGAGGGGATCAGCTGCTCTGCTGCATCTGCGACGATGCGTGGGATACTGGCAGAAAGACCAAAAATCCTGATTTTTACGAGAAAAGAACACAGCTAACCATCTATCTTGCCCGCAGATCAATTACACACACGTCCCCAGAATGGCACCTCAAGTTAACGGCGAGGCTCCATCCTCCGCATTCCTCAGCGTACGTCTTCCCTCTCCTCCCTTCCATTCCTTCCAGCTATCCAAACCCTCATCCACAACAAAATCAAATACTGATTCTTCGTCCACAGCACCTCATCTCCTACCCCGTAATCAGCGACTCCATCTCCACCTTCAAATCCAACCCGTACGGCGCCAAATCCCTCTCGATCACCACCTCCCTCTCACACAAACTCGCGGACCCACTCCTCCCCTACCTCACCAAGCCCTACCAATACGTCTCTCCCTACATCACCAAAGCCGACTCCCTCGGCGACTCCACCCTCTCCACCATCGACTCCAAGTTCCCCGTCGTCAAGAAACCTACCGGTGAACTGATCGATAATGGCAAGGCGATTGTCTTCTTCCCGCTGAAGAAGGGGACTGAGGGCAAGGAGTATGTCGTTGGGGTTTATGGGAGTGAGTGTAAGAAGGTTGGGGGAGAGGGTATTGTGACGTGGGGGAAGGCGGCGATTGCGACGGGATTGGTGGTTGGTGGGGATGCGTATGGATGGCTGAGTGGGTTTTTGGCGGGGAAGAAGGCGGAGGCTAAGGAGGTTAGTAATGAGAAGTTGAACAACTAGACGGGTCTTGGTGGTGGTTGGTATATGTTGTTGGAGGAGTTGGGTGAGAGGTGATTTTTGGTGTTGGAGGGGTAGGAGAGGTGTTGATAATTGAAGTCGGATGGATGAGATGATACCCCGAACGAGACGTTAACGGACTGTTTGGAGCGACGGACGGTGCAGACAGAGTGCTGAACGGCTAGGTGGTTAATAAATATTACTTTTCTCAAGACGGTAGGATAGGGAGGATAGGACAGGATAGGATAGGATGAGATGGAACGGGATTGCTTTGATTTGGATTGGAGTATCACAGACAGGAACGCAGACAAAAACATAAAGGAACTTACTTCTTCGCCTTAGTGCATCGGGGATGTTTCTTCGCTTGATTTTCTGTTTCCATGTCTTGGCTTTCTCCCCCTGCCGTATTTTCGAGCCTTATTATCTCATATACCCGTACGTACCTCTTTCTATTCCGCAACGCGAGTGCACCCATCCATTCGTCACGACCGTACTATATCTCTCTAAAGAGTCCTCATTATCCTCTCCTTTCCCTATGCCTGAAGTCACACCACAGATCTCGAAATTATAAGTCGGTGTACATCGTAATAACCCCCTTTTTTTCTTCTTCAAAATATGAACTGAACTTGTGTCTAGGTAGCTTCGGACCTTGAGTCGTCGCGATAGCTTGGCGGCAGTGAAGCATTTGTGTGCACCGCGCCGCACCGTAACAGCGCAAATATAGTGTCGTTTGTCTGTCGTCTGTTGCCTCTCAAGTACCTGCGGCGGGTGGCATTCATAATTATTTCATTTGGGTCTGGTGGAGGCGTTATGCGGTGAGTACGCGAGGCTATTGCTGGGTGCGATGACGAATAAGACAGGAGTTGGGTTGCAGTTGAGACATTATTCTTAGGTTGATCTGATGTCTTAAGTGGATGACATTATCTTGGTGTTGGTGTTGCCTGAGTGGATGAGGTTGTCTTTGTGTTGGTGTTGTGTCACATCTGTGTGACCTGTCGCTTGTTTTCTTCTGTGGCTGCATGCTGGACTGGTAAGGAGAAACGAAGAGGTGGAATGAGAGGAAGGGGGGTTAGCTGGGATCTGGAAGTTGCAAACCGTGCATCGCGATCTTGAGAAGAAAGAAAGGAAAAGCTGCGAATATATCGAGACGAGTATCGGCAGGTCTAGCCTATCGTGTAAATAGAAGGCTAGATGGTTGATGAGGGAAAAGTGGGCAAGGCGAAGCGAAGCGAGGTGGAGTAAATACAGACCGAATAACAGCGTAAGTGACTACCAACGGTGCCTGGGAAAAAGGAAATATTAGCTATTCTGTAGAACAATTGAATACGCAGATATTGTTTCTCCACAGCTTTTAAGATTTCCATATAAACCCCTCGCTCCCACCTTCTCGTCCCTCTCCATAACGTCAGGCCCGTGCTGTCAATCCTTTCGAGTCATCGACTGCCACTTACCACGGCCAGCACAATACAAATCTTCAAGCTTTGGAAGGAAAATTCCAACTAAGATAAGATGATCTTCTCACTCATCTCCATCTTCCTCCTCGCCGTCTACACGACGTGTGTCACCGCCGTCTGCACGCCCGCCACCCGTCTCGCTGGTGCTCAACAAGTGGTCACAGCATACAATCTCCAAGGCATTGGCGAGTCAGCAACTGCTTTCTCAACTGTGCCATGGGGTGATCAGTGTGTTATCACCATGTACGTGTTGCCATTTCCCCTTCTCAAATTCCCTAAGCACTGGCCATCTCACCTCCGCATCCGCCCATTTCACACCCATGCTTTAGGTAGACTAATGCCGGTTTCTGGACAGCGCAGCCAACGGCCTCCCTCCAGTACCATTCTCCTACAGCGGCTCTTCAAGCTATGCATTCGGTGTCGAAACTCGTCAGCTGTTCTCCAGCGTTACGGGTGAATATGAGGATTTCCCTGGAAATGGCACAGCGCTGATAAAGACCAATGTCGTACGTCCTTCCCTCCTCCACTCCCACCTTCCCAAACCCATCCATCCCCTTCCCTCTAACTCATGATTTTTCTCAGCCTCAACTAACAATCCTCCCCTCCCCACAGACCCTCGGAATCCGCTCCGCCATCCCCCTCCCAGTCACCTTCTTCGCCCGTGTCTACCTCGACTACGACGCCGACTGCAAGATCCAAACTATCCGTGCCATAGCCCCTTCTGTTCCGAGCGAGGTCTTGGGCGCGTTTGTGAATTTTCCGAGTTTGGGCTTGCCAGGGTTGACGGCGCTGTTGTTGCTGTTGGGTTTTGTGCCGAAGCTGCTTTGTGGGTTGTTGTGTTAAGTCGGGGAGGGGAAGGGGAGAGGGTGGGAGGGGAGATGAATGCTTTTGATACATTTGCTGGTTTTTTGCAAGTAGTTTCCAAGCTTTGCGTAGCAATCGCACAATCTGAGTCTTCGTCATTGAGACATCTCAATCTACCTCAGCTCTCAAATGGGACGCGTGAAGAGAGTAATTGAGCACTGCTTTGCTGCATTAATTCAGAGTTCCCGAGTCTCGAGCCGAGGACGAAATCTTGTCGAGCAGCATTCGCAAAGGACTTTCATTTCAAGGAACATGCCCTCATCCATCCACTCTCTGACCAAGAACCTAGCAGAGCAGGAACTTCGAACACTTCTCCTCATCCCAAATCTCCCCCCTCGAAATCCCATGCGCATACGCATCCCCAATAAACTCCCACAGCCCACCCTCCCTCATCCGAACCACAACCGGCAATTTCCCTCCTTTCAGCAAAACAACCCTATCGCCCTCCTCCGCCAACCTAGGCACCAACCCCACAAACCCCTTCTCCGTCCTCGCAATCCGTCGATTAATTAACTGACCCGTCAAGACCCTAAACTCTAGCTCCGGATTCGGGATCCCTAAAAACCGCAGCACATGTCCGACGATGACGACGAGCATCCAGATGGCGATCCAGTCGTCGAGGCCGAATCGGTGGATGTATAGTAGGTAGTGTTGCCGTTTCCGCAATTTGTAATACTTGGGCCGGATTGCATCTTTGTTGTCTGCTGCGAGGCCGGCGACGAAGATCTGCCATGATGCTTCTTCGAGGGTTTCGCCGGTGGGATAGAGAGCGTCGGGGTTGGAGCGCAGGGAGATGGTGGATTCCAAGTCGTGGTAGTAGGCTTGGTTGCGTTGGAGAATGAGGGCTTGTTTGCGGAGGGACTGGAAGCCGGATATATCTTGCAGTTGCCCGTGCGTGCTTACTCGAGTGAGTGTGTCGACGACGTAGCCGCTGACTTCGAGGTGGGTGAGGAATTCGGATGAGTGGATAATGGGTGTGTAAACCGAGTCTTTGGACGCGGAATAGGGGAGCTTGAAATCGGTGTTTGCTGCTGCCTCTAGGGCTTCGAAGTGCAGGAATGAGGAGCAGAGGTCGCCTGAGTGGCTCCAATCCGGAACCCAGGATGGCAGGTCCAAAGCATCGCCCTTTTCCCTCTTCGTTCTCGGGACGCTCAGGAAATCTAGGTTCGTCGCCTTTTGTAATGTCAATATGGCCACATTCATGAACAGGTTCCTGACCGGCTGCCCGTAGTCAGGTCTGATCTCATGCTCCTCGAAGCTTTCATGCGAGGATAGTCCGTAGTAGGCAAACACATGATCCCTGGCATTCGTAGCCATCGCCTTCCTATGTCTTACGAGTACCTGCCAATACAACCTCTTCCTCCCCGTCGAGATTTCGTACTGGCTAATCTGCAGCGCCATCAGCGCCTCGATCTGCGGACTGCCGTAGAACTCAAGAATCCACGTCTGGTAGTTGATGATGTAATGTAGAGCGCGATAGAGAACGCCCCAGCTGATTATATTTTTGCCGCAGAGGACTTTGGCGTTTGTTGAGAGCGCGACTTCTTGCACGATCCAGGCGCGGAGGAACCAGGCTCGATCGAGAAGCTTGAAGAACGCATACCAATTATTGCTGAAAATTGAGAATTCGGAATAAGTGCGTAACTGGTACCTAAGTGATCTTTTCGTTGCAGTTTTAGGATCGAGATCTGATAGAGCCTCTGAACACCGAGCTGCGAATTTGAGCGCCGTGGTGCTGTGATCAGCTTCCGCTCCGAGCCAGACTAGAGTTGATCCTGCTTTGGCGTAAATTTTCCGCATCTCAGCCACTTGAGATGATTTCTCATCATTATTTGCTTGGTTGATACAAATGGAATCGATCCAGAATTTTCTGTTGGCGGATTTGAGTCCCATGTGTGAGAGGAACGCGTAGAGGTTGGATGGAACCTTGACTGCTTTGCCGTCACAGATGATCTGTCCTTCATGTGGGGGAAGACCCCAGAAGTAAGATACTGCTTCATATTTGGGACAGTCTGATAAGGGATGCTCTGTGATGGAGCAGGGAGGAGGTTTGCCAGTTTTCTGCTCTGGAGGGTGGAATTGCACGAGGCGGATGTAAATACCTCCTTTCTCATCGGTAGGGAGGTCGCCATACTGGTAGGGTTCCATGTCTAACATGGTCATCTCTTCTGCTAAGGGAGAGTCAATAAGTTTTCTCTGATTGCATTCAAGACCAAAACAACTAACGGGTGTTTCCTCATGTTTTCGTGTTCGAGGTACCATACGGTGACAAACGGTTGAGGTTCTCAGCCGTTCCTCAGCCGCAGCCTGTTTTGTGGCCAGACGGCTTGGCAAAAGCCACTGTTGTCTAAGTGGCCAGGATGTCAAAAAAGCAGATAAATAAATGATACGCTACAGAATTAGCGAGTGTATGCTGTAGATCTTGAACTTGGTGACCTGAAATGATGTGGCGCAGCAGAAGAGTTGCAGAGATACAACGTCTTGAGGCAGCTGACATCTCTCCCAACCCACCATATCGGTGTCAAAGACGATCAAACGTTGCTCACGGAAGGATGAGATTACCCTATTCAAAATGTGGAGATTCTGAAAGCTTACCGTTACAGGCATACTGGCCTAGACCTAAGACTGTGCGTATGAATCCTGGTCTTGATTCTCCCAAGCACTTCGTGACTTCAGATAATCTCAATCTTACGAACCTCAGCATTGTCGAACTCATCTTCTTCCGGGCACTTGAGCAAGCCGATACGTTCCCACTTGCCTGGTATTCCTGCTATAGGGATCAAAATCAACGCCAACATTCTTCTTGTGAAATCTGTTGTCCCCTCAATTGTACCTACCAAGACCAAGACAATACATAGTTCTCTCAAGTCTTCCAAGCCTTCGAATGAATTTTTGGATTTGTGAAATGGCAGATGTGAATTGCTAAAATCCATGTCTGCTAGCCGAAATCTGCTTGGCAACTCAATGTAATAGTCTGGATCGAGGTCTGCGTTGTCAATGTAGACGCCAGTCTTTAGTACTGGCGCACGAATTTTGAGTGATCCGCTGGAGACTTTGCCGAAAGGTGAATCAACGTCAATTGTACATCGGACGTCAATCAATTTGAAGCGCACATCCGCGACGAAGTCGGGCATGATGAGATGCTCAAGAGCGATTCGCGCCTCGAAAGATGTTGCGATGCCGGTGCGTGAGAGGTCAACAGACGCTCATGACCAAGATGGCGCACAGTATGGAATACAGCGTTTCCCGGAAGGCCATCGGGGTGCTTGTCTCTGGCCCATCCCTTTGCTCACCAACCACTTTCCAGCACAAGCTTCGAGGGAGGTCTGATTCCTAATGACCGGCCAGGTATCTTGCATGAATGCGATCCGAGAACCTGGCTGCTAACCCTTCTAAAGCCGGCAATTTGTCAGCGAGATCGGTGATACGGAGTCTTGAATATAGCTCCATGCCATCAAGCCATCGATTAAGTGGTGGATAGAAAATCGTTGGATCACCCTCATGTGGTCCTGTCTCCAATTCGAAGCGCCATCGTTTCCCCACAGCAAGATTATCATCATACATTCCCGGTTCACCTTCTGACATCTCCCCCCATTCACAATCGACTGCCTCATTACATTCCCATACCATCTCGCACGAGTGGTAGTCTACGGCTCGGGGTGACAGGATACGCTCTTGGAATGCCCAGCTTCGTGTGAGTAAAGGACCTTTCTGGAAGACATTGGATGGTTTTGCTTCTCTTAGGTGATGGAGCATCATGACATGTTCATGTGCTGGCTTTAGCCTATACCGAGCCTTGACTGTGGGTGTATTTGAGGCAAATGGAATGGTGTAGGATTTTACTGGTCGTCTGGGCAACTCTACTGGATCCGTATCGTAAGTTATGGAAGTCGTCCATCTTGTACCGAAGAGGCTCCCATCGCTTTCAGCTTGATGAGGTCGCAGTAATATTGAGATGGCAGTCAGAGTACGTCGCAACCATGTTTGAGGACTCTCGGATTCAGTCCATCTCGTCACCCTGAATAATACAGAGTGAGTCGATCCAAATATATTCAATACCAAGGTCTCTAGTCAAAGAAATCGCATCTTGAAACACTCTTGGGAGGGAGCCCCAGGTAATGCCAGCACATCGCTCTTGCAAGGTAGCTCTGGTCGTGGTGAGAGGTTGTGATGTACCCCAACAATGACTCAAGGCTGCGTATGTTCCTATCATACCGGTAGTCTCTCGGAGATAGACTTTGTCGTCGCCAATCTCCAGGACTTGAGTTGGTAACATTGTCTGTCCTGGAGAAGGTTTGGAACATTTTCCATGCTGGTCGCATAATGACATCCAGTTTTGATCTTGGCCGTAGCTGAAGCCAAGGTCAGGATCTCAGGTATCTCTGCACCACAACCCAAGGCAGTTCAAGGAGGTTGAGAGCCTGCACTAAGTTAACGCATACTGCGATTTCCTCTGATTCTTATTTTCATCGTCGGCGCATATCGAACCCAGTGTAGAGCTCTACCTGATCCACGAAGGTGTCTGAGCAGTCAAAGGCAATAAACAGAATTTCAGTGTGCGACCGCGCCAAGAAGAGGCTGTTGACCTCTCTAGTAATAATTCATATGGAAATCCGGCGACAGGCTCTGGAACGTCCGCAGAGTAGCAAGAAGCAAGGAACAAGCTTGACATCCCGACGCTGCAGAGCCGTGAAGGTCGACGATTTTGCTTTCTTGCCCCCGCACTGATCCTTGGTTACGGTAAGCCGATGGGAGAATTTCATCACTGCTGTTGTGACATGCTGGACAGGGCGGAGCGTTCATGATACATGATCATAGATTATATCATGATGATTAGTTTGTATGCTCTACTGAGAAGCTCGGAAGCCTTGAGATACCTACCTGGTCGGCAGCGAGAGTGGCTGACGGCATTCCAGGTGCCCATCAAGAGGAATAACCATCCGATCCAGGTCAACAACACAAACCCACTGGTAGAATAGGTACCTACTGCTCAAAAGCTTTAGATTACGAACGATGTTCTGAATCTACTCGAAGCTTCATAAGCTTGTGTGAAGATACGTGGCAAGTCACGTGAACAGGACCGGATCTAAGTGGCGCTCCATGCAGTCAAGTCTGGGCTCACAGGAAGATGTAATGAGCTATGATCCTAATCCTGGCCCTACAAAGACAAGGTAAATAATCATGAAGAAAGATTTGCAAGATACCGGAATGTTCGAAGCTCAGATGGTCGTCATCCAATTAGACCCCTACCAAAGCTTGTGCTCTAGCGACGGCCATAGCGCAACTTTATCTCATCCTCAATCTCTTCCCCAAGCTCCATCATCAATGCTCACAAATTCTGCCGGATAGATCTTGAACCTTATCGGCTTTGACGGGCGGGACTCTGCTCTGGCGCTAAGGTTCAAAAGGAGTGACGTCGAGAATTTATCGAGCTTGCGCTCTTTCATTCCTTGAATTTACCTGCCGTGCGACCAATGGCAAATGTACATGACGAAATGTACCACTTTTCTTTGTTGAGTGGCGTTCATTTCAAGCACTAGCATTCAGGATTTTTTGAATTGAGGCTGGAGCTGTATCGGATTCATTCCGTGACCATTTGGTCCTCGAATTTCCAGATACGATCTGTACCTCAGCTAAGTGTTTTACATCCGTTAAGTCACCTCCGTATATTACCTCTTCGAGCCTCTTGTTATCGTATTTTCCACAACCCCTACCTATTCAATGGTTGCTGATGCACCAAGTGAGGGCGGAGCACCTACCGATTCGCCCCTGTTATTGCGTATACAATATCAGGGTTTTTGATAGGTGTTTGTCGTATCACGTCGTGATACGACATCCTGCTTTGGGCATTCTCCTATCTGCACGTAGCCGCGGCCCACTTCCAGGTCCCAACATACCTCCGATTATTTTGTTTCACTTCTGCTCGTCTGTTCCTTGCTCTACGTAGTTTCTACTTCCTGATCATTCTCAGACGTCCTCTTTCCACATGGTCCTACTGTCTGAGCTCTATTCCTTTCGAGCTTTGTTTGGGTTGACGAGATGATCTCCCGCCGGAACAAGTACCTGCTTTTCGTCTCAATATGTCTTGTTTTTCTCGTCTCGACATTTCGTTACCAACGCCAATTTCCAGAGCTTTCCATTTCCCCCGCAGAGAAACTGCCTCCTGCCTCGAGCCAGGAATCTCCGGACCCTCCTTCAGCTCAACCTCCGCAAGCAGGTGAAAAGCCAAAGCACACATTCACATACAAGCCAGTACCCAGTGTCATCCCAGATCCGATAATAGACAATTTTCCCCTTGCAGCAGCAGCGCACTCACCGAAAGATCTCCCTCCCATCCCACCATGGAACCAGCCACCAGCCGAGCACGTCCCAGAGAATACCCCGCTCTTCATAGGCTTCACGCGGAACTGGAGGATCTTGCAGCAAGTAGTGGTATCGTATATCACGGCAGGATGGCCACCTGAGGATGTACGTACTTCACCATCTACCAATCCAAAGCCTCACCAGCAACAAATGCCATTATGAAAAACAGAATAACTGACCCCATTAAAAACAGATCTACGTCGTCGAAAACACCGGCGTGTTCGACTCTAACGCGAAAGGGCTCCTCTCCCTACAAAACCCTTTCTTCCTAAATCACACACGTCTGCACCTCCTCGGCGTCAACATCGTCATCACACCAACCCTATTGACATTCGCCCAGCTTCAGAATTTCTACATCCATCAATCGATAGAGCGGGGTTGGAAACAGTATTTCTGGGGACATATGGATATCCTGGCATTGTCGTTCGAAGATAAGTTTGTGGTTGGAGGAGAAGAGAAGGCCGGAAACGATCAGGAGAAAGTCGAAGGGGGAGCTGGAACTGACGGCGACGTGAAGAAGAATGATGAGGAGGTGGGTAAGTATAAGGATTTCAAATCGCTGTATATGAACTGCGTACAAGCACTTCGCGAGGCGACGGTGAAGGACGAGGGGAGTGATGAGGAGAGAAGATGGGCGATGAGATGGTTCAATTACGATAAATTGGCGCTCGTGAATGTCGCTGGGTTCGTGGAGATTGGAGCGTGGGATACGCAAATTCCGTACTATATGACGGATTGCGATTTGCGTACGTTGTGTTCTCTCTCTTTTTACCCCACTTTCCAACCCCAGAGGTCCCCTCGCTAACGAGGAATGTAAACAAACAGATGCCCGTCTCAACATGGCAAAGCTGGAAATCAAAGACGCTCCAGCCGGCTTCCTGATTGATGTTGGGGAGTCAATCGATGACTTGTATACGCTATATCGTAAAAGCGATTCACCGCCCGCGACATTCGTCGATCCTAAAACTTTCGAGAAGGAGAAGAAGGAGAAGAAAGACAGTCGTGCCGCGGATACAGAAGAATCCTCCAAGGCAAACTTGCCAACTTCCGCTTCCAAGGAAGCCTGGTACACACACCTCCTCTCTCCCGCCCCTCCCTCCTCATCCTCCCCTCACCACCCGCCCAACACATCCTGGCGTGTCCCCACAGACCCCATTAACTCCCCCTCCTTCGCCAACCTCCTACACACCGCCGAAGCAATGCAACACTCCAAAGCCACCGGCTCAAAGGGCCGCAATATGTGGCAGGCACGACAGAGAGGTGGAGAGGGAGACCCGTTTTACAGGGATGCGATGGGGTTTGAGAAGGGCATTCTTATGGCGATTGAGCATGGGAGGCAGGTTTATGCTGAGAAGTGGGGGCATAGGGGGTGTGATATTTTTGACTTGGGACTTGGGCTGGAGGATGCGTGGAGGGTGGAGAAGGATTGGTAAATGAAGTTTAGGGAGGGGACGCGGAACGGGATGGGGACTCTGGAGTTGGAGGGATGTACTTGGGACTTTGAGGAGTTTGGGGTGGATTTGGATGGGATGATGATTTTCATGTCATGTTATGTAAGCTCGGATCGAGGGTTCGTGGTCATTGCCTTACCGGGGAGGAGGAAGGAGGACAGAGGGAGGGAGGCGTCAAGTGTTGGCCCATTTACAGGATATACGATATATAAGGTTTGGTCTGGTAGGAGTTGTTGAACCCAACGATCATAATCGCTCAGAAGTTTTCACTTAGAAACACGAAAGTCAAGAATAAAATAATAAGACTTAAATCTCTCTCTTTGTGTGCGCAGCTCCCTGAGCTGGTATCAATTCCCAAGTCACGGATTGAAACATTGCACGAGGTGATCAATACCGACATCCCCAAATACTCGTCGAGTCGTCGACTTGAACATATTTCTACACGATGACAAAGTGTGGCTCCCCGATGAATGGAGAATTTGTCAAAATTTCAGGCATTTATTAACTTCTCCCAACATACCAGCTAGATATCTACCACCCAGCCTAGAGATCGTGTGTGTATTTCTCGCACGTATCAACACCACTATCACTTCAAATGACTCCATCTCCATTTTCCATGTCCATTCTCTACTTCTCGCTCATTCTGCCTCTCGTTCGAAGATCCTGTCCTCATGCCTTGCTTCCTTTTAAATATACTCCTCCCTTGCCCCTCTATCTCTTCCCCTCTTCCCCTCCTCCCCTCCCCACACCCCTCCTCTTCCCCACATCTCGCATCACCCCTCTACCGCCTCCTCGGCTTCCTCTTAAACACAAACCACACCAACAGCGCCAAAAATGCAAATAAGAAAGCAAGACCGATAATGACACCCTCCGTATTACCGTTTCTGTATCGTCCGTTTGGGAATCTGCAAATCCCATCGTGTTATTACTTGGGAGGATGGTGTTGCTTGTTAGGAGATCGAGGGCTTCGAGGGGGGAGTTGGTGGTGGTGCTGGACCTAATTGGTGGTGATGAGGGTGAGGACATGGCACTTAGTTTGAGTTGAGTTGAGTTGAGTGGATATGTAGTGGAGATGTGCAATTGTAATATGGAATTTCTTGGACTTGCTTGCTTGATTGCTTGTTTGTTTGTGTACTCGTCTGTACCTAGCTAAATACTTACGACTTGCGAAGGAGCGAGGAGATACCAGATCAGGAGTGGGAATATGGCAAAGAGAAAAACGGTGTGGATGTGCGAAGCATGGATGAAGCGTGTTCGAGATTTTATGTACGTATTTGTATTTATATATATATGTGCCATGTGTATATGGGATTCGATTGAAATCTGCTTCTAGTATTGGTGAGAGTGATCTACTGATACTGTTAAGTCTGTTATTCATTTGTGCGTTTGCAACTCTATGTTGGGGATTGTTGACAATAGTCGTTTTGGTAGGGGAATAAGAAAAGTGAGTCTAAGATAGACGCATGTTTACCGATTGGTAAGGTATTGATTCAGAGGAGCGGGTGGGAGTGTATTGTTGTCTTGACTTAGTCGTGCTTGTGCTCGTGCTCGCTGCTTGGGAATCAGAGAGTAGTAAGTTTGAGCTTACGTGATTACGCACAAAGCCGAATATCAAATCTAGGAAGATTGCTTTATGTCTTGGTTTTAGGGTCTTGGGTCGGGGTTATTCTCCGTCTTGTTGTTCCAAATTGATATAGACGCCGTTTTGTGATTGTCTGTCCAGTAATGTAGATTAGTACTCAGGTACCCAACGCGTTACAGGAACGCCTTTATCACTCGCTCTTAGATGGAAGAGGGGGGGGGGGGTACGAGCAAGTCAAGAAAAGAGATTGAGGGTATCATATATAAAGATCACAGCGATGTGTTCAGTTCAGTGTGATACTTGTTGAGGCTTACGGAATTCTCATTTTGTATTTTGTATTCAATAATATCTCGCCCTTGCACCCATCAATAACCAAGCAAGCAATGCAGAATGCCATAAAGAAAATCTCCATATGTTCTTTCCCTTCCTTTCCCATCGCATAAACAATGCCGCCAAAGAGGCCTCAAAATCAAAATACGACATTGCAGAACTGCCTGAATAGATTGACGCCATTGCATGTATGCTCGCTCCCTGGCTACGCTACCTCCCGGCAGAATGCAAAGACATATTCGGGAGAAAATGAAAGTCGTGACATCGTTTCGAAATTCCCGTACCGTACAACCGATGTATGTGCTCATCTTCCATGCGTATCTACAGCCTCCCTATCAGCTCCTCTTCTCTGTTCCTCTTCTAGTACATTTTGTCAAGTGCGTCAAATCCAGCAATCAAGCGCCCCGTAATAATGCTTCATGTACAAACAAATCATGTCCTACATTCGAGCCCTACTCGATCGGTGCAAAGAACCTCGACGCCTCGATGATCTGTGCATCGTTATTCGCAAAATCCCAGCCAACGATCGTGCTTGTCTGACTACAGCAGATAATGCGACGAGCATCGAACTGCAGCTTGAACACGCGGGCCATATTAGCTTGGACGTGATGATGTCCTCCGCCGTGGTGATGATGCGGTGCTGGGGCTGGGGCAGCAGCAACTGCTGGCGCCGGCGCAGGAGCTGGTGCTTGAGTCTGAGTCTGAGTCTGAGTCTGAGTCTGTGTTTGGAGTGGCTGGATCGTGGGGAGAGGAGTTGATGATGATGAGGTTTGGGTGGCTTGTAAGGGGTGAGAAGGACCGGATGAGGATGATGAGGTGTGGGTTGTTGTTACGGGAAGGGTGTTGTGCCATTGCTGGACCATGTTGTGCATGGCTGATGTTGATGTGCCAGGTTGAGAGAGCGATGTGGAAGGCCCGGCAATGGGGGGTAGTTGCCCTTGAGTTTGCCGTACGTCGTTGACCAGGTTGGTCATGATTTGTCCCTCCGTAGGGGAGAGGTTGTGGATGGTGAGCATGAGGTGGTCGTGATTGAGTAACTGAGGATGGGTTATTAAGGCTTGTCGTAAGGCCGGTGGTCCTTGAGGGACGGTGGTTTCGATCAGGTGCCGATAGAATTGGTCGCTACCAGGCGCGAAAGGTTGAACTGGAGCATCAACATCGATTGATGGCGTGGCATGTGATTGTACTACAGGTTGAGGAGATTGAACTGGCTCTGATTCGAGGGTCCTAGATGCTGATGCCGCAGCTTCTTCTTGACGAAGAGTATGCTGAGCTCTCCATACACCCTCTTTGTCTCTTCGCCAGATAATGATTGTCTCGTCATATGACCCAGAAACTATGCGGCCAAATCGGCCACCTCCACCTCCTGGTGGTAGCTTGGCGCCGTACGCGGTAATGTCTTCCGGTCTCCGCGATCCGGCATTTCGAGGTCGGCCTCGCTGTAAATAGACTGTTCGAGGAATTGCTCCTGAATCCACAGCTTTAAAATACTCGTGATCAATAGCTCTGGCATCCTCCTGATCCTCCTCGGCACTGTACGGCAGATCGCCGAATCCGGCTTGAACAGTACGGACCAAGTTCGTATGGGCTCTAAGACTAGCAACTTCCAGTCCAGACTCTTTATCAAACACTTTGACTTCGTTGTCACTACTTCCACTAACGATTCGACGTCCATCGTATTGCACGCATGCAATGCCCTTGGTGTGTCCAATCAAAGTACGTGTACAAGTTTGTTCTGGCCAGTTCCATACCTTTACGGTACGATCTCCAGAAGCAGATACAACCTCGTCGCCGTGAATCTGTACGGCATTGACGGCAGCGCCATGTCCTTCCAGGCACCCAATCATCGAATAGGCAGGTTTGGTTGGCAAGCCCGCACTTGGAGCAGGATTGTAACCATAGTTATTGAGAAAGGTCGGAACTGGATGAAGCACCCCAGAAAACCCTGGGTAGCCCAAGTCACCTGCATTCAAGTCCCTTCTGTTGAAGACTTTGATCGTCTTATCCTTGGAGCAAGTCACCAGGACCCTCTTGTCGAATCGGACATTCAGAACTGATTCTCGGTGTGCTTTCCGTAGTCGCTGAATCACCTGCCCGGTCGAGAACTTCCACAAAACTATTGTCGCATCACTACTTCCAGATACGATCAAGTCTTCTTCTGGGTCTGCATCAAACTGGAGGCACAAGACTGAGCCCGAGTGTGCCCGCAATGGTGGTCGAATCAGTCTTCTAGTATCCAGATCCCATATCCTGAGTGTCTTGTCTCGACTTCCACTGACCAGGTATTTTCCCGAGTGTTGAATGGTGTAAATGCATTCTTCGTGTGCTTCCTCCGGATGGGCTGGGTGTGGCAACTGGAAGTTTATGTATTTCTCGTTTTCCCAATTTGCTTCCAAGCGTCGTCTTTGCGAATAGAGATACTGCCAATTTAACTTTCTTCTCTTGTCCGACGGGTCCTCGACCACTAGTGATGATATGTTTGTCAAAATAGGTGCAGTGGACCCGGTCGATGTGCGATTGCTGGATCTACTCGGCGCACTCTTTACAGACTTGGCTGGAAATTGCGAGGTTCTTGAAGACGAGGGTCGAGGGGAGAGCATTGGCACATCAACATCTCCCCTAGTAGATAGAGGTTCTTTCGTCATCTGGCCCCCAAATATTGATACCTGCTTTGGCCCTACATCTGCATCTGGCATTTCGGAATCGCCATCTGTTTGGAGACTGGGTAGGATCCGTTGAGGTGTCGCTCGTCTCTTGCTCGCGTGTTCGTCATCGGTTTGGCCACTGGGTCTTGAGCGTTCCGAACTCATGGAGCCTAGATTCAACGAAGCCTCGAAGCGCTCTACCTCCGATCTGATCACCCTGAAGCCTTCTAATATGTATAGCTGTTCCCACAACTTCCTGTCCATAGCCAAAGCCATCCATTCTCGCGAAGCCCGAGCGGTGTTGATCAGAGATGCTGGGTCGAGGAAACCAAGAACTTTCAAGCATACCTCCGGAGGCAGATACTTGAAGAAGTTGATGTAGAGACGAGGTCGTAATCTGCTGACAATGTCCGCAACTTGGGAAGTAGGTAGGTGGGAAATGATGTTCATCACATATTCTACCATTGTCAGCCTCGCGTTCAACAGTCTCCGTGTCATTCTGTCTTCTCAACGTACCCGTTCTTTCTACCGCTGACATACTCTCTACCCATGGAGGCAGAGTTGCCGAACTTCCAATGGTCAAGGGGTCTTCGCTATAGCCCTCATCCTGAGGGGATCCCTCGTAGGCAGTCATGTTGCCCGCCATGATTTAGGGTGACGATGCTGACCGAGGTTGGTCGACTTCCAGGTCCAAAGCCACGGTAGGATTGATCCTTTGGCAGTGCGCAAACAATATTCACTCGAAATCCAGCACAAACTGGTGAATGAGGCTGAGGCTGAGGCTGGATGTTTGGCGTGGATGTTGTGGACGTGCTCAATCAGGCACCTCTCGTTGTTGTCAGGCAAATGCAATCGAGAAGGCAAGGTATCGCCTATCTGGATGTCGCCAATCAGAGACGCGCTAAGCCTGTGGCACCGGAGGTCAGACAATTTGGGGGCCGGGGAGAGGTCGGCAGTCGCAGCAGCACGATGTTGATGCAAGAAAGAGAATAAGGTTGGCATGTATTTGAGCGATGGGACTCATGGGAGAGGTTGCGGTTTGAATCTGAATGGTTTGTGGGCGCAGAGGTGTATGACGATGGCCAACCCACCTACCTTACTTTAGGGTACCAAGTTTCCCCAGTCAACAGCACGTCAAAACAGGCTTGTATTTATTACTCTGGCTGGCGGCGACATGCATATTGACAGTGACAGCAACGGTGACAGGACGCCAGGATGGGTATATCGCGGGCATTAAGCTTATCTTATCCTATCCGCCGGGAAAGGTTGATGGGATGTCAACAAGTGCCGCTGTCTTGACTTGTCTTGGTCGCCCTAACCCGCAGACGGAAGGCAGAGCAGTTCCAGATTAGGGGTCAAAACAACTGGAGAGGAGGAAGAAACAAAGGGGGAAGTGCACGAATAGAGTGGGGTGCGGACAGGACAGGTACCTTGGTACCTTACCGAGTGGCAGTCGGAGCAATGCTCATGGCTTGTCCAGTGGCATGAGAGAGTGAATTATACCGTGCTGTGAGAGGTTGGAATGCTTCCCTCATGGTGCCAGCCTGAGACACAGAGACTCGAGACGAAGCAAAAGTGAAGGGGGAGGAACGAAGGGAAGGGGATGGAGGAGGGAGGAGTGGATATGAAGTGGATAATCGATGCCCCGAGTGGATTTTGGGCAGGATGGAGAGGGAGAGACAATGGAACTTCCTGCCATTCAGGAGCGACAGGATGCCCGGAGGGATTTCAGGATAGGATGGAATGGCCCGCCGGTAAGGTAGGGTAGGTACGGAAGTACCTAGGCAGGTAAGGTATGGAATTCAGGAGGCAGAGCAAGCGAGACGAACCACAGCACTCAAAGACCTTCTAGGGCCTGGGCTGCTACTGCTTAAAAGTACAAGTATTCCTGCTGCCCAGTGCCTGCCTACAGGCTACAGTACACGCTTCACGGTACGCTCCTGCTGCCGTTGCCGCCTCCCTCCCTTGAAAACAACCCCCATCCCATCCCATGCCGACCAACCAGGCCCAAGCCCAAGCCCCAAGCCCAGTCCAGTCCTAATCTCGATCTGCGACTCCGACCCATCTACTGACCTAACTAACTTCCCCTACCCTACTGTACCCTACCCTACCCTACCCTACCCTACCCTCAACACCACATCGCAATCTCCATCCCCATCACATCCTATACTATACACATCCTCGACTCCATGCAAATGCACTTTTGAATGCCGAACTTACATTTCGTCTACTTCAACCTTCGCGATCTTTGTTCATGTCCTCGGGCGGCGTTGCCACTCACATGGCGCAGTCTCATGGACCCCTCTCCAGGACCAACACCGCGCCTGTCTTCAACACCACTCGAAGCGCCAACAATGGCCTCCCGGGGTTAGGTCACACCATGAGCCACAGTTCGCGATCTTCCCAACTCTCTGGGTCTACGGCCTATACATCTGCCTCCTCGACATCTCTCTCGTCCATGTCCAGCTCGGCCACACTCGTACCACCACCACCCCCTCCAACCCAGATGGCCCAGAATGGCGGAAATGTCGTGGCGACGAACAACATCATAAACCAACGGGCTGATGCATCGAGGTCTCTGTACCAAATATGTGTAAATCTGCGGCAGAGATTGGCGACGGTGCCGGATTTCGATGCCCACTTGAATGACTCGGACTCGGAGGATGAGGGGGAGGATATGGACCCGGTATCATCGCTGTGGAGGTGTCTGCGGAAGGGGACTCCGTTGATGACCATATACAATTCTTTGAAGCCGCCGGAGCCATTAAAGATTGATGAGAAAATACCAGAGGCAAAGAGGCCGAAGATTGCGGCCTTCAAATTCGTAGAAGCATGTTTAAAGGGGGATCTGAAACTGCCTCCTGGGGAGTGCTTTTCCTTGCAGGATTTATTTGGTGACGATACGACGGGTTTCGTAAAGGTGCGTAGTGAATCTTCCGTTTGGAAATGCTGCCCTTGAATACCTCGAAGTACTGCTGTTAAAGAATTGCGGTGTGCGATTATTCACAGCCCACACTCTTCACTTGACCCGACTTCTGAATCCTGCTAATCAACAATCAGGTCACCCAAGTTATAAATATTGTTCTCGATGTCGCAGAGCAGAAAGGAAACCTCCTCACATCCGAAAAGAACGACGCGGTACCAGCAGCTGCCATGGCAGGATCCCAGATGAGCTACAGAGACCATGTTGTGCGAGAACTTGTGGATACAGAGCGGAAATACGTTCAGGATTTGGAGAATCTCCATGAGCTGAAGAAGACAATAGAGCAGAAGGGGGTGATACCGGGGGACGTTGTGCACGACATTTTCCTCAACATTAACGCGATATTGGATTTTCAAAGGAGGTTTCTCATCAAGATCGAGACTACAAATTCCCAACCAGACGACAGGCAGGAATGGGGGCTTCCGTTCACCAACTACGAAGAAGCATTTGGGATCTACCAGCCCTTCATCGCAAACCAGAGGAAGGCAGCAGCAATTGCCAAGAGGGAATTCGACAAGATTACATTGGCAGAGCACCCTGTAGTTGAGGACTTCAATACCCTTGACGGATTTCTCCTCAAACCCATGCAACGCCTGGTCAAGTACCCCTTGTTGCTGAAGGTATGGTATTGAGACATTCAGGATCCGGATCAAGCTTACCTCTCTTAGGATTTACGAGATAAAACTGGCGCAAATGACGAGACGAAAGCAGATCTGACCGCTGGAATCGAAGCATCGAACAGAGTCCTTATGCAAGCCAACTCAGCCGTTGACCGAGAACTTAGGGCAGAAGCGTTGGAAGACTTGTGTGCACGGGTCGATGATTGGAAGAATCATAGGGTCGATCATTTTGGGGATCTGCTACAGCATGGGCATTTCCCTGTGGTGACGGGCAAGAGCGACGTTCAAAAAGAAGTACGCCCCCTTTTTAGTCTTGTTCAGAATTTGTCTTCACTCGGAGAGATGAGAGCATCGTTGGATTCGAAGCGCAAGGCGACTTTGCATTCAAGGCAGCGCTCATTTACCAATCAGAGCACAGCCGTCAGTGGGAGCTCAGTCACCAGTCCGAGCTCCCTCAGTACGCATTTTCCTAGCCTGACCTCTTCTAGTCAAGCTGATGAGCAGCTTGACGAGGAGGGCTCGAAACGCAAGGCGTCTTTGTCTTTGTCTTCTAGATTGCGATCATTTACGAATCAGAGCACCCTCACAATCCAAAGCTCGTTCAACAGTCAGAGCTCCCCAACAAGTCAGATTGATGAGTTTGAAGAGGGCTTGCCGAGGCGCAAGGCGACCATCTCCTTGCAACACTCCCGACAGAACTCATTTACCAACATCGGTGAAGATATTGAGGAGGAGCCCTCGGAGATCTCTTCAGAGCGGGAAGCAGTCTCTCTTGACAAACCAGCTTCTGCGAAGGAAGACCTTCGCGATGCTGAAGATGCATCGGATCACTTCTTTGCGAACATGCTCTTTCATCAGTTTACTGGCAACAGCCCAGTTACAGGCGAACCTTTCTTTGCAAGTACATATGCTGACGAAGCGGGCATCATTTGCCCACATTACGAGCAGTATACGATATACCTTTTCGAGAGAATCCTTCTTTGCTGCAAAGAAGTCAATCCCAACAAATCGAAGGACAAATTAATGGGGGCCCAGAAAGATAAGAAGGACAAGAAAGACAAGAATAGAAACAAGGAGCCAAACAAGAATGCCAAGCTTCAACTCAAAGGGCGGATCTTCATGACCAATGTGACGGAGGTCATGTCGTTGGCAAAGCAAGGTAAGTAACAGCTAGATATTTCAGTAAGCTGGGCTAACCACAACATAGGCTCCTATACCGTTCAAATCTTCTGGAAAGGAGATCCTGGAGTTGAGAATTTCATCATCAGATTCTCGAACGAGGAAACTATGCGGAAATGGTATGAAGGGGTTGATGGGCAACGGAAAGCTCACGCCAGTTCTATTCAGACCGGAAGCAGTCCAGATGCACCACCAGCGGACTTTGCATGGATGCGAGATCAAACTGCTCCCATCCCCAATCCCTATGCTCAGCAAGACGACGAGGATGAGGAAGATGAGTATAGCTTGCCTCAATCGGCACCAATACCAAATTCCACGTATCCAGGACCTGTTCCTGGCATGGCTCGAAATGCTTCCAGCACGAGTCTTCGATCAAGAGCTACGACGGGCGATAGTGGCCCATCACTTGTCAGTATCGCAAGGGCACCGCCACCTCGCTTCCCGATGGGTGGGCTACAGAATCCACCCCTTAGCCTGCAAACACAACTCGCGACTCAGATGCCTTCCCCCAACCAAAGAGGAGGAGACTCCTACTTCTCTCCGGTTGCAGAGTCACCGGCATCCTCAAGGACAAGCACAACTTCCTCGATGTTCCCCTTCCCACGACAAGGTACGCCGCAAAGTGGATGGGAACCGGTTGATTACAATAGGTATACCGCACCTGCAGGACCTCGGGCACCTTCAAGAGGCAGCCAAAATCCTCCTGATGCATATCAGATGAATGGCCGTACCCCACAACGGCCTTCCCTTCCCGCCATGGCATCACAGTCCGCCCAGCAGACTGCAGCACAACAAAGGAGTCGTTCTTACAGTACTCCAGATATCAACGCTCAAAATGGAACTCGACGACTGCCTAACGGGTCTATCAGTGGTCCAGTGCCAGCTGTTCCGGGCATTCCAGCACATCTTCATCCAGCTTACGACAACGGAATTCCTAGGTCTCAAAACAGCTCTCCAAATGGACTGCCGATGAGATCAAATACCCAGTCTCCTGGTGCACAAAGGGAGCGGATGCAGCAGAATTCGCAATATGCGAATGCGCCACAATATGCGCGAAGCAATACAACCCAGTTTCCATCAACAATGCAGGACAGCCGAGCAATGTCGCCTCCTCTCGGTAGCGCAATGCCTGGTGATAGCGACATGGGGCTTCCTACTCAACTGAAGGTCAAAGTCAACTGCAATGATAATTATGTTACCCTTGTAGTCGCATTCAACATTACCTATCAGTCACTTGTCGATCGCATCGATGCTAAAGTAGGAAGATTTTCCAACAATGCCATCGCTCAGGGGACCATGAGACTTCGATATCGGGACGAGGATGGAGATTATGTCACCATCGAATCGGACGACGACATTCAGATCGCATTCCAGGAATGGCGCGAGGCGCAGAAGCAACAATACCACCAAGGACAGCTCGGAGAAATCGAGCTTTTCTGTCTCAGCGTGGATAACTAGCATTTCGATTCAAAAGAAGGAAGACGTATTTTCGGCGCTGTTCTCTTCTGCATGGGCTGGCGGTGCATTGCAGGTGCGGGAAGATTTATCATCTGGACCACCATACCACAACTTAACATTACTCTTCCAACATACCCCTTTTTAGCATTCTCGGGGTGGAGAGATACGACGACATATGATATTTGCAGTTTTTGGTTTTTCCTTGGGAACAGGACATGACATTGGGAGGAGTGTTGCACTGCGTTGGCCTGGCCTGCTTTGGCTCTCTTTGCTTTGTTTTTGACCCAGTCCATTCGTTGACATTTTTGAATTTTTGAGAGTTTTGAAAGATTGATATCAGATAGTGCAAAGGGGTGTTTGGCTTCTACGAGGGCGTTATTCAAGGGCGTTGTGTTTTTTCCTTCTCTTTATCTTTCAGGATCCTCTTTCTCTTCTTGGTTGGGTCCATTTCTCTGGCGCCAAGCATTCTCGATTGCCTTACGCTTGCGTTATATCGTGGTCGGCGACGAACTTGTGCATGAATTTACCCCTGGTTGATGGATGGATGGACGGTGGCTGGAAGGATATAGGAGCAAGGGAGACGGGGATGGACGAGTGAGCCGACACGTGAGCGAGAAGCGTCGACATATCTGTCTGTTCGTGTTGACCGAAGATGGTACGAAAGCTCGCTGAGAGAGTCGAGATATCGAGGGACGGACAGATGGCGAACCACACCCAGCGAGAAGGAGTTCGCGATGTAAACTCGTTGGGATGGAAGTCGTACCTATGCACCCACGCGCGAGCAGGGTAGATATCTACCTGCCTGGCCACGCCAGCTTGCCAAGTACTTAACGGGGCAGAGGAATTACCAAGTCAAGACGAGATGGGGGAGAAAGAGATAAGAGAGGGCATAAGAGACGACAAGAACATTAGAGATTTAAGATGTATGGAGGGTTGCAGGGATGGGTGGATTGGCTGCGAAAGAGCGAGCGAGCATTGATGGAGCTAGAACTGTCACCGATAGATGGGACTATGAAGGACTGGTTAGCCTTGCTATCGTGCATGGGAATGAAAGAGATATGGATTCTTTGATCATTTGAAAGTTCTATGAGTGATGTGATATACTGTGATATGCACTGATTGATTTTTGAGATGTGGTAATATTATCATGGTAAAGACTGCTCCAAAACAAGAAATTCACCATCTCATTCTCCGCCAATCCAACAGATTTCCGACCTCTATCCATTCTCCTGATCTGGCTGGTTTAGACATCTGATGTTTTGATATTTTGATGTTTGATTTGAGAACTTTCAATTCTAATGGGACTCCTGCAGGAAGAGAGTGAGTGAACCCCTCACTTTCCTTCCCTTTCTCCCTCCTGCCATGCGCCTGCGAATCAAATACACTACTCCTGCAATGCCCGCCTGCCCATTCTTTCTCTACTTTGTACAAACAGTGGTGATATACAGATACATAACAAAACCATGCCATCCTTCGCCATGCCATATGCCAACTACATCCCCACCATCTCCTCTCCATCTCCATCCAACTTTCCCTCCCCTTCCATCCCTTACAATTCTCCATCCCATTTGCAGGAACGGCATGGAATCTGGAGTGTTTGACTGATAGATACGGTGATGCGATGCGAAAGGAAGGACGTCCGGAATCGAAATTCGATATTCGATTCGATAGGGGGAAATGAATGTGGGCTTTACTTTACTTCCTCTTTCGCGGACCGACGATGTTGGGGTACATGCGGGAGAGGTGGTGGTTGATGGTGTTTTTCTTTTGGGATTTGGGTCTCTGTGAGGACGCGCGGGCCTCGTTAGCACAGTCCTCAATCTAGCACAATGTCCAAATTGCCAAGGAGGATGGGAGGGGCGGACAGTAGGAGAAGACGAGGAGAGACGAGAAGAGGTAGACGTACAGGTGTATCCATACAAGCTCGTAATTGCGTCTCGAAGGCTTGACATCCGGCTGCGGTGTACCCGGAGGATGCCCAGCATGCTGTTGAGAGGAGGATGTCAGCTTGTATCCTCTAAAGATAATTGTGAATCTGCGACTTGATGTCAAATTTGCGAAGCGCTCTGTTGTGGAGATATCCCCATGTGCTCTGGCTCTGCTGGAGTAACAACCAGTATTCCAGTTCCCCTCACTGCGTCTCCCTCTCCTCCATACCATCGATAGAGCTCGAGTTGAAGCTGTTCTCAGTTCCGCCACTCCATATGCCTATTCCCAAGTCCTTCGACCTTCCAATTACTGCAGGTCTAAAGTCCCCGTCCAATCCAATGCCATCCCCAGCTTCTTGGTACCTTTTCCAATCTCCCACCGTCCATCCCCGACTCAAGCTACACATAGGAGAGGTCATTGAACTACTTACTCAGAACTGAACTCATGAGCGCCAAACACGGATTCGCATCTGCCTGGTTCGGGCGTCGTACTCGTAGTTTTGGGAGGGGAGGGAGGCGCATCGGCTGCAGCGCTGTGCTAACGGATCCTTTCTTTGGTGGTGGCATTGTGATCTCTTGCGTTCGTTTGCTGTGTTGTATGGAAGGCAAAGACTGGGGGCGATGGTCGCTATACGAGCCGGTGTAACTACTATAGTGTAGTTGTGGTTTGCGAGAGAAGTCGTTGACCTTGACACTGAGATGTGCTGTTCGATACTGTGGAGTTGAAAGAGCTTCAATAATTTAGACGCTAAGGAGAATCAGGTTAGTGAAGTGACATGGGTGGGTCCCTGAACGAAGCTAAAATCCAATGTAAACAAACATCGCCCAAGCTTCTGAATTCTATGATCGTGTGCCCGCCCACTCATCCTTACGACACAGCACAGTGTAGCGAGTGAGAAACGATACTAATACAGCAGCACAGGAAGCCAATATTTGTTTCATGCGCAGTTTACGAGTTGGATTTGATATTCGACTTTTTGATTGAGAGGGGAGGAAAGCTGCGATTGGGACGCGCCGCGCATTGAGGATTTTGATTTGAGGGATTGGATACGAGAGGATAGGATAAGAGAGATGGAAATGGAAGGAGGAAACGTTGAGGGGACAGGGGAGAATTGGTTCGTTCTATACTTTCTTTGCTGATTCCTGTCCCCGGGAATCAACAGACAACCCAAAGAAGCCCACACATCCTAACAAACTCCCATCACAGGTCCATCTACCGCGACACCTTCACACCCTCTACCCTCTCACACACCAGCAAACATAAACCAAAACCAAAACCTTGGGAACGCGCCCCCGTCCCCGCCCACGCACCGCGTCTAGCAGGCCAGAAAATCTGGAAGAAAGCTTCATCACTAAACACCACCACCTCCTCTTCTCTCGCTCTAGCAGATAAAGAGAATGCCGTGCAAGCAGCCCTTGAACTCGAGAAAGGGGGTATGGGAGCTAGGAAGCGGAGGCGTGGTGTCGGAGCTAAGCAGAATATCGCAGAGGCGAAGTGGATGGTTGTTGATGGGGCAGGGGTGGAGAGGTCTGTTGATGGTAGAGAGGGGAATGCGATGGGTGGAGTGAGTCCAATGAAGGGCGCTGGCGTACTGAAGGATGAAGACGCGTTTGTGGTGCCGAGGAAGAGGACGAATGCTAATCATATGATTACGCCGCGGAAACCATTGCGCAGTATAGAGAATAGCGTTGTTGCGCCTGTGCTGGAGGTTGGACAGAACCTGAGTCCGATGAAGGAGGTGAAGAGTCCTGCGAAAAGCCCAGCAAAAGGCGTGAAGGTGGCACTTAACGACCTCGATCGGCAGGGCACTGAGAATGCAGACAAGGAGATGGTGAAGCCGAGACGGAGGAAGTCGATGCGGAAGAGTAGGAGGCTTACGACGAGTGATTTGGTGGAGGAGACTACGGAAGAGAGAAGAGGCTCTTTTGTGTTTGGCAAAGTGGGAGGGGATGCTGAGGTCGAGACTTTCTCTGGTGTTGTGGCGCCGCTTGAACAAGCTGGTGGACAGTCCGAGGTGACTTCTGCCAACGTCGAGCAATGGGCTGAAGCAGAAGCTGTATCGCCTGTTCTTGAAGAAGCTACTGTTACTCTGCCAGTAGAAAAGACTTCTGAAAGTCAAGAGACTGTCTCTGCCGAACAGGAAGCGGATGCAGAAGAGAACATAGCGCCAGAAGTTACTCTATCCGAGCAAGATGAAGAGCTTCAGCATGAGGCCCCTGATCAGGCGGAGGAACAAGACAATGTTGCTGACATCGTTGAGTCCAGAGACGATGTTGCATCGAAGACCGAGAGGTCCTTAAGTGCCGTGAATGCGGAGCTTGATAGACTATTTGGAATTGTTCCTGTTGTTGACGTTTCAACCACTGAAAGTCCGCAACTCGAGATCATCGGAGAACAAGCAGTTGAGGCAGCAGCCGAGTCAACAGATATTCAGCGTGTCACTTTCGAGTCTTCCGAACTGGACGCCATCTCAGAACAACCACCTCAAACCCCTCTCAAGACTTCGCAACTTCAGTCAGCAGTACTCCAGCCAACGGAATCCAATATGGCCACCATAATCTCTCCTGCCAAGTCAGTGGGAACTCCAAGGTCGAGGAGGAAGACCCCTCAGCGAAGTGCTACGAGGAGAAGTACCCGCACTAGTCGGTCTAGTCGTGCCAGTTCTTTGCCTCGAGAAGAGATCTCTGTTCAGGCTGCGACAGTAGTAGAAGTCACAACTTCAGAGACTGTGAATGTTGCGCTCTATATCGATAGTCACGCTATTGACTCAGTCTCTCAAGACTCAGATGTCAAGGCAGCATCCGAGGTTGAACAAGATGAAATCGTCGAGAAGGCTAATAACATGGCTATCGAGCAAACTTCCTCGTACGATGAACAGCTTACGGACAGCAATACCCTGGACGAGATCCTTGACACAACAAAGGTTGTGGAAGCTTCTGTGGACGCAGAACCTGAGCCGGACAGTATTCCCACAGAGGACAATGAGCACAAAATGTCCGCTGTTAAGGTACCCGAGAGGCATGATGAAGTCGAAAGAGGCTCAACGGAGCAGGAGTCTTGTGATGAGCAACTACGACTGGAAGTTGAGATCTTTACGCCTAAGCGCAAGGGTTTCAAAGCGAAGTCTCATTCCCCCATAATCCAGTCACTACAAGATGTACCTTCTTCGGAAGATATCTCAGAAGAAGCAGCGGAGACTTTTGAGCTCATTGAGCCTGAGTCGATCACTACTTCCGAGTATGCTCCTTGCAGTCCACCTGACGAGGCATCTGAAGAGCTTCATGAGTCATCCACACCAGACCCATCTACAACAGAACTCACAGAGACCATCTGCGAGAACGCTCCAGTTGCTGTCTATGATCATGATGATACGGATATGCTTCGAAACTTCCTCTCCAAAGTCAAGGCCAATAAAGCTGCCAAAGCAAAGACATCGATTCCAAAGAGAAAGCGATCTCTGCCACATTCGCCTCTTCAAATCCCTCTGGAGGCCGTCGACGCTCCATCATCGCCTGGCTCGCCAAAGGCCAAGGATGAATTTGACGTCAATCTACCGGAAGCTTCACCCAGCAAACGCAGAAAGCGTAGTGAGCCAATCCAGGAGGCTATTCCTCAAGAAGGAGATGTGACTGAGCCGCGATCTATCAGAAGAAGTGGACGGACTCGACTCCCAGTCAAGGCAGCACCAGCAGCGCCAAGCTTCATTCCAGTTCGTCGACTTGGCCAAGATGGAGACAGTACCGTAACGCTCCGCCGCAACGAAGAGAAGGAACTCGCAGCTCTCACAAAAGTCAATACTCGCAAGAATAAAGGCGGTGCTGCCCATCCTGCTGATGTCCTCGCTAAGAAAGCAGACGAGAAAGAGGACCCAGCAGTTCGGCAACGCGCTCTCAAAGAGGTCTTCGATGAGAAGAGCTACAAGCAGAAGCTGAACAAGAAAGGAAACACTGTTGTGTGGGCAGAAGAGCTGGCGCAGTTCCAGACTGAGGAGGGAAAGAAGATCGTCCTTGCCAGCCTTCCTGAGAAGGATGGAAAGAAAGAGGGAAAGAAGGTCTCAGTTGCGGAGAAGGAGCCTGAAAGAGAGAAGGAGAAGCCTATCCTGCCTGGCGATGAGAGAAAATCTGTCTCTGTCTCTGCTTCATCGACGCCGAAGGTTAAGGTTGGAATGAGAAGTAAGATGACTCTCGGAATGGCTGCAAATGGAACACCTGCTCCGAAGAGACGGATGAGAGGTCGTTCTTGATGGTGAACAAGGGAGAATTCCGACTGGTTTTGTTCTATTCTGTTTTCAATTCCGTGCATGTGCATGGAGGAGCGTTCCAGATTTTCTTGATTACGTCGTTTGGTGTTGAGGATTGGGAAGGGTCATTGCAATTTGATTTGTTCCATTTGATTCTTTAGCATTGCTGTGCGGGTGCGGAGGTTGCGGGTGCGGTTGCGGGTTGGGCGGGAAAGACTCCAAATCATGGGGAAGCGGGAGCGGGAGCGGATCTTAAATAGCTCGCTCGTTTGCGGTTGCTTGATTGGAGAAATAGTGTGAATTGAAGCATTGCCTGTGGAATTTTCCAAATGCGTACATTCTGCTGTGTGCCTGTCTCTAATCGTTACTTCAAGGCTGTTTTATTCTCCTTCGTTGCTCAGAATTAAGAAATGTTGCTGGCATATCCCAGAACCATCGTATCTGAACCAACCATTGCCTCTTACCATCCAGCTGAACGACATTGAAGCGCTCGTCAAGGCTCAGACACCACGGTACGGAGAAACAAAATATCAATGAAATCGCACGAGCCTCTCCAACTTCCAATCCATGTTTTCTCTTCAACAAATTCGAGACCAATAAAACAATTTCCTTGCGGAAGTACCTCCGTTCACCACCTCCTGCCAACTTTTCCAACATGTCAAATCGCCAGCCACCCGCACCCGGCTTCTCATCAGCCTGTGCCGCTGCATGCAATGCGCCGATGAGGCGAAGCACGCGAGACCATTTTCTTCCGTCTTCGAATCGAGATGAGGATGAGATGTGAATCAGAATGAGAATGTGCATGTGCATGTGCCGCCGGCCGCAGGTACATAAGCCGCAATCTCTTCATGTACGATTGAGGCCTCATACTATCCATCTAGAACGTGCTACGAAATACGAGAAACGAGCAGAGTATAACACGGTGTAGAGCAAGGTACGTAAGCAGGAAGGCAATGAAACAGGAAACAGGGTTGGGAAGAGGAAATACGGGGTGGAATCAGGGCAAATCAGCTGATCGTTTTGGACCCGATGAAGTGGTATCGCTATCACTATCACGTACTTCTGCGACGGAGGCGAGTGTGACTGTGTGAGTGATCGATCAGTGAGCCCTGGCCCTGCTGGAAGAGGACAAGGATGATTGATGAACGGACGGGCGGACGGCTAAGGCGCGTAATGGCCGTTTACGGATTGAAAGGTAGGGGATGGAATGAAGAATGGAAGTGAGGCATTTAATTGTTGTTGGTTTCGACAGTGTGCGGACATAAGGATGGTATTGGGAGTCGGGAGAAGCTGAGGTGGTACTCGGAGTCGGGGTTGGGGTTGGGGTTTTGGCTTTTTTTTTGGTTTGTTTGTTTTTAGACGAGACGACAGACAAGAAAGACATGCCGTTCACTAACCCGGATCTCGATGTTGGTTGACTGACTGGTGGAGATGTGATATGTGATGCATGGAATTGATATTATCAGTGTCACAACCTAGACCAAGATATGAACACCCTTTCAAGGGTTTTCGATGCTAGTCGTCGCCGCCTTGCATGATTAGAATTCCAAAGACCTGCCCTGCGCTTCGGAAGTCGGGGCTCGCTTGTATTTAAAAGCAAGTGATTACCATTTCGATTACTCACAAAGGGTCTGGAAACCCTGACGTCTCGCTACTTGACTTTTTTGGGGAAAGCTTTAGACCTTCGGGGAGGATATGCTTTCCTCTGGGAATCATACGATGATGTGCCTCTGCATGCGTGCGGAGGAACCCTTGAAGGTATGTCGAAGGAAAGATTCATGCCTTGCATGCAGGTGCGATGTTATTTGAGCCCTGTCGGATTTTTCCGAGAGAGTCAGGATGCAATGCAGTGCAGTGCAAGGCGAGGCAACGCAACTTTGACGTCTGCATATGCAGTTGGGCAGAAGTACTGCGTGGTAGGGTTCGGATGGTGTAATATACGTTGAGCCTTGCATTGTTGGTGATCGTCTGTACATGCGTGCGTGTAAGTACGCAATTGCTGAACATTGGATATAAGTGTTTTGTTGGTTATTTCTTATTCGTAGTGGATGGAGGTACGTACCGTTCATCCGAGCAACAGATGTTTGGAATTTGTACCAGGAGTAAACAAACCAAGATGGCAGAAGATAGAAGGGTGTGCATGTCCGGAAATGCCCCAACTTTTCGGCCGAAGATACCGTCAAGACTTACTCAATCTACTGACTTTCGATTTGGATGTTGTTCCCCCTCTGATATCAAACCTTGTGTTGACATTGAGTAAACACCTATGCGGACAATTTTCGGCTTTGTCTTTGGGTACCATTGGGCTTCAAAACCACGACTCGTACGAAATGTAATTGAAGCAAGACAAGAGGCTGTACATTTTGTTGTCTCAATTCCATGTCTCCTCTGGTTGCAGCATCAGACGTACCTACTAGCCTCTCCAGACTTCAAGCCTTCTAGAAACCAGATCCACCGTCTTCGAGCGTAACCTCGCACTCATGCCATGATCTTCAGTCTGCATCCTGCACTCCATCCCCCATGAACTTGAGGGGAGGGGAGGGGAGGGGAGGGAAACGGTTGCTGATTGGGGAATGTACGGAAAGCTTCGTTAGCATTGCGTAGTCGAAAGTATATTTTGCTTTGATCGATGGCTGGACCGTGAGTTCGTACCAAAAGCGAAGATCACACAGCGGAGAGTCGAGAGTGCGAATGACCGAAATTTGCAAACTCTATTTACCTGGTCGATTTATAGATTTCGTTTTTGGTTGGCTGGCTTGGGTACTGATGTTTAATGTCCGAAAGGAAGGTTCAAGACGTAGCAGGGGAGTATTCCTCTCTGTCTGTGGGTGGGTTTTGTCTGGTTGGTTCGTTCGCATCGACTGTCGGCTTTGTAATTATTATCTATCTTGTGAGGATTTGATAAGAAGATCTTGAGGTCGGCCTTCTTGTGGCCAGACTGATAGAAATCGGGATTTTTGAGAGTCCGTTGCGCTTAGATGTGAGCGGGCTGGTCGGTGTGTATTTGCCTTTTTGGTCGCCCCTCCTCTGGCCATGGCTGAGAAGCAGGAAGTTTCGTTTTGTCTTTCTTAGCTATCTCCTACCCCAGCTATCTAAGGGTCGGTGTCCTGTCATGAAGCTTCGTGAGCGCGTGTTTGGTAAGGTCAGGGTTCACGGCACTCAGCACAAGGGCTCCACGATCGCTGTTGTTTGATTGTTTACCTCTGGCACCTCCTTATCTGGGAGATCTTGGTTGTGCACTTTTGACTTTTGGGAGGGGGAGGAGTAAGAGGACGTTGCATGGCCCCACGTCTCAACGTTTTGTCTGGATCGTACCGAGCCTTTGTGGGCCGCTGGCCTGGTGATCTCCTGACGCTGGAGGAAATTTGAGTTCATGAAGAGAGCTTTGAAACTTGTCCTTGCTTTGTCAAGCACAAGCGACCAACCCCCACGCTGATGAGACCTTGATGGCCTACCGTCAAGCCACGCTCACCGTCGCTTTGGACATTTTCGCATGATTGCACTAACAGATTGGGAGTCGATCAACTGACTTTGGGTGAGAGTATCAGATGCAGACTAGTCTTTTCAGCGCATTTATAATTGCTATCACTTCTCCTGTTTTGATCCTTGGACTTTCGAGGGGTGGGATTTCATCGATGTTTATCTCCCCAGTGACCTGATTGAGGTTCGTTCATTATCAAATCGAGCCGGGGGCGGTTGTCAAATCGGCGGACAGGTATTCCGATTGGTTTAATGCCGAGTTGGCAGGAGTGTGCGATCTCTTGCTGCTGTCCATATCGTTTCAAGGAACTGTTTGATCCGGGGCTCAAATCTCGAAGATCTAGATGCCTCGCGAACGGACGAACCTCCGAATCCGCTCTTGACTCTGGAGAAGTCGTAGAATCTATTCGGACCTTCAATTTCATACAGATACTTAGCCGTAATTGAGAATAAGAGACGGACAGAAGATATTGCGAAGCGACTGAAGATCACTCGGCAGAAACCTAATTTGGTTCTTACAGTAGAGCGATGGTAACTGGTGATACCAACCCCTGGAGATCTGTTTTCATCATTCTTGTGGGTCTTTCAGGGGCCTTGACGGCTTGCCAGTTCGATGGACTTACTTCGTATCGTCAAGTGCCGTCAAACGCAATTTATTACTCGAGCCGTGTTCTTCCGTAATTCCAGGTTACATTATGTGGCTGAACTCCTCTCAGTGGTTCGTGAAGCCATTGGCAGCCATGGCCCGTTCCGCTATTGTCCAGCGATTTCCTTTCATCGTTTCTCGAAAAGGCCACACACAAGCTGATACTGGAGACTCTTCACAAGATCTGTTTACTGTAGAAATGTAAATTCCGAAGGCACCTGCGTATACAAGCAGTGATCACAGGTCCATTCGCAATTGTGAAGTGTACACCGGCGTAAAGACCCTTTCAGGAAGTTGGAGACTCGGAAGAGTCGGATTGAGCTTCATGTTGTCTCGCCAAGGGAGCTTCTTCAGGGATAATGCCACTAGAACCATGTGGTGAGCTTCCGCAACCGCGGCCATGGATACGCTAATGTGAAGTTGTGGAGCTGGAGGAGGGTCTTTCTGACTGTTTGACCATGCTGACATCCATACGAAAGGCTCATCGGCGATGGACTTCAAGTATCACGCCACTTCAAATACAGGGCTTACTAGACAGGTCTCCATGGTGAATATGAAGTCCGAGTCCCTCGCACTGGGGGCATGCGAGCAACAATGGAGTTCTGTCTGTGGAAGTAGTTCGACCCGATGAGCGAGAAGAAAGGCGTTCTGTATCAAATCAGATGTGAGAAAGGCAATTGTCCAGACCCTTATTTCCAAGCCAATGACGAGGTAGGCTTACGATAGAGTTCCTGGGGAAATTTCAATCGCTTCCGCAGGCTTTCGTGTCCTAGTCCACGAGTACTGTAGCTAGGAGATTTAAAATGGCACACTACAGAAGGCAATCCAGGGGAACGAGGCGTTGAAGGCGCTGCTCCTTTCAATTAGCGTATGCCTTTGCACGGCAGAACAGGCAAGAAAGCCGTGGTCTACGACTCATGAGGCTACGAATTCCAATGAATCCAGCTGGACACGGCTACAGCTGAACAAATATGGGCCATGACTTCAGCCAAAGATCTCATCAAAACATGTTTCCGCCAGCTTCATATATCTCCAGGGTAGGGGTAGCCGACGTTAGCTCTGGTTTAGATTGTCTCCAAAATGCTTCCACCGGCCTTCCAGAATACGCATTGATTTTCACCCACGGACTGTGGAAGCCGGCATCACAGCAAGCCTCGGCAGCAAAGCATGGTAAGTGCTCAAACTGGCCGCGAATCACAACGCAGAGAAGCGCCGTAGATACTTCGAAGTCAAACAGGCAATTTGATGATTCAGGCTCAAGCATGACGCTGAAGTCCTTATCCACTCCCTTCTGGCTGAGGAATTGATACAGGTACCACGCCAGGTTTATTCGGCCTTACCTGGGCTATAAAACCGATAACACGGTAATCCTCCGGCGCATCTCTCCACATTCGAAATTTGTCGTCACCCCATCTGCAGCTTCAAAGCTCCAGTAACATGCGTCTGATACATCTGGCGGCTCGGTTCTAGAGTTCGCCGCAACATTGAGCATGCTATCGATCATATGAATCGATCACAAATTTGCCATCATTCACTGGACGATATGCAAGGAGAGATCGAGATCCGACTTCGCTTCGCTTGTAATCTTTACTCGTAAATGTTCTTTTCGGCCTCCGTTCCGCTTGTCCATTTTGGCTGGGACGGCCACTGGGCTACCGATATCTTGAGCTTTTGGGACGAAATTTTCCAACTCTCGAGCCAAAATCAGAAGGTCTAAGGGCAGTGGCAAGTTGCCAACTTGTGATAGAGTTCTCAAGTGCCGTCCTCGGCCCGTGGCTTCTAATTGTCATTCGCTGATCGGTCCTTATCTCGGGAATGAAGCACTGTACTAAAAGACAAGTTCACAAGGTTTCAGTGCTAAAGACCGCCGTGATCATGCCTGGAGGCTAGGGCTCGGGGTAAAAACTCAACGGCTAGGCGGCCTCAACCACTGTTCAAAGCGCGTGTACCTTGACAAGTGAGCTGTGATAACTCAAAAGTGTCGTGAGAGAAAGAACGCTTGGTTCGTCGCTCACAATCAAAGTTTGAGTCTGGTGTGATTTAGGTAAAATCGTATGTTTCTTGAGCTTTAACCTTGCCTGAAGGGTCTGTCTGGTGGTGATCGCTGCGTTAGTGTCAGAGTATATCTCGCTGGCTGGACACTTGTGGGTCAGGGTTCCCAGGCTTCAGGTCAACCAGCACAGTGTCAAATCCTCGCATCTCCATTTCCCCACCTCGCAGTTCATTTCAGCAACTCTGCACTCGAGCTGAGAAACGAAACAAAAACAGTGCTGGATACTTGCTCTACCGAGACATCTCTTCACAGGAATTGTAATGGAATTGTGGTTAGCTTCCAGAATGACGAAGATCTTGTTCATAGAGTTGTTCGACCCTCTTGAGTCTTGAGGCATGCTCAGACAGCCTCCGCGTATCTCAAAGGACGAGCATTAGCTTGCGAGCTGCCCATGCTCATACCCGCAGGTCTAGGGCTGGCTTCCACGTGCGACGTTCTCTTGCAGCCAGTGAAGCCTCCAAGTGCCTGGCCTGTCTTGCTCCGGGGGGCTGCTGGAGCAGGCTAGGGTTCCCCCCAGTCCCAGTCGGGCATTATCCTTCTACTGGACCGCTGAAAGTTAGCAGGGTCGAGCTGAAAGTCAGGCTCTCGACCCTGCTAACTTTCCATGCTAAGGATTAATTACGGAATATCACCTGGGTGCTGGATAGTGGTGGACACGGTCCGTACACTCGTCCTACCCCGGAGAGACAACGTCCTTCTCTCCTTGTCTTCTTCACGCCGAGTGGCCCGAACTAACTGGGTCGTCCCCTACCTAGATCGAGGGGTATATGCCTTGTACATATGTAGTGCTCCCATCCTCGAGAACTTCTAGACTCTCTTGCCTTTGCTTATATGCATGCAGTCCGCACTCCCTTTAAACCCCACATCGTCAACATCTTTATCTCTACTCTTCTCCAATCTCTGACTCCGGAGAGGTCAACCTTCAATACAACTGTTTACTAGAACAGAAAAGTTCGGTCCTCTCACACAACATATCAACAACATCGACATCTATCTTTACCTCCAGTCATTGCTTCAAGTCTCAGCCTTCTCTCAGGAAGAGAAACCATCCCGCGCCGCCCGGCTTCACTTTCAAACGGCCTCCCACTTCGACAACCGTCTTTCATTCAAGCCCCTCCAGCAAAAAAGTCATTATGTGTAATTACACCCAAGTCGAGTTTGAGTGCGGTCATCGTCGCTACACAGTCAGGGCATGGTGTACCAATTACGAGACGACACATAGGCGGTGTCCACCTGCTGTGGTAGCTGTTGAATGGAGGTGACTTGTCACAATGGCCATTGGCCTTCTTCGTAAGATGCACTGCTGACAACCTTCATAGATTAGATGAACGCTGTGGTTCGTTAACCATAAAATTCCACTTTTCCACGTTCGCATCACTAATTTTCCCTGCTTTAGGAGACTGTCGAGAACCAGCGATGCAGCCCTGGATGAAATATCAGAACAAGAACTCTCGAATCCAAACATAGCAGGAGGAAAGGCTACAGGGAATTGCGAGTGGAGCGAAGATGAAACAACATTGTATTGGTTACGAGCACAGAAGCACAAATACAGGGCAACGGCGTCAAGAGTGATGAGGAGTTTCTGTTTATGGGTTTGGGTGTGGGGGTGTTCAGGAATTGGTGCTTGCTGGCATGGGGGTGTGCGTGGGGTTGGTATTATTTACTTTCTGGATTGGATTGGTTCGATCCACGGCGCAGAAAGGTCACCATTGGATCGTAGGTTCATGAATCTATTTGTATTTATCACTCCGTTCGTTCCATGTTGTTGCGAATGGTTATTCCGTCCTATCAAGATGGCTGTGTGGCAGTACAGGGTAATACCGACCAGGTTCTTTCCCTACGCCCCTCGATCTGGTTCTATGAAGCCCATACCGACTCGTGCGCCTAGACCGCCGCCATTTCTCCTTGGAAACGGTGCCAATTCATCTCAAGTATTACAGCAGGGTCCATGGGCAAGTGCATGCAGCGGGATCTTGAGAGACCAAGATTCATCTGCTGCAAGAAGCCGAGTGCAACGAAAAGGGTCGCACAAGTCCCGAAAACCCGGGTCGGATTTGCAAAGTGGGCACGAAATTCAAGGAATAAAACACGAAAAGTACCAGGTATTGGCCGTCTTACGACGAGTCCTAGAGTACGAGCTTGCTCCTGCTTGAGTTCTGCAGGTTAAATCACATCCTTGCAGGAAGCATGCAATTCCTTCTGGATTTCTCCCCGCGGCGAACTGCCGGTGACCCAAGCCCTACAATATTGCGCCGAAGACACCAACATAACAACAAAAAGCAAATCAAAATTGCAATACCCCGAGACCGCCATAGCCGCGAGAGCGCAGCTTTCTCGTTGGACCATTTGAGGACAAAAGAGACATGCAATCGGCGTCACACAAAACACAAGGTTACACAGTACCCCACCCAATAACCAAACCATCGGGATTTGGAGAACGCCCGTGTCACGAACCTGGTCTTGGGATGACATCTTCAGATCCTATCCACCCGGGTCCCCGAAATCCGCAGATTGAGGGTCCTGTTGGTCCCGAAAGCAAATCTCACCGACATCTTTGCGATGTGTTCCATTCCCAAAGTGCAGCATGGAATGGTTTATCCTTCCGACTGATCACAACCTACTAAGCCTATTCAGCCATGCTGTTGCGAAGTCTCTCTTGCAGGCAGGAGGATAAAGAGTTGGAGGACCAGGATGCCATATGTGTGACCAGGAGTAAATTATATATGGGGTTCTGAAGAAAGCCACCTCTCACGCAAGAGGAGTGTATCGTGTGTGATATTCGACGAGAAGCGACCAGGTTGTTCGCGCAACGTCAAGAGTCAATAGAGAAGGAAAAAGTAAATCTCGCAGGACCAAACTCGCTTAGGGCCCCTGTTGAGATTGTGAAATGTGACATGTCAACTTCACATCTAAAAGAGCTCCCGGCTTTGGAAACTCGGTTCTTGGAATTCTGCCCACCCGAGATAAGGCTGCGGGCTTATTATTCGGGGTCTGACGGGCAAATTGCACAGTTTCGGAACGGCGGTTTCTGTAGCTTTTATGACAGCCAGCGAGCGACGGTGTGGAAATCTGATAGAAAGGATGGAGATACTGTTCTGCCCACCACTCAGCAGAGCTCATACAACTACTAGTGGGGGTTGCCGGATAAAGGCGTTTTTGTTACTCAGAAGCTCAGTGCCGGCGCTTCATCATCCTGCTTCCTACGTATTTACCCTGTCGTCTGGGCGATTGCGGATAAACTCGGCGGCGCACGTCGTCTCGCCTCCTTCCTCAATGGATCGCACATCATGCTCCTCAAGTGCATTCATCACATCTCTTTGATCTCTCATCGGGCTCATCCGGATATCAGCATCTGAAAGATGAACTTAATCAATGTCGCATTCTTCTCGTCGATGGTCCATTCCTAGTATATCATTTGAGTGCAACTGCATATGCGTTATGCTTGACCTTTTTTTGGATTCCCATATGCAAAGCGCTTGGAGGGGGTTAAACTATGATCAGCTGTTTGATCTGCATCCAGAACAATTCTTGCGCGAAATCAAGACATCGGATCCCAATTCTGATGACGATACTTCCAGAAAGGTTCTCGGTACCAAGCTTGATATCGAGAGTTTGACAATTGCCGCGTGACATATTTCTCCGAGATCCTCTTGCCACGATCACAATTTGCATTCCTCTGACTTATCAAGTTTTCATTGAGCGAAAGCTTTTAGTTTGTCTTAGTGACTTCCTGCTATGCGTCTGCTTAGCCTTCCATTCTTCGTTCACCGCATTCCCAACCATACATGATGCGGTATGCGCTGCACCACGGTGAGCAAATCCTGGGCTTCTTGGGGATTTGCGCCAGGGTCTTCTATCCTGGAATACGCCTCAATTGTCCTTCCATATCACATCTTCATCAGAGTAGCAAAATCTCTCATCTGCAATTGTCCGAGTCTGCTTCTCTGGCCACTCTGTAACACCACGTTGCAATCCGTTCCATCTCCCTAGACTCGGAGTAGTCACTCCGCTTGCCCTTTAGTTGTTTCGCCTGCAACTTGGTTTTGCTTCAAGAATAATGGCCGTTGATGATTAGAATCCGGGGCTGGCAACATTTACTCAAGGAGCAACGGATTCTGCTACCACATTGTATCAGCAGCTTGGAACATGGCCAGTAGCCTGTCCAGTTGATCTCGTCTCCAGACTACCAACTCTTGCGGTTCTGAACAAGTGGGGTACTATGATATTCACCCATTGAGGATAGGATATAGTAAAAAGTGGGATAGTCCCCAGTACCATATCAAAACCATTCGATGACAAAGGCCGCTTTGCACCAACCGACAAGTAGGAATTTGTCCTTATGATGAGAAGTTGGGAATCGAACGAGTCACAGGTCTTCATTGCCCCTCATTTTTACCTTCGCTATGCAACTATTGCCCAATGGCCAGGCCAGTTCTTCCTTCTTCTGCAGCCCTTCGGATGCCACCGCCAAACTGCCACTGTGTTGATTTTGACATTGCACTATTTGAAGAGCGCAGTAGCTTCGCAGCATGCAGCTCTCCAGTGAAAACCGCTGCAATGTCTCACATAAATGCATTTCAGTCCCCGAGACCTCTGTTTGAAGACCTCAAGGTTTGGTCCCAGTACTTGGCTCATCTCGATACCTAAAAAGATCTACACTTTTCACAAGCAGACAGGAAAGATCATCGAGGCAATTATTTGTTCGATCAAACTTTGTCCTGTCTTTGAAACCATACTCGGCTCTTCACAAGCCAGCTGATCAGTGTATCCAGGGCCTCGGGATACGGCAGTGACCGTGGGGCTTCATTTCTCGCATCTAGATCGTTGACATAGGGAAGGATACCACCTTACAATACTCAGCCAATCCGATCCCTACTGACCCCCAATCTATACATAGGTGGATGGAATAGGAGCTCCAGTAATGGGATACCAATGTCAGAATACTGATTCGATTACGAGACAACTATCGTATGGACGTATGGCCCTCGTGACGAGCGCATCTTCGTCCAAACCGGATTCCACATGCAGTGGGCGAGCCTCAAAGCACCAGACGCGTAGATATGCTGCTTTGCATGAACTAATCCCCGAGACATGCCTAATACTGGCCGGAACGGTTCCGATCTCCTCACTCTTTTCTAAGCCCACCTATTAATTGAATCGGAAGGCCAGACCATTCGTCAAGCTACCCATCACCCTTTCACCGTTGCAAGCCATATACTTGGCAACGATGAAGAAAGACGAGCTTGGTAGTTCGGATCGAGGCTGCACGGCGTTGCTTCACACGGAGGTACATGGTCTGCTTCTGCATGGAGTGAACAGACGCTGGGAGCCTGTGGAGTGTGGATGAGATGGGAGTAGAGAGACCTTCCCCGGGCGGTCTTGTACTACATTCCTCTTGCAGGTGTGGAAGCGGCAGCTCCGATTTGACCCAAGAAATGCTGATGCCAAATGCTATGGTCTGGCCATATCCTCTGGACTTTGCCACAATGAGAAAGAATTTCAAATAACTCTTACAATTTTAGTCTTCATTCCCAGATTGTGTTCTAAACTTGTCCAAGGGAGAGACCCTAAGATGGATGAAAGGTTCTGAAAGTAATGACATCGACCTCCCTTGATTGGACTCGGAACTAAAGCCACAGTACCACGGCATACAGCATGTCCTGCTGGCAACCACCTAGCACTGCAAGTATGCATACCGACCGAAACATTCCCGAATACCTGGGATCCGGGGATGAGACACCAAATGTAGTGGTCTATTGACTATAGAAAAGCAATATAGTATGGACGGCAGTCACGCAAACAGAGACTATTAGATATACCACAACGCAGTAGTAAACGTTGTGTAAGTAAGGACTTAGAAGCCTAAGAATAATTACGAAAAACTGCGAACCCGAGCTTTGAGCTTTTCCACTTGCAAAGCACACCATGCATTCCCCGCAGTCGTAACCTCGCGTGGTCAATAAACCCCAAAATATGGTTCTCCTACCAAGTTGACCTGCAATCCTGGCCAGACCTCATACACCAGTTCCCAACCGGTGAACACCGCCGTAGTCCCCGTCCACTCACAGCTCTCATGTATCCCTCCACACCTCTTAATATCTTGACATCCATCCCAATAGTCAGCGCTAAGCTCCCAACACCGCACCCCTCGTCGCGAGCCGTCCCGTGTTAACAGATAGCCCGTGCCGCAACACTACATCCCTCGCCGTCAGTGACAAGCGGAATCCCGGTCAACACTCGACCAAAAATCAAGTTATAGAACCGAATCGGACCGAGTCTGCATCAGGAACTATTCCGACCATAATAGGAAGTCAAATCGTAGCCTGCACTTCATGAAATCCTGTCCGTCCAGCTCTGAAACGAATTCAGACATGTGCATCTCCCGAATACATGGCCATGCCCCTCCTTTTGGAAGCTCAGCTTATTGGAAGCTCACTTGGTGATCAAACAGCAGATATAGGGAGCGAGAAACTGGGAAAGGCATACCGGGAGTCAGCGTATCCCTTGGACAAGTCCAACCGGTCAATCCCAAGTCTATCTCGTTGGCGATCACTCGCAAGTCCCATAACAGATACTGTTCATCGTCAAGAACGAGAGAATGAAGTTGAATGAACAACATGAGATCCAAGATTCCGAGAAAGTCATGACGTGGCGATCGTAAAATCGTGCACAGAATCGCCCACCTCATCACTCACTCCCTTCCATCACTTTCATCCCATCCTCTCCCGAGTCTCGGGTCAAACACCTGTTCGAGGTGATGTATACAGCATACTAGACAAGCCACACCGACCGACCGACCGACGTGTCCCCATCCGATGGATCCAGATACGTGCCGTATCACGCACGCTTCACCCCTCCGTTCCCGTTTTCCCCCTCCTCTACACACCATACCTACCACACCATTCTACACCGCATTTCCATCTCGGTTTCCTTCCCCAGGTCCAGGTCCATCCATGCATCTCCACAGTATAACACCCATCCACATTTCTCCCCACCGGTTTGGAGCCACTTCCAGTCCCATCCACTGCAATGCGATGCAATGCAATGTAAGCAAGGACGTGGATCATAAGCAACTACATATATACACAACTACATATACACATACATACAAGTAGTGCAACGGTACCGCATCGGAAGAGCCATCCGAGACCAGCGGGTAGGACCGCGTGTTACACGACAGAAAGCCCTTAAGCACATTTCCTTGGAAATTGTGATGGTGGAGCCAAGCGAAGGAGAAAAAGCAAATGGGAGAAGAAAAAGAGGAAGGAAAAAGCAAAAGTACTGGTGTAGGTAGACATGGAAGGGAGAGGTTGGGCAGCAATGCGGCAGGTAAAGGGCGGAATGGATGAAGAGTGAGAGGAGGGGAAGAAGGAAGAGGCGGAAGGGTTATTGACGTGGGTAGAACAATGAATGGGTGTGGAGGTGAAGAATCTCTATCATTATAAAGGTAGGTGTTGAGTAGGTATGTAGGTTGGCCGTGCATCTATCTACAAGACAGCACAACACAAGTGACAGAACCGCCTGCCGGAGTCTGCAAGGTAGAGAGAAAAGAGCAACACAACGTGAAAACATCACACGTCATTCATACTTAAGTGGTAATCCATTCCGACCTAATCCAATTCCGGCCTGTCCATTCATCCCTTCACTTCAAACCGTGCCCAACCCCCATTACCGGGCAATGAAAGTGAGAGATGGAATGGATTCCTCGAAGAAGACAAGAAAACACCAGACAGCCAGGCTCAATCAAGAGAGCGAAGCATCAGAACACCAATGCCATGCCATGCCAAGCCATGTCATGCTCCATTCGCCGAAGAATGCTCATTCGCAAGTACCCAGAAGCCGTTCGTTTGTCGTCAAATATACATGGTATCTATTACGGTCTTGAGAGACCTTGTCTTGCCTATCGATCAGGTTAGGTGGGCTCTATGAGGTTGGCAAGGGAAAAGCATACCTTCATCTGCTCAATCTTCGCTTTGAGGGCACTGGTCACTTCTGCTGCTCTCTTCCAACTCTCTACTCCATTCCCATCTGCTTTGGAACCATCTGCACTTGTGTCTCTGCTCATACGTGTACTTTGATACGAAGCTGGAGCAGGACTATTACGCCCACCACTACCGCTCGCAGCACTAGTTCGTCCATTTCGTCCCAGATCCGGACTCAATTTACTGCGACCATACTGAGGAGCAAAGGCATCGCCCGTATTCTCCTTCTCCTCGCTTAGAGCAGAGTTAAACGACATGCGAGCACGAGAGTTGTAAGCAGGCCGACCGTTGTCTTGTCCGCTATACATGCCCGTATCACGGTAGATTCCAGCTTCATCAGAGCTGCCAGTTGGACTTGAGATCGCAGGTGGACTGTTGACTCGCTCCGCACTAGTAAGTGCTCGCTTTAGTCTTTCCATTTCTCTTCGCAGTTGCCCGCACATAGCTTCAGCAGCTTCACAGTCTGATCTGGCTCTGACAAGTTGAGTCTCCTTCGCCTTGATGGAAAGAACATCTCGCGTGTGATCCTCAATCAGTTGAGCATTTTGATTTTTCAGTTCCTGAACTTCCGAATTTAGCCGTGACTTGTCTTGCCGTAGATCATCGCATTGGCGCAGGAGTCGATCTTTGTCAAGTCGAAGTTCTTCAAGCTCGGCTCTCTCAACAGCAGTCATGCCGGCATTCGGTGGAGGTGATGCTGGCGGTGGTGCGGCATTGAGAGCTGGTGCTTTGGCAGCGAGAGAGCGACCTGCCAATCCTCGCCCGAGACCAATCCTGGGTGGAGGTGGTGCGTCTTCGTCTAGCGGAGGGGGAGCTTGGGAAAGCGGACGTCTGGGTGAAGCGAGATTGGGTGCCGGCGCTCCGCCAGGGCCAGCTAGTGTTCTCTTCATAGGTGCCTTCAGTCCTCCGCCAGGAGTAGCGAGACCAGATTTCGGTGGCCCACCAAGTTTCGAACCTGGGATGCTTCTGGCTGTTGGTTGAGGGGCCAGAGGAGCAGCTTCCTGAGCATATTGGCTTGGTGGTGGTGCAGGCTTCTTAGCCGCCGGCTTTTTACCAAGAACTTTTCGGGGTGCGGCTGCTGCCGGAGCTGCTCGAGGTGCTGCCTGTGGTGGAGGTTTCGGCTTGTCTTTTGCCTTGACTTCGGCTGTCTCGAAAAATTCCTTGATTTTGACCTTCCGAATCTCGTCGAGTCCCTCCAAATGTGGCCCCATCGCTCGCTCGCCCATGATCTTCATCACGGTTCCAAGAATTTCTGCTCCGCCCGATCGAAGGACTTCTTGAGACTCCGATAGAAGCTTCTTTGCAGATTCTACAATTGAAGCTACCTCGGGTTTCGAGGGTGCCTCCCGTGTTGTTCTTAGGGCTCTAACTAGAAACTTCATGGTTCCTTCCTTAACCTGGGGGTTCTTGTGAGCCAAGAATCCAAGAGTCTCTTCAAGGCAGTCTGTCAAGCTAGTTGCTAGGAACACCTGGTCGAGTGCTGCTCCAAGAGCATCCTGAACCGTAGCCTTTTTCTCTTTCATCCTCTCCATGATTGGGCCCATAATTATGGAACGATATTTCCCGAATGGTTTCCTCATGCCCTTGGCCAGAACTTCGGTACATTGCGCTGCTTGGGTGACCACAGCAATATTTGCGTCTTTCATGGACTTGGCGAGCCCTCGGACTACCTCTCCAAAATCCCCATCCTTAATCCTGGGCACATTCAAAGCTGTGAACAGAGCTTCCAACGCATCTTTTCGTTCCTTCCACTTAGTCGATGCTAACTGGTCAGAGAAATCTGCTGGGACCTTGGATAGAACATCTTGAGGCTCGGCTAAATCGAACGCATCGATTTCAACGGGCTCTTCCTCTAATTCGTCTTCTTCGGCTGCCGCAGCACCTGGTGGAGGGGCTCGTGACATTGCCGCTTGCTGAGACCGCAGGAATCGTTCCTGTTTGGGCGCTGGTTCCGACTTGATTTTCTCAAAAGACGCCTCCATATCCGTTTGTTGTGTAGGCTTCAGGTCTCCCCAAAACATAGGCTTCATGGCTTCTCTAAGCCACCTGTAAAACTCTACAGCAAGGTTAGTTGCCTCCGCTCGAACGTTCTTGTCTGCATGTCCGAATGCTTTTGGTAAGATCTTGAGGACCGGTTTGGGATCGACCGTCTTGCAGCCATAATTGTGGAAAATAGCTGTCAGTGCTGCTAATGTTGCCGCAATAATCTTCGGCTGTTTGTGGGCAAGAGCTGGTAAGAGATCTTCAATAACCGGTGCCGGAGTGTCTAATTCGATGTATAGTAAAATAGCTTCGAGTGCAGATGCCTTGGTTGCCGCTCTTGTAGACGACAGACCCTTCTCCACTAAGGGTGATATGGTGTGACTTCTTGTTCTAGAGAACTATCAGGATACGTCCCTCGCTGAACATATTATACAACGTACCTCGTGCAACCTTCACGCCCACCAAACTTCAGAAACGCGCATAATGCCGCGATACCGTCTTGTTGTGCTGCAACATTTGAGTCTGCCACCGCGCCCTTCCATAGTCCTGGGTCTTGTAGAAACGGGCGGAATGCTGGATCGTGCTCATCTGGGGTGATTTCGAATTGTTTCGCAGCATCTTCGTAGGCTGCTTTCCTTACTTTCCATATCTAGGCGGGTCTGTTAGCCCGTTTGCATTTCTGCGGGGTGTGGGGTGATTGCACCTTGTGCTGGAATCTGTCGGGCAAGGGCAAGGAACTGAAATCTTCTTCTGCGTCTGCCATTCCGTCTAGTACTGTGATTGTTGTCCTTTCTTTTGGAGTCGGGCTCTTGGATAATCGTCCACCTGTGACGCGCCGTGTTAGCTTGCGCAACGTCGGGGCGATGTGCTTCTCCATATTGTATTGGCACTGCCGTTGAGATGACAGGACAGGGCCATGGTGAGGAACAAACCGTAGCCACCAGGCCCATACTGAGTACCAACGGCGAGCTCATTTGAGAGGAAGGAGCAGATGTCTGCGTACCTAGAAGGGTTGGCGCAAAGTTTGTAGCTGCGTGCTTTCCTGCAACAAAATGTCTGGAAGTTGGCAGGGAGTGGTGAAAGAATCAAGTTGCGCGTGCCTCGTAATATGCCTGCAACCTTAAGCGCCGTCAATTAATTATTTGTAGTTGTGGTGGTGGGATATCGCGAGAAAATGCGTAGGAGGTTGTGTTGTTGATCTCTGGGTCTCGCTCGTCTGGCCCATTCCTCGTCACTACGGCGACCCCCCTGTGCGGGCGCATCTACCCCTGACTGTCGGCATTTTATCGCGACGACCAATTCCTGCACTCCAAAGCGGCAACCAGGCGAATCTCATACCTTTCTGCTTCGTCCTCTCCCCACCATGGTAATGCATCAATACCCTCGCAGACAACACAAGGAGATTGATACTCTGATTCGAAGAATTCCATACACCCCTCCACTCGCCTGAGTGAAGATCGGACCAGTCTAAGCTCGGCAAGCCACATCGAAGCACGCGGGGCGGTGTCAAAGCAGACGCTGTTACACTGCGATTTTGAGATAAACATCGCCATTCGCACGGGATTCGTAACAACTCGACGTTGGCGGCCAGGCGCGTTGCCTCGGGACACACAGATACTCGGAGTGGCCTGGATGTTCATGTATCGTCTATCACGATTGCGATCACCATGACCCAGATCCTGACGTCGCGGCAGGCCGAGGAGCTGTAAATATTTCCTGGGTAATCTGCGACCTCTGCTGACCTTACGATAGACACAAATCGATTATTGCCTACCTCTCCTCCAAAAATCTCACAAGCAGTGCCGCGGCGTTGAGGGAAGAACTAAGTATCGGGGACACCTTTGACGCTGCGACAAGTAAGAAATATGAGGGGTTATTGGAGAAAAAGTGGACGAGTGTTGTTCGACTTCAGAAGAAGGTACCGAGCACTATTACCCTGCTTGAAGGCAATCGCTGATTCGATATCATACAGATAATGGACCTGGAATCAAGAAATGCGAGTCTACAAACCGAAATAGACTCTGCGACGCCGACTTCACTTTCGAGACGGAACCAAGATCCAAAACAATGGCTGCCCCGATCACCAGCCAGACATACACTGCAATCGCATAGGGAGCCCATAACTTGTGTTGCTTTCCACCCAGTCTTTTCATCACTTGCATCTGGATCCGAGGATAGCACGATCAAAATATGGGACTGGGAGCTAGGAGAGCTAGAGAGAACAGTAAAGGGTCATACAAAAGCGGTACATGACGTGGACTTTGGCGGGCCAAGAGGAGGCACGTTACTGGCATCATGTTCGAGTGATCTCACAATCAAACTTTGGGATCCTAGCGACGAGTACAAGAATATAAGGACACTTCCAGGGCACGACCATACCGTTTCTGCTGTACGATTTGTCCCGAGCGGCGCTGCTGGATCGCCCTCGTCTGGAAATTTACTCGTTTCAGCAAGTCGAGATAAGTCATTGCGGATATGGGATGTTTCGACAGGATATTGTGTAAAAACGATTCGTGGTCATGCAGATTGGGTTCGAGACGTTTCCCCTTCATATGACGGACGGTTCCTTTTATCCACTGGAAACGACCAAACAGCAAGAATATGGGATGCCTCATCCGGTGAACCAAAATCTACACTTTTAGGCCATGAGCACGTGGTAGAATGCTGTGTTTTTGCACCACCGGCGAGTTATGCGAATTTGGCAAAACTAGCGGGCTTAAAGAAGCCACCTCCTGCGAGCAGCTCAGCTGAATTTGTAGCGACTGGATCAAGAGACAAGAGCATAAGGATCTGGGATGCTCGGGGCACGCTAATCAAAACTCTCCTTGGACATGACAATTGGGTTCGCGGACTTGTCTTCCACCCTGGAGGAAGATACTTACTAAGTGTCGCTGATGACAAGACCTTACGATGTTGGGATCTTGAGCAGGAAGGAAAGCTGGTCAAAACATTAGATGAGGCACACGGGCATTTCGTGAGCTGTATTCGTTGGGCACCCGGATTGGTGAAAGACGTTCCAGCAACGAACGGGGTGAATGGGACACCTAATGGATCATCCAAGAAGGAGGAGCCGGCTACGAATGTCAGTATACGGTGTGTCATTGCCACAGGAAGTGTAGATTTGAACGTGCGGGTTTTCGCATCATGAATATGGGAAGGATAGCGGCCTGCTGACGAGGAGTTGAGGCGTTGGCTAAGACATGGCCCATTCAAAAGATATGGCTATGTTTGGCTACGAATATATCACGAACTTTATGCTTAGCATGTATAGGAAGAGCTTGCTTCTTCTTTCATGACCAATAATGAAGTCTATTGACTACCGAGCCATTAAATATCGTACCGTGACTTCGAGATGTGGACCCTTACTGTATCAGCCTCCCAAGCCCTTTCAGTGCAGTTCACTATGCTACATAACTTCCACATCAGACGGAGTCCTCTACTAACTGTGATTATTTCCTTTGCTTCGAAGTGGATTTTTGACAAGAGCCTCAAGCGGATGTGGCTGAACATGCATGCCCCACGTGATATAAAACTGAAAGTCATAGCGCCAAATAATGTCGCGATAAGTAGGCAGCTTCACGGATTTCTTTATTGACTTTCCACGACTCCCAACCACCACCATGTCTTCCATGCACGCCTTCGCCCACGGCTCCTCCTCCGAGTCCTCAGGAGAAGAAGACGATTTCCTCCACCCCTCAACTGACCCCAACGCCGACGAATTCGCAGACTACAATCCTCGAAAGCGGCGGCGGACTGGTCGCGATGCGAAAGAGAGCGCTGCGTTGGGTGTATTCGGCTCAGAAAGTGAGGATGAAGGACCCGGGAAGCGCTGGAAGAAGAAGAGTCTGAGGGGAAAGGGTATGGCGTTCGTATCGACCGGACAGCATACTTTGGATGAAGATGATGACGAGGACGAAGATGAAGAGGAACAGGCAGAAGATGAGGATGTGGATGTAGATATGGACGACGTACAGGACGATGAGCCTGCGGCCCCGAGAGGATTGGGATTCGGTGCTGCGAAGGGATTGGGATTTCAGAGTCCTGCGCCGACAAAGAAGGCATTTACTCCCGCGAAGAATAATACACCTCTGGGCAGAGGCTTTGTACCATCTTCTGCGGCAGTGCCGATTTTACAGGACACAGAATATGAGGTTTCAACGCCTAGGATTGCGAGGCCGAGTGCGTTCTCGACGCCCACGACGAATGGCCGTGGTGGGAAGAAAGGGCAAGCTGCATCGGGTGTAAATGCTGGGTCTTTTGCAGCTAGGATGATGGCTAAGATGGGCTATAAAGAGGGCGACGGCTTGGGAAAGGAGGGTCAGGGACGCAGTGGTGTGATTGAGGTTACCCTACGGCCGCAGGGTGTTGGTCTTGGTGCTGTGAAGGAAAAGTCCAAGCAGGAAATTGAAGAAGAGAAGAGGCAGGCCAGGTTGAAGGGCGAGAAATACGAGGATTCAGATGAGGAGAGAAAAAAGCGTCGAAAGAAGCCAAAGTCTGGACTGGAGAGTGGAAGTGGCAGTGGGATGAGTACGCCTCGAAGGGCAGCAAAACCGAAGTTCCGTACTTTGGAAGAAGTACAAAAGGCTGCTCCTGGGTTGCAGATTCCAGAGGCCTTTGCGCCTATTCTGGATATGACAGCTCCTGGCCAAAGATTGCTTACTACGACATCTGGACTTTTGACACCTACCGCCGGTGGATTCGAGACTGCTGAGCAGGCTGAGTCGAAGAAATTGGCTCGACGTGCACAGAATGACCTCTCTGCTTACGTGGAGGAATGGAAGAATTTGGAAGAACGGAAAGCGTACGTTGAAATGACCATCGTCCAGCAGCAACAGGAGCTAGACGAGGAACAGCTAGAATACGATCGCATGAAGTCATTTGCGGACACAGTTCAGTCTATCTCACAGGCTGTCAGGGACTTGCAGTGGGATCCTGTAATTGAAGCTCTGATACAAGCAGATAATCTGGCCGAGCCAGGATCATCAAAAGCTAGTGAGGAGTTGTCGAATATCGCTGTCGCTGCTGTGCATCCGTTCCTCAGACAAGCAGTTGAAGGTTGGCAGCCTCTGGAAGACCCAAAGCTTACTGGTATGGCACCACAATTGTCCAAGATTCGACACATACTTGGAGCTTCAACAAGTGATGGGATATCTATTACTAGCCAACACTATCTGAAGAATGATGGATCACATCGAATTCATTCCAAGTCAACAGCTTACGAGAGTATGATCTACAAAATTATATTCCCAAAAATAGTCTCTTCAGTCAACCAAACATGGAACGTCCATGATCCTACTCCATTGCAAACACTGTTTGAGGTTTGGGATGGATTACTACCGTCATTTGTTCGCTCTCAAATTCTCGACCAAGCAGTTGTTGGGAAGCTTAACGGCGCAGTCTCCTCTTGGAATCCAAAGAAGAGAAGAGCTCATGAGTTGCCGCATTTGTGGCTGTTCCCATGGCTTCAATATCTGCCTCCGCACCATGTGGACCCGAAGAGCTCAACTGGTCTTGTTAGCGATATCAAGCGGAAGTTTCGCCATCTCATCGACACTTGGGACTTCAGAAAGGGAATTGTACCTGGACTTGAGCAATGGCGGGTCGTGTTATGTCCAACCCCCAAGAACGATCACTGGACACCATTGATCATGAATCATGTGCTCCCAGTCATGGCGCGCTTCCTCAAGAATCCAGAATACTTTATGGTCGACCCTAATGACCAATCACCTTATATGAAGACCCTCGAAGGAGTCCTCGCCTGGAAAGACATCCTCAAACCAAAAGTACTCGCTCAAGTCATCGTCGAGACTGTATTCCCAATGTGGCACAACGTGCTACACCAGTGGCTCACGGTCGTTGGGCCCAACGAGGAAATCGGGCAATGGTTCGAATGGTGGCGCGACTCCGTCTTCCCAGACGATATCAAGAACCTCCCATCCATTCAAGCGGAATTCGACAAAGGCCACGAAATGATCAACCAAGCCCTCGATCTTGGCTCAAAAGCCGCCACAGAACTCCCTGCCCCGTCCAAAACACGCATTTCCACCTCGCCGCCCGCACCCACCACACCAGCCAAAGTCGCACCCGTACCAGTCGTCGAAGAACTCACCTTCAGACACCGAGTCGAAGATTGGTGTATTGAGAATGATTTGCAATTCCTTCCTGAGAAGAAGGTTCTGCATTCTGCGGGCCCGCTATATCGCATTACCGCGGCGGGCAATGGGAAGAATGGTACTCTGGCGTATTTCAGGGGTGATGCGTTGGTTGCTTTGGTTAGGAAGGGGAGCGAGCAGGCGGAGTTGAGGATTAACTGGGATAGTGCGGATGGTCGTGATGCTCTGCTAGAGATGGCGTGGCAGCATGTCAAGTAGTTATATTTATCGAAAGGACGAGATTACTTTTAGGACTGGATATTAGATACCAGATAGACGATACCATCGAAATTTGAGCATCGCGATTACATATGATGTCCAGTACATACTGAAATACCTTTTGCCTGCTTCCTGATGTATCGCGGAAGTGGCAACAACCGTTCCTATCCGATGACGAAGCAAGGCTCTGCCGCAAGGAGAATACCCAGATGCACAGAACAACGCATCAACTCCATGCACCAGTCAACACCGCCACCTTGACAAGTAGAAGCTATTCAATTTCATCCATACTCTTCACTATACTTTTCTAATTCTTCCTTTGTTCTACAACATTCTTATTCCCGTTTCTATTCTAAAATAAGTCTTTCCGAAAGTCTCGACTTTCAAGATGACATCAGCGCGGGGTACACGCAAGCTCGAAGCAGGAAGAAAAATGATCCCTGAAACATTCTCTTATCCCCGAATCTTGCCTTCGGACTTCACAATGAGCTGTACTTTTCCTGTAAACAGCAGGATCTTCGAAAGCAGCATGAAGTGTAATGACTCGTAAATCCGATGGTCAACCTAATGAACAGAAAGCAAGAGAGAAACCTGGAATTCTAACAGATTTTTCCACGTGTGTTGACAAACCTTGGCAAACAGCTACCGAAGCTAAGTACGGATGGAGGTCCCGAGCTCGAACCTTGAGGGGCAGTTGTAGTGGGCCCCGCACTAGCTACCCTTATTTACATCACCGCTTTCACCTACATTCCTCTTTTCTCTTCCTTCCACTCAAATCTAGAATCAACAGTCAAAAGTCCCTTTAAAGTTCGAACATACAACTCAATCCAAGAATACACATCCTACACTATACAACCACCAAAATGTCTTCCCAACCTAAGGTCCTCTTCGTCCTCACTTCCCACGACCAGATGGGCAACACAGGAAAGCCCACTGGATGGTACTTGGTTCGTTCTTCCCCTTTCCCTTTCTTTCCCTCCTTCCAATAATCCCTCTCCTCTACTCCTCTCCTTCCTTACCCCTTTCTCCCATCTCCAAACCACAACTAACACCCTCTGCCCAATAGCCCGAATTCGCCCACCCATACCACGTTCTCTCACCACACGCCCAAATCAGCATCGCCTCTCCCTCCGGCGGCGCCTCACCCCTCGATCCCTCCTCAGTCGAAGCTTCGAAAGAAGACGATGTGTCCGTGAAGTTTTTGAAGGAGAACGAAAATCTCTGGAAGCAGACAGAGAAGCTGGACAGCTTCCTCGGACGGGCGGGAGAGTTTGACGCGATTTTCTTTGTGGGTGGACATGGCCGTGAGTGCCCCTCTTCTTCCTATACATTTCCATCGAGTTGAATGTTTGTTTGGAGGCATTGGATCTCTTGTCTGGTCTGGGTCCAGTCGGTGCATCTGGGTTGAGAGACTGAATATGGGCAATTGTATCACATTTACTGACATCACTTCCTAGCAATGTTTGACCTCGCAACTTCTACCACATCTCATAAGCTCATCAACGAGTTTGCATCTCAGAACAAGATCGTTTCGGCGGTCTGCCACGGTCCTGCAGCACTCGCTTATGTCAAGACGTCTTCTGGCTCCTACCTCCTTGACGGTCATGCCGTGACTGGATTCTCGACTAGCGAGGAAGACGCTGTGGGATTGACGAGTGCGATGCCGTTTATCCTCGAGGACCAGTTGAATGTTGCTAGTGGTGGGAAGTTTGAGAAGGCAGGTGCGGATTGGGGTGAGAAGGTTGTGGTTAGTGGGAAAATAATTACTGGACAGGTTAGTTTTAGCTTGATTGAATGTGATGTGACTAGTAGTACTGACTCGACTGTAGAATCCTGCTTCGGCCTCTGGTGTTGGACAGGCTATTTTGAAGGCTATTCAGAAGAAGTAGATTGGAAAGCTCTGCTGTTTGAACAGCTACAACTTATTAGCCGAATTCTGTATCAACAAAACAAAAGCTAGTTACTAAGCACTGTCCTCAAGCATTAATCTAGTGACACAGGGTCATGAGATGCGTTGAATACTTACTTCCCAATGGATGTCCTGTTCGCCCGGGCAGCACGTGTTAAGAGTCGTTGATGCTTGGCATCTTCCATGGCACCAAATACTCCGATTATTCACGCAACGTGCGTTATTTCGTTCTGCAAGAATCATACGATCGTGAAATATGTGTAGTTAGACCCAATCCAGAAGCATCTTGCCTCCCTCCTTGCTCAAGCTAATACGAATTTGGCAACGAGAGGGGCAACATTGAACAACGAAGATGATAAGCCATGCCTGATAGATCTTCATAGATGAACCTGGAATACTCAAGAACGCACATTTAACAATTCACGAAGTCAGGGAAGTCCGTCAGTGATTGACAGCGACTATGTGAAGGGGTAAAGTCCAGAACGATCACAGTTTGTGCCAATAGTAGACACGATATCTTTGCGGGCTACTTTCCATTCTCGTTCACCTGTATACTCACAGCGCATGCCCTGAAACAAGGTCAACAGTATGACAGAAGTGCAATTACTCGAGGCTGATCAAAGATGCACCTTGAACGTGTTTCTTGCATCATCAACCCCAAAATCTGTAGTCATCCCAATCATCCAAGGAGATACCTCCACCCCCACACCAACATGTACCCCTGACTAGACTAGCGAGACCCTGAAAGACACCAGGACGCCACCAGCCAACCGAAGCCCACCTCGCGACCCAAAATCATCTCCCCAACGTGCATATTTCTTTTCCCTTCTTCATCGACACACTCAGGCTTCACGGAGTTTTATATAAACGTGCCCTTTCGCATGTTCCCATCTTCATTGGCTTGCCGATGCTCTTGTGATGTGTGAGTGCGCTGAGGCCTTCATGTTATGCACGCCTATCGGCCACATCTGTATCTGAGCAGTTTATCCGGTCCAGATATCGAGGTGCCTGTCCTCGGCTAGATCCTCCGAATCAACCACACGAATATACTTTCGTTATCTCTTGTACCTGTCGATTGATTGTGCAAGGTACAACAGTCAATATACAGCATGCAGGAGAAAGACGGCTTGCAGATATGCACTGCAATTGTCTAAGCTTGCCAATCGCAACTCACGAAGCTTCGTGCAGTACCGGATATCACATCCCATCCCCCACACGGCCTACAGCGAAGTGGCAGCGGGCGGCTTTCTCCCACATATCTTCTTTCGGACACAGACACGTTTTTGTAATACTCCGTTTCGTTTTCTTCATCTCACATGCAAGTCAATAATCACTCAAGGCAAGCGCACAAGCATGTCATCCGATTTCCTTTTGCTCGTCTAATCGTCGAATACTGCCGAGGAAGTCCAACCAAGCAGCAGCCGTACTTAGGAAGGTGCAAAGAAAAAGCAAATTACCACTAGATGAGATTCGACCATGCCGCCCATCTCATCCCGTACCAGACCATTACCATATCAGCTAGCACGTTTCCTTATCTCGACCCTCGTACGGCCCAGTCTTCAATCTGCAAACAGATCTGCAAGTCACCCAGCTCCTCTATACTGATTTCGGAGATGCGATGCAGACAGATAGACGATCGGAGCTTCGAGGGGTATGTGCGCTTTGGAAGGGAAGCGCAAGATGAGACATGTTTATTTCTGCATTTGCGGAGGGTCTTCTTTCTTCTTGGGCACGGGATATTCATGAAGGCAAAAGGGAGAGGTGAGCACGTATGGGGAAAAGAAAGTTTTGACTATGAAGCTTCTCATATAGTCTTGAGCTGACCCCCGGAGAAGAGGAATTCCGTCTCTGGTAATTTTGGTGTATTCTCTTTTGCCTACGGTTTATGTTCTGTTCTGTCTATTCATTCATAATTTTGGTTGGCTCGGTGCTTCATTCTTCACAAGTCGACCTTCGAACTTCAGGTCAAGTATCCCGAAGAGACAAGTTACAATGGGAGACTTCGATCCAGCTTTTGTGCACCAGTTGGCGGTGGAGTCGTGGAGTTTATACGGTGTTGGAATGCTGTTGATCCTCATGCGGACGTGAGTCTCTTGATCTCAAATCACCCATGCCTAAGCTCACAGCAAACATAGATATGCTAGAATACATCGCCTGGGAATCCGAGGACTTCAACCAGACGACTACTTGATGCTATTGGCTGGCGGTCTATACACGGCACTCATCGTCTGCTTGAATGTCATCGCAGGCGGAGGAGGAAGTAATCTATACCCACCAGAAGACTTCGACACTTTCACTCCACAAAACATCCAAGACCGAATCAAAGGTTCCAAAATCGTCATCATATCCGAACAGGTAAACCACTATTCCACCCCTCCTCGACACTCACTGACCCCTCCCAGGCCATGCTCAACGTAATCTACATAATCAAAGCCTGCATGCTAATAATGTACACCCGCCTCACCCTCGGCCTCCAAGTCCAACGCATGGTATTATACCTATCCATCTACGTCGCGCTCGGCTGGCTCGCCACGGAAATCGCCTTCTTCACAGCCTGCACTCCCTTCTCCGGGTACTGGGCCATGCCACCCCCAAACCCACAATGCACAACCCTCGAACACTACGCCATCATCCAAGCCTGCTTCAACATCTCCTCCGATACACTCATGCTGTTTATACCCCTCCCGCTCATCACAAAGCTCAATATGCCGCTGAAGCAGAAATCCGTGCTGCTGGTTATCTTCTCTATGGGCTTGTTTGTCATCCTGGCTGCTGTCTTGACGAAGGTGTTTAATCTGTCGGATGTGTGGGATCCGTCGTATATGGTGTGGTATACGCGCGAAGCATCCGTTGCTATATACGTCTCTAACCTCCCTATGATCTGGCCGCTCCTAAGAGAATGGTTCCCTGCATTACGAACCCTAACACCAGGGCAGAAATCGTCATCGAAAAATCTTTACGGGCCTGGCATTGGAGGCGGTAGACCGCGCACGACGAATATTGCGGGACGACATCTCAGCGGTGGGTTTGGCGGGAAGAGGTTGAGTGATAATGGAATCATGACGACTATACGCGCGAAAGGGGAGAGTACGGAGGAACTGAGTATTGGGAGCGAGGACACTGAGATGGGAATTGTGCATAGAGATGCAAATGGGCATGGGCATGGCCATGAGGAGTGGGAGATGAGACCTACGACGAGAGGAGGTGAGGAGGCGTGGGAGAGAGATGCGCAGTTGAAAGAGGCTGGTGGGGGTGGCATACATATGACGACTACGGTGCAGATCTCTGTTACGGAGGAGAATGTGCATGCCGGTGGGGGTGCGAGAGCGGGCGAGACGAGGGTACATATTCCAAGGCCGTTGATGTTGGGGAGGAATCAGGATTTGGAGAAGGGTTCGCAGGCCAGTTTTGAATGGGATTTTGAGCATGGTGGGTCGAGGAGGTGAAGGCTTCAGTCTCCCTTTGGGGATATCTTTTTGGGCGTTGAATCGATACACTGTACATGTATGTGATAGAGATTGCGTGGAATGTTTGGCTGTAAAGTGGAGTTCGGTGTTGGGAGTTGGGAAATTTGTATTGAGTTTATTAAGCTGAAACAGACAAGATTATGTTGTGGCAATCCATCCAGTTACGTATTCACTGTTCCATACCTTTCGCAGATTATATACTCTCATGTCACACAAAATTTGGGAGTAAGAAAGACCCTGCTATTCATGACCTGAAGTTGCAAAGCATGAAGGACTATTGATCCTTTTCCAAACGTTTGCTACTGGAAAATTTGTCCAATCAAACGTAAGCAGACTCCAAAGCAATCCGCCCAACTCGAGAGGTTTTCCCACCCATTATAGCTTCCAATCCTCCTTGATCAGATCCGCCCCCTTCTCAGCAACAGCATAAACAGTAGCCACAATATTCCCGCTCACATGAAGCGGAATCACACTCGCATCAATAACCCTCACTCCCTTACACCCATGAACCTTCAACCTATCATCCACAGCGCCCACACCCTCCTTACCCATCGCACACGATCCCAGAGGATGATACTCCGTCGCAACATTCCCCCTCACGTACGTCTCAACCGCCTTCTTATCACTCAGATCAAGTGGCCCATCAGGATAGTACCTCCTCTTCACCTTCTCCTTAAACGGACTCGTATTGACCATCTTCTCCACAATCGCCAACCCCTTCGAGAAGATCTCAACATCAGCCGGATGCGAAAGATACGCCGGATCAATCACCGGATCGACTTTCGGATCCGAAGAAGCAATATGCACAGTCCCAACCGACAACGGACGCGCAATACACGCACCCAGCAAGAACCCATGCTTCCCAGCCATCTCTGGCGGTTGCTCAAAGAACTTCGTCTGATCGTATGCATGCTTGACATTCAAGCTCGCAGGGAGCAACACGATCTGGATACTAGCTTCGTCTTTCGATGCGATGCCTTTGGCGAGGAGTTGTTTGGCTTCGGCGGTGTGTCCGCCGTAGGTGGAGGAGAGCATGAGGTCTTGCAAGGCGGAGACTTCGGCTGGTGTGGCGAGGTCGGCGTAGGAGACGAAGCCCATGGCTGCACCGCCGGTTGAGAGAGGACCGCTGCGGGTAGAGGCGTATTCTTCCATGACAGTTTCGACGTATGACGGGTCTTGCATGGAGTCGAGGGACTGTTCGCCGTCTGCGAGCTCGTAGCCGAAGCCTGTGGCGGGGTGATCGTGGAAGTTCTCTCCTATGCGGGGGTTGTTGACGATAGGCTTGATGCCGGCTGCGGTGAGGATTGAGGGGTTGCCGATTCCTGAGAGTTCGAGGATTTGAGGTGTTTTGAACTGTGGTTGTTGTGTTAGTGGTTTGTTAATGGGAGAAAGGGGTAGTGAGCATGGATATGTCACTGGGACCATGGAACGAGACGCGCTACGACGAGTGAGAGAAACGGAAGCTTACCACTCCAGCACTGAGTACAACTTCTTTCTTCACATTCACCTTATAAGATTTTCCACCATGGTCAAACTCAAGCCCAGAGACAGTCCCGTCCAGACTAACCACAAGCCTCTCCACCAGCGCCTCTGTCAACACTCTCAAATTCGGACGCTGTGCATTTGGAAGCAAGTAGCCTGTAACCGCATAACTTCTAGTTCCGTCTGCCTCTCCACCACTGCGATCGATTGTGCTAAGCGAGTGATACATTCCCAAGTGATCACCACTCCACGCATTCATAGGACTTCCCATCTTCTCACTCAGTGTAGAAGCAGCAGCGATCCATTCACGTTCTTGCGGAAGACGCCAGGTCGAGAAACTGGTGTGAATTGGTCCATCACGACCGTGGAAGTCGGCATCGTATTTGGTTTCGAGTGGGATATTGGATTTGTTCTTGTATGTGGCTGGGTCATCGAAGTGTTCGTGCTTTCTGAAGTACGGGAGGAGATCTTTGAATGACCATCCTTTGTTGCCGAGATTTGCCCACTGACGAAAGTAAGTCGACAGGAGTTGCAGAGAGAATCGGGGAATTGGAGCTTACATCGTCGTAGTCTGAGGCATGGCCACGAACGTACATCTGGTAGTTGATCGCAGATGAGCCTCCCAGAACTTTACCGCGGGGTTGCTGGAATGGTGTCTTTTCTGTCAGATGTTTCTATTCCCAAAGTCAGCAACGGTTTTCAATTACGATTTATGCAGTTATGATTTAACGTACTTGTGGAACACTACGATGAATCCAATCGTACTTTGGATCTCCAATAATCTTGGGATAGAGAGCTGGTGTCATAATCATTGGGTCACCAATACTTGCTGTCCCTGCTTCCAGAACGCCAACTTTGATGTCGGCATTTTCTGTCATCCTTGCAGCGACTGTGAGGCCGGCTGTTCCACCACCGACCACAATGAAGTCGTAGTCATGCTTGAGAAATTCCTCGACGGAACAAAGAGCAGGAGTGTCAGAATTGGCCATTTTCAGTGACTGCTAGAAACCTAACTGCAGTTGCAGAGTAGGAGCATGTGAAAGAGCAGTATGGAGTCGCCTTTATATAGAATTGTAGCAAGCTTTAGATAGCGACCGGCACACTCTTTTCTCGGGACGCTTGTCCTTGCTAAGATACAAGTTTGAACAAGAGCGGCAAAGACCTGCAACATGTCAGCCCTACCTTCGTGACATGGCTCGTTCACGTACATGATGCTAGAAGGCAAGAGGGAAAACCGGCCGCTCTACACGCGCCAAGGCATCTCATTAGTCCGATGACATGGATTTAGTTCCCGTTCGTGCTTCATTTCCTGATGTGCGTAAGCTGCCCATGAGACACTTGAAGATTAGAGGAATGATGGTCCGTCCCTTGAACTCTTGGTCTTAGATTGACTGTAATTCGCCATTGAAAAGCGACTCTGATATCAGCTCACTAGCAGACGGCCTTGACAAGTAGGCTCGTACAGCTCGTAACTACCCCGCTTTTGGCTGTACCACACTACTATCACCATCTCAGCCCTATAAAATCCGTGCATTAACAGTAGCTCAGATTGGCCTGGGATATGCGAGCCCCTCATTGACTCGTGACATCGAGATCTGGAATGCTTGATAACGAATGTGGCATTGGAGGGGATGTCCACTGAAAAACATATGATGACAGCCAAATGTCTGGATTTCGACACCCTCGACCATTATTTGGAGGCACCAGCTGATGATGAGCGGAGTTGTAAGTCAATGGCACGACATGCATGTCAGCTGAATATCAGAGGCACTTCTCAGTTATCCCATCCATATTATCGGTGATCAGGAGTGAACAGAATCCTTATCACCGAATCTGCTCGGTGTTTGTTCTCGAAACACTGCCGGAGATTACAGCGGACGTGCAGCATGTGCTTGTCGTCGATGCTCGATTCGGTATCAAGAGCATATATAATTTAAATCATCGCTGCTGACTGTGATGAGAAGCTGGATCGGTGTCTATGATTGTGACGATGATGATGAGAGAAATGTGGTTCAGAAGTCTGGGCACTGTGGTTTCAGGTGGCAGTGGCAGCGAAAAGTTGACTGGGCACTTAAAAAGGTAAAGTTTTAGACCCGCATCTTCCCCAGATCTCGGGTGTTCTAGGCGGCCTCAGCGGCCGCTTCAGGGGTTTGGAGTTACTTGCCTTGTTGACAACCTTCCAAGGACTTCACAAACATCTCTGACAGTGTAATCATCGAGCGACAATAGCGCAGCTTGCAATGGTGTCTATTCTATCTCCACTGCTGAATAGCCACTTGTAATCTGCACCCGCAATAATGGTTGCGTGGCACAATTACTGATAGCAACTTGTGTCTCGAGGTTATTCGTGGGCGAAGATCTTTTTCTCTTCGACATCATGTTGTTTCTGTTTGTGCCCAAAAAGCTCGTCATTTGATGATTACACAACACAACGATTGCAGGATCTGCTGATACCGTTCGAATACTCAACATTCTTTGAGCTAATTGGAGTAACACTAGCCAAAGTATCATCACCGTACCGCTACGATATCATGGAAGAAGCGGGCGAAACCGACGACCCATGCAGAGTTCGAAATATGTCATACAGTCGAGATGATATCCGGAACCGTTCAGTTTGTGTCGTGGCAGCGGACTTCCGCTCAAGAAGGTCGACTTCTCGTCATCTTCGGAGTAATATTCCTGGGCATAAGCTGATATTTTCATGAGTACGAGGAAATCCTGCCCTAGACCTCCAACCTGGTACATCACCGATATGGTATTCATTTCTCAACATTGGATCAAAGCATGTGATTGTCTCAACTGCGCAGTGCGAGCTTCATGGCAGTTGGTTGGAGTGGAACACATTTGGGAGACAAGGCTGCATTGCCTAGACCAGCACTGATGTTGATTTCACTATCGCCGTCTTCAAATCGTGTTGAAGAAGAACCTAATTCCCGGTCAGGCTCGATATGGTTCGCAGGTTTGGGGGTCTTGACTTACCCAGACAGGCCAACTCCATTTGATCGAAGCCGCCACGAAGTACTCTCATGCAATCAGCAACTACAAACGATATTCTTCCCGGTTCGACCGCGGCCGACATACACACTTCGACACTTTTGAATCTTGTCAGTCATGTTCTTGAAGGCTTGCCGAACGATCTCAGAATATTTTATGGTGTCGATATCCTCACCGGTCTGGGGTCAGGCCCTGTCGACTCCCTCATTCAGTGGTCGATGACCGACCGTATCTTCGCGCGAGACGAGAAGATTGATTCTTTTGTATTCGATTAGAGACGGGATTTTACCTTGGACTTGTCGCCACAGGTCAAATTCCGCAGTCTTAGTGCTGGAAATTGTGTTTCTGGCATGGAGCCTTCTTCTTTGAGGTACATTTTGTGCCACAGCTCTTCGCGGTGGGCGAGAGCACATCCATACTTCCGCTACTGACTCCCGAAAGGGTTCCCCATACCACAAGTTCCAGCTTCGAAGACGATCCCGGAAGCATCAGAAAGGTGCAGATGATATCGTGGATGTGGAAGGTATCAAAAAACATCTTTCCGCAATGTCCCCGGCCGAGCTTCGAACCTACTGGCAACGAGTGGCACCCATATTTACACGGTATGCGAGCAAGGAGTCATAGCTATATCTGGCGCCATTTTTCTTCAGCATCTTCACCTTCTCCGCCATTGTCTGGGCTGAAATAATGGAAGGAGACTTGATCATGTGGCTGTCACTTCCGTCTCTGACCCGTTCAGAGCCGTTCTGCGTCCCGCCTTACAGCTTAGGTATTTCTGCCGCTGTGGATGTGTAATTTCTTTTGCGAAATGTACTTATTATTGTCAGTGGGTGGCACAACCATTGAAACATGCATTGATTGACTGTTGGCATACTTTGCTGAGACCATTCAGTGACTGGTTCATCTTACATGAAGCCAAGCATACCAATGGTCCGAACGAGGCTGGCGACTCTGTATTTGACTTGCTCCCGCTTCCAGTACCACAACCGGGTTGTTGGCGTACGGGTTCGCAGTCTTGCTCATCAGTGGCTCGTATCAGGTAGACTTGCAAATCCTCTTATTGGCTTTGGAGTTGGATCAGCCGGACCTATTTTATCGACCCAAGCCATCGACTGTTGCCTTCATATGGCAGGGGAGAGCATTGTTCTAAGAATATTCGCCAGGAATGTCATGGGTTTCGCATTCACTTTCGCAATATAGTAAACGCCCTCTCGTTAACAATACCAAGGCACTGCTGACCACAAGCCTAGGCTTCAGACTAATGAATCAGGCGGTGTAGCAATGACATTCATGTTAGCCGCAGTATGCTTCTTGTCAACGATGAGCTTCCACATCATGGTCGTCAGAGGCAAGGACTTCCAGCGCCGTACCGCCAGCAGGTATTTGCAATACTCGAAGCAAAGAGGTCGGTGTGGCTGACACTAGCTTTAAATAGCTAAGTAAATCGAAGTTTTCATGGTTGAGGAGCTTTGCAAGTCTATCTATCGATTTTGCCTTTCCCATCCACCTTTTCAAGTGAGTGGGATGGTGCGGCTGTTGAGCAGCGAGCCTGCCGCAGCGTGCGCCTTAGTATGGAGATACGACAGATCAGACCAATCGGGGAAAACTACTCCAGTGTATTACATGTTAATCACGGATGCAGATGGCAGGTTTAGAATCACTGATTGGCTGTTTTACGACGTTGTTGACCCCTGTCCCTCGCTTATTTGTTCTCCTCAAAAGCTTGGTAGTTCCCATGCCTTCATGATATTACAGCTCTTGCTTCCTTTGCGTCAAGCATATCAACAAGAGAAAACAAAATGTTGTCTAGCACCGAAGAAGAGTTCGCTGCGAAAGTTGCGAAGACGGTAAAGGATTCTCAAGATGCTGCGAGAAAGGCGCTGGCTGTAAGTGTTGCGACGGACTGAGACCTGTCACAACAAACTGATCACGCTGCCATGATCTAGATCGATGACGACCCCCACAATCATGAAGAGCTTCAGGACTCGAAGGGAAAGAATGGGTAGATGGAACGATGTGCATTTAAGGAAATTTTATTGACGTGAAGTAGTATTCTGGTCGAGGGCTCTGCGGAGGGAAGTGAGTGGATTCAAATCCAAAGCTAGAAGCCCGCGCTAATATCGTGCTAAAGCATATTTTCTACCAAATCACCAGGTACGATGAACCTTATACTCGCAGATTATATTACTGATTAGCTGTAGAGCGAGCAAGATAGACTCAGTGAGTTGTATTGATCTCTTCTCAAGCCGGAATTGCTGACAAGTCCTTGGCAGATCTCCAACATCAAATATTCTTACTTTCGTTCAATGATAAGCTTGTTCTGGCTCCTATCGCCGAGGACGAAATCAAGCATGTCCTTGACATCGGAACAGGAAGTGGTATCTGGCCGGTGGAGTTTGGTAAGTCCTCGCTTTCCGACGAATTGTTGATTAGGTGACTGATGCGATAGCAGCCGAGCAGCATCCAAACACCCAGGTTCTAGGCTTTGACATCAGCCCATGTGCGCCGCCTTCGTAAGTCATCGAAGTCTCTCACGAAATTGTACTAACACGCCCATCCAGCATTCCCCTAAACTGCAAATTCGAAGTCCATGACGCGGAAGCAGAATGGCACTTCCCCCAAAAGTTTGACTACATTCACGGCCGTGCCCTCATGTCGTGCTTTCATTATCCCCTTGCCGTCATCAAATCCGCATTCGCAGCTCTCGAACCAGGCGGCTACCTCGAACTCCAGGACTGCGTCGCACCCTGGCATTCTCTCGATGATACACTCTCTGGCACAACTCTCTGGAGGTTCCATCAAATGACCATCGCCGCAGCAGCCAGTCTCGGACGAGATGTCACGCAGGTGGTCAAATATAAAGCGTTCTTTGAGGAAGCTGGATTTGTTGATGTCAAGGAGGTACATTATCAGTGGCCCTTGGGAAAGTGGGCGAAGGGTGAGAAGATGAAGAAGGTGGGGGAGATATTTCAAGAGGATGTGGAGAGTCTGATGGACGTGCTTGCCGAGAGGTTGTTAGTTAGGGGGGCGGGGATAGAGAAGGAGAAGGCGGATGAGATGGTGGAGGCTGTGAGGAGAGACTGTAGGGATTGGAAGGTGCATGCATATATGCCTGGGTGAGTCCTGTTCTTGGTATGGTGATTGTGTGCGGGTGCTGATCAGAATAGGATCGTGGTCCATGGAAGGAAACCAGAGTAAGCAAGCTCAGGAAAGATACTAACGAATGCATTCATGGATTAGAACACAGCAACATTGGTACCCACTTGCTGTATCGCTTTTTTGTTCCAATTATTGAGGTAGCTTTTGGTACTTTGCCAGGCTGGGTCTGCAGTCCATTGCCTTCCTGTACAGAAGATAATGGACGCATGACACACACCCTTCATCCAAGATACGCTGGTTGATCTATCTCTGAACCTTGGGTGTTCTTTCATGCAATGGAACTGCACAAATTTCTGCTGAAGTATTTAACATGAGCTTGTCAGTTTGAGCCCAGGGCAATCCCTAGAATGAAGGTCTTAGTTCCCTTCCTTAGTTTGTACAAATAACAAAGATCCGGCGCTTTCTTAGAAAAATGATCTCCTTCGTGGAAAATTTGTTTGGAGAGCAAAATAATGACAGACTTCAGAAGTCAGCGACGGCATTAAATTACTTTCACGATGTGGAACGGTCTCTATTATCGAGTATGAAGATCTAGTCCATGATACCATGAAGCAATCTTCTACTAGATAAGGCTAAATTCTCGGCCTTATTATGGGCCTTTGCATCTCTCGTTGCTTGCGGCTATGTTGCCTCCTTTCCCAGCTGTCCTTACGTCGTCTGGCCGCGACTTCAAACTGGCGATATCAAAGGGTTTTTCAAGGCCCTGTGTCTGTCGCTGGAGTCTCTCAAGCCAGTCCTCCAATAATTCAGACGAAACGTTTTCGTGCGGCTCCCAAGAACTGCGATTTACTGAATAGTTCATCCAAGATATGAGATAATACTTGTTCTTCGCCGTTCCTTTCTCTGCTAAAATCCGGTCTACCTCGAATTCCACACCCGAGCTATAATCCTCGGAGTCAGTAGAGATGAAGGAGATTTCATCGTCGTCGTCTTCATGGCGGTTGTCATAGTGAATGTCGTGGTCGATTTCATTATCACCGGTTTCGTCTTCGTCAGGTGTCATCTCGCTTATGAATGGAGCTCGCCAATGAGATGGAGATTCGCTGCTTGGCTGGCTGGGACAGAGCAGCCTCACTCTTCGGAATGCTCTTACATCGTCATCGCTAAAAGCTGCCCCTCCGACCTTCCTCTTTTGTGTGCGGTGTGCGGATGCAGTATGCTCTTGGCTCTGCTGGTCTTCACTGGCGCCTTCCCTTTGGTCGGGGACATCTTCAATGCTTTCCAGGCCATCGTCACAAGACAAAGGAGACTCCAGTTCTGTCATGCGCTGGTACCAGGTTCCATATTTATGACTGTGAATTATCAGCACGCGAAGTTCAACAATTGCTGGAGAAAAATATGAATACCATTTAATTCCAGAGTCGGAGGTCACATAAGACGCTGTATGACAGCCTGGGCATGTATTTTTGCTCCAGTCTCCAGAAGCTTTGAAAATCGTGCTCGTATCTAATTGACATCCAGGTAGAAAGCTAGACTCAAAAGACAGAGATCGATCAATCTCAAGCTTAAGGTGTGTTTCTTGGATGGCGTATTCTCTTCGTACTATCTTTCCGTGACCAGGAAGTCGGTCGAAACGTGCTATCAGGACACTTCGAACACGTCCCAGGAATTGATCAGCTCGAGGTGAATCGGCGCAACTCGCCCAAGAGCGTCAGTCAGGATTAGCGGTTCCTGGATCCAGCATGGTTTGAACTCTCGTCGGATGCACGTCTGGAAATTCATCACAGCATTGTAAGTTTTGAGGTTGACAGTCCAGATGTTGAACATGAAGGCCTTGAGTTCAGCCCCGAGTTTGAAGAAGTAGTTCCTAGTTTGATTGTGTAAGTCATTGCTCGGTCCGTGCGACAAGACGGAGATTCTCACATTCGCTCTACGAGCCTGGAGGTGTTTGTTCCTTGCTCCTTTAGGTTTATCTCACTTTCGGCCAACTTTCCTTGTATGACAGATAGTGCCGCGCTTTGTTGTTGCTGGATATTATCACGCTGCTCTTGAGCAATGAGAAGTTTCGCATTGATATTTTGATCGGTGAGCTTCGTGAGGTTGCCACCGTCCCTAGTCAGCCCCATAATCAGACATGAACAGAACCCGCCTACATGCTTGCCGTGATCAAAAGCATATTTATCGTAGAGCTGTGCCCATTGATCTCAGTCCGAAATCTGGCGATCTCCTCCTTCTGTGTCAAAGCCCATTTGATTTTCTTCCCTGTATCGCGAATTCTATCACCCGATCCGCCTTCCCTCAAGCTACGATTGTACGATTTCAATTTTCGTAAGAACGATACCATGCATTCTTTACACTGTTCTACCACCCTCCTCGTGGTACAGCTTAAAGCATTTAGCTCAATCGACGTGTCACAAGTTCGCGATAGCAACTCAACCTCCAGGAGCGCCCGATCCAGGGACCACAACTCTCGGCACAGCTGTTGGTACTCGGCCGATGCTCCCTGAACGTCATCAAGAGCTTTGATTACATCTTTGACAAGGATACAAACGGCAATCACATCTCCGGCGGAGAAACCAAACGGTATTGGGAGGGCCATTGCGTCGAGCTGGAACAAGATTCAGTAGGGTCGAACTTCGAAGAGGAAGGGAGCAGATGTTGAACAAGGCTGGCGACAGTCTGCCTGCATATGCGGTGTCTTGTCTCAGCCACCACCAATCTTTCAGCCAGTCTGCCTTGCCTTGTAACAACGCAATCCGTTCGCTTGACCAACCAGTCAGGGCGCTTTGAACTCAGCTTGATTTCAAGGCATCGAACTGTTCCTAGTCACCATTTTCTGCCTCTGGTGGTGCAGACTCCGAGAGAAGAATTTGTAAATCCTTCAGAGAATTGATTTGCGGCGGACTCGAATCCCAAGAGGTTATCTTCGTATGATCAAGATGGATCGAAACTATCCCTCTTTCATCGCAGGCATCTTATCTCGCTCCTCGCTGTCGCCGATATACACCGTCTCACTTGGCGAAATATCCAAACATTTCAGCACTTTAGGAAAGAGTCCATCGGCCTTTGAAACACCGAATTGATTGGTTGTGAAGAGGAAGTCAATACAACCTTCGATCCCCAGCCGTTTGATTGTTCGCTTCTGTGCATCTACTGGTCCTTCTGTGATCACGATTTTCTTGCCCGTATCCTTGAGAGTTGATAATAGCTCCAGAGTACATTCCTTCAACTTCAGAGATTCCAATAGAGTAACTTCGTACGACTCCAGAAGCTCGCTCACGAAGATCTTGTCGTGTGGGAGGTCGTAATTTCCAAGAAGAGAGGTTATTCTTTCAAGTCGATAATCTTGTGACGTCTTGCCGTCTGTGAAAGCAATTTTTGATTGTTCCCCGAGGATGCGAGAGTATGTGCCTTTGAGTGTTGATATGGAGACTTCATGTCTCAGATGGATAGTCTCTAGCATCTCAGTTGTGGCGATGCCAGTTGTATGGCGAAAGTTGTGAAGGGTGTCGTCGAGGTCGAAGCCTATCCATTTCTTTTCAGCGATGATGGCCTTCAGCCAGGCACGGTCATGAGGAGGTGACTGTGTCGTCGGGGGTTTCATATCAATTTCTGTTTGTTCAGACCCATTGGTCTATTGGCGGATAAGCAGGGTACTCTTGATAGTTTTATGCGAAAACGGCGACAATGGATATCGTGAATTGCTGAGGTCTCATAGAGCTCGGTAGCCATCATTTAGCTCCTACCACATGTTGGTATTGCCCTTTAGCTTGCCACGAAACCTCGCGATTCCCAGGCTAGTGCGACAAATTATATTGAACCCACATAGTTTTCTTTGGAAAATCTGGGGGCAAGACCAAAAGTAGTTCGAATGGTTTGCGGTCTTTTCGATACATCCAGGCAGTGTAATAGAGATGAAACTAATCCATTGCTTAGACGCTTCTGGCCAATTAGTCTTGATTACTTAAGATTCAAGACGCACCGGGACCGCGGCCCGCGTATCGATCGATCATCTGGAGACACACCACTTCTTACGGTTAATCATCGGGGGACCGGAACAACACTCGCTACAACTTTTAAGGGAAACACAATGAGAAGAAACGTGAGCCTTCGGAAGTTGCGTTTTCAGACAGCGCTTTAAATCTTGAACAAGGATGTGTGATTATAATTTGAGCGTCAGAGCAGGATCATATGGGCATTGTTGGTTTTGTTATTGTTTTCGGTAAGCGAGGAAGTTCTCGCTTCTGAAAAGGGGGCCAACTCACTTCACTGATTTGTCTGAAGTTCTCACTTGTGAGACTCCGCTGTTGGCATGTGATCTCCATGTTTACATGAGCAGTTATGTCGTTTTGACGGCGCGTGGTAAATACATATTAAATTTCAGGGTAAGTTGGCATTGTTCATGTGCTTGTATCTTGAAGCTTGAGAAATTGTTTGGTTTACAACTTACAACCCATCTAGCGGTCTGGATGAGTTCTTCCTTCTTACAATCAACCATCAATCACTTTGAAGCTATCTCTGGTCAGAGTTTCCTCGACTTGACGATTGGAAGCGGGGTTGGACCGGACCCACAACTAGTTCTCGCGCGAGTCCGGAATAAATGCGGGTATCACAGATCCACAACACGGCCGGCATCCCACTCTTTCTTGGTTGCACGCCACCTCGAAGTTTATAAAGATACGCTGCTCTTATCTGAAACGAAGTTCTGGATACATACTGTGACTTGAGTGCCGCCAGACGAGAAAGCTGATAATATTCAAGAAAGTGCCAAGAATCAATTACAACAGTCTGTACATTATCAAACAAATTTAATTCTTGACCTACACCTTCATAATGGCTCCCATTGCTACTTCCAGTCTTTCTTCCTCCACCCCAGACGTCACTCCCATGTTGGAGAAGTCGTAAGTCAGATCCAGCCAAGTAACTGTGCTACAATCTGACTGTCTATATTAGTTTCAAAGCCCAGAACAGCACCTGGCTTTCCGATTTGCAAAGAGATGGCTACGTAGTCGTCAGAAATGCCATCCCTCGCGAGCGAGCAATCGCATACCAACAAAAAGCATTCGACTGGATCAGCGAACTCCGTCCCGGATTCGATGTCAACAACCCCGACACATTTGTGAAAGAGCACCTCCCTGTTATGAGCAAAATCAACACCTTCTCCACCTATGGAGTAACACACGAGAAATTCATGTGGGACGCTCGCATGGAGCCCGGCGTTCTGAAAGTTTTCGAGGAGTTGTGGGGAACGGATGAGCTACTCGTTAGCTTCGATAGCTTGAACGTCACATTCCCGAATCGCAAAGATGTGCCAAGGAAGCCGACTTGGGAACACGTTGATCAGACGCCGCTGAGAAGGGGTCTGCAATGTGTGCAGGGTATCATCAATTTATCGAATGCTGGGCCTGAGGATGGTGGTTTGATGTGCTATCCAGGTTCGCACTTGCTGAGTGATGAGTTCTTTGATACACAGACAGATAAGAATACTTGGGAGAAGAAGGATTATTATGGTTTTAGCAAGGACCAATTGGAGTGGTTCCATGCTAAGGGCCTCAAGCCTTTGAAGGTCTGCGCCGAGCCTGGAGATCTGATCCTTTGGGATAGCAGGACCATTCATTATGGTGCTGAGCCGACGGAGAAGAGCAACACGATTCGGACGGTCATTTATGCCGCCTATACCCCCGCCAAGTGGGCTACGAAAGAAGATTTGGAAGTCAAGTCAAGTATCTTCAAAAGCTATCTTGGAACCACGCATTGGCCACATGAGAATTTTGTGTGGAGAAACGCCGGCAGTATTTTGGAGGATGGGACGAGAGACCCGAAGGATAGAGAGGAGCCGGCCGAGCTACCTGAAATGACGCCTGCGTTGCTGAAGCTGGCTGGCGCTATGGCTTATTGAGACTTTTGTGAAGTTTAATGTCAATTATAATTCTTGAGTTCTTCGAAGACCACGTTTGCTCGTTAGTGATCAGTCTTCTCACAACACTTCCAATGTTTTCTTTGAAAGCTGGACTGCATGACTCAAAACAGTGAGAAACGACTGAAATCAAACTGTAGTGGACTAACGAGTCAAGTCTGTAGACCGAGGATTTACAGATTCGAAGGTGAAGTAAGATCTGCTTGAGGATGTTCGCCAAACTGAGCCAAATTCCCCATCTGCACTCCCATCTTCTGCACCCAAGCAGCCCACTCCAAGACCTTCTCATCCCACTCCCCAAGCTCTATCTCCCCACTCTCAAACACCTTCTCCAACATTAACGCATGCATCGCAGCCTGTGAAGTCCCTGACGCGGTATGCGTTCTCAACCCCGCCAGAGCGTCACCCATCAGCAAAACTTTGCCATTCATAAACACAGCTTTGGAGGCAATAGTATCAGTGATGGCTTGGATGAAAGGCTGTTCGACTTTCTGGAAGATCTCGGCTGCTGGTGCTGGTAAGATTGAGGATGCGATGAGGCGTTGTCGGTCACGGATCTCAGGCCGGATTTTGCCTATGCCCAGAGAGAAAGTGTGGATTTTGCCACTGGTGGATGTGAGAATATCTTGGAGTTCGGAGGGTGTGTGGTTGGTATACCAGACGATGTTGGCATAACGCTCACCTTTGCTTGTGGATCCATTGAGACCGGGGATCTTGTATCTGCTTGACGTCAGTCACAATTCAAGGTACTAAATGGAAATTCTGACATCACGACATGGCCTCCTTTGTAGTAGAAGAAAGTAAGATTGTCTTTAAGAATGTTTTCTGTTTCTTTTGAAAGAAGATCTTCCCTAACCATCCCTCGCCATGCAACGTAGCCGGAGTATGTTCTCTCGGCTTCCGGCTGCATAAGCTTCTTGACAGATGAACTTGGACCATCGGCACCAATGACGAGATTCGCTTCCGTGAACGATTTCTTGCCTGAATTGTCCTCGTAGTGGACATTGACTTGATCAGACCCGGCGTCCTCGATCTCACAGACACGCAGTCCTGTCCGATACTCTGCTTTGCCGTCGCCTTCCCTCCCTTCCGCACCTGCAATAAACCCTTCCTCATAACGACCATCAAAGTTGGCCCTCAAAAGCGAATAAAGTAAACCCCAGCTCGTACTAGCATTCGGGACTTTTCCAGTTATCGTTGCTTTGACGCTACCATCTCGTTTCAGAAACTGCATGGCATCTGGCAGATTGACATAGTACTGAGTTCCTGTTCTATCATATTCGTTGAAAAACTCTAAGATAGGTGAGCCTGACGATATGAGGCTCTTGAATGATTCGTATATGGAAGGGACTACGGTCGAGATGGAAATCCCGGCGCCTTGATCGATGAGGGTGCCGGATGGAGTACGTTCGAGAATCGTAACATCGTGACCGAGACGAAAGAGAACAATGCCGGCGAAGAGCCCTCCAAGTGAACCGCCTACGATGATAATTTTCTTGGGCTCTGAATTTGCCATTCCTCGAGGATAAAGTGGTCCAGAATCCAGTGATTCAAACAGATTGGTATTGTGAAGAAGGTCAACATGATATTCAGGTTTCATCGGAATATACTTCAAGCTATTTCGCCTGACGAGAAGTTTAAGAGGGCGATAGTTTCGGCAGTTGTACAGCTACCTCACGACTCTGCATGTACCGACGAACCAATTGCTAAAGTGGACAGCATTTACGTAAAATGAAAGTACCCAGCAGAAGACAGTTCGTCGACAAACTTTGTTTTCTCGTATCGTACCGAACGTGGACTTGATTATTGATCTGAAGCAGATGCTCGGAACCAATGCTCATTCGTATCATGTGACGGCATAAGAACGTGGCTACATGCTTTTACGTCGTGGTGGTCGATAGTTGCAAGGAAAGAGAACGTTGTGCTACATTTGAGAATTACCTGAACAGGAACGCGAAATCATGAGATGAAGGACAGAGGGACGTGAATGGTATCTGGAAAGATGCCTTAAGTCGGATATATGGACGGCAACAGCGATGTGCAACAGGCTTGAAGGGAGATAAATTTAGCTTGAAGGGCTTCTTGGTTGAGAGATTGGAGACTGGAAAAGTCCTGCAGATATCGCAACATGCAACAAATAAGATTGCTGGTTTTGACCCTCCTCGCAGCCACTCAGCTTGACAGCGATCATAAGTGAGAGCTGTGGTGCCTGGTCAGGGCAACGGACTGTCCTAGCTTGACATCAATCGACACTTTGGTAGCTTCTATCAGACGAGAATCACAAAACAAATGTTTGACTCCAAATTCGAATCTTGCTTCAAACCCCTCGTGCTGTTGTTGAGGCGAAGGTGGGGAGCTAGCGAACTAGATGCGATCGCGGAAGGCTGAAGCGGCCGCACCTGTACTCTTTCGGGAATCACACCTCATTATCATCAGCTCTTTCGTACACTGACGAGAAGAAACTATTCATGTCCAGGCAACATCAATGTCTTCAGAGACTTCCGACGTCAACTTGTTAGCCACATTCTTGGCTCATCCACAAGTCTCTTCCATCTCAGCCGCCGAGCCAGTGGATTGCATCGTCATTTGTGCTTCGGCAGTACTTCACCAAGCCACAGTTCTCTTCCGCGCTTTAGAGTCCCGACCTGACTTGACCAGAACTTTGGTCCTCTGCGGAGGCATCGGACATTCCACTTCTCTCATCTATGATGCTGTTTCGAAACACCCAGTCTACCATGAACTCGCTTCAGATATCGAGGGAAAGCCAGAAGCTCGAGTTCTGGAAGCCATACTCAAAAGGCATTTCGATGTAAACAAGATCACGAGTCAAGGCTGTCAGATTCTTGTTGAGGATCAGAGTACGAATTGTGGTGCAAATGCATCCAGAACAAAGGAGCTGCTCGTTAAGGAGGGGTTGATGGTGCCGAAGACCATGGTGGTGGTGCAAGATCCGACGATGGCGCTTAGGACCGTGGCGGCATTCGAGAAAGTATATGAGAATGAAGTCTCTGTAGGACGATTGGTGGTGAAGAGTGCACCGATCTTTGTTCCAAGTATGAAAGACGGGAATGGAGGCAAGGCAGCATGGGATGTTGACGATATTGAAGCGAATGAGCTTTGGGATGTCGGTCGATTTTATGATCTCATTGTAGGTGAGATACCACGACTTAGAGATGATATAAATGGTTATGGGCCGAAAGGGAGGGGCTTCATCGTACATGTAGATGTTCCTGCTGCTATTGAAGAAGCATGGAGTAGGCTGAGGGAGAAAACTGGAGGGAGTCGATGACAATGTTCCGAGAAATATTCGCTTCACCTTCGACGATGATCTTGAGCTCGGCGACAAAGTAAGCCTGGGGTGATTTCACTTCAGCAAATCTCAATTGGATGAAATGAGATGGCAGACAATTCAATCACATGGAGGAAGAAAACCAAAATCTGTCCAATCAGCGATGGTAGAGCTGACAGTCAGGTGACTTGTAGTTAGAAAGCCGCCAGGGAAATGTGGGGGCTAAATCCTCTTCCCATCAGACTCCGTCCGAAAACAACTGCTCTGTCAACCTGACCGCTTCACCTCAATGAAGTCGAATGAAATGATATTACACATGCCTTCTATCATTTTGAGCTAATCTGTGGACGTTCGGGCTTACATTTCTACTAGTCCGAGGCTATGCCGCCAAAGCTATTATATTCCTTTCTGGTCGACGCCCAGCTTGAACCAAGTTGTCTCCGAGTTGTTTCAAAGCTCATGATTATCCTTCTACTCTTTCGCTCGACGGGTCGAGATGCTGCAGTTCCGATAGGATAGCTATAATTCGGCTGGTCACACATGTTCTTGATTCTGATTTTCAAACCCGAGCAAGCTCTCGTCTCTACTCAGCCTGGCGCAGGTGGGCGTCGTCCATTCCTATTCATCTCTACAGAGCCGGGCGCTCAGGACACATTCAGCGCCCGAGGCTGTCCTCTCGGAGAACTTCCTGGACTTCTCATTCATGAGCGGTGTACAAGGTAGATGTTCTTTCCCTTTGATGTGCAAGCTGAGAGCTCATTTTTAGTGGCCGCTCATGGAAAGGTTCGTCCCAGATACTGCCTCAGAAAGTCCGATCACGATTTTACAGTTTCGTACGCGATATCAGATTTCAGGCCCGAATGCATAGTGAAACCAAACATCAGTCATCTTTCCTGCGGACCATTGTCTAGATCTCAACCGGGTGCTGGCAAGAACCTTGATCAGGCTATGAAATGCCAGCAAAGAACATTGGGCATCACGGCATTGAGCCAAGATGGATTATGAACCTGGTGACACCCTCTTGCAAAAAGGTACGACTTTGGTGCCGTCTGACTGCCTTGCGAAATGCCTCAATATCCCCATGTAGTGCAGTGACTGTCCCATCCATAGGAACCTCCTGCCGAGAAACAAATCGAGATGTCAACTCGGTCGGTGTAGGACTTCAAGCGGTGACTGGTCACACCGCAAAACCGTTGAAGGGCGAGAGCCTGGTTCCTTCGGCACAATATGGTATGGGAGGCTCACGACCAGGGCGAGAGAATGCGAACCACGCTTGCCAACGTGGTCGTCTCGGTGGAACGTAGGTTACGACTCTTACGAGTCCGAATCCTTCATTTTGTCGAATAACAGCCATTCAGAAAAGTGAGGCGGACAAGCGGTTTGCCTCACTTCCTTAGCCGTGCATCCGGAGCGACCCGCAAGGAGAGACCAAGCTCGAGTAGGGATGTTGATTCGTCGCTTCGTGGTGGGAAACACGATGTTTTGGCTTTCGATGCATGGAACCCATGGACCAGGGCACTTCTGTTGCGCTGTTGCTGGTGCATCAAAGTCTCGTCCTGCCAGCATCACGCATGCACATTTCGCCCGATGGGGTGTGTCCAGTTAGGAAATAATCGCTGGGTGGCTGCCTGGGAGCTGCAGCTGTGATAGGCCCTAGTGGTTGTGCATCGTGCTGGCACTGGCCTATTAGAGGGCATTCAGGCTTGACGCGCTGTACATCGAGCCACTAATATTCCCCGAAAGACCACTGTCACTTGGATCCCGACCACTAATATCACCATTAGCACCCCACGGCATCCACTACCACAGGGCTCTGATTTGTCCGTCCCGCCGAAAAAGCACTGCAGCGGGGCAGGCCAAGCTTCAATCGTCGTCCAGAAACACTGTAGCTTCCACTCCGTCATTCATCCATCTCACCCACCCTGCCAGCCCAACATCCTCATCATCCCAGATTGGATCCGAAAGCTGGCAGAGCCCCATGCTATGCATCCCGCGCCTTGAGAATACATAGTTTGTCGTTCCTCCCTGACCATCCTTCCTTTCGCCTTACTTTCACGAACCGCCAGCATCTGCCAGCGCTCATCATTACTACCTCCAAAACACCAGTACGAACGATACCATCTCCACTCTCTTTGTTTACGCAAGAACGCCGTTCATCTGTAAGTTTGCAGATCCCAATCGATCATCAATCTGCTACTGTCTCGCATGGGGTGGACTGTTTACTGACAGTGAGGCTGCAGACATCACCGCCTCGAAACCATCACGACATCTAACCAAAGCACAACAGTCCCTCGAAATGTCTTCGAAATCAAGAGTCGAGACCTCCATGGACTATGAGCAAGATGACTTCGAACATGAGCAGCGAAGACAACGACTTCTGGCCAAACGGGCCGAGATGGACGCGCAAAGAGCACAGCTCGATGCTGAGCTTGCTTTACTCCAACCATCTTCCTCGCAATCCTCCTTCCAACACCACCGGTCTCCCATATTCAAGCAAAGCCAACAGCGACGAAGCAGCAATGTACCCCGAAGCATGTCCAGCAATGGAGTCCCTGCCATGTCCAGACACCTCTCCTCTGTAGGACATTCCAGCCAGCTATATCTACCTAGCTCTAATATCAAATAGGACCGGAACGACATGTCGCAGCGACCTAGAGCCCTCTCCCAACGGTCGGCAACATCGATGGGACGTTCGAATTCGAGAGGCAACCCACCGCCACGAGCCAACGTACCGTTCACCCAGAATGGAGCTATCCCACCTCCCCTCAGCTCTGAGCCGCATCCCCAGAACCACGCCATCATAGAATGGGCTTCCCATGAAGAGCCATTGACAGCCTACACGTTCTCTCACCAGACCCCTCAATTTCAGCAGACGATGTCCCAACGCAGCGGTCTCGAACAAGTTCCAGAACTCCAATCCGTTGGCGAAAACCCAGGCGACTTCATCCTGAGAACAATGGGCAACGGCCTCTCACCCACGATATCGATACCATCCTCAGCAACTATCAACAATCATCGACTGTCGACCAGCTCCTACAACCTACCTTCGACGCCAACATCCGACTCACTCACGACTGCGACGACACTTACAAGCGACATGAGTCGGCAAAATAGTCTTTGCAATGGTCTCGAAAGTATGATGTTCAATTCGAACAACTCCTTCTCTGCTGATTCAAACAACGATCAAATTATGCATGATCATGTTGCTCCATTTCCTTTTTCTCGTCATAGTCGTCGTTCCTCAGATGAGGAGCAGTCTCTACTCCTCACTGGTGCTGGTGCAAGTCACGAGTCTCAGTTTTCATATTCTCCTCCATTTCCATCTTCAAACTCATTTGGTGAGAAGATGGAAAAGTCTCAATCAGTTGAAAGTACTTCATCTACCTCTTCAGCATCGTCTCGAAACGTCAAGCGTTTGCAAGATCAGATTGCTGCGGGTCAAGCTCGAACGCTCATGCCTAAAGGCGGAAGCAAAGGCATTTTGATGTCTCGAGATAATTCATCTCAAGCGATGACCCGAATCGAGTCGAAAGACGGTTCACAAGATAAAGTTGCTATCTCGAAACCAAGTTACCAACGACCGAAACATGATCGGGTATGGTGCAAAAAATGCGATAATCACGCCGAGGGCTTTCGCGGCGAGCACGAGCTTCGTCGACATGACGATCGAGAGCATAAAGAGATGGTTAAGAAGTGGGTCTGCGTTGAGCCAACTGATGGTGGTAATCACCCGAAGTCTATCGTGCCACTCTCGAGATGCAAGGCATGCTGTCAACAGAAGAAAAAGTATGGAGCATATTACAATGCGGCTGCACATCTTCGACGAGCACACTTCAACCCCAAGACAAAGGGGCGAAGCAAGAGTCAACAAAAGGTCGACGACGCTGATAAGCGTGGTGGCAAGGGAGGTGGTGATGAGCCACCTATGACCGAGTTGAAGAAGTATTGGATGAAGGAAGTGGAGGTACGAGCTGACTTCACCACCGATGCCCAGCAAGAAGCAGCCGACGAGTCTGAAGAAGAAGGGCTCGACAACTCCTTCGACGATCCACTCTACCCTCAGCATGACATGTCAAACATGGCGACTTTCAACACTCCTTACATTGCCGACGACAGCTCAGCCCTCGTCGACTACTCACCTAACATCCTCATCAACAACAATGAGCTCTACGACATGCCAAGCATGTCAATCGATTACTCTGATTCAAAGCAGTACATGTCTCAACCCATGTACAATCAGAATATTTCCTATCTCTCTACAGACCTGTACCCGAATGACCCTATGGCATTTGCGAATGCAGTTCCATCCCAAGGCTTTGAGGACTTGGATTGGAGCATGCAATCGCATTGCTGATCATTCACTCATATCTTCATGTACCAATCTCCTTTCTCCCCTTCTCTTTTGTACTCTTTGCATATGGTAGAGTAGTAAGGTGTCTGATCTCTTCATTTCTTCTCTTGTCCATACTTTATTGACCTGTTTTAAGTACATACCTGGGCTTGCATTCACAATTCATCGAGGAAGGTCGATGAATTGAGGCGTTTTGGGTTTTGTGACCAAGTCTTGTATTTCTATTATATTTTCTCTTCTTCTCGGGGTACCGATTTTGGGGGTTTGAGCAGTCAGACATGTGCACATGATGTTACGAGAATACGATGTATGGTTATGGGTTATGACTTGGCTCTTTTGGGATAGCGACTCAGGCGTGTCGCGGCATAGGATGCGGAAGACTTCGGTCGTGATTGATTGATTGAATGAGCGATTTTCGCTTTATGGTACTATAGTAATGATATATGCATCAGAACCGTCTATCAACGCTCTTTATCTTTGACGACTATCGTCGTGGTAAACTCGTAGCAGTTGCAGCTTATGTTGGAGGGTCTTGCTGCGCTGCTTAGTTGCTGCCAGGCGAGCTGGGTGGGGGCTGCACACCCTCATTTTGGCTTTGACTGCAAGTCTAGCTTACCCCATACCCTAAATCCCTAAATCACACTGTACACTAACAATAGGTTTCTTACGAGTATAGGTATATAATTCGCCGATACGGCTCCACGTACCCAGAGATGCACAGGGGTGGGCTGCTGAGGAAAGGTGGCTTAGTCAGCTTTCAATCTCACCTTATCAATGTCGAGCCTCCAGAAGTCCCTTTCAAATCCCATCACTAGATGCAAACAGGGGATTAGCTTGAATCTCAGTCTTGTCTCAATGAGCTGCTTGGAAATCGAAATCCGCAACGATTGACATTTGATTGTAAGTTCTTCGAGATAATTTTTCGTGTCCTTGATGTTGACATGTTCAGGGGCGGGGAACGGCTCTCAAATCTGAGGCAATCCAACAACGGTGACACGGAATGATGAGCAGTATATGATAATGATGGACCCAGAGCTTGATTCCACTGGATACTAGTAGTCTGTGAACGGCTTTCCAAAGGCAAATTTTGTGACGGTTCTTTCCCTTCACTGTTCCCGAGGAGCTGATCTCGGTGCTGAGAGGCCTTTTGAGGGTACACCATTTGACCCGTTTTCGACCAGTACACCTGTGCTGTCAACAGAATGCAGAGGCGAAACTCAGCTTCAGCTCAAATTGCTGTGAACCATGACACGAATGACGGGGAAGGACTCAGAACAGAGAGTAATGGGCATGCTGCCCTTCTGTTGTCTGCAGGAGACCAACGACCCCTCGTTATTCTTCCTGCAGATGACCTACAAGAGGCCAGTGTTGACGGCTCTACTGACCCTATGGCCCAACAAGAGACTGCTATTCTACGAGAGCCATGCCAATATCAGCCTTTGAACTCCGAGGCCAGAGAAATTCGACTTCTGACGCTCCTTCCCGGGTCATTGGACTCCGAAATCCGCATAACGCTGAAGCCAGCGACGTTCACCAACGATACCGATATCTCCTTCGAAGCACTCTCATACACCTGGGGCTCACCAGAGGATCCCGCCGACATCTTCGTCGGCGAGAACGGCTACGCCACGATACAGGTAACTAGGAATCTGGCAGAAGCATTGCCTTATCTGAGATATCCAGATAAGCCACGAGTGCTTTGGATCGATGCCATCTGCGTGAACCAACAAGATATGGATGAACGCAGTAGCCAAGTGAAAAGAATGGCAAATATCTACTCGCATGCTACTAGGGTGCTTATCTGGTTGGGTCCAGAATCAGACGACAGCAGCATGGCGATCAATAGCTTGGATCGGATTGCTTCAAAGTACCATGTCAACTGGATAACTTGGGAGATTGAGCCGGTCACGAAAGATGGGAGCTGGTGGGCCACTCCAGGAGAGATGCTGCCGCTGTCAGATGAGCAGTTCTGGTCGATTCTCAATCTCATCAGTCGTGACTGGTTCGAACGACTTTGGATACTGCAGGAAGCTCACCTGGCGAACAGAGATGCCTTGGTTGTATGCGGTGCGGATACCATTCTCTGGAACAGTGTTCGAAAAGCGATGTTCTGCATACGGAAGAAACCGTATCCATCATACATCTATGCTGAGTTCTCTGAGCGACTTGGGCATATACTTGGGGTGTTCCTGCAGAAAGATGTATACCGTTTCTGTGCTCTCATCGACGATACGAGATTTTGCAAGTACACTGATCCAAGGGACAGAGTGTATGGTGTATTAGGGCTACTCGACGAGAAGAATCAGCTTGGTATCGAGCCTGATTACACGAAGACTGTCAACGAGGTGTACCAAGATGCTGCTTGGAAGCATATAGAATCAACAGACACTCTCGAAATATTATGCAAGGTGGAATATCACGGCACCGAGGGGTTACCGTCATGGGCGCCGGATCTGAGGAGAACGCGAAAGGCGAATCCGTTTTCGCTTTGTAATGCCTCTGGCCACTCGTTGGCCGACTACTGCGACGGGCCAGGAGGTATATTGCAGGTAGCAGGCATACCAGTCTCCAAGATCTCCCGAGTAGAGCCATTCGACTTCGCCGAATTCGAGACGGATGGATTGTCCGTCATTCCCAAATTGCGGCTCGTTGCCGGCAAACTAGGACTCCTCGACAGCTTGCTTACATGTCTGAAAAGTATCCCAGCACTATGCGAGGTCCTCTGTGCAAACGACTTCACCTGTCGAAGGATACCAAGACGAGATGGTAGTCTAGATCTCCTCAGCATAGAACAATTACTGCGCCGGATCCTCGGCTCGAAACAAGACATGAGAGAGGGATACAGGAACGAGAGATTTTTTGCCAAGGTGCAAACTCACTGCTACGGCCGATCTCTTTTCATCACGGAAGATGGGCACATAGGACTTGCTCCCGAAGCCACTCAACACGGAGATCTCGTCACTGTCCTCCTAGGCTGCGACAGCGCCATGATCCTCCGACCCGTCCCTACCACGACCGTAGCCGAACCTCCCCCTCCCCCTTCAAAGCAACGATACAACGTCGTCGGCGAATCCTACTGCCACGGAATCATGAACAACGAGGCCATCCTCGGCCCACTCCCCGGTCTCTTCGACGTCATCAAACAATACACACCCAAAAAGGGCTTCGGCACGAAATATCTCGATCGTGAAACAGGAGAGATCATCCCTGAGGATCCGAGGTTGGGAGCGTTGCCTGTGCCGTGGAAGAGGTTGCCGTTTGAGGATGACGATGGTGCTGAGAGGGAGTTCCCGATGTATGTTAATGAGGAGACGGGGAGGAGGACGGGCAATGATCCGAGGTTGAAGGCGGGGAATTTGTTGGATATCGGTGTCAGGTTGGAGATTTTTGATTTAGTTTGAGGGATGTCTGATTGAAGATGGGATGCTAAGGAGGTGGTGCTTTCTGTTTATTCCTGAGTGGATGGTGCAAAGCACTGGCGGATGCAGCATGCCGGTATCCTCGGACTCTCTTTCCCTTGCCATGAGCTTCTACCATTGGCAAAGGCAATTGAAACATTCGACTTGGTTGGCCAAGCCTCGTCAATCAGGAACAGGGACGGCTGTACACTTTTCTGTAGCTATTGAAGCGCAACAACACGCAGTGGTTGAAGTAGCAGAATGATCAGCACGGATGTCACTCATCAAGCACAAACAATTTAAATCCCAATTCTTTTAGCACCAAGTTTGCAATTATTAAAGCAGGTTTGAGGCGATAGCCTGGGGCTCTAAGAGCCTCGAGATGAAGTACCTACTTGACTATTCCAGCCAGCAAATTTTCTGCTCCAACTGATCCTCATGCCGTTCTAGCAGTTCGATCTTGTACTTTCTATTGTATCTCGATCTTGCAGAACACTTTGTAACAGCCCGTAGTCTATCAAACCCTCTTTTACGAAGTCCAAGAGGCAGTCGAAGAACGCTTACAAGCCTCACTCCCACCAGCGCTATTTACCTTCCACGTCATAACGAATGTACAGTAGAAGTGCTACGAACGCCGTCCTACAGCAGGACCATGTTAGTCCTTTCACTCCCTGCCGCCTCGTTCATGATTTCCATCCTTGATGGGCGAAAGCCGGATTGATACCATTTATCTGCGACTTTTCGATTATCATGACTTTTGTCTCCGGTGTTCTTCGGAATTTCCCAATCTGATGTCCCTTGGATATGATCGCGTAGTCGACTAAAATAGAACTGAGCTGTTGGTGAGTCAAATTGGGCCTACCTGAGCAACTCATTCAAGGAATCAATCCTGATGTGGATAGCCATGACCGGTAGGAGCTCCCTGGTACAGGAGGTACGAAGAAGAGTGCGTGCAAGTTTCTAGCAATCTGCAAGAAATGCAAACCCGGCCCCCATGAACTTTTCGGGCTTGTCGACATCTCGAGACCGGTTTGCTCCCCTGATCAGCCTTCCCACACCTAGCTAAGGTAGCTACTACCGCTCCTTTGACTGGTCCGCCCTCTTTTGCCTTTTCGGTCTTGAGCATTCAAACTCGCACTCGTCATCCTCCTCTGGTAGTTTCCAGGGTCTCTTTGATGTATGAGATCGCAACACGCATTGATGCGCATGCAAAATGGGAGTTGCTTCATCAGGATTATTCTTCGCCAGGAAATCGGTCGCGGTGCAATGTGCGTTGTGTTTGGCGACCTCTTGACCTGGATAGTCTATAGAAATACGGCATGCAGGCGACTTTACCCCTGATGCCGAGAGAATGTTCATGATCTGAGCATATCTAAGCTGCAGAGGCCTAGTATCATAAGGATTGTACGAATCCTGAAGTTCGTCGGTCCATGAGTTGATCTCATCCGTTTTATGCTCAGCGCAACTCGTGAATAAACTCACAGTATTCTGCCAAGGACTATGAGAGTAGATTCTTGTGTTAGGGTCTGCACCTAGGTGGAGCAGAAGGGAGACCATCTCGACTTGAGGAAGCGGCAAGCCATAGCTTGCATGGCAGTCTCTATCTGGCAGAATGTATGTCAACAAGGCGCAGGCGTTACGTGTGGCTTCCTCTCCGCTTTGTTGATTGATCTTCGAGCGTACATAGCCTCTGAGGTTATATATGGCCGCGAGCTCCAAGAGTGAGGCAAAGCCAAGTAAGCTTGGGAAGACCCTCTGGATCCAAGTTGGTACAAGTAATTCGTTGAAACGATCGATCATCTCCAATTGGATATCTCGAGTCTCTGACTGTCTGTCTGCGTTGTGCGCATAAATCATGAAGTCCTTGGCCAGCGCTGTCGTCTCTGTATCTATTTCACATTCCTGGGGATCAATATCGATACTGAATTCGGCGAATGCCATTTTGTTTCCATTTGACCTGGCTTCTTGATCGAACTTGTAATTAATGAAAGCTTGCATGGTACATGATTGCATCATGGACACGTTCGGGTTGAAAATCGTATTAATTGTCTGCGTCTGAAGTTTTGGCCAACATGCGTCAGAGTGCAGAAAGTCCTTTGCAGTTCTGTGGAAGTATCGAAGGAAGGAACCTGGTCCAGTCTCTCCAGTTCTTTTCACGGTCGAGACTTCCAAGAATCCAGCACATCGCGCAGTCAGATGAACTATCGTATCCTTGCACTTGGCCCCAAGAATACCGTTGAGCCGTTCCTTCGACAAGTCTTTGAACTTGGCCAGATGAAGATCACTGTCCATAGCTAAGTAGAATGCAAGGACTTCCAGACTTCTAGCGCCACTGGCTCTGGATGAGGGCTCGGGGAAAGGCGATTCGGCAAGATCTCGATTATTGCGAAGGATTTGAAAAGCTTTCAAAACCCAAACCAAATAAATTGGCTCAACCATATCCATCAATCGACTATAAAGAGGTTCAAGCTCTTTTGGAAGGAGTCGCAATCTTGCCCGTAGATGACACATTTCGTCACGGTTTCTGATGCCGTTTAGAAGGGATCCCACCACAAGTCTAACCCACAAAAACACACCGTCTGCTTTTTCGACAATTTCGCGAACTAAGGCAGGAGCGGCCTCCTCCTCTTCTTCTGCTAGTTTTCGAAACGCGGAATTCCCTGCTAACTTGTCCTGAATGTAGCGTTGAATATCAGGATACGTCAGATTCTGAAGACGCAATCCGGGATAGCCTTCCAATAGGCGCTGAAAGACGACCAAGGGGCGGCTTGATAAACAGACTTTGATATTTTGAAATCGAGAAATCTCCTGGAATAAATCCACAATCTCCTCATGATCTCCATCAAACTCATCAAGCCCATCTACCAAGAAACAAATCTTGAGAGGAACCACCTTCTGGCAGATAAGAGCTCGGAATGCAACCATCAGGTGTTTCAGCGACCAGGATTCCGTATCAATAGACTCGTCTACTTCGAGAGCTTGGTTGACAGTCTTCCGGTACAGCTTTGTCCAGGTTGCTGGGAACATCACAGGACCAAGTTCTCGATGCTTCTCAAGGATTTGAAAAAGGAGTGAGCGTAGTAATCCACTCTGCGACTTCTGCTCCTTACTCCCGCTGTTCCAGAAAAAGAATGTGGCTAAACAAAGTGGTACATCCTTAGCCCACTCCTTCAGTTGTTCGCGTGTCCGGTCATCATCATAGATATGCTTCATGAAGGTAGACTTGCCGGAGCCAGCCTTGCCACTAACCCAATAAATGCCACCGTCCGTTCTGAGCCATTGCGAAAGGTTGTGCCATGTTTGTTGTTCTGCTGTGGAGTCATAAAAAGCCCATTCAAAAGTCTCAGCATGTGCCTCGAGAACTTCTTCGTATCGTTCTGACATAGTGGCGTAACGCAGGCGGCGAAGAATTTCCCTTTGCACAGAATTTCAAGTTCTCAGTTCCGCAGCATCCGAAACATCAAGCATTTCAACTGCTGCAACGATATCACCAATATTGTCAACAACTATTTCGTTATTTTTGGTATTGGCTTCCGCTTCCTTGCGGAGCTCCTCGAACATTGTGCTACGCACTCGAAGGTGCCCATCTCGGTTGAAGGAGGCAAGTCGACTCAGAATTTGTGTGAACACGATGGTTTGCTCTGCCATCTGCTCTCGAATCTCTCTGGATATCCGATTCGTGGTGGAGCCGCTACTTTCAATTATGGTGAGCAGAATTTGTTGAGTCTGTTGATCTAGAGCATCAAACCGACCCGAGGTACGAATCGATTGCAAGTCGAGTTTCTCCCTAGGTAGAACTGTTAGACCAGCTTCACCAGCCGACAGCAAGACTACAATATACCTGATGGAAAACAGCACTCTTGTTTCCAGCGCGTCTCTGAAAGATAATAGCCGTTTCCTTATTTCGGCCATCTCCTTTTCGGACCAAACAGCTTCGATTGCCTGCTTAAGGCTGTGCCATATCTTGTTCTTGCCATTTCTGACCTTCAATTTGTCCAGTCGCTCCACCAGCTCCTCCGCCAATTTTGTAGCCTCGTCGCATAATTTCTGGAACGTTGCTTGTTGTAGAACATCGTCACTCGACAGCTCGATGTCGCGTTCCGAATGGCACGGCTGTCGTAGCTTCGTGATCAAGCCGCGCAGATCTGTTGTTACCAGTTCAATTTCATCATTCGAGCGCAAGGTTCCTCTGGAGGACTGGTAAAGCTCAGTAGCATGAGTGAGTAACTTCGTCCCGAAATCGACAAACTGAACAATGGTACCTGCGACTGAGAGAGCTGTTAAAGGATCCATACTGTCACCGGTGATCCATGAACGATATGATTGTTAGATGGCAGAAATGAATGCCACTTGACAACGAGGCTGTGGCTGTCTCTCGTGATGCAAAGCGCAGCGCGCTCAGCCGCACCTGCACATACAGTAGCAGGGAAGAAGAAAATGCCATAGTGCTCAGCCGGAAGGGCAATTCGTCCAAGTCTGCTCGATGGATTCGATTCGATGGTGACAGGTCGATTGCAGTTCACGAGCATTTGGGGGCGACCTCTGAGGTCCAGCTCTCCCTCTCCGCCCCGTGCAAAGCGGGCCAAATCTACGACGAGGACGAGGTGTTCTGGATAGCGACCCGACCCGCCAGAGGCCAAGCCAAGTCAAGAGCCCGGACCCTTAGAATTCGCCTTTTTGGCTGCAGATTACCAAGCCGGGAGGGATTATGGGGAACAACACGGGGCCCCCACCACCGCGTGGTTCATTTCTTCTTCGTCTCATCTATTCTAGTATCTTATATAAGAACTTTTTGTAATTTACTTACGTAGAACACGATAAAATAGCTTAAGGCTCGCTAAAGGCTCGTTAGTGATTCAATTGATAAAAAAACTAATTACTAAAAGAAAGAGAGGTTCTCCTTCCTTTCTCGAAGCTTATTTAAGGAGGGGATTACGCAAGCTGCGCACGGGCTATTATATTATGTTCATAAGGAAACGGGGAGGAGGACGGGGAATGATCCGAGGTTAAAGGCGGGAAATCTATTAAGTGTCGATACCAGGGTAGAGATTCTTGCTTCGTTTGAAGGGACAGCTTATCGTTAAATAAGATTGCTCAGGATTTGTTACCTTCTAAGTATTCATATGAGTGCACGGGGTAAGGCACGTTCAGGATGATATTTCAATGCTGTCTGATTGTCCTTTCAATAAGTTGAAGGCGTAGAAGCGGCATAGTGGCTTGTCTCCAGTGTGAGGCTGTGCTATCTTTTCCTAGGTAAGGTTGAGTTTGCTATTGATGTATGACGTTGAGCTGTGGAATGTTTCCGATCTCTTACTTTGTACCGGATCTTCATCTTGCAAAAGGTTCTGTGGTGGCCCGTAATCCGTGAAACCACCCTCTTCCATGAAGTACCAGACGCAGTCCCAATTGATGACAACCCATTACCAGTACTATTCATTGGTCCATGTAAGTGTGGTCAGGTAGTCAACACTAAATTCACCACCAAGAGCCTAACACATTTCGTGACGAACAAATAATATCACTATTTGCTAGGATACTTAATCTCATCTTGTTACGAAATATCTAATTTGCTACTCTAAGCGGGGTAATCATTTTATATTCCCGACTCATCGCCCTGAACTGCTTGGGCGGGAATATTGAATGTGTTATATCTGTGTGTCCAAGTATCGCACTGATTGTTCATTTCTGGTACAATGCCAGAAGCTTCCACCATGTTATGGAGCACACGAGGCGACTCAATGAACTGCACTGCCATGCCAGAACTAGCATGCCAAGCAATATGACAATGCATAAGCCAGGTCCCGGGATTATTCATTTGAAACCCGATCACTAAATAGCCTCCCTTTGGTAGCATTGCTGTGTCTCTTCGCGGAGGGTTGTTGAGATTTGGATTAAAGGTGGCTGCGTCGAAGGGAATGCTGGATTGGTCCAAAATCACGAAGTCGTGGCCATGGAGGTGGATCGGATGTGCCACTGGCTCTGGAAAGATATTACTCGCAGTTGGTGTGAAATTGCCCTCAATCAGAAAATAGACCCAGGACATTTCCGGATAGTCGAGAAAAATTGGTACCAAGTCTTGTGGAAAACTCGCTTCTGTTGCGTCATAATCCGTCAAGAGCTTGAGACTCGGTTCACTCCAATTGACATACATACTTGAACCCTTGATAACCCATCTCTTTAATGGAGATTCTTGTGTGATGTTCGGGTAGTACCGCATGGAAACATTCAGGTATTCTGCAGGACTGAGGTCGTTCACGGCAACGCCGACTTGCATCGGGACAACAGGGACCAAGTCACCAACAGCCGGATCCAAGCAGCCATAGCCAACCCTGTTTCCAGGAGGAGTATACGGATCAGCCGTTGAAGCTGGATCGTACCGAATTATTCCTAGAGTGGAAGCTATCGTTTCGTTGCTACAGCTGCGAGCATGCATCCAGAAGTTGGTTCCGTGTTCGAATGTTGCATTGGCAGTAACAATGATGTCATATCGCTGGCCTATACATAACTTTAGGAACGACAAGCAATGAGCGCTATATCACGTACCAATGGCAATGTTTAGAGTATCCGTAACGTAGGGGTTGATTGGGACAAAGTCTGTACCAACCACCTGAAAGGTATGACCATCAATCCAGAAGGTATATTGTGAGCTCGTTCCGGAGTTAACAATGCTGAGCTTGTATGTCTTTCCGTACTGAAACTCGACCACGTGTCGACTACCCGTGCAGACGTTTGATGGGGAGCAGTAGATACCCTTTCCTTGCATGAGATACGAGTCCGGGACTGGTGGGTTTCCCTCCAGCTCAAGATAGAAGAGCGAAAATGCATTCTTGTGTGACCAGTCTGTTATGAGCAACGGCCCAATGTCCACGTCGTAATTTGCACTTGTAGGCCCATTTATCTTTAGTGGTCCTATGATTTCGTCACATCAGTACAGTTAGCCTCTTTAAGCTTCATTCCAGATATTTACCAATAAGCCCATCGGGATCTTGGCAAGGCGGTTAGCATCCAATGATAAAACCTAACGAGTAATTCGGATACATACACTGAAGGGCGAAATGACTATGGTACCATGATGTGCCGTATTGAGTAGCCCTGAACTCATACACATAAGAGTCTCCGATCTATCATTTATCAGGCTTTGGTTGTCGAGTTTAGAGCCTGCTAACTTACGCTGATAGGACATTGAGTGACACCAGCAACGCCATCTTGCCAGTTTGTGTTGAGTTGCCGGATCCCATGCCAATGAATTGAAGTTCCGTTGTAATTAGTGAGGTTATTATAAACGTGAATTCCTGTCGCGAGGTTGTCAATATAATCCGTGGCTAATTAGTAGTCACTTACTCAATGTGTCGCCCCAGTTTGCCTATACGTTCAATAGACTTAATACTAGCATCATCTCTTGACTGGAAGTACCCATACCTCAATTAATGGCCCCGGAAACTGATTGTTTATGACCATTCCTAGAACCGGAACTCCATCGGGTGCAATGACCATATTGCTTATAACAAGTGTGTACTATCAGATGAACAGAAGTCAGCAGAGCTACGACCAAATGAGTAGACATAAGGCTTAAGGGGTCTTACCTCTCTAACGATGTTAGTTTGAGGGGTCACGACTGAATAGTCTGTATGAATCGAATAATCTCCCCAGCATTGTCGTTCACGTGGGGTATTGCAAGCCGGGGTAGCTGATTGTGCTGATGGGCCTGCTACGCAGAAGTTGGCATTCGCAACTCTACCAAGGAGCCCCGCGACAAGAAGGAGTAAAAGAAGAAGCATGATTCCAAGTTGAAAAACCGTACATCAACTCATTAGGAGGAATCCGTGTTTGAAGTACTCTGAAAAATACAAATGAGTGTCATTGAGCTTTTATCTATCCTTTTCACATGATAGTTTGGGCAGAAAATTGGGAATCTGGAAATTTCAAGCGAGAATGAGGTGTAACCAGTTCTAATGCTTATACATTCCATAGCAAGGAACCTTTCCAGCTTCTGATAATAAAATATCAACACATGTTTGTTTCTCAACGTATATGAGATTTGGGCGTAACTAGTACAACCAAAGACGGACGGGGTAATATTTGACCAGCACATTTCTAGATTAGATCAAACTTGCCAAGGCTGCAGGGCTGACCTGAAATTCCTCTCGTTTTCAGCATCTGATTCCAGATTTCGAATTATGGATTTAGTCCTTAAGCCAGAAAACGTGGCTTCGGCAGCGGCTCGTACCTGCGGCTTCGGTTTCACTCGCATATTTCAACCAACGCCACGGCATTACAAGTTAGTCAGAACAGGGAACGTACGATTTCTGGAATGCTTAAAGTTTCAGGCTTGTTTCTGTCATTGCATCCGGTCCTCAGCTGATTCTGAGCGCAGAAAAATATAGGATGAAATTGAAAGCCGGCTATATACCACTTTTCTGATAAAGAAAGAACATTACGAGGAAGTAAACTTTTGCAACTTCATTCCGATTGCTAGACGGTGGTGGCATCAGACGACGAGGAATGGTAGGACTAGAGTGTCTGCCAATGATATAGCGATGTCTGTCTCAAACTTTCTGTCTCTGCAATGTGGTGGCGTGAACCCAGGCTGGAACTCGCGATACAAATAACAAGGGGTTCGGTACTCATCGCTTCACCATACGCATCTATTCTCGGATCAAAAAATTCACTTCTATTCATCGCACGCCATGGGAAGCGTTCAGCAGCCCAACAGCCCCAACCTGGCGGGATCTGAGGACCCTGTAAACTTCATCCCTGCCGAAACCTTTTTTGCGACAGCAAACAACTTCTCAGGCCCTCGAGAAGTCATCTCGGCTCGAAGCACCGACTCAAAGGACCCCAAAGATCCTTTGCGATATGCTGTCGAATTGACGTTTGATGATGGTACAGTTGGCTTGATCCAATACGTCATGACCACTGTCTGGCGCATTCGCTATCACCCAGCCGTGAAGTCTGTCGCTGAATACTCGGATGTCAACACGTAAATCACAACCAAGCACTCAAATTTTCTGAGCTAACACACGATAGGCGAACCATTGTCCAGGACAGTTTTGCAAGCTTGGTGGATGGTCTCCAAGAGTCTCGTGTCGATGGGACACGTTGGAGCACGAAGCTCGATCTCGCCGCAGATGGCAGCCATTACACCTTCTCGGTATTGTACCATCTTACGGCTATAGAATTATCTACCTCTATGTTTTGCTGACACTTTCACAGACTATCAAATATAACAGCCAAGAGAGTGAAGGTCTTGAGAGAAATGGTGTGACCATGACAACTTTGAACATTTTCAAGAGTCCATTTTCTTTGCAGGTCTGTTTCTTCGTATTTCCTAACGCATTGCCTCGTTGCTAACCTCTGCAAGGCTGTACGATCGCTCAAGCAAGAAGTTACTAACCCAGCGGTAATTCGATCGGATTCCCAGCAGATTGTCTGGCAGACCAACGAACAACCTTTCCAGTACGGGCAACCTTACTTGAACTTGAGCAACATTACCTTGAATGTCATGAAGACGGGATCAAGCCAATACTTAGGGTTTGGAGAACAAGGTGGACAAACTCTACTAAAAAGTCCAAGTTTTATGAACTACTACTGTAGGTCGTTGCGTGGCTCCTCCACCTTTCTGTTACTGAATAATAAACAGGTTACGACAACGCCTACGCCAATCAGGTCTATAACCAAGGACCAACTGATCAACGGGAACCGCTGTAAGTAGCTGAACCACTTTATCGAATTTAAGCTCACAATATTAGCTATCATTCCGACCCGTACATGATTGAGATGAATGGAGCACCGGGTTACGCCAACGTTACCGCCACCTTTATTGACAATTACTCTCAAGTATGTATCGATCTTGGTTCCACTAACGCTGGAAATATTGGCATCGGAGTTCGTTTTGGCGATCTGGACACCTATATTCTGAGTGCCGATCAAGCATCCGAACTTATCTGGTATGCCGCTTAAATCGCTGGGAGTTTCCGATACTGATCCAGAACGGCGCAGGATGCAAACCTCATTGATTGGTAGACCTCGCCTGAAGCCACGCTTTATCCTCGGTCATCACCAAGGATGTAGGTTTATAGAGAAGTACCCAATCAGCAAATGCTAACGCTCCACATCAGGTTATGGATACCGCACTCGACAAGATGTAGAGAACGTGGTCTCTAGCTATCGTGCAGCCCAGATCCCCTTGGACGGCATGCATATCGATGTCGACTTTCAGGTAAGGCTCGATGCTTACAGATTAGGGTCAGAACCTTACACAATATAGGAGCAGTATCGAACTTTCACCTGGGATCCCCTTGCATTCCCAAACGTTCAGGAAATGTTTTCGGGTCTTCGCGACAAAGGAATTATGTGCTGTACAAACATCACGCCGATCATTACTCTCAATGGTGGCGCAAATAACAATGACTATCCAACTCTGAAGGAAGCTCTAGACAAGAAGTAGGAAAGCAGTACTACTTTTAAGCCACGCTAAACATTTCCAGGTATATGATTCCAGATGAGAGATACTTGGAAGGCACAAATGGTAATCCCTACGACGTTCGATATATCAATTATAGTGGCAATCTCGACAAGAACGGAATTCCAGTCGCGAACAATCTCAACCCCAATGACCCGTCTTCGAGGCCTGAATTTGGGGACAACTATAACTTCTCAGAGAATTATGACAGTGGTTATCCATACCATGGTGGTGTCAGTTATGGGGGAAACTTGGGAACTGTATGACTATCATCTCCCACTAACTGCTCAGTATCTGACATTGAGATAGGCAGGATACTACCTTGATCTCAATCGTGAAGACATACGTGACTTCTGGGGCAAGCAATATAAGCCTTTGTTTGATGTTGGTCTTGAATTCGTTTGGCAAGACATGACAACTCCAGCTGTTGCCGTAGGCTATGGAGATATGAAAGGGTTTGTGACGAGCTGTATATTCCCAAGTATGCCTACTATCTCTAATACATACCAGGTTTCCATCGCGACTGCTCATTTCGACGGATAAGTGTGATCCAGCCGACAAAGACAGAGTTTCCCCTCCTAAGCAGACCGCCATTGAGCTATGGGCGCTATACTCTTACAATCTCCACAAGGCCACGTACAATGGGCTTAACAATCTTGCATCTCGAGCCAACAAGCGAAACTTCATTATTGGAAGGGGAAGTTTTGCTGGCATGCACAGATACGCGGGATTATGGACTGGCGACAACGCAAGCACGTGGTCTTTTTGGCAAGTTTGTATTTCTCAGATCATAAACCTTGGCTATAGTGGTATGAGCATCGCAGGAGTGGATATGGGCGGATTTCTTCAAGATGGATCAAACCAATTCTGCGATCCAGATCTGCTGATCAGATGGTACTCCGGTGCTTTTATGCTTCCATGGTATAGGTACAAGCTTCGCTCCCTAGATGCCATAAATTCCACTAACAAGTCGATAAAGAAACCACTATATTGCAAGATTGCCTGGTCAGAAGTTGTTCCAAGTAAGTAAATAGCGGTCTTATCACATAGCGCAGACTAATTCCCAGAAAGGAGCCCTATCAATACACGAATTACTTGAACAGCAATCCGGAAATCCAGTCTACTCAAGGATGGCTCTACAGCTCCGTTCAACCAATCTGCCAATACTATGTTCAACTTCGCTACAGTCTTGTTCAAATGCTCTACGATTCTATGTTCGAAAACCTGATCAACGGTCTACCTATCGCCAGATCCTTGGTATGTGTATATCCATTGGTCAAACATACAATTGCTAATAGACCTTCGAAGCTTATCTCAGATCCTGATGACACTACTTTGTTCAATGAGTCCGCGACTTTCCTGAATAACGAGTACATCATCCGGAATGCACTGCTAATCTGCCCAGTCATGGATAGCCATACAGTCAACAATGGAAACAGAATCGTCTACCTTCCCCTTGGATCCAAATGGTATGATTTCAACCTTCGGATCGATGGCAGTTATGGCGTGGCACTCTTACCGTATGTCAAGGGTGGCAGTGTGTTTAACTACAGTGCATACATTGGAAACGATCCGGCCCACATGCCCTTTGTGACTCCGATATATATCAGAGAAGGTGATTAAATATTGCTCTTGGGAATGAAGGTATCTGATTCAATGTGCTTTAGGCTCGATCATTCCACAACTTCAAGTCCGCCAATCCTTGAGCGATACAATAAACGTCAACCCATTTACTATTCACGTCTATCCCGGCAAGCCAACGGCAAGTAAACGTTCCAACTTTTCAGGGTCCAAATGTAATTAACATTCCTATGTACAGTCGTATTCAATGTATTTAGATGACGGTGTCTCACGCAGCAGCGCCCCAACCGGACTTCCTCAATATGGCTCCGATGACAGCGAAGCAAAGGGCGAATACCGTGAAGTGAAGATTAGCCATGTAATGCCGTTCCCTTCAAGCATCCCACATCCCTTCCAACTCTTGCAAATCTAATCTTGAAATTATAGAACAAATCTGGAAACAAGCGCACCGTCACTCTTTTGAACATCCATGATGGATACAACCCCATCGCCCTCCATGGGGAGACATATACTATCGTGATCTGGCGTGATCCAAAATTGGAGTCTACTGTGCCATCCGTTACTTTCACAGATGCGAACGGACAATCATTGGCTGGAGAGTGCAGCTCCACGTACAATGACAGTGTATTGGCAACGATTGCGACTGTGCCAGTCTCTTTGTATCGGGGGGAAATCAACATCAACCTGTCGTACTAAAGGAAGGCATGAGCTTAAGAGAATGTATTTGCGCTACTTAACTTGAAAATTACCACGCTATGCATTACTAGGAGTTCTATTGATATCTTCAGAGAAACCTTTCTAGCGTTCTGTCAATTATAAAGCAGATAGCTTTAAGGATTGCTCAAAAAAGAAACTTAGACATCAGAGGTTTCGATACAATAAGGCCAGATAACTGGTTTTGACAAGTAGAGGATTGCTTAGGTTATACATCTCTATTTGGCAGGAGAGTCGAGTCTGCAGAGCTCTGTTTGACAACAGGCGTGGCCGGGCTCCGGCGCAGATCCACTTGTGAGCAGAGTTTTGAAAATGAATCGTGAGAGGAAAGAATGCAGCAGGAAAATGTAGCTACAATGAGCTCTGATAACGGGATAACGTAATACTTGATGGATCTTCCAATTACTAACAGGGCATGATCATTTAATCTGGGAATCATCTTATTTACCATACACAACCACTCTTCGTAATTCTCATCTCATCATTGAAAATATCAACCCATTCTCAATGCACCATACTCTTCCCAATTTCACTCTGCCAACCCTTTGCCCGCTCAAACCCATTCGAATGTGTCTGATAATCCATCAACGCTTGATAAACTTCTTCTTGAGTGTTCAGTACGAAAGGTCCATATTGGACGACCTTTTGATCGAGAGGTAGACCGGCGACGAGGACTATATAGAAGCCTTGTCAGTAAATATTCATCAAAAGTTTGAAAGTCGCAAAAAGTAAAGAAGACATAAACAAGAGGGGAAGTTCGCCGAGTCATGCGTGTCTGGCTAAATCCCGCAGCTGACTTTTGCCCAGGCCGACCTCGGCTATCAATCAAGAGGCTCATTGGCTGGCAAAGTCGCACAAATTGTCCAGAACTTTCCTGGACATGAACCCAGATAAGCACTTCTCGTCATCAGCAACTGTGGATTCTGGATAAAAACCCGTCGTTGCGCTCTGCCAAGAGCCAACAGCATCAGTGAAGTCTTGAAGAAATCCATCGTTGCCAGCCAAAGGTCGGCGGAAGCCGTAGTTGACAAAGCGTTTGTGGTTTAGTGGTAAAATCCATCGTTGCCATGAGACTCTCTTCTGAGCAATCAGAAGCCTGAGTTCCAGCGTCGATGGGCCCCGGGTTCGATTCCCGGCGAACGCAATGAAATATCTTTTCTTTTGGTCCTGTCTCCCAGTTTTATCAGTTGGATTGTGGTGTTTTGAGGCTGGAAGGGAGAAAAGGTTAAGTTGTGGATTTTAGCCGAGGTTTGTGTGGCAGAATTTTTTTCTTAGCGGCCGAGAGGTGGGAGAGATTTCATTCAGACGCGGCGAATCGTTACGCTATTTTGAACTTGGGAGGGTTCTGGCGTTGACTGAAGGAAGAAACGCGGCGATTTGGAAGAAGCGGTGTGGAAGAACAGAGCGAGAAAGTAAGCGAGCGAATAAATTTGGAATCGAGTTGAGATGACCGAATATTCTGTTGCTAAATCGGATAGAGGAAATCGCATAGTTCTGGATGAGTCCTGATTCAGCGTGACCTTGATTTGGAATCCCATATCATCCTCTCTTTCCTCTTACAATTTAAAGATGATGCGTGCTCCGCAAAATGTGGCTACAATAGTTCCTAATAATGACAAGCACTTGGTTGTTTACCAGTGCTTAGATTCTCTTCTTCCCATCTGATGCACTTTGAGGCCAATTGTTTGCGTTGTAGCCAGCAGCTTCCGATCTTTAACCCCTGACTCGCTTCGCTATCCGCTCGCTTAGAAACACGACATCAACACGGGTTCAGCTCATGTCCGGCTTTCAAAGAGTGATGTTTTGAAATTTCGACGTCGATTTGTCGTAAGCATCTCTAACAAATTGTGTTTGCTAACGGTTCATCCCTACACACCATGTTCGTATTGTCCGGAGCCGGGAAGCAACCTTCTTCCCGACATCTAGTCTGCCGTAAAGAAGATAATTGCGGTGGCTTTTAAAATTCCATCTAGCTCTTCATCCATTACCAAATAGTGAAATGAACCTTGCTTATTATGGAAGTACAGAGTACATACATAGCCTAGAGCTGGAAATCGTGGTCTTCAACGCCGACTACCAAATCGAATCATGAATCGCGCACCATGAGGACACAGCCGCAGCCGACTCTGATGCAAGCCAGTCAATTATGTCGTCCTCTGAAGGACCACCTGCCATACTTAGGTGGGGAGGCTTGCGTCTGCAGACGCTCTCCCGTCAATTCGGCGCTCCAATACGTCAAAACGGCCCTGAGCCATCATAAACGTCTCTCTAAAGTGCTTTACCACTTCTCTGGATCGCTGATCTATACTCATACTCTGTCTTTCTGTCGCATATGTTTGGCAAAGCTGCAACATGACAGAACATGTGGACTTCAAAGATTCAAGATCCTCCATGATCTTCTGAACTCGGCTTTTGTAGTCGTATTCCCACCGCAGCGAGAATTTGACTACAGCAAAGTTCCGGCTGCCTGGTTTGATATTCAGCTTCTCAATTATGTGCTGCACTTCGTTCACGGTGTCAACGCTATCTTCTAATAGTTCCCAGCCCATATCCCGCAAATCCTCAGGCAGTGCTGTATGAAATACCGCTTTGACTGTTTGGAGAAGGCTAGAATACTGAACTACCCTTCTCGATAGGATTTCTAGTTCATGGGGCGCAGTAGAGACACTACGGTATACGCGTTTGATATTGAAAGCTAGATTGCTGTTGCGTCAACGAGGCCTGCGATATTCGCGGCGAGCCCCAGGCCGCCCAGACCACCAGCAAGTCCAGAGGCCTTGTACGATTCCTCACTGCGGCTGAAGCGAGCTTCGCCGGGAATTCTTCCTTGTGGATTAGATTGGCCTGGCTGCTCGATACCAAGGTGTTCAATGTCAGGCGATTCTGTCGACTCTGGGGCAAGTCCTCCAAGAAGTAACGGGCTAGACACAGTGGCCCTTTGAGCAACATGTTTCGTGTCTTGATCTGACAGCCCCTCGAGATTCAGAGATTGCAAATAGACGTTGATTTCATCTGCTAGGGCGTTGTCGCTGCCACCCTCAGGTCCGAGTTCCCTTTTGCCATTTCCAAAGACCTTTCAATCAAGGAGTCGTTGCTCCGGAACAGTCATAGCACGCTGAGGGGCTTTCTTTGCAAGTGTGGATGGAAGTTGCTTTGGTGGGGTTCTGGCGTCAAAGTCGTCTGGTAAGGTGAAAAATCGACCATGGCTCTCCAATGTCATTCCTGGCCGGCTCAAAAATCGGCCATACACAAAATCTGCAAGATAATCCACTCCTTGCAACTGGTCAATGCCAAGGATGGGAGAGTGATTCCAATCTAGCTGCTTTGCAGTTTGGTAATTGCTTTGAGAGACGGATCCTTTCAAAGCCAGTGTCTGTCTCGGGTCAAGTTGAAGTTGCCTTTGATGTTGATGGTTGGTCACGATTGAGCTTCATGATCATCACCACAAAATGTCAGCAGTCTTCTTGGAACGTGCACTCACAGAATGCTACTCTGTATTATAATCTTGACCAGATCAAGCTGGGCAGCAGGACTCTGTCTAAATAACGCGAGATCTTCTGCCGCCATTAAGGCCCATTGAACCTTCCTCGGCGCGCTTCGAAACAGTCCTCGCTCCGAAGTCTCGCCCATCGACTTCTCATAGCGTGCTATATTTTCACGAAATTCCTTGACAAACTTCTGTACACTAGTTGAATACTCCCCAAGTTTAGCCCGGAACGACGCTGGAACACTCGAAAGATCGAGACTTTGTACCTCGGCCATGACCGAGAGAAAAGCCTGGCATTGTCGCTCAGCAACTTGATACTGCGTTTTGGAGGCGCCTTCTTCAGGTAGTGACGAGATGATTTTGGCGGCAAACTTTGTAAAAAGCACGATATCGCCTGGAGAGAAGCCGAAACTCATGTTGAACACTAGAACCCAGGGCTGAGGTCCAAGAAGTGATTGGACAGGTTAAAATTAAGCGAAGCTTGCTGTCACGATTGTCGTGCCTGTTGTGAGTTTCGAGAAAATCTACGAGCTTGGAGATAATGCGATACTTGTATGTAAGCACTGCCAAATGAGAGCCTCTTCATATGCTGGCCGTGTGGAGGCAATGCTGTGCGTCCAGCCAACCATTTTGCACTTTGCATGCGAAGCCTCCTCATATGCCAGGCAGCTTCATGCACACGGGCTATGCCAAAAGCGCCACCAGATTACATTGGCTGTAGAATGTCATTTTGAGGTTACACGTCTCGCAATATCGACAGGCAGCATCGACGAAACTTCCTAGAAGTTCAAGATGTAAATGCCTGGTAGAATAGTACCGGCACAGATTATCACCAGACTCCAGCCGTCCATCTCGAAATCTGACCTCGCTAAGTGACGAGTGAACATCCAAATTTCGAAACGTGGAGGATTCTTCTGCAGTCAAGTGGTGCTTACAGACATTTTAAAAGTCGTTGTGTTTTCCAAATAATTGAAGCAATGATGAGTAAGGACGCTGTATGAATGGTGGACAAGCGCAGTGAGAGGCCCGAAAGAGCTCGGTAACTTCAAAACATAAAATGCTCCATAACTCCACCTCAATATATACACATATCCCTCCCTATTCACTCCCCTCATTATTCTCATCTTTCCACACCCCAACCTCATCATCTCACCCACCTACTTCTTCCCCGCCATCTTCAACGCCCACGCCACAGCCGGGACCTCCTCATCCAGCTTCAAAATCGGCGGTTCCGGTCCCAGCGGCGTAATACTGAACGGATTAATCTGTGTGTGGCTCTTTGTGTAGTGGTTCTTGATATGCGTGAACTCGGTCGTGTCTTTGAAGGCTGGGATCGTCCAGTAGAGGTGACGGAGCCATTTGTGGGTGTAGGGGTAGTCGGCGCGGATGGTGCGGAGGTTGGTCTGGTGGGTGGGTGTATTAGTATGTCTTTCAAAAAGGATAGGAAGATAGAATATCGTGGGGAAGGAAGGGGGGGAAGGGGGGGGGGGGCAAATACCTTGAAATGCTGCACGTAGACGACGTCGAATCTCACGATTGTTGTGAAAAGTCTAACATCCGCTTCTGTGACCTCTTTTCCGTAATAGAACGGTCCGTCTGTCACTTCACTTAGATGCTTCTCCACCTTATCCAGACTAGCGAACAATGTCTTGACGGCTTTCTCATATGCCTCTTGTGTGGTTGCGAACCCGGACTTGTAGACGCCGTTGTTGATGTCATTATATGTCCATTCGTTTGTGGCTTCGATTTGAGATTGTAGGGCAGAGGGAAAGAGATTGACGTTCTTGAATTCGGGGGCGAGAAGGTCGTTGAACTGTTGAAGGGCATACATTAGCTTTGCTCACTCTCGGAAATCCATTGTCTGGTGATAATGAAGAGGGACAGGGAGAGACAAACCTCCGTATAAAACATCCTAATAATCTCACTACTCTCATTGCTCACAATCTTCCCCTGCTTGACATCATACAGCGTCGGCACTGTAAACCTTCCCTTATACTCCGGATCGACCTCAAAATATACATCGCGGATGTGCTTGTAGCCCTCATGGCCCTTGACGGGATCAGGCCGGACGTTCTCGCCAGGTGCGTTGTCTGCGTTGGGAGAGGGCGCGAAGTGCCAGCCGAGTTCTTGCATGTGCCAGTGTACGGAGGTAAAGGGGATGATGTCTTGGAGGCCTTTGAGTTGACGGACGATGAGCGTGCGGTGCGCCCAGGGGCAGGCGTAGGAGACCTGAGAATTCGGAGTCAGTACAGCTTCTAACCAGACTTGAGTGTGGGAAGCAGGTTCATATGAAGTGTCTTTGGGGATGTTTAGAGAATCAATGGAGACCTACATAAAGATGATACCTCCCCGCCTCAGGAGGAAACTCCCCTCCTTTCTTGATGAAATTCCGGAATTGTGATTGTCCTCTCTTGAACTCGCCGCTCTTGTCGTTGGGCGCTACCCAATTGGTGATTTTATCTGCTGCCTATTGATCATACATATATTAGCCACTGTTGAAGTCTCTTCGATCCTATCTTATCTTCTTCTACGACATCGGGAGATTTTGAGCGCAATTGCTAGACTTAAACTCGGGAACAGAACGGTAGTCGAACAAGGAGGGGTAGCTCAACATACCATTTTAACGATACTTTTGCTCGAGAATGGCTTCAAATTTCCTGTCCCAAACACAGATATGATATCTCTTCTTCTTTGCGCTGTACAGAGACGGGTGCAGAGGAGCATTAAATAGATGTAGACGTAATTGCTTCAGCAGGAAATGTCGGGTTGAGTCCAAGTATGTATTTGAATGCGAGCTGAAGGCGGGGTCCAGAAGCTCTAAGTAATGGTTGATAATTTCGACCAGGGTGCTTGATAATGATGACGGCACTCTTCTGTCCTCGCTAACTGGCCTAAACAGCGGGGTTCTGCAAAGCACCGAACATTTGAGACAGCTTTCCCCTGCAGCTCGATTACTCAGCCTGACAAAGGGCATGTTTTGCCCCGCCGTGGGGTAGGAATTTGCTGTGGTTATTTGTGATGGCTTTATTTGGTGGAAGGGCGTTGTCCGTGTTGAGAGATTTGTAAATCGATGAAGAGGAGTTTCTAATTGATGTAATTCGCTACTGCGATGTCCTATTTGGGATTTGAGATGCAGCCATAGAATCTGGATATCCATCCTATACGTGCTGGAAGAATAAGTATCGAGAGCCAAGAGTATGTTATGTTGCTACCTGGCTACCTCGCACTTACAGGCGCATGTGATTCAGCAAGAAGTTTTAATAAACATTTTTGATAGGAACGAATTTTCTATTTTGTTTACTAGCTACCTAAGGTCCTAACTGACCGCAATCTGAAAGTGCACCGAAAGAAACTTTCTTGCTTGCTTTATGTCTAGGTCTCATAAGCGCATCGCATACCATCCCTCCGTCATAAATAACCGCCTTAGGTAAAAGGAAAACCAGTGTTCATTCATCCATACCATCATCATTCATCCTCCATGCGTGCGACACTTGTATGTATATCTCCCTACTTTCCCATATTCATCGTGACGAATGGAACCTCGACATCCTCACCCGTCTGATCCTCAACGCACACCTCGAAGATCACGGCCTTCTGGTGCTCGGGCACCGGCTTTTTGGAGATGTGGGCCACCAGGTCGCTCAGCTTCATGGCGTAGCGGTCGGCCAGCTTTGAAGGTGGGAAAAAGCTGGCGTAGAGGAGACTGACACCCGAACTGAGCATGGTGACAGTAAGACCCTTCTGCTCAAAGTACTCGAGGAGCTCCTTGAGAGTGACGTTGTCAACCTCAAAGCGATCCCAGATCTTATCGATAGCGACATCGCCATTGTGACTCTTGTACTTAGCCTTCGGACTCTCGACGGGTTCTGAGAAACCGAAGAATGGTAGGGCAAGGTTAACGAAGCCGTTCTTGTATGCCTCGAGCTTATTCTTACCATCAACGACCTTGTAGAGCTCCAGAATGACCAAACCAGTCACCAGGGCTGTTGTAGTAGCGATCGCGGGAATGATCTTTCCGGCGATGAACTTGGTCTTGTGCCTATCAGCAAGCTCGATCTTGTAGTTCTCGGCACGAAGATTGCTGGCAGCAGTAATGAAGTCGATATGGTGGTTGGTATCGTCATCCTTTTCAAACTCAACAGGATCAAGCTTGAATCCAGCGAGTTGCTTTGGTGACGGGAGCTTCTCCACGATCTTCTCGAGCTCAGCGTTATCGTCAAAGGCAGATGAGTTTGCATTTGGGTCCTGAAAATTTGTTAGCATTGGATTCTCATATGAATAACAGTATTACTTACTGGTTCACTGTCATCTGCTTGGATCTTGACGGAAGCATTCGGGGAGAAGTCGGGAATGATCATGTTGTCCAAGACCTTGAGAATCATAGCCTCATCCAGATCTTTGGTGTTGATACCATAGTTGTAAGCGTGAAGGTTTGCACCAGCGACCACAAAAGTGAAATGGAACTCGTTCTTTGGGTCAAACTTCAATGGGTCAGGAGCTCGCTTAGGACCTGACCAGAAAGGTTGCCCGCTTGAAGACACTGAGTCCTTGGGGAAGTTGTAGAGTAGTTGTTGGATAGCGTTGTTATATTGCTTCTCAAAGAGTAGTCGAGCCCACTTGATGCAGTCCTCGACACTCAGCGGCTTGTCCTCGACCAAGAAATCCCGAATTTGCTCGAGAGTAGCCTTCTCGTTACCTCCCTGTTTCAGGGTGGTCTCAATATAGTTTGGTTGGCTCAAATATAGGTTGACAGTCTCCGCGGGCTTGACGAAAGATGATTCGAACAATTCACGGGCCCATGCAATGGTGTGCTCGATCTTGTTGGGGAAACTTCTCAACGTACACATTGGGAATGATTGTTCCGGAGGATCCTGGGATGACGAGTATGATTCGGTCAAGCTAGGAATAACGACTTGAGTGTTTCCCTTGGTACCCAAGGTACCACTCTCCAACAAAGGCTTGCGGAAGAATACACAGCGACGATCGACATATGTACGAGCGTCGACATTATCAAGGGCATTGGTAACACCGTCAAGGACAGTCCAGAACTCCTCATGGAAGATGTGTTCCGTATCTTGTCCAACTCGGTCTCGCATCGTGACAATGTGCCCCTTCAGGTCGGGATTCATGGCCTGAACAGCAGCGGCAGCACAGTCACTCTTAAGTTGTCCCACATCCTTAGGTCGGAAGAGAAACTGTCGGTTTAAATTGCTCTTCTCGATAGAATCCATATCAGTCACGCTGATCTTTCCTTTTGGTCCAGTGGCAAGACCGATCATGGCCCAATTCTTCAACATCTCACAACCAATCGCACCAGCACCAACCAAGAATTGCTGAACGTTTGAGAGCTTCTCTTGGAATTCACGTCCGAAAACTGCGATTTGGCCATCATATCTGGAGTTCAGAGGCTTGCAAAGTTCCTCGGATCTAGCCGAGTTCTCTGGCAGCGACTCTAGAGAATCGAAGTAGAGCCATTGGTTGATAGGCATGAACTTTCCTGAGACAGCCTTCAAAACTTCTTGCGCAGCAAGACCACCAAAGAAAGCAGCCATAGGACTTAAGTCTCCTTGGGCTTGGTAGCTCAGCTCTCCCAACAGCTTCTTGTCAATCTCGATATCGAGCTTCTCCTGCTTTGCAAAGGCCTCGGCAGATCCAATCACAATTGCAGCATCGACCTCGTTGTGTGGGTTTGGCAAACGTCCGTGTTGCTCAGCAAATGCGTGCAATGCTTGGAATCCAACATGAAGTTGCGCTGGGCGATCAAATTTGGCATAGTCGGAGATGAGGTGTTCCGGTTCCTTGAGCGCAACTGAGAGAGGCTTGAAATCCATGAACTTGGGCATCTTGACTTGTGTAAAGATACCTCCTCTCTGATATTGTCCTAGCCCAGAAACATCGCCTATCGAGAAGGTGTATGGTCCCTTGACTGTAACCTTCCGCGGCTCCGCAGAGTTCAAGGCCTCGAGCCCCTGCAGTTCCGTGAAGGTGACATAGTCACCATCTTCTAGACCATGTCTGGTCTCGTCCAAGGCAGATACCAATCCTTCCTCGTCGATACCTGCAACGATGCCTGACACGGGTGTCTCACCCGTAGGGTCGATAACGGTGAACTTCTCGCCAAAGTCGCAGAATATGGATCCAAACAAGCCGAAGGTATCCGCGACAACCAAGTATATCCCCTTCCGGTGGAGGTAGTCTCCAATGGTGATCTGGTCCTTGATAGGAGTATTCGTGAGAACGACGACTTGGAAGCGGTCGAACTGGGAGAGGTTCGTGGTAAGGCTAACAGAATTAGCTGACGTGTATGCCACATGGATTTGACAGCCTACCTGGTAGAATCGAGGACAGAAACTGGGGTATAGGCGTTCAATTCAGCTACACGTGGTGCAGTAACAGCTGCACGAGGCTTTCCAACATCTTCGGGGTGTAGGAAGAACTGGGAGGAGAGGTCTGCGATAGCGGCGGGGGCGGGGTCGTAGAGGGTCAGACTCTTGACACCAGCCAGGGCAATGTTCTTTGCGATCTCAACGCCGAGTCCTTTCAATCCAATAATAAGCACATTCGACGCACTCATACGCTTCATAGCCTCGTGTCCGAGGACATAGAGTTGCCTGCTGTATAGAGACTCATCGATATCGTTGTTGCCTACGACAGACTCGTCCACCTGCATCTTGGTCTCCATATCGACGTCTTTAGAGTCCTATAGAGGCAGCAGTGTCAGAAATTGTTCTATTGCGAAGTTTGAAGATGTCTCGTGTTGAAAGGAAGCTCTTCTGCTAGCTTATTGGGGATATGGTGGGGTAAAATCAACATACAGTCATGGCTTTCTTCGAAGGTTGAGAGAAGTCTGGATTTGACAGCTTGCGTTTCCCCAGCTTGCCTTCACCGTTCGAAATCACCTGCGATGGAATCGTGGCGTTTGATCTGCGTCCCAAGTCTTGTTGCTCTTCAAATACCGCGTGTATTGGACCCTGATCGCGGGAGGTCTAGTTTTGGTCCCAAGGAAAGTCAACTGTGGTTGTTGACTATGTGGATGCAGCTGCTGTCAACGAAGATCGCAGATGCTTCAAAATGGCTATGGGTAGCGGTGAGTGTGGAAAGGGGTTTTGGCTTAAGTAGATGTGTAGAAGGCGAGAATGCAGCTGGTGAGCCTCACAGCATCGAATCGAAGTGTATGGAGCTAATGACATAACGGCAGGGAACATTTGAAATCCCGGTCTGCCTCAGGTCACAAGAATGATTCAGGCAGAAATCACGTTTTTGAGTTCCCTTACAGATTTGCAATCATCCTGGGTCTGGACAAAGTCGTATATTAACAGTACTTGGTAGCATGAGAGTCCCGTACTATCACGTTAAATGCTTTCCCAAGTTCTGATTATCAGTAACCCTCTGAAATAAGAATTCAATGATATCGATTCTAGCGCCCTTCTAGAAAGAACGGCTGCTCTTCGGCATCTGGTTCACTCTCGACCCCGCCATCTTCTTCCTACCTTACGACTGGCCTGAGCCGGTGGACGAAATGGTGATGACCTTTTGGCAGACTTGAGGAAAACACTTGTTGCAAATCTCAAAGAGCTTGAGACCCGGAACCCAGATAATTAGCCAGAAGGTGCAACGAAGTAATATTACACGTGGCATAATTCTCGGAAGGATTTGGCGATGTTCAGGCACGGTGATGCAAGACAACCAGGCGATCCCACCCCTCCCACCACACCATATTTACCCCCCGCCAAGGCCGAAGGGTTGAGAATCACAGCTGCATGCATGAACCCCTGTCAGAAAAAGCATTTCATTTTGTCCATTGAGAAGTATCCCCGTGAACTGGTTCGTAATGTTGCATTCCCCCATCCAAGCCTGAGCTTTGCTGCAATGATATCAAAGTCTAGAGGAAAAGAAAGTACCGGTCTGGATGCCTCTAGTTGATCTTTTGAAGCTCAACGTCGCTATGCAATACGTCAGCGGCTGCAAGGGACACTGCAGGGAGTACATACAAGATAAGATCAGCCTTAGCTGGGATGTGACCTGGGAAACCACTGGATAGATGTCAGCTGTGGTAACCCTATAGAAAATATTCGTTGGGATGCGGTGTGGAATGGAGATATTGGTATCGGCTCGGGGTCCAACGCCATGCCGCCAGATATGCTCGTAGTGTTGTGTACGGAGTACAGATGCCGTGTAACCAAATCGTGTAAGGGGGTCGAATGAATTGGATCTCTTACCGGTCGCCATACGCAAAGTCACTGCAAAGAATATGATTAGCATTGGTTACTTTGCCCGGAAGAAAGAATTATGGGCGGATAACGTACCTGGTGATGTCCAATGTGGCCTTCTCACCGACCTTCATGGTGGTAACGCCCTCATCCCAACCTGTTGGAAATCTGTCAGTTCTCTATTCGCGATTGTGTCGTGGAGCTGCGCGAGGAGGGAATACCCTTGATGACTCTGCCAATGCCGATTTCTGTGACAAAGGCTCCACGTCCAATTGAGGAGTCGAACCTGAAGTTTCATATGTCAGCAATTGGTTCACTCTGCAGATCTTTCTGATGGTGGGGAACATTGGTAGGGACGTGAGAGGCAATGGCAATGGCAAAGGCATAGCCCAGAACGAGGCAGTAGGTAGGCCGTGTGCCCCATTAGAGATCTGCCAATTGCCAGTTGAGGGGGCGTAAGATTGACAGAAGGACGTACTTGTCGCCCTTGTTCTCGGGTTTGGAGGTGTCCTTCAAATAACCAGTGTACTCGATGGTGACTCTGTCTCCAACCTTGGGGATAGCTCCATCACCCTCCTTGAGAACAGTCTTTGTGACACCCATGATTGCTGATGTGCGAGAGAAGCGTCGGATTGTGCTTGTAGTGTTGGATGTTGCAAGAGATGGTCTTGTGAATCTGAGGAGTTTTGATGCTGAAGAAGAGAACATGGTAGAGGGAGTGGAGGTAAGCGGAAGAGGAGAGGTCTTTATGTTCTTGCCCGCAACGGATGATGTCGTTTCTTCGGCACAAGTGAAGTGTCCCTTCCTTACCTACCTACCTAAGAATTACCTACTCTCCCCTGTTACCTTGCACTTTTCCCTTCCTTACTTTGCCTTGCGTTGCTCTAGGCTGCCTATAGCTAGCTAGCCCTATTCGAAGGGGAAGCAAGTGGGAGGAGCTGCGTTCGTCTTCCTTTCCGGGGATGGATCCGGCTCGATACTTTTTGTTAGTGGGGCTTCCATGGGCATGGCCATAAGGTATCAGGCGTGACCCTTGTCTCTTCTTTTGCCCCCCTCTCCCCTCCCTCCTCTCGATCGACCCCTCACAACGCTGTATGGTGCTGTCCCACGCATTGGGCCTGGGATAGTTGATACCGAACAAGCATGGCCCAGTATTTCGTGCTTTCGTGCCTTTTGGTCCTATGCAGACCCTTCACGTTAGCTGCCTCGTCCTGCCCTGCGAGGCGAGCGTGGCGGGTGTTGTGGAACGGTACGGTGCTGCTGCCCCTGGAAACTTTCTTTCCTTTCCTTTGGCTTCGATGTCTCTCCTGCGCTGGCTTGGCTACCTACCTATCTTACTTACGCAGCTACGGTTGAAGTCAGTGCAGCTGCTTGCTCATGCAGCCAGTCTTGCTGCTGGCCAGTGTCCAGAGCCCAAGTCCGTCCCTCCCTACGTCAGAATAAGGGTCGGATCTGCGAACCTCGAACTTTCTTTCTCCCTCTGCCGAGTCCCTAAAGCCCGACAAGCCACCATCAACCCTCCCGCAAGTCCCAGACTCCTAGACTCCGCAGTCTCACAGAACCTTACGATGACTTAACAGACCCAGATCAAGATTTCCTCCGCCTTGCGAGCCTACGAATAACAAAGCCTCACTTTACCTTGCTTGCTGCAATGCCCTGCCACTCTGTTTATGCCGCTTCCATGCCGGGCTCGCCGTCGTCACGTCTCAAGTCAAGAATAGCCTCACTATCAAAACCTACAGTCTCTTCCAGCCGAATCGGTACCTACTTGTCCATACCTCTTCCGGCTTACACACCTCCCACACCCTTACAATCAGCTAGTCTACCGTCCGAGTGAAGCCCAGACTTCCCTATTCTCCGCAAGCCACCCTGGATTTGACAACCCTCACAAGCCGCCTGCCGGCGCTGCGCTGTGGACAGAAGTAGTCTGTAGACTTCCGCTACCAAAAAGATACTTACTCGCGCTTGCCGCCAGTAAATCCTCGAATTCAAATCTGCCCATTTTCAACATCCGCCAGGCTACAGCTGGGACTGCGAGCAAAAGTTACACCGCTGCAAACTGCGGTCATCCATACAGCAAGTCTTGCAACAAACAATGGCTCTCCACATCTAGACGCGGATATCACAACGCAAGTGGGCATCGTTCGATGTAGCTTCCCAGGACCTGCACCACATAGATCGTACTCTGCGATTCGGCAGGCTTGATGATAAGAGCAGCCACAGAAGCGGCTTGCCCATCATTGCACAGAGACGGCCTATGGCGCGCAGGGCAAAGAGCCAATTCGATCGCTCGAACTACCGAAATGGTGACAGCGGCAACCCGACTGGCGGATTCAAACCCTCCTCAATATTGCCCTGCATATTTGCAGGAGGAACCCGACCAACAATTAACCAACATTTACAGCGGTTTACGCCCACTATCCCGTGTCACATCTAGGAGTGTCGTGCTTTCATTTCACTTGCGCATCAATAATGGCCTCTATCACGGAACATATGTCTGATTGCTTGGGCCTTGAGAAACATGCAGGATACGAGGGCCAGCAAATTTGTTGCTCCTTAAGCATGCTGTCTTAGCAACTCACATGCTTTAGGAAGAATCCTTCCCTCAGGGCTTTGAAGCTGCGCTCCGTGAATTCTCAGTGTCTATGGCGAGTTGTACATCTACCCATTCTTGCATCAACTTTCTCTGTACGATTCCTGGATTCATATTACCAAAGGAGGGCACCCTTTGTCGGCTTCGCATATCTCATGCATGCCATGCAGTCAATCATACCATTAACATGGCCGATCTTGCAGCCCATTGACCGGCCGAATCAATCCTGACGTTGATATAGGGTCTTCTTCGCTTGACGGAGGCCAAGGTCTGGGTGTAACCTGAAATCCTTTAGTATCAGCACCACCTTTTGTTGCATTTTCTGGACAGTATCATGGAAGATACTGTAGGCCCCTTTAGCTCTCTGTCTCTACTTCTTCGTCTTCTTATGTTTATGCCTTTTTGTTTTCATTTCTAAGAGACTTTATCCGAGCATGGTGCTCGGAGCCAGCCCCCGGCTCTGCCACAATCAATGCAAGCAGGGCCAGTACATCAGTTCTTAATCACGTTACTCGGCTATTATAACTCTTCTGAGTTAAGGTCGCATATCTGTTGTCGCACCCATGGTCAACCTAGAACGTTATGTCCCGTTATATGTAACTATTTTTTCGCCAAGCATTGTCACTGGTCCTGAGTTTCTAAGGACAGAGGTGTTCCCCAGTTCCGTCTTTCAATACTGCTGTCTGAGTTTCAAGCATGCATGCTATCTGTTTACCTCTATGGACCACGGAACTGCTATCCAGGTCAGGTTTCGAAACAGACTAGGAATAAGAAAATATCCGGCGCGCTATAGTTATCGCTCGTGCCTGGTCAATAGAACGTTTGATGGATGACATCCGGCAAGCCGGAAGGTTCCTCCCGCAGTTTATTGCTTCTCGATTCTATTATTATCACATCATGCAAGGAGCATTTCGCAGCACTTGTGTATGTTCATTTTCTGAACCCGCGTGCAAGACAAAGCAAGCCGGAAGGCTTTGAAATATTTTCCTTGCTGTACTTGTCGATCACACGAAAGCCATCTGGTTAAATTGCTCGCTTCATCTGCTGCCGTTATATCAACTCACCCATTCAACCGATGTGGACATACGATCCACCCGGATTTGCATGCAATTACAAGGTTATCGTGCCTTTCTCTCGAGAGCTGTGATATCACCCGCAGAATATCTTACTTACAGGCCTTTGCAGACTACCAATATCCGACACACCAGTTTATAAGAATGATTCAAAAGGCTGGGATTCTGAAATTCGAATGCAAGACTGAGATACAGTACTGACTTGCTTTGTGGGTCCTGTCATACGTATATGACAAAAGGTCTGATGCAGGCCACACATGTCTTGTCTGGCCAGATCTCGAATGTCTTCGTTGGTCCCCACTTCTCGAAGAATTCCCATTGTTCTTGAACTCTGGTACCGCCACTTCTTCAAACATTCTGGCCAACGACACCCAGTTTTGACGGAGCTGGATGCTGCTTCTGGAGCTGAGCGCATTCGGCGTGGTTACGCAGCGCAGTAGTTGCCTCCCAGAACGTCTTCGGTATCGCGATTGACTTCTCCAGCAAGAAAATCCTACTTGGCACTTCTCTGCCAATCCGTCTAGACAACCAGCGACCGCATCTTTGTCATCACTCACCTCTTTCAGAATAATGATCAGGATAGCACGGCTTCCGTACTGGCCATTGTGGATCTTCTCTGGGGATTCGTGATAAGGAAGCCAGGTCACAAGTCGTACTGCGGGGCAAAGAGCAGATTGCGGATACTTTTGGTACTTTCGACTTATTGATTCGTGGCCTTGGTGTTCTTCAAGAGAAGATTGTTTCTCCATCCCGATGGTGGATACTAAGGAATAGCTCATTGGTGGAGGGTGTTCATGCTGTCGTCCATATTTTCTTCTATCTCCTGCCCCCCATCCTGCGCCGCACTCGCCCCCGCCTCTGGCTATACGGTGTCTGAGTCGATGGCTTGCCGAGTGCACTTCCAAAACCATCTCTGTGGGAATCTCTCTCCAAATTTCAATTGCAGGAAGGCAGCACAGCGAAATGCTATTGGGGCAATGCAATCTTCTGCCAGCATGCTTGTTCACAAGCAGGAAGCCTAGACTCCGAAACGGTCGCCATCATCCACTCCGTACATTTGCATCCGACCGAAGAGGCTTTGGCTGCAAGCCTAATGCCTTGATCACTTCTAGACATCATCTTGGCCTTGCGAAAGTCTGTCTGATCAGAACGATCTATATTGTTCGACTTCTTCGGTATTCCTCTACATAGGCTGCTCGCAGTCTCCAGTCCTGAAAGCCCAATGGAATGCAAGAGCCAGCTTGCGCTTCGATTTTTGCTGTGTTGACGAGGCGAGCAGGTCGCCGACATTTTCGACAACAGTCTACCACGGGGAGCATATAAAGAAGTCTTCTTCCTCCAACAAAAACCTGACCGCATGGTACTTTCTGCAACAAGCACCAGCATGAAATGTTCTGGTCCATCTGGTCTGGGTTTCAGTGGCCGTGGTGGAAGAGCATGGACGGTCTTGAAGTTTACTTCTAGGCCATTTCGCACCTACGAAGCATCGCAGAGCCACAAAAGCTGCTGAAAAGAACGCTCGTCTTCAGCCGCTCTTACTGTTGCTATTGTTGTCGATTGCGGAATCGTCGTCAAAGCTCTTACACCATTGCATCAAATGTTATCGCCATCTCAACAGAGACATCCCGCCCCGTGAGCGACGCTCCCTCTCTATAGTTCGAACTTCAATATCTTAAGAAATTGTTGCTATAAACTTTCCTGTGCCAATTCTTGAACTGCTTCTTCTTCACTAAGTCCCTGAAGACATCAGCTTAAGCTGTCTGCTAGTGGCAGTTCTTGTCTGTGCATGCTTTTTCTTACGGTCGTATTCGGGTATATATATGTGCTCTCGGGGCCTCGGCTAGTATGATTTGAAAACTCACCAAAAGAAGTCTCCTGGAAGTTTCGTGAATGCTTCTCTATCCTTCTCCGAAGGGGGCCTCCCTGGCGTGTATAAAAGGGCACTGTCTGCCCCGAGATTGTCGCTGTGACCGTTTGTTGCTAGTTCTTGCTGATCCATAAGACCACAAGCAGCGGAGAACCTACTGCCGAAAATGTCGCGTGTAAGTATACAATCTTCTGAACAAAGCAAGGCTTTCCTATTTCTTTCCTGCAGATCCTCGACCTCGATTGAAGAATGAACTCTCGCCAAAGAGAACTTGTTGTCGTTCGATCACCGCGATCAAGCATATATCTTTTGTCATTCAAGCTCATGTCACTCATATCTGAGCTAGGTATATCAACGGCAACTGATCAAGACGACCGCTCACCTTCTGACCAGGCACTTTTAAGGGTTCCCTGCAGATGATTATCGTATTGTCCATGGTCTACCGTTTGTACGTGCTGCAGTCCAATGTTTGATGTTGACATCTTGAGGTTCTTGCGACGAAATGAGTATTTGTAGCAGGTGTAAGGCTGCGTAGGCAATGGGCCTGGTTTTTCCTCGTCTGTTCAATTGAGATGTGGTCTAGCTCTTGTAAAAATGACAACGAAATCGTTGTCAGTTTCGCTTCAGGGCTCGATGCTTAGGAGCCACTGTGAAGACCTTGCATATTCCGACTTTTTGGGATACTTCAAGCTATCGACTGAAGACCGGCTGACACTTCTCATGATTGTATGTAGTGTAAAATTTGTCATTCTCTTGAGCGGTCTGGAAACAGCTTCACGAGATCTTACTGAGGACTTGAACAGACATGCCTAGATATACGCCTTGAGTGCACCCTTGAGCATACATAACCTCGGACGAAATTCCATCTTCCACAAATGCTCCATGATAACCTAGTCAGGAATCATAAGGTAGAGAACAAAGGCAAAAATACTGGTGAATAATAAATCCCAAACGGAAATGGACTCATCAAGTTCTCATGTGCCACAAAATCGAGAAGTATGTTTTAGCGTTTTTGAGCGCCACAAGCTACTCACCCCGCAACTCTAACCCCAGGATCTGGATCCTCACAGTCATTACCGTACCGGTGGTACTTCATCAACAGATGGCCCCTTCCTCGTCCCACCAGTCATGGCCAACAAGTCTTCGATATGTTCAAGAAAGCGAAGCAACTCGCACTTGGCCGACGTGCCTCCTCGACCAAGCAAAGAGATAGTGGGGGCCTGTCTGGACCATCCTCACCTGCGGGTACTCCCGATGCGGTGTCACCTGCGATGAGGGAACATCCTGGGCAACCACCTACGTATCAAGAGCCCGCTCCTACTCTTGGGAATTTACCTACGATCACAGTATATGACGAGGATGTAGGAGGGCTACATGCCCATGGTGAGAAGAAATCCTGCGAGACCTGTGGCCCGTTGACGACATGCACCGAACAGGCCGTCTCAACAATAGATATCTTCAGATCTGCCGATGGCCAGTGCTCCATCTGCCTTCTCTTTTCAAGTGTATGCCTACTAGCAGATAGTAAAGATTCCGTTGGCTATTTATCATCCTGGTCTGGTAGTAAAGGCGGCTTCGGTGTCTATTTGATCACGAAGATTATTGAAGGAGGCGTTCAAAGGCCCGGAATCACTGTTGCAATCGTGGTGCTCGCTGCCGATGGCGGTAAGTCCCTTGCATAGCTTTCACTTCAAATTACTAAATCGTATCAGAGAGAGCTTCATCGCCATTTCAATGGCTACCAAATGTTACTAAGTCTCCCTTCGCTCGAAGTCAAATTCGAGACACTCAGAGGCTCTCAACGTGGATAGCTGATTGTCAAGCGAATCATCCATCGTGCCGGCAAGACATGTTGCCCAAGCTCCCCGCGAGAATCATCGATGTTGGGAGTAGCACGGTACAGCCGTCCCTCAAAGTTACAAATGGTGAGGTTGGAAGATATCTAGCTCTCAGCCATCGCTGGGGAGCTTTGGATTCCCAAGTCAAAATGCTGGTCACGAAGCGGGGATCCATCGAGGAATTTGCTCGTGGAATTGCCATGGAATTATTTCCTCTGACATTTAGACACGCAATTGAAGTATCTCGCTCACTGGGTATCCAGTATCTCTGGATCGATTCTCTCTGTATTATTCAGGATGACTACCAGGATTGGGAGATCGAGGCCGCCAGGATGGGCGATATCTACGAAAATGCTTACGCGACACTGTTTGCTGAACGAGCCGGCCACTGCGATGAAGGTCTTCTCCAAGTTGAAGCAGATAAAAATACCACGAAAGAATACATCCGTGAACTCAAGTATGAAGACCCGCAGACAGGCGATCCCTACTTCATCTTGGCATCTACTCGACACACGTACTACCCCAATTCTCTCGCTCCGGACGAAGCTTTTTGTTTAGTAGATAAGGCGGTCTCGAAACTCCAAAATCGCGGCTGGATCATGCAAGAGGAGATCCTCTCACGCCGCAAGATCTGCTTCTCTAGCACCGAGCTGCACTGGCAATGCACAGCACTATCCCGTTGCGAATGTGGTCTGCAATCCCTCACCGAAGCCCGATTCACAGACAACGACTTAACCAGAAACCTACTGCTCACTCGAGGGCGCGACGGGATCGTCACCAGAGGACTATCAGCGAGTAACAGCAGCAGGAGACTTGCCGGCCGCACCACAGACCTGAACAAGTCCTGGAAGAAGCTCGTCGAGATGTACGGGCATCGCACATTTACTTTCGAAGAAGATAGGCTCTCAGCCCTCGCAGGAGTAGCTTCTAAGCTCGGCCGTCCACCAGAGAACTACTGGGCTGATATTTGGCGCGATGATGCTGCCAGTCAGCTCCTCTGGCGGGGTTGGAATCGATTCCTCGCCCCTTGTAAAAGACACGAAACGTACTGTGCGCCTTCGTGGTCGTGGGCTTGTCTTCGGGGTGGGGTAGCGTTCTGTTCTTTTGGGACGGATAGTCGTCAGCATCCGTCGACGCAGATTTGGGAGGTTGTGGACGGGTCATGCGAGCCGTCGGGGGAGAATCCACTCGGTCCGGTTTCAACGGGATCGGTTCGCATCCAGGGTAAGGTCGTGGAGGTGTTTGTTGATGAGTGTGAAGGGCTGACACCGAAGTTTGACAATTATGCGAACATGCTTTCGCTTGAGGGGAGGGGAATATACGAGCGTAAAAGAAGAGGCAAGATGTATCATCTTATTGTCCGACCACGACAGAATGGAGGGGCATCGATATCGGAGGGAGAACCTTCGCTTGTTTCGCTCGATACTGAAGAGGACTGGGAGATGTTCGCTGGGAAGACGGAGCAGAAGTTTCTTTACCTTATTGCACAAGTGGGATCGGCTACGGGTGCGGCCATGACGGACTTTACGCTCAGGACTATGGGGTTGCTGATTCGTGAGTCTGTGATGCATCCAGGGTGTTGGGAACGTGTGTGTGTTGTTGCGCCGAGGGGTTGGTGGGGAGATTGGCGGGTGATTGCAGAGGATCGTGAGATTGTTTTGAGGTAGTCGTCTGCGTCTTCCAGAAAGGCGGAGGCGATAGACATGATCTCGTAACGGAAGCACAAGTACATATCAAATTGGGTACAAAGAGATGAAACACAGTATAATTACGACTTAACTTGAGCGTTGACAGGAACTGCGTTCTCATTGCATCGACGAACGAAGTTATATACTAGTACCGCTTCCAAGCGAAGTCAACCATCACTCTATTACGAGCGTCATAAGCAAAATTTTGAGAAGCTGAAATGATGTTTGGATGTGTGGTTCAAGAGTGGGATGATGAGGGGAGGTTCGCTAGCGAGGATAGGCTCAACTGACTCAACTGAGAGGCCGGGATGCCCATCTCTTTGATCAGCGAACATTCAAGGCCGGTAACCGAGATATGGGCACGGCTATATGCTTGCCCAATGTGGTCTGGGTAATCAACATTGGCGTCTCTACTGCACTTGTTTAAGCGGGGAAGCTGGGCGTTTGAATTCCCCCCGTCTTTGAAGTGTTAGTTAGATTGGAGCACGGCTGCATGTCAAAGTCACTCCGACAGGGACAATTTGGACTGGGGAGAAACAAGATCCGACCGAAGTCGCCAAAATGTGACGGTACAGATCATGTGTAAGGTCCGATAACGACGGTCTGGGAACTTCTCCGATCCAATTCTGTATCTGATTTCCCATTGTCTCTTACTTACTGCAGAGAACTTGACAGGTTGGCGCTAACAAATCAAAGTTCATCGAATATATTAGTCCATCCTGGAATCTTTGGTCACCACGCCCTCTTGTCCCTACTTCCCGTCACATTCATAAATGGCATCGATACAGCTTGACCCCTCCTTGCTCAACGGCATCAAAGGCAAAACGGTAGTGGTGACCGGAGCAGCTGGTGGGATAGGCCTAGAGATTGTGCGTCTGTACGTGTCGCATGGAGCGAATGTGGTCATGGCAGATCTCGGACGTGCAGCTCCAACAGCAGAATCATTCATAGCTTCGTTACCTGATCCTTCACGAGTCGTCTTCGTTCCTACCAATACAGTCGTTTGGACAGAGATGACGCAGCTGTTCAAGACGGCCGTCAAAACTTTCGGCAGTGTCGAGACTGTTATTGCTAACGCGGGAGTGATGGAGAGTCATGAGACACTTGATGTTGAGACTGTTGACGCCAATGGGAATCTTCTAGAAGCCACTGAGGCCTCCAAAGTCATTGATATCAATATCAAAGGCACATTGAATAGTAAGTTCGAGAGCAAACCCACTTCTAAAATTTCCCTTTGTTTACAAACTCTTGCAGCTCTAAGACTTGGTCTGCACCACATGAAAGAGAACAAAGAGCGATTCGCCGACAAGTCGCGAGGCTCTATTGTCTTGGTCATCTCTACTTCTGGATACTTTGGCGGTACCGGCGTCACAGCATATGTCGCCTCTAAGCATGCTATAGCAGGCTTGTTGCGGGGTTCTCAGCTTGCAGCAGCGAAGTATGGCGTCAGGGTGAACGCTGTAGCACCCTTTGTCACACCTACCAATATGGCTGGTGGGTTCGCCGCGCAATGGGCTGCGAAGGGCTTCCCCAGCAATACGACAGAGCAAGTCGCGACTGTGATCGCGACCATGTCTCAGGATCCCGAGAGAAAGGGTGCCTGTTACTTGGTACGCTTCTCACATTATTGAAATTGAGTTGAACTAATGAACATGTTTAGACTTGCGGTCCGATTATCAGAGAAATGGAAGGTACGCAAAAGGCTCTGTTAGCTCAGTGGCTAGGTCAGGATGTTTCGGATTTGATGGCGGCTGCGGGCAGCTTCTTCTCGAGTCTAGGTGGATATCCTCTACCAAAATTAGAAGCAATGCGATCCTGAGGGAAAATAAGTCTGCTATATAGGTATTCACTTGTGAATATGAGGATTAGTTAGCTGGTCTATCATGTCTGTCTTTTCCGTCCATGACCCAGATCTAATCCCTTGAGATGAAGAGAGCGAGGCTTGAGGGTGCGTTCAGAATCTCGGCGTTGCCAATTGTCATGATGGAAATATATTCGTCGTGTTAATCAGTCGTCGATCTTTCCTATCTAGTGCTATGAGGATAGTGCTTCAGAGATAGAAGTAAAAGCATCTCAAGACCGACGAAGACTTTACGCAGGAATGGGTAAGAACGATATGATCACTGGAGAGCTCTGAATAGCAACTCCGAATTCGGGGCAAAGCTCACTACAGAGTATCTCTTTAATACGGTGTTAAATCAGATACGTAATATAACTTTACGATTTGACAAATAGATGAATGGTGAAGGGGGAAGCATTCCCAAGTGCTCTGCCTCAGCTACATACTATTCGCCGTAGTCGAAGAACACCTTAAAACACTTTTTTGTGAGGCACCTTCAGGTATCGAGACGCCCCGCTGTTCGGGGCCTGCAGCGAGATATTCGCGTAATTTAGGGCCAATCCAAACCTCGCTCCAGGGAAATTTAGGCTTCCAAAATATGGCCGTCCGTGCCATATCGTCTTAGAGGGCACTTCATGAATCATACACTGACTGATGAATGTAACATACTTCTCTCCCTGATACGATGTTGTGTTATACAGCATATTTCCGATGACAGCTCTTTCCTCCATTAATACGCCCACACGCGTTGCACACCACTTGCATCCAGTGCGCCCTTCTTATTCATCCTACCGTAGTGAAGTCTCAATCCCACCACAATTGCCGTCGTCACAAAGCTAGCAGTCGAGCACACAATATTGCCCGTAGGAAAACCTCTAACGGCCTCTTTTGCTGGCCAGATCCAGACCGAGATGATCGAAGCGATTCCCACGGTTCCGTTGTTGATCGCAGCAGCCAGACCCATGGTCCTTTGACTCGGTACGTTACACGTAACCCAACCAACCATGGGAGACGCACTGGGGAATGCTCCACAGGCAATCAAATAAAGGCATCCATATCTTTTGGCATACGAATCGGCAGGCAGTAAAGTGTACGCCAGGAAGCCAACACCGCTCAAAAATGTGGCGCCTGCAACATGGAGACCACGAGCATTGTATCGATCTGCAGAATATGCTAGACATAGGGAAACAAGATATCCTACGACCCAAGGAGGAACCGTCATCAGTTGTGCCGTAATGGACGTGAATCCAAGCCGTGCAACGATAGTGGGTGTAAAGTATGCGAGCGAGTTGAGAACAATCGTGTTGGACAACTGGCAGAACGTCAACACTCAAATCCTGGGAGGACGAGACGGCAGTGGGTACTTACGTAGGCAAAGTAGTGAGCCACCATACGAGGGGTGAAGCATGTCTCGAGGACTTCTCGTCGACTTGCCCGCTCTCTGGTGAAGCCACTCGCTTGGGCTTCGAGCTGCGTCGTGATACATCTCTTCTCGTCATCACGGAGCCATGCAGCCACACCAGGCCAATCTGGCAGATAAAAGACCACGAGAGGCGCACAGAGAATGGTGATGATACCTTCGACGATGAAAAGCCATCGAAAGCCTTCGAGACCGCCTACACCGTTCATGAACCCCATTCCGTACCCGATGCAGCCACCAAACGCACCAGCGAGCGACGCAGACGCGAGAACAAAGGCAATTCGTAGAGATCGTTGATCCTGGGCATACCAAAAGGTGATGAGATATACAATGCCTGGAGGGTTTATCAGCAGATTGTCACTAAAATGACTGGGCGGGGCTTACCAGGGAAAAAGCCTGCCTCAAAAACACCAATCAAGAATCGCAACACGATGACAGTGTGACGATTTTGTACGAATGCGAAACCAAGAGTTAAGATTCCCCAGGACAACATGAGAAGCCCAAGCCAGTGCGAAGGGCGGACATATCGCTTCATGATCCAGTTCGATGGGATATCGAACAATGTGTAGGCAATCCCAAAGATGGTGAGAACCAGGGAATAGTCTGCCGACGACATGTTTGTCTTCTGCAGAAAGGAGTCCCCAGTCTCTTGGTTGAGAATTTTGCCATTTCCGATGTTGGACCTGTCGAGGTAATTGAGCAAATAGACGAAGGCGCAGAGTGGTAGTAAACGCCAGTCAATCTTTCGTGTAAGGCGCCTCTTGTACTTCTCGCCATACTCGATGGGGTCTGCCTTGAAGTCGAGGTTAGAAGCCAATTCGACTGACTCCAAATGCTGGACAGTTTCGCCGTCTTTATTCATATTGGATTAGTTAAGCAGGGATTTTCGGGCGGTCGTTTAAGTTGTGCAACGAAAGATAAGTGTTTGTAATGAAAAGAGTGACTTTGGTGCAAATTGCAGTCGCATTATATAAAATTCTCGGATACTGTCATACAGGAGCAGAAGTGGACAAGCGCAATACACGGTTTGTCGTCTAGGAACGAAGCCTCCGTAAAGTCTAGTGCTTGGAAGCAACGCCAACGACGTGTTCTCATCTCGCTCAGTGGCTGATCTAAAGAACCCTGTGTGGGGTAGAGAAATGGCGATCCTGGGGATCCTGGGGAAACGCATCATGTCTCCTGCTCCGCCCGGGTGGTTGTATAAGGTAACCGAGCACCACGGTCGGTTGTATGTATGTGTAGGTAGGGCTGACCAATAACCGAAGTTGTGTTTACGTTCGTCCCGGCCCCGCTCCCCCACTCTCTGCATCGGTCATTTGTCAAGAGATCTGCCACCCCCCATCATAAGAACAGGTCTGGTTGTTTCTGTCTAATTCGCAGCAAAACGAGCAAGAGCAAGAGCACCACCTGCGCAAGACACACACCACAGCGAATACGGTTGCAACGATTCACAAACATACTACCGAGATCATTCACATATCACAGAGCCATGGCAACATGCTTTGAATATGGCTTTACGCTTGCCAATGGGACTAAGATCATGCATGGCGAAGGTGTCATGGTGAAAGATGCCTACCCTCCGGAGTTGAATATCCCCGGCCAGCTCGAGGTTTTCAGTCCTGGCCACAACGCGGATGCTACCACTCCAAAGTTCTGTGGTCCGCACGGTATCTTCCAGTTCGACACCAACCTTCGAATGCCCCGACACGTTCACATGTCTCCTAAAGCTTCTGGCGATGGTCTACGGTACATTGTAGAGAAGATCCTCGTCTTGAATGGCGTTGCACTCGCTGAGCTCTGTGGCGAGATCTATATCATTCCGCCGAAGACTATGGTTCTTATTGGTCCCGGTGTTCCGCACACGTGGACTGCTTGTCCACCTGGTCTCGACCTCCAGGAACTTGGAGTCTCTGGGGATCAGAAGATTGTCTCGGAAGGGACCTTCACGGCGGTCTACGAGTACGAAGAACCTACGGCATTCTTCCCTACCAGGCAAACCGACAAGTTGAAAGAGGAGGACGAGTATGTGAAATGTGATGATCTTCAAGGGATCAAGATTCCCGCCTTCAGCCTTGAGCAGCTTAAGGCCGATGCATGGTTCGTGTGGGGGAGAGGATTTAGCAAGGTCCAAGCGAAGCCGTGAAATGACGGAGGCGGTATTTGTGTTGAAAATTACGAGGACCTGTGATGTGTCAGTCGACATAGAAAGCAACCTAGAACACAATGAGAGATTGCTGTTAGTCTTGTCTAGGCCATGACTAGTTGAATAAATATGGACAACAAGGCTGTCAATACAAGCTTTGATGGAAAGCTGCATGCTAAGTGTGCTATGATACAGTTGAAGCGAGCTAAGTGTAAGCTCTGTGCATGATTCATGCCCTATCGCGGGTTCAGTACGGCTATATGAATGAAGGGCAGGTCGGCCATCGGCTGTGGGGTGGCGGGAATGTGCATTATCGGCTGCACCAGGTAAGCATATAGCCGGCCCTAGCATGGTCATAAAACCTCCCGATGGACTATTCGGGGGCACAGCCGTTCAAAAGTCCAGTGGCTTATTTTATTATTTTCTTAGGGGATGCAAAAAAGCCCTCACTGTCTAAGTTCATGTGGTACATCTTTTGCGGAATTGATATATGTGCCTTTCTGTCGTACAATTTGGTTGACTCACTGACTTGGAAGGACTTGAAGGGGCCAGGCACCCCCACACTTCTTTCATGGGATTGAGGCTCTGGGGATTGACAGGTTATTAAGAACTCATCACATTACAGAAGTTCTCTCAATTTCCTGTGGAACTGCAAGAGTCCACGCCGCGTGTAATACCCCGGAACTTCCAATTTTCAATGAGCCCCCCAGCCCTAGCAACAATATTTATGTCCTCGTGAAAAGAACCGTATGATCATCACTTTCTCATACCTCAATATCAAGCACCTGAAGTCCGGCCACGAACGGGGGCAGACCAGCACCCAGCGCGAGATGTACCGGGTCCTTGGTTGCGTAGTAATCCCGATCCGCGACACTGTCAAATTCGGTGACGACCATGTGTGTGAAGCCGTTCTTTCATAAAGACCCAATTTAGTCAATGACATGGGAACGGAGAAGCAAACAACCTACCTGGAAACCCTCGATAGAACAGTCCGCTGCCGCTCGGAGTGATGTGATGTATTTTGTCTGGGTACCTGGTCGAACGCAGCTGTCCTTGAGTGCCTTCAACGAGGACATTATCTGTTAATTGTTAGTATCTGTGCCGAGCGATTGATAGTTTATGATAGCTAGGGTATACAGACCTCGTCAATTTTCTTGCTATCGACTTCTGGCTTGAATTTGAGTTGCACAACATGAACAAGTCCCATTGTGAAGGGTGAACGGGTGTGTAAGTGGGTTTTTTTTTTTAAGAAAATACCAGTAGTGGTCGGGATTGAAGTGAAGCAAGACTGGTTTGTATGTGGAAGCAAAACAAGAAAGTGTTTATGATTGTTGAGTAAAGCCAGTGAAGTGAATAAATATAGTTAGTCGAAAGCGTTTATTTGGATTCTCGCTAAAGAAAAACACGTTATATTACTAAGTGAAGAAAAGACTTTCTCCAAATGGCGCGCTCCCTGGTCCTGCACTGTGCACTGGTCATCCGAGGGGTCATGATAGATGATATGACCACCCTATTTGGCAATTAGTATTCCGGCCTGTTCGAGTGGGCTTGACGAGCCACGTATCGCCGAGTTAGCTTATCGCCGATGGGCGTGGATCGGCTTTATCACAACCTGGAAATCAAGCCATCCGTTCCGACCCGACCAAGTCCCCACGAGGATCACGCTGAGCCAAGTACATCGGCTATAATTTTTCTTTCATTCCTTTTACAAATATCACCTCAAATGACGTATACCTGGTTCGCATTATGGTTATCGGCATAGCAGAATGAAAAAGCTACCGCACGGCTTACCAATTCGTAAACAAAATCCCATGGTGTTTCATGCGCGCGCCTAACAATGCATATGTATATAGCTTTCCGTATTGTAACAATTACTGCCCATTATATCTACTATCCCTTCAAGATCTGCACTTTACTACACTTCACTACCCACAGCACACCGGACGACAGCCCCTTCATTAAAACACCGCACCACACTAACCTAACTGTTCGACATGGTTGGGAAAGGGTCTGTTTTCCTGCTCGGTTCAGGGTTCATTGGACTTGAAATTTTACAGAAGCTCCTGGCCGAAGGTTACAATGTCACCACCATTGTCCGTCGTGAGGAAGCCCGAGCACGTCTGGAGAAAATGGGTTCCAAGACCGTTCTTGGATCTCTGGACGACGACCACCTGATTCAAGATGCAGCAGCTGCTGCCGACATCATTATACACACCGCGACGGCTGACCACAAGCCCTCAGCCATGTCCGTCCTCGACGGAATGACCAAGAGCGGGAAAACCGGCCAAATCTATATTCACACCAGCGGGTGCAGTGCCCTTACCGATGCGAATGATGATGGATCTTACAGTGAGATGATCTATGAAGACGACAAGCCTGAAACGGTGGATAGCATTGCGGATGACGCTCCGCATCGCTTGATTGATCTGGCCATTCTCAAGAAGTATCGCACTGAAATTGGCGCCAAAGCCAAACTCTCCATCGTGCTTCCACCCGTCATCTATGGAGTGAACAGTGCAAATCTTCTCTCGATTCAAGTCCCGACTATGGCACGATTCGCCATCAAGCACGGCTATGCCGGCTATGCTGGAAAGGGCAAGGCCGTCTGGGGACATGTACACGTCTCCGATCTTGCAAGAGGATACCTGACTATCCTTCACTTTATGGAATCTTCGTCCGGAGAGAAGGTTCTCGAAAATCCGTACTTCTTTATTGAGAACGGACACGAACATTCGTGGGAGGAGTGTGCCGCCGAGGTTGGAAAGGCGCTTAAGCTGGCTGGCAAAATAGAAGATCCCGTGCCGAAGGAGATCCCCAGCGACTTGTTCAGAGACCTCTTCCAGGAGTGGACTATCCCAGTAGTCGGGAGAAATGCCAGGAATCGCGCCAACAGGCTGCGTGCGCTGGGCTGGGAGCCGCAAGAGAAGTCAACCTTTGACTCTTTGGTATCAGATGAGATACCGATCTTGTTGGCTGAGAAGACAGACTTTCAAGGTTACGGCAAAGCCGTCGCTTCATAATTTTCGCGTTCACTTCCAAATATGTAGCAAACATTCAGTAACTTACGAATAATGGAATGTCTCTGCTGCCTTGCAGTACCCGCAATCTCGTATGAAATGGGCATGTGGCTGTACTCCGAATCAGAGAAGTTCAGAAGGCCCAGAGCATAAAAGGAGTTCTTTTGAAAGAACCTCGGTCCTTCGTTCGTTAAAATGAGAAACACCGTGAAGAGACTTACATGGTCCTCTCTCATAAGTGACTCGGTCCCCATTTCACAAGATCACAGGTCATACTTTTTCTCTCTGCAAACAGTGTCTGGAATATCCATACGACGATGTGAATCTACTGTAGTTTGTGCCTCTCAGAAAATTTCAATCTCAAATGGGTCCCTTGCGACCAACGCCCTCATAATGTCGTGTGAGGGATGAACCAACGTAGGAATAGTGCATTTGTTTTGGGGCTGAGCAAAGCCTGAGACGGGGCAACCAACCTGGCGTTAGAACGGGGCTAGCCACGTCCTATCATAGTCGAATCTTGCCATGCTCTTAGGGACCTTACTTTCCCTTGCAAAGTGAGAAAGATGGATAATAGAAGACCACTTGAAAGAGAATCGGCAACCGAGTTCGAGGCTGGCATTCGAGCGCTAAGTTTGGTTATATGATTTTTTTTCTCGGCTCGTTTATTAGGGAATGAGCAGGTGCGGGTAGGTACGTGTCAGGGCAAACCCTCAAACCCCGCCCTGCCTGCGAGGGCCTGACGAAGCTGGTTGGATGACCCGAAGTGAAGCCGTACGTGATACCATGCCCCGGATTTCTGTGGTGAACCCAGCACTTGGTCTTCGGAGATCAGCGATACTGACAAAGCATCGCTTGGCGCTGTAATGTGAGCTACATTTATTGTCGGATGAGGGCAATTCGCTTATCGGATCGAGGTTTGTTGTGTCGGATGTGGGGTTGCGCCGTCCCAAAGCCTCTTGCAATGTCGTTGGCCGCCTATAGCTGCCGAGTCCCTGCGACAAGCAAACTTCCAAATTTAGTGCCTGGGACTTTTTCGGGCTGATTATGAACACTTGGACGTTCCAGTACCGTTACTGTTCACTCCTGTTCCTGTATTTACCACCGAAGTATAACTATCGATTCTGAACACGAAAGCACGACAGTAAGACCTGGACCAACAAACATTCTAGTTGCAATGAAGTCTGGAACTGCATTTGTCCTTCATGGGCTACACGCCCCTTTTGAGATAGAGCAAGTTGAGATTGATAGTTTGCGCCCAGATGAGGTATACGTTGAGATGGTAGCAACCAGCATTTGCGCCACCGAGACATCGGTCCAAAAAGGGTCGATTCCCTTACCATTACCTATGGTCCTGGGTCACGAAGGTGTTATACTACCCGTAGACTTACGTGACTGCTAGACAGCTGACGAGACATGAATACAGGAGCCGGTATAATCCTAGAGGTCGGGGCTGACGTCAGTGATCTGGCCGTGGGAGACCATGTCGTTCTATCTTATGATTCCTGTGGATCTTGTCGCCACTGTAAAGACGAGAGAAACTACCAATGCATTGAGGCAATGAAAAGAAATTTCGGCACTCGGCGCTCCGATCAAACCCAAGCGATCAAGTGGAAGGGCAACCCCATCTCGAGTTCATTCTTCGGGCAATCCTCGTTCTGTAATCCCGCGGTGGTGCAAGCCGGTTCGTGTGTCAAGGTCAACAACTCTCTGGATTTGTCGGTGGTCTGCTCGCTAGGCTGTGGAATACAGACCGGAGCAGGTGCGATCTTCAACGTTGTGAAGCCCGCTGAGAACAAAGTCTACAGTCTTGCCATTTTCGGATTGGGAGCTGTTGGGATTGCAGCACTCATGGCAGCTAAGATCATTGCTGACGACAATCCCGGTGTGCTTACCAGTATCATCGTGGTGGATATGAATGAGAGCAGACTCAAGCTAGCTAAGGAATTGGGTGCAACCCATGTCATCGACCCGTCAACTACAGAGGTCAAGAAAGAGATGCTGAAAATCACAAACCAAGCAGGGGTTGACGCTGGGGTGGATTGTACGGGTGTCTTACCGGTCATCAACGAAATGATCGAGCTGATCGGGCACGGTGGTCGTGCTGTGACAGTTGGGAATCCACCTGCGGGAGCCAAGGCATCAGTTGAGATATTCCCTTTCATTCTCGGAAGCAAGACATACAGCGCATCTCACCAGGGTAATGCGCATTCGAAATCAGTAAGTTTACATCCTGTTTGAGAAAGAAATGCCTTGATTATAACCAAAAGACTAGTTCATTCCTTTTCTGGCCAGACTGTTCGAAGAGGGAAGATTCCCTGTTGATCGTCTCCAGAAGAAGTACAGCATAGAAGACGTCAACCAAGCAATCAGCGATATGTCAGCGGGTTCTGTTATCAAGCCTGTGTTGGTATGGAAGCAGAACTAGCCACATGATGAGTCATGAAATGGACTTGTTGCCAGAGCGGAAATCCAGACATGTCAATTTTGAAACCAAGTCCATCAGCTTCGTGAAGGGTTCTTTCCATTCGTGCAGAAAGAACTGAAAAACGTCCATAGCTTAGCTACTTACAGATCGGCTCAATCTGGAGATTTATCCTCTGAGTCCATTCATACAAAGAATCAACACCATCTCGGGGTCGCTAGGGATGGTAGTGGGGTCTATTATCTGTGTCTGTGAAACGTGTTTGAAACCCGGCTCTGATCAATAGCTAAAACATGAGCTCGGACTCATTGGGCTCTTAGCTGTAATATCCAGTTTATCAAGTGTTTACAACAAGTAAGCCTACAACAAAATCCGGTACCAGTGTATCAGGATCTCACCATCCTTCTCCCCTTCACCTATGCCGATTGGATATTCGCTGAAACTGAACAAAACTGAATCTACTAGATTTCCCGTATTAAGAGGTTAAATTAAGTACAAACTTTCTGCATAGATGAAGGAAGGAGATGGGCTATTTGTTGGGTTTTGAACTTTTTGACGGGCCGCTTGTTCTGTTTACTTAGATTTGCCGATAAGCGAGCCGAACGGACTGCGAGCTTGTATTGCCCGAGTATCGGACAAACAATTATCAGAGAGCATAAGTTACAGGAAGTCTACTTTAGGAAGTATAAGTGCATATCTATTGGAACAGCGCGTATTATTCCCAGATCTTCTTCAAAACTGTCAAGATCCACGTGGGCAGGTCTAGTACTGCGGTCTAATCGGCTACTTAGATGGCTGGACAACTACATTGACAGCTCCTCCAGGACGTTTTCCGACAATTCCAAATGCTTTGTTGACCTCTGCCAAGGGGAAGAACTCATGGCGAAGGAAGGAGAAGTCAATGACGCCAGCATCTATCATGGCAATGAGTTCGTCTGCATCGGCGCTGGTGAACCACATTGTCCCAAGAACCGCAACGTCATGACTCATTGCTTCGAGACAATTCTGAATAATGTCTCCCTCCGAGCCACCTGCTGCTAACACTGCGCGCCCTCCTCTCTTCACAGTGCCGACCAGTTCGCTTGTTGTGTTTGCATCACCGCCATTTCCGAGACAATCATACATAGCATCTGGCCCAAGTCCGCCCGTCTGTTCGCGAATCCAAGCAGAGACATCACCTCCATCTTCTGATGATATGGTTCGTACACGCCCCTTAGGCCACAAGTCTTCAACCTCAGCAAGGCGTTCCTTGTTTCGACCGATGCCCAGAACGAGCTTGCAGCCAAGCCCTAAGGCGATGGCAACAGCGGCATAGCCGAGCGTTCCCGTAACTCCGTTGATGAGCAAAACCTTTCCTGGTCCGGTCTGTGCTTTCTTCAGACCGCTGAAAGACGTCCCAATGTATCCGAATCGTGATGCTGTTGCGAAGTCGATACTGGGCGGCAGTATCGCAAGATTGGCATCGGGTGAGAGCAAGTACTCAGACAAACCGCCAGTGGCATAGTGGGTCAGCATTCGCTCGCCCCCGGCAGACTGAGCGAACTATCCTCGGAGACAACAGTTGGCACAAAGATCCTTCCTACCTGTCATGAGAAAAAGTTAAAGTTAATGTCCGAATCGAGATTTCGCTATGCTTGACATACCTTGTCGGCAGTGGTGACAGGTCCCACAGGTTAGCAACGGATCCACATAAACGCGATCTCCGGCTTTGATACCAAAAACCTGATCGCCAACCTCTTCTACAACACCTGCCACGTCAAGGCCGGAGATACAGGGTAGTTCGGGAAGGTTCATCATCCCTCCCCCGCCATTGGTAACAAGGTTGTGGGAGTTGGGGACTAGGCAACATGCCTCGACCCTGACCAGCACGTCTTTCACCCCAGGCGTTGGTTTAGGTGTGGTGCCCACCTGGAAAGGTTGCCGAGTTCGACTAGACGTGCGACCTTGATCTCCGGCATGATTAAATGGTATTGTGGTGGGGTTGGATGCGCCACTGTTCTGGGAAGTGATAATTGAAAGTATGAATTAACTTTGGCGACAAGTTGATGGCAGCTAAGTACTACTCGTGATGGAAGTTGAGGAGCTGAGGACCAGNTCGAGTTTCTCATAGCCACAAGAACGACATCTTCTTATATTGGCACTGCCAGGCACAAACTTGAGTGAGTCCATTAAAAGTCATGACGCGAAGATTTGCTAGTTTCCTTGGACTCGTCGTAGTACGACACTTCAATGACAAGTCTACTCATATTATGAATGACTCAAAGGTAACAAATAGGCTGCCCTGGTTTCAAGATGGGATGTTGGTTGCTGTTCAGCCTCCTTGGGCCTACCAGTGATAGTGCGGGTTCAATGCCGAGTGGGCGTCACGCTACTGTAGCTTCCGGGATAGTCTCGTTTCCATCAAAAGAAAGCACATGCTTCTTGACTCGTTGCGGAAGCATGATCAAGAAAAGCATCATCAAGAAACCATATGAATCAAATGCTGATTCTAAATCGTTGAATTAGGTCGGACTCGCACCACTGAAGTAAGCACTCCTCGATTGTAAGTTAACTTGGCTTGCGTCCAAACCAACGCCACAGAGATGCTTCCCAGTGATTACTCATCTATGCTGTCTTCACGGTCTTTCATCTAGTGAGGCTAGAAAGACTGACCTTCGTGTATTCTGATGCTGACTGGGACTTCCTAGTTTCGGGCAAAAGTGAAGTCCACCTTCCGTATATATTTTGGAGCGACAGGGCTGCAGGGCGAGGAGGCTATTCGAATCTATCTTTACTAAGTTCAAATCTCCCAATGCCCCGGATCGACACACTGCTTTGGTCATGTCTGGGGCATCCCAACAATCTCCTCCCTTTGATGGTCCCAGATCTCAATTTACGTATCGTGATCTCCGGCGCCTTGGCAACTACTCACCACAATCCCCCTTGCGCGTCATCGCACTGGTAGACTATGATGCATTTTATGCACAGTGCGAGACGGTACGGCTGAATTTGGACCCCACGCAGCCACTCGCAGTCCAACAATGGAACGCAATCATTGCACTCAACTATGCTGCGCGTGGCTTCGGCTTTTCCAGGGGTGCTTCCGTTGAGGATGTGAAGCGGTTGTGCCCCAATATCGTTCTGCAGCATGTTGCGACATGGAGGGCAGGTGAAACTTCATGGGGTTATCGATCAGATGCAACTGATCCAGCCATGATGAAAAGGGACAAAGCTGCCCTGGATCCCTATCGGGCTGAGTCACGGAAAAGCCTCAAGATCATAAAGAACCATCTTCCACCAGAGCCACTTCAGCGTGTTGAGAAGGCAAGCGTGGATGAGGTGTTTCTGGATCTTTCAAAGCAGGTGCATGCGATCCTCCTCGAGAAATTTCCGCAACTCGCTGTGGAGAAGGACCAGGAAAGCTTGCTTCCTTTACCACCACAAGATATCGTTTTTAGTTGGGAGACTGACCATCTGGTCAATTACCCAACAGACAACCTCGATTCTCATCGCTCAGATTGGGACGATATTGCCTTGAACATTGGCGCTCAAATTATACGAGCGCTGCGCAAGGAGATTTTCAATGGGCTACATTATACTTGCTCAGCAGGCATTGCTCACAACAAAGCTCTCGCCAAGCTTGGAGCCGGATGCAAGAAACCAAACCAGCAAACGGTGATCCGCGCCCGCGCCGTTGGCTCATTTCTTTCTACCTACAAGATGACTTCGATCCGTGGGTTAGCTGGTAAATTTGGTGCGAAGGCAGAGAAAGCTTTTGAATCCAAGAGCATCGCCGACTTGCTTGCAGTATCACAAGAGCATATGGTCTCTACTCTGGGCGGGGGAGATGGGCTGTACTTCTACAGCCTTATTCGTGGTATTGACTTTAGTGAAGTGGTCCCCCGGACCGACCCCCAGTCAATGCTCACGCAAAAGACATTCGTGCCGCCCCTCGAAGACATCAGTCAGGCTGCGTCTTGGATGAGGATGTTTGCAGCAGACCTTCTAGGTCGGCTCAAGGACCTTGAAATCGAGTCGGGGTGCCTTCGCAGGCCAAGCACACTTATCGTACATCACCACGTGCGGGGGCGCTTCGGCCCAACAGTAACAAAACAGTGCAGTATTCCGCCGCAAATGAAGTTGGATAGTGAAGCAATATTTGATCTCGCAATGAAATACCTGAAAGCTGCGGCAGATGATGCCGTGCCAGCATGGCCATGCTTGAGTATCGGCCTGGCATTACACGGTTTGGTGAAGGAAGAGCAGAGGAATCAACAAATCACCAGATTTATGCTTACCACCCATGGTGAACACGACCACGATGATGATGGATCGAGTCGCAAGCGCGTCAAACGAGACCACACTCCCGAAGACATTATCAAAAGGAGCAAATCGCCACTTCTTGATCATGTTGATACGCCCGATAATGTCGTTGCAGATGGTTATCTGTGTTCAATCTTTGCTAAGACGATTGCCTCCGCCAACGTTCTCGAACACTTGGATTGGCATGTGGCATTGGAGTTGCAGGATCAGCCCTGAAATCGCACGCTATCCAGTGGTAAATACCAACCCCAAGGGGGCCACAAGGCCCTGGGGCCCCTCCGATCGTTTGAGTCCGCTAATTTGCCGAGGAGCTGCCCTTCACGAATTCAGTCTTTGGAGAATTTCTTAGGAGCTCAGCGTCGAGGCTCAGCTTTTGAAATTTCGTGGGTATACGCTGACGCACAACTTTGTCTCTTTCAGCAAAGCAAAAGATCATGTATGTCTGCTACGAGCAGGGCTTTTATAGAAGTCAACTAGAAGAAGTTCAATGGATTGGTTCCGAAACCTTGTATGATTTAACATCTACATATGAAGTCATGAAGGTCCATGATGTTGTCTGTAGGCTCAATGCGTCTATAACGACAATCTGGTGCATCTGGATGTCCTAGATGCGCCAACTTCCTCACAAACCAACATAATTCTTCCGTGTGCTTGACGAAACCCTGCCATAGTGGGCTTCCGGGCTTGTTTCCTTCAGACAAGTTGAGCCAAAGCTTTTCCCATCGGTGTGTTGCCCGAAGAATGGTGCTCTCTGTTTCGGATAACAGAAAGGAATACCTCGAGCTCATGCTTAGGGACTGCAATGCTACATCAAGGTCAATATTATGTGGTTCTTGATTGTGTTAACTTGTACTTACCACACATAATGACCATCAAGTGCCACACTGTGACGTACTTGTGCGAGTCCTCTATCCAAGTATTGTGAAGCAAAATCTTCATGAACTGTGACGGCGACCGGGGATGGCAAGACGACTTGGAACAATCAGAGGTTGTCAGCTTTTCATACTCAGCTGCCGTTTCGATGTCGAAAATTACTTCTTGACAAGGGAAGTCGATGTTCAGCTCTGCAATCGTCAACAGAGGACAGCTGTTGAATATAACAGCAAAGCAACTGTCTAGATTGAATGCCCAGATGGCTAGTCTATTTAGATTTCACGTCAGGATCGGTGATATATACTCTTCAGGGTGGTACTCATACCTTTTACGGCTCTCTTTAGAGATGAAGGAATGCCATTTAGATTCGACCGTGTCTAAGGTGTCCGCGCGGCCTTCACTGGCAGGCTCAAACAACCCATGGCTTCTTAAAGCAGCAATATACGATGGATGCCTCTTCATTCTGAGGCGTCTTCTCGTGACCACATTGTTTGTTCCGTTCTGGACGATGTTGATAATGTGCGCTGCTTGGAGTACCTCGAGATCATCTCCAGACTGCACACATTCCGCGTGCTCATTATAAGACGATTGCTTGGCGAGGTGTTCGAAAATGTACTCCTCCGCGATATCGAAAAATTTGCGAGCTGACAGGGCGGAGTCTGTAGGAGCAGCAGCCAGGGAGCCGAGAAGGAAAATTGCTATTAACAGTGGTAAGGAAACGGTTTCGGGACTGAAGGTGGGGCGGTGGATGATGGGATAGTATTGATCAGGTGTCGGAAATGTGCCTGAATGAATGTTTCCAGATTTGCCGTGGTGAGAACTTGCTCTGCAAGACTCTTGTCGAAACCAACACGAGAGTACGGGTTAGTTGCAAGAATATGTGCATGCGTAGAGCCCAATTGTGAGCACATCTGCGCTAGCCGCGTTTCCAGAATGGTGTCTACTTGTTTCCGAGTAAATGAATGACTATGTTGATCTACATTTCCGTTGAAACTTGGTATCGAATGATCGATAAAGTCCAGAACCCAATTCTCGTGATCCCAGAACAGTGCGCCATAATACTCGAAGTTGAAATCAGTTGCGCTGGGGAATTCCAGAGGGGCACCTATAGCCTGTGCGTTCATTGTAGATTGTATTTTGCTTGCTGTTACCAGCGTCGTGGTTGACTCATGTTCTGCGGGTGTGGTGAAAGCCAGTAGGAACGGAATTGGAACATCTTCCCGTGAAGTAGTCGAAGGTGTTCCAAGGATATATGGGGTTCCGAAGGTGTTAAACCTCTCGTCGATGTATCAGTGGATGAGGCAGGGCGGGAGACACCGTAAGTACGTCGCTGATAAGTGCAAGACGCCCCGGAGGAGAGACATCGCGTACACGGGAAAACCGAGTCACACGAAAGCTTGCGTTGTGCACAAGTATCACATGCTTGACGTACTTTACCGCGTCTAGATCCGTTGACCAACGGATCAATGCTGCCAGGAGAACATGCCTTCACATGCCGACGGGCTGTATCCCTATGCAAAATCAGCTATAATAACACAAACTCCACGGTAATCTCATACAGTCTAGAGAAGCTTCTGTTGCAGGAGGGACACACGGCGGCTGTTCTGCCGGTATCTGTAAGCTCAATCAGCCAGTGGATCTTGTCTCAACTCAGCGTACGGGGTATTGAAAAACGGAGCATGGTCTGAGTATATTCCAGGTCAAGTATGTCTTACTTACGGAGTGCCTCATGTCGCCGTAGGTGGCTGTTCGTGGAGAAGCTCTTTCCACACGTATCACAGTGGTGCGCAAGCTCATCGGGTGCGCTTTGGGGCATGCCTAGTGCAGGGTGTTCATGCAACCTGATGGTATTTTAATTCCCGGCTTTGACAATTACAGTCAATGAATGGTTGAATAGTTGCAGGGGTACACAGATATCGATCGGTATGATGCGAGGGCGGCGATGACGGGATTGTTGGGTTCGACGGGTTCAATGCCGAGCGAGACGTGGAGCCGAAAACAAGCGAGGCACTTGGCAAGGCACGTCAATTATCACTTGGCAACTTGGGCGAATGATTTCTGGAGTATTTCTTGGTCGGAAATGACGATCAAATATATTTTGGAACTAAAAGTTCCTCTGTGAATTCAAATTTACAAGCCCAGACTTTGATGAGATATTATCCCGATGACTCAGGCAAGCTCCTTGTCCATCATACTGCTGCGGGTTTTGTTCCGAACAGTACTAGTCGATACCTTGGCCGATTAGGTATAGTGCGAAATTGCCTTGCATACTTTCGCTAAGATATATATCTAGTCAAGAAGAATACGGTTGAATCAAAAAGGGTCATCATTCATGCGTCGAATTTTGACACGCGTTACTTTGCCGCCCAGAAAGAGTCATTCGAATCACAGTCAACTTCTATTTGCCAGACCAGCACAAATTATCCAACAACATACTCTCTCGTCATTTGGAATTTTGGTCAAGGATTTCATGGAGACACCAAGCATGGTTCACCAAGCTCGTCCAATAATTCGTAAACGGCGACGGGTCTCAATCCCAGAAGAAACGCAAACCGAAATCCCCATCTCGAATTCTTCAGGACGACAAACTTTTTCGGATGGCAGCGATTTCGAGGGAACCCAACGTCCAAAGCGAGCCAGAAAGCCCAGGAGGTCTCGTAACCTCGAAAATGACCCAAAGACAAAACTCTTAGCTCAAGATTCGAAATCGCCCACGAAGTCAACGAAGGGGTCTGTGCCGTCTCCCTCTAGCAAAAGCCCCAAAATGGCGAAGTACGATTACTCGCAGTATCTCCATTCCCCAACTGGAAAGCTCCCAGTCAAAAGGCCGTCGAAACGGTGTTCCAATTACTGGAAGACAAGCACGGCAAGATTGAAATATCACAGTCAAAGCCATCTCTTGGGCTTCGCATCGAAGGCTGTAACGAAGAAGAACCGGCCTTGATCGATGCAATCATAAGAGCACGCCTTAGCGCTGGAACCAATGATATGAATGCATCTCGTGCTTTCATGGGCATTCTGAAAAAATTCGGGAGGCGCAAACCTGGAAGCGGCATTGGTATCGTCCACTGGGAGGCAGTTCGGCTGGCTCCATTGGAAGATCTTTACGAAGCCATCAAGACTGGAGGTATGGGAAACGTGAAGAGTCGTAGCTTGAAAGCTATAATCGATATGGTGCACGAGGGGAACGTCGTTCGGCAAAAGAAGGGCGAGATTCCAAGCCATGCAAAAGGGATAGATCTGCTCTCTCTTGAGTACATGCGCAGCTTTTCTAAGGATGAGGCATTTGAGAAATTTGTTACGTTCCCAGGCGTAGGTCCAAAGACCGCAGCCTGCGTTATCTCAATCTGTATGCAGCACAACAGCTTCGCTGTTGACACCCATGTGTACCGGATCTGCGCTTGGCTGGGATGGGTGCCACCGGGGACCGACCGCGATGGCGCATATGCGCATCTGGAGACCAAAATTCCGGATCAACTCAAGTTCGACCTTCACTACCTAATGATTCGGCACGGGAGAGCATGCGGAAGGTGCAAAGGCAATGCGTCATCATCATCTAAGGACTGGGATGATGCTGATTGTCCGCTGGAGGGCTTAGTGAAAAGGAAAGGAGGCAAAGGGCGAAAGTAGAGACTTGCTGTTGGCTAGATTCTTGTAATTAAGGCATTGATTTCGCAGATAGTATCTAGCATTTCGACTTTTCACGGATGCAGCCTTGTTTTTCTTCCGTATGGCATGACGTCCACGACTCGAGACTAGAGATTGTTTAGCGCCTCCACCGAAGCTAGGATTCTAGGGTTTATGTCCACTTTCTAATCCATGCTCACATTGGTCGGCTGAGCGAGATCTAGTATATATTTATTTTGCCATCAGTTCTTGATCAGAACGTTGTATGGATCCTATACGGTATAGCAACCACCNGTTTATCGACCATGTACTGTTCTTTCATCATGTTTAGGCGGGGAACAATGTTATTGATTATGTATAAAGCCAGTGTGAGCTTCCAATATTTGGCTCGTCCGTCTTCACCCGCGGTGTTCGTTGGAACTCTTCACGACTCCGAGATAACCTCGCATCCCTTCACTTCTGACCAGAAATCAGCAACATGTGCTACATCCAGGTCATCCCATACACTTGCAGTCATGGACACGATGACTCGCTTGGCTCTCCTCGCCTCGTCCGCTGTCAGTCATGGCGCAGAGCCGAGGGCAGAATTAGCTGCTGTTCCCCTTATGACGAGGTCAAGCTAGAGGACGTGCTGAGCGTAAAGCGGTGTCCAACTTGCTTGAAAGTCGAAAATTGGCTTTCTCAAGTCAAGAAGGCAGTCAGCGGCGCTGAAGCAAGCACATCAGGAATCGATAAGGTGGACCAAGTCACTTCGTAAACCATCTGGTTCGCCATTTGCAGCCAAATTAATTTCATTGGATCTCTACAATATGACTTGCGATCCATTGAATTAGATAGATATTACTTTCTAGGAGATCTCAACGAAAGATCAAGCAAAAATTGCGTTGCTATGCGAAATGCTTTTTCAGAGACGAATTCTCAAAAGGCCCTCGCCTAGACAGAGACAGATTTCGCCACAAGAATCACGACTCCTTTCACTAATTTGGTTTTTGACAAAAAGTCTGCTCCGATAATTTGCATTAATAGTGGGTAGGAAGTTTTTCTTGGTGAAAGGAGACAGTTTGGGCTGTAGAGTAAACTTCTCTGTGACGTGTGAGAACCTCTCAAATGTTCACAGAAAGCAAGTAACTAGCGCGAACTGTACGATAGGAGGCGGTTGTTCTGGAGCAAACAGTTCAGAAGTGCCATGTTGTCACTTGGGGTGAAAGAAACTGAGGGGTCTCATTAAGGAAACCCAAGTCTCGGTGAGCTCTTTATTCTCGTGAATGACATCCCCTGAGATTGTTTCGGGAGCCGAAGACAATGAGTCAAGAGGCTCTATATCAATCCAGCTCCAATATTTCATTCAACGCAATTGCCCGGAAATAACATTGGTCCAACTATCACCATCTGAGCACACTCCACAGCGTTGAGCCACCATTCTGATTACTTGTAACTCATCCACAAGTCCTCAACACCTCAACATAATGTGTCACCGTGCTCTTCACCCCTATTCATGTGGTCATGGTTGGGCCCCAGACACCATGCATCGCTGCGAGCTGAAATGTATCGTCCCTTATAAAGGACTCATCAAGCCAATTAAGCAGTGTCCAGATTGCATTGCAGCTGAGAAATGGCGTCTGAGAACAGAAGCCGAGAAGATCAAGCACAGTGCAGCTTCTTCGGGCTCTTGATTTCAGAAGTCAAAGATAATAGATACATATTTCTGGTCCTCGAAAACAATGATCCCTTTCTGAGAAAATCAGTATACTTTGATTAAAAGTCATGATTCGTGACTGTGAATACTTTCTTTTGTGGCAATAAATTAAACCACAACAGTGAAGTGGTGAAGATCATGAACTTTGAAAGTTATTTTACCTCCCGAATTATGCGATCAGGCACGACCTCAGATCGTGGACTCAAATGCAAGTCATGAATGATGGGAAGAACAAGCATTCTCATTATTCGTACAATACTGCTTTGTTGCAGTACGTCTCTTTGTCCCGCTTAGCTTCTTCTTTGTCCCATGAATCAAGCTCAAAGAACAATACTATCACATCATTTATAATACTATTATTTTCATTACGACTCTTTCCAAGCAATCTTCTCGGTCATCAACAGTAGCATCACGAGATGCATGTTCTTACCACCGATACAGAGCATCATGTGCTTCCTTGAGATCTGGTCATGGCCTTGCAATCATCATACCTACGGCGAGATTGAAGACTGTGGGTTCTGTGAGGCTCCGCACGAAATCCATAAAGTTGGTGAGGGTAAGTGCTCAGGTTGCTTGGCAGTGGAGAAATGGCTTTCGGAGATAGAAGAGCCTGCTGATGCCGCGGCTTCTGGTTCTGGAAGCACTGAAAACGGTGAGTAAAACAGGTCCCAGTCTTCGTCTAGCAAGAAACAATATTAAGTTTTCAGCAATGTGAGTGATGGATTTGAAGTAATTTTTGAGTTAATTTCCTTCCCATTTATTGTGTACCGGTGGGCTGTTATGAGGGTCTTCGCTTTCCTATCAGAGCAAAAGGGGGCTCGCTTATTGTGTTGTTGTTTAACCGAAGTCCTTGTTTTCAAGTCACTTTGAAGACTCGAATTGGTCTATACGATATTGCAATCCTCATCCGGGACATTTAGATGATTCTTATATCAGTGATTGGTCGACTTTAGTCGCTGATGGGCCCTGGTAACCAGGCCTTGTGAAAGTCTGGTACGCTAAGCGTGCCTTCGCCTTTTGGGACTAGTAGTAAACCCAGTTCGTACCACGCACGCGTGATTAATTATCTAATACACCGATCTCAGTTGTTACTCGACTTACAAAATATTGTAAAATTGTGAATCTTCCCAATCGTCACTCCAACATCACTGGCACAAATATACCAGCGAAACACCCTTGATACAACGCAGCACCACGACAGCCCACATACTTCAGCATGTGTGGTGTTATAGCTCTTATCTTGGGAAACTTGGACTGCAATAGTGCTGCGATTGACTTACATGATGCTCTTTATGCATTACAGCACCGTGGTCAGGTAGATCGTCGTCCCGTAACCTTGATGCTGCAACGTGAACGCTGACGAAGTATTGCAGGATGCATGTGGTATTGCAACATCCCACAAGTCGGGAAGAATTTACTCTTGTAAAGGTAAAGGCTTAGCTTCCAGGGTGTTCCGAGATGGTGCTCTCCTTCGCGAGCTTCCTGGATTTATGGGACTTGGCCATCTTCGTTACCCCACGGCGGGGACTTCGTCAAATGCTGAAAGCCAACCTTTCTATGTCAGCTCGTGAGTACTTTTCACGGGAAGCTTTTACATTATTACTGATTGATTTGAAGCCCGTGTGACCTCTTGTTGCTCAACGGTAAGTCACGTGTGGCAGAAGGTCTTCCCTTCCTACGTGCTGACCCAAGTGCCAACAACCTCTTGGATACAGATAAGCTCAAAGAGTATCTAGACCTTGAGGCTCATCGGCATATAAATACAGACAGTGATTCTGAGATCATGCTACAAGTTCTTGCTTCTCAGCTACTTCAGACAGATTAAAGACGAGTCGATGCTGACGACATATTCGCTGGACTCGAAAAGATGTGAGTTCCTGCTCGATTTTTACGAACACGAATACAAAAGCGAAATTAATCGAAAATTGTAGGTTCAAGATGACAATAGGTGGTTTCGCATTCTGTGGCATGGTCGCTGGCTTCGCAGTGTTCGGTGCCAGATATCCAAACGGCATCCGACCCCTCGTTATGGAATCACGAACGAATCAAGATGGAAAATGCACGGATTACATGCTAGCTTCGGAGTCCATGGCGTTAGACCAACTTGGATTTACTGATATCCAGGGCATCAAGCCTGGCCAAGCAGTGATCATCCCCAAAGGACGGGAGCCTATCTTTCGCCAAGTCCACGCGGAACTAAGGTACATGCCTTATATCTTTGACTATTGTTACTTCAGTCGTGAATACTCGGTAATCGATGGTATATCGGTGTACGAGAGTCGTCAGAGAATAGGACACAAAGTGGCGGGTACCATTCGGCACACGTTGGGTCAAGATGGCGTCGAAGACATTGACCTTGGTCAGTATTGACCTTTAGAATACCCTAACTTGCCTTCATTACTGATGGATCCTAGTCATTCCTATCCCCGACTCAGGTATTGTCCCGGCACTGGCAGTTGCCGAATCTCTCGGCAAGCCGTACAGACATGCATTTTGCCGAGTCAAGAGAAACGCCGAAAGTGTTTCCAGTCGAAACTCAGTCCTCTGAAAATTGATTTTCAAGAAAAGAATGTACTTCTCATCGATGACACGTACGAGGGTTCTTATCCTTTTTATGAGAATGAGAGACTGATCACTTGATAGAATCGTGAGAGGCACGACTAGTCTGCAGGTTTGCAATATGGCACGCGAAGCGGGGGCAAAGAAGGTACATTTTGCATGCACTGCTCTGCCAGACACGTAAGTCACACTCAATTTGACCATGTCGACACTGGCTGACAGATCTATGAGACATCCACACATCTACGGCATTGACTTGGCCACATAATCAGAAATCATCGCCCACAATCGCGACAGTAAAGCAATTGCAGCGTCCATTAACGCAGAAGAGGTCATCTTCCTGAGTCTAAAAGACCTCGAAGCTGCCTGTGCTGAACTCAGCCTCCGCCGCAACCAATATTTTGAGGTTGGTGTGTTTTGTGGGAGATACGTGACGCCTGTATGTGAAGGATATTTTGAGACTCTGGAAAGAGAGTGGGGGAAGCTTAAAGCTGAGAAGAACCAAAATGGTGGGTTTGTGACAATTGGAGATAGTGTGGCAACGTCACCACCTGTGGTTGAGCGCTCGGATGTAAGTCTGCACAATTTGGTGGCTGATCAGTGAAGTCAAGGATGGATGCCGACCCAGTATTCGAGCTGGCAATAAATAAGACATGTTTAATGCCTTTTTCTGGGTAGGGTCGCATGTTAATCGGGTTATAGATGCCTTGTTTACCACTTGTTGTGATTGCGAACGGTAAGACCTTTTGCCGTTGTGTCAATTAAAGGTTAAAAAGCCCAACAACCTCAAGCAATACTTAATAGGTGGATGATAAATCGGGCGTACAACTGGGACATGGGGGATTCGAACGATGGGTTTTGAATTTCGTACATCCTGTATGGAGCGTTCTGACGCCCGAATTGTTCCTGCACACCCAACAAATGCTTGCTCCGTTGACCACCTCCAGAGACGGCCAATTTAGAACTTCGGGATTCGATGACGGCAACAGTGTATATGACAGCGATGCTTGAATTCGCTTTACTGATCTTGGAGCTACCATAGGTCCTTCAAGCACTTTCCATCGAAGTCATTATAGTGCAGTGGATGGTCACAGATCAACAAAGCGAGGCACAGTGGTGAAAGCCTGACTCTCCTCTGCCTGAATCTAGAAGGACATCGCGCTTTCATATCGGGACAGGAGCCTTCTCGTGATTTTCCTGAACCATTTTTCTGCCACCACAAGTAACTGTGTGTCTCCTGGACATACATGCACGAAACCAACTTCTCACCACAGCAAGACCACTACAACACGCTATAACGAGATCATTCTTCTTCGCGTTACTTCGATACGTCCAAGTCACTCAACTCTACTTCCACCTGAAATATAAATCTGGCAGCACTTTCCATTCGACTGGCTCTTGCATTGGATCTGTGAAGATTGCAGTTGAAAAGGTCTGCGCGGCTTTGAAGAAGACACTGACGAATTTTGCATTCTGCGTCGAAACAGTACTTGATCATTGTGAAGGTACGTTGCATAGTCCATCCATCTGAACATTTGAACTTCTTGAAACATTGAAGTAGGTGTGAACACGAGTTATATGGATTGACAGTAGCCAGCTTAATTGACAATAAATAATACCTCGCTTAGCCGATCAATACCCACCTCACCAAGAAGAATGGGCTTTTGGAGTTCTTGAGTTTGTAATACGGATCCTCTTGTAAAGGAGATACGCCTACTTATCATATCTAGCATGCCGCATACTTTCTCCAGCAGCAGTTTTCCTCTTGGTCTTACTAGTCATGTCTGGTGCAGTCGAGTTCTGCAAGATATACTATCGTAGAAACCAGAGAAGGTTCAAGAGCAGTGCTCAGACCCAGCGAATTTTCGTATTCACCAGCATACGACCAATGGAACTCTGACTGACCTAGGACATGCAAAGAGACTCTCGAATAGCGCGAGCTGAAGGCGTCGTGGTAGACTAGAGGCGTGTGAAAATTGCATGCTAACCTATAAATTTTAAAACGTTACAGGCTCAAGACCGCAAACAGCTCAGCATCGGAACGAAACGCTGGGATATTGCCGAGTTTAAAAGCAGCTGTAATGTTCTCGAGAGAAGGTAGGTATACAGTGTCTCGGGAGTGGGACCAAAACTTCAGAAGTCTTGATGGAACGGTGAAAAGCTTCAACGGTAGCAGCACGAAAGCACCCATTTGAAGGACCAATGATTCTTTTAACTGACAGTCAAAGTTTGTATGACAGCACTTCCCAGCTTCTGGCTCAGACGGGTCATGCTGAGGCCTTTTCCCACAGGGAGTGAAATCCCGAAGCTACGATGAAGAAGAGAGAGAGAACACTTAAGCCTTGAAGCTGACAATCTGACCCACAGTTCATCCGAGTAAGCTAGTCGACGTCTCGCTTGTATTGTCTATGGAACCTGTCAGCCTCCCTTTTACCTTTTGACGGACAGTTTGGATGGGTGCTTTATAAGAGCGGAAAGGCGGATGAACCAGGGGCGGCGAAGACGGCGAAATTGAGAGAGAAGTGACATTAGTACAGCAGAACGCGTGGGATTGCTGCACTCACGTTATCAAGATCCAAGGGGGTTGGCGTTCGTGCAAGTTCATTGAGGAACTTGACATGCAGAAAGAGAATGAAGGTCACCTGTGTGACGAAGATTTGAAGATGTCCTCCGACGAGAGGACAAGCATATCTTCAACTGGGGTGTGAACTTGTTGCATTTCTGTGATAATGAACAACTAAATACGCTGATATATATTCCATGACTTCGTGGTACTTGGATCTTCACTAGAAACCGTTTGTCCTTTCCCCTCCTGTCCTCCCCCAACCTACCACATACAGCCGAAAGTAAACATCAGGCACGTTCCCTCTCCAGCTCGTCATTTACCCAGGCGTACACGAAAACCTCACCAATCCTAGAAAAACCTACTTGCAAGCTCAAAAGTTCTGACATGCCATCAATCAATTGACCCGGGGTTGGTTAAAGTAAGCAAACTCCGCGGGTCTCCACCATAATCGAAGGTCAAGCGATTCGCCAAGCCGCTCATTCGCTACCTCGAAGCGCCGTATTATCAAATCAAACTTCCAACCTCGTATAAGCGACATTTTGCTACTTGGCGGATCGCTCCTTCAATTCGGATCTGGTTATGATGCACTTTCGAACAGAAGATCAATTGCGAAGTAGTAGAGAGGAAAGATTAATGCGGTGAGAACCGAGACCAGAAGTGTGAAGTCGGAGGTGAAGATGAAGAAAGTGCAGCAGGCTAAGCGAGAAAGTGCAGGTGAGTAAAAGTGGCGAGGGCTGGTGTGAACGCAGTGAGTGACGTGGACTCGAATTCGAGTTGCGACGTGCAACAAAAGGCAGTCTCCTGAGTTGTGTCTGGCGTTTCATTGGCTGAAGGATCGAATCAATCCCTGCGATTTGAAGATCGCGACGCGAATGTCACGTGGATTACACTTTTCTCTCCTTCCCTCCAGGCTTGCTCCTAAGCACACTACACTAAGTCTCAGAAGCTTGAAGACCGTCGGGTCAAGAAGTTAATTCTGTTTGTTTGTTTTGATCTTGGATCCAACATCTGATATATGAGATGAGTTACTAGTGAGGGACTAAAAACTAAGCTGAAGGTAGTGGTCTGCAATTAGAAATTATGAAGCCGGTGATAACGCGAGGCGTTAAACTATCGAAAACTCCGAGCCCAAAAACGCCTCAGCAAATTGACGATCAAGCGCCTGTCCAAGTCATCTCATCTCCTTTCACCCCGCAAGCCCGCCAGCCTAGCGACCGGACCCCGCGTCTATTGAATGTTTATGGAGTAGGTCGTGACTTTCCAAGAGGGATGGTGTGCATGGAGAAATTGTTGGTTATCCTCATTGTGTTTTTAGGTTATGTTATGTTACGACTTATGGTCTACTTTGTTAGTCGGGTTATGGCGATCATGGCTTGTACTGTAGTCTGTCTCAAGCGGATTAATATTGTATGAAGTATGGTGCGAGTAGGATTCAACTTCATCAAGGATCTCGGGTCGGAGGGGATTTTGTTTCCGAGATATGAGGGCAGCTTTTTTTCGTTTCGAGAGGAGTGGAGTGGAGGGTTCGGAAAGTGAAAAGTGAAGTGAACCTTGAAGTGATTATTCAGGGGCTGGAATGGGAATGGATGCGATGTGTTCGCATGGCATGGCATGGGCATGGGATGACGATGAAACGAGGAGGAATGCTTGGTTTGCTGGTTAGTAGGGGTGAGTTCAAAGTACGGGGTTGGATATCAGCTTGTAGATTGAGGTCTCAAAGTGCAAGTTCATACCAAATCAAGGAATTTATAGAAGGAGGAGGATTTGAGGCAGAAGGAATGCATCTGAAAATCTTGTAGGATGTTCCTTGTATCTTCGCTACGATGCGTTGGAGGAATTACAGTACGGAGAAGGGGTGATATTTTGAGATGGACGGGACTTGAGCTGAACCTGATACCTGAAGCAAACGGGATCGGAAGTCGGCTGCCTACACTTCCTTTGTACCTTTGTACTCGTACCTCTGTATCGAGGTGATACCATGGTGAGGGGTTGTACGACCTCTTGTGCACGGAGAGAGAACGGGAAGGAGCTGAACCCGTGCTTTGAATTGGCCGTTTTGAAAGCTAGAATTGGGGGAAGAATGTGCGAAGAAGCTTGACAGATTCACGGAAGGGATGGCTGGTGACGCTGGTGAGGCTGGTGAAACGCCGTGATTCTAATTCTGATGCTTGAACACGAACTTCTCCTTCTCCTTGAGATGGAATGTCGCGATGGTGTGGCAGCCAGCCATCTGAATACGGACTCACGGATAGACGGGTAGACATTCGGATTATATCTTCAAACAAGGTCTTGTTAGCTGTCACAGCAGACGAACCTGCCAGACTGGCACTTCAATCTTCAGAATTCAAATCAAGTCAAGCTTTTTCATGTCTAGCAAAAGTGGACGTCGTGATGTATGCATTCCAGGTTCGCGCGTTGATGTGCGACTATGGTGGATACAAGATGCGCAGTTCGGCCGATATCCTATCGTGAAACAGGACCCTTGTCGGATTCTTCAGAGTGGGTGTGTGTGGAGACTGTTCATGATTTCATCTGTTGTTTTGTCTTGGCGCGTGGAACTTGGGAGGTGAAACGTGCCTTGGGAATTCGAGATGATGGAATGATGAGACAGAGAGTTCAGAAGACTCGATTTTGAATTCAGCAATGGAGCTGGCCAGGAATTATTACACGTGTATGATTGTTCCAGGATCGCGCGGAATTGTTATAATGGTCCGAATTATGAAATGTAACGGTAAACAAGTGCCGGAATTACAGACACGCATCTAGAAGGAAGGATCGCCTGAGTGGACTGTTTTGGCTGCGGTGCTTGTCGATGATTGCAGTTTTGGGAGAAACGTCATTTTATTTTCCTTGTTTGGGACTTGTCATTTGTGAGGAGAGAAGGTCTAGATTTTGATTCTCGAGATGCTTGCAAGAGTTGTTTTGGCGATTGGGAAGAGTTTGTTCCTCGCTTTGCAAAAGTTGACCTGGAAATTTCTTGAAGCGCTCGGTCGTTGTGAGGATCCACATGGGACGTGAGATCCAGGAACGAGATCCGGATCTTGCCTTGATGGGGGTGAGCTACGCGCGGTGTTGTGATTGGTTGGTGAGGTCGGAGGTCCGGAGGATCGAAGCGTCTTTGTCAGCAGTCAGTAGGAAGGTGGAGGAGACTCTTCTGGGCTTTGATGTTGATGAGTCGTGTTGATGAAGACGTCCTTGCTTGGTGTGCATGATCTGGCAGCTGTGGGTATTTTTGGGAGAGCGTGAGGTGGTGCTTTCAGACTTTGACTTTTGTTGACTGGCGGGATGTGCAAAGAGGCGCTTGCTAGGGCGGCTCGGGCAGAGACAGTCTTTCGTGAAGAGCTTCAACCTTGAATTTCAGAATTTTCATGATGCAGAAGGCCGGTTTGCGGTATGACTTACTTGCCCATCAGGCTGCTTTAGGACTTTGTTACTTGAGCAGGTGATGGGTTTGCGATGCTCCTTGCTGGAGATCATATTGATAATAGGATTTGAGAGGAGGAGAATATTGAAGGCAGCATGAGGAGAAGCAGAATAGATTATCCGATGCAGTGATTTTCGCGGTCCTGTGAGCGCAGTGAGGGCTTGAAATTCCAAGAAGAGAATGTTTTGATTGGCCAGCATGAGATCAGCAGCGTCCAATCCGTAATTCAGGCAGGGCCGCGGCATAACACGTGCATAAATATTATCCAGATTGAGGAGAGGGGTGCGCGTCGTTCTGTAAGCCTCATGCGAGGGAGAGATGGTGGTGCTCACTTGATTCGTTGTCATGAACCAACAAGAAAAGGAAGGCAGGAAAGTGAATAGCGAAAAGAAAAAAGAGGTTAAAGCGTGTCTGTAAAGTGCTGTTTCTTGCATGTTGCCATGATATCAGCCTCTTCTTCTCCATCCCATCCATCCTCGAAACATAAAAACAAAGACCTCGAATTCGACCTCGAGATGCTCGGCACCCCTCTCTTCACAAGACAAGCACCCCCCTGTCCCACCGAGCGACTAACTCAAGAGCCGGAAATTAATTGCCCTCCTCGGGCTCAAGATCAAACGCGCTACGAGGGTCATTTCGCTGTGCTGAATGGTCCGGTTATTTCGCGAAGAGCCGTGACCTAGGAGCACCCCTTGTGAAGAAGAGGCGATTTGTGGGCTCTTTGGTTAGTTTTGTGGAGCGAAGACGAGCGATGTTCATGCCGTCCCGTGGCGGGCCTGGTGGCCCTTGCTGGCTCCAGGGGAGGGGACGTCAGGGGCGGAGAGAACAAACGTCGTGAGTGGAGGATCTATTGAAAGGTGGGGCAAATTGGGGCTGTGAAAGGGGAACGAGGAACGGGAACTGGCGAGCGAGGGGAGGAGACGGTGGTTGGTGGGGAGGGTGGATATGAGGATAAACTCATGTGGATGTTGTAATATTCTGTGAAGATCTGAGGGTCATGAAGTGAGGAGTCTCTCTGAGATGAACATCAATGGGATGAAAAGGGCAGGTGTGATGGATGCAAAGCATGCTGCAGGGCAGCGGGATAGCACCGGCCTTTTGCACTCTCTCTACTGGTGGACGGTGTTGATGTTGATGTTGATGTCCTTCGGTACGGATATCCCCAACCTTGACCGACACCGACATGAAGAGACTTGTGAACAAACAAAGAAATGCAGCATATCGATGATATATCACCGAATACAACGGTGATTCTCTTCTTCCGGCCTTATCTGGTAGATCTATGTCTCGGCTACACAGACGATAGTTCTCTGGCACTCGATGAATTCTAATACCGTGGCACAAGGGTGCATCCCTTCCGTCAGGCCTGTCAGATCTCAAATATATTGGCTGTGGGCTGGAATTTATCAACCCATGATGTTATACTCGCCTCGTCCTCGAACAAAAGTCGATTCCAGACTTTGTTGGTTGTAGGTTGGTACTATACTAAATATCAATCTATTGAATTGCCTCCGAGTTTCTGTTGATGTAAGAGCGCGTGTCGTGTTGGGCTGCCCTCATATCCAAGTGACTTGAAGTCTTGTGCTCGTCCCATCCATCTGCTTTGTCCTCCCATGCTTGATCCAGATGCAGACGCCTGGCCGTGACCGGTCACTCATCTCGTATTTGTAGAACCGTCCGAGGTTTCTGCCCCGTATTTCTACGATAATTATTAGATTCTCAGACTTGTGAGCAAATGGTGTACAGCGCCAGGACCTCTTTCGCGCATCATTCATTCCAGACTTCCAGTGCTTGCTCAATCAAAATTTTGCCAAATCTGGAGGGTCTGCCGAGAAAACAACGCCAGGCCGGTTTGGTGCAGCACAGTTTATACGCTTACGCCTACGCCTGCATGCACCTGGCCTTGGTGCCCTGCAGCTAAGCACCCAGCACCCTTTTTCCACTCAAATTTCGCTGGCCGTGCCCATCGCTCCTTCCTAACCACCCACGGCCACGGTTCCCACGCCTAATACTCGCGCTACCGCCCTGCTAATCTCGCCTTCCACCGTTCCTCTCTTCTCCCTCTCCTCACCTCCACCTCACCTCACCTCAACCACCCACTCTCCTCGTGGACCTTCAACTTCAAGACGTGCATCCTGTCTGCACGCCTTCTACGAGACAGCTCGCCCATCTCCATCGAGCTTGACAGACGAAAAGGAGCCTCGGGAGGCACACGGATAATGGTCGTGGCTCGTTGATTGATGATCGCGAACGAATTGAAGCTGAAAACGATCAACCAACCCTCTCGACGATTTCTCGTCACGACACTCATTTAAGATTGCGATTCGAAGTTTACGACTGCTACATAATCTCACTTAGTGAGTACCCTCCAGATCCTGCGAAAGAATGGTCGAAGATGGATTGTTTGCGCGATGGTTCCGTTTCTCGCCGCTTCTCTTGAGGCTGAGGATGCGTTGATCATTCATGCGAACACATCCAAGACTCGATTCAATTCAAAGTAGTTCCCAATGACGATTGCTGACCTCAATCTTTGCAGACACTCTTTGACATTTTTGTCAAGTACACTCGTTAAATAACAATTTGCCCTGACAGTCAGTTTGCGTGGCAGGCTTGCCAACACCTCATCGCTCGTTCGCTGACTCTAGGTCCAGATCTTAAAGCTTACTTTCCTCACCAACCTCGCGTTCCCCAACAACGCCAACTCGTATACCATATACCAATTGCCAGGATGCATACACCAACGCTACTGGTGGCCTCAGTGGCGGTCCTTTCCACCTTTGCCGCTGCGGAACCTCAGCGACCTAAATTCTATTTCCCCAGGCAAATCAAACGACAAGTCTTTTTCAATTCCACGATCACGACTGCGCCCCAGCAAACCAGCCAGGAGGTACTTTCCTCGTCCTCCTCACCTTCGTCTAGCTCGTCGTCATCAACGAAGAGAGGCTTGTCAGACTTTTTGAACTCCATTACAGGGCAACAGGACTCGACGTCGGATTCTACAGGCTCAAGCTCTAGCTCAGCTGCAGGAACGGGAGGATTGGACAGCTTTTTCAACCCAATTCAACCTACCTCATCGTCCAGCTCTAGCTCCGAGTCAACTGGACCAACTGAGACTTCGACTCCAGACTCAACAACAAGCTCGGGTGGATTTTTGGGATTCATCACAAGTGCTCTGGACCCTGCACCAACAGGATCAACTCGCGATGTTGTCATTCAGCCAACCGCAAGCTCTTCCAGCGATTCGTCAGGATCTGATACTACCGAGTCAACAACCACGACTTCTGCTGAGGGAATCACTTTCGGACCGGGTGGAATTTTGACTGATGGAACTACATCGGCAACACCAACTCCGACTCCAGAGAGTGAGAGCGCTTCGGATGGGGTATCTTTCTCTGGATCAGCTGGATCAACAGGAGTTGAGGGCTCAGCTCCAACCACGACTGAAGAAACCTCTGCACCAACGACTACTCCAGCTGGAATATTGCCTTCCCTCGGTGAAGTTCTCAGCTCTGTTTTGGTTCCAACTTCAACGTCTGCATCTGAGCCTGCCACTGATTCTACAATTGTACCTGAATCATCTGCTCCAACCACGACCGCTGAACCTACGACCACATCAGATGCTGAGCCAACAACCACTCCGCTTATCGATCTCTCTTCGCTTCTCGGTACAGGTACCGCTCCAACCCCGACACCCACTCTTGACGGAACTGGATCTGCTATCACACCAATCATCTCATCTTCATCTGAGCCAACCGTGACATCCGCCCCAACGACTGGTCTTGGAGGAATTCTTTCCAGTATTCTTGATACTGCTACCAGTGACTTGGGCTCCGCAACGAGCACCATCGAGCCAGTGACTCCGACTCCTGAGCCAACGGTCATTCCTGACCCAACTCTCAACACCACGATTCCGGATTCATCCACTCCAACGATCACGGACGTCACTACTACCCCTACGGATGTGACTACCCTCCCTCCTACGCCTACGGATCCTTCTACATCTGTACCGATCACAACGACTCCAACGGACATCACTACTGGACCAGTTACCACCAGCCCACCGATCACCAGCCCAACGGACACTCCCATCACATCAAACTCGACCATTCCAGTCGTCACTGGTGACACTACGACATCTCCAATTACGACCAATGGCACTGATATCACGACTAGTCTCCCAACTGGATCTGTGACTTTGTCTGGAACGCCTAGCGCGACTGTCACAGCATCTCCCACAAATGCCACCGAACCAACAGTCCCGCAGACTTCATCGCCTTCTACCAGCGCTGCTCCAATTGAGACCTCCGTGCCTACGACAACCCTTGTTCAGACACCGACAACGGCTCCTCAGACTGTTCCTGTAATCTCGACAAACTCTGCTACATCTATGTGGCTACCAACAACGATTATCGCAGCATCTTCGCCAACTGTGCCCGCAGGACAAACTGAGAGTGCTCAGCCAACTGGAATCAGCCCGCAATTGCCCAGAGTCATCACCAATCCAAATGCTACTGTTCAACCAGACGACACCACACAGATTCAACTTGGTTTCTTGTTCCCTTTGAACTACAAGTTTGTCGTGGACAACCCATTGTCATCTGCTCAAATTTTCGAGTACCTACCCCAGGGCGTGTCAGATGGATTAGGCTTGAAGAGAGATCAGATCACCATGCACAGTCTCATCCCATTGGACACCACGCAGCAAATGAACTACATCACAACTCTGGCATTGGCATACATCCCCAGCAACATGGTTAGCACTCTGTCTTTGGATCTTCACATTCCAACTGCTGCCATTTACAACAATGAGGATCCCAGCATCAACACTCTGATGAACTACATTAACCCCGCTATCCCCCTCACTCCAGGATCAAACGTAGAGACCGGTGGAGGGGCTTCGGGTACCGGAAGTGGGAGTGAGCCTTCGACCAGCTCTGCTTCAGGGAACGGCAACTCAGTCTTTGGTGATACCAATGAGCAAAACCAATCTCCTGGCAAGACTGGAGCCACTGCCGGTATTGCAATGGCTGCCATCGGTGGTTCAGCAGCATATGGTGCGGCAATGTTTTTGATTGCACGAAGATACAAGAAGCGTAAGCAAAGTCATCGTCGCTCAAGCTCTGTCCTCCACGGTGGTGAGATGAGACAATCCGGTAGCCCAGCACTAATGGGAGGTGGTGCCTTCATGTCTGGTGGACGAACTACCCCTGGACACGATAGAAACAGTCGGGGAAGCGGAAGAACTGGTAATTCTGCACGCACTCAGCAAATCTCGGCGCCCATGATGGCTGAGAATTCCCTCGGCTGGAACTGAGCAATCATATAATGTACCAGTCAATATTTTTCAGCTCTGTTTTTGATACCCATCATCCGCCCGCGATCTACTCTCAACCTCGCTGTACAATACAACCAAACCATATCAGCACTGTTTGTGTCTGATCCTGAGCATGGCGCTCCATATTTTCTTGTCATCAAACCTTCATCTCGGCGTTGGGAGACGTCACCCACACCCTCTGCATCAACAAGGATCTCTTGTCAATATTTTCGACATTTGGTCAGATCAGGGGCTTATTTTAGTACGAGTAGCGCGGAGGAGACAGGCTTGGGGCATGCGGTGGAAAGAATGGGGAGTCAAGAGGCTTTGTACATTTACGATCCGATGATTAAGGATTCCAATAAAAAGCGATTTGTATTGGACCTTCCGGCTTCCAAGTGACTTCGTGACTTCATGATATCGTAATAATCTGCCAGTTTATCAATCTCAAGAACTTATTATTCATACAAAGTGACTTCTGATTGAGACTTGACCAATGGTCATTGCTGAACAGTTTGGACGAACTCGTGTCAGACGGACTTTGCAGCCTTTCCCCTGCCGCTTGACATGTCCAATCATCACAAATCTCCTTTCTGACTAGGATTACCCTATCCCGATCGGGCTGCAGTCGCCATGTGATTTTCTGGCTTGTTGCTGTAGCGACGCTTCGCTGCGGGAAAAACACCCGACACAGCATCATAGCGACACTCATAGCTCTGCGGCACTTCTCCATACTGCGCGCTGTCTCATCTAGGAGCACATTCTTTTCAAGACATTCACGATCGAGCCAGTTGTTCGTCAACAATCGCTTGTATCTCGAAATCCAATTGCAGACACGAAATCCCACCCCACGAATGATCGCAAAGTAAACATACATTCTCCAACTGCGGTCTGGCGCATTCCTCAGCGCAATACACTCAAACCCCCACAAACGAAATGGACGGCCCAAATACTCCAGGCGGACGACCTCCATTGTACTCCGAGCCTCCATCGTACGGTGAAGAAGATGGTTCCACACCCACAGGTCAACCAAGCAACTCGTCACACATACGATTGTTGACGTCCGTCGACGAGCCGGAGATGCGTCCGTATGTACAAACAGCTCACTACCAGCCTCAACCCCTCTTTCAATCTGAATCCCATCCCAATAACCTCCTTGCTCGACCTCTGGCAGTCAAGCTGTAGAGAAAGAAAGTCCTGCAGAGACCGATTCCGCTGTCTACTCCCGAGCACATGGCATCTCTCAAGGAAGAAGAAGAGGTCATCTCCTCGTCGAAGACCTGCAAGCTGCAGAAGAGATCTTCACCAAGAGCAGTAGAATCAGCAGGATCGACAGGCAATAATATGGATATCGTGCACGTCTTGCCGTCCATACCAGACGGCCCCTCGCGCAGACGTAGTCTTAGACATCCTGTCAAATCCCCTCTGTCAAAATTAGAAGCCTCTTTGAAGAAGAGTCAGTCAAGCTTACATCATTCCCCCAATAGTCAATATACACCCCGCAGATCCTACCAGCCGTCTGTGAATTCAGAAACGGCTCCTTCCATCATCGATACGGCACCGGACATGCCACCGCCGAACACGACATATATACCTTATTCTCCATCCGGGAGAATTTCACCTACGAGATCGTGGAGTCCGTCGAGAGGATCTGCGGATTATGTCAGGCCTCCTCCACCAAATATCAACTTCGAGCCTTCAGAGATCAATGGTGGCTCGAGACCTGGCACGCCATCTTCGAGGTATGGTGGCAGTCCGAGACGACCGCTACCTCCTGCGCCGCTTTTCTCCGGTCCAGGCGCTTCTGCCAGGAACTCAATATTTGCAGATGATGCCACAATTTCCATCCCACTGGAAAATGACATCGGTGATGGCGACGACGTCTTCGGGCCCACGAGTCCAACAAAGTCCGGCTTCAGACATGGCTTGAAAAGTCGCGACTCGTACATGACAACTGATACCCTACAGAACGAGGATGACGAGCAAGAGGATGACGATTATGAACACTATGGCCCAGCTCCAGACGGAAAGCAGGAGAGACGAGGAGCGAGACAGGCACAGATGGCGAAGAAAGAAGTTAAGCTCATTAACGGAGAGCTGATCCTCGAGTGTAAGATCCCGACTATCCTGTACAGTTTCCTGCCGAGGAGAGATGAGATTGAGTTTACACATATGCGGTATACGGCCGTGACCTGCGACCCCGACGACTTTGTATCCAAAGGCTATAAGCTTCGCCAAAACATCGGATCCACAGCCAGAGAAACGGAATTGTTCATCTGTGTCACAATGTACAACGAGAACGAAATCGATTTCACACGAACTATGCATGCAGTCATGAAGAATGTCTCCCATTTCTGCGGCCGCTCCAAATCCCGAACCTGGGGCGAACACGGCTGGCAGAAAATTGTCGTCTGTGTCATTGCAGACGGGCGTCAAAAAGTCAACCCAAGAACTCTAGATGCTCTGGCAGCAATGGGCGTGTATCAAGACGGCATTGCCAAGAACCTTGTCAACCAGAAGGAAGTCCAGGCTCACGTGTACGAATACACCACTCAAGTATCCCTCGACTCGGAACTCAAGTTCAAGGGCGCAGAAAAGGGTATCGTACCTTGTCAGATGATCTTCTGTATGAAAGAAAGGAACGCCAAGAAACTGAACTCGCACCGTTGGTTCTTCAATGCTTTCGGTAGAGCTCTGACACCCAATATCTGCATTCTCCTCGACGTCGGTACAAAACCGGGTTCCAATTCCCTCTACCACCTTTGGAAGGCCTTCGATACCGACTCCAATGTCGCAGGCGCCTGCGGTGAAATCAAAGCCATGAAAGGCAAATACGGCACTGGTCTCCTCAATCCACTCGTCGCCTCCCAAAACTTCGAGTACAAGCTGTCCAATATCCTCGACAAACCGCTAGAGTCAGTGTTTGGATACATTACTGTGCTTCCCGGAGCACTGAGTGCGTACCGTTACCATGCTTTGCAGAATGACCATACGGGACATGGACCGCTCAGTCAGTATTTTAAAGGAGAGACGCTGCACGGGCAGAATGCGGATGTTTTTACCGCCAATATGTATCTGGCTGAGGATCGTATTTTGTGTTGGGAGTTGGTGGCGAAGAGGGATGAAAAGTGGGTGTTGAAGTATGTCAAGAGCTGTACTGGAGAGACAGATGTGCCTGGTAAGTTCTCCTCCTACTCTCTCTTCTATTGTAGAGCCCAATACTGACTTATTTGACTAGATGCCGTTCCTGAATTCATCTCACAACGTCGTCGCTGGCTGAATGGCGCATTCTTCGCAGCAGTTTACTCCCTCGTACACTTCCGGCAAATCTGGCATACTGACCACACCATCGGACGCAAGATCCTTCTCCACATCGAATTCGTCTACCAATTCATCAACCTCATGTTCACATACTTCTCCCTCGCCAACTTCTACCTAACCTTCTACTTCGTCGCTGGCTCCCTTTCTGATCCCACAATCGACCCGTTCGGCCACGGCATCGGCAAAGTGATCTTCGTCATCTTCAGATATACCTGTATCCTCCTCATCTGTACACAATTCATCCTCTCAATGGGTAATCGTCCCCAGGGAGCCAAGCGATTGTATCTGATGAGCATGATTATCTACGCGATAATCATGATGTACACCATCTTCGCCGCCTTCTGGATCATCATCAAGCAGCTCACAGCCAAGGACTCGCAACTCAAGTTCGGCAACAACGCATTCACCAACCTCTTCGTCTCCACCGCCTCCACCATCGGCCTCTACTTCCTCATGTCCTTCCTCTACCTCGACCCCTGGCACATGTTCACCTCCTCCGCCCAATACTTCATCCTCCTCCCATCCTACATCTGCACCCTGCAAGTCTACGCCTTCTGCAACACGCACGACATCTCCTGGGGAACCAAAGGAGACAACGTCATCCACACCGATCTCGGCGCTGCCACAGGTCATGGGTCTGGTGACTCCAAAACAGTCGAGCTGGAAATGCCCTCTGAACAACTCGACATCGACTCCGGCTACGACGAAGCCCTCCGCAACCTCCGCGATCGCCTCGAAGTCCCACAACCCAGCACCAGCGAAGCCCAACAGCAAGAAGACTACTACAAGAGCGTGCGCACATACATGGTCGTGTGCTGGCTCGTCGCGAACGCGATCCTCGCCATGGCGGTTAGCGAGACGTATGGGCCCAAAGCCGTCAGCGATAATGCGTATTTGAAAGTTGTGCTGTGGAGCGTGGCGAGTTTGGCGCTGTTTAGAGCGCTGGGGAGTAGCACGTTTGGCATTATTAATTGTGTGGAGGCGTGTGTGGAGGGGAGGGTTAAGTTTAGTATGAAGGCGCCGAAGTGGATGGGGGGGTTCGGGGAGAAGATGGGCGAGAAGTGGAGGGATGGGATGAGTAGTGTTGGGGGGAGTAAGTTTGGGGGAAGTAGGAAGGGGTGAGTTGAGCAACGTCCTCGAGGCGGGACTTGTCTGTCTGTCGAGCGGGAATGGGGTGGAATGAGTAGATAGATTTTGTTTTGGTGTTTGGCTGGGCTTGGTCTGGTCTGGGTCGGTTCGGGTTAATGATTGAAGGATGGGAACTGGACCGGCCAGCTGGATTATGGATGTCAGGAAATGGTTCTGGTGATGGTCATGAATGGAGAAGGTATGACGATATGGGAATGATATGTGTTGTCCAGTCGATCACAGCTTGGAGAGCGCCTCAGGTTGTATCTGGGACCAAGTTGGAGTTGGTCATGTTGTGTCATCCTGTCCTGTATAGTAGGTATCAAATCCTCCAAATCGGCGTTCTTTGCTTCAGGTTATGGTTGGGGGAAATTAAATCAGGAATGCAATTGAAATGTTCGGACCAACAAGATAGATGACCTAGCTCGTCTCTACCTGTTTTCGATGTGTGTGCGCATGCCAATTATTCCACCGAATTGGTTCACGGACGGATATCGCTCTGAAATTGAAGTAAGAAAAGGTTGGATCTGTAGCTGGGTTTACTACTCTCCTGTTAGTGCTTTTTGAGCGCTAGCGGATATGGCTATGAATGTCGTACTTCTCTCCGCTGTTGATGAGATGACATGTTGACTGCAATCACAGAGAATGTGGAATTGGGTCGTGCTTTCTCTCTCTGTTGTAGAGTGACGGAACTGACGTTGCTTTCTTGGATTCAAGTGGGGAAAGAAGTGATGCTTATTATCAGGTGTTTGCTTGATTGTGGGACTGACTCATTCTTGGGAGAGTTGGTTTGTTAAGAGATGGAACTGTTGTTGTCATTGAAAGTGGTTGTTGTCATTTCATCTATCACCACGGAAGCAGTGTATGAAAGCTGTTCGATTTCTATCGGGCTTCAGTGCAAGTTGAGGATATTCATATCACCAACAATCAGTACAAATTTGAAAACGATAGCATGTCAACGGAAATGAAGGTAAGTTTGAAGTATAAATCAAAGCTTGGGAAGGAAACTCGAGGCGTCGCCTTCGGATTGTTCGGAATGAAGAATGATTGGTTTTAAGTGCCAAGTGTGCTGAGAGCGTGGCGTATATATGCTGCTACCTCAAGTACTAAAGAGGCGAGGAGAAAGATAAAAAGGCAAGGATCTGAGGACAAAACCGGCACGGGTGAGAACAGCTGGAAAGGCGAATCATCTTACTGGTCTACTAAAGTTTGCATACTTTATAGCACCTGCGGGTATACAATTCACTTCGAGAAGGTATGCTGCATGAGATATCCAACTAATTTTCTGGAGCTTGCTTTGCTTGTTGAGAAGGTTGATCGCTTCGCGTAAAACTTTGACCGACACGATATCACCAACGAATGAGTTAATCAACTAAACAAGCATGCGTGCATTGATTTTTATTTGACAAGGAATCGTGCCTTGAAATAGGCTTTTGGTCACCAAGGAGTGGGGCGCGAGTGTCAAAACTGAAGGTCATTCGAATGAGGTTCGGTGCGTGCCGTTCCTGGCGCAGGGTGCAGCTGCGGGAAAGGTTAATACAGGACCCGAAATTCTGAAGTCAAAGGCCTTGACCCCGCGTCCTTCCCTTCAGTCCTGGCCATCCGGTAGTCGTCTAAAGTCTGCTTGAACTACTCAAGTTTTCGAAAGAGTCTCGCTAAAGACTGTAGGGTGTCAAATGGGGCTCCCAATGGGAACAAATGCAAATACGCGAGATCAAGCAATATTTGTGCCAGTCGGAGAATTAAGCGAATATTGTGACGAGGATCTTGGTGATAAGTAATATTGCACATCGAAACTGTTCCTCCTTACTGACAGCACACTAGCAAGGGCCTACAGGTGTTCTCAGGGAAGATATGGATCAATGATCTCGTTGCCACACCATGCCACAACATGCCACCAGTAGCCGGCAGGACGGCAAGAACGGCCTTCCGTTTCCAGACGAACATGGACGGGATGAACAGCCTCTCCTGCAAGGGATGCTGCAAGACGATATAGAACCAGCTGGGGTGGATATGGGGATTCCAAAGCACCATCTAAAAGATAATCAGTACCTATGGTACAGTACGTCTCTGTCTGTTTACTCTGTGCTTCTGTTGTACGTCAGTACGATGAGAATCTCTAATCTGAGCGACTTCACTCTCGAGATAGCTGCTTCCAATGACGGATCCAGGAAACAACTTTTCTACACCAGCACTTGGACCAATGATCTCCAAATCTTGACAGACATCGTTGGTCTTAGTGAGCAATACTTCGAAACAGTTGCAACCGTAGCTGGCCTAGAGTGGAGTCTGAGCTTGCAGCCTTTGGTGACGGCAATCACAACGAAGAGTGCCGCAACTGGGGGCAACCCGCTGGGACTTGAGGCTTAGATGGCAATCTCATTCGTAAGCGTACATCGATTCCTTCTCTACCTCGCAGCTAACAATGGACAGTGGGCCTTATCACGGCCAGTTGGACGAACACAGCAGACGATGCCGCTGTTCTCGCAGCCGTTTCGGGTTTCTATGCAGCTGCTGATGCGCTGGCTGCCTCGGGAGGAAAATTGAATTCGCATAAGTATCTCAATTATGCGTACAAGACACAAGATCCGATCAAGGGATATGGAGCNGCAAATGTGGCGAAGCTTCGAGCTGTAAGTAAGAAATATGATCCTCCCGGTGTTTTCCAGACGCTGGTTCCTGGAGGATGGAAACTTTGGTGAGCGTACGTGATGCGCCCTGAGGGCAGTGAGGGGTGACAGTTGAGAGACCGAGCTCAGAAGCCATTTTACATGTATCTATATCATTACGATTGTAATGTCGTGTAGTACGCAGAGAACATTGCAAACCAACCAGATAAGAATGTGTAATGTGTCCGCTTTCTTTGTTGGGGGGTTTCTCGCTTGCCGCACCAATATCCCATCCAAAGCATCTAGAGCCGTTCAAAGACATGCCTCCAACTTCAACGATTAATTCACCTCCAGAGATCTGCCTCAAGGTATGGATCTATTTGGTTGCCCACAAAACGAGCATCCAGCCTCTTAGCATTCTTAACTCTGAAGAAGATCTCCTCGCTTGCTCGTGCCAAATGTGTGTGAATTCTGCTTGACTCCGTTCAAATAGAATTGCGCCAGAATTCTTCCAGTAATTCGCCTTGATAGTTGCTGATTGCTCGCTCAACCCAGCCTTCTCGAAGAAAACACAGCGAATCCATTCGACACATTGGTCTTTGCTCCAATTTGGAGATGGAACGGTATCAGAGGTAATTCCTTCTACGATTTTAGATCTTTCAGGTTGGTCTGGATTGTCGTGGTGAAAGGGTAAAGTTTGGCTGAATCGTGGCGCCGGTGGAAGTGGTCTTATCTTGCTGTTGGCATTTTTGCGAAAACGTAACGAGGATGTTGTGGACTGCATTCTGTGAATTTCTGCGAGAAGGAAAGAGCTGGTGAGAAATTAAATGAAATAGTAGTAAGGAAGGATCGAGCGAGACTCTTCCTGAACGTGGGCGCTAAATATTAGCATCACCCGGGGGTCTCGCCTCCAATTTTTCCCAGAAAGCATGGTATTGTGTCCCTAGAGGTACATCAAAACGCCTCCCCTACCCCTTGTCTATGATCCATCTCAAAATGCTGGGATCGCAGTTTCCATAGGCACTCTCCTTGTCTCCCAAGCCAACCAATCTGATCTCGTAGTCCTGGTCACCATTAGCAAACATCCCATATATCCTCGAGCATCAAACTCACGGCAATAGCCCCATTCCATTGACCTTCCAAACACCCAAAGCCAAAGCCAAGATCTGCATCGCCACATATACCGCCTTAACCATGAACAATTGACCGTTCGTCCCGGGACTCTCAAACTTCTCAAATGCCTGATTGGTAGCCAGCAATCCCATGAATGGATTCTTGAACGCCATAACCACCATCATGATACTGAATATTTGAAGCGAGTTTCCGGACATGTACATCATGATAGCTGTCATGGGCAGTTGTTTGACGGGTGCTAGAGCCACTTCCCATGCTTTCTTGAGCTTCAAGGTGTCCATCTCGGCGGTCGTGGGAGGGGCGCGGACTGTGGCGGTTTTGGAGGATGATTGCTGCTTCTGTCTCTCATTAGAATGACGCCATCTGAAGAGGCTGGAAGACATGCCTTGTTTCCGGATACTGCTATGAATCCTGGAGGGTCTGGGATGCTTGCGGATTTCGATTTCGCGGTGGGCGGAGAATTGAGCTCAAGAACCCATTGCGGTGGTGGAGGGGCGGCCATGTTTGATTCTTATCCGCGCAGTACTCAGACGCTTTGCGATACGACTGCCCGAAGCTGTCGTCGAGGTGGTGTTGAAGAGAGGTAGTCGTTAATAATTGAGGTTTGGTCGTAGGTACGGCACTGGAGCGGCGCGCTTCTTCGCGGATGTTCGTTTCGTCAGCACCAGCGAGACCAGATCCCGGTAAGTCCAGTGAAGCTAAGGCCTCGTCCGTACCTCTCCTATTGGACCTCCAAAGCTTCAACCACGTCTCAAAAAGCTGCTGAGCACTTTCAAGCTTCAAATTATATCTTCAAATATCCCCGGATACATGGAGAACCATCTGCAACGCTGTCGAATTCCTTGCTGGAGGTGATTCATTAACAGAACTGGCGCAGCGCATGTGACGGCCTCTGCGTCTTGTCCTATCCCAAGAATCGATTCCTGTTGGTCGACGGTGGAGGGGTAGCAGCAGCACCTTACCCCCTGACAGCACAGTACCAATATTGACTATCTGCCAATCTGCCACACCTATCTACGACGGCCAGCGTGAGGAGGCGTCCTCCCTTTTCTCATCATGAGTTCAGGCGGCGGAGATGCGAAGCTCTTTGCTCGAGTACGTACCGTCCCATGATATCCGTCTTTCTCTTGCGCTGCTACTGTCCTGCCCATACCATACCTCTTTCCATTGCCCTTGTCCTATGATTCACTGCGGACATTGTGCCACCACATTCCGATCATCTATCATGCTTTGACAGCGCCAGCACTTCCCACCTCGAGTGATTGATCTACCCTACATCAGCTCACACGACGGTCTACTTTCCCTGCCCTCATGGCAATGTTCCTCCCTCACTACATCCCTCCCACGGGCTATGGAATTGGTGGCTCACCATACTTGCGTTCTGCACAGGGCAAAGTCGCCGAACTACGACTTGAGTTGAATAGCGGAGGAAAGAAGGACAAGAACCATGCGGCCAAGAAGATTGCCCTCAAGAAGATCGTGGCCAATATGACCATGAGCAACAACGATATGGTGGCTTTGTTTCCAGATATCGTGGGATGTATGCAGATACCGAGCTTGGAGATCAAGAAGATGTGGGTTGCGAGCATTATGGATTGATGAGCATTTGTGCTAATATATGGTATAGGTGCTTTCTATTCCTGGTGAACTACGCCCGGATGAAGCCAGAAGTTGCGCTCAAGGCCCTTCCTACATTACAAGAGGTACGAATACAACCCGGTATCACGTCTCATAAATTAATGGCATGCAGGACATGAACGATTCGAATCCTCTTGTCAGAGCATTAGCTTTACGAACAATGTCATATATTCACGTCCGCGAATTTGTCGAAGCTACTGTTCCTCCTACGAAACTACTTCTACGAGATGCAGATCCATATGTGCGGAAAACAGCAGCTTTCTGCGTTGCGAAGTTATATGACCACGACCGGCATTTGGTGGAAGCATCAGATCTGATCGATCGGCTGAACTCGATGTTGAGAGATGACAATCCGACGGTTGTGGCGAGTGCTCTCGCAAGCTTGATGGACATTTGGGAAAGAAGCGATGCAATTAAGCTTACAATTGATTACGGAAATGCTTCGAAAATGGTGCAGATCTTACCGGATTGTTCAGAGTAAGAGTTCTAAATTATTGTGGATAAACACAGCTAACGCGCGCGACAGATGGGGTCAAACGTATATTTTGGAAGCTTTGATGTCCTATGTCCCCCAAGAGTCTTCCGAGGCCTTGTTACTAGCCGAGCGCATATCCCCTCGACTATCACATTCGAATTCTGCAGTTGTTCTTACTTGCATACGAGTCATCTTGTATCTGATGAACTATATTGCGGACCAGAAACAGATCTCAATTCTGTGTCGCAAACTCTCGCCTCCTTTGGTGACACTGCTTGCCAAGGGACCGGAAGTACAGTATCTCGCACTGCGAAATGCGCTACTGATTTTGCAGCGGCGGCCGGAAGTGCTGAGGAATGACATTCGCGTCTTCTTCTGCAAATACAACGATCCGATCTATGTCAAGGTCACCAAACTCGAGTTGATCTTCATGTTGGCAACCGAGAAGAACATCGAAGAGGTGCTTACCGAGTTGAGAGAATATGCGACTGAAATCGATGTCCACTTTGTCCGAAAATCTGTCCGAGCTATCGGGAAATTGGCCATCAAGATTGAGCCTGCTGCGAGGAGGTGTATCAACACTTTGTTAGAGCTCGTGGCCACCAAAGTCACATACATTGTTCAAGAAGCGACAGTCGTGATCAGGAACATCTTCCGTAAGTATCCCAATCAATACGAGTCGATTATTTCAACACTATGCGAAAATCTCGATTCTTTGGACGAGCCTGAAGCTAAGGCGGCTATGATCTGGGTTATTGGACAGTACGCATCGCGTATCGAGAACTCGGATGTGCTTCTTGAGGACTTCCTATACTCATTTGCTGATGAGCCAGTTGAGGTTCAGCTCGCTCTGCTCACAGCTACGGTCAAACTGTTTATCCAACGGCCTACCAAGGGTCAAGAACTCGTGCCCAAAGTTCTGAAGTGGGCGACAGAAGATACAGACAATCCAGATCTGAGAGACAGAGGCTACATGTACTGGCGTCTTCTCTCATCCGACATGGCGACTGCGAAATCAATCGTGATGGGCGAGAAGCCACCGATCACAGCTGAATCCGAAAAATTGGATCCTGCCACATTGGAAGAGATGTGCTTGAATGTCGGCACCCTGGCAACGGTGTATCTTAAGCCTGTACAGCAAGTCTTCCGGTCTGCTCGACCACGAAGACTGCAAGACAGTCCAGCTCTCCAGAAACACATGCTCCCCACTGCGAACGGTCTTGACGGCCAGAAGTCCCTCTCCACATTCGGCATGGGCGGCCAACCAACCGTTCGTCCACCGCAAAATGGTGATCTCGCAGCTGCTGTCGATGCAGCAGATGAGTTTTTCGCAGGGGTTGGTAACCATCAAATGGCCGCCATGAATATCAATGGTGGCAATGATGATGGATTTGGGGGCAGTCCGGTGGTTGGAAGAGGAGAGATGCAGTACGTGGTTAATCAGAGTGCGCCCGAGCAAGTATATCAGCCAGCCATGGGACGCGGCTCTAATGGAGATCTTCTGATGCTGTAAGCATGCTTCTTCAGGGACTTAGGGTAATTGAGGGAATTTTTCGGAGTTGTTTGAGCAGAATCGAAAATGCTGTTTGCCAGAGCGATTGGTTGTTACTGTTCGTCATTGATGCATAGGAGGTGTTCTCATATGCATAGCTTACGACTAGGAGACGCGAGGTCGACACTACTGAAGAGCTTGAATGTATATGGTTTCAATGTGGTTATAAAGGACGAGAGTTTAACGTCGTCCGCTGTCACTGCCTCGATAATACTCCTTTGGTTCGTGTAATGAAATATCCTTGGGACTTTCAATGCCTCTTTTTGGATGTTCCACGATTCGCTCGCCCAGACTGGTCCTGTGCTCTCCCTTTCGAGGCTTGAGACCCGGCAAGGCTTGCCTTCTTGCTTATATCAGCATCTTTCATCCTCTGACCTTGATTCCAATGGTCATACCACGTATACCCCCCCAATCGCGAGCGGTTAAGATCCGCGGGATATCTACTATTTCCTGGGTGCCCATCTTTCCGTCTTTCAGATAACAACCCCCGACAAAACCTTTTAAGGAACTACATCGACGGAAAGGTCAACAGAGTATATAGATTCATCAACAATACTCTCCACAACACCTTTAACAAGCGATACCTTCACAACAAAGCTCTCGCCTCCAGCTGCGACCTCGAGACGCGATGTGAACTCAAGCATCCCCTTCTGGTTCTCCTTCACATCGCTCCAAGTAGCATCATGCCCATTATACCCCAGCCTCTTGTGACGAAACAGCCAAAGCGATATATCACCATGACTCTTCTCATCAAAGATCAAACACCTCGGCTCCAAAGTCCCAGACTTCGATCGCGAGAAGTCCATACAGACGATGATATGCGCCTCGATATTAGATGGCAGGGTAAGTTTGACAGATGTTGCGAGTACCAGATCTACGCTTTCAGATGGTGCGAAGAAGAGCTGTCTCGAATGGTCCCAGTGACTTTGAGGAATCATACTTTGTATCTGTAATTCGGCTTTCCGCGGGAAGTGCACCGCATTCCGCAACTTTGAGAGTTTGAAGTTGGGCAGATCTTGGGTGTCCGAGGTGATGTAGAAGCATAGCATAGGCGAAGGAACGAATCTACAATCGTTGGGTCGTCTCGAGATAGACTCGCGAAGGAAACTGTTCGGTCCGACTTTCCATAGGTTGAGATAGATATCGTGTTCTTTGGCTGGGTAGTCAGCCGTTCCTGATATCTTGCGATAGCCCAGAGGCATGACGAAGCCGGTGGCATGGGGCTTGCTGGTAGCGGATTTTGGGGTTACTTCGTGGACGTCGACGCATTTGTCGATTCGGAGGCCTTTGTTTGTTAGCACGAAGTCAAGATCCATGTATCGTCTTCCAAAAGAGTTGATATCGCCACTTTGGGCGAAGAAGGCAGGTGAAGGTGCAAATAGAGCTCCTGATGCATCCTCCTGTTGATCTTCAGGTTGGGTCCATGCAAATATCGTCATGTCGTTGCTACGCTTGATTATTTCCTCCTGCAATCGACCGAAAGCTCGCGTACCCTCGCCATAGAGCATCGGCATACTAACGTCAAATATCCCTAGAAGACAATACGCCATATCCTCAACGCGCTTAGTCTTTCGATTTGCCGCCCAGGACATTCTAGTCGAGATGGAAAACTTATTTGGACTCTTCTCAAGTCTCAACACAGGCACCTTGATACCCGTGATTGTCGAGATCAAGTCCGCAGAGTCCTTCTTCGTTCCGAGCAGCTTCCAATTCTGATCATAGAATCGTATATCTCTAGGAGCGATCAATTCCTGTAGTGTCCATCCTCTCCTGAACCAGCGGCAATCCTTCAATTTTTCCATCGCATCTACAGCAGGTATGTCCACTGGGATATCAGGTAGATACACGTAGCAGACTTCAGCATCTTGATACCACTTAAACATAGAATTGATGCTCTCAGTCAGCTCTGCACTGCTTCTCTTGTCGATACAGCAAGTATCTATCCATGCGTACTTGAAGCCGTGGCGGGCTGCTTTGGCGCATGTTTTTCTGATCTTGGACCAGCCTTGTTTAGAGGCTGCGGAGCGTGATACGAATTCTTGGAAGGAGACTTCTTCTGCTTCTTCCCATGTGTGTGAGAGAATAGCATATTTGGGGGTGTCAGAACCGAAGAATTCCTCGAGATCGAGGCTGCTGGTGTTGATGAGCCACATGATGGCGTCTGAGAATTGGGAATTGGGAATTGATGAATATGCACTACAGGCTTGTGACCAGAGCTCGCTGAGATAAAAGGATCGATGGGGCTTGAGGATTTTAATGGCTCGAGGTGCAAGGCTCTGAGAATGAGAGATTGGGGGCCAGAATAGAGGCGTCGAGCCGCCAGCCAATGGAATGTGCTTCGAGCATCAGCTGCGGCGGCATTTTCTAAGCTGCTGTCGAAAACGTGTTCTAAGTGAAACTAGAAGTATAATGCTGCCTTTAAAGATTTGAATGAAAACTGCATACATTCCAAACAACAGGCCCAAATCGCAAAGAGCTTGCAATTGAGGTTGTGTGGAAAGATCACGTGGTTGTCCACACAAAGTGCAAAAGGTAAACAATCTGAGCCTAGATGGAAGTCTCGGAAGCGGACATGATAATTAATCTTGAATTTATTTAGTATGATCCCCAAGAGTCTTCTCATGTACATACATACGTAGTGTATGACCCCAAACCCCTCAATTCGGTACAAATATCAACACATCACGTGTATTAACCGAAACTCTCAGATCACCTCTCACTTCGTCAATGGAATCGGACATCCCAGATTCGTGAACGACTCCCCTCCAATGGCCGTAAGTACGAATTGCAGTGCTGTTACTGTCGGCGTGATGATTCCATTCAAGCTCGACGGAATGGGACCAGCAACGAGTTGGTACAGCAGACAAGCGTAATCCGAGGGCTTCGCAGCCGTGAGGTTGCCGCCTTGGATGTACGGTGGGAAGTCCAAACCGATGAACTTGCCGTTCACGTTACCCCCGAACCCGACTGGGTATTTACTGTACATGGAGAAGATCTGGCCGCCAACGTCGAGGAGGCTGTATGGCTTTTGGCGAGTGGTCCAATTTTCGGGAATGCGTTCGGGGATGTGTGACCAGGTCCCGTCTGCTTCTTGTTGGGCTCCAAAGCTTGGAGATGTTGTTAGTTAAAGTTGTGACATTAAATTCGGATGCTTACAATGCAGCTGTGTTTTGCAAGTTTGGGACATAACCTTCAGTCCCAGATGGGAAGAGTTCGTAAACAAATGAGGCTGCGCCGTGAGTAAACACGCCGAGCGGCCCGAAGAAGCTAAAGGAGTTAGCCTTTATCTCTCTTTATCCAGATTAAAGGAACTCACAAATTGGGGTTGTCTCTTCTGCTTTGCACGTATCTCTCGTATCTGAACTTTGCCAGACCCTCCAAATCGAAAGTTCCGCCGGTCGTCTCAGTCATCATACCGAACAGCGTACCATTGAAGTTGAAGTTGTCTCCCTTTCCAAGGAAGAAATCGTTACGTGTAAGCGAAGAGTCAGCTTCGAACTTATTATGTCCGACAAGGCCCGGTTGCGAACCAGTCAAGACAGGGTTGAAAGAAGTTCGGGTGGTAGCGTCACAACCGATGGACAGCTTCTTGGTGACCAAATCTCCGTCAGCAATGAAGATTGAAAAGACAGCTAGGAAGTTGGCAAGATCGTAGCCCATGTTGTAGACATTCTGTACGGCGTCTACGAGCTCGGTGTAGTTAGTGATGCCATCGCGAGCGATGAATCCGTCTACATATTAATCAGTCCAGGGTTTATGTACTGACAGGGTTCGAGGACTTACGATTAGCAGCGGCGTTCAAGCCTGGGCATGGACCGCGGATATCTCTATCAGTTGGAGCAATGAACTTGTGTGCTTCGTCTCCGATAGCAGGTACGAGGTAGCCACCAATCCCTTTTCCTGGCTTGCCACCTTTGGCCGAATTGTATGGGCTGTTTTAAGATCCTGTCAGAAGCGATAATTTCAAATCGGTAAACCATGTTACTTACAATTGGTCAGTGACTGGTGTAGGAAAAATGTGATCGGGATTGAATGGACAATTTAGTGGTCCACCTGGATTAGCACCTCCACTCTGTGAGGCAGATTCATCAGCACAGATTCGTTCAGGAACACCGAGTTGCAAACCTACTTGTTGACGCCTTGCGAGGAAATGTGTGTTCTTGATTCCAGGCTGGCTTGCCACGAAGGAGTACGAGAAAGCCAGCTCAGCAAAGAGACATAGTACAGCGAGAGTCTTCATCTCCGAAGACACAGAAGCGCAAGTATTGCGAAAGAGTACAATTCCAAATTGATGCGGTACCAAGAATATTCCAATACTTGCTTTCGGTCAAAAGTAGGTGGCAGCGGAGTAACTTTCTAAGTAATCAAATACTTTCATCACATGAAGCCTCGCTTTTCGACCACTTGTGAAAGTGGGAATAGTAATAATGCCTAGACTGTTGTCTTCCCCAAGACAAAATGGTTCGGATCGTCTGCAAATGCCATCGCCTGAAGTCCAGATGAAGAGAAAGACTTGCCGAAACTATTTCTCACTAGAACCCTGGCCCAATGAGATTCAGCATATTTCAACGTAGAGTCCCTGTAAGTTGGAGGAAGAGCGAAGCTAACCCCGAATTTTTGGGGTTTTCGAAGAGATCTACACGCCTAAAGTGGCTGGAGTTTGCCGGACTAGGTACAAAATGGCATGGAAAACGTGCTGGAAGCATGGAAACTCTCCCGTCTGCGTAAAGCCAAGTGACAACAAGAACTAGTGGAATATTGCAGGAGAAATTATTCAAGCTTAACTGAAGACATATGCCAAGAGCGACGATCTTCTTCATGCCGGCACTCAAATGAAGCTATTCCCAAATTACAAGTGGGTTCCCCGCCTTTTGATCGACAAGCTGAATTTTAGCATTTCAAAAACAGAATGGTCCAAATGTCAGTGCCGAGGAAGCGCAACGGGTTTTATACATGTGAAAGCCTGATTTCACGATTACTGTCGGTCTTCTGATGATGACTTCAATTCGATCATGAAATTTGAGGAACGGCCCAGGATCCAAGAGCCTTGAGGGATACCTGGGGAAGCGGGGTTCGAGACTTGGAAATGCCCCGCTCTGACCATAAAGTAATAATTACTCTGCCGAGAAATCACTACCGGTAGACCATGAATTCCGCGAGAAGGTTGCTCGATTCATCCTCGTCATCAATTTTGATACAAAATGCGATCAGATGATGCTTTATAAATCAAGAACAAGATAATCAAAGACCAAAAAGCAATCACGAAATTCGAGAACTCCTTTCTATCCTGCCAAACTTACCTCCAGATGAGAAAGTAAACACCCAGGTCAAGCGGATTCAGAAGCGTTCAACGACTGATGCTCCGCCACTGCTGTGTCTGATTTTTAAGTGCCTCTCAGGAACTCCCGGAGACGCTTCCGAATTTACTACATGGTAGATCGTCTCCAGCATAGAGCTGTGGATTTTGTTAGCTAGTTCGTCGCCGCTGATATCATGGGATGCTTGAAGACCTAGAAAGCTGAAGTTACAACAGGACTCGAGTACATAGCACAACCTGCGTTGCATGGCCGAGGAACGGGCTTGTGCACAGCAGACACTGCATATGCATGTGAGGTTGTCCGAGCCGTACACGCCTCCAGGAAATCCCATCCTGAAGAAGAAGGAGGGGAGGATGGGTTCAAAAGCCGAGCTGGGGGGCCCTAACTGCTTGTGTATCCCCACACTCTGAACAAGCTAGTTCTTTGTAACTCTAAAATCTTCAACCGAGGCGATGACACGGGGACGATACAGGGGTTAACAACAAGTGTTGACTGACTCCATTTCATTTGGAACACGAGACGCTCGCCACCACGAACTGTGGGCTACAAAGCTTCAGCAACTAAAAAACATTGAGCTTGACAAGTACCTTGTGCAGTGATGCAAGGCAGAACTTTCATCAGCTGGTACGACCCCAAGAGGTCTCGTTCTCGTCATAGGTAAGACATTCAATTAGATCTACGCTACCCATACCTAGAATAATGGGGTACCAGGGAATAATTCCGAAGCGTGCACTCCTTCCCCAGTTATCTTTAAGAAGCATATGATCCCCAAGTTTAATCCTTGACCAAGGTTCTTGACCAAGGATCTCACAGATTCTTGCTCAAATCCTGCTTTCTTAATTCTTCACCATGAAGTCGAGGAGTTTTGTCTCCGCGCTGCTGGCAGCTATTGTACCGTTTACAGCAGCTGCCCCAACAGCAGCTGTAGATCTGGAGTATGAATACGTCGTTGTGGGATCTGGTGCCGGTGGTGGACCGCTGGCATGTCGCCTGGCGATGGCAGGACACAAGACGCTTCTAATTGAGGCGGGTGACGACCAGGTGAGCGCTTCGCTAAGCTTAAACATCCCTCCTTTTCTAACCGAGGTTTCAAGAACGGCAATGTCAACATCACAGTTCCGGGCTATCAAGCTGTGGTAACGCAAGATCCAAAATTACGATGGGATTTCTTCGTCAATCATTATCAGGATCAGACAAGGGCGCAGCGGGACCCAAAGTATTCGTATGAGACCGCGCCCAACACCTACCACGTTGGCCCTAACCCACCATCCGGCGCAACACCCCTTGGGATCTTGTATCCTCGAGCAGGGACACTTGGAGGGTGTGTAAGCCACAATGCCCTCATATTCATTACGCCGCACGCGAGTGATTGGGACGGTATTGCATCGATCACAGGTGACAATTCCTGGGCGGCAACGAACATGAACAAGTACCTCGACAAACTCTACGAATGGCAGCCCACCCAACCCACGGATCCAACGATCCTACTCAGTGATCTGACCCTCACTCAACACTTAGTAGGAGGAGCAGCAGTCATGGGTGCTGGCCCTGATCCTCTGAATGCTGTCACGGGACTGGCAGGTACACTTCTCGTCGATCCAAACAGTCGAGCAAACCCAGCTCGTGACTCCACAGAGGGCTTCTTCCAGATTCCGCTTATCATGAAAAGCGGAGTGCGGACCTCTGTTCGAGACTTCATCGCTACTACAGTGCAGGGTGGATACCCATTGACCGTTCGCCAGAACTGTTTCGTGACGAAGGTCAACTTCAACACGACGGGCAGTACACCAATTGCCACGGGTGTTGAATTCCTCGACGGAAAACAGCTGTACAGAGCCAGTCCCTTGAGCGGTGCTGCCGGTACACCTGGAACCGCAAGAGCAACCAAAGAAGTCATCCTCTCAGGCGGTGCTTTCAACACTCCCCAGCTGCTTAAACTTAGTGGTATTGGTCCACAGGCAGAACTGCAGAAATTCAACATCCCAGTCATCAAGGATCTTCCAGGTGTCGGCACCAACATGCAAGACCGCTACGAAATCGGGCTAAATGTCAAACACGGAAAAGATTTCTCTGTCTTGAACGGCTGCACTTTCGACAACAAGCCCGCGGATCAGTGTCTGACGAAGTGGCAGAAGAATCCGTATGTACTCGCCAGCAAGGGTGCTTATGCTACGAACGGACTGGCTGCTACCATGGCTGTTAGATCAGACTTCGCATCCACCACCGACATTGATATGTTCATTTTCGGCGGTCCTGTGAATTTCATAGGTTACTTCCCTCAATGGGGCGATTATGCTGTTGCTGATCACAAGCATTTCTCTTGGTACACGCTGAAAGCACATACGCGGAATCGTGCAGGAACCGTTGAGTTGCGATCCGCTGACCCTCTGGATACCCCGCTCATCAACTTCAACTACTTCGATACTGGAACCACAGCTGGTGGAGCAGATGATTTGGACTTGAGAGCTATGATTCAGGCTATTAAGATGTCGAGGGAGGCGTTGGACGAGTATAAGAAGTACTCGATCCTAGGAGGCGATGCATTTGTGGAGGAGGAACCTGGACCAGATGTCTCGTCTGATGAGGCGATCGGACAGTACATCAAAGATCGAGCTTGGGGCCACCATGCGTCATGTACGAATCCTATAGGTGCCGATGACGATCCTATGGCTGTTCTCGACTCAAAGTTTAGGGTGAGAGGGGTACAAGGATTAAGAGTAGTTGATGCAAGTGTGTTCCCGCGCATCCCAGGAGTCTTCATTCAGGCGCCGATTATGATGATTAGCGAGAAGGCAGCGGATATCATCCTGAACGGATAGCGAATTGGAATCATGGCATTAGTTATAGAAAGACAGATATGTTGTCAGATAGTCATTGACTAAGTATTGCCATCGTGAACATATCCTAGTAACGGAATGGAAAACATGAATTGTTTTCCTCCCATGGATGTTTGTTCAAAGTCATAGATACATCTTGTGACATGAGGATATCCGAAGGAAATTATTTGGGCTTGAGGTCAGACCGATAAGAGATTGACCACTGGCGAAAGTGGTAAACAATGACAATACCTCCCTGAACGAGCCGAAGATCCTCTCGGAGACCCAGACTCCTGCCATTTCCAAATTCAAGTAACCCATATTTCTTCCCACACCTATTTGTGATCTCGCGCTGCACAGCAATCCCAGTCAATCAAAATCACGCACCCCTCTTGAACAGCTCCAGCCCGCCAGTAACCAGTCCCAACCTCAACAGATCTGCATCTTTCTTGATCTGCTCCCTCCTCCCCTCCAACTCATCAACATCCCAATTCGCCCAAACAAACTTGACTCTCAAAAACCTTCCCTTAGCACACAACCACAACACGAAACCTCCACAAAGTCCTTCCTCATCCCACCTCATCGATTCTCTCGTCGCACCAGATGACTCCGCACCAGGTGTGAACACAGCCCCCAGATGCAAATTATGAACTCTCAAGCCCTTCCCACCAAGCTCCATATCATAATGCTGCAACATCGTGGCGAAAGCGGCTTTTGCAGACCCGTAGCCATGCATGGTAGGTAGTGCCATGTGCGCCGCGACGCTGGAGAGGTTGATGAATATCTTCTCGTTCGTTGGATCTACAGGAGATGAAGCGATGAACTAGTTCAGGAGATTTACTGCTGAGAGAACGATAACGTCGAATGTCTCTTTCAAGGACTCGGTCTTGACATTTGAGACAGGGATAGGACGAAGACTGTTCGCAGCGCAAGAGAAGAGAATGTCGATCTTCCCGGCTTTCTCGGCAATGTCCCTGAATGATTCTGTGACACGAGCGTGATCAGAGACATCACAAGTATACGTGTGGATTTCGGTCTTTGTTCTTTTTCCTGGTTCCACTTCTGAGAGGGAGGTTGTGAGGGTTTTGGATGCCGAAGCGAGTTTTGTGGAGGATCGCGAGAGTAGGATTACATTGCTGGCAGACGCACGGCAGAAGGTCTTCGCGATGGAAAGTCCAAGTCCAGAACTGCCGCCGGTGATGAGGATTGTTTTGTCAGCCTGGGAAAGTGTTGGTAGTGAGGGGGAGATATAGGGGTATGGGTCTTGGTGGTAGGTTGGGGTGAAGGAGGTCGTGAAGCTCGGCTGGGCCATGTTTTATTTGTTTCAATGTGTTTTGGAGAACTTCGAATTGAAGTGGTGTAGATTGTCGATGATTCAATCGATTAGATTTTGAAAGGGAAAGGTATGGGGTGGAAAATGGGTTCAGAATGTGACCATTGAACTTAAGATGTATAAGAAATGTGAAACCAGATCTACTTGCGGTTCCTTTGTACTTATAAACTGCAATTCTGGAATCGAAAGCACAGTACAGGAGTGCGATGTCACTCACGTACTTCTTTGCATCACTCCATAGGCAGGGGTTGGTTGTTGAGGATCTACCCTCTCTCATTCGCTGAGTCGTATTTTCACCTGTGGCCGAGTGGCACTCTTCCGGATAAATACCAATCAAGGCTATGCGCAAACTCGGGCATGGTTGTTGGCCGATTGCGATACGGAGAAATTGTGCCGCATTTGCCTTGGTATTGACTATAGAAAGTAGAAGACAGCGTATGATAGTGAATACCAGTGGTTCGTCTTTCTACTTTTAAAGATTTGCAATGAGAGGAGGGCCATAGCTACCGTAGCGAAACAGGATGATAATGATTTTGAGCGTGCTGAATGTTCTCGGCTCTTTTGGTGGCATTGGAATAAAGGAGACTGGGACGGCCAGGTACACCATATTAAATAATGATGGCGACGAGGGCTTCTGATGTCGCGTACAAGACAACGTCTTTCTCGAAACTGTGTCTTAGAGGACGTCTGAACCACCTGTACTCACAGAATGGAAGCGAAACTTATCAGGGGGCCCAATGGGATCATTCTCCCGGTGAATTCAAAACCAAGGTATCGATATCTATACTGGAAGGAAGATTCATTGAAGAGACGTATCAGAAACCATGCAATTCTCCATTCCTCGAGCAATCAAACTCATCGCCAGTCAACCACAACCTCAAAGTTTTCGCACTCTCATCCTGACAGGATTCTCCCTATCCGGTCCCAGAACACCGGCAGGAAAAGCCTTCATACTCTGCCCTGTCGCCTTCGCTCTCTCCAAATCCAAGAACTCGATTTCAAAAGCCCACAACAGCATGGCTACAAGCACCATTTCATTCTTGGCGTAGTGTTGACCCGGGCACATATTCGTTCCTCCGCCAAACGGAAAATAAATTCCCTTCAAGCTGTCGAGCGTGAACTTGGCCTTTTTATCGTTGTGAGTAATGTCGGCCTGCGCGGTAGTAAGCTTTTCGGGGCCTGAGGTCTTCTTGGTTGGTCCACTGAGGGGGGTTATTCGAGGAAGCGTTCGGCCCAGAACTTGTCGAGGGGATGTTCTTGCTGTCCGTTTGGAAGTGTGCGCCCAGTATTCCAGACAGCCTCGTCACGGTGTGAGAAATATGGACATATGAGCATTGTCTTGCCTGGCTTGACGAACCAGGTGCATGGAAGTCTATTACATGCCTATGTTAGTAAATATTCTAGTGCGATGAGAGCAGTACATACCCTGTTGATTATGACGGCTATATTAAGCCTAAGTACTTCTGATATGACAGATTGCAGGAGCGGGCAGCTGTTGAGCTTCGTCATGTCCACCGAGTTGACGATACCATCTGGAAACGCGGGTGTGATCTCCTCTCTGAGTCGTGCCGTGAGATTCTCGTCGGACAGAATATAGATCAAAGACCAAGAAGCCGATGTCACGACGTTTGCATTGGCACCCCAAATCATACCCAAATCACTTGCTGCTCTACCCTTGTCACTGAATCCGTTGGTAGCTTTGTACATCTTTGCTCGCTCCCTCATAAGCCGATGACCATAGTAAGGCTCCCATAGCATTTCACCGAGGCTCTCGTCATGACAGTCGATGTGCTTGTCAGCAAACGCATGCCATATCGCGATCTGCTCCTGGCATTTATCTCGGATGGCGTACGCTTTGGAATAAACAATCGAGGAACCCTCTTCGAAAGCAACTGAAGCCAATTGTCAGATTCCCAGAAGTTGGATGCAAAGTCTGGACTAAGTCGAAGGAATGCTCGCCGCAAAGTGCTTTGGTTGCAGCAGTGAAACTTTCGTCGCGGACGAACTTGAAAATATCAGGCAGCTCAACCTACCTATCTGCTATCTCCTCGCTCTTACTCTTGATCTGCGACGCGAAGTTCCACACGAATTGCCAAGAGAGTTCAGCCAAGCTCGTGACCGTCAGCTCTTTACCGAACTGATGGTGAGCTTTGTGGAGTAGTCTCATATTAGGCGCCACATCCGAGCCTGGGGCAGGCTTGAGATAGAGCCCCGAGTCGTCATCTTCGTATATCTTGACATCGGACAAAGGCATCCCAAAGGCATGGGTAAAGACGGTTATTGTTAGAGCTTTCGTGGATAGCTCCCTGGACTTGTTGAAGATGTGCCGAATGTTTTCGACGCCGATAATGATGTAGACGTTCTGCGGTCCCAGTTTCAGCTTAACGGGAATGCCATTGTAGGCACGCCTGAAGGTGAGTTGTTAGAGCATCGAGGTCTCAGGCTTCGAAGTGGCCTAAGTGTATGTACTTACGAGATGGAGCTCAAGATACCATAGGCATCGGTCGCGAGAGCGAATAAGTTGCCAAGGAAGGACAGTAGGTAGGGAAAAGGTGGTGCCTCGACAAGGCTCGTTGTGTTGTTGATAGCACTGATAAACAGCGCAGAAGTAATCGCGTAGGTGAGGACGAAAGGCAGACTCAAGATAGATGCGAATACAACGAGCTTGGAGTACCATTCCATCATCTCGTAACTTTCAATAATCCCACGGATACCCATGTTGATGAAGAGATAGCAGTCCCTGAGGTTCGTCCGAAGATGATGACGAACGTTGAGCTGAAGAAGTGTGCAGGATTGAAGAAGTGATCAAAATGAGGAGGGAATCAGATTAAAGGGTGAATACAACCAACAGCGACCGATATCGTCACAGCGCTAGAAAGGGAAATCACCTTTTGCTACAGCAAGACCGACCTCATGACTTGTTTAAATATACTGACTTTGCCTAGCACTCTGCTATTGCTACACGTATTCAGAACACAGAATGTCATGCAATGCTGGCTTAATTGAACAAGATATATTTGGCAAAAACGGCCAAGATGCATGCTACCTATGCTACAACTATTTCCACAAAAGAAAAAGTGCAATCAGAAGGTCTATGATGCAAAGCAAACGCAGAGCAAGACCGTGGGTATAATAACAACAACAACCATGAATGATCGCCAGATTTCCCTTCCCTGTGTCCATCCCTTTCAATCAATACAAGCTCCAATACAATCTTCGCAAGCCATGCATGCAAGCCATGCCAATGAAGACAAGGTCAAGTGACCGACCGGCCGACCGGATCCAAGACCAGACAAATGAACACCATTCTTCTCTTCTTATACATATCATATCATTTCCCTCCTCAATTATGAAGCTTCAGCCATCAGCTGCTCGCCTTCATCCAACAACTCTGTAATCTTCCCCAAGTTCTGGATCATGCTTAGACCCTGTCCAACAAGCAACAGCTTCTCCGCATTGGCTGGCAGGCCGAGGTATGTAGGTGGCTCGCGTTCTGGCAGCTTCTTAATCCAGTCCGTGAAGTCCTTGAGGGAAGTGCCGCTTGGTACGACCAAGCTGCCGTCGAGTCCATTTGCACCATTACCAGCGACGCCTTCGACGAGCTTGTGGCCGATATCATAAGCGGCGGGAGTCAGGAAGGTGTTGACGAGCTGTGTGAGACGAGCGAAATCGCCTTCGTCGTCAATCTTCCCTCCATATGTCTCAGTGACCAAAGTGCGGATCATCTCCCAAGGCAAATTCTGAGGAGCAACATTCGTGCGTCCCAAAGCTACAGTCTCCACCCAAGTATCGATAATGAATGCGGAACATTCGTACTAAGACTCGTTAGTAACTATTATCCAGACTGTTGTAAGGACCGGAGGTACTTACATCGCTATCATTGAACTCCCAGAAGCCCTTCCATCCCAGATTAGGAGCATATCTCAACCGCTCCTGGACCACAGCATGCAAGAAAGACAGAAGCAGGTACAACCTAGTTCGCTCAACTGGATTCTTCGTAGCTCTCGTAGAAAGCGATGCCATCGAGTCCTTCATATTTGCTCTTACTCCAGCTGGTTGTTCGTACATCAGGACACGAGATGCTCGGAGAAGATTGACTGGAATCTTCGGACTGGACTCCATCGACAGGAAGAGTCTGAAGTTTGCATGTGGCTTGAGAGAGTCCATTCGCTTTTCAAGACTTTGCAGCCATGTTGGAGCAAGATGTACGTTCTTGATAAGAACCCAAGAGCCATTAGCAGCGGCATTAGCAATAGCTTTGTCTGCGGTCGCTAAACCTTCGTTGGAACCCATGGCGATGTTGGTACAGGCAGCCCGAGAACGCTCGACCAGATTGTCGACTTTGTAGCTGGCATCGAATCCAGGGCTTGAGCAGAGTGCGACGGGGCGGCTTGCAGATACCTGCTCAACAATATCCTTGAGGTCTTCAGTTGTGTCGAAGAGACCAGGTCCGAACACAGCAGTCACAAAGCGTTCGGCAGCTGGGACAAATCGATCGAGACGGAATAGCTTGACGAGGAGCAGAGACATAAGTTCTTGGTCTCGCTTCTCCATCTCTGCGTCCCAGATCTGTGGAACGTAATTCTCTCCTATCTCCTCAAACAGGAAACGGTCCCAAGCATCCGACGAAATGGCTTCGAGCTTGCCTCTGAAGGCTGGAAGCTTGGATGCTCTCGCAAATATCTCGTCTTTCTTGTGCGACTCGGTTGAGACGTCAGTGCCTTCGACACTCTCGTCTAGGATCACATCAATGAGAGTCTTGTCCATCTTGTAAGGTGCGGCTTGCGCTAGAAGCATGGCCAAGGTGATTCTATCCTTTTGAAGAAGACCAAGTGAGGTGCGCTGATAGGTAGTGATGAACAGCTCCTCGATGATGATATCGCGGCGCACGTTGTGATTCGTCTCCGAAGTTAATCGCTTATTGCCATGTAGAACTGAATGGAAGATATCCAGGAAGTACTGCAGCGAGAACTGATAGAAGTGGTTGAGGTAGTGCAGCTGCTCAAGCACAGCGAAGACTGCACTGCAAGACCGCGCAATGATGTTGTATTGAAGCGTGATCTCGTCGACCTCGGCCATAACTCCTTCGGTATTACTCATCTTGACTGAAATCTCAGCAGCCTCTTTCTTGAGAGTCTCGAGTGTTTCGATGACATTATCATCATCAAGAATGTTCCCACGGGATTCATTGAGAGCTTGGAGCAAGCGCTTCTCGAGTTGTCGAAGATGAACTTTGAACTCGCCCTGTAATTTGATGAGGTTGGATCTCCGCTCGTCAACATCAGGACGCTCGGACTTGAGAACTTCGTTGAGAGATTGGGTCTGAAGACTGCTCTGCGTAACCGTGAAATTGACAAATGTAGTACGACTGCAGATATCCGGCGCGAAGGTTGCCGAAGGATCCCTGGTGGACAAGTAGATCTTGAAAGCCGGCGAGAAATCGATTTCTTGCTTTCCAAGTTGGATGAGGACACGACCGCCAGTCTTCTGGTACTCTTTGTTGAGGACATGATTCAGCACGGGATCAAGGTACTCGGCATCCTGAATAAGAATTGGATTTCCGAAACGCAGGGAGCTCTCCAGCTGCTTGGTAAACGAGTCATCCAAGAAACTGGTGACCGTGAGACGCCTATCTTTGCTCTCTTTCTGAAGAAACTCCGTGACTCTGCCGGACGGATCGATGATAAGTGGATATCGGTTGAATCGTTTCAAGATGATAGCATTCTCTGTGCAAAGGTCATCGACTGGCAGAGAGTTCTCTTGCCATCCAAGTCGCTCGTCGGCCGTTGACAAGTATTCTGTAATCGGATTGTGTTGCTTGTAGTTGATCCCAGAGAGTTGGAGTTGATGCAACCAATCTTCCATCATATTCTTTCGGAATTGCTGGTCATAGAGACCACTGTATGCTAGGAAAGCCGCCGCTACGAGAACATCGCCGACCAGGGTACCGATCTGAGTCTCGAAGGATTTGCTGCCCTCTTCCCAACGGACTCTCTCGGAAGAGAGACTGTCGAGCAATCGAACACTTCGGTCAACCTTGAATTGCACACGGGACATCTCGGTCTTGATGGCTTGCGTCTCGCTGATGAGGGCGGCATATTCCGTCTTGTATGTTGCGATACTCTGCTCGAGAGTGTTGATGGTATTTTCGACAGCTTGTGCTTCTGCCTTAGTCTGGAGCGCCTGCTCCTCTAGCAAACCAACTTCCTCTCTGAGCGGACCGACACGATCAAGAATCTCGGAGTAGTTGACTTGAGCCTGTACCCACTGAACAAGGGGACCGCAGGCTTTACTTGCACGGTTGACTTTCTCGTATGTGAAATCTTCGTTGGACAGATATTCATTCCGCATCTTGACACGAAGGGTCTTGGTCATCTGCTTCTCGTTGTCATAGTTGACGATGCTGGCAATGAAGTCGTCCTTTCGAACAATACCTTGGATGGTCTTCCAGCTGTCCACCTTATGGCCGAGTAAAGTGCAGACTGAATCGAGGGCAAGCTTGACACCAGCAGGTGGGTTTCCCATGGACCGAACTTCCGTAAGATGTTGACGCTTGATATTGCTGACACTCTTCTGTGCCTCGAGGACAGCTGGCTCCGCGTTGGCCAGGTCGTTCAAGACCAGTGTTCTTCTCTCAGCAACTTCTGCCTCTTGCTTTTCTAAAGCTGCTTGGATCTCCAAGGAAGTTGTCTTCCGCTGTTCAGCCTCTCGCTGATCTGCCACCATACGTTGCAGCTTCTCATTGGCTTCAGCATCCTTACGTTCTAATTGACCCTTCTTTTCCGCAAGGCTGACTCGCAAGTCTCGAACCTTGTCAACAGTGTCTCTCAATTTTTCGAGACCAACATTTAGATGGCGTTGTTGCTCCTCTAAGTCCTCGCGCTTCTCGTTGTAAAGCTTGACATACTGAGCGACAAAATCCAAGAAGTGGCGAGGCGTCAGGAAAGTGACTCTGTTCTGTTGCTTTAGGAGTTTGACATTGAAGCGATGGAGTGAGTAATGGATGTACACCATAGAGTTGACAACAGCTGCCCGGTGAGAAGCCGGCAGGATGAGGTCGCGATATGCAACGGGAATGCTGTCCGGTGCTATGAAGTTTGGTCTGTCCAAATCGACAGATTGAGTCAACTCGGTGCCAACTTGGAATAGTGCTTGATCAGACCAATCTCCAAACCAGTTGAGAACGCAACGATTGAAAAGAGCAGGACTAGTTGCGGCCTTGGAGGAAAGCCCATCCTCGGGTGGGTTCATTGTGAAGACAACGTGTAGATTTTTGACGATCTGCCCAGTGAACCACTTGTACAACTCCTCCTGTGAATCCAAGAGTAGACCTTGGCGTTGAGCACCTTCCTTGCAAGCTGTCATCAATGAAGCGAGCTCATCACCCTCGAACAGGCCTGGTACTTCAGCGTTCGCCAGAAGCGTGTTCATTCGTTCCAAGAAACCAGAGTCCAGCACGTTTGACTCATCCATGATGAAACAAATCTTCTCGCCTTTACATCCAGAGCGACGGAGGACATCCCGAAGATCGTCATCGAAGTCTTCTGCCGAGTATTTCCCATGAACCTTGATCTGGAAGACCTTGAGACCGTTCATCCAAGCGACGAATCGAGACAAAGTTGTCTTTCCACTACCACTGACTCCGATTAGGATCAGATGTCCCTGGGGCTGTCTGAAGACACGATCTATACGAAGTACATGCTCGAGAACATCATTGAATAAGATCAATGGAACGTCAACTTCTTCCTCACAGAAAGTCTTTAGTCTGGCCTTGACGAACTCACGCAGTTGCTCGCGGTCGACTGGAACATAATTCTTGGATAGCCAGTTGGAGAACAGGATTGGGCCGCCAAGAGCTTTGTCTTGCTCAATTGTGGGGAAGAAGTCAAGCGCGATGCGATTCACGGCATCATTGGTCCAGTTGCGCTCTTCCTCTGCGACAAGACGATCCTGGAATAATCGAAGAGCTTCATGGGCCCAGATGCGGACCAGTCCTTCGACGGACAGTGTTTCAAGTGGCCGAATAGCCTCGTAGATACCTCGAACCCATCTCGTCAGTTCACGAGGACTGTAGACGTAATGAGGTTGGATCTTTGGAGTGAAGCGCTGTTGAGATTCCAGATAGAATTGGACCATGGCTTTGGTGAGCGATTCAGAATAACCTCGGAGTGACGGAATGATCTTGAGAACAGCACTGTTGAATGTGCCATAAATTTGCTGAAGCGAAAGTTCACCTGGGTAATCAACCATGACGAGAGGTGCATGTCGTAGGAATCGAGCACCCATGGGAGTTCGGCCTGCATCGGTGGGAGGGTTACAAGCACCGACGAACTGGATTCTGTCGAGTGTAACCCATGTCTTGTCGGAGGTTCTCCAGAATCCATTCTGTTCAACAAGCTGTCGAAGGAAGGAGATAGCTCTCTGGGTGCCGTACTTGTCGGGAGCTGGCAGATTGATTTCGTCACAGAATAGTACAAGCCATCGGCCAATTTGAGTGGGTGATAAGATTACTCCGCTCACTGTCTTCTTGTACTCGCAGTATTGCTCGAAGGTCTTGATGAGCAGATCGGGGGTTGTAGCACTGGAGAAGTTGAGACCGACCACTTCCATGTTTGGTAGCTTGCGAAGAGCACTGAACAAGGTCATTGTCTTTCCTGAACCGGGTGGACCGCACAAGAGCAGTGGTTTATGCTCCGCAAGCCACGAATACAGAACATCCTCGTGGCGTACAGTATCAAGTGTAGGAATAACAACATCGGTTTGGGTAATTGAATGCGTGTTGACCTCAATGGTTGGGACCGAGTTCTGCCATGAGGTCCATTCAGCCTTTGGCAGCGTGACATCGTAATCGATAAGGGAAGAATTGTCCCCCATGATAGGTGATCCGAAGGTGGCAAGCCCAGCCAAGCAATCTCCGAAACTCTTCCGGTCCCCAAGAGGACAGTCTCCAGTCAACGACCAGACCAGAGCAAGGAGTAGCTTCTTCGCAATGAAGGACTCAACCTGTTCCGGATCAAGAGGGAAGTCTACATGCTGGTTATTATACTCGATCACATCTCGAACTCCCTTATTCAAGAGCGAGAACAAAGTATTGAGGACACGGGCTACAGTGAACTCCATGATGTGATTGAAACCTTGTGCACGTTCCAGAGCGTTAGTGATGAAGTCATCGGTGGTCAAAAAGGCATCGAGCAGGTCTGCAACTTGTGCTTGGATAGCAAGAGCCTTTGCAGCTGTCTGTCCAGTTGCAACAGAGTCCTCATCAAGGTCCTCGAAAGCCACAGTTCGCAGTGTGTCAAGATAGTTGGACACCATCATGGCGGACGTTACAGTATCCTCGCTAAACCACACCATTCCACAACGACTGACAGTTGCAAGAGTTGCGTATTTGAGTGTTTCGACCTCGAACATGATTCGGACATTGGAAGGCAGGTTGAGACGCTCTCCGTTTGGAAGAGTGAGCAATTTGTTGTCATCGAGCACACTGTTCAAATTCTCAACCCACTCAGGGTCAACGTCGCCATCGAAAACGATCCAGTGTCTTTTGGACTCCTCGCCACGTAGATTGTCGACGATCTTGCGCAGAATGCTCGTGAACAGACCATCGGTCCATTCTCGAGTAGTAGAGTCCAGATTACCATACAATGCCTCTTTGGACATAACCTTGGAGTCAATAATATGGCAAACACCCTCGACACCTTCAACTTGCTGCATGGCTTGAAGAAGTAGCTTCCATGCAACCGACTTGCCAGATCCGGAATTGCCGACCATCATGACACCGTGGTGAATAGTCTGGATTTGGTAGAGCTGAAGGATCTTTGTCATCCAGGTCTCGTTGATGACAAGGTGTCTCTCGTTGGCAATAGTATGGATTGCTGCTTTCAGTTCCTTGAGGGTGGCGGGTACATAATCGACACCAGGGAACGATTCTGCTTCGATGGATCTCATGATCTCAACATCACTCTTGATCAGCTTGGGCGCGATCGTTTCCCGAATACTCTGGACGATGATCTGAGGCTCGACTTCTTCTTCTGGGCCAAGGTCACCACCAGTGTCTGTCAAGCGAGCACGTTTGAGTCCTCCAGAACTGACGAGGACACTCTTGAGAGCACGGAGGCCAAAATCGTAATGTGCCTGCTTCGAGAGCTTTGCAGCACAGCTGTCGAAAAATGGAACTGTCTGCTTCGAAAGCTGCTTAGCTTGGTTGAAACCTTGAGAGTAGAGCATGACTTCTGCAATAAGTTCCTTGTCAGGTTTCGACATTGCGACACTCCTGAAAAGCTTCTTCAAATTGTCCGGAAGGTTGGAGCGGCCAGCATATCCAGGATTCATGGTGATGAAGATACCGGTGTTAGCGTTTACACGCAGCTGGCGACCAACGAGCTCGATTTGTGACTTTTCATCTTCCATGCCTTGCTTGAGACCAAGTTGAATGTTCTGCACCTGTTGAGACACAGCAGAAAGGATACGTTCCTCCAGTCGATTGAATTCGTCGAAACAGCCCCAAGCTCCGACTTGGCAGATACCCAGGAAAATACGACCCATAGCCTGGAAATCGAAAGTGTCGTCACAGCAGAAGACCAGAGTGAAACGTCCAAGTTGAACACCCAAAGCTTTTACTGACTCGGTCTTACCAGTTCCAGCGGGGCCGTATGGAGAACCGCCCAGTCTCTGACAGAGTGCTTGTGTAAGCGTCAGGAAGCAACGATCAGTCAATGGAGTCCGGACAAGGCGTTCTGCAACTCCAAGGTACTCGAATCCGTAGTTGAGTTTTGCATTTGCCATCTTGATGTGTAGGCGTTGGAGCCAATCTCCCTCGGGTTTGTAGACGTAACGCATCTGGAGCAGCCATAAGTAGTGGTTGGGGGTGGATGCATTCAAATTCTTGAGCTTCTCAATGACATCACGTTGATGGACACATTCTGTAATCAGATGTTCGCATCTCTTGCGCAAAATTGGATCAAGGTCCCCAAGAACAGTCGATGCAAGAAGTCGCAGCACCTTGACCTCTTGGTCGAAGAGATGTTGCAGAGTAGAGCCGCCAGCTTCCAGTGACTGTTCGACTGTGGATGTCCAAACAGCCTGGGTAGCAAGAACAACTATCTGACTGGGAAACGCGGATATGTACGCATTCAATGCAGCCTGGTCGATCTCCTCGGAGTTGAAGATAGGCTCGTACTGTTCGACAGCCTCGGCGAGAAGCTCAGCAAGGGTAGACTTCATGCTGCTCTCAAGCAAAGCTAGCCAGTCATTGATCTTTGGTGTCTTGATGAGGGAGATCTCTTTCTTTAGTCTCACTTCTTCGCCTTCCTTGGAAGTGAAGCCGGAAATGAGGTGGTCTTCGTCCATGATGAGTCCAGAAAGACCTGCAAACATCTTCTTGAAGTGCTTCGCGATGCGCAAAGTATCATTGCTGTTACCGATAATTTCGAGCAGATCCTCGTCACCAACAAAGTAGAATCTGGGGAACGATACACGCTCTCTCTCGAGATACTCTCCCAAAGCCTTCTGGATCTTGTTGAGCAGCTCTGCGAGACGCTCAAGAGACTTTTGAACTCCAGAAATATTAAGAACATCAAGAACAAAAGGCTGCTTGTAGACTTTCTTCATGACAGCAAAGAATTCGGAGTTAATATTCTGGAACCGAGATGACTCGATCGGAAGCAGGTGCTTGATGTCTGCATTTCCAGTAAAAACACCTTCCAAGTATACCCATTGGCGTTGAACATCAATCCATACGTCGAACAGTACATGGACGCGATTGAGCTTGTCTTCCCAAGACGAAGCTTCTTCTTCAAACTCCTTGTAGTACGGAGAGTGTCTCATTGCTTGCAAAGAATTGAGGTTTTCGCTACATTTTGCGAAGAGGTCATCCCAGCCACGAATGAGCCGGCACTTGTTTTGATAATTGACAAGGTCAAGCGAGTAGTTTGACCAGATCTCGCGGACTTGCTTTAAGAATTCTTCGAGAGCCATCTCACCCTGAGCCTGAGCGATGATATCTCGGATGACGACCTCACTAGCGGCCAGCTGCAGGTCCCAGACATCACCGAGAGTCATCGAAATTGGCGAATAGCGCTTTCCGGGCTTGAGAGCTTTGAAGATCTTGTTCCAATGACGTTCACGGACAGCTTCGGATTTCAAGTCTGCAATGATAGGATTGATCTTGAGAAATTGTCGAAGGATGTTCTGGATGTGTTCGAAAGCGGCGTACTGACGCATGCGACTGGGCATTTCTTTGGTCATCTTGATTAGGCCGTCAATTGCAGACCTGAGTTTGCGAGGCTGAACAGTCGTCCAAAGACTCTCTCGGAGTTCGTTGAGACTCTTCCAGATTGTTGACAGGGCAGCCCAAACAGATTTGAAATCCTGGACTTCTTCCAGAATAGCAGCAAGAGCTGTGACGGGACTGGAAGGAAGATCTAACGCTTCTTTGGCGCGAGAAACCATTTCCGACTCCTCGTGAAGCTTGGTGATGCGGGTTTCGAAGGACATGAGGGTCGCTGACGCAACTTCTGGTACAATGGTGCCTGACACTGGCTTCTCTTCGTTCCATTGGCCGGTAATCTCGAGGATCTTGTCTCCAACAACTTTATCCTCAGCTGTGATCTTGGCACGAAGGGCATCTGTCTGGTCCTCGACAATCTTGGACTTTCTAGAGAGAATCTCATTGAGAGCGGTCCACTCTGAATCGACTTGCTCGACGTTGAGCCAATCTGCAGGAAATTGATATCGCTGCCGAACCAAAGTCGTCTGACCCTGTCTGAAGACCTCGACCTCTGGTCCCCAAGCCTTGACCTTGCGCTTACATGTCTGTACAATGGTGATAAATTGCACAGCCTGGGCTGTGGATGTTGCTTCTAGAGATTGTACCTCGAGATCTTTTCGTGCTCTCTCGATCTCTGAATAGACTTCCCGAACGCGGTTACCAAGGCGAACAGCGAACTTCGTCAGGATTTCATGCTGCCATTGGTCGTACTTTGCGTTGACTTTAGTTTGGACCTGGTCGTAATCGATCGAAAGATGGCCAAAAGAGCGGCTGACTTCAGTCGTGTCAAAAGTTGATCGTACCTTCCGAATATCTTGAAGCATTTGGAGCCACTTAGATAGATGCTCGCCTAGTGCTTGGTAGACTTGCTCAGACTGAAGATCCCAGAGTGATTGGAATTGAAGCCACTTGTCGACGTAGAGGCTGATCTCGTTGAGCTTGGTCTCAATACTCGTGTAGACCAAAGAAAGGCTGTCCGTGCATGACCCCGGAAGATCCGTGAAGCGAGCTTCTATGTCGTTGCCATTGGATAAGCTCATTTCATATCTCGAAGCCTTGACTTTGCGAAGGTTGCATACAATTCCAAGCCATTCGTGTAGCTGCGAGAACCAGCTTGCTCGAGCGAAGTCAAGAGGTGGGTCCAGATAGATGACTTGGTTTCGCATAGACACTTCGTGAACCAGTCGCTTCAGGGTGGGACCTTGATCTTGGCTTGAAGTTGTGGTGAGGCTGAGATGCTTTCGCCGACTGTCATCATTGACACCTTCTGAGCGCTCACTCTCAAACGCATCTATCCATGAAGCAATAGCTTTCCGCAGTCGCACCAACAGTGTGGCTTTGATTCTTGCATTCATCTCTCTTACCCAGTACGACAGATTAACATAGTTCTCGAGGTTGAGTTGATCGACAGCCATTTGAACGGCCTCAAGTCGTTTTTGGAATTCGGCTGCATCGTATGGGCAAGTCTCTAGTTCAGCCAGTGCCTTTTGGATGGCAACATTGGACACAGCCAAGGAAGCAGTCTTGGTCTGCAGCAAAGAGACGGAAGCAGCAAATTCTCTGACAAACTGGACGTGTTTGCTCTCGTTGCGGCCGCCGATAGCATGATCGAGATTGCCATTTGCAAGGTGGTAAGACGTGGTCTGCTTGACATGAAGATCGAAGGAGTGAACGAAAGACTCCCACTTCAATGGGATACCCTTGATAATCAGAGCTTGGACATCATTCTGATAACCGCTGAGTAGTATAGCGACATCTGACATCTGGGAGATCTGGCGACTGGTCTGAGCAAATGTACGTGTGCTTTCCATCAAGCTCACAGCATATGGATAAACTCGCTTCGCTTCCTTCGAGATATTGTTAATTTGATGGGGGACTGCGTAATTGAGCCACAGCAAGTTCCGAGTCTCCTTGAATAGTGCGATGACCTGGGGATCAAAGTTCACGGCCAGTTCGAGTGCGTTGTTAGATGCTCGGATCTTGTTGATGTTGAAAAGACGGCCAGCAATGGATATTTGCTTTCTCTGAACATCGTGCAGCCAAGCCTCGAAAATTGGACGGGTGTCCAATTTCTTCCGGAAAAGATTGCTCTCACTCTGCAGCTTTTGCCCTTCGGAGTGCAGAGCCCAGTCATTTCCAAGGACATCCTCAACTCTCTTCATGTATCCATCAAGCTGCCTCTCGATTTGACGGGCCCAGATGATTGCGCCTGAGACTGGAGGCAGATCCCGAAGTTGTGCCATTGCATGTGCTTCGGAATGGCCATACTGCTGCTTAAAGCGCTCATGAAGTGATGATATGTCGTGTTTCACATTGTCGATGAGCTGGGTCTGGTACTCGGTGATGGCACCACGAATCTTTGGTCTGACAAAAAGAGCATTGAACTTTGAGAAGACCCGAAACATCTCATTCGCCGTCTTTGCGGTTGCCAGTCGGTCTCGCAGTCTAGCGATAATCGAGTTCTCCACACGAGAGGTACGCTCGTTGTATGTGATTTCTGCTTGGACCCAAGTCCGAGTGCCTTCGGGAGTCACGTCCAACAAGTCGACATTGTTCAGTGCTGCATAAGCTTGTTGAACCTCTTCTACAGCATCGACGTCGCCCATTTCTTCTACAAGAACCACTCCATTAGTAGCACCTTCGCCTTCTCCAAGCTTTGGCCCTAGAACATTGACGATAGTTCGCTGCAGCTGCTCATGGTTATCACGGAAAGTACTAACGTACTTCAACCGAGCTTGCAGATCCGCGTGCTTTGGTACAATCTTGATTGGAATGAACTTCTCATTTCTCCGGCGAGTAACTTCTCGGGCAACATTGGTGAATTCCTTGACGTTCTCATCCCAGCTCTTCCAAATGGATTCAGCGGTAGCCATAAGATTCTTGAATTCCCGGTAATCAAGGTGCATTAGTCGTCGGCCATGAAGCAAAGAATGTAACTGGGTATCAAGATCCGCCGAGATGAGTTCGACCAAAGGTAAGGCTCTCCTAATAGGGTATGGGCAAATTCTGAGTTTCTTGTTGAGATGGGCGAAGATCAAGCTGATAGCATCTTCAACCTTGGGCAAGGACGTGGCAGAAAGTAACTCGTCCAGAGGGAAATCTCTCATCAACTGGTTGTATTTCTGGACCTTATCCACAGCCTCCTTCAGTCCAGTATCTGCACTAAAGCTGACAGTCGCCTGGAAACGTTTCGCGGTTCGGAGGATCTCTATCGTGAGGGCTACACCACTGCTTCGGAGCTGCTGTTCGATTCCCTCCAATGCAGATTCCATCGAAAGCCAAAAATTGATCTCCTGTGTAGCTGTTCCGCTGGACGCCTCCCTAGACATCTTCGTGACCGCCTGTATAGATTTGATCCAACCATTCACATTACTCTGGAGACTGTTGAGAAAGGCGCTGTCCTGAAGGAGGTTCGCGGGGACCAATTCCGGCGTGGGCTTCATATTCCGTGCGGCAGCTTCCTCGACAGCATTTTGTACCATAGGATGTAGTGGCAGAATCAGTTCAGGAATCTCGATGTTCTGCTGAAGATGTAACAAGCTCAACTCCAACTCTGCTATCCTCTTCTTCGTTACTGGAATTCCGGTCTTTGCCTCCACATCTGATCTGCCTCGAACTCCATTCGCGCTGTGCTGATTCTTGGTATATGCATCGAAATAAGGCGCCAGCGCAAGATGCACGACCGAATGTAGAATTTCGTAAGGACTGACAGCAGCGCCGCCTTGTCCATTTGTGGTACTGCTCAGCGATGCTGCACCTGGTAAATTAATAATTTGTACTTGCGAAGTAATGGGTATCGTCGGGTCTATTGGGTATGGCCGTTTCAAAAGCGCGATCGAAGCAGTCGTTGAAGGGGAAAAAGAAATGTCGGTCGTAACAGTGTAGTTGAAAGTTACCGTGTCTAGAGCCAAGTCAGCGCATGTCCATAAACTCCTGAAGCTCCGGATTCCTACTGGACTCATCTATTATGCCGTCTATTCCACCGGCCGCGGCGATGTCCTTGGTCACATAAAGTGCCACTTGGTTCTCCGAGGCAAACCTTGAGCATCTTTGAATGGTATGTATCCTGGATTCTGGTGACAGCAGACTCCCAGAGTTTTCCAACTCTTTCCTCGTAGCCCCCAAAGTAATCTCAAGAACACTGGCGAGGTACTCGACGATGATCGAAGGATCTATCGCAAATGTGTCGGTGCCGTTCGGTTTGGGACTGGCTGGCCCAGGAGAAGCTACCAAGCTCTCCATCATGTTTGTGTTGGAGTAAGGTGATTTAATATTCGCAGATATCGTCCATAATCGGTTTCTTGATGTCCACTGGTGGCGAAGTGGAATCAGTTCGTGTGCGTTGATGAGGTTTGGTGTGTGTTGGCGGATAGGGAGTGTTGACTTTTATTATCAAGATGCACATGTCGCGTACGGGTCTCAAGACTACGCGATAGCGGGTTGCCCCTGAGCCCGTCAGCCCGCCCACTACGGTACTAGCGTCGTAGGCTGCAGCAACAAGACTACGAGATCAAGTATGGCAATAATGCACTGCGGGAGATCGCAGGAATGTAGAAATCTCAAATTGTGATGAGAGACTCAAGGAAAAGTATCAGCGATGACAGCATACACGTCAGTTTCAATGCCAAATCTGGACACAGTGCACGTTCACGCACGTTCATGGCGGCGCAGGGGAGCAATTGGTGCTGCATAAGGAATATCACGGGGAACAGGCTCAAAACATGTTTTCTGCAATGTCTTCAGAGGAAATGCTCGAAAATTGAATGGCAGAATACACTATACTCGAGAGTATCAAGGCTGAAGCAGACATATTACAACAGACAAAGAAATGTGGTTTTGACCTGATTTTATTGGTATTACGATCGCTTTTCATCAATACAGTCGTATGGTATATTCTACCCTCATAATGGTTTGCAATGTACAGCGGACAGAGAATCGAAGGTACGCCAGATGATGTACTGTACACAGAGCGAACCGCCTTCATAGATTGTAGGTATGCAGGTCGCTTCTGAAAGGGGGGGTTTGGTGAATGCGTGGCTCGTCGGATCGAGGTTTCGAGGAGGGGAGAGGGAAACGAAGTCGCTGAACTATCATGCAAAGTGTGTCTAATCCATATCAGACCCAGGTCCACCTCCAAATGGCCCAACGTTGAGTTCCGTGTCGGCTGCAATCATCTCCGCAAGTATATCAAGGACGGCTTTGGGCACTGTCATTTAGTTAGCAGATATTCTGATTCGCAGTCGGTATATATCCAGGCACCGCTAGAACTTGAGTTGGCTGACTATACATACCTGTCTTGTCATAAATCGTGATCAGATCCGATGGTGTTGGGTACACCTTCAATGCCTTGTAGAAGCAAAGAGCAGCTTCAACGTTGTCGGTTCCTAGAAGCCATTAGCTATGGTCTCCAGTTTTGGTAAACAACCACATACCAGCTCCTGCCAGACCCTCTCCCTGAGCGACTTCTTGCATGAAATATGCCTCTCTCTCCTCGACATCTGATGGGAATCCCTCCTCCTTCGCCTCCTCGACAGCCGCCCTGATAGCTTGCCTTTGTCGTACAGTGTGAGCCTCTGCTTCCTCCTTCGCGGCTTTGGCCTGACGTTTTGACTCTTTCTTTAACTGCTTTCTGAATTGGGGATCATTGCGGCGCTTATAATCAAAGTATACTGCATATGCTATACCCTCAATGTCAGCCGGGTGTGCAGAGTGGTTGGAAACTCGAAAACAAACCAACGAAGCCTGTCGCAAATGTGCCAACCGTAGCGGCAACGATTGTTGATGTTTGCACCATTGTTCAATTGGATCTGTGTATTCCGAAGCTGTTGATGCAACGCGATGATGAGGGTGTTGAAGGGGAGCTTGGGCGAGACGTGATGCTTTGAGGAGCTTGACCTTATGGGAACTTTTTTTGAGTTTGGTACGAAGACCGAAGGATCCCTGCCTTGGTCTGCTCCTTTCCTGAGGCAGGGTGGATGCGGCGGTCTTGGCAACGGGACCATGGGAGCTTCACTTCCGAAGCATCAACGTCGCGACTTCACCACTTCACAGCTTTTAGTCACCATACTCTGAACATAAGCATCGAAATTTGGCCCGGCCACGCTGGTCTAATTCTACGCAATGTCAGAAGAAAAGAGCAAGGGGATTTCCCTCCGAACGAAACGAAGCAAACGACCAGCTATAAGTGCTCCTAAACAGATCTCCGGCCCAATACAACAAACAGGAGCCCCCCCAAGAAGCAATGGCGGCCAAGCGTCTTTTGATTCCCCGCCTCAACGGCCGCAGATGGGAGGAAAGGTATTAGGAGCCTCTTGCAGATATGTTCAAATTTATATCTCTGACAAGCTACCTAGACATCGGATTTAGTCAAGCGCAGATACTCTACCAGATTCAACAACCTTCCCACAGATTACAATGCAGCGACGCCTCCGGTCCCTTCGATGCCATCGCTACCAGTGCAATATCCACCTTCAAATGATCGTGGACGAGGACCCTCCCCTGGGAGAGGTCCCGCACTGAATGTTGATGTGAAAGCTTTACGAGATCCCAATCTTCGACCGGAGCAATATATCGCAGGGCTCTTAAGTGATGCTTCGGAACAAGATATCGATGACTATCAGCAGGCTTTGCAAAAGCTGCGAAATCGTGCTTCGACCGACTTGCAACAAAATGTGTATCAAAACCGGACGCAGTTCATTAAGATCAGTAAAGAAGCAGAGAAGCTCAAAGGAGAGATGAGAGCACTCAAGAACTTGATGTCGGACCTGAAGACCAATACAACAGCCCTTAGAGCAGCTTCGTCTCAAGGGCCTGCTGCCTCGAATGACTTTGATTCTGGCTTCTCATCTACGTTGAGTAAGAGAGACAAACGAAGCTCCGTTGCAGATCGGACTGCGATGTGGAATTCTCAGCTTCAGGTGAACAATGAACTCTAGATACATGGTTCTCGGCATGCTAATAGTATCAGGCGCTATGGAAGACGGTGGAGGGGTCACAAAAGTTCCTCCCGGCGGTACCTGGTCGACATGTTGTCCAGAACGCTGGACTTTGGATTGAGCTAGACAATGCCACCTGGAAATCTCGAAGAGCTATGCAAATCATTCTGTTGAATGATCATCTGCTAATTGCGTCGCGAAAGAAGCGTAAGGTGGAGGGAAACGGCGCCGATCAACGACAAGCACCATCGAAACTTGTTGCGGATCGCTGCTGGCCACTACTAGACATCGAAATGGTTGATCTGGCTGGGACCAGCGAATCAGCAAGCGGGCGGAATAAGGTAGCCGATGCAATCATGATTAGAGGGGTCGGACAGGAATCGTTTACCTATCGCACGGAAAAATCTGATGACAATGAGAAGCAGTCTTTGATGATGAATTTCCGAAAGGCTGTAGAAGAGTTGCGAAAAGGCCTCCGAACCGAGATGGAAACAAGCAACAAGGCCAAAGAGACCATCAACTACTTTGCGTCACGCGATCCAGGATTACTCAAGAAGACTGAACTGCTTGAGACCCTGTCTGATATCAAGGACATGCTTATTGAAGTAGAGGGAAAGCAGCAAAACCTGCGCTGGGTCGAGAGTCAGGTTGATGAACTCGACATCGACATCGCCTTGCAACGATTCGATACCGCTGTTCAGCGTGTTGAGAAGCTCAATGCATTAGCCAAGAGCCTCAAGAGTAATGTTGTTGCACAGGATTTCATCAGTTTCAAGGCAGATGAAAGAGCAACAAAGCTGGCGGGACTCATTACCCGCGAACTCGTTGACACCCACAATGAGCCCAAGAAAACGAGACGCAACGTTCTGTGGCTTGCTCGCCTTGGCTTCGAGGATCGAGCAAGAGAGGCGTATCTGGAAGCAAGAAGCAATATTATCCAGAAAAGATCAAGGTACTTTGTACGTCCTCTAAAAACCATCGCTGCTGACAGGCAAACAGACAATGCATTTTTGAAGGGAATCTTCACCAATATATTTGGGAGGTGTCTTTCGTATACTTCACAATTATCCGCAACACGGTATCCACATTCCAGGCTTGTTTCCAGGCATCAGTGATGAGTGCCTGCGTCAAATGGGCAAAGGAGCAAGTTGACGCCTTCAATATCATTCTCGCCAGACAACTAAGCAGTACTGAACGCGGCGGACCACTTTGGATGGAGTGCATGAACCAGGCAAAAGAGCATGCCAAGATGTTGTCCGAGGTTGGACTGGACTTTAAAAGTCTGATAGGGCGCGATGTTTCCGAGTTAAGCCAGAATGGAGCACCTGTTGGCCTGGGCTTGGTGTAATAGAGACACATGGAATATATATCTTGGTCATCGTGACAAAGTTCTGTTATTGTGCTGTGACATTTGTGAACAATTTGCCTCCCATGACTCTGGTCTGGCTCTGGAATCTGGGCTGCACGCTAAGGTATGCTCTTGCCGTTCAGTAAATAAGCGAGTAGCCTCGACATCTCGATTTCAGGTGCGATAACCAAGGCTCTTCCTCCCGTCCTCACAACAAAAACATCTGTGATACCCCGCGCGCTGCGAAGCCATCCTTTGTCGCAACCTTGCTACCCCACGTTACCTGACCCTCTTCCCGACTACGCGATATTTTCGTTGCACACGACCGTCCAGCCTCGTCTGGGAAACTCACCGCGTTCCGTCATTTGAGCTCAAGCTCCCCCGCCTACCCTCAACACAACTCCCCACCACGACAACGAATACCACAAGCCATGGATACCAACATGGAGGATGTTGGCAGAGCGCCAGAACCCTCCCAGCTGTCTCCAGTTGAAGAGCCCACGACGATACCTACCCTCGATGGGTGGATCGAGAGTTTGATGAAGTGCAAGCAATTGGCAGAGGTCGACGTCCAAAGGCTCTGCAACAAGGTATGTGGTCTTTGCAGATCTCAATGGTACTGGCAAAGTGTCAAGGGGGTTTTGCAGCTGCAGTTCATATCTAATGTCGTGATCTACAGGCCCGGGAGGTTTTACAGGATGAGTCCAACGTTCAACCAGTGGTATGCTTTTTGACCTAGATCTTTCCTGCCATGCGCTCACACCATACAGAAATGCCCTGTCACAGTCTGCGGTGATATTCACGGCCAATTTCACGATCTGATGGAGCTTTTCAGAATCGGTGGTCCAAATCCAGATACCAACTACCTTTTCATGGGTACGGCGCCCCTGATTCTTAAGCTAATTGTAACGCTGACCTTGTGAAGGGGATTACGTTGATCGAGGATACTACTCCGTCGAGACTGTTACCCTGCTCGTTGCTCTCAAAATTCGATACCCCCAACGAATCACAATCCTCCGTGGCAACCACGAATCCCGTCAGATCACGCAAGTCTACGGTTTTTATGACGAATGTCTCCGAAAGTACGGCAACGCCAACGTATGGAAGTACTTCACTGATCTCTTCGATTATCTCCCCCTTACCGCCCTGATTGACCAACAAATCTTCTGCCTTCACGGAGGTCTTTCCCCAAGTATCGATACCCTCGACAACATCAGAGCGCTTGATCGTATACAAGAGGTTCCACATGAGGGTCCTATGTGCGATTTGTTGTGGTCGGATCCAGATGACAGATGTGGATGGGGAATATCTCCTAGAGGAGCTGGGTATACCTTTGGACAGGATATCTCGGAGGCGTTCAACCACAACAATGGCTTGACCTTGGTCGCAAGAGCACATCAATTGGTTATGGAGGGTTACAACTGGTCCCAGGACAGAAACGTGGTCACCATCTTCTCAGGTATGCTCAATAGGCTCTGGAGCCTAGGCCAAGCTAATCTTTGTAGCTCCCAATTACTGCTACAGATGTGGTAACCAAGCTGCTATCATGGAGATTGATGAGCACCTGAAGTATACCTTGTGAGTAGCACTCAAAAGTCCAGCTGGGATTTGACTGACCATTTATAGCTTGCAGTTCGACCCCTGCCCAAGAGCTGGCGAACCCATGGTTTCACGAAGTAAGCTTGGCCTGATCGGACTAACAGATCTATTCTCTGACAATCAACAGGAACACCCGATTACTTCCTCTAAATCACTATTTACGGGCCCCCACTTCGTCTATACGAACATGCTACAAAGCAAGCAGTGTTCCGGTTGTGTACTTACAAAACATCATCGGAACTCTCTCAGGGTTCGAGATGGCGGGGTAGTTCAGGGCATGAGCAAGGGGATGCAAATCCAAATGCTAAGCGCGACACATTTGTACCGTAGACTTGCATTAGACTCTGATATGAATGCAAAAACGATTGACATGATAAGAATATTTGGGAACAGGATTTACCTAGGCTCTAGGGCACATGTGTCATGATATCACGCGCAAAAGCTTTCCCTTCTTGTTGGTGCTTATTTCACGAGTAACTTTCAAGACTTGGCGTTTTGTCTACGCTACCATGCGCGTACGGGACGAAAGAAGACAAGACGACAGCGCCCATCTGTCAGTGCTCAGATGATCCGCAGATTCTCTTCTCTCTCCTAACTCGTATTTCAGAGAGCTGCTTAAAAGGTCTTCGTCTCACATACCTCCGTTTCGTCCTCACAAGTACATAATGTAAAGCAACTTCTCCAGCTTCAAGCTCACAGCCAGCCAGCCAGACCGAGCCACACAGACATACATAGATATATAGCACTGGATCTAAACTCAGCCATTGAAGGATTCAACATGCATGAGAACGCCTTGCAGCTATCATGTACGTCAGTATCTTTTTCTGGTCGTATGAGACGGCCATGTATGGCTTCGTAGAGGGAAAGGATGTCTTGTCTTGAAGCCATCCGGACTCATTGTGGAATGTCCGGTGAGCGTAAAAGCGGCGTTGTAGAGAGTTTGATACCAGATTATGAGGTGCTGTGAAAGCCAGAAATAGTTTTCTAGTATTTGCAATCTATTGAAACTTGAACATATCTGGGAATAGGAGAGTCTTCATAGATTGGATTCCAACTTATTTCCATCCACATTTTCCCAATTCCACAAGAAGATATCAAAGTTGATACTCTTTGCAACACCATCCTCCCATTGCCGCCTCAATCTCTCCCCGGCAGATCATCTCATCCCCGTCCGATCCTTGGCACATTCTCTCGCTCTAATTCGCCACACAAACGAGAAACTCGGTCTCGCACCTCTAAGCACCGATTTTCTCAGATCCACAACCAGGGAAAGACAGCCACGCGTGCTGCTGTTGGCTCATTAACATATCGTGCGTGCGACAGGTGAGATCGTCGGAGCTTGTTCTTACAAAGAGCCCGATATGTATGCAGCATCTGGTATATTCAGCCTGGTGTGGTGTGGTACAAGATGGGCTGGAGGATAATAAAAAGGAAGTGTCTCCCGCTTGCGGTTGCTCTTTGACTTTGGTGGGTTTTTGTTTACTTGGGCTCGGTACGACATCACACCACGACCACGATACGAGAATCACTCACGAAAGGAGATCCAATTCCGCGGGTGGAAAGATAGGGACTGGGAAGTGCTGATGATTTAGAACTGTCATCGGCAGGATATTCGTTTGGCTATTGATCGTCTCGAAACATATCGAAGGACGTTTTGTGGAAGGGCATCTGCAGCCTGATCATTGCCGTTTCGACTTGTGCTACGAGTATCATCCCAGATATCCGAGACTCGAAACATCAACGTCAATATGGCGTCTCCCGGCCCCGAAGCAGTAAGCTTCTTTTCTTTCCACTACTGGCACGAAATCAGATACGAGCTCAAGTACTTACAATTCCACAGCCGACGAACTGGACAATGTCCACACGACCCCCAGGAAATCGCACAATGCCACTCCATGCACCCTACCCTCTCCCAATGGCCAACCTCGGTGGCCTTCCCATGAAACACATCGACGACCCCATAACAGCCGTCTTCCTCTTCCTCTTCGTGCTAGGCGCCATAGCACACATGACAATCCTCATCGTCAACCTAAAACGCGGCCACAAATTCATAATCTCAGGTCTACTCTTCGGTTTCTGCATGGCGCGAATAACAACATGTACCATGCGTCTTGTCTTCGCCAGCTACGCACGGAACGTACACATTGCTATCGCAGCACAGATCTTCGTCGCAGCAGGCGTACTCTTACTCTTCATCATCAACCTGATCTTCACGCAACGGGTAATCAGAGCAACTCATCCACACTGGGCATGGAGCAAACCATTCTCAATCATTCTCAAAGCCTACTACGTCTCCATAGTCCTCATGCTCATCGCCCTCATCTTCTGCACCGTCCAAGCCTTCTACACACTCTCCACCACCATCAGAGATATAGACCGCATCGTCCAACTCGTCGGCTCAACATACTTCGCCGTCGCAGCATTCCTGCCCATCCCCCTCCTAGCACTCAACTTCCTCATCCCCCGCAAACCTCTTACATGCCCATCCTTCTCTCCTGGCGGCAAAGGACGCAAAGTCGAAAAATTTGGCACTGGAAAATTCAAATCCAAAATCCTAATCCTAGTCACCACATCCTCCCTCCTCACATTCGGCGCCGCCTTCCGCGCAGGCATAGCGTACGTACCGCGCCCCAAACAGAACCCAGCATGGTACCACGACAAAGCATGGTTCTACGTCGTGAACTTCGCAGTCGAGATCATCGTCGTAGGTATCTACGCCTTCGTACGAGTTGATAGACGATTCCACGTCCCGGACGGGAGTTGCGGACCGGGCGATTATCTGAGGAGAAGTGATGGGTCCTTGCATGGGGATTTGGATAGGCAGCTTTCGAGGGGGAGTGATGGGGGGTGGAGGACGAGGGTTAATGATGAGGAGGAGGTTTTTGGTGGTGGTGATGGTGATGGGGATGGGGTGTTTAAGTTTGAGAAGGTTGAGTCGAGGAGGTCGAGAAGGTCGAAGGGGTCGAAGAGGAGTAGACGGAGTAGGAGGAGTAGGGATGTTGAGATGGAGGGAGAGAAAGGTCAGGTCGATGTTGATGCAGATGCTGGTCAGAGGCCGAGTGCGGAACTGCTGGAGAAGCCGCCTGTGATTCGGCCTCATGGGAATAGTCCCAGGTTGAGCGAGTCGTCGACTTTGATGGCGAATGATGCGGCTCGCCATTATTCTGACTATGAAGCAGAATGGCAGAAAAGGCCGTGAGTCCTCGAAAACCTCGAGAATGCGTTTTGATGATGAGCAGGATTGACGAGAAGGAGTGGAAGCAGCATAAGATCTGGCGCCCTCCGGGAGACTTAGATTCACAGCATTGAGAAGGCTTTTCATTTGTCTTTGTGGGTTAGCATTGCATTATGGAATTGCATCTGGATCTAGAACGGTACATCTTCCTCACCTGAGTTTGTGCCGTTGCCGGACGTATTTTGAAGTCGAAAGCAGGAGATTGTACTTTTAAACAAGAACAGCCCGTGACAAGAGTAGAATCATACTAAAGTACGGTAAGGAGTTGACATATGATAACTTTAGATGGCATTGGGACCACAATGTTCATGGTTTTCCAAGGATGAAAATCTCGGTCCACGAGTATCGTTTGAGATCGATCTTAAAAGAGCTTAGGCACAGATTTATATGTCCATAACCTCACCCTGCTTCTCTGTCAAAGCGACCTTATTCTTTCCCTTCCGGAACACCCTTTCATCCCTCGGATCAAAACCTCCATTACCCCAAGTCGCCCATTCCGGCGTCTCGGGACCCATATAATCCTCAGGTCTAAAGCCTTCACCACTCTCCAAACATGCAAAGAACTTTTGATAATCAATTCGGGTATGCCATTTCCCTTCAACCCTGAACCGTTCGCTCGCGAGCAGGATGCAGCAGCTGTGCGCATGCTCGGCAGCTATCCCATATCCGAGACCGCGACGAGCAAGAGCTGCGTTGAGAGCCTCGACAAAGGCGCACACTTCTTCGTAGAAAGGCACGTTTTGCATCGTTAGACCTGCACCGGCTGACGAGGATGTACCGCAGTAGGTCACACCTTTTACTTCGACGAAGCAGGGGAGACCTTTCTCGACGAGAGCTGCGTAGCCTTCTGCTTCGTCTTCGATGTTGAAACCCTTCACGAGCGTGAGGCGGAACACAGTGCGTTGCTCGAAGCGGCGCTCGCGGAGGATGTCGAGACAGCGGTTGAAGCGCTCCCAGAAATCTCGATGGAGAGGCCTGTCGATCTTGCGAAGGGATTCGCGGTTCGAAGCATCGATGGAGACGTAAAGTTGTGTAACGGGTTTGAGAGTCGCAAGCTGGTCCGGATGCTGAGCGTTGCAGACCAGGAAGGAGGATATATGCTCTTTGTGGAGCATAGCTGTAAATTCATTGATATGGGGGTAGAAGATGGGCTCGCCCACTAAAGACAGCGCACAGTGTCTGATGCGCATGGCTTCTGCAAAACGCTCAGCCCGAACACCTGGTACACCACGCATCATCTTGATCTTCTGGTAATGTCCTGCTTTAACGCCATCGAATATCATTTCTGGAGGATCGACTTGCCACCGCCAGGTTGTCCCGACTGGGTTTGTTCCGTGGCGCCAGCAGAACACGCACTTGTTGGAACAGGATAAGGAAGGTGTTGTTTCCATGCATTGGTGGGAAGCAATGCCGTAAAACGAGTACTTGTAACATGATCCTCTACCTCGGAGTGCTGATTTGGTCCATCGACAAATCTTGACACCTGAATGGGATCCGACTATAGAATAGCCCTGCTTTGTTAATGCTGTGTAAGTTGGCGAATTTTTCGGGACCATCTCTTTGATAACTGTTGCTGCTTTTGACGCGGGCTTCTTGCTGTATGTGGTAAAATCCAGCTCCAGCTCCTGCAAGTCGGCTTCCGGGACTTCTGTTTTGTTAAGAGTACTTCCAATATCCTCAAGATCATTCAATGCCTCTTTCTTCTGAACCTTAGTCTTTCTTTGAGCGACTTTTTGCTCATCGAATAGCACATCGTCTTCATCATCCACGTCTTCCACATCACTCTCCACAGCATCACCACTGCCAACAACTCCTTCTCCCAAAGATCCTGTCGTTGCAATATGGCCCAAAACGTCTTCGATCCCTTCTTTCCATTCTGAAAGTCGGTCTGTGGCATCTTTCTTCGTATCTCCCATGCCTAAGGGGAACGCTCGTTTCCTCCCTGTTAACTTCGCCATCCACTTGTCAACATCTCTAGCTTGAGAACAAAAGCCTTCTTCCTCAGTTGGCCACCCTTCTCTGTCTCCAAATCCAAAGACTGAGTATCCCAAAAGTGGTGATAGAGGCGCGGTGTCTATCCTAAAATCATTGTGTGTTTCTTGTAAATGCTCGAGGAAATTGTCGAGCACGGTATCGATATTATAGGTGGGGAGAAGTAGCAAATAAAAGTATTGGGCCCCGGCTTCCGATTTTGGCGGATTAATGAAATACTCGTCGTAGTCTATGTACGACAAGTCGAGTATTTCTGGCTGCAAAAAGGTGGCAGAGGTCGTCTCCTCAAGCCTTTGCGTGCTCTGCGCAAGAGCTTCTGTAAAGACTTTCGCAGTTTTCTCGGTTGTGCCAGTTAATGATGAAAAAAATACCAGAACTTGGATCTTATTTCCGTCTGGTTTTATATCCTCCTGGGAAGACTTTCTCTTCTTCAGCCCACCAACAATTCTTCTGGGAGCCTTCTCCGCAACTGATTTCTTCTCTGACGGAGCTGGTTTCTCTTTCAAAGCTGGCAGCGCGGGAGAGATCGGTGGAGTATCTGTGATTTTGTGTCGAGGGAATCGCAGATGCAAAAAGGTTCGAACAATTATTAGGGATATCACTGTCGTGAGGATAATTGGGATTCGATAAATGTGCCAGACAGCTACAATGTCTACATCGTAACGATTAGTCTGAGGCGTATGCCACTTGGAATTCAAGTAGCGCTTACCTGCAATTTCAAAAGGCAGTAAAGGCCGCAAAGTCCAAGTATCGTGAGCCATGTTGATGTTGTGGTTCTTCGTCGAGAGCATGAACTCGAGGGGGGTGGAGGGGAAATATTTCGTGGGGCAGCAGTAAAACAACGCGCTAGCGGCCGCTCAAGGGGCTGGAGACTCGAGGTGGTCATCTCGCTCCTTTTCTGAACTATGGATAGATGACGGCCACCTAGACCAGATGGAATTTTCTCATTTCCCAGGTATCTATAGCTAGCTGATGGATATGGTATGATTTCCTAAGGGCTCGACTCACCCTCCGATTGCAAAAATGTATAAAAGAGCTGCGCACCTTCGACCAAGTTCTGACTACAGGTACTGTCATACGGATATTGATTTTGACAATAAAGGCGAACGAGTTTACGGGCGTAAGAAGTCAATAGCTGCCATTAATCCCAGTAAAGTTGTTTTTCTAGTCCATGCTTGCTAGTCTAAGTCACGATGTCGTCGAGATACCGCTCTCAATTTAGGTTATCGAATCCATCTATCAATCAGCTCTACCTCAGGATAAGACAGGAAGGCTAACCTCAGCTCCAGCTCCGCTCCAAGCTTTCTGGCCAGGAATTTGGAATAGATAAACAATCGTAGCAAATAGCTAAGTACCGGGTGCTTGTTGGCCTATATCATACCCGACGAGCTGATATCCGCTTTCATCTGACAGCTTACGTGAGGCCATCTCGTTTAAGTATCCGCTGATGTCAACAAACCTCCCATCTCTCTACTTAACCTCATCATTTCCACTTAGTCCAACCACTTCATGTCTTCTCACTCATCTCATTTCACCATGGCTACCCGCATAATTTATTTCATGTACCACCACACCCATCACTGTGTAATCCCACGCGAGAAACGCATAACCGCCTCGAAAGATTCATTCACCGTCTTCCCTCTCCTGCCCACAGAACTCAGGCTCAAGATTTGGGAAGCTGTCGCCGAAGAGCCTCGAGTGGTGGAGCTCACATGTACACCGACAGCATCTCACATCCCCGAAGGACGCTGGTTCTCACACAGCAAAGCCCCAGTGATCTTCCGCATCTGCGCCGAATCCCGCTACATCGCTCTGCAAAAATTCGAAGTCCTCAAGTTCCACCCTGATCAGATCGGTATTCCGCCTAGTATCACGCTGTACATCAATTTTGCGTCAGAATCACTTCATTTATGTGGAGATTTGCAGACAGCATGGGCGAGGGATTTGTTGGAGAAGAATGAGCAGTTGAAAGAGAAGTTGAGGTTTATTGTTGTGAAGGAAAATTTGTGGCAGGATTTGAACCAGGTACAATTTACACCCGTTTGGGGCTATGGAAGTAAGGAAGAGCCGCCGCAGGCTGTAAGAGGTGGATTGACGGCACTGGTTGATGTGAAATTTCATAGCACGATTGTGTCAATGCCGTGAGGATTCAGCAGGATTCGATTGCCATGAACTCATTATTTAATGTTAGTCCAGACGTACAGCAGAGACTGGGAAGATTCTTGGACTAGCCAAGGCATGATTATGGTGATTTTCATTCACAATAAAGGTTCCCAAATCCACCCAATCTACCCAAGGAAACATATCGAGGTCTTTCGACAGAGATGCTGGAACTTCGATGTAAGAGACACACACGCGGCTCTGGTGGTAATTAATATTTGACAGCATTCCAAGACAAGGATCCATGATCGTCTCTTTCATCCACCAAAATCACCTCATCACCGGCGCATCAAAATCCGGAACAGCCGTCAGATTCGACACCGGTCTCCGATCCTCATAATAGTCATTCAAATTCGGCGACATCGGCCTATCAAGTCTATCATCCCTATAAACCGGCAACTCACTCGCATTCGGCACTGTCGGTGTGAGACTTCCTCGCACGTCCCCAGGGGAATTGGGGACATTGGATGTAGAGTGCAGCTCGGAAGTGTTGCTCATCGGCGATAGTCCTCCTCCTCCATAGTAACTGTCTACCATCTGATTGTGCTTGCCGGACGGGCCTGCAAGTTCTGAGACCGGGACGGGTGCTGGGGGTTGGACAGGATGAGCTCGAGAATGACGACGGCGGCGCCACCATAGGCAGAACCCGAAGGCGGCAGCAAGCAGCACGATTACTGGAACTGCAACGCCGACACCAATTGCGATAGCCTTGGTGTTGCTTGAGGAGCCCTCTGTAGCGGTTTCCGAGGGTGTTGATGGTGGTTTGCTCGGATCTTCGCTTGGGGTGGAGCCGGAAGTTCCACTGGGAAATGGAACACCTGTGGATTGTGGAATACTCGCAGCACCGGAGGGGACTTCAACAATGTTGCTTTTCAAAGAGTTCTGGTTTGATTGAGCAATGCCAATGCGGTTGTTCGTTAGGTCAAAGACGACATAGGCAGATCGGAGAAAAAAGTCTCCGAGGTAATAAGTGCCTCTGTACTTTTGTCAGCATTTTCCTGATCAACGGTGCATTGGTGCCCATCGGCCGCGTGGGAGGGCTCGACAAAAGACTTGATAGAGTACTTCAGGAAAGCTTACGGCCCATCTCCTTCCAAGATACCCATGATGCAGACGTCTGAAAATGGCAGGGATGTTGGCTCAGGTGTTGAAACAAATATCTTGTTGATCAACTCCGAATAAGCGACATTGACCACAGAACCGCTTTCAAATGTAAAAGTCATATAAGACGAGTTACTGTATTTGCAATCCACATAGGGAGTGCTATTTCTGAAAGTGACGTCGAACATGTTGTAGATAGTGCGCACAACATCGCTTGGTAGGTAGATGATCGTCGTAGACGACTCGAGGACAATGGGTGTTGAGAAGCTGGGCTTCGTGATGGGTATGCTCATTCCTTCTTCTGGAGTGATAGACATCGATGTTAGTCCCACTGTGAAAGCGGTGTAGTTGCCTCTCCTGTCTTTGTGTATTGGCATTGAATACAAGGTTCCATAATACTTTTCAGTATCGATGCCTCCAAAGAGTATACTACCAAAATCGCTGTCGATAGAATTCAGCCAAAGACTGTAGAGCTTCGTGTTAGTGAGCCCATTGCTGACCATTTGGTCCATAAAGTTCGGGTACAACTGCTTAGTAGCTACTTGACCTGAGTAGCCGATTCCCATGATGCCTTCAATCGTCTTCGTGGTATTAGTCATGTTGTTCGCGAGGCCCATTTGGAGGATAACTCTGGCTTCACCATTGTCTCCAACCGCGAAAAGGTCAGATATGTAGTCGCCTCTGGCAAAATATCCATCCACATATGTGATATTAAACCCCCCAGCTGTAACAGTGGATATTGTTTGTGAGGTATTAGGGTTGACTACAAATATGGTCAATCAGTCACATGCTTGTAACGCCTTATTTGAGAGAAGAAAAGAGCTTACAAGGCGTTAGACAGTTTCCCGTGTTACATGCCGTCGCGGTATCCGAAATGACCCAGATGTCGCTGCTTCCCGTGCCAAGCATCAACGACAACTTCTGAGCTGGCGTCCCAACTTCAACAGAAGCATAATATGCGCCTCGCGATTTGTTGTTTGACAGTATCTCTTGAAAGTTAGAGCGAGGAGCGATGCCGCGTGGTAGTGGCTGTCCATTTCTAGGCAAGGCTCTGGTAACAGGGTATGAAATGACCTTTGCGGCTGAGCCGAAGCCGACTAAAGAAACAAGACTATATGCCAAAAGACATAAAATTAATTGTGTAACCATTTTAAAACAATCCTGATCCTGCGCATGAAATCTAGTTTCACAAAATAGCATTGAATCAGAAAGGAGTCCTTCGGAACGGCGTCGCGGGGTATTATCCATTATCGCAAAGGAGAAAAGCCACGGAAATCCTTCACGTTGGCAAGGCTCCGCCGTATTCCGTGAGTCTGCCGTGCACTGTTGTTTTTCTCTGAAGGATTCGCTCTATCGGGTCAAGAGACGCCCAAATCAATTGTTGGCAAGGCTGCGGCTGAGGATTCAGCAAATGATGTCGCTTCGAGAACGCCAAAACAGATGTCACGACTTAGCATTGCTTGGGTGTTGACCAAATCCCGTTCGACTTTGGGGAAACGCGTGTCGATCACCAGTGAGTTGGTCCAATGGCCGGTTGTGCCGTACACTCAAAATCGCATCAATGATCATCGAGCTGCGGTATGTCGATATCCAAGCAAGTGCCCGGGATCCCGTTGTTCTTGCAATTTCCGAACGTCAAATATTTCACTTCATTCTTGGTCCAATTCAAAGATCTGTATATCAACAGGTGGCTCTTCGAGTAAATTCTGTACACATTTCGCGTTCGAGAATGCCGATTCTGCTCCCAAGAACCATGGTTCTTTGCCGTTCACGTAATGCTCAAGTCTCGTCGAGACCTCACCCAAACCTTGGCATCGTTCTCCCATGTACAACGGCTCTTCTTCCGAGTCCCAGTCAATTATTTCAAACTTCTCAAGTCTGAGAGAATCTCGAAGAGTGGTCATGAAGTCCTTGAACAGATTGGGCGCATCATCTTCCATGATACACAAAGCTGAGCTGGAAAATTTTAGCTCTCTTAGCATAGCTTTGTGTCTCAACAGAAACGAGAGCAAGACATTCGGTGGAGCCCCGATCTTCTCCAGTCGAAATTTTCTCAAAGATGGCAAGTATCCTTCGAACATTTCCTCCATATAGCCACGAGTGAGAAGTCTGACCACAGGAAAGGATACTTCCAAGATCCGAATACGTTCCAGAGAAGTGAGGAACTTCGACATGGCTCGACCTGCGGATGGGCCATCGTAGTATTGGTCGCAGCCATAGCCATCGACAATAATGTGCAAGTGCTCAAGTGGCTCGCATAGTTTGATCAATTCGGCAAGCATCGATGTTGTCGCGCCTTCCGTGGACGTGAGATCGGTCCTGACGAGTGCCTCGATGGGAAAGGCATCTAGGACCAGCTTCTTGGGAGGTGGTAGGAATGTTCGAGCTGCTAGTACTATGCTTGAAAATCTGCCCGTCGATTCTTCATATCTGTGTCGACTATCCTCAAGATGACTGAACTCGTTGGCGGTTTCCAACATACGTCGCCATGCTGGCCTGAGACTTTCGCTGCGCGTGATAAAGTCAAAGGGAAACCTCGTAGATGTGACGACGAGGGAGTTCACATTCTTGAAGCTTGGAAATGCGGTAGCGAGAAGATTGTCTTGACAAAAGAGTTTGGCGTGATCGACTTCGAGATAGCGCCAAATACATTGCAGCTCAGCAAGAGCGTCGTCGTCTATTTCTCCTTTGAACCCGTCATCGATACAATGGGAGTCAACTTCTCTAACAAAAATTTCGATTTCTTGGATGCAAGCCGCGAGCCATGGGCAAGAACCAATAGCGACAAGTCTGCGCATGTCATCGCGATATATCCGGACAGTGAGATGGCCATTGAAGAGCCCCTGCTGACCCAGGACGGCAAAAGCTTTTGATGTCAACCTCAGGTTGGTGACGTCCAATGGAGAAAGCAAGGAAATGATGTTGCCGAGCAGCTCCACAGGCAGGCCTGAGAATCGATCGTCGATCGACTCTTTCGAAAAGAATGCACCCATATTGATTAGTCGTTTTGGAACTGGTGAAGGTTTTTGTCGGAAGTGTCAGGACTAAGTGTTTCAGGATAAGGCGGTGAAAAGAGGCAGAATAGCCTCCTTACTTCCAAAAGGAATCTATCCCACCCAACATTCCTTTCTATTTTTGTAAACACGATGTCTATTGTACAGCCTTGGGCACGGACCCTTTCCTTTTTATTTGGCCATGGATCAAGCTATGCTTCTACAAGCAGAAGATAAGTGGATATATGTCAGCACACATGACCAAAAGTAGGCCTAGACGTTGTGTTTACAGTCCCACCTTTTTAAGCGAACAGCGTGTTTAAAATCAGAGAATGAACGACGTCAAGAGGCGCTATATCTTCTGATTCTCTGGGAATTGTAATAATTCATAAAAGTAAGATCATTCAGCTCGTGAAAGCTTAGCGCCTCAAGTCCTTTCTTCCTCACACAACTTCAGACTGAATATGCAGCATTTCGTACCACTCGATATCCTTAACAAGCTTACAGCCCACCAAGACCAATCTAGAAAGGCAACAGATAGACACCTCCATTCGTCATCTTCCGTTCTGGGTTTGCATTGAGGATATACATGCGAAAGGCTCTTCGGCTCAGATTTGGTTTCGCGGCAACAATCTGTGCTCATTTCTTGTCCAACACTCACACACTCGCAGACGAAAGCACCATCAAAATTCTATACCCACAATTCAATTAAGTACTCGTTACATGCCATGACTCAGTAAGTGGGTCGTGATCTTGTGCGATGCATCATCTGGTGCCATCCACAGCAAAGCGAAGCCGAAGAAAATCAGCCTTCATCTCAAGAAAGACCAGTCTCCAAGAAACAAAGAAATCTGCCGCCATAGCCCATCCCATCGTCCTTCATATTTCAAATGATCCATGCGTCATAAGACGCCTGCGAAGCATAAACAGTGCCTGCCAAAATGATCGTGAAAGAGATGCAAAAATCCTAAGGGGAAAGCTTCCTCCGTATTCATCATGCCATGCGAAAAAGAGGGGGGATTGTGTGAAATCGAAATGATAAAAAGTACAACATGTAATCACAACATCCACCATATGGAACCTTATTTGACGATAAGGGTCCGCGCCTTACCACGTCCCGTGCGCCGATCAGGAGTAGATCCGTCGTAGGTACCTCCAAGATTCCGTTCACCCAACTTCTTTTGCTCGTAGCGTCTGAGCATCTCCACGACATCCTCTCCTTCCTCCTCCTCATCGACCTTGAGAGAGGGACTGGTGAGCTTGTAGTTGAGTGGGAGCTTGGTGAACTTCTTCGAATTGCCTTGGGGCTTCTTCGTCAATGTTTTCTTGCTTGATGCAATCGTGAAGCCATCTTCGTCAACCATCTTAGCTTTCAGTACTAACTTTGGTGTCGATTTGTCGATTTGTGGCCTGGGCTTGAATTTTTCCTTCTCAACTTCTCCGCCCGGCGTCTGAGCACTTTCGTCCATGTCCTCATCGTCAGAATCAAAAAATTGTGGAAGACGAATACCCCTCTTCTGGCCCGTAGCCCAATCCAGGTTCTCCCGCGTTTGCAAGATCGTGTTGTATGCCGTTTTACCTGCCCATCTCCAGAATCCTTCAGCCCTCATCTCGGTCTCCCTATCTTCTCTAGTAATTATCTCGATGTCTTCTTTGACCGCAGCGACAAGTTTGGCAACCAAGTCCTTCCTTGATTTAGAATTTTTTGGAGGATTGACAACTTCGATGCCAAGACGGAGGAAGATGTCAGGATCAACACAATCATAAGGGTCTGCGTTATTAGCGGTGAACTGGGTAGCGTACTTTCGAGATCCAAGACCATGGCTTGCATGCTTCACAGGAGTGCTGGTTCTCTTGACAATCTTTCGTTGCCGAGGTGTCAGGTCCTTCAGTGGCGTGGCAGGAGACTTGACGGCGAAAGATTCAAAGTGGACAGCCATACTCTCCACATCGTACTCAGCATCATTCTCCTCAATCATAGCGACCTCCTCAACCGCCGTGTTGCTGTGGTCGTAGACGTATGTACCCTCCCAAGCTCCCTTGCTCTCATGTACCGTCAAGTGTATTGCCTCGCTGATGAAGTCGGTCTCATCCAAGGGAAACGCTTCGAAGGACTTCCCGTCTCTCGTTCCATTGCCTGACTTCTTCGCTTTCTTCCTTTCCCGTCTAGTCATTCTTGTATCTTCCACACTAGGACACTCAGAACCCGTATCCGTCAAATTGTTAGTGTTTGTTGCTGAAGATGAACGTCTTCCTCTGGAGTTTGAGGTTTTGGCAGGTGGGAAGACAGCATTTGGCTCATCGATGGCAGTGATTTGTCGTACGATCTTGAGGATTTTCTTGTGCCTATTATGGTGCATCTCGTCAGAGGAATTGCAACTAATTACATGTTAGGTTAAGCTCTCTGCAAGCGTGAGGATATTCGTACCCGAAGCATTCGTGCGATTTGCCTACAGTAGAAAGTAAAGTTTAGCATGGAGTCCTTGTAGATGAGGAGGATGTGGGCCAAAATGGCATAATAAGACTTACCGACGAAATGTAGTTGCTGGTGGAATCTATAGCAAGGCTCAACGTGCTTTCCTATGCAACTTGTTTTGGCACGACCATTGTGCAAAGGAGTGGCACAGATACCACAATGGTGTTCTAGGGCTTATTAGTATGTATCCTGCCTGCAGAGAAAGTGATCCATCGTGTGCCTACCAAGCCCTGGAGAAACTTCCCACCTAAACAATGCCTTGCCCTTGTAGAGGCGCGTTTCTGGAGCAATCGTTGCCCAATTCATTGTGGCGGTAGACGGTTACGAAAAGGTAAGGACTGACTGAGGCTGTATCAAAGGATTCTGTTCGAACAAGATTAGACACAAGTCCAACGAGAATCTCTGGAGCTTTTGGTCCAGGCCTGGATTGCCGTTCGACTTTTGAAGACCCATATCGCGCCACAGAAACTGGTTCGTGGACACGGTGAGTCAGAGAGTCGAGGACGCGATCAATGGCAAGGCAGGAGTCTGGGAGGAACAGAGGCTGGGGAATAGGAATAGGGAGGATAAGAGGAGGAGACGTACAGTGTATGATACTCTTAGAAGCCAATTAAATGCCTCGAGCAAGGTGGTTTTCGATCAACGAAGGTGTCGTGCAAATGAAGGTGTTGGATGGTTTTGTTGTGAAATGATGTCGACGTCGATGGAAAAGAGAAATGGCGTTGTTGTGTTTTATCCTAATCAGGAAGGGTTCTTATCCGGTAAGGAAGGACTGCCGCTAACGAGGTCGAGCCGAGATTATCGTCAATCTCGAGCAATCACCTTCCTCGTCTCTGCAATGAATATTCAAATGAATCGCCAACATGAACAAAACATCAAGAAGATAACACAAGATACTTGTGGGCAGGAAGCTCCGTTTGCATGATGATCGTACTCACCGCCTCAACACATGTTGAGCATCGAGAGCGGCAGCATACATGATACATCCTCCCAAACAGCCTCATGTCACATCCAACCTGACTTACGATTCGACGGAGCCCTATCAGAGGTTGGAGATCAGGAAAAACACGTACGACATTCAAGGAAGGTGGATTTTGACAATACTACCAAATGCGTGCTCAGAAAACCACCCAATGATGCAAATCCAATTTCAGACCAGCCACCCAGGATACTTTTGACGTTTTGCTTGTCCCAGGCAAAGTTGATTCACCCTTTCACGTATTCAAGCTTGCAGATCCAGTGTTGAACTGGTAGGCTTCTGCCAATTCAGTTTACAGGTCGCGGACCAATCGAGCTCCGGCCCAGGCATACGGGTAGTTGCGTTGGTACCAATTGACGCTGATACAGTGAGCAATGGATTGGCCAACTAGCAGAATGCTACGAAGACGTCATCAGGAATCAACTTACAAGGTCTTGCGTCCTGCGATACGTGGATGAGTCGCCCAAGAGCCGCCAAGGACTATGTTATGCTTCTCGTCGAAGAAATCGGCTGAGAGTATCAGTACGCACATACTCGACCAAGGAAATCTACGGCTTTTCTTACCTGTATATGCCGGATAAAGCCTCATGGGCTCGAATCCTTCATACTTAGCAAGTGATGAACTGGTCCATTCCCAGACTCCACCCATGTCAGCTTGGCCAGCAAGTTTGTTGCCATTGGCCGTAACAGCAACAGGGTGCCAATGCTTGAATCCAACATTGGCATTCTCAAGATTAGTGAAGAGCTCTTGCGAGCTCTCACTTGGTTGAGAAGCGTGTGATGGCGGGCTTTCTTCGACTCCGTCATTGACGAGGTGACTTGACCTGAGTTAGCCTGTTAATTCACGAGAGTTCGAGTCACTTACCCATTAACAGCAGGAACAGTCTTGCCCAGATGCTGCTCAGCTTCTTTTAATTTGAGACCATCAACGTGGCTGTAGATGCTTCGCGCCTCTTCAAAAGTTGGGATTCTTCCATCCATCCACTTCGCACAACCCGCAAGCTCATCATAAGAAGCGAAAACCGGCCAATGCAGGGCAAGCTTCAACGGAACGAGACCGTAGACAGTACGCACAGATTTACCCTCAAGGTAGGCTGTTGTCAGAGGTAACGAATTGTTACCTGTCTGGCCATTCGAATAGCCGTTCGAGACCCCATTGAAATGCCCATTTGCATGGCTCGAATTCCCTGTCGACTCAGCCCAAGAAGCCGGAATACTGGAGCTGTGAGTCTGCTCCAGATACCGCGCATACTATATTTCAGTGAGCAAAATATCATTACGAAGGGTTGTGGTATCATACATCCTCGTTGGTAATGGGCCTTGCTTGAGCCTGGAACGCTGGTACCACGACAGTACGAGGTGGCTTTTCGTTATCCCTAGTCTCTGTTAGCAATCATCATTTCCTAATATCGAATTGCCTACCATCCGAAGTGAGCGTCTCCACCGGAGTTATCCTCCGGATCAGTGAGCCCAAGGGTGATTCTCTGTTCCGGGATATCGAACCAGTCATTTTCGACCTTGGCGGCTTCAGCTAGTGATGCCATGCCTTCGAAATCAGGCTTAAACTTGGATGGTGGCAAAGTCTTGTCACTCTGAAGAAGCATGTAGAGAAGAGTCTCCAAATGCATGATTTCGTGCTCGAATCCAATCCACAAGGATCTGCCAACGTCACGAGGAATTGTCTTCGCACTTGTGAGTTTCTCGATTTTAGCCCGGACTTGGTTTTGATAGACGAGAATCTCCTCGACTGGTGGCCATTCCTCAGGAACCTCGGAATGGTCGTGACAGCGCTCTGGGTTATCAACATCAGGATCAATACCTCTCTCGAATATCTTGGGATAGTACGACGGCTCACACATGGGCTGCTTCGTAGCCTTAGTGAGCTGGATGTCCACGAATGTTGGAATGTGTCCCAGATAGAAAATACAAGCATTACGAAGCTTGATGGGCTTCTCGTTCAATTCGGCTTCCGGTATCATGCCTCTGGTTACCAAATCCCAGACACTCCACAATCCCTTCCAGTCTTCCATGGTCGGGACTGTGGAAGCAGCATACAACGAGGGATCAGTTTTGAACGCCATATTCCGCTTGAGCAAATGAAGGCCTAAGAAGTTGGTTTTTATATATCAGCATATGCACTCAACACTCAACACAAACACACACGTCAACGGTTTTGATAATGGTACACAATGTAAAACCACGAAAGTCGAGGAACACCATGAGCCACCAACTAATCTAGTGCAAGAGGACAAAACCGGGACGGAACATTGGCCCGTGCAGTGTAAGCCAAGCATATCGTCAGCTAGGATCTGACCCCCACACTGTCCGGTGTGGCGGAATGGTCATGCGATCTGCAACCCAGTCCTCTGGCCATGAGGAAGAGGGTGTGCTGTCAAAGCATGGGAGCCTCATCTGGCACCACTCACACTCACTTTCGGCCCGAGTATCGGCTTCACCGATAGTCCAGCCGTCCTGGAAACAAGGAAAAAGCAAACATGGAACAGCACGAAAAAGCTTACTGTATGTATCAGATGAGGCTGACATTCGGTCAACTTCAACCAATCCCGAGGCTCTCCAAAGCTGAGCTGCTCCTTCTGGGGAATATTTCAAGCTTTCTTCGATCTGAATTCTTTCCCCAGCCTTGATCTCAACGCCCTTGATTGACACATCGCGGACTGGTGAGAGGAAGGCTTGGTGTCGTCCACCTTCAGAATCGTACACATATTCGCCAATCACCTTCCAGTCTTCTGGATCGAAAACTTGTTCTTTGTATATGTCATTTGCGTTGACGAGACCGTTCAAAATGAACCTATCGACAGTGTCAGCCAAGGTAAAATGGGTAAGGGGACAATCATTTGCACCTATGGGTAGTTCCCTTGCAATCTAACCAATATCTTTGATTAGCGTGCTTCACTCTGGATTCATGATCCCGCTCCTTACCATTATATGCATGACTAAGTAAACAAGTCAGCACGGCAACAGGCTCTTTCCGAGTTTGGGAGAGACTCACTAAACCTTTGAAGGATCACTCGTTGCATCCAGTCCAACAAGCATCGAATCTGATGATTGAAGAACATCCGAGAATCCTTTCAGGAATTGGGCACCACCCTCCCGGGAAAAATTTCCTGTCTTTGTCAATCTGATGGGCTTTGAATACCGGATAAACACTTACCAATACTAGAACCAAGAGACATGACACATTTGGGACGAGGAAGGTTCTCTGGCGTTTTCAGCCAGTCCAATCCATCATCATATGTGCCATGCAGCCCATGGCATCTGACATGCTTGAATTCAGGGACTTGCTCAAGAGTCCGATACAGCTCTTTCAAAGACAGATCCAAGGCATAGTAATCGATGTCCTTGCCAGCAGAATCCAACGCTTCCAGTAAAATACTTACCTTACGAAGGTTACTGTCACGTGTTAGTTCTGGGACATTGGCAAAATCCATATTCATTCGACCAACCCACTACCTAGCTCAACAACCATAGAGCCAGATGGAATGGCCTCTGCAATATTACGAGCATAGCTTCTGAGAACTTCGATCTCCGCATTGGTAAGATAATATTCATCCAAATACGTGATCTGATTCAAATTAACGGTTTCCTGGCAATTGCCCTTCAGTGGTGGACACTCACCTCTTCAAATAACTGCAAGCCTCGCTCGTCGTACAGAAGAAGTGTTGGAAGTCGTTTTGGACCTTCCTGCGGATTCAAAGAGTTCAAGATTTCATCCTTGAGACTGATTTCGACCGCATCGTGGCGAATATCAATGATATCTACCTTTGGCGCCATCTCTGGATGCAGAACTGCTGGAGACTCTAAATCTTCGGACTTTTTGCTTTTCTGAATTCCTTTGACCTCGATATACTGAGCACCACTGTATGCTGTGCTCACCGGAGCCATGACGGGAGATCCTAATGCAGTGGAAGGGCGTGAGAGGCAAAAATGAAGCTAGAGGTGGGGTATGTATACACGGTAGTACATGGGCGCTGGGGGAGCAAATTATGAAGAGTAACAAAGAAGGGCTAAATATATAGTGTCCGCTGAGCGACTTTGGCCAAAGGGCACATATCGAATGGAGATCTTGAGTCGCAGAACGCCCCATCCTGGGCCCTGGACTCTGGACACACTAGTTGCCACTCGAACTGGAACGGCGCCTTGAATAGATCATCGAGTCTGGCCCCAATGTACCTGAACGGGACAATGGAATGCAGAAACCTCGCCCCGCAGTCAGCAATAGAACCCGGAAACCAGCATAATAAGAGCCCCCCACGCTCAAGAGTGTCGAGCGTGACCTCATCATTAATAACTCACATCTCAACCCCTCGATGCCCCGCCGAATAGGAGTCACTTCAAGAAACAGACGATTATTCATGACGTCCGTTTTGACGGACGGAACACCGGGTACTACAAACGGCTATTTTTGAGCCCCAGGAGTTGCTTGATGTTGTTGAAATTGAGTTTGCCGGGCGTCAGGAAAATTGATGGATCAGCCAGATTTGAGATCTGATGTGGAATCAAGGTATCTGGCCCGTGCAGAGAGGAGATGCGAGCGATGCCATGGCCTTACCATACCATGCCATGTCTATCACAAGACAAAAACGACAGCGGCCTGCAACGACAAAGCAGCCCTGTAAGGTACAAGGAGTTCCAGTCTGGCCCCAGCGGGCAGTGCTGTGAGCTCTTACCGACTTTGAGGTGCAGCACGGCTCGCATCCAAAAACTGGGGGTACATGCCCCGAAGCAGCTCTCTGCATGTTTCTGTGGCTGCTGCTGGCTGGAAGGATGTGGAGGGGTCATCCAGGAAGGGCAGGAAGGGACGTTTGTTGGAGGATGACGCGGTTATGGACTTCACATGTAGTGCCACTCACTGTCTCCGGAAGTCCTCCTGAACCCTGGCTTTGGCGGGTCTGATGCGGGGGAGAAGAGCTTGGTGGCGTTCGACTGACCTTTTACTTGAAGCCTCCTTCCGGTGACAAATATCGTCAGGTCAGCAAGTAGTGCTTGGCTGAGAAAGCAAACAGAAAGCTCCGGTGGAGATGTAAGTATATGAGTGAGATCCGCTCTTCGCTTCCGGATCTGTCATCTTTTAAATGAGCAACTCGTAGTTACTACTTGCGAAGTCTTTGATAATACGAATTACCAGATTCAGACAGTGCGAGGCTTGGAATCAGACCTACAGGGATACTTACCAACCATGTGGAGAAACTAGGGAGGGGCATACGGAAACTCGTGCAGATATTATCACCCGCTTTTCGAACAAGCAGCTATGGATCCGAAGCAAAAAGCACTCTTGCAGCCGCGAGTGACACGACATGTTCTGAGGGGAAGTTTGTCTGCAACTAGAAAAGGGTTTATGGATTTGACACACACACTTGGTAAAATCGAATGACTTTCTGGAAGTATTCGTCTTAGTCCTGTTGACCAACTTGAAATACCTGATTTACTGGTTAAGACATATGTGCAGCCTCAACTAAAGTCTGAGATCGAGTGAGATCGATCATTGTCTCCGTCCTTCCCGGTTTTACGGAGGTAGCTCAACTTCTGCAGCAAGTTGTGTCCTTAGGAGGAGAGGGGACAGAGAAGCAGTTTACACATTATTTGATGGAATTGTTAGGAAACCTTCCAGAAAGTTGCGTGTGAGGTTGTCATACTCTTTATCTCATCGTCGGGTGTCATCTGTAAAGTCCTCAAAGCCTCATGTAATGAGAGCAATTACTGAGCTACTTCTCTCCCTCATGGAGTGTTGGCTATGGGACCACCAGGACTTGAATACCGATGTAAGGTCACGTGGGATGTGCATATGAAGCTTGACGTCAGTGGTCAAACAGCTCTACATTCTGCAATTGACAGAAACTGTAAATAACATTTAGAGACTGGATTTCTGCCTTCTTCCACACTTAAAAGAAAGTGTTGTGATGTCCAACGATCACCACGTGTTTTGGCGCCGAACCGGGGTTCTGCCGATCGCGCCTGTGTTGACATTGCAACGAAAGTAAACAGTCCCGCCTTCCAACTCAGTTTGCGACAACTTCCAAGAACGAAACCACCAAGTCTCTACACACACCAAACATACACCATGTCTTACAATCCGCGCATGAGCATAGTGCCCAATATGCAACAACAAAATCGCAAAAAGAAGGAGGAAGAAAGTGACGGGTTCGTGCTGGTATGCGCTTCCCCTCCAACACCACCAGAGTGTAGACTGACAGCCAAAATAGCGCGACAAGGAAATCGTAGGATGTATCAACGATATTGGAGTTCCCTTCACGGCGGCAGATCTCCAAAAGCCAAATCCACAGCAAATCCAAATGATCTTCGAATGGTTCGCGGAACTGCTTATGAACGCGACTCGAGAGACGGTCGACCCTGCAATGCGCGCAGCTGCTGAGGATGTTTGCGGCGAATACATGGATATGATTCCTGCGGAAACACGCAACTTGATGGGATTCTATATCAGCTTGCGTAAATTGCTGATGGAGTGCGGAGTGACGGATTTCTCTTTCCAGGACCTCTACAAGCCAACACACGATCGCCTTGTCAAGATTTTCTCGTACATTATCAACTTTGTCCGCTTCAGAGAAAGTCAGACACCGGTGATTGATGAGCATTTCAACAAGGCGGAGACTACCAAAGTCAGAATCGAGACACTGTATATGGAGAACCAGGATATGGAGGCACGGTTGGAGGAGATGCGACGGAACAAGAAGGCTATGGAGGCGCATGTTGCGGAGAAAGTGAAGCGCAACGAGGAATTGAAAAGACGACTTTTGGATTTGCGCCAGAGCCAAGAGAAGGTCACACGACGATTCGAGAACGTTAAGGCGAAGAAGAGCGAGATGACTGCGATTTTAGAGGACAAGACTGCGACGACTTTGCAGCTGAGACAAGAGAGCGCGAAACTACGACCCTATGTTCTTCAATCACCTGCAGCTCTCCAAGCAACTCTCACTGAGTTAAGCAATGCGCTGAATGCAGAGAAGAGTCAAATTGATGCTATGGACAGACGGGCGAGAGCACTTCAGACATCTACAGATACGTTCACGGTTGTGTCCACAGATGTAGCGTCATGCATCAAGCTTCTGGACGAGATCTCGGCGGAATTGGCCAAGGAAGAGGAAGAGAACGTCCGGATTGCAAGGCAACGTGATGCCCTTGGAGAGCGAGGCAATAATGTTCGAGAAGTAGAGAGGACAGAAGGTTTACTCCAGCGCCAACTGTCGAAATGGATGGAGCGGACCGACAAGCTTCGTGAGGGTAGCAAGGAGAAGGCAATGAGTGCCAAGGAGAGAATGGAGGAGCTGCGGGCGGTTCACAGAAAGTTGACTGAAGAGCGATCTGAGAAAGGTCGTGAGATGGAGAGGAGGAGAGTACGGATTGAACAAACAGAGAAGAAGGTAAGTTTTGCTACTTGTCCAGTTCCAAGGTACACACTAACACTCTTAGATGGCGGATCTGAAAGAGAACATCGAGAATGAGATTCACAGCTCACATGATGAGTTCTTGAAGATGGATTCGCACATCAAATTGTACATCAAGGAGATGGAGCAATCCATTTGAGGTCGCTTCTGTCCTTGTATTCTTGTTCAATTGGTTATGTAGGGTTCGGGATTGTGGAAACTAGGCTGGACAGCAAAGGCGTTGTGGTATACCTGTTGATAGCATGATAATGACCGCAATACAATACAGTAGATTCTGCAAGAGTCTCCCACAGTCGTTAACTCAATCCTTCTGATCCCAGTCCCCCCTCTCAAAGCTGAACCACCTTCCATAGACCCTTCCAACCTCTACCATCCTGCCACTCCACCCACCATCCTCACTCTCCAGCCCAACACGCTTCACACTCCCGTTCAACATCGGTAACCTCTCCTCCCAGCCCGTGGTCCTAATCTCCGCCCCTTCACCTCCTTCACTTTCATCATGCAAGTCTCTCTCTTCAACAACCACAACCCTCCTCCCACCCCTCCACCCAGCCTCCACCAATGCAGCAATACTACTCCCCAATCCCTGCGCACTCCACTCACTCGTATCCCTATGCAAGGCAACCATTCTATACACAACCAACAATGGCGTCCACTTGCCCATCTTCTCGAAGCTCTGCTTTGGTGGACCTCCTTCTTCTTTCTCCCCCCGTTGGCCCTTCGCTTCGCCTGAAAACACGGCGAGGTAGGCACGTAGATGCGAGAGTGTAGGGACGAAAACCAAGTTTACGAATCGCGAAGTGACGATTTGGTGCAGTGTTGCGATCAGGAGGGGATGTCTTGTCGCTTCTCTGCCCTCGTCTTGTTGGCATCCCTCTCCCTCTCCCTCTGGATCAGCGTGAGCACCTCTCTCAACTCCTGCGGCAGTGCCTCGCCTTCCTTCGCCTCGATCAGGAACTGGGGAGGACCGCTCAGCATATAGAGGAGGTTGTCGCTGGACGGTATTGGGCATACATCTTTGTAGTGAGGAGAGGAAGTTGGGCCGCGATTGGCAGATTATGAGGGTTGTTGGGTAGGTTTGGTGCGCTAGGATGTAGGTGAGGAGTTCGGAGGGAAGGGCAGGTGTTAAGGCGAGGGGTTGTGGATGTGGCATTATTCTTGAATTCGTGGTATGAGGTATACTGTTGATTTGTTGGAGGGGTAGATTTCGAGGTTGAGCTTCAGAGATGGCGGTTATGCTCGTGGTCAAATGCTTGAGATTAGTGCTGGTTGTTAATCTAGTCAAATTGAAAATTATTGCATATCAACGCTACAATACTTGTGCGATAACAAAAGTGTTTTGCATGTCAAATTCGTTGTGACTTTCCATGTCTTCGAGTTTCTGGAAGGGAAATCAACATTGACCACTTCCACATCCACATCCCTGCCAAAAGGTGCCATCACCGCTTGCCCCACCAAGGAACCTCAAGCTCCAGACTTCCCCTCCACGCGACTTCACTCCGCAACTACACTCCTCCTCCATGGAGTCGATATCTCGAATTTCCAGCTTGCTGGAAAGCGGTACGTCTCCGGCCCACACTAGATACATTCTGGAGATCGAAAAGACTGTATACTAATACCCATTTCTGTACACAGCAAGAGAACTCACTCTCGATGCCGCGCAATCAGCAAGGAGCTCTCGCTCCGCCGTAAAGACGCTGCCAGCTGCGCAGATCAAGAAGTTACTGGATAGCAGGAATGAGAGAGAAGTGCTGGAAGGGCTGAGGAAGGTCATCTCCGTACGTTCGCCTACCTACCTACGTCGTCCCCGACTCCAATAACCCATCCAATATCCACAAACCATATCCAAAACCCTCGAAGCAATCTAGTCATATATACTGACAGCATACACCGAGCAGATGATGTACCGCTCCCTCCCAACCCTAACCTTCTTCTCCTCCGTCGTCAAGAACGTCGCCTCCCCCAACATCGAGATCAAAAAGCTCGTGTACATCTACCTCCTCGCGCACGCCGAGTCCGAGCCAGACCTAGCCCTCCTCTCCATAAACACCATCCAGAAATCCCTCTCCGACCAATCCCCCACCGTCCGCGCCCTCGCCCTCAAAACCATGTCCGGTATCCGCGTCCCTGTCATCTCCCAGATCGTCTCCCTAGCTATCAAGAAGGGCCTCGCCGATATGAGTCCGCATGTGAGAAAGGCAGCTGCCCTGGCGGTGCCGAAGTGCTATAGGTTGGATCCTGGCACGAGGAATCAGTTGATTGAGTATTTGGCGGTTTTGTTAGGGGATAGACAGTATTTTGTGGCTGGGGCGGCGGTGACTGCGTTCTTGGAGGTTTGTCCTGAGAGGTTGGATTTGGTGCATCCGCATTATAGGGGGTTGGTGAAGAAGGTGGTGGATATGGATGAATGGAGTCAATTGGCTACGTTGAGGCTGATGACCGTGTACGCGAGGAAGTGTTTCCCAAGGAGGACGAGGAGGGTGGCTAAGAAGAGTAATGGGAGTACGACTACGAAGGGGTTTTATGATGATGATGGCGATGAAGGGGAGCAGGAGGAGACGGGGGAGGTAGAGCAGGTTCTGGATCCTGATCTTGAGATGTTGTTGAAGAACATCAAACCTCTACTACAAAGTCGGAATTCAGCAGTGGTGGTTGCGGTCACAAGATGCTACATCAATCTGGGCACGCAAGAATACATCAGTCTTTCGATTGGGCCTCTGACCGCATTACTACGCGGACCACAGGATATTCAGCATATGGCACTCTTCAACATCGTCTCAGTCTGCCTCACGCAGCCGGAAGCGTTCGTTAAATACGCATCTCATTTCCTAGTTCACTCTACGGATCCACCACAAGTCTGGGAACTGAAGCTAGAACTACTTACGCTGATATTCCCGCACTGCGACGCTTACCTGAAAAGTCTCATCTTGAATGAACTCGAGCATTTCTCGCAGGGATCGGACAAGGAATTGGTCCGAGAAGCTGTGCGCGCTATTGGACGATGTGCACAGAGCGATGCCAGGACATCGGCACGATGTCTACGTCTTCTCCTGAAGCAGATTACCAGTCTGGATGGTAATCTGGTAGCTGAATCATTGACTGTCATCAGACATCTGATACAGCAGGACCCCGCTTCGCATACCAACACGGTCATCCGCTTAGCGAAAAACCTCGACACAGCGACGAATCCTCGAGCGCGAGCCTCGATCATCTGGCTGGTTGGAGAATTTGCTGGCAATGATGGTGAGGACAACATCGCTGCGGACGTTCTGCGTATTTTGGCCAAGGGCTTTGCGGATGAGGCAGAACCAGCGAAGCTGCAGATTGTCCTGCTAGCTGCTAAGGTCTACCTTCATCATCTAAACCGCTCGGAACGTGAGCCACAGAAACCTACCGCTGCGCAACCCATTGCCTCGCCCAATTACTCATCTGCGGGTAATGAGGGCTTTGCAGAGCTCGATGGCCCATCTCAAATCTCATTCTCACCGCCACCTCCTGAACCAGAACATCCTATCGTTATGCTGTGGAACTATATCCTCTTGCTGGCACGATACGACACCTCATATGATCTGCGAGATCGGACGCGGCTGTACAAGTCTCTTCTGGGCGTCCCTTCCTCTACGCAACTAGCAAGTCTCATGTTACTCGCTCCAAAACCAGTGCCTCATACTCCAAGCCCTTCAGAAAGCCGGACAGGCTTTACACTTGGCTCGGCAAGTCTTGTCATAGGCGAAGAAGGCGGTTTACATGGCTTGCGAGGCTACGAGCCTTTACCAGACTGGGTCAAGGCAGGCGATGAGCCTGATCCTTCATTACGGGAAGGCGATGTGACGAAAGCCGAGTATGAGTCGAATAGAGTGGTACCTGCTGGTGAGCGTCTAGATTCAGCTATCAAGGAATCGAGGATGGGGACATCACCGGCTGGTACGAATGGTTTTGGCGCTGCTGCTGCCGGACCAGGCAAAGAGAAGACTCTCGATGACTGGTTGGCGGAGGACGAAGTCGACAAGGAAGAAGTCGAGGAGGAAGAGACGGAAGATGAAGAAAGCGAACAAGAAGAGGATGATGAGGAAGCTGAGGATGAAAGTGAAGAGCCGTCCAGCGAGGAGGCATCGGACGCGGAGGAGGAAAGCAGTGATGAGAACGAGCATGATAGACTTGTGAAATGAGGTAATTCAAATCATAGATATTAATCACGCATCGGAATTCCAGATATTACATGCATACAAATAGTCAGAGCCTCGAACTATGAGTCTCGTTGGTAAATTGAGAAAGCGAGGTGCATGGTTCAATTACGATTCATAGGTTTACGGATAAATTTGACATTGACATTCGACAACACCACGTAAGGAAAGCTTTTCAAGCAGGCCTAGGGCCAGAATTGCTAGTATTGAGCCCAGTCCATATCTAGTTGGCGCGGTCAACTATCTTCTACCAAGCAGAAGTTGCCCAGCAGGTGACATGATGTGCGAGCGAGACATACGAGAAGCCAATCAAAGCCAATCCGCAATGCAGTAATGCAGGAAAAGTCAATTGTACAAAAAGGCACTTGAATAAGTACGCCAAACTAGCAAATGCAAAACGAAGAAAGGCAAAGTGGCAAACGCTCAATCGATCGCCAAATTCATACATGGTTTACAAGAAAAGAAAAAGAACATGTGGTCAGAGACCAACCATCAACTTGAAGGCCTGCGGAACCTTAGAGGAGGCTCTTCGCAACACTGTATTGTATAGGCTCGAGATGCCCAGTATCCAGTCGGGAAATCGGTCCATCAGCTGTTCTACACAACACTGTTCACCAACGACGGCTGCCGAACAATTAGCTATGGAAACACATCAAGATGTGAAGACAAACCTGTATGCCTCAGCAACAACTGGCTGTGGCCGCTTTGCCTTACGGGCAGCATCCTTTGCCTTCTTTTTCTCTCTGGCCTTCGAATCACTGGATCTGCGCTCCAACTTGCCCAGGATCTCCATCGAAGTGGGACTCAATGGAGTTCCAGTTGAGTCAGTGGCGCGAGATCCGGTATCACTGTCGTTGCGAGACATCTGCTGGCTTGATAAGGGTTCTGCGCCGTTCTGTGGTGGTTCTGGCTTGGGACTCGATGTTCCGTCCATCGTTGAGAGTACCCGTGGACCTGAGGGCATGTTCTGGTTGCTATTAAAGTCCTGCTGACCACCGCTGTTGTTGTAAGATCCTCGCGCACTCATGTATCCAGAGTCTTGCCGATATGGCTGTTGGGGTGGAGCATTTTGGAACTGATTATTTGGTTGAGGCCCGCTGGTATTGTCATATTGGACTCCTAGTCCCTGATTGAACTGCGGTTGCGGAATATTCTGAGGGTAATCATTCTGTCCATGTAGCGTTGTATTTTGTGGTGGATAGTACTGCGTTGGGCTGCTTTGTGTTGGTGGCCCATAGGGACCAGGCACTGAAGGGTTCCGCTGATGAACATGCTGAGGAGGCCCTTGAGGGTAGAAAGGAGCAGGTGCATTCTGATAAGGTGCAGGAGTGTATTGCGGGTTCACATAGGGAGGATTATTCTGTTGCGCGTAGGGAGCATAGCTTTGTGGAGCATTGCTAGGATGTCCCTGGTTACCAAGAGAGTTAGCAACGGCAATACCACAGTTCTTGTGTGATCAAGTCAAGACACGTTCGCAATATCGCAGACGATCAGAGGGCATGCACAAAGGCTGCTCATCACTTACATGGTTGTAGGGCTGATTTTGAGGTCCCCACGAGGGCGGGCCTTGTTGCGGGAAGTTGTTAGGGGGACCATAGTTGTTGGGCTGTGGTGGTGCATTGACAAAAGGCGGCGGTACATTGGCTGGAGGTGCGTACGGAGTGATACTTTGATTAGGTGGACCATTTTGATAGCCATACTGTTGGTTACCTGGAGGAAAGTTGCCCGCTGGCGAATTGTTGTAGGATGGAGCTGCCTGTTGACCATTTACGTATGGGCCGTTCATGGGAGCTCCATACTGCTGTGCGTTCGGCGGATGATATTCATGTTGATTATTTGCTGGCGGTCCTTGCTGGTTGTGCCCTGCCATAGGAGGAGGCCCTTGATTATTGTTCATATTGGTGGGAGGAGCGCTCTGTCCGTTCAAATTTATGGGAGGACCTGGTTGATTTTTTGGAGGATGGCTGTGTTTGACTTTGGGGGGAGCATGGCTGTTGGCTTGCGGCGCATGGACTGGCGGCGGATTTGGCGGCGGGTTGGTGTCCTGGCTGGACTCTGCAAGCGGTTGGGAAGATTGAGAACGATGTGGTTGCTCTTCCAAATCATTCATGTAGGCTGGGACGGGCTCCTTCTTGACCGGCTTTGGGGATCCAGTCACTCCCAGCGAAGCCAAAAGTGCTTCTGTGGGATTTTGAGGCGCGCTGGCGGTTTCACCTGGCTCTGGAGCCCAAGCATCGCCCTCTGTCTCAACACAAGGTGTCCCAGATCGATATCCAATTACTGGTGTACGAACAGTTGGAGTTTGCATCATTTCGTCTTCATCCTTTTCATTCACAGTCTTGAGGCGTTTGACGCGAGGAGTGCCATCTTCCTGGTCGCTCGAATCCTCGTTCTTGATATCGCCAGTCTTCTGGCTTGAGTAGTCTTGGCTCGATCCTGCAACTTCATCAGAACGTCGTTTCCGAGGAAATCCTGCTTGTTCATCCACAGGCTCTTGGAGAGATTCATCCATAGTTTCGTCGTCTGTTTGCATGTCCATCTGTTCGTGATGAGTGATAATCCAAGAGGGAAGTTCTTCCAGTGGGATCGAGCGTCCGTCCGATTGGATATCTGCGAAAGCAGGATCTTCTTGCAGGTACGACCACTGAGGCAATTCTCGGATAGGTCGAATGAATTCCTTTTGATTTTCTTTTCTCGCGTATCTGGAGATCGAGGGCACGCTCATACTCCATGCTTGGACAAGGGGCACTGGTGTGGATTTGAAATTTGCAGAGAGGGGTTGTGCAAGTGCTACTGTCTCGTCTCTCGCAGGCTCATTGAAAATTTGCTTGAATTCCCAATTGAACAGCGCCTCCTCGTCTTCAACGTCTCCAACTTCGCCGTCTTCCGGCTTCTGCGGGTCAAAGTTTTGACTAGCTGAAGGAGTTGGAGCAGTGTTGCTACTATCAAGGGACAGATCATCGCCAGGTCCATTGCGACCGTAGGGCGTGCTAGCTTGGCTCGAGTCTTTAGATTTATTATCTAGTTTGCCATCAGGGGTGATAAGAGAGCCTTTGCGCGAGGCTTGGCGTACACTTCCGTGAGCAGAAGCAGGCGTCTGAGGAGTGTGACGAGCGTGCTCAGAATTATGATCAAGCTGCTGAGATCGTGACCGTTGTGCTTGAATTGGGTGACTCGGTGTACCAGAGTGTCCTCGCTGACTAGAGTTGCGGCGCTGCTGCTGTTGATATTGAGGTCGTGTCACAGGCTGTTGGTTATTCCACTGTGGTTGAGGGGGTTGATAAGGTGCGGGAGGTGCTGGGAAAGTTCCTGTATAGCCGGCATTCTGAGGTGGGTAGTTACTTGGTGGCTGTTGGTATGGCGCAGGAGCTGTGGGAGCAAATTGCTGAGGTGGTCCTTGGTAACCTGTGGTATTGAATTGCGGCTGAACGGCAGGAATAGGAGGGAAGGGATTGTAAGCAGGTGGCTGATAGCCAGGTTGTCCATACTGCAGAGGTGGATTGCCTTGTGGTCCTTGGCCATATTGCTGCGGCTGGCCATACTGCTGAGGCTGGCTGTATTGCTGAGGCTGGCTGTATTGCTGAGGTTGGCTGTACTGCTGAGGTTGGCCATACGGTTGCTGTGTTTGCGATTGATTGTATGGGTATTGCTGCCCGGTATTACCGTACTGTGGAGGAGGTTGATACGAAGGATGTTGAATCGGTCCTCCTTGTGAGGGGTAAGGCTGGTTCTGCAAAATTGGACCAGGTGCTTGTTGATACGGCCTGGGTGTTGGAGTAAAGCCCCTGCGACTGTCAACAAAGCGTTCCTTGAATCTTCCCCTCACCGGCGCCATAATGCAAGGAAATTGAGCAAGTTTGGGGTGCAGCGCAAAGTTAAATTGTCAAGATCGAAGTTGTGCAGAGACTGAAAGGTCGCGCTCGAAGATGAAGGTAGCTATCAGCTCGAAAAGCACGTGTATGTAGCCGACAGGCTAGGACCAATGCGGTTCGTCCCATCTGCTCAAATTTCCCATAAAAGTGAAAACGGTATCATAAATCAAATGACTTACCCGGGAGTATTGCGGGTTGCCTCAGGACAAGCGACAAGAAAGTGGCCCTCAACTCCACAATTGAAGCAGACCGGTGGCGGATTCGTTTTCCTCCGCTGGACTGGTGGTTGAATTGGCTGTTGGATAGGCTGTTGAACTGACTGCTGAACTGGGTGTTGATTTGATTGTTGATAGTACCCGTTGTTCTGTACCAAAGGCTGGCCGCCTTGGTGCCATGGTGTCGAGGCCATGACAAGTCTCGGACTGACGTATCAAGGGATCATATAAAGGACGTCCTGGAAAGGACTCGCGATGCAGACCTGTATCAGGTGTGGTGCAAACAGAATGTAGAATTCGAAGAATGACATTCAAGTGTCGACAAAGCGGAGTTGCAGCAACATTGAAAATGAAGGCAGTGGTGGTGCGACAGAACTGGCATGTGTCGTCCCGTTCGGTTCAACAGCTAATATGATCGATCCAGTGTGACGATGTATTGGCCCCAAACTCAGCAAAGACGAAAGCAAAGTAAACAATCAACTGATTGAGCGCAAGAAATGAAAAAAGCTTTGAAATGCAGACGATGCAACAATAGTAGAAGTACAGATGAAGGAGAGGATGGAAGGGAAGTGTTTGCTGTCAAGGATGTTCGTTAAGGTTGAGGTGAACACTTCAGATAACGTGAGAACAAATCACTAGCTGGTCCGGAACGGATTAACTCGTCCCACTAGCCGCCGAGGGATCAAGGTCAGGGGCAGGGGGGTACGCAAGCGAGCTACGGCGGACCTCAAGAAACTGCACTCAGGCACCTGCAGAGCGCCTTCATACCAACGTTCGTATGGTGCAGCACTCAGCCTTTCTTGATAATCGACGTCGTCTACCTTACAGTTGCAATGCTCCCCAGAAGATTTCATTAAGCCTTAGGATTGTTCCCAACTCGGTCAGCCATAGAATGATTTAGGGCTGTTTATGAAAGCGACCATGTTGTTGCGCCAGCACTCCTTACAGCCAGAATCTGCTCTATCAAGCTCCAGCTCAAGCTCTCGCCCCCGGTCAACACCAGAGCTTCGTGGCGGCAGTCATCCACGATAATCCCTGGCATCTTGTCGTCATAACTTCTGCGAGAAATCTTCGAAAACCCTCCATCAGGGAGCATACAATATGCCTGGCTTGCCTTGTGCGTTTGAGAATCTCTCCCGTTTCTGAGACCTTTGGGACTGACCTCCGCAGCTTCGGTCGATCTCGACGAATGCATAGAAAGCCTCTACAAGAAGAATCTTCTCGCCGAATCCGTCATTGAGGCAATATGTGCCAAGACAAAGGAACTGCTTATGCAAGAGAGTAATGTGGTGCATGTCCAAGCTCCTGTTACGGTGGTGGGGGATATACACGGTCAATTCTACGATTTGATAGAGATCTTTAAGATTGGAGGATGGTGCCCAGATACCAACTACCTATTTCTCGGTATGCCTGAGCTTTCCGGGACTGCAACGCTAGCTGACTCTGCCAGGCGATTATGTTGATAGAGGCATGTTCAGCGTGGAGACGATTTCCCTTCTTGTTTGTCTGAAGCTACGATACCCACACCGCGTGCATTTGATTCGAGGCAATCATGAATCGAGAGGAGTTACACAGTCATATGGATTCTATACCGAGTGCTCTAGAAAATATGGAAATGCCAATGTCTGGCACTACTTTACGGATATGTTTGACTTCCTCACATTGAGTGTCGTCATTAATGACCAGATCTTCTGTGTCCACGGAGGTACTTCTATCTTCCGCCTCTGACTATTGCATTCTGCTAACGACCTATGCACCAGGTCTCTCCCCCTCAATCCACTCAATAGACCAAATCAAGATCATCGACCGCTTCCGCGAAATTCCCCATGAAGGTCCCATGGCCGACCTTGTTTGGTCAGACCCTGACCCCGAACGCGACGAGTTCTCCCTCTCTCCGCGCGGAGCAGGCTACACCTTTGGCGCACAGGTAGTCAAGAAGTTCCTCGAAGTAAACAACATGTCACATATCCTCCGCGCGCATCAGCTCTGTCAGGAAGGCTACCAAGTCCTATACGATGATCGGCTGAGTACGGTCTGGAGCGCGCCGAATTACTGCTATCGATGTGGAAATATGGCGAGTGTACTGGAAGTTAGTGATACGGGCGAGCGGTTCTTCAATGTATTTGCGGCGGCGCCAGAAAATGATTTGCATAAAGATCAACAGGGTCAGGATAAGATCGCTGATGGCAGCCAACTGCCGGATTACTTCCTATGATTGGATGATAGGGAAGGGTGATGATGATGTACATTATACGATGAATACGAGAACGAGTCTTACGACATGAGGGAAGGCTTGGAATGGAATAGCTTCGAGCTAGATGGAGAGCAAGTTTGTTGCTGGAAAACTCTTGTCAAATACCAGAGCCGATGAACAAAGCGAAGAATAAATACTTGTGGATAGCATCTACGCCTGTGTCAAAACCCCAATATTATAGTGGTGGTATTTTTGTTGGCACTTGGGTCTTCACAAGTCCAGGTTCACTCTTTGCAATGACGGAATACAGCCACACCTTCAGACATAAAAAACGCCTGCTTATCGGCCTTCAGGCCAGCTACACCGCGCCTGTTCCAAGTTGATTATGGTGCGGCCACCTAAGTCGTCGAAGTTATAAGCCAGAAATTGGCAGGACCTGCTTGTCACTGTTTGCTCTTGCATTTTTTGAATTTCCCCTCCCTTGTTTGGTATTCCCTTCCTTTCGAGTGTTTGTGATAATTTTGCTGCTAATACATTGATCTGCTGTCATTTCCTGAAGTTTTTTTACATCATGAATTCTACGTCATGGGCTCTACTCTATGGCTCCTGCTTGAAGCCAATTGTCGGCAGAAGTTGAACTGTGCCACCTACCTAGCAGATTCAGCAGAATTTCGTTGTGAAGCTTCAAAGAGGTGACAGCTCGTGTCCTTCTTTTGTCGAACGTGCGGCGTGAGTTGTACATTTGGTAGTTCTCTCTACTTGAGCTTTATTTCAGCTATACGTGTGACACCTCAGAAGCTGAAAATACCCCAAAGGTGATTTTTCCAGTGAGCTCGTAGTATGGCAGCAGAGGGTATTGGAAAGGGCTTGTGATGATTTTTAGTTCAGCCAATGCTTAAGAAGTGAATACTCATGCGAGCGCCGAGCAATTCGCTGTATGGCTTCTCGGACGGCTCTCTCCTTGAGCGTGTGGCCAAGTCGGAGAGGTGTATGTAAGTCTCCAGAGGAAAGATGGTGGATGAACGGCTGCTAACAATCCATTTAACTGACTGGTTCACGTTTACATGAGGCTTCTTTGCTTACTTGAAGCCAAAAGACTTGAGGTCATCTCTACTTACCACAAGCAACCTCTCGGCATGACAGCTCTCACGAGATACGGTACCCAGCACTATACTTCATGTTGGCCAAACAAAAATTTCCAAGGTATTCTGTCATCAATTACTCATGCCCTGTCAATGCCACTTGCTTCTTCCTCCTCTCAAGAACCCCTGAACATACCTAGCCATTCCAGTTCTGCATGTTGAGATATGCAATTACGCAAGCAAAGCTTCCTGATTTTCTTGCCTTTGCATGTCAAAGAAGAGACAATAATGACAATGATGCCACTGGGTCTTCTCCACTGCCATACCTCGGTTACTCCGATCTGGTAGCAGTGTCGATATTTCTTCGGTTTCAGAGCGAGCGAGCTCGAGATTAAATGCCGATCCCGAGGACCTGGTAGGTATAATTACGCTACTCTTGCCTATTTCTGGACATGACACACGTTCAATGAGCCATGTGATGAGTACTCGCGAGCAACAGGCAGATGCACTGGTACTTGGATAAGACCAAGCTGGCGAGTACTCAGTGGTGCTCATTGCTTGACAAAATATTGTCACGGCTGTTTGATCTGCATCGGAGATATTTGCTGCAAAATTGACTATAAAGTCTCCATCCTTGTCTAACTTCTGGTCCTACACCTGCAAGCTAGAATCACTGACGAGAATCCCAGACTGGAGGAGAGACAGGACCACTGAGCCTAGTGTCCGTTAAGAGCGCATGTTACTCCTCATGATCATAAGGAATGAATCCAGTGACTAGAAAAACTAAAAGTCACTCTATGTGCTACTGTCTGAGACTTTACTGCCGCTGCCAGTGTGTCTTTGGCTGCCAGTGTGTCTTTGGCTGCCAGAATTTCCCGGTGATGTATCACTTGAGCTCTCTGCAGACCTGGATTGGAATTGTACACCAAGTCGGATGCTTCAGAGCGTGAATCTTCGGTGCTACTTCAAGTACTCAACATGTGGGAGGGTGAGAGCAGAATACAGGCCAGCTCTCAAGTCACTTCCCATAGCGACTGGGTTCCATCGAGCTTTTTCATGCTCCCCTTCTCCACGTCTCGGGAACGTTCTCATATAGAACATTTTACTGTGATGGGCACCTCTGCTCTTGCTCCTTTCTGAATCTTGTGCAGCGTGATAAGTCGCTAAGTCCTCAAGCTACTTGCTGGGTGAGGGCCAAAAATTCCGTCCCTTAAGTGCAAGAGTTTTATCCGAACACTCTTTGGAGCTTTCCTGGTACAGTCACTACTTCGTGCTTTGTATGAGAGAGCTTCTTCTGACTTTTCCGTTCCCACACAGATTCGCAGAAATTCATACACACGAAACATACACCCTCGAGACCTAGCCCAGCACGACGACCTGTTGCCCTCTACGGCGCCATGAAGCACATCATTAAGTGACCGGACCAATAGCTTATTGATACTCGAACTCGATTATCCGGTCTTCTTCGACGTCATCTCGTGAATGATACATTACTTGTTGCTGTCAATTGATAGGTCACTGTCATCCACAGTACATCACTGCTTTACCTAGGACATCTACGACTAAAGAAAGTCGTTACTCTATAGGAATTACGAGTCCAAGCTTATTATGGAACTGTATGCAAAGGCTATAAAGGATGAATTCTCGCTATGGTGCAGGCATACTAATTAATGTAATCGCTGCGCAGGGGAGAAAGTGCGGCTACTGCGCCTCCCATAACAATGCCGCCGCATGAGATGTCCCTTGGCTGGAGGCCCCAGTAGTACGCTTCATCTTTTAAGCATCCAGACCCTGACCATTCGCGAGGGCCTGGGGTCGCCGATATACTGCTCAGAAACTGAAGTTTGCACATTGCAGAAGAAAACGTTTGAGTGCTCAATGCCCATAGTAATGTATCTCCCTAACCCTACCTGGTCATGGCCAAAAGCTGGTATAGGAGGACTGAAAAATTATATATGAGGTCTCTATAAGTACCTTGAGTTCAGCGGGCCCAGATTTCACAGCGTTCGAGTGGCTAGACACTGTGTACAGGCACCGAACGGTGGAGCTTTGAAACAATATCATCTCAAGTCTGACCTAATCGCTGCAAAAGATGCGAAGACTAGTGAGATCTCGCCTCGCTTATTGATTTTATTTTTCGAGAACACTCTGGCATCTTTTAAGCTTTGGTATGTCTTCGGCGCTGAGTCTATTACAACCAAAGAAATTATTTGTAGTTCATCGCGTCCATCGCGCAAAGTGTTTGTTGACATTAAGCGAGCAGCGAAAAAAATAAAACGATATAGTGTATCACGGCCAAAAAAATCAAAAAGAAAGCCCCGAAGAGGTTTCTTTAGGGAATGGTTAACCCGTGCGACCGCAACTTTTCGCTCTTATTTGAAAGGACAATCTTTCAGAAACCGGATGGACTTTCAATGCCATTGCCGCTAACCAAAGATCGTCGACCTTAAGCCTCACGTCCGGCTCCGACTTCATCAGCTGGAGGGTTCCGTGAGGCTCAATCGATCGAGCTTTTGACGACTCGACCAACTGGGCTGTGTTGATGTTAGAGTGTATGTTATTTAGGTAGATGTAGATGTTAGTGTCGGCTAATTTTTTGGAGTGATTCTGGATGTCATGAGGATGAATCTCGTGCTAAAGGTGAGGGTTATGAACCTCCATCACATCATTAATTCAAGACGTCATGCTGTTTGACTTAAGCTATGAAGCAATATCGACAAAGAGTCGTATTTCATGCCTTGCTAGAGTCGCACTCAGTCTCATGAGTCGACTGCGTGGCGCTATGGCCCCTGGAAATTTTGCCACATCAACTTGAGCTAGGTACATAACTATTCTGCGAAACAGTACAACTCACTCACACGGCTCGCCAACTCAGCTACATCTAGCTTATTGAATTCAAGGTTTAAAGGGTACCTAGACGGTATAATTAGTCTTTAANAGGAAACGGTTATACTAGAGTTATATATGAGGAGGTGAGTATTTGTGGAGTAGAGTTGAAATTCTTTGATACCATTCAAGCCCATGTTGTTTTTCATAAGTATGACCGAGAAATTTGTTTCCAATCCATGGCATGATCGAGTGCTCTCACTCTTAGCAATTTTCAATTTCCAGGCTGTTCCACGCTGCTGTACCCCGATTCGTAAACTTGACTACTGGCCACTGGGTCCCAATCTGTTCAAAATGTATCAGCACTCTGTAAATCACGGTCGATGGGATGATTTACCAGTAGACAGGTTTCGAAGAGAAAGCGCCATGCACCTACGAAAACAGAGGTCATGACCGGCTTTGACAAATCTATGGGCCAGCTTCATAACACAGTCTGCGAGCACAGCATGGAATTTATGAAGGTTCTAATACCAGTAGTGATTTCTGGTTTTTCTTTTTTCCTGTCAGCCAGTAGGCGAGACACCCGAATTGGTCGTCAACGCGTTTGGTGCTGTCAACTTATGAGTCCACCTGACTACACTTCCGACCATCTTCAACTGCTACTTAGGCATGCAGAGTCATCTCATTTCTCTCAAACCGAGTCAAAGAATCAAAGATACGCTGACGGGAAACCGAATCGGAGTTGGCAGTTGCGGACGTCTCTCATCCAATCATTGCTATCCTCACCATCAGCGGTACCTCATTCTCTGGGACTTTCAACGCTTTTATATAGCATACCGTCTACCACACTTGTATTCGGGAATATGCACTACCCTTCACCATATTTTTCGTAACCTAGTGCTCCACCTCGTCCCTTCGAGCTGATATTATCTTTTTCGCCTGCAATATGGTTAGGTCACCTGCGAGGCATGAATTTCACTACTCATCCTCGTGACAATCTTTCGTCCCTTACACTCACATCACCACACGCTCGCAAATATACAGCAAGCTACGCCCTATCTATAAGTAATTCATCCCAGTCCTGATATTGTGCTGTGTAACACCAACTATGTCCCATTCAAGAAGCTCATGGGAAGCTAGAGCGGGGGAGAGACCTGCTACCTTGATACAGTCTTTGCCGTCGAAGAAATTTTGGACAGGCCAGAAATGATACTGGGATGGTTGGAAAGAAACGTATTATTCCATTATACGTCTCTCGGTGCCCATGCGCGAGGTTGTTGTCAGGCTGGGAAGTTTGTTGTCGAGTTGTCGTTACTGCCAACGTAGTCGAAGGTATCCTTCCAAGTATCAACGTGAATCATCGAGAGCCTCACTTTTTTCAGGACTTAGGCTTGACCATGGATTCCTCGTGACCAGGACTTCAAACTTCCACGGCTACCTATGGCGAAGCTTTTTGCAAACAACACTTCACTCTGCTTCGATTTTGTTCGTTTTGTTCTACTTTTGGCTCGTGGGAAAGAGGAGGACGCGATGATATATTCATCCTGCGTCGGAGAACTTCCATGCCTCGTGACACATTCGAGTGCTGAGATATGCTACGGGCCGCTTGGGTGAATTCTTTGCTATGATGAACCCATGGGCGACTAGTCTAGAAGAGGAAGGGTCGTAATCTACGTACCTATTTCAACCTGACCTCTCTCGAGGCCTGCACGTAATTTGAACCCCATAAAAAGTACAGCGTGAGTCGACGTTCTCCCCAGTTATTTAGGACCTATGTCAAATACGACCTATTGCCGAAGCCGTACAGGCAAAATCCTAGGGACGGACTAAGGGCTATGATCTTGCTCCTAACTATGTTTATAGTCTTCTTGAATTTCAGTCCTTCTTCGTCGTCGGTGCTTAAGTAGGATCTCTCTCACCGTTGTCAGCTGATGACTTGTCGTCAACGGGTACAAATAGTCGCTTTCACACCCCACGAAGTCTAGCGAGACTTCCTCGTCTTCGCTCTGGCGTGTCCTATGGGTGACTAAACTTGTATCACACTTCGGACAGGGCATCTACCAAGATCTGGAATGTAGATGACTGTGACTTCGTCCATCAAAAGGGTCGCACACATCACTACATGGGCGTCGTAGCCTGTCTCTTGTTTTTTCTTGGATCAGTCTGTATCCAGGACGCAAGAGAAGCTTTTATACACAATCTTAGTCTTGATTCAGCGTCATTCGAACCCGAAAGCGATGATTATATGCTGGTATTGCAACGCGGCTTGTTCATTTGTGGCCCCTCCTTAATTAACTACACCTTGAAAAGCGATTAGGGTCTCGCTAGGAGAAATGTGCCTGGGGCTTTGGTGGGTATATAATTCCCTCCCTCCACTTGTTATGATCTGTAGGGAAAAAATCCTCAAACGATGCCGGATGATGGACAGGTGAAGTTGACCTCGACCATTTCCAGGGCCTGATGGCTGGGAATGGCTGCTTGTCAGGAGCAGAGTTTGCCCTTCGACATTTTTCTCCTTTCCTGGCGTCGAGCACCAGCAAAGCGAGAATGAGCTGGCTAGATGGTGGTGTGACTTTATTGTCATTTGGTCTTTTGCTGTCATTTCCGACGAATGGGCTTGATTTTTGGCCAAGTATCTGGACGCCTTGAAGGCGGTATATAGGTTGGATCGCTGGTTCTTAGTGTGTCCGTTCCCTGACTGTCACCGGATTCAGAATACAGATTGGAGGGTATTCAATCAGCAAACAAGGAACTCGAACCACAGACGGGACATTCTTCTTGTGTGTTTTTATGCTGGGGCGATGACGGTCGGGCCAGAACCGAGATTCAGAGAAAATTTAAGATCATGGTGGCTCTGAAAGCGGGAGAGACCAGTGCGACGATCTCTGGTGTTTGTGGTGAATGACTTTAAAGGAGCGTGGATGGACGGAACAAAGTGGCGCAAAACATATGAGATGTGTGAAAGCTGCTTCTGGAGGAACATAACTTGGATTCTTGAAAGTTCCATGATCTCGTATATTCATTTCTCATGGAATCTCCTTCGATTTCGCACCATTTTCCATCCGCTCCCTTCAAACTTCAACCCATTCCTCTGCCGCTCGTCTCTCTTTCGAACACTAAAGAACGCAACGAGTCTACCTCCAAACACCAAGAAAAAAGGAATGCAGGCCGCCGTCTGGGGAAATCAAGCTTTTGGTGAACAATCATGACCAGGTTTCGGTCGGTTGCGTAACGGACAGTGAACAAGTCTACCAATCCTTGGCAATGTCGAAAGCCCACTCGAATTCCAGATGCTTCTTCTTGTCGTCGTCTACGAACGTGCTGATGGCGGTGTAGTGGCCGCGGGCGAGCATGCCGGAAGGGGCTTCTTCTTCGGCGACTGTGAGGGGTGATTAGATTTGGCTTTTGGATTGATGCGATGGAAGGGGAAGAAGAGAAAAGGCAGGAAGGTTTGGAGTAGGAGAAAAGGTATGACTTACAGGCTTTGGTGTGGATTGGGGTCTTGTCTGTGTTTGGGGCGTAAGATCCCTGATTTGTGTGTCAGCAACAGGTCTTTCCATCAAAATTGGAGACTAGCACATACAATCATCTCCTGATCCTTGCTAACCCGAATACCCTTCCTCTTCACAATCTGTACATAGTGCAGACCCGACAGAATCTCATGCTGCACCTTGAACTTCGCAGTCATGTGGAACTTGGCACCCTCCTTGATCTTGAAAGGCTTGTCTTTGAGAGTCTTCTCTGCATCCTTGGTCGAGAGATCGATGGTGACGGGTGGTTGACCTTCGGAATCCATGGTGAGGGAGAGGATGATGCAGTGGCGGGGGTCATTGGGGTCGGAGAGGTCCTTGCCGCCGCCACCGAGACCGAGAGATTGCTTGTAGCGTTGCATGGCTTCATCGTCGGCGTCTGTGAGGTGTTATATGGTAATCAGTATGAAGATCTTAGATGCTGTCTTGAAGGACGAAAGGTTTGAACTAAATAGCAACTCTCGTTGCATTGGCGGAAAAGGAGCTTAAACCCCCTGTACAGAAGTTACAGTAACATGGATGGAGAATGAACGATTGTGGTTTTGAAGTCTCTCATAAGTTCTTCGTAATCCAGAATCAATTTTTCGTATGGTATAGAAGAGAATGGAGTTTGCTTGGGAGCTGTATGTGCATGTTTCAGAAGAGCAAAAGTCTGCTCTTCTCATTCATGCTTGGAGCGCAGAACTTCACAACCAGACTTCCTCAATGGAAATCCGAAGAATTTCTCCCAGATATAACGGAATAATAGTAACAAGATATTTGAACAAGAGCATCGAGAAACAGAAGTGGAGCCAATCCACGTGATGGTGATAAGCGCTCTAGATGTGATGCCACAAAGGTATCTCGAGCAGACCACGGAAGCCGAAATGCAAATACAAAAGGAAGGAGAGAATGAACTGAAAACAAGAATGCGGGAAACCAATGGCCAGATCATAGAATCAAAAGATATTGTCCAACGTACCAAGCTTGCTATATTCATCCATGGTCTTCTTCTCTCCCACCTTGAACCCCTCAGTCTGCTCCGGCAGGAGATCTTGATCATTGCTCGAGGATGCCATGTTTGCGATTGATATTGTGATTGTAAACTGGTTGTATCGTCCTTTCAGATGGAATAAAGCCGTCCTCCTTAAATTGTCGTATGCTGTGTCGTTGAGTTGGAGAACACAATCAAGGCTGGGTTGAGTTGGGCTGGACCCCTCGTGTGTTGGTGGTGCTGTGTAGTGGGGTTGGTTTTGCCTCAGAGCATTAACCCCTGTCGAAGCCGGCAGCTGCTGTCTTTCTCCACTGAAGATGCGCCCACCGCCTTTTCCGCAAGGACAAGGGGTCACACACGTGCATTATGCGAGCTCTTTTGAATAAAGGATGCTGCAATGTCCCAGGAACGCTTGCTTTGTAATGGAAGGACGCATTGTGTAGACCTTATAGGGTCCTCCAAGACATGAGGGTACCTTAGGGATGCGACCGAGGATCTTTCGAGGAAATTTGTGTCTAATCACGTGATGCTTAGAGGCTGCAGATTTCGGAGCACAAGAGCACGGCATGGGGCCAGATAACGAAGAAGAGATGAGAGTTGGACAGACTCAACGCGATTTCTTCCATCAACGAATCTCTACTACTACTCTACTCAATATTCTCTTCCTCTCTCTCCCTCTCTCTCCCTCTCTCCCCTCGTCTGCAAGAGACCTTTTCGGGCTTCGCGAGAGGTACGGAGCCTGGAGCCAGCGCAGAGGTCCTTGCACTCTCACTCAATTCGGAAAGGCCCGTTCTCCCGCGCGCTCTTAGGTAGTACCCCAGCCTCGCCGTGGTGTGAACAGAACGAACCTCTCCTCCCGTCTTCTTCCAGGGATCGTCTTATTCTTCTCCCATAATCCCCATTCCCTGATTTCATTATCGCAGCGCATTAATCCTGCGCCTTTGTGGGTTCTGCGTCTTATCGCCTCGTCCTCTGGCTTCCACTCCTTTTGATACCTCGCGATTGGCGCCATAAGCTCTTTTGGGTTTGGTCGTCCTCCAATCAACAGTCAACGGAGCTTCGATACCACTTTGCGCGAAAGACGCTGGACGACGTCGGCTCCAGCTAGAAGCAGTCGCAACTCTCATCGTGAGATCAGTGCTACTAGGTAAGTCGCGGAATTCTACCCGCTGGTCGTGATGAATGCGCTTCTTGCGCGTTAAAGATTTTGTTGCTGACTTGGTGTTGCAAAAAGCGCGCTCCACGTATCCTTCTCGAGACCCTTCGCGGCGCTGTCGGAACTCTACAATCAGCATCTTCTCCGTACATCTTTGTAATAAACAAGCATAATGCCGCCTGTTCGTCGGCTGCCAGAGCGGGTCAACCCCCTCATGACCGAGGCTGTCCCTGAATGTAAGACGCGACGTTTGCGACAATGGCTTCAAAAATTAACACAACATAGACTCGGTCCTCGTTTCGCGCCGCCGACTTGGTCAGACTGACCTGACCGTGAAGGCTGGGCAGGTTGGAACGTCCAATTCGACGAAGCCAAAGAATTTGGGCACTTTCGACTATGCGCATCTGCGAGCACCACTTCCCAAGGGCATCCATTCCGGCATCTTCAAGCCATCTCCGGCATCATACTTCCTAATGCGCCGAAGCCACGATGGGTACATCAGCGCAACTGGAATGTTTAAAGCTACTTTCCCATACGCCGAAGCTGCGGAGGAGGAGCAAGAGAGAAAGTACATTAAGAGTTTGGAGACAACCAGCACGGACGAGACAGCTGGAAATGTCTGGATTCCACCCCACTACGCTCTCGAGCTGGCTGAAGAATACCAAATCTTACCCTGGATCAAGGCACTGTTGGACAATACACCTATTGAGACCAACCCAACCAAGGATGCTACACCAAAGACAATCTCTCCACCTCCCAACTTTCTGATGCCCCAAGAATCGCTAGCAGCACCAACGCCAAGCCGTGGCCGTCCTCGAAGGGCAGCTTCACCAAGCAAGATCGCTTCACCAAAGAAAACAGCTGGTTCGACAAGATCACGAAAGACCAGGGGTACGTCGGAGTCCGTGAAGTCGGAATCTGTTGAACCTTCTTCCGTACAGACAGCGAGCGAGAACCTCAATAAGTCATTGAAGGCAGCAGCTGCTGAGACGAACGGGGAGGATGAGCCAGAAAATGAGTCTAAGACTGAGGCTGAACAGCCAAAGGAAGAGACAATTGATGAGGAGCCTAAGGTTCGCGTTCACGTGGATACCGACGTGGAAGTCAAAGGCGACTCGGAAATTACGCATACTCATGTTGAGGTTGAAATGCCAGTTGGATATGCCGAGCTACCACTGCCTGAGGACACCGAGGCGATGATCGCCAAGGCAAAGGAGATGGTTGAGGCGGCGGTACAGGGTCAGAAAGAGGAGCCAGCTGCTCTCACACGTAGGAACAAGCGCAAGGCTGAGGAGGCAGAGGATGAGGAGAATGCAGAGGGAAGCGAGCTCGTTGCTCAAGCTCCTGCGAAGAAAGCCAAGACGGAGGTTACAGAGCTCAAGAAGGAGCGCATTAAGACTCGAGCATTGCTTGGTATTAGTGCTACGTTGGTTCTTGGGTAAGCCCCCTTCCTCTATTCTCCTATATGTGTTACTAACTCGACTTCCAGTGCTGCGGTACAATATGCCTTTAATGCATTGTAAGGGGATTACGGTGTACTAGAGCTGAGGCCCACTCTGTCTTTTTAAACTGAGGGTTTTCTGGCGTTTGTTCATGAGTGTGTACGGATTGGCTGCATAACATACCTACACCATGTGTTTTGCTCTGTGCTCGAGTCTTGCTGGATACCCCGACGCTGTAGTGTTCTCGGTACATACAGCTTCCCACCTACCTGCCCCCGAAAACAAAAATTTGTCCCGAGTTTGGTAGTACAACCCTTCAATTTGGGTCATGTTTGATAGTCACCTTTTTAATTTCAATGTCCAGACTTTATACCCTGAGGGCTCATACGGCCTGCAAATTCCATAGGTAGGTTGATGTGAGGTCGGGTCGTTCTTTCCCAGTTTGGATTTCTAGGTCGGACTTTACGTGCCAAGACTTTCCGTTCCTTCCTCTCTTTGCCCACACCACATTTCTACTCGACGTGGGGCTCCTGCCTCTTTGCAGTCTTCTTCATATCTCATCATCAAATCTACGAGGGAATTCGTCGACCTGACAAACCATCTCTTCTGGTGCCGCATTGCTCAACACGTTGCCTCGTCTATCAGTGGCCGGCGAACACCATGGCCACCGAAGCATCCCCGCACCAGCAGCGCACCTCACCAAGGACTAATCGAAAAGAGCGCTTGCTTCCCGCGTTACAGCAGGACTTGTCTGGATATACGCCTCAGCGTCATTTTAGGAAGTTACAAGGACGAGTATTCCAGCCGCGGGGAGTGAAGTCCAGTAGACTGCAATCATGGCGGCATGAGGTGGCAGAGGAGAGTGCCAGTACCACGCCAGACACGGATGCGGCAGACAATGTTGAGGCTGCTGCTGATGCTTCTGCTCTGGATCTATTTTCAGGAGCTGAGGTCCACGGAGATAGTGACAGAAGGGAGACTAAAGCGGTTCTACCAGTTCGCCATGCCGCTGTCGAGACTAACACTAACACTGCCACTCCAAATGTCGATGGAAACACGGTGCAAGCTGCTGAAGAAACTCCTCGACAGCCAACCAAGTTCATCTATCGGAACGGTCGCAGAAGCGTGCCCAGAGCAGCACTTAACGTTCCTCGAACTCGCAATGTGGCGGGGAGTGCTGCTTCATGGCGGACTCTACCTTCTCTTACAGAAGCTCCCCCACCTCCAGCACCGGTCTTCCCTAAATCGAAGCCGAAAACTTCAAGTGTGAAGACTTACAAGACGAAGGTCAGATCTACGTTGTCAGAGCAGTCTCAGCATAGCAATTTGGATGATCATGGTGATGAGCAAGGTGGAGATGCTCTTTTAGGGGCTCAAAGCAAGCGTGCAAAGACTGGGTATGATCTGGAGCCTAGCACGAGTAGCTTTCAGTACCCCGAGGATAGCTCGCGGCTTGTGGTGTCTCAGGAGAGCAGGTCATTCGAGGACTACCTTCGTGATGGACGGCAGGCTTCTCAAGGCGGTCACCATGTAGAAGCCTCCGAAGTTGAGGTAGTACAGTCTGCTGAGCAGCCTTATAGAAAGCTTGAAACGAAGCCGGATGAGGAGCTGGAGGAAGAGGAGGAGGAGGAGCTGGAGGACGATCAGGATGAGGTTCGGGATGATGATCACGATAAGGAGCATGCTGAGCAAGATAAAGATCATGCGTTTGAGGACGGCGATGTGCAGCGTCAGACTCCCGAGGAGTAAGTCTTGCAGTGTGCACCTTGCTCTCTCTTCTCCTCCGCTGCCCAAATCATCAGCTGCAGCTTCTTCTTGCTCCAGTGACGTGATGTTATCCTCCAGCAACCCCAGCTAACATAATGTGCTGTGCAGGGAACCACTAAGTGAATTGGAAATAGAGCTGCTGAACATAGGCGACGGCTATGACAGGAGTTATCCACCTTCTGCTTCTTCGAGCGCAAAAAGACGACGAAGCGAGGACGAGTCCAGCGAAGGCGGCCAGGGGTGTGAGGGAGACAGTGATACGCCTACAGGCACGGACCAACAGCACCAGCCTGTCAAGAAGAGACGGACAGATCGTCGAGTACCAAGTGCAGAAGCTCGGAAAGTAGCTCTTCGGGAATTAAATGCCAAAAGGGTATCAAAAGGAACTCGGCAGACTACTGGCACCAATCCACGAGACGTAGAAAGGTCCAAGAAGAAGTCCCGGAAGTGTACCAAGCAGAAGTCACCAAAACAACCTCGTCGTCTGGCAGACCATGGTGAGCTGTTAACAGGACCAGACAAGTTGGATGAGTCGGAGATAGAGCTTGTACCAAGTAAGTCCTTCACCTCGTTGTACGGGAACATATACTGACGATCATGCTATTAAAGCTCCGCCATTGGAGTTGTCACAAGATCCGATATCTCAAGTTTCCGAAGGTGAAAGCGTAGAGCGGGATCGGGAAGTACCCCTGGCTAGGATCAAGATTCCCAAGGGATTTGGGAAAGTAGATATCGCATTGTTCCGCATGCCAGACCGTCCACGTAGCCGGAGCACCTTTGCACAGATTACTGCCTACTCAGATGGATTTAGCGGGAAGGAAAGAGAACCTACCGGTCGCTTAATGCCCCTCAGACAGCCCAGTAGACGAAAGGAAAGCTGCCAGAACTTTACCATCAGATATGGCCAGCTTGCACTTGTCAGTGAAAGGCCTTCGGAGGAGGCACTAGAAGAGCCTCGCCGCCAGAAGAAGAGCAAGAAGCCAAAGACAATTAACCCAAAGCCTGTTGTTCAACAGTACAAGGAAGAGCAAGAGACCCTCGTGCGAGTCACTACCGTTGACCAATACATGGCATCGACAGAGGCTGTGGTACAGCCCCAAACACCTGTCCTTGCGGATCAGAGTCTGCTATCCAGTACGCCTGCCGGCAATACGTCTCCAACGAAGCGAAAATCACAAACCCTGCGTCTCGACCACAGATTAAGTCAGCAATTGCAACCAAGAACCATATCTCAAAGAACAGCTGTTAGAGACGAAAGGCAACAAGGAATTGAACAGCCACCAAGTACAGTCCCGACTCTTGCCAAATCCAGGACTGAAAGACAGATGCGGAACGAAGAAATTGCATCTCAAGAAATCAGTCTGGTTACTATGAAGCGGCTTAGCCAAAATTGCAGAAATGAGGAGGAGCGGGGATTCGATTGCCAGGACATGGTCGGTGATGGCGACAATGGCGAGGATGGGTCAGTAGAATATGAAACAAACAAAACTCCGTCTGAGGATGAGGAGGAGGATGAGAGGGGAGACAGTGAGTCTCACGATCCAGCGCCGGATACAGGAGCCGAAAACTTGCTACAAGAAGATGACGGTGATGAAACCGAGGGCAACCTGAACGATCCAGCGAGTGAACCTAGCAGCCCAAATTTGAGTGAAGACGATGAGACAGATGTGATTCAGGTACCTTCTGGTACGCAGTTACAGCTATGTGGCACTGCAATGGCACAAGCACAGCAGCGGGAGATCGACAGTCTAGTAGCAGAGTTGAAAGAGCAGACGAAGTCCGAAAAGGCGAGGATCCGAGAGAAACTCCACGCATTACTCTCGAGTCAGGGAATGAGAACCAGATCCCCAGTCAAGATTCAAAAGCAGGAACTTCACTCAAGTCAGCAACTGCCAACGCTGGCGAGAATTGCCTCAGAGGCATTGTTAATCGAACCTCGATCTAGTCAACGCTCACTGCACTCCATCAATGATTTTGACAGCTCTTGGCGACCTCGCATCCCTGATACTAGTGGTTCTGATATGCAGGTTGACGAGGAAATCGTTGACAGTCCAACGCCACCACGAGAACTTGAAGGAGCTGCCTCCTCTCGTCGTGAATCACTTCGGCGACGATCGAGCATCAGGAGCCAGCCTTTGCATGTCGTTGATCAATTGCCCGAGTCTGCATCATTTGAGATGCCGCCTGCAGTCACGCACGATAGCCAAGGAGGCTCCATCATTCTTGGGGATACTCGGAACTTCCGTCGCTCGTACCCAGCAGATATCCCAGAGACGCAGGTCGACGAGGAAGAAGAGATAGAAACACAGGTTGTCAAGGTGCCCAACGGAAGCTACTTCAGCCAGGCATCGCAGCGACTGAGTCAACCTCTCCGCCCCTCCATTGTGAATCGAACCATTTCAACTCCAATTCGAGCTCGATCTCGGGTGCACTTTAATCTCCACCAAAACGACGATAGTAATGGCCTGATGGCTGGTGGGATCAGCATGTCTGCTGCCTTCCGACACACAGTATCGCCGGTGAAGAGCTCACCAAATCGACAATCGAGTCAAGTTCAGACACCAAGCCAGCCAAGGACTTTGAAGGAGCTGACCAGATCGGCCAGTCAGGGTCTAGGGACTTTACATGGAAGTGCGAGGAAAAGAACAGTGTCGCTGCCGTTCAAGCCACCTTTCAAACAACCGTTGCAGGCTTCACAGGGGTGAGAAACGGTGGATGGCGTCTATGTAGCCGAGGATTTTGGAAGTATCATTTCTGCACAATAGTTGCTATTTATGGACGAGGGGGCTATACGTTTGATATTTTGGGAGACAGGAAGAGAGTGCGTAAAGCTGGCTTATGAGATATTTTGGAGCATTGCTTTCTCTGCCTGATGGTCACTGCTTGTCTGTTAGGGGGTTTATTGCAATTCATGATCATAGGAGGAACCTTGAGCACCTCGCCTACAGACAATCAGAATAAATATCGTAGCCACTCAATTCAGACCCCGGCGTTCACGACAGCAAGTTGTCCTCTTCTCCTTTTCTCTCTTCCAGCAGCCCTGAGGGCCATGATCGGTTGGTGCTCAATTCCCGACTTGCATATAAATACATTGGCTCGGCCACCGATACTAAAACTCACAGACTCAAACAATTCAAGTGGCTAACGGCTATCATAGCTTGTAAAGAATGATGATCTTGGATGTCAGAGATTGATCGAGGGCGTAAATAGAAAAGAAAGTATATGGGAGGGTGGGACAAAGCTTTTCGTAGGGTAAGACGGGTGGGTACATGACGGAGGGAAGGTTAGTTATCGAGCTTGAGGAGTAGGAGAATGACGGTGGTGATGGTAGTGGTGGTGTGGGATGAAGTGGCGGTGATTTCCAAGACGGGGGTCTGAAATTGTGAAGATGTGCGTAGTGACAGGGTGTAAGTGGCGACGTGTGATGATGTCAGCGGTTGAGTTGGCTCTGGTATGTAAATTGGGGGACGGTACTCTGACTCTCGATCACGACGTGGACAATGGTTTTTCTTGACAGAGAAAAGATGCTCGAGCTTTCGGAATGTGAAAGAGGGGACTTGATGTTTTATCTTTTCTGGAGTCAGACCTGGAATTGTTGATCAGATGAATAATGCCGCATGGTGCTTTCGCCCTCTCATGAAACAATGTGTGATCTCGAAAGTCAGGCAGTGGCTTAGGAATCGATTCCCGACTTGATTCACTTGAAGTTTGATTGACTTGGAATATATCTCATCCCTGAATCGAAGTCCGGAAAAATAAACAGGGGCTCGGTATATATAACGACTCAATATTACAGGATGATTTGGTCTCGTTCAACTCGAAAGCACATTTTGGGAGGATGGTACACATGGGTGCGGGATGTACTGGAAACGTAGGGTCTTGTCGGGGGAAGTCATGGGATGGTGGAATGAGAGGGAAGATGGGATAAGAAGAGTGCGCTTTGAAGGGACAAGATTGTTTAGATAGCGAGTGAGATATAGTTCAGAGGGGATTTGGCGGGTGAGAGGCGGAGAAGGAAGTGTGTGGTTGTCCTGAAGGGGTTTGTCGTCATCTCGCTTAAGTCTGTCAACAATGTTCCGTACCGTACATACTGATTTCCTAATGCCAGTGTTGCATGGCACTTCGTGTCCAGCGCGCTTTTCCAAGACATAGCACTGTAGATACCTCTGCGGCCTCCCCCTGTTCTTGCGTATAATTTGAGTCTTCCCGAGCGTAAGTGAGAATCTCCATCGATATTTCCTTCTGACATCTTCGTGATCTTTGTTGTTACTAAAAACTAGATGTTGAGCCATGGTTTGTATATTTATACCCTTTCCGACGGTGAATTGATTGTGATCCCAATTAGGTGTGGAGTTGAATAGTTATTGAGAAACAATAATCATAGAAGACCTGCCTAGGTGCGGTGGTCGAGAAGTTAGGGTGATGACACGCCGAAGAGCTTGAGTGGAATCGCCACGCTGTGTGAGGCTACAAACGGGCGCTCTAACGTTACAATGAAGACTAAGATTCCGAAAACCATGGACTTATTCCATACTAAGAAATGGAAAGACGATTGGACCGCTTGTGGTGCCGTAATACTTCGTTACAGAAGGAGGGGGGCGCAAGTTAATCCGTTTGGCAAAATGAGACTGGTCGGCCACGAAGCGCGTGGCGTGGGTACTTGCTTGTTGTTGATTGGGAGAATAGACGATGGCAGCGACTGTTTAAGTGACAGCATAAATCTGACTCTGCTGGTTGATACGGAATCTAAAGAGATGTCATTTTCCCGAACAGTGGCTCATAACCACCGCGACATGACATGATATTTCACTATCAACGAGGACTACTCCTTAGTAGACCAGCTTCAGCCTTCAGGACTGTATCATGTGATCGGCCGCATACTTTGGTATCGCAGCTGTGCAATCTTGGGTGTGTGAGCTCGTCGACTTATAAATCGCGAGGGGACCAGTCGAGTAAAGGCGTTGTTTTGACTGTGGGCTTCAATTCTCAAAGACGCTAGCTTATAATTAGGGGAGTTTACCTGCTGTGAATGGTATATTTTTTATCCCTGAGCGACGTTCGTTTTTCTTCAGATATGGACTTGAATGGAATTGCGGGGTTCCGCGAAGTTCGGTTTTTGATCGTTATGTATCATAGCACGTTTGGCCAGGATATTGCTACATTGTTGTTTCCTTCTACCATCTGCTGACTTACTTGAAAAGGTGCTATTCCCCCCCCCCCCCCCCCGCTTTTTCTTTCCAAGAATTATATTTCAAGCTTGATAGTTGAATACGGGTACTCATGAATGACATGACAGTGATCTGAGGAATGGCAATAGAAATCGCTGAGGTTGTGCAATGCAAGAACAGCGAGGCTTTTCGTGTTTGTGTTGCTTGGCCAGCGTCGCTAGGCTCGCTTCAATTCTGTGCAAAACAAGCATCAGCATCACTCATTCAGCAAGCCTCATCAATTCCTCCGATTACAAAACACGTAGTGGTCTGAGCTTCGCAGGCTGCCTTTTTTCTAAAGACAGCCTAGTTTTAGGTACTCGATATGAGATATTGGGCTAAGAACTTGAGTTAACCTTGGTCTGAGAGCCAACGATGAGAACGGCCTGAACGGAATTCTGTGACATGCAACAAAAGTAGCAAGAGAGGGCTACATTATCAAGCAGGTATTCCATTGTTTGCCTGGTGGATCTGATTTCTAGGTCGCGGAGTCACCTTCCTCGAAGCAGTCTTGGGGAAAGCCGTGAGATTTCTACAATTACTACTCACTATCAATATGACACCAATACGACATACCAGGATAGAATTGAAAGTACCCAATGGAAAATATTAAAGATTCATTGTGGAAACATGACTCCAGTTGGATTGCAGGAGTCTGTGCTTGTCCGTGATGGAATGAGGGGGACGCGAGCGAAGCTGGCAGCGCCCGCATCGAATTTCATCGTCGGCGCATCTTTGTAAACCATGATAGGACCTTCTCTGCTCTTGTCATTGCCGTTCGAACATTGTCTATTGTTCTTGCTGCGTGTTGTTGTCTACAGCTTCCCTATTGTCATCTATGACGTTTTCTTATCGAACTCGGATAGACCATGTCACTTCAAACTACAACTCTGTGATAAACAAAGTCTATTGCCAAGTTATTTTCCCGGAAGGTCTACTATGATCAAGAACCATCTCGAAATCATTCTCAGCTTCTCTACCCTGGCGAAGTGACGGTACAAGATTTACCCCCTCGAACTACTTACTGTTATAGCAAACATGACGAGAGCCTTCGAGAAGTTCAATTGAGGGTTTTCTTTCCGAGAGTCCACGTGCCATTTGTTGTCAGTAGGTAATCCGGATTCAAAGTGTCAACGCAATTGCCACTCAACAATCTCATCTCCTTTCAAGCACAGCCTAGTGTGTGCAGATGAGATTGCAATTCTGGCTTGGTTGTAATTGACTTTTGGGATATCAAGTTGACTAACATGACTCAAATTTTACTTTTGACATTCGGTCTTTCTAGCATTCCGTATGTAACCTGATAGAGTTCACGACAGGGTTGCCCCTCCTGGTTTAGCTGGTTTAGGTTCTCGCTTAATCGCGAGATCCCACAGAACTTTTGTTGACTTCATTTTCTAAGCTGATGTTCAAGCAGCTGTATCAGGTCCTGGCGATCTAACAGTCTACTACCGTCAGGGGAAAAAGCTTTGCCAGGTAGGAGAGCTTTAATCGATATGAATTGAACAAAAAAACACTTCAAGAAGCCGAAGTGACCACATCCCGGTCATTCCGGGTCCAAGGCATCGGATTAGCTCAAGGTTTCTTCGATAATTGACCCAATCTTACCGACCGACCATCCGGCCACTTTTGAGTTTCAACGCATCAGACGAGCAAGAGATGAGGTGTGTAAAGGTTATTGAAGTATAAAATCCTTTCGCAGCAACCCTTTCCTTTCTTTCCCTTCTGCATCCCTAATAATTGGTTCCTGGGAACAGTCACTCCTTTACTAGTTCATTCCTAGGATCAAATCTCGTTCGTGTCATCGTCGAAGATATGAGGCTCACTCATCTTGCATCGCCAGCTTTGGCTCTTCTCGTCAGCTCAGTTGCTGCACAGCCAACAGAAGGTGGTTCTGTGAGTTTCTAACACCCATCCTTCTCCTATTTCGCTGATAAAGAGCTAACATCCTCATCGAAGTGTCCAGCAAAACCTGATACCTCCTCCACCGTGTCCGTGAAGCCTGCATCGACATCGGCACCGTCACAAGTTATCTTGGATGTCGATCTTGTTGTGATTGGAGGTGGCAGTGCTGGGATCCACGCTGCGATCCAGCTCAAGGATGCGGGTGCTAAAGTCGTCGTCATTGAAAAGAAGAAGCAGATTGGTGGCCGTAAGTTGTTCTGGATCTTACCCTCTGAGGATAGTTTGATCCGTAGCAGCACTGACATATGAGCAGATGCGGAGACTTTCTACGCACCCAATGGAGCGCCTCTCAACGCTGGAGTCGTTATCTTTGAGAACTCGACCGTCGTAAGCGATTACTTCACTCGCCTTAATGTCAGCAGTATCTATACCAATCCTGCCACAGGTGAGCACGGTCCTTCTCTACATGAGATGATACCTCAACATGCCAGTTCGTGGTGTTTGATGTAGTCTCTTATCAAGGAAACGAAGTGTGTTGACATGCTAGGAAGATGTGGCCCCAGGTACACCTGCAACCTTGAACTACGATTTCTCCTTAGGCTTCCCCATTCCCGCGCAAAATGAGTCGGTCACGCAAGCGCAAAATCAAGCCATCGCAGCCGCAGCGCAAAGCTACACCGTCAATGTGCTGGCAAAGTATCCTTGGATCGACGCCGGCTTCATCGTTCCGGATCCAGTTCCTGCGGAGCTTCTCCTGCCATTCGCAGAACTCGCCAAGAAGTACAGCTTCGAAGCACTTCTCCCAGTTATTGCCCAATACAACTGGTTCACAGGTGATGTTTCGACTATTCCAGCATTGTACGGCGTCAAGGGACTTGGACCCGCGCTACTTGGAAGCATCTTCGGTAAATTCATTGTCGCATCCTCAGGAGATACACGATCTTTGTATCAAGCTGCAGCAAAGGAGCTCGGTGATAGCGTCCTGCTCGAATCAACCATCGTATCGGTCAGACGAACAGCAAAGACTGGCAAGCCAGTGAATATCCTTGTCAGCCAACCAGGCCAGCCCCCCAAAATTGTCCGTGCCAAGAGGCTTTTGGTAGCCATTCCTCAGACTTTGAAAAACATCGGGACATATGACATCTCGGGTGATGAGAGAGACATCTTCTCCAAGTTCTCTGCTCTAGGATACTGGGCAGGTGTCGTTGCCGTCCCAGGCCTTGCCAACAGCGTCCGAAATGTCGGTGTCCAGACTCCCTACAATCAGCCCGTCATCCCAGGAGCAAACAGCATTCAAGCATCAGCCGCACCAGGATATTTCACCACTTCAGTGGGCTTCAACGACCTGAACTATACCGAGGCATCAAGTCAAGCTGTCATTCGCAGCAGTTTAGCCACACTCGCAGCTGTCGGAGGCGTGCCTGCTGGATCTGCTGAGGCAGCAACTTTCCCTTTCTCCTCTGATCATGGACCTTTCAACTTGCGTGTCTCAAGTAGAGACATCAAGAATGGCTTTTATAAGAAGATCCTTGCGATGCAGGGGAGGAGGAATACTTACTGGGCAGGTGCTGCGTTCACTGGACACAACAGTGGTTCCGTCTGGAACTTCAATGTTGGGACAATTGTACCGGCCTTGAAGAAGGACCTTGGGCTGTAGACTTTTCATATTGTCTATGCTCGCACGGAAAGTGGGACTTCGAGCCATTGATGGCGGTATGAGAAGCCAGAACAAGATGCTGTCGAGTCATGATGTATCACCAACTTAATCTTCTTCAAGTCATAATTTATCAACATATTTGGTTTTCACGTTGATGATCAATCAATGTCACTTCGTATCTGATGTTCATGGGTCTGCTGAAACCTGTCAGCCTGTGTTTTCACAAGGCTCAGCTCTATTATTCTGAGGGGAGAGAGGAGGCTGATAAGATACTAAAAGCCAACCACAGGTTGAAAGACGAGCACCGGCCTGATATCCGGAGACTTCTTCGAGAGATGTCCTTTCTAGCCATAATGCATTGGAATTCCACGGAATTATAACTATATGACTATGGATGACATGGTAGAGCCGGAGGTTTTGCAACCTTCCGGAATCAGGTGATCGAGTGAGATTACCAAGCTCCCAGGGATCTGACCAAACACTTGCCACAGCATACGATTCTTCAAAGCCCACCTCAGGACTTCATCTGCTTTCAACAATGGTTTCAATGCAGGCGATATTAGAGCAAGAACAGGTTGAAGAGGCCGTGAAAAAGAAAATCTCAAGTCGAAAGCCGACCTATCGGACGCCTTGGTCAGATCCGGACAGCCTGTGCGCAGGATTTCCCGGTGGGGATTCTGCCCCTGGATCGATCTCGAACCGCCAGTCTTCATCAAACTTGAACTATGCAGGTGAGGAGGGTTGTATGGAAGAATATTTTGCAGCACCCATCCGAGACCCTTATCAAATCACGACCACACCTAGTCCAAGCTTTTCGGAGACGACCTACACACCGCCTCAGCTCGACAGCCACTCCCCTGCGTCAAGCCTGGGATCAGCTGTGTCGATACCTATGGCAATCGAAAGGAAGGACGCGTAGGATTTCAGAGCCATGCCAATATAGCCAATTCAGAAATGCGAGACCTGTGTTTATATACACGCCATTACCCAAGGACAATGCAAATCAAAGAAAGATTCGCTTGTTGACGGTCCACGAGGGGGCAGGAACTGAGATTCGCTGTTCTCTTGATACTATCCCTCTAGACGAAGCGCCACCATACGAAGCTCTCTCCTACGTATGGGGAGATCCAAACAGGACTCGAGAGATCACACTCGACGGCAAGTCATTTCAAGTCACTACCAATCTCGCTAGCGCTCTTCGCCATCGCCGAGACAGGCAGAAACCAAGGACACTGTGGGTTGATGCAGTCTGTATCGATCAACAGAATGCGGAGGAAAGGTCATCTCAGATCTTGTTGATGCGTGATGTCTTTCAAAGAGCATCGAAAGTCGTCGTCTGGCTTGGAGAGAGCACTGTGGCTAGCAAAGCCGCAGTCGCCCTTATACGAAAAGTTGATTTCGGAGATGGCTCATTTTGGGAGCAGAAAGAGAATCAGGGGCCTGTAGCATTCTCACAGGATGCTCTTGGTGGACTTCAGATGCTTCTGAATAGACGATCGTCTCTCGTTGGATTGCGAGGCATTATAAACGATATTGCTTCCCGTCCATGGTGGACGAGAGTTTGGGTCATTCAGGAAGCAGCTGTCGCTCGCTCGATTGTTGTCAGGTGTGGGAGTGAAGAGATGCCGTGGTGGCTATTTTGCAACGCGCTGTCTGCTATAGCGACTCTAGCACCTGACCTATCTGGCCCTTCGACGGAGAGGTTGATTTTGTTCAAGAAGCGCTTGAGCATCCACATGCATATCTCTCGAAACTCCTCACGGAGCCTCGAGGACTTGGTCGCCAACACTCGTATCATGGTTGCTACCGATCCCAAGGATATGGTCTACGCACTCTTGGGACTCGCAGGGGATATTGGTGACCCATCTAGCCATCCTATCTGTTCACCAGACTACTCGTCTGCCACATCCGTGCTGGATGTATACCGAGATTTTGTTGCACACTGTATATCAAACGGAAGTTTGGACATTATTTGTATGAGACGCAATTATGATCGGCTAGACGGATCCTGGCCCTCATGGGTCCCAGATTGGACTATGAGCGGAATCTCTAGCTCAGATAGTCAAGGCTCCGGGAGCATGTACCATGGCTTCGACATGATAGAAGGCGACAGCTTAATCAACAAGCCTCTCCTGATGAAATACCGAGGCCTCAACCAGATGCAACAAGATCCAAGATCTCCACCTTGGCAAGCTTCCAGAAACACGACACCAATCACGCGAATAACGAAGTCTCCTCCGACTTTGACAGCGAAAGGAATCTACATCGACCGAATCCAGGATCTGGGTGAAGCCCCAACGTTTCGTGACCGCCGACTTCTCGTCTGTGATTTCTCTCCCTGGGAAAGACTTATGATGCGGCATTTCGGTGAAGGGCCTGAGCAGCATATGTTCCACATCCTCGACCAATGCCATAAGATCTGCCTCTCCAAAGCCTTCGTCCTGCAAGAAACGCGCAACAAGATGATCAAGAGCATGTATAAGCTCCTGATCCTCCGTCTTCCCATGGAACGGATACGCGGAAGAGTCTACGCCCGTCGAATGTCTAATAGGAGATGGAGACATGGCAAGTATATCGCCAGAGGGTACTCGATTGCGCAGGCTTATACGAGAACACTGTTCCTTGACCGGGTGCTAGGATATCCGAGGAAGTCGAATGAGGGTGTAAGGTATTTGGCGAATCAGACTTGGAAGTCTGCTGTGAAGCTTGGGCTGTCTAGAAAGTTGGCTGTGGGGTTGAATGTCCTTAGAGCGAATGTCCTGCACCGGCAGTTGATGATCTCGAAGAAAGGGTATATTGGTCTTGGGCCGGTGCCGGCGAAGAAGGGTGATTTGATATGTGTACTTTATGGGTGCTCGGTTCCTGTCCTACTGAGGAATGTGGGTAAGCACTATATCCTTGTTGGGGAGTGCTATGTACATGGACTCATGGATGGGGAGGCTCTGGATTTGCTCGCGATTGGGAAGGCGACTGAGAAGGAATTTGAAATTCATTGAAAGATTTTAAGGTACACATCTAACAATACCCTTGTATCATAAGACGTGGAGCTGTATAAATCACAAAAAGACATGTACAATACAAAAAGATGTGGCAAGATGTGGTTGTCTGGTTTCAGTTCCCTTTTTGTCCACCGGAACGCCTTGCTAAATTGACAGACTTACAGATTCGTATCCATAACTACTGATTACTTCGCTCCCTTGCCCTTGGCCTCGGTCTCGCTGAGCTCTCTGATGAAGACATGTGTCTCGCCCTCTCCCGAATAGTCCTCCTGGCCGTTCTCGAAGCCAGGACAGACACCAACGGCCAAGTACTTCCCATCGCTCGAGAAGTCAAGTGCCGCAACACTAGCCTGATATTTCTGATATTGTCTGATTCTCCGCTTCGCAACAGCATCCCACAAAGCAACTACCCCATCTCCGCCTCCGGACGCAAATGTTCCATGGACAGGGTGGAAAGCTAACGCGTTCACTGGGTATACGATGTCCGTCCCATCTCCCTCGGGATCTGGCTGACGATGACATTTGAACGCGTATTTTCTTGCCTGAGAGTCCGTGGAAGGGTCGAACCACTCGACTGCTACTCTGCCCTCAATACTACTTGTAGCATAACCGTCATCATTCGGCATACATGCCACCGCCCTGGTCATGAACTTCAGAGATGATTCTCGTTGCTGCCAAGGTTGCAGATCTGTGGTTGAACCATTGGTCTGTGAGGCGAGCATAGCGGTGCTTTGAAGTTGATAGATGTAAACAAGGCGAGCGGCCATTGCTACAACAAGTTTAGAGGCTGTTATTGAGAGGGAGTGGGGTTTGGCGGGGAGGGTAATAGTCGTCGGTTCTCTTTCGGGATTCTTGAGATCGTGAAAATGCAGAGTGGAGTCCCAAGAAGCTGATATGAGAAGGGCTAGATAGAATCAGTACTGCCTGTAGTACGGAACACCAGACGACATACAGTGCTCCTTGCTGTAGACCACAGATCTGACCGGCGCGCCATGTGCACTCAATACCGTCTGCTCCCCAGTCTCAAGGTTTATTCTTTATGAACCCGTCAGCGATATCTACCAGTCAATGACAGAACCCGTACCTCTTCACCTGCCAATCCATTCCCGCGCTAAAGGCTTCATCATCGTCGGCGCCGAAGCAGACATCGAGTACAGGCGCTCGGTGTTCGTACTTCTCGATCAGCTTTCCGCCTGCATCTTGGTCTTGTGTATCATACAAGTAGACATTTTTATCCCAAGAAGAGACCAGCAGCCGTGTTGGAGAGCTGGGCGCGAACTTGAGGGACGATACCGCGTCGGAGGGGGGTTGCGAAAGCTTGAATTGTACTTCTACAATTTGTCAGCTGTGATTTCACCGACTGCCGCAAGATATAATAAACATAGGAAAGCTTACGGGGAGCCATATTGTACTTGTTCACGGACTGACAACGAGAGATGTTCTGGTTCTGATCTTGATATGGTTTGTTGATGAATGCGCCAAAATTTGTTCCGCGGCAGACCGCCTTCGGCTCACCACAAAGGGAAAAGTGGCTTGAGCTTTCGAGAAGCTTTCGAGAGCTTCCAAGCATCTAATGACTGAACAACAGACAAAGACTCTCGAACATTCTGGACTTATATCATTTGGCCCTTTAAATACATTCTGGAGCATCCAAGAACAATTTAACCACCTTCAATTCACCGAAGCGTCGACATTGCGAGAATCTTACTATAAGAACACCCCACCTGCCCCTCACCTGGATCCTTGCCCCGCGCCTCCTTGAGCTTTTGCTCTGCCAAAATGCCGTTCGCACAGCTTGTGCTTGGTAGTCCGGGATCTGGGAAGAGTACATACTGCAATGGAAGTTAGTACAAGCTTTTCGGACTCCAGCGCAGTGTTCTAACTGGTTCCTAGTGCACCAGTTTATGTCCGCGATAGGCCGAAAATGCTCCGTAGTGAACCTCGACCCAGCGAACGATCAGACCAGCTACCCATGCGCAATAGATGTCCGCGACTTGGTAAAACTTGAGGATATTATGGAAGATGACGAGCTGGGTCCAAATGGTGGTGTTCTATATGCTCTCGAAGAGCTGGAACAGAATATGGACTGGCTGGAGAAGGGTCTGAGTGAGCTGGGAGAGGATTATGTGCTATTCGATTGCCCGGGACAAGTGGAACTCTACACCCATCACTCATCATTACGGAACATCTTTTTTCGGTTACAGAAGTTGGGATATAGAGTTGGTTCTTGACAAATCCCCTTTGGATCGTATGCTGACAGGAGTACAGCTTGTAGTCCTCCATCTATCTGATTCATACTGCCTGACCATGCCCTCACTCTACATTTCGAATCTTATCCTCTCTCTACGAGCTATGCTGCAGATGGATCTGCCACACCTCAATGTTCTGACGAAAATCGACAAGATCTCGAGTTATGGCACCCTCCCTTTCAACCTCGATTTCTACACAGAAGTACAAGATCTCTCATATCTCCTCCCGCATCTTCAAGAAGAGTCATCTGTAATGGCTGGCTCCAAATTCGAAGGCCTGAACACAGCCATAGTAGAGCTAGTCGAAGGCTTTGGACTGGTGGGTTTCGAGACTTTGGCAGTAGAGGACAAGAAGAGTATGATGCATCTGCTGCAAGTCATAGACAGAGCAGGAGGATATGCATTCGGTGGAGCTGAGGGCGCAAACGACACCGTTTGGCAAGTCGCTATGCGGGAAGGTGTTACCACAATGGATGTGAAAGACGTCCAGGAGCGGTGGATTGATGCCAAAGACGCTTATGACGAGGCAGAGCGGGAGCAGTGGCAGAAGCAAGCTGAGTCCGAAGCTGCAAAGCAGGCTGAGCTTGCCGAAGATCAGGAGGACGTGGACGACGATATGGAGGGCATGTCGTTGCCGCCAGGTGGTAGTGGTGTGAAAGTAGTTCGTAAAAACCAATGATACCCCTGTTCATCCTTCATCCGTATCATTGTCACCTTCGCTGTCAGATCTGTCCACCATGAGGATATCTTTCGACGAGTCTTCCTCCACTGGTCCGCCAAGTATGCCCTGAAGTGCCGTCTCGCCCTTATCCTCTGCTTCCCGTTGCGCTTTCAAGATCAATTCTCTTGCCCTCCGAATTGCCTCCTCCTCCGCCTTTCTGATCGTGCCACTGACCCTCACGACTCTGAACACGCATTTCTTTCCATCCTGGATCGGCACAGAGTTCATCAGCGACAATGCAGCCCAGATGATCCTGTAATGCGCGCGCGCAACTCTGAGGATAAATGTCGAAGTAGCAGGAGACAAGTATTTGACTAGCAGGGTCAGCATCTGTAGCACGGTGTAGAGTTCAAGCATGTCGTACCAGCTAGAGATTCAGCCACAGCGCCTGACCCATAATCCCCATATAAACTCGAGATCTCTGCTCGTAGCCCCCTTAGCAGCGCTTGGTTTGTGAGACTACTGGAGGAAGGCTGATTGAAGACCACGACATCTGGAACTGTTGACTTTGATTGACTCTTCTCCAATTCCGGGTACAGAATATTCACCAGTAGGTATCGGTGCTTGAGGCGGACCATTGTTGTTGGTTTGGCTTCCTGGAGTGCGGTTACACATGGAAGACGCGACGTGCAAGAAAAATGAAGCGCGACATGATGATTTCCACGTGATCTCATTGCATATACTTTCCATGGCATCCTTCCAGGTTGTTGTTTCTCTTCCCTCCAGCATCATATTCCAGAATATTCAATTCTCAAACCAGTAATTTCATGGCTACTTTACTCTACATGACTCTACTCTCTTTAATGCCATACTGTCTTCACCCGGCAAGCTGCGCACAAGCGGAAGCACGCATCCTGTAATTTGCACACCTACACTTTCTTCCTGCTCTGCATGGGGCACCTCTTTTTCTACCATGCCCTTTTCAGGTTTGTCTGTCACTTAGGAACTACGGTGATGAAAGATGTTTAGCGTTGACTTAGATTCCGGTGAGCTGTCGAAGTCATAGCTCCTATGCTCTGAATGCTCACCGAGGTTATGCTTCAAACGCTTCCGTTACAAACCATGTCGTTCCTGCAGCCAATGCAAATGTTGGTTTCTCAATCGAGACGTTGGGTCCGGACGTGCAGTATTGACCAAGTATCATACATTTCCCTTTTATTATCGATTATCTGCTGTCAATTTTCTCCTTCTTTGTCATTCTAAAGATAACTTGACTACTACAATAATGGCGAGCAGCAACCATCCAACGCCTTCACAGAGGCCAATTCAATTTACCAGAACTCCAGCATCTATAATCAATGATGCCAAAGGTATTATCGAAACCTCCTGCATGGCTCATGATGATGTCGTCAAGACTGTTCTCCCTCAGGAAGCCACTTTTGCCAATGTCATGCTGCCTCTTGTAAAATCTGAACATGCTCTCAAGCTCGAGTCACACATCCTCCAATTCTATCAACATGTCTCAATGGACAAGGAGATAAGAGATGCATCTGCCGAAGCCGAGAAGCTCATCAACGAGTATGAAATCGAAACAGCCATGCGCGAGGATTTGTACCATCTCGTCGATGCTGTTGCGAGCAGAAATGAGAAGCTGGACACAGAGTCCACCTTACTTCTTGGAAAGAAGCACAGAGAGTACGTTCGCAATGGCTTGAAGTTGCCAATTGGAGCCAAGCGAGATCGATTCAGAGAGATTCAACAAAGTCTGGGTCAGCTCAGCATCCAGTTTCGTAAGAACCTGAATGAGGCGAGAGTCGAAATGTGGTTTCCGCCTCAGCAATTGGAGGGAATTCCAGAGGATGTCTTGTCCGGATTGGAGAAAGGGACTGGGGATAACGAGGGGAAGCTGTTGATGACTTCCGACTTTCCGCACTTCCTTGCAGCTATCAAATATGTTGAAAATTCTGAGACTCGCAAGCGTTTCCAGCTCGCATACGAAAACAAATGTGTCAACAATCTTCCTATCTTGAAGGAAATTGTCATGCTGCGTGACGAGGCAGCTCGACTTCTTGGGTATCCGGACCATGCCACATTCCGGCTGGAAGAAAAGATGGCCGAGAAGCCGGAGATTGTCAACATCTTCCTCGCAGATCTGAGGTCGAGACTCATAGCTGGAGGACGGAAAGACTTGGAAGCTTTGAAGGTGCTCAAGAAGTCTGAGATGGAATCACGAGGAGAGACTTTCGATGGCCACTACTTTGTTTGGGATAACCAGTTCTATGGACAGTTGTTGCTGGAAAGAGAGTATTGTGTCGATCAAAAAAAGATCGCAGAATATTTCTCTCTAGAGAACACGATCAAAGGAATGCTGAAGATTTTCGAGAATCTCTTCGGCCTTGTTTTCGTGGAGATTGCTGGGGACGAGAGAAGCAAATTTGCGAAGTCCGGTAACGGAACTAGTCTGGTCTGGCATGAAGATGTTCAGTTGTTCTGTGTCTGGGATAGTGAAGATGAGGGAGGCGGCTTCCTTGGTTACCTGTATCTGGATCTGTACTCAAGGAAGAACAAATATTCCAACGCGAGTAACTGGAACTTGCAGCCCGTAAGTATCAGACGCTTTTCTAGAACAATCGTTATGCTGATCTCAATTAGGGCTTTGTTCGCGAGAACCGAACCCGCCATTATCCATCTACAGTGTTAGTCTGTGCATTCTCTAAGCCGACGGCCATGAAGCCAACATTGTTACAGCATGGCGAAATTGTTACCCTATTTCACGAATTGGGTCATGGGATCCACGATCTTGTAGCGAAGACTCATTATGCTCGCTTCCATGGCACGATGACTGTCATAGACTTTGCAGAAGCTCCTAGTCAGATGCTAGAGAATTGGTGTTGGACACCCGCGATATTGAAGTCCTTAAGTCGGCATTACTCCACTCTTTCAGATGAGTGCTTCAAAGCATGGGAAGAACAGTCAGATAGCGCCCTTCCACCGGCTGAGACTATTCCAAATGAGATGATTGAGAGCCTGATCAGAGCCAAGAACGTCAATGGCACCTTATTCCAGCTACGTGTACTCCATCCGAGTATCTTGGACATGATGATCCATCAACCTGAGAGCCATGAAGCATTGGGGAAGATGGACTTCTCGGAGCAATACAACAAGATCCGCAAGGAGCTCACCGGCATGGACGGCCCCGAAGTCCTCGGCGAGGGCTGGCAATGGGGACATGGTGATGGTAATATGGGCCATCTCGTCGGAGACTATGATGCGGGCTTGTACGGGTACTTGTAGTAAGCACTCCAGACCAGAAGATCGTGGCCCTACTGACGACGCTATGCAGCTCAAAGGTATTTGCTGATGACATGTTTCAATCGGTCTTCGCGAAAGATCCCATGGATGCCAAGGAGGGACGAAGATACAGACATGCTGTTTTGGAAAAAGGAGGGGCACAAGACGAGATGAAGACTCTGACTGATTTTCTTGGTCGGGAACCGAAGCCGGATGCTTTCTTCAGAGATCTTGGTATTGCTTGAACATTGGACGGCATACTTACGAGTTGGATGAGAACGGCCTATTCTTGGTCATCATCGCCCAAGCAGTGTTCTTTTGTCATATTAGAAAGCAACAATCCGTGTCGTGTAGGCTAAAGATGAAACGCGTGGTTTTTCATGAATTTGAGGTATTTCAAGCTCGTTGTATTAGCCGCTTGATGCTTTCTCATTTATCGCCTGTCGACCACATCGCCGTCAGCATCGCGCTTGAAACCAACTGAAAGAAAATGTAAAACCAAATGTCCCTCCTTTTCCTTGATATGGAGTCAAACCTCAAGAATTTCAACAGGAGCAACGAAAAGGGAAGCAAAACTGCTGCACCTATACCGTTCAATTAAGTTCAGTATAGATGCGTGGCAGAAACCTCATTACCTAGAGGTTTTTCAACTTAGATTACCGAGATTCTGCTCTTAGTTTTACGAGGTGCTGCTCGACCTAGTTTAACGAGTTTGCGCTCGTCAACCTGCGTTATAGACGCTGATTGAGCTTGTAAGTTGTCTTATCTGGTTACATGACGATTTTGGCACTTTGGCGAAACTGGGCCGAAGGTGAGGCTGGATCTGGCTTGCGCAGAGGTGAAGATCTCAGTGACAAGACACCATATGAGAAGCATCGTGCAATCTAAATCATCCAGCTTGGAATATATTATCATTGGTAGGCTTGGATTTTCCATCCTCGAAAGGCTTGATGTGCTATCTATAAAGGGAAGTTTTGAGGGTCTCCATTCTGACACTGTTTACACTTTGTCTTTTCGTAGTGAACATCAGTATTTATAGGATTCTGGCATCGTGTAAAGATAATTGATGGCACAATCATCGCATACTTGAAGGACAGGCTTTCTTTATTTTCTGGATCCGACACCTACATCCCAGGCAAAGATTGGAAGATGCCGTCCATATAAACAAGGTCATGTGATGTCCCACTTCTCACTAAGCGAAGTACTTCATCATTCAGCTTCCCGCACCTCCACTTCCATCCATCTTCAACACTCACAATGGCCACTCTCAAAGCAGCTGTCTTAGTAGTCTCAACTACAGCCGCCAAAGATCCATCAGCTGACTCATCTGGAGGCATCTTGAAGGAGGTTTTTGAGCAGGAAGGCGGGGGAAAGTGGGAAGTCGTCGAGATAAAGATCGTAGGCGATGTGGTTCTGGATATCCAACGAGCGATCACCGGTTGGGCGGATCGAGAAGAACCTCCGAACGTGATAATTACTACCGGTGGGACGGGGTTTGCGGTACATGATAGCACTCCTGAGGTCAGTACATTTTCGAATTACATAGAGGTTGTAACTGACGGATGTGCAGGCTGTCAATCCACTACTTCACAAGCAGGCACCTGGGCTCGTCCATGGCATGCTTGCAGCTTCCTTGGCTGTGACTCCTTGTAAGCTCTATGGAATATGGGAGGTTTATTCAGCTGATGAAAGTAGTTGCCCTCATGTCAAGACCGGTAGCTGGAGTCAGAAATAAGTCTATCATCATCACACTTCCTGGATCTCCCAAAGGCGCCAAGGAAAACCTGCAAGCAGTATTGAAGCTACTACCCCACGCGTGTGTCCAAGCTGCCGGTGCCGACTCTAGGACCATCCATGCTGGTGGTGTCAAGAAACTGGAGAAAGAAGCTGGGGTCAGCGCTCACGGTGCTGGGGGACGTTCTCACAGCCATGGTCATTCACACGGTCATTCTCATGGTGGGCATAGTCATGGCCATGCGATGCCAGTTCGACATACAGCACCAAGTGAGAGTCCTCGCTCCAACGATCCCGCACTTGGCCCAACAAGACGAAACCGCTCCTCTCCGTATCCTATGCTCGCTGTGGATGAGGCGATTGGGCTAATCAGAGAGCATACGCCGTCACCGCAAGTCATCAAAGTCGATGTTGATGGATCTTTGGTCGGCTGTGTACTTGCAGAAGATGTCACAGCTACAGAGGCCGTTCCGGCTTACCGAGCAAGCATTGTGGATGGGTACGCATTGATCGCTCCTGGAGATGGCGGTTCAAGTAAAGGTGTATTTCCTGTTGCTTCAGTCTCCCATGCCACACCAGGCGAAATTGCGCCGCTCGAGGTGGGACAGATCGCGCGAATCACTACTGGAGCTCCTCTTCCTCCTGGTGCGACATCAGTTGTCATGGTCGAAGACACTGTTCTCAAGTCGATGACTGAAGACGGACAAGAAGAACATGAGATTGAGATATTAGCAGAAGGCGTCAAAGCAGGCGAAAATGTTCGAGAGGTTGGTAGCGATATTAAGAAGGGAGAAGTCATTCTTCGAAAAGGCGAGGAGATTTCTGCAGTTGGCGGAGAGCTCGGACTACTGGCTTCCGTTGGCAGAGCAAAAGTCAAGGTGTACAAGAGGCCAGTCGTAGGAGTCTTATCAACAGGAGATGAGATCATAGAGCACGGAAGACCTGGCGACTTGCGGTTGGGAGAAGTCCGCGATTGCAACAGACCCACCATCATGTCTGCTGTTCGAGGATGGGGCTTCGAAGTCGTTGATCTTGGAATTGCAAGAGACAAGCCTGGAGCTCTCGAGGAAACGTTACGCGATGCGCTTCGCAACGTGGATGTCATTATCACATCAGGCGGCGTCTCAATGGGCGAACTTGATCTACTGAAGCCTACAATTGAGCGGTCACTCGGCGGAACGATTCATTTTGGGCGTGTTTCAATGAAGCCAGGAAAGCCAACCACGTTCGCGACGGTGCCGGTGAAAAACAACGCTGGTGAGAGGGTATCGAAGGTCATATTTTCCTTGCCCGGAAACCCTGTCTCTGCGATTGTAACTCTTCACCTGTTTGTCTTGCCATCTCTGCACCATGCAGCAGGGGTAGCACCGGCTGGACTACCTAAAGTCCAAGTTATTCTGGATCATGAGTTCCGACTTGATCCCCAGAGATCGGAATATCATCGTGCGATCGTAAGTCTGGGGAAGGATGGTTCGATGCATGCCAGCAGTACTGGTGGACAGCGAAGCTCTCGGGTTGGAAGCTTGAAGAGCGCGAATTCGCTTCTATGTTTGCCCGCTGGTAAGGAGACTTTGAGCAAAGGATCTAAGATTGAAGCACTCCTAATGGGTAGGCTCAAGAGTGAGTTTGATGTTCTGTGAAGTTCACAGCTTCTCTTCAGGTTAACACAAATTTATCCTGAATAACATTGTTCTTTCGGGTTACGAGACTACATCAGTCATTCGAAGATAGAGCTTGCTCCGGTACCACAAATATGCTGTGAATTAGCTCTAGCATAGCTGGAGCATTTGAAGTTGTATTGAACGTTGAATCGGGAGTCCGATGTACCTGCACTCCTGATGGTGCTGTCCTGAAAGGGAAGGGACCAGCGAGAGACAGCCAACATTTCGGCAGGTCAAGTTCCTGAGCATTTCAAACATATTATTTTCTACTTTAGAAGCATCCATAATGTGTCAATTCTTGTATCACATGTTCGAGCAGTGTTCACATTGTATTATCAACGTCGCCGAGTACTGCCAAGTTCGAAAATGGATGGCAGGCATAAAGCGACAGCTTCAACCATGCCCCGAAACGAAGTACATGATATCGAGAGTTGTAGATCGAGGTGAGCAGTGGCAGGTCATCTCAGGGACATGCATGGCTTGTGTTATGCAACCCGGTCGGAATGCAGAGAGTGCGCCGCCGGCTTCACAGGGAGACTTGACGGGAACAACCATACCAATGAGGCCAGCGAAGTCCATGCAAGATCAGAGAATAGATTCGCTATCACCAATCCCTCCTGAAAAGCCCTTCATCTCATTACCCGATCTTACTGCGACCTTACCCGAGCTTCTTGGATTCCGCGACAAGCTTCACGACAAGACATCCCTTTTGTTCGATGATATTACCTTTCCGGCTCGGATAATGCCATATGTCGAGCAGACAAAATCATCGTGGACAATGTCCGCAATCGGATCTCCTGCGCCATTAGAATCATACTTCATGGATAATGGAGGTTTGCTTGTAGAAGATAGGAAATCCATTGCGGCTCAAAAGCTCTGGAAGGATGAAAAAGCAATTTGGGAGTGAGCTTTGGACCAATTTGCATATTGTGAGCCAGGCTAACGCGCACATAGGACTGGTTTCAAGTCAAGGGGCATACCATTGGGAGATTTCAAAGAACAGTGTGTCAAAGGAGAAGCCCGGTTTCCCAAATTCTCCGCCACAGGAATTACACATGACAAATTCTATCAGTTACACGCAGAATCGGCTGATGCTCAGATGACTAGGATTTTGGAAGAGCAAGACCCGAGTAAGGTAGAAGGAGTGGGCATCCTATCCGAACTTCCTAATGCATTAAGTCATGCAGGTTTAGGAAAGGACACAGATGATTCAACGTCACAACCTAGCTTGGCGACAAATTTACTCGCTGCCGATGAAGCACAATTCGGCAATCCAAGCGGAACTCTCGACAACATAAACAAAGAGGGACCGCCACCAGGACCTTTGGTACCAAAAAGTGTTAAGAAACGAGCTTCCCAAAGCCAAAGCCTCCGCGTTCAGGCACATACTAATGCTAGCAAGAAAATACGTGCCAGTAGGCAAATGAGCAACCCGTCAGCTCTCTCAAGCTTACCACAAGGATTGCCGCAAGGTCAGACCATCTATCTTATGGGACAGGGCAATGCAGCTGATGTAGCTGAGCAAATGACCAACTTCGCACAGCCCACATCCTCCACCTCCCTACAAGGACTCTCGCAAGATCAGAATCCTGATATGATGGACCAGGCTAGCGCCAACAATACAGGATATTTCACTGAACAAACGAGCGAATTTATTCAGTTCAATGCCTCAAATATGTCGCATGCACCCCCGCAAGGTCAAGACTTCGGTCTGATGGGACAGGCCGACGCCAACCATACAAGATATGTCACGGGCCAAGTGAACAACTTTGAACTGTCGGCCTTCTCAAGCGATCCGCAAGGTCATTTCCTTCCACCTCCATTGCATCCATCCGTGCCAGGACAGATGGATGGTATCGACTACAGTGGAGATGATCTAATAAATCATACCTTTCAAGCCATGCTTGATGGAGGGATCTTTCCCAACACTGCAATACTCACAACGCAAGCAGCCTCNGCATTGGGACGTTTACCAGAGCAACAACTCGGAGCCTCCAATCCTGGATTCGACCTTAGAGAACAACAACCTACTAACATGCCATAGGGAAATCCAGCTGGCGAGACTGCGGTTCCTACAACACTGGTGCCTCCTGGATCTGTGCTTGATCCAACAAGACAGTATAGCGCCACCTTTCAAGGCGGATATGGCCCGGGATTACAACACCCTGTTCCTGCGTTTGATCCAGATGTGTCCGGACAGGCCACGGGCCCCACCACGCAAGTAGCTCCTAGATGGACACCGCACCCAGCACGACAATTCGGCACGTCCTGTCAAGGTGGGATTAACCCTGGAGATCAAATACTTCTAGATACGCCGAACCACAGTCTTACTAATGGAGATCCAGTTCCTACATCATACATGACTCCTGGATTACCATATAATGTCGCAGGACAAGTTGATGACGTTGGTCGTGGTGGCCTCCGTCTTGGATCTCAACCAATTCTCGACATGCCAAATGAGGATATCCACATGCAGGCGCTTCCTCCAACGATACACTGGGGTCCTGCAGACGATCTTGTACAGGAGTACAACGGCTTTGATCATATTCTATCTAACCAAGGAAACCACCAAGCTGTCGATGCGCCAAATGGAAGCATCGCTAGCCAGTCGCTGGTTCCAACAACGCAGGAAGCTCCCGGTTCGGCTCTTCATATACCTGGACAGCTTGATGGAACGGACCAAGGAGGATTTTCTTAGGAGACCAGAACCATCAGACCTACCAAATTGCTCCGGCAAGTCTTGTTCGAGGCATAAAGGATTTTCATCCAGGACTCCAGCTAAGTATTATTCTATGGTCAGATTCATATTATTACCGGCGGACGTTTCAGCACGACTGACATCTGGTTGTCTAGTCGTATCGTTTTGAGAAGAGCTTTGTTTCCCAGGTGGTGAGGGTGCCGGCTGGTCCAAAATATCTCTTCCAGCAGCAGGAGCTGATATTTCGTTGCCGACATTAACCTCACCAACCCGATTGAGTTGTTCTACCGGATTACTAGCTGGTTCCAAGGGTGTCTGTGACAGGCGACTTGGTGCTTGCTGAGAAATACCGGAATGCTCATTACCTGCAGCGTCTAGGTACTGATTTCTGGACTCAAAGCCACCTTGACCAGCAATGTCGATTGGTCCGTTGACGACTTGTCCAAAAGCTGTCTGTGACATGGGCATTGACGTGTGAGTAGAGATCTGTCCAGCAATATAGTCCAACGGGAGAAAGACAAGGGGTTGCTCATGGCGAGGATCTACCTGCAGTTGCCGACGAAGTTGCGTCGTCCAGTGGCCCTGGCCAAGAACCAAATATGTTTGCTTCGGTTTTCGGAGACGGAGATGCCTTATTTGACGAGTCTGTCGATTTCTCTTGAGATCCCTTTGAAGAGCCAATCAATGAATACGAAAGCGAGGAAATTGCGGATGTAGCTGAACTTGAGAAGCTCGGAGATGATCGAACTGAGTATGAAACAGATTATTGAACCAATAGTCTTAAACAAGGAAAGGAACGAGTAGAATGCACATTCTTGACGCAAGCAGAATGCCGCTAGTAATATGATACATAAGTTTAGCAGCACTGTACAATAACAATGCAGCCTTCCAGAATTCCTCATTTCTACCTGAACGCCCTTCATCCTGTGCCGCATACTCGATATACACATACACTTCCGCTCCCTTGTCACTATTCCTCCCTTTCGTGATGCTGTCTGTTCCGTTCTCCGGTTGTTTACTCCCCCAACTCGGCAGCTTTCGATGCGACCAGTAATCCGATGATCAAGCCAAAAAGGCCAAGGACTGAGCTGAAAATCTCGACAACGAGAATCTTGACGAATCTGCAAAATAGTCAGCCATGTTGGTGCCGGCCAAATAGACAATACCTACAAGCTTGGATCCGCAGCATCGGCCAACGCAGCACCGCTACCGTTGATGCCGACTGATACACCACAAATCAAGTTGCACATTCCCACTGTCAGGCCAGCCCAGAAGACTGCATATCCGGTATAGTAGTTGCTTCCTGAGTAAATAGCATCTGCATCCATGCCCTTGATCTTTGAGGAGAAGATGATCGCCATGATGACGCCGTAGATAGCGACGACTTCGCAGAAGATGATGGAAATCAAGTTCTTTGTCCTGATGCGGGGAGCCTTCACTCCACCTCCGAGAATCGAGGAACCTGTTATCATGATACCCCTTTCCAGCTTGTCAGCCCTCTCTTCTTGTTTCCCGTGCAGAGGGGTGTGTACCATGCTGCTCCGACAACTGATAATCCAATGCACAATCCGATGCCTGAATCCGCCCACGCATATGGCGATACATCTTCCAAGAATTGTCCGAACTGTGCCAAATGTCAATCTTCAATCCTTCCTCGTCTGCCGACTTCGAACATACGTTGAAAGCCTCTCCGTCGCCAGTGAAGAGCATATCTGGTCAACATTAGTTGTGGTTCTCTGTGCTGCCCTCGATACACTCACAAGCTCCCACTACTGCCAATGCCGTCGTAGCACCACCGACTCCATATTTGAGACTCATCTTGACGACACGAATTGAGGGTTGTTGTATGATGTGCTCGGTGAATGGCGAAGCTATTCGTTGACTTGGCTTCGTCCTGGTCAATCAACCACCAAGCTCTGAAGCGAGATCCAGGCTGCCGTACCAAACCACACTAGCATGTTGCGGCTCAAGCTTATGTCATCGCCCAACCATATCACAGCCGCCTGGAACAAAGACAACTTCCCCTCTACAACGTCGCTCCGCACAAGAACAGCAACTATGGCGACGACGGGACAGTCCTTTTACGAGCTCTACCGCCGTAGCAGGTACTGTGCCTTTGCTCTACCAACCGCTTTGCTACCATTACTGACCTCGCACCCCCTAGCATCGGCATGGCGCTCACGGATACGCTCGACGACCTGATCAGCGAGCGTCGCATCGAGCCGCAGCTTGCGATGAAGATCCTGGCGAACTTCGATAGGAGTATCACGGAGGTGCTTGCTGAGAAGGTTAAGGCGCGCTTGACGTTCAAGGTATGGCTTGCTTGCGCTCGAGAGGGGAAGGCGAGGGGTCATGGGCTAATGGTGGATGAAGGGTCACCTCGATACCTACCGCTTCTGTGACGAAGTCTGGACTTTCCTCATTAAGGATGTTACCTTCAAGATGGAGAACTCAAGCCAGACGGTTCAGGCGGACAAAGTCAAGATCGTGAGCTGCAACAGCAAGAGACCTGGTGATCCCCAATAGTGGGCATAGGTTGGAGGCCAGAGGAAGGGCTTCGGGCGAGTTCTTGACGATTATGAGGGTGTCGCACTCATGCTATCGACGGTCCGCAAGTACCTTTCCATTCTTCGCTGGATTGCTTCGATGCCCTACTTTCCTTACGACCGCCTTCGCAGAATGATACCACGTCCAGCAGGCAGGATAGACACAAGGCTAGGGAACGGTGTTCATGGATATGGGGCGTTAATATGGCATGGACTGGATGCGTTCTGGGCAAAATGATACACCCTAAAGATCATTGAACATATAGAGTCAATGAAACAATGATTTCCTGAACATCCAGTACCATATGCAGATTACATTGCATGTGACGGAGCTGTCTGAGTCATAGGAAGCTTGAGAAAGGTGGTATAATGCCACACAAGAACAACCAAACGGCAGGGGGAATCTTATGGTGCTTCTTGCCACCTACTGTTGTTGTGGAAGGCTATGGTGCTCCCGGCAAAGGCGAAGACTTCCGTCTTTCAGCCGGCTTTCTGATCCCAACGTAGACTCATGATTTCTACTATGGCCTAAAGTTAGAGCTTCTACATTTTGTTTACTTTGGGCCGGCCCAAGGAATAGGAGTAGATCATATTCCGAATTTCGAGACACTGATATGCTTACTAATGGATCCGGCTTTGCAACCAAAGTCTCTGAGCAAAACACAGGATACGAAATGCTAGCTTAAGCACACGATTGAAATGAACTACCAAAAACCCAAAAATGTGTGTTCTATAACAATGCTTGGGAAATGCAAGTGAACTCACAACTAGAAAACAGACCAAGCGAGCAACGATGGCACTCGTTTCAGCATCTCCTCTCCACCATCTCTAGTTCAAACCAATCCACCATCGACCATATGCCTACCCTTCGTCAGCGGCCACCAAAAAAGGGAGCTTCAGCTTCCAATCTTCCATCCTGGAAGCCCTCTTCCCAATCCGCAACCACCTGCCCTCCACCAGCCAAAATGTCCGAAGAACCAAACACGCTTACCCCTCTACTGCACGCCAAGACCGACCCGGAAGCTTTATCTGAACGACATCTACCCACCTCGTCGCGATCGGAACAGCGGGTTTTGGAACAGGAGCGTTTAGGACAGGAAGATACTGCTGAGATGGAGAATCTGAGTAGGAAATCGCAGTGGATCGTACTCGCGCTGGCGAGTGGTGGGTGTGCGGCTTTCAATGGTGTTTTTGCGAAATTGTAGGTTGTGGATTTCGTTGTTGTTATTGTGTGTCCTCTGGACTTTTGGAAGTGGAGAGCAGGAACAGAAAGACGACTTTTACGAGAAAGCAGGGATGGAGATTGTGAGTTGGGGAGGATTGTAATGCCAGAGAAACATGGAGTGTAGATGCTGCGCCACCTATGTTACTTGCTATGTAAAGTAAGCCAGACTAATATGTAATACAGAACTACCACGGAATTAACAACAAGTTTCGCAACATGGATCGCCAATTCAATAGGCCTCGGGAACGTAGAAGGCGGCGTCGAAGTGGTCGTCAGAGCAGTTTGTGGCCCCATTTCCGCCCAGACGTCCATCCCATACCACAACAATCACTAACTGTTTCCCACCCATAGATATTCTTCGGCCTCAACCTAATATTCAACGGTATAATGTGGACACTATTTACCAAAGCCCTCGCTCGCGGTACCTCAACGACACAAGTCAGCATCCTCAATACATCCGCAAACTTCATGTTCACAGCTGTCATGGGCTGGCTTATATTCTCCGAATCGCTGCCACCGATGTGGTTCCTGGGTGCAGCATTGCTGGTTGCGGGGAATGTGATCATTGGGAGGAGAGAGGAGGGCGAGGATAATGATAAGAGCGTTGTTGGTGGGGTTGGTGGGGACAGGAGAGAGGAGAGAGATGGGGGTGGGGTTGAGGGCGAGAGTTTGTTGGGTGAAGAGGTGGAGCTTGATGGGGAGTTATTGAATGGAGAGAGTGTGGAGGAGAGGAAGAAGAGGAGGGAGGCGGAAGAGGATGTACTGCAACTGGACTTGGACGGTGATAGAGGGATGGAGGGGAGGTTGATCTGATCGCATGTATATGAGATATATTGGATTGTCTTCTTGTATACTGTCTTATATACCCTCTGTCGGATAGATGTCAGACATTGATGGAATGTTGTATACTATGCTGCCAGTCTGGGGTGTTCACATGCCCTGCGAGATCTCTGGCTGAGGTCTCTAGCTTCAAGTGAGCGATGTTGTAGACGCCGAACTGTTAGGAGCGGCCGATTTATGTCATTACACTTTCTTCCTACTAATTGTACCAGGAGGCTACTATCAGACCACTATTCATTCACGGCTGATCAATGATTCACTTGGTAGATCTTTTCCAAGTCGCATTTTGCTTCGTCGATGCTGCTTTTCTTCCTTCGCTAGTTTATTGGTCTATTTGGTTTCTCGTCCAAGGGTCTACTGGCCCTGAGCTTCAATAACCTGCGTGTAATACGCAGAGTCATATGTCATATAGATTGGACTTGGTATTGAATCACAGTGTCACGAACCTTGCTGTTGAAAGCCACTTGACACTCTTTCCTTCATGAAGGCATTCAGGTGCCGTCATGTGTTTGGAAAGAGCTATTAAGCTAAGCTGTATTTCCTGTACCCCAACGTTAGTACTCCCTGCCAAAGCTGTCGACTGCACTAACTGGACCATTAATTCGAAGATGACAGAAGATTACTTTGAAGTTGTTGATACTTGTTGAAGTCCAAGTGAAACACAACTCTCTGCCATCTGGTTGTATATCTAGAGTTCCATAGCTTTGATATTGTTTACTGTTATCGTTGGCTCCTGCCCAAGATGGCATTGGCTTCGCATACCTCACAGAATTCCTCTATGTAACCATCTTCCGGCAAGCTCAAGCAAAACTACAAACTCTACCTTCTTCATCGTCTCTAATACGCCCTATCGTTATCCTCAAATCATCTTATAGGACCACTACGATGCTATCAGAATGTCCTTGCACTCCTAGTTGCGATCAAGCGGAAGACCATACCGATATATTTTCATTTCTCCGCACCAATGCAACTCGACCATCAGCATGTCGATTTGTCACGGCCCCAGTATGCCGACCTACGCCGCAACGTCCTCAACAACCTGCTAGACCGCGCTCGATGTCTACAAATCCCTCACTTCCATGCCTCACTCCAGACGATGCTTCATCACGGGCATGCTCTCCAGCACCTCTCAGACCATCCACCGCACCACCAGAGACCTACCCATACATTCCAGAACGCTACATCCCACATCTCTTCCTCATCGGCACCGGCCAGTCCGGTAAGATCCACCTCCTAACTCCAAGTAACGTCCTCAAGCTTCCCATGGAAGACCATCAAATCGACTTGGAGAACGAGCGAGACATCTACACTCGTATTTCCGTATTCAAACACCCGAGTATTCTACACTATCTTGGGACATTACACACCGGGATCGTGCTATCCTACCATCCCATCGGCGCGCTCCGCATGTTCATTCACGGAGCAGCCGACACTGGACTTGGCGTAACAGCCGAACACATCCAGCAACTCACTCAGCACAGAATGAAGTGGGCTCAGCAAATAGCCGAGGGCGTGCAATTCCTCCACCAAAACGGCATTGTGCACTGCGACACCTCTTCAGCCAACACGCTAATTACGTCATCCTACGACGTCGTGCTCTGCGATTTCAGCAGCTCGATTATGGATGGTGTCGCTAGGGGCGGCAAGACTCGATGTTCGCGATGGTATAAATTCGTTAAGGATGAAGGCGATGACAGTTTTGGCGAGGGGAGACAGTATACGATTCAAGATGATCTATGGGCTGTTGGAACTGTGTGTTATGAGATGTGGGCGCGGAAGAGACTGTGGGGAAACTTTCCTGACGGGGAGAGAGTCTTATTGTATAAACAGAGAAAGTGGCCTTGTTTGGAAGGAGTTGGCCACATGGGCAATGTTATTGCAAATTGCTGGGCTGATGGGTATGGCTGTGCGGGTGAGCTGTTGACTGATATCAGCCAGCTCGCTGAATCAGAGAATAGCCAGGAGAAAAATCAAGAGGAAAGGATAAATGCACTTTGTGAGAGCGAGGAAGATTGTATTGCTTGGGAAGCGGTAGATTGATTATGCTCAGGTCTACCCTTAAAGGTGCTCCTATGAAAGGATTCTTGTGTTTTTATATACATGGCGCTTGCGCAGTCTGTCTAGAATGTATTGTACAACATTGATAGAAAAGGCGAGCAAATTTTGGTACAAACGTTCCCACTCGAAAGGAAAGCAAAGGAACCCAATCTCTAAACACCGAGAAGCGACCCACTAAGCCAATAATACAAGACCATGTTTCGACGCCACCAGATCAACTAGCAACATGAAAGCACCGCCAGCACACCAAGGACTCCTAACCCAGCAACTTCAAGATATCTCCCATCCTCGTAGTCTTCTGCTTGCCATCCTTGGCTTTCTCCTGGAATGCCTTACCAACCAGAAGCCTCTTCTCGGCCTGGATGTCCAGGACTCTTTCCTCGATGCTATCCTCCATGACTAGTCTCCACACCGTACACGGTCTCGTTTGGCCCAATCTATGCACCCGATCAACAGCTTGATCTTCAATCGCCGGTGCCCACCAGCTATCCGCGAGTATAACCGTATCTGCAGCAACGAGGTTCAAGCCGACGGAACAGACAGCCAAACTTGCCAGCAAGATTCGACAATCGGGATCGCTTGCCAACGCAGTCATGCCTTTGTCCCGAACAGTAGCTGACATACTCCCATCAATGCGCGCAAACTTCATGTTGGATTCAACAAGCTGCGCTTGAATGATATCAAGAAACGAAGTCCACTGTGAGAAAATCACAACCTTCGATTTCGGGTCCTTCCGCGATGCAGCCAGGATACTCATCAGCGCCTCCGTCTTACTACTCTTCACCTCGACATCAATCTCCTCGTTCTTGACCGCCGACTCCTCCACAGCCGGGTGAACAAGACACTCCTTATCTTTCAGCTCAGCGCGGCACATCGGGCATTTGTGCTGCAGTTCGATGGTGCGCTCGATGCATTCCTGCCCGAAGACGTGTTTGCAGGCTGTGATTACCGGGTTGTGCAGTTCGTCGAGACAGATGGAACATTCTTCGTGCGAGTCGATGGTTAGTTGAAGAAGAGCTTGCAAAGCAGTGACGTTCTCTTTTGTTAGAGCGACGACCTCGTCGTTTTCCAATAAAGCTAATAGATCCGTCACGCGTGCACCGCAGAGCTTCCAATGGCAGCAGACTTGCCGCATACGAAGAAGCACTTCCAAAACATGTCGGTAGACGTTCTGTCCTGGCTTCGCATTCTTGAGTTTCTGCACCATGCCTTGCGCTTCGGCTTGCAAGGCATCGTATTTCTCGCGCTCGTCTTTGCGGAAGGCGATGCGGTGGACGTATTCTGATAGTTCGGGGAGTTTAAGATCCACGAATGCCATGTCTTTCTTACGGCGGAGACACATCGTTCGCATGATGGAGTGGAGGATTAGGTCCGCGTTGCGATCGCCTAGACCTAGTGGGCGAGTGAGAATTGCGTTGAAGAGCTCGAGGCGCTCGAGGCCGCCGGTTATGCCAAGGAATTTGAGCATGGAGTAGAGGTCTTTGATTGTGTTGACGATTGGTGTGCCGGTCAAAACCCAGCGGCATTTTGCGAGACAGGCTGTAGCAGCAATAGCGGACTTGGTACTGGGGTTGCGAATCGTGTGGCCTTCGTCTAGGACGATGCGAGTCCAGTTCATGGAGAAGATGCCCTCTTTGCGAGGAAGTTTCTCGGGGTTCTTGGCGTCCCTAGGAAGATACTCGGTGCTCAACGTACCGTATGTCGTGATAACAACATCGTACTCGGAGAAATCCTTGAAAGTCATTTTCTTGCGACCACTACCGTGATATGTGAGGACTTTCATATTGCGCTCTTTCTTGACGTGCCGTTCAATCTGCTGAGCCCAGTTGGACATGACACTGACTGGGGCAATGATTAATGTCGATCCGGGACCTCCTTCGAGAATAGTACTGATAACTTGAAGAGTCTTTCCCAATCCCATGTCATCAGCAAGGATGCCGCCTCTGGCCAAAGTCGGCGCTTCTGTAGTAACGAACTGCGTAGCGATGTTTTGGAACGCATTTGCGCGAGAAGCATGTCTCTTCCAGAGTTGCACCACATCAGTAGATCCCGCAGCAGGAAGCGTCGGATTTTCCTTCTCCAGCATCCAAGCCAGACCTTGAAGTTGATACGGGAGCAGAGTAGAGATCAGATCTATAGGCTGCTCAGCCATCGGCATCTTAGATAAAGCCTCCTCGCCCTGTCCCCAAGCCTCAACTAGCTTCTCAACATCACGAGGCTTGAAGCGTTCACTGTTGGCCACGAAATGCTGGATATCGATTTCTGGCTCCGGCTCCGGCTGACTGCTCGACGACTGCGAGCTCTGGAAGCCCATTTGCTGTCTCTTAGGTGCTGGTACGGGAGCAGTCGGCTTCTTGGGTGCGGCGATACCTTGTTTCTTGACGGGCACTCGCTTGGCTTTCATGTTATCTTCAAGAACTTTGCGTTCAGCTGGATCGCCTGGACCGTAGACTCTGAGACGGATAGGGCAATCCCACTGGCCTTTCTCCCCAGCAAGAATACCTTCAAGGATGATAGCTCTCGAGTCCTACTACAATTCAGTAATGGTCTTTGTCAAGCACGCTACGTTCAAGAACTCACTAGAAAGCCCGCGAGCTTCGAAGCCAAATCTCTCGGAAGATGACCAATCTGTGTTCCCTGAACATTATTGATACGGATCGCATTCGAGTCGTACGGATTTCCCGGCTCTCGCTTGATCATAACTTGCTCTCCAGGCGTAGCATAACCGCTGTAATATCTGATGCCAACAATCTTGCCGTCGATAGCACCAACACATACCCATCCAAAACCCTCGTCAGGATCCTGAGTCGAGCCAATAATCTCATCTTCTTCATCAACTTCCAGACCCCACGCATCGCGCGTCAGGGACTGGCTTGCTCGCGGTTGAGTTCCTGGGACTGGGTTGGCGCCAGTGCGCGCTTGTTTGCGCCGTGGGCCTGGATTCTCATCTTCTGATGCGGAGCCCGTGAGGTCAATCAACGATGCGGCGCGCTTTCTTGACATCTTAGGTGATGGTTTGATGGTCGCTCTGGTGATTTCAATAGTTGAAAGTGGCAGACGCGTTTTGTAACTTTGTTGATCTAGGACGTCACGCGTGAGTTTGGGATCCGGGGGCTCGGGTCGCTTCCGCTGGGTGGGCCGGTCTAATTTCGTCTCTGGGGTAGGGGTTTGTTGTGTCGTCGAGCCTCGTTTTGTAGGGTTTCACGACATTCAATTTTATATTCACCAATGTTAGGTTGACCAAGTCAGGGTGCTGATTGTATTATATGGATTTAACGATTGTATTCCACTGAAATAGATCCCTTTGTCTACCAGATTTAGGCTTCTTTGAGCTTTCGAGAATCCGACTCGAACGATGTAACACTACCTGGGCAATACTCCCGGCTTCTTCTGCCTGAGTCTCCCGTCTTGCATCATCTCGCACCTTTGAGAACTGACAAGAATATACCTCATCCCCTCACAAGTAACACAACGTATCTTTGAACGCCAGTATGTGTCCATGCATTGATAACAGAACCCATGTGTCAGGTCGATTGCTGTCAGGATGTTGAAGGTATGTCAAAGGTGGTGGAAAATCCAGCCGGCCCTGTTCAATTCTGAGCCAGACATCACCAACGGACAGTGATTCGTCTTTCCCTGGTCTCAAAGTTATCCGGCGATATTCTCTGAGGACACAAAAGTTCTGCCTCTCGTCCGTACTCATCCAACGTAGCATTCCCGCCATCGCTAGTCCTCATGTAAAAGCCCACTTCGTAAGGCCGAATCCTACACCATTCAGGAATGACATCAGCTCCGGCATATTCCTCTTCAAGATCTCGAATCCACATTAGAACCTTTGCAGCAAGCAGGCTATCCCAGAAGCCCTCCCGTCGAGGTTGATCATGCAGCAGATTGATGATCTCTTGTCGTATATACCGGACACGGCATTTAAACCCACAGATGTACAATGGACATATCAGGCCGAAGTCGAGCGTAAAGTTAGTGGACTCGCCGTTCCGGAACGCTGCCAGCAGTTGTTTGCATATGGCGACGACTTGGATGAATTCGTATGTGTATTGGTCTGGTAGCATTACGTCGTCGAGATACGTCTTGGCGCAAAGAAAGCTGTTTTGCAGATGCATCTGCAGCATCATGGATCCGGTGGTCTCCTTCATGTCTGGCCGCCTCATGGTCTCTTCAAATGAACGTTGCCAAAATTTGAGCTCTCCTAATATCAATTGGATTTCTCTGGCGTCTTGGGAGTCTCTTATTTCGGAGGGGAGGCCTAGATCCGGCAAGATCGAGCCATGGTCCGATTGTAAGAACTCTGCTGGATAAGGCACGTTCGACTCTCGTGTTTCATTGGGCGGTTGTTCTTCTATGTTGCCAGGACCAGTGCAGTAGTTTACTGCGTTCGACGCTCCCTCGTACTTCAGTCGCTCGGGAAGTCTCTCTATCCATTTAGGCCGGGGGTAAGTGTTGGGCCATGGAGCAGAATCATACACGCAGGGTTCCATTTGTTTGAATATGAGTTCCAGGTATACACGGGCATGTGTCAAATTGTCGAATACTGGAGGCATTTCTGAAAGAAAGTTCCATAGCTGCTCTCTCCTGATCATTTCGGTTTCATCTTCTTCGGGATATGCATAACCTGTTGAAATCTCCAATCGACCGAAAGTGGTAACCAGGTCGTCTTCGATGATGTGTGTGTTAGGTGATGCCCAGGAAAAGATGTATTGATCGCCATACCCCTGCTTCCACTCGTGCAGCATGTTGATGCCTGTTCGGAGTTGCATAAATGCGAGAGGGATGTTGCCATGATAGCCTTCGAAGCAACCGACCACGAGACACGATATCAAAATAGTCCTCAAGTCAAGATTCCCGCTAGCCAAGTCTTCCCGCAGAGTCCGAATGGCTTTTGTGTACTGCTTGATGGCAACTTGATGATGAATACTAAGGTCCGAGAGGTCGCCTCTTTCGTCAAGAGACATTCTTTTAAAATTGTCCAGAGTCATTGCTGTTTGATGTAGGGCGGCTATGGCAATGACAGTGTGTTTGATTGAAGCTACGTTGCATGCTTGGAGTACCAGTCTGCCCCTAAGTCTTGATTTCAGCGTTGCAGGGAAAGAGTGTCTCTTCAAGAGAGTGTACCTACCAGGTCTCTGACTCAAAGTATGGTGCAATCTTGGCTGCAGTCTTCTCTCGGAAAAGGTTGAAGTATCTGTGCTCGGTCTCGTCATCGAATTTCATGAACTGAATTTCGCTAGGTATTGGCGCGTTTCTCGCAACAGCGAGAGGTCGATATCTGGACCGCACTACGGTTATTGGACTGCAGAATTCTGGAGTGACATGGGCCGGGGTAGAAACTGGTTTCGGAGCTAGAGGATGTGGTTTCTCTCGTTGAGTAATGACAGCCACGGCAGGTTTCTTGGAACGTGGCTTGGGGTACCCATCACATACAACTCCACTTTACAAAGATTAGCTTTGATCCTCTCTATACAAGAATCCCAATTCCGGCACCGTCCTAGTTTTCGGCAATTGCCGACGATTTTGAAGCACTTCGTAGTTGAAGAAAGAACCCGGGATGATATGAACGTACAAAGTTGTGCATCTAGAACAAGTCGGCTTCCTTTCATCGCACTTAACTCTGCGATATCTAGCCGTACAAGGTCAGACTAAGTTCGTGTGGAAAATGGGAGCACGATATCCATACTTGCATGTCAAACAGCCAGTCTTCGTACGGGGAGCCGACTTTCGAGTCCATTTGACCTTGGCCTTCTCCTTGTCTGTTTCCATCGCGCGTACAATTTGGCCCGAGCTGCTCTAAACCCCACGAAAGGGAAGTTGGAGTCTGTGGTAAGGTCGGTACTCGTAATACTTGTACCATTCATAAGGCTTGCTCTATTATGGGACCCCTTGTTAGCTTACGAGATCTCTTTCCTGATTTGTCGACAAACGCGTGGATCCCAGAATTTGATATATGAACGTCCGTACGGCGTGCCTATGCCGAATTTAATGTCTTTGGATACCTAGCGAGACAGGCATTCGAACGAGTCAAATGCTTTGAGCTCCCATTCGCGAAAGCGTTGACAAGGCCTCCAAACCCTTTTTTGGATACAGAATTGACCTAAAGTGAAGTGTTTGAAAGACATTTCCGAGTGCCAAATGGTGACCTCTCATGGTGTATGTACCGGGTCCACGGCTGGAACTGTGCCGCAAAATGAGACGCATAAATTAAGCCTTGCCGAGAGATGGTAGACATCGGTCTCCTGCTCCAATCAAATTTCCGTCGAACGGGCGAACACCCGTCGACAGGCGGAAACATCCTTCAAATATGGATCTCGGGATGGATCTCGGAGGTCGGCCGAGAACCGGGTTCTCCGAAGAGTCTCTAATTGACCATTTAGACCATGATCATCGGGAATATCTGCATGTCATGAATCACGGCTAGGGGAACTCGGGAACTCAGACAAAGTGGGATAATTTCCTGATTTTGATTGGCAGTGGAGGTCAGAACAGAGGTTGAAGGTTGGGGGTTGAAAGACATGCATTTCGGAGGCCGCACAGCCACAGCATCGAGTGCCAAGCGGCCGCCCCTGGCCCTTGTATTCGGCAATCCAAAGCCACAATATAGATTCCTGTTTCTTGTGCATCACTTTTGTCATAATTAGAGATCCTGGTCTTGCTCCAAGACCAGATCCAAGATTCGAGACGGGACCAAGAAGTCAAGGATCCTGAGTTGCCATGAATGGCCTGATGATAAGATAAGTTGAAATATGTGGCCGTGCCCGCTCTCTTTTATCTTTTGATCTTAATGACTATTTTGCTGTGTTTATTGTTTTAGCATTCGCGATATACCCTTTTGCTCTGTTTATTTCAACCTTACGGTATTACTTCAAGCACGAACCAAACCCGAATTCCTTCATTCTCCACCGCAAGAAGGGTCAATAGAGAGCTTCGGCTGCAACATACTACCCACCATGGCGATCATGGAACGTATCTTAATCTTCACAATCAACATCTTCTGTTCGTGTCCCCGACTCCCCAAGTTTCCCCTTAAGATTCACCGCTCTTCTACCCCTGTCCCTCCCTTCATCCACCCCACTAACCCCTCCCCAGGCCCACCCATCTCCGTCCTCCTCGTCGCAGGACCAGGAATGGACTGCCTCATCAACACCCTCTTCTTCATCGCGGGCGTCATCCCCGGCCACATCCACGGTTTCTACGTAACCTGCACTTACTTCCACCGGAAACACAAAGTCAAACGCGGGAGGTATCCCGGAGGCAGGAAAACGGGGATTTATAGCGAGGAGGTATGGAATCGGGGCGCGACAAATAGGCATGTTGATCAGCTTTGGAGGGAGGAGAGAAGGGTGGAGGAGGAGAAGGAGATGGCGAGGGTGAGGAGGAGGGAGGGGAAGAGGGGAAGTGGGTTTGGAGGTGGAAAGGCGAGGTCGAGGGCGAGTGAGATGGTTGTGGAGGAGAGTGTGGTTCGGGGCGGGAGTAATGGTGGGGAGAAGAAGTGGTGGAGGCACTAAGTCATTGTTTACTCGGTAGCGAAAGAGACTTCCAATGCCAATGTTCAGCGATCAACATTCGAGACTCCAGACTCACAAATTCGTAATTACCAGAGTGAGGCAACATGGAAGTAGAAGACTTCGTGTCATCCATTTTCCAGACCATATGGAGAACAAAGCCAAAGAATCACCGTCCTATCCTTCCCATGGTATCATTGCAGGCCATGCTCCATCGCTGAAATGAGCAAGCCATTTGCCCACCGCTAACAAAGCATTTCATATCTGCAGAACAAGTCCAGACCCAAACTCCAGTATGCAACATCTACAGACATCTTGATGCCAAAGCAAAAACCATCCCAAACTCCAGATTCATTCCGTCCACCCAATCGCATTATGGCTGATAGCAAGAGAAGAAATCGAAACGTGAAGAATATCGAGAGGGGCTTCGTAACGCCATTAAGGGTATCAGATCGCAAAAGTGAAGTCGTCTTTCAAAACAAGGTACATAGGTTCAGTCGAGGCTGTCGAGTCTCAAGAAAACGATCGTTAAGCTCAAATCGATTCCGTGTCAAAGACTTCAGCGACTTGCCTTCTTGACCTTCCGACTTGCGTCATAACTGTCGGTGTCGAACCCATAAATGGGCCGACCGAGGCGCTTCAAGGCAAACACAACCTATACGCAATCAGTATGTGCCCCTTCAATATAAATTCGCCAACCATATATTAACGTACATCCATAACGGTGACTGTCTTTCGGTTTTGGTACTCGACGACGGTCACAGTGACCTTCAAGATCTGTTACAGGGGCTGGTAAGCATGATCAACCAAGGATAGACTCATGTAGCGACTTACATCCTCCAACCGCTTCTTCAGCTGCGACCGAACCTCATCGTAGATTCCTCCAGAGATACGCTTGACACCACCACGGCGAGCAAGACGTCTGCGAAGATGTCAGCTTTGATTCTGGTTATAAAAGATGAAATAGTGAATGAAAACGTGGAAGGAGGAGTGGAAAAAGAAGACCGCATACCTGATATCACCCTTCGCTGTAGATAATTCATCCATTAGTACATTGAAAACTGAACAGACTGCGCAGAACTATTCCAAAGTGAATTCTGCTTACTAACTCCCTGTACACTATCCTTGACGACCTTTCTGTAGTGAGAGGACATGTCAGTAAAGTCGTATATGCGATGCGACAATAGAGGCGAGGAATGCAATGTTTCGCTGTACATACCGATAGCGTTTGGCTCCTTTGCCAGTTCCAAGTCCCTTACCACCCTTGCCTCTTCCTGCTGCATGTTTTGCGCCTGATCCCATCAAGCCCTTTCCTGCCAGTGTTGGTCTACCGATGGGGCGAGCTGTACTTCTAGAGCCGGAGGGGCCAGCTTGTGATCGAGCTGCAGGTGATTGATATGGCGCCATCTTTACAGTGGCTGACTGACTGGTGGTTTTGATTTGTTGTACAAGATACGTGAAGTGAGAATTATCGTTACAGCCTCGCAGCGCAAGAAGAGGTGTCGTGGTTGTAAAGCGCGCTAGTGTCAATATTTACTTAGGTAGGAAGACGTGAGGTCGGGTGTTGTGGAGAAAGCGCGTAATCCCGAGGGGCGCTAGCGAGGAGGGGTACCTGAAACCGAACCGTTCTTTGAGGTTGCGCCTGAAATAGCGTTGAACTTCAAGAAAGAACATTAAAAGCTCTCGAGTCTCGAGAACAAAGGTGAGTCAAGATCACTTTAGGAAGGAGTCAAGAAGAAAGGATTTTCGAAGGTCAAGTTATGTGATTCCAAGCCTCTGTTGAGAGACTCTATTACGCGCTATTTCCACCTGCGCTTGCTGCCAGCCGTCAATCAGTCATCAAACAAACAATGCCCTTGTACATATGCATATGCAACGAATGTGGTGTTTGCCTCTCTATCGAACGCCGAAGGAATAATCATGATAAAAACCAAGCAAACATGCATTAAGGGCAATACCGCCCGAAGCTCTTTTTGGCTCTATCATTCGGAAATGAAGGTTGCCTCTGCGTAGAGAATTCCTTCCTCAACAACTTCTTCCTCACCAATCTTCACCTTCAATGAAATGGTGGTCTTGGGGTACTATTTCCTTGTTAGTATAGGAACTGACGCTAGATATGGGAATGTGCTAACCTGGTAGATGTATGGCTTGGTTCCGGCCGCTCCAGCTACAATTTGCTTGATGAAGCCGGGAACTTCGGCCATAATGTCAACTCTGTCGTAATGCTCGTCGAGTGGTCCATCGATCAAACCTGTCACATTCTTTCCATCCTTGGTCTTTCCATTCCACTCAAACTTGACAGCCTCGGGTGGTTGCCACCCAACTTCAGCATCATCCTTGACCTTGCTCCAGGTCGTTGTGCAATTCGTTCCAGCCCAAACGATCTCATTTCCCTTTGTAATTCCTCCAACAGTAACGGTTGTAGATCCATAGGATGGGGGTGTGATGAACTCCATTGCGATGGCAGAGTAATTTTCGCTCTGGAAGTTGCAGAACTTCCACTTTGCGGCAGCGTGATGTGGTTTCATGCCCTGCAGACAATGAATGAAGCACGCCTTGCCTTTAAAATCGATGGCTCCATCTGCGGTTGTAATCGTTCCCGAGCTGGTAGCTCGAGGCCAGAAAGCGTGTCTCATTGTGCCCCATGGGGCATTTGGATCTGTGCCGAAAGTCGAATTGCCATCCTTTCCAACGTGGAAAGCAGGTGCGGTTCTGGTAACTGAAAGGTTGACTACTGAGGCTTGATTGGTCAAAGATTTGATCGTGTATGTATTTCCATCCTCCGAAAGTTCAACAGCGAGGTTATCGGCATAGAAGCTGTTTTCGTCGTCGCTGAAATCAACATTTGCGAGCTGGTCTGAGGACCAGAGACTGGGCTTGTTTGCACTCTTTGGGTAGTAAATCTTGCAGTTGAATTGGGATGTTGTCCGCAGACCACTTCGCTGAATATTAGCACTGAATGTACTTCGAGGAAAGTTTGGAAAATCTTACGCAACGTTGCTGTAGATAACCTGCACAAAAGCGATTTGCCCGCCCTCTGACATTAGGTAGAAGACCTCGGTCTCCACGCATGTCGTATTCAAATGGGACCATGTAAAGTCCTTTCTCGTGAGCTCGGTATATGGGGCGGTCTCTGTCTGCTTCGCAACCGACTGAATGGCCTCGGGGCCGTATATTGGTTCACGGGTGCCGGCGACATCAGCCAGCCTTATTAAGCGGAGAAGTGGTTAGAAAGGTATGGAGCTGGCGGAGAAGTACAGCTCACTTTTGTTTCGCCCAGCTCATCATCTTGAAGGATTTTTGGGGTGTGTTTTTGGGTTGTGGTTGGAAGGAGTTATTATTGTTGTTGAAGGTGGACTTGTCTTTCCTTCTAAAGAAATTCTGAAGAAGGCAAGTGAGCCTCGCCTCGCGTCACGGCGCGGCAGGAGGCTGGCTACGTCAGCACCATGGGTGTGTAAATAGCAAGGTTGTTCCCAGCATTGGATTCATGTACAAATCAACAATTGGATATGCGATTGTCAAACTCTGTATCAGACAGACGGGTCCAGGATTATTGAGTCGTGTGGTTCATTCAAGTCCAGGTCACCACTGCACGTTGGGCAGGAATTCATTCATGCGGCCATCCGATGAGACATCACAACAGCGATAATGCTTCTTCGACGGTATAGATGTCTCTACCTGACTCTACAGCTCTGGGTAAACATCTGTCCTCCTCTTTAGCGGCACCTCCTTTCTTAGTCTGTTTACTTCCGACAGATCAATTGATGCCGTCGCTATCTCCGGTCCATTGAAGTCCCCTCCCAGCTCCGCGACAATTTCTCCCCAAGGACTTACTACCATCGAGTGGCCATACGATACTCGGACATCATTGTGATATCCGGCTTGAGCTGCTGCAATCACATATGACTGAGTCTCAATGGCTCTAGCACGGAGCAGTATTTCCCAGTGAGCTTTCCCCGTTGGAACTGTGAAAGCCGAGGGGTAAGTAATGATCTGAGCTCCTTGCCTCTTCAACGACAGCGGAACTTCGGGAAATCGAAGCTATTACCATCAGCAGGTTCCCAACCTATTTCTTCAAGAGAGAAAATCACGTCAAAGCAAATCAACAGTCCAACAATTCCCACTTGGGTCCTAAATGGAGGATGTATCTCCATGCCTTCTTCAATAATACTACAACACATCAGCTCACGATCCTCGCCGGATCAGGAATTATCATACTCTCCCTCATGAGCATGCGGCCCATTTGTCAGCTCCATATCGAACATATGCAACTTTTGGTATCTCTCCACAATCTCCCCCCTTTCTGAAAGCCAAATCGCAGTGTTCTTGACCTTGCCTGAGCCTTTCTCACCAGGCTCGTGGATACCAGCCGTGATGGCTAGCTTATTCTCCTTGGCCAGCTTTTGCAGCCCACAGACATATAAACTATCTTCGACCGAACGCACAAGTGTTAATGTTTCTTCACCAGAATGACTGATCCAGTCGGATGCTTCTGGGAGAAAGAGAGCCTGTGTTCATACATGAGCAAGCTTGATATTACTTCTAGGCGCAAAGAGTCGTACCTTGGCTCCAGCTGCAACTGCTTTGGAGACGAGTATTTGTACTTGAGATAAATTGTGCTCCATGCTTGATGTTGAGCACATCTGGCCAACTGCCTGTTCATCATATCAGAATTGAGCATATTGTGACGGTGACTTCGGGAGCAGCATACGACAATCGTCTCCCCTCCCATTTCGAATGCCTCTCTCGAAGGATTAAAGCCTAAGCGAAAAATTACTTGCTAGAAGTCAGAGACAAATCTGAGAGACTTGTGTGAACGAAAATCTTAATTATGATCCTGTCTATCAACCACTTAGATGATGCGTATTCTGTGTTGACAAAACGTGGGGTAGATAGAGTAGTACAGCACGACTCGCAATCAGCTTTGCAATCAAGATGCTTGACTCGCTCGCATCTTTCCATTCATCTCTTGCTTGTTCTTCCTCCTTTCCAGAGTCCACAACAACAACACTGGATCGTCATCTCAATTCTCAGTCCAAAAGTCTTATGACCAAGCCCAATAGCTCTGTTCATGCGAACCATGTCGTGCATACGCCATAGTTCCAAATATCTGAACCTTTCGTTTCGCTCGTTTCTTGAAAGTGCTTGAAACGTCGATGCTCGTCTCGGGAGAAGGGCTGGGCTCGCGGTACGGGATGGTCAGGCTTCTAGAATACTTTCACGTTTGGGATCAGATATTCTATGCTTCTGCAAGGCTTCTAGGCTTCGATTGAGAAAGTTCCCAGGAAATTGTTATGGTTGCGATTTTCTGAGGAAACCATGACAGTTTTAACCAGTTGGAGACTGTGGAGGATGGAGTAAGATGCGTGACAGCTTCAAGGGAAAATGATACAAGACATGCTATAACAGCCACATATAGGTCTAGACTCAAGTAGCATAGGTACCCTCATACTAAAATTGTAAGTCAGTGCATATTGTGTACGTTAGTTTGGGGCATTGCCGAGTGAGTTTTGTCGGATAGGAGGCATTGATAGAGCGATCGAGATGCAGAAAGCCATCTGAACGACTGACCAAAACAAGTCAAACCTTCCCGCACCATTATCACTCCAAATCAATTCATCCAAAATAGAAAAACCTTCATTCCGTAGAGAAACACCACAACCAGCTTCACCCTTCCTCAAAAGCTGGCGCCCCCACGCCAAGATATTCAACTGCCTTAAACTCAAGGCTACAACAAATTTCTTGAATGGATCGAGCTTCAAGTTGAAGCTCCAGCTTTTGAATCCCAATTGCACTCCCAAGCAACCAGCCCACCACCAAAATGTCGCGCGCCAAACAAGCAACAGATCAGATCGTCAAGCTGATCGTCGGCGCCGGACAAGCAACACCCAGTCCACCCGTCGGTCCAGCACTCGGAAGCAAAGGAGTGAAATCGATAGATTTCTGTAAAGTACATTGCCCTTCCAGCCTTCCAGCCTTTCTCCCTCCCCCTCCCCCTCCCCTCCCACACCACCCATCTAACATCTCTCCCTCCTCTTAGGAATTCAACGCCCGCACCGCCCACATGACACCAGGCATCCCCATCCCCGCGCGCGTCACCGTCCGCCCCGACCGATCCTTCCACTTCGAGATCCGAACACCCACGACGAGTTATTTACTGTTGAAAGCGGCGAATGTGGAATTGAAGAAGGGGAAGCTGAAGGGGAAGAGTGGGAATGAGATTGTGGGCACGATTAGTCTGAAGCATGTGTTTGAGATTGCGAAGATTAAGCAGAGTGAGTTGAGGTTGAGTGGGTTAAGTTTGGAGGGGTTGTGTAAGAGTGTTATTAGTAGCGCGAAGAGTGTGGGCGTGGAGGTCAAGCCTTAGGGGAGGTGGTTCTTGTCTTGGAGGGAAGGAAGGAGGAAATGGAGATATTGGCAGAGGTGGAATTGGAGGAGCATTCAGGCAGACGAAGAACAGGGAGGAGAGCGAGGAGCAATACCATAAGAGAAGCAAAGCTGTGTTGGGAACATTTGGACATTTTCGATATGGATCTGCTGCGGGCATGGCCATGCGAATACGGTTCTGGGTCAGAACAATCCCATATGTCGAGATGGAGGGCGAAGGCAGCAGCTTTGCGAGATCCAACAGTGGAATTGTGGCATCAAGGAGTGAATGGCAATATGGCATGGGCTCGACTTGTACATTAACATCATTGCGGCGGCGTTTAGGGATGTATATCAAAATGGCAGGTTGGCATACTAGAAGCCAACTACACTGTACATTACTGAGTCTGAAAGCTTTATGAATTGTGGTTCGTCTCTACTTTGATCCTGCTTTTTATTTGCTCAATGCCTGTAAAGTGGAGGAATACCAGCCGACTCGTGGTATTTTCGGTGCCTAGAAGATTTGTACGATGGCTCAATATGGATTTCAGAAGACTGTACTTGTTCAACTGGCTGAGTTCTTGTCCGATGTTTATTGTTTGCCAGTTTTAAGCGAACACGTTCTTGCCTCTACCTTCTTCGTATGAAGGCATCCATTGACCCATAACGGAAATCGAAGTTTGTTTCCTAAGATTGAAATACGCAATACCGTTTATTTGCACACCTTCCTCCAAAGCTGTAACTGAATGAGTATGGTCTGCAGCTTCAGTTCAGTAATCGTCCAAGATTTGGGGTACTCCGCCGAACCGCTCCAAAAGCAAACAAAATCTCCATATTATTAACCTTCGGATACACGGCTTGCTTCATGTACTTCGTACCATAGGTAAATAATGTACATTCGCCGCCTGTACACTTTGTTACAGCCTTACTTGTTTGGGTACTAATGTACTATGAAATTAGACGATGATTCGCCAGAGTACCCTGTTTCTGCGGAATTATCTAGAAGCCGCACAGACAGTGAATGTACATTATTTACGGCATGTACCAAGTATAAAAGTATATCGCACATAAACCCAAATATACCTCCGCAGACAAGTCATCATTATCCTTTCGGCATCTCGCGTCTTTGTCATCCGAACAGAACAGAATAGCATCCCCTGAAGCTGCTTGATGTTCACGAAAGGCACAAGCATCCAAGCCGAAAACGAGGCCGGATATCGGAATCGGATTACCCTTTCAAGCCTCGGCATTGGAGTACAAACAGTGAACACAAGGCTGAAATTATCAAAATTCAAGCTTCTTCTAGAAAATATCGGCCTTCCATAGGTCCATGGATGAGTTCTTCCTGATGAGATAAGACCCACCATCCGAAGCACCTTCCCGTCTGCGGCGGAGGATATGCACCTTCATCCCAAGACTGAAGACCTAAGATCAATAATGTAAGCAAAGAAAAGGGAGGCGAAGAGGAGAACGTAAATATAGAAGCTCAACATCCCTGGATCTTCGCCTTGAGTAGGAGGGCGCTCTGTTCGAATTTTGCTAGTATGGAGACGCGCAAGGAAAAATGTTGGCCCCAATATAAAAATTTCAATGCTGAAAAGATGAGTCTTCCCGGCCTCGATCTAACTCTTTCGGCAAAAGGGAGGGAAATAAGACACCAAGACACCGAGCAAAAATCATGCCGAGTCGCCCGGAAGTTCTCGTCAGCCAGCCCGTGAGTGAGTTGAATGACTCTGAGTCTTACAAGGGGCCAGCCCACTTTGATATCCAGCGGACTTACATTTATTATTGACTGCTCGCATAAGGCGGCTTACGGGATTCGATATGATTGATGACCGCCATTTGCACATGGGAAATCCCTATGTAAAGAGTCGTGTTTTATTTCCATGGACGATTCAGGCGACTCAATGGCAGATCAAAGGATCTAGTCAGACTAGATACTTAATCATCACCGGGCCCGTTGTCGTTGTCTCGTTGGTTCTCACGAGCTTTCAATCCGCCCCTGGTCTCTCTCGCTTGGGTTGCCGGCACTCGAGCACTCCGTCGTCACCCTCTTACGGAATTGATAGGGAAACTTTCTTTTTGGCTGCTTCAACCTCAATTACTTCTCACATTTGATGTCTAGATCCTACGGGTGTACGAGTTGCGGGCGGTCGGTCTCACCTACCTTTCATCACTTGCTCACGACTCGTGGAGACCCATACCCTATTCGTCGTCACTATCCATTTTCATCCCTATCCCATCCTCGCTGCATTGCATTGCATCGCAGCACCTCACATTGGACATTGCAGTTTGCTTGCGCTCTTTACTTTGCTGTTGTTGCTGCCCTGGTCTTCCGTACTCCGTACTCGCCGTAACCTTACCATATCGATTGGCGCACCTTTATCGCGCCCCTCCCTCTCCCCCTCCCAAACTTTGTAGCACATCTCCCGCCGCCCTCGAGATTTGGTTTAGCAGCCCCACTACTGCCAACGACCGACCCGGCCTTCTAGCATTTGTTTTGCAAAGTTTCCTACCAACGACTTCACTCCACGATCATCCATCATCAACCCACCCATTCGCCCAGCTCGGGGAATTGCTCCCGTCCGTCGCTTGTACCAAGGCCTCGTTATCAACTAAGACATCCTCTGTCTCGAATCATGGCAGAACGAGACCAAGATCCTGTTCCCCAGAAGGGCCCGATTGGTACGTCAGTGCTTACTATTCTTTGTTTCAATTACACTATGGCCGTCCTCTGCATAGGTTCACGAGGTTCATAAGCACTTCTTCTGACAAACACTCTGGGATGACAGGCTCCTACCATATTACCGGCTTGTCCCTCAATCCCAACAAGCCCATCGAGGGCTCTCCTACTGTTCGTTTTGCATCTGCCAACGAGGAGATTGAGCCAGTCCCTCTCGACCACAACGAATCTATACCACCTCGATCACAACAGGAGGAACTTAGCATCAAGGAATTGTCACAATCATTACAGAGTACGCAGCTTCAGGGACGTCGAATGAGCCATTTCGCATTCGAACCTGTGTCTCTTCCAGCATCAAGGGTATGTTCGGACTTTCTTATACACACATGCTTTTGTCCGAACATCCGGTACGGGAGATCACCAAGTACTGAATGACTCTGTATTTCATACGTGTCGGCGGGCGAAGTTCGGAAGCTCTGGGAGTTTCCCTGCGCTGCCGGCGTCATCTTTTTTGTCTTCATATGCATTGAAAACAGACGAGATCCTAGATCCACCCCCACGGAACTAAAGGCTATATTGCCTGGGATACCCCACCACACCGCATTATCCTATATAGTTCTATTCCTGCCCTTTTTCTGTTTTGTAACTTCAGGTCTCGAACTGCAGCTCACCAAACTTCCACAGGTACCTTCACAAGAAGACAGCTCGCGAGAACCAAGTCGTCACAACACTCACACATCCTCGAGCCGGCCTTCGCCGCATCACAGCCCTCGACCATCTTCTATGCACTCTCCGCCCATAACACCTGCGGCGACGCGATCAAGAGACGCCATTGATTCTACAGCGAAAGGAGGAAATCTACAAAAGGTGGAAGCAGTTAATGACCAAGCAGCCGTTACCCCGCAGATTTCTCCTCCCGGCACATCTCCATCAACGACCAACGTTGATGATTCAAGGCCTACATCTTCTGGACAAGTGACTGGTCCATCCAGTCACGCCTCGAATTCCACGGCACCCACAAAACATCACGGTCATTTTTCCATTGGCCCAACTACACACGATTCCGTTCCCGCTTCCCGAGAGCAGAGCCCTTCTCGGGCTATTGGACCAGGAGCAACATACAGTCGGCCTTTTACACCTGCAGGAGATGCAAATGATCCCTACGCCGCACATAAACGGGTGCCTCAACCCAAGGGCCCCGAAAACATCGATTCAAGATTTAAATTCCACAGCCTAAGCTCGAAGAATCGGGTAAATTCTGGATCATCGATGAATCTGCCACGATCCTCAAGAAGCGCAGTCGATGTCAACCCCTCCGAGAAACGACATTCTAATATTTTCGGCGGACATAAGGAGCATCTTGCCCATGAGGATAGCTCGTCAAATCTCAACGGCAGCAAACATGGCTCGATGTCTGAGCTGAAGAGGTTCTTGAAACTTGGAGGGCATCACAAGGCGAAACGAGCAGCATCCCCGACACCATCCTCGAAATCCGGTACCAAAACTCCACCCCATCATAAAACTCCTCAACAACTGCCGTTTGGTGACGATCATGGATTGCAATCTAAATATGGAAAGTTTGGCAAGGTTCTCGGAGCTGGTGCTGGTGGCTCGGTACGTTTGATGAAGAGAAGTAGCGACAACACGACTTTTGCAGTGAAGGAGTTCCGAGCAAGGCATTCGTACGAGACGGAGAAGGAGTATGCAAAGAAAGTCACTGCAGAATTCTGTGTTGGATCGACACTGCATCATGGCAATATCATCGAAACTTTGGATATTGTGCATGAGAAGGGGAGATGGTACGAAGTCATGGAATATGCACCTTACGACCTGTTTGCCATTGTTATGACTGGGAAGATGTCGAGAGAAGAAATTACTTGCTCTTTCCTGCAGATTCTCAGTGGTGTCACCTATCTTCACAGCATGGGTTTGGCTCATCGGGATCTGAAGTTGGACAACGTGGTCGTGAATGAACATGGGATTATGAAGATCATCGATTTCGGTAGTGCGAGCGTCTTCAAATATCCATTTGAGGGCGGAATCACACTTGCAAGTGGTAAGAATTGTACTGCTCGATTACTTGAATTTGACTAACGAATTGTAGGCATCGTTGGATCTGATCCCTACCTTGCACCGGAAGTGTATGATGAGCGGAAATACGACCCTCAACCTGCAGATATCTGGTCACTTGCAATCATTTTCTGCTGCATGTCTCTTCGACGATTTCCATGGAAGATGCCTCGAATGACAGATAATTCTTACAAACTATTTGCGTCCCCTCCTTCTCCTGGTACCGATATGAGAAGGCTGTCGGATACTCCGGCGCCCTCAAAATCGACAAATGACCTAGACACTCCAGCCAGAGATGTTGAACCAGACCCAGTGCCAGTCGTGAAAGTCAAGTCGAACTTGAAGGTCGCACCTGGTTCTGAGAACAAGCCAGAGGTCATCAAGGGGCCATGGCGCCTACTCCGTCTCCTACCAAGGGAAAGTCGACATATCATGGCTCGGATGCTGGAGATCGACCCGAGGAAGAGGGCAACCATGGAAGAGGTCCTAGCTGATCCTTGGGTCTCTGGGACTACCATTTGTCGACAAGATGAGGGAGGAGAAGTCTTCCACGCTCCAGGACACACGCATACCTTGGAACCGCCAGCAGCTCAGCCAGCTCCAGGGAAATGAGAAACTAGTTTGAAATGATTTAGATATGGAATGGGAGGTGCATGGGTTTGGGTCGGTGTTTGGGACGCGGAAGGCGGTTGTCATGGTTCACTTGACGAGTTCAGTTGGGTTATTGCATGTTTTCCTATTACTTATTTTCGGGTAGTGCGCTTTTCAACAGCAAAGTGCGGTCCATAGAAACACCATGACAGAGAACCTGTTACTTTTAGATTGTATATCCGGTGAATAATTGTGCTAGGGAAGGATACCGAGAGTTTAAGGACTCTGTTACTTGGGAGTATGGCAGGTCAGCAAGCATGGATGGTTTGGAGATTATTGAAAAGGAGGCAGCCCTGGCTTCTTGAATGACGGGAACGATGCCTCAATTTAATGCACTATACGTTTCCGCTTCACACCGAGCGATCAATTATCAAGTGACTTACCAGAATGAATAATCCCATCTAAGCCAAAAGAGAGTCCCGAGCGGTTCCGCTGAATTAAAGTCAACATGTGGCGCAACGCCCAAATCTTCCATCACCTGACAGCTGTGGCTTGACCCTCGGCCAAAAAAAAGCTCCTGGACTGGAACCTTCTTCGGAGCTTCGTCAACATCAGAACAACAAACTCTCCAATTTTCACGAACAATCACGATTGCTAGCCACCACTCGTTCAACTTCTCAATTACATCTTTGTAATCTACCAATCAATCCGCAAATATGGTATGTTCCTTTCCTCGTCTTCTGAGAACAGAGAATTGGGATCAGAATAGCTCCATCGTTTCAGCAAAGAGCTTCTCTTCCCCGTTCTTCTCCCTCTCCGGAATCATTCGCTCCTCCTTTACACTCCCTCCCTCCATTCGTCCATCTCCTCTCCCCAGTTCCAATTCCACTCCTCAACTCCAACCCTCGAACACGAAACCAAACTAACACGCCTCTCCTCCACATAGTCCACCTCCCTCAAATCCATCCGCTCCCTCGCACCACTCCTCGACCGCGTCCTCGTGCAACGCATCAAAGCCGAGACCAAGACCGCATCCGGCATCTTCCTGCCCGAGTCCGCCGTCAAAGAGTTGAATGAGGCGAAGGTCCTGGCTGTTGGACCAGGTGGTCTGGATAAGGATGGGAAGAGGGTCGCCTGTGGTGTTAAGGCTGGGGATAGAGTGTTGATTCCTCAGGTAGGTTTGATCTTTCTTTGGGTTTTTAGGACAGGTTGGGATTGGATTTTGGAGGGGTGGGGAAAAGATGGCTTTAGCAGATTCATGCGCGAGCTGCCGGGAGGGATTGGGATGTGGACATTTAATGCGAGTTGGTGTTGGAGAAGGAATTTGGAAACGACGGGGTGGTTGTGATGCAGTACAGAGATTCATACTAACATATCTACAGTACGGTGGATCCCCAGTTAAGGTTGGAGATGAGGAGTACTCCCTATTCAGAGATCACGAGTAAGCTTCCCTTTCCTCTCAACCACACCATACTTCCAGACTTCGAGGCTAATACTCCTTCCAGCATCCTTGCCAGGATCAACGAGTAAACCTCCTGCTTGAAACGAGTCGAGGGCGAGAGAGAATGATTGGAAATGTACTATACGTGTATAAAAGCATAGCGAATGGTGATGGAACGATAGGAGACTTTGTTTGCATATTGTGACGTGAGGGTCAGAAGGAGGTGGGCAGAGAAAGAGGCGAGAAGTGGATCTGTAAGCTTTGGCGTGTGAAGATGCAAGGGGATGGATTGTAGAAGGAAGTTGATTTGATGTGAAAATGATATCTCCTCTCTTGTGCTACTTGCTCTTATGTTCTTACGCTCCTTCTTCCATTTCATTTCTCAGAATGGCTCCGGGATGTTGTGGTGATCACATTATGGTTTTGCTTGATTGTTTTGCTGCTTTCCACTGTGAAGGTTAAACTGATCTCGTCTCAACCCGTCCTTGCCCAAGCGGTTGATTCCTAAACCGATCTTTCCATTTGTTATTGTCGTGAAACTTCACGGGATGAGAGGAGCCAGGTCGATAGTTGTGTTGGGATACACATTTACAAGCAGTCCGTGTTGTCGAATTCTTCGTTTCCAGGCTTCACTTCCTCGTCCCCTGCTTTGATGTCTTGAGCTTCTTGCCGACCTTTTCATGTGAGCACAATGAATCGTTTCGTCTAATATTGCTTACGGCCGATTACTGTTTACATTTGCCGAAAAGGATCATGGGATCGTCACAGCTATTCGCGTGAATGAAATCAGCAGTTGGATAATGAGCCTAGCTTCTTCACGACAAAGTCTCATTCGCTAAAGGTTTGAATAACAAAGCAAGACTGGTTTCCTTGGTATTGTTGACTCAAACTTCGGCTATTGCCAATCACGACAATAGGAAATCTTACATTCTACGACTTTCCTTGATACGAATTCGCTCTTCTTTGGCTTCTACTTCGTAGCAAGATCTACACCATACAAGTGGCATGTTATACACATGAGCAGGACCAAACAACAACAACCAAATCTAAGCAAGTCCGAACAAGCATCAACGATGCATATCTCAAGACTTCTCTCCGCTTCTACGTTCCAAGAGCTCTCTTCGCCCACAGTCTACCTCCTACTTACGCTCCTACTAGGCGCTTTGAACATTGTGGCAGGCCACACTGTCTTCACAAACCTCTTCATCGATAGCATCGACCAAGGAGACGCCACACATGCCCATGACCCCACACAGCGCGACTTTCCCCTATTACTGATCTGAACAGTAGCGACATGGCATGTGGTAAGTCTCCATCCGCCTCCCAGCAGCAAACATCACTCACTTCATAACATCCAAACGACCTTGGAAAGAATCTCAACTAACCGCTCCAAGGCTACGACGGCACCCGAGGCGTCGCACGCGTCTGTCCCGTCCCCGCCTCCTCAAACCTAACATTCCAATTCCGCGTATACCCAGACAATCCCCTCTCAGGCGGTATAGAACCCTCCCACCTCGGCCCCTGCGCAGTCTACATGAAGCGCGTCTCCTCCTCAAACTCAGACCCCGCGTCGGCGACGGCTGGTTCAAGATCGCCTCCAGTGATTACGATTCCAAAACCAAGAAATGGTGTACGCAGAAACTCATCGAGCAAAACTGACTTCTCGATCTAGGAGTCAAGATCCCGGAGAGTCTGGCGGGTGGATATTACCTTGTTAGACCTGAGACTTTGATTCTGCGTGATGCGGATGAGAGCCCGCCGGAGCCGCAGTTTTGTACTGGGTGCGCGCAGGTGTTTGTTGCTTGGGATTGGACGAAGGTTCCGAGGGACACGGTGACGATACCGGGATATGTGGGGATTTGGGATAGGGCTGTGTTGTTTGATGTTTGGAATCCGGTTTGGCCGTATGTTGAGGCTGGGCCGGAGATTTATGTGTCTGGAAAGAGCGAGGGTAAGACGGTGGAGGCGGTGCAAAGGCAGGATGAGGGATTGTTCCCTGGAAATGCGAGGATTGTGAATGCGAACTGGCGAGGGGTTGAGCTTGATGGTTATGGTGATGAGGGTGGATGTTGGAATGTGAGTCCCGCTTTTCTCCCTCTTCTTTCTTCATTTCATTTCCTTTGACTGATCAAGGAAAGAAAAGCTGACTTAGACATAACCTTAGGCTAGCAAATCATGCTATAACCAAGCTGATGATTGCTACAAGGGCGCTCCTCCCACTGGATGGAAGAATTGTAAGGTCTGGCAAAGCAGATGTAGTGATATTCAAGGAGCGTGCAAGGGAGGCATTTTCAACGGCCGGCTGAGATTCTCGTACCCACCAAATTGCTGCCTCCCACGACTTTGAGTATTACGAATTCTGGGTAAGTGATGACACGCTGACCGATACTTTTACTGCTCCTCCTGGTGCTTCTGGTACCATCAGCGGCGAGCCAGTGACCTCATCCGCTACGTTCCCCTCGACATATACAAAATCGACGACGAGTACAGGCCTGGAAAGTCAGACACGTAGCACATTAGGTCAGAGTACTTCAAGTCAGAGTCCTTTGACTACCATTGTGTGTACTTCCAGCACTTCCAGCAATTTCATGCTGAGCTTCACGGATACGATATGCAGATTTCCTGTTACGCAGATGCCTGTATTATCGGTCCCGACGGCCGGATCTTTAAACCAGGCTTCCGACTCAGCCAAGACCAAAGCTGTAGCACCTACTCACACGAGTTCCTCTGTTCTTCAATCAACGGAATCCACAACTGCAATTTCTATCTCAACGGATTCTACGAGTTCGGCTCCAAGAATGGTCACATCCACTAGCACCGTCTTTATCGATGCAAGGGAAACGTCAAATGTCATTTTGAACATAACAATATCCATTACTAAAGCCATGACTGCGCGTGGAACTGAGAGAGCTGTAAGATTGGGAAAGACGTGGAGAGCTTAGGGTATGTACATTCATACATAACACTCAGAGAGAAGCCCCACGAGCACATACGATATCGAGAAAATTATTCTGGCTCTCGCGGTTTCCATTCTAGTGCTATGATAATACTGAAGGCTTGTAAGTTCAACGATGGCAGGGTTAAGCGGAGTACAATGGAGATTTTGAGTTCCCATTGGCCAGATTCATTTTCATTATGAATGTTAAAGTGTATTGATACTGTGCTCGAATGCTCCTCTCTATGCCATCAATATCTCTTCCGTGTCTCCTAGATATATGCTTTGCTTCCTCAAGAGGAGCTGAATCCCAAAGACACTCTCGAACGGGCCGGCAAGAACCAAAACAAGGTTTCCCGGAATCCGTCGGTACGGCAAGGAAGCAAGCACAACAAACACGTGCACAACTTACGATCTAGCCAGCCACACCTCACCCCGATCTACACATCGATTTCAAGCACATATACCACCATAGTACGTCAAAGTATGAGTCTCACACATTTATCTGCTCGAATGCTCTCACAATGCCCTGTGGCGCAATTGTTTACTTTGAGTAGACGGTCTGAATTCTAAGCGAGCGAATTGGACCCGCTAACTCGTATGCGCTTCACTTTATCCAGATTACCGTCACGAGGCTGCGCTGCCATGTTTTGGTGATAGTGACTCCATTATAACTTGTGGATATCCCTACGGAGGGGTCAGAAGGGGTGTGATGCCAAGGCTGGGTGTATATAAGTGGTGGCATGTTGCGAGGTGAATTGGGTATCTCCCGAGAAATTCTACTTTTTGTAGTTTGAAAATTGGCATTACCATCGCAATGAGAGGATTGACTTTTTTGCTCCTAGCCGGAATTGCCAGCTGCGAAAACAGTACGTGCTTCTTCCATAACAGAATCCCCCAGCTAAACAATCCTCATCAGCCTCCCCGCCCGCAAACATCGGCATCCTTCTCTTTCCCGGTTTCCAACCACTCGATGTAATAGGTCCCCTCGACGTCTTCAATGCCCTCAGTATCCAGCGCTACATCCACACCTTCTTCGTCTCCCCCACCTCCACACCCGTCCCCTTCGGCGCCTACACACTTCCCTGGTTCACGCCCACCGGCAATTTCAGCTCTGAGCTCGAGGGCTCTTTCATACCCTCTTACACATTCGACAATATACCAACAATGGATATCCTGATTATTCCTGGGGGAATTGGAACTCGTGCGCCGAGCCCGAGACTCGATGAGACGATTAAGTTTGTGAGAGATGTCTACCCAAAACTGGGGTACTTGATGACGGTTTGTACGGGTTCGGGGATTGCTGCGAGGGCGGGAGTCCTGGACGGTAAGAGGGCGACGACGAATAAGTTGTCTTGGGCGCAGACTATTGCCCATGGACCGAAGGTGAAATGGGTTGCTGAGGCGAGGTGGATTAAGGATGGGAATATTTGTAAGCCAAAGCTCCCTCTGCTTTCATCAAAGGCGCAGTCGGTCAATTTTGGTCGAGATCGGGGCTCATTAACAAGGCGACTACTGACACGGGACAGGGAGTTCTTCTGGTGTCTCGGCCGGTATCGATGTTGCTGTTGCTTTCGTGGCGGAGATCTATTCCGAGGCTGCTGCTGTGAAAGCTACGAATATGCTGGAGTATGAACGGCATACCAATGCGACGGATGATCCTTTTGCGATATTATATGGGTTGACAAATGAGAAGAATTCGACGAATCAGGGATGAACAGGAAAGGCTTTTATCTGTTCCTATCCGGCTAGGAAGTTGCTACTTGCTACCCATGTTCGTGTTGCTCAATCGTACGAGAAATCAATTTGAACCTCCTGAAGACTTCAGATCTTTGCGCAGCGTGTACTGTATTGCTGCTGCTAATCGCGTACAGAAACTAGGTTTGAGTCCTCCTTGAGGGTAAGACTGGAATGTGGGATCTTGAATATTACCCTTCAATTCATTGGTATTGGGAACATTCTTGGCCTGTCAGTTGATTTGTACCTAGGCTATCGCTGCGGATTTCAAGCAGTTACGAGGTGGCCGGTCTAGGAAAGTGCCCCGTTACACTACTCTCAAGCGTGCCTCCTTCCGTAGGGTACGCGGAATCAAACACAACACATCATTTGAAGACCTTCAAGGCTTTCGTATCACTAACTGTGTTAAACTTCTTCACCCACACTTCTTTACCCGATCAATATTTTACTCCAATAGCAGTCATGGCGAGGGCACCAGCATTTCCGCGGTTTGGAGAATTGCCGGTGGAGGTCAGACTCCTAGTCTGTAAGTTGGGAGTCTGTCGCTAAATTATCCTGATGATACCATCGAGCTTCAATCTTCCAATGCATTTGTATTTGTTGCTTGAATATGGTTCTTGTAAAATACTAACCAGTCTTCATGAATTAGGGAAAGCTGCTCTTAGCGCCACTCTACACCGCAGAGGGAGGAGCTTCGAGGTCCATCTCTGCCGGAAACTTGTCTTTAACCCAGCACACACATTGAGGGAAACTGAAAACGATCTGCGGAATGGTCTGACGGAGAGAGCGCGAACTGAATTCGTTGCGGAATTTTCTTTCGACTTCTCAAGTCATACGGGAATGATTTCGGGACGTCAATATCGTCGTGTAGTTTCATAGATCAAGTGAGATCATCATCGCTACGGTCGCTAATATGGTTTATTAACAGAATCCGACTGAACATCGCCTTCCATTTACCAATAGAGAAGTGTACTACGAATTATTTCCCGATGTATTGAGACTGGTAGACGAGAGCGGAACGCAATGCGGAATTGCTATCCGGTTCAATGCGGAATTCGACACCATATTTATGGATCTCGAATCCTTACGTAGTCTCTACGACTACACGCGACCCGCCCAGCCTGTTCCTGGAGCTGCTATCGAAGGGGTTTTTGGACCCAGCATGATTGCACGAAAGCGTAGCCTGACTGGTTTCAACTTGATCCGACGACTGAAAGCACCTTTACCTGCCTCACCAACAGTCGATGGCATCGAATATCTTCGCTATCACATATTTACTGGTCTCATTCATCCCGTTGAGGAGGACTTTGGAGCCTTTCCACGCTTGGATACAGCTCATCTACGACTGCTTAACCTCAGTGTTGTCAGTCCAGCATTTCAGTCTCAGTCTGAAGAGGAAGTATTGATTTTTTTCTCAATGCGTAGAATCGAGTAAGAGGTTGTATCAACCTCTGGAAGAATTTCTGAAGGACAACGCGGGCCTAAGACCTGAGTGGATAGTCCCATTGAATTTGGGAGCTCATCCTCGACAAGGACTTTTCGAAGCTATGGTTTCCCGTTTGAAGGCCCGTGTGACCAAGGAAAGCGAGGTTTTCTTTAGTACAACATCATCACTTGGAAGCTACAATTAATTGGATAGGTTTCAAGTAGTTATGTTTGCAGGTGATAATCTTTTTCGCAGGTCATTTACGTGACAATAACACGGTGGACCAACGGTGCTTTGTCACTATGAATAATTCGGCGTTTGTAGAGACTGAATCTCAGAGCACCTGGAAAGAAGTTCAGAACGCCTTCCGTAGCTCTAGTCCTATTATTTTCCCATTGATCTCTAGTAATAATCTCATGCTCGAGTGGCGAATTAAAATGGTGGTCGTAGACAAGCGACACTTGCTCGCTAGAGTCCGTCACCTCGATGACATAGCAAGAGGCAGCAGCAGCCTAGCATCTGCTATGGGACCCTATATCTCCAGGATTGACTCTATATTGTCCAGAAAAATTGAATGTGTACATCCTTCGAGATTAGACATTTCGGCCCCTTTTCTCTGGTCAATGGCAGGAAGACGCTGTACGTGACAAGTCCTGAATTTCTCGCGTTGCTCACCGTGTTTTCATACGCAAAACTTCGGAAACTGCGTTTCAGACTTATTTTCAAGAATAGACAACCAAGAATAAGAACCTGCGATACCCGACCAGCGGATCAGGCAAGCAAGAACCCGATCGATGTGGTCTTAGAATGGCAGAACAAGAAAGCGGGAAACATGACTTCAAGGCAATGTACAAAGCCACGAAACTTCGACCTCCAAAAGTTGATGCTGCAACCTACAAGGGACCTGTGGAGGTACGAGATTCGGCGGGTGACGAGGACTGTTTACAACGCGTACCGTGAGGGCAGGAGACATCATGCTATGCAAGAAAGCTTTCTCGTATTGTTTTGCTGCCAGCTTGGAAGAAATTGCTATAACAGCATCCAGCAACTTATCGCAGACCTCGGGACTTTGAATGTGACTGCTGCAGATGTGAGGACAACAGAGCAACATCTTCGACTGTCAAAGCCCGACGTGCTAAGCTCATCAAATCCTTCCACGCGCCAAGTGCAAGCAGCAAGCGGAAAACAGACATCATCGCGCAGCTCAACAAAACATATCAGCACCCACCTGCACAAGTCCCTAGATCTGAGATGTGGGATCTTCATTTCAGTTTCGTTGAAGAGTCTGCTAAGATAGGAGAGCCGGAAAAGGTGATCGAGCATGTACTGGCTGCATTTGAGAGTGTGGGATTCGTCATCGAGGGCGCTAGGACTACACCGGTGCCGGGAAAGAAGCTGATTGTGAAGAAATGGGGCGCCCCTCACACTGGAGCCACTTCTGCCTTTCTGAGTTTGCGGAATGTTTACTCTTTGAATTGACTGAACTTGCGGAGCAGGCAAAGGAGTATGCAAGGATCTCATGGATGTTACTCGCTGGTGGTATACCACTTTTGTATATGATAATCCACCAAAGAAGTAGGACGCTTTTTTTATTCTTAGCTGTCCGGGGTTTCATTCTGACGAGCATAAGCGAGGTCCACAAAGTCAACAAAATATCTGACAGGAGTGGCACTTGCTTCTGAGATGAACGTGAAATTGAACCGGAAATCTTGCGAATGCCATAGGAATCACAAACAACGTATTTTCAGTCCCTCTTTATGGCAGGAGCAAGAACCTTGAAGCCAGATAGCATGTCCTTTGTCATGTGGATAGTAGCTGAACAGATGTTCCAGAACTCATTCGCGACATTAGAACAAAATCAAAGTTGAACTCGTCCACGACAGAGAATCCATCTGTGTCTTCCCAGCCTCCAAAGTAACGAAAGCCCCCACGACTTTCGAATATGTGGTTTTCTCGCCTCGAGCTGCAACATCACAACCGCAACCACAACAACCACCGCCGCCACCACCATGCCACTCTCCTGTATGAACAAGCTTACCTCGATCTAATTGTCCATAGCTGACTGGATGTTCTAGACATCCAAAGCGCCACGATCGGCCTCGTCTTCGGCGTGGTCGGAGCCGTCGTCGGAGGCTTCCTCCTCATCGCGGTGAGGAGATGCTTCTCTGCCGCTGCTTCCCCCGCCCCAGTCCCTGCCGCCCCTGCTGTCGCCCCTAGGGGCAGTATGGATATCCCTCTGCTCCCAATGGAGCCACCGGCTGCTGTTGTCGTGCCCGCGCGCCGACACACTGTCCCCGCCCGGTATGTTGACTTTCGATCTGTTATGGATGGCACGTGATTGTCCCAGATAAGCGACATTTCAGTCCTGGATCTCTCGATTAATTGAGAACTAGATCTAAGTCTTATCTGGTGCAGATTAGTCTTTGAATCTCGATGTTATGTCCAAGCATCTAGTCATGTTGCTGTTTGTTCTCCTACCATCGATGGGTCAGATGTCCTTTAGCAAAAGTCCATTACATCTGATTTACAAGGCTCCACACTTCCTTTCCCTTTCTTCTCCTTACCTTCTCTACAATTTCATTCCATCTTTCCTCCCTACTGACACTTACGCTTTCGGGGTCAATAAGTCCATGTGGCAACATTCAATGCGTCTTGCATCATTGTTCTTTCAGCCACCGAAATTAGTCTTCTTTACGGCAAGTTGATTGTGAACTAACAGTCGTTGTCTTCAATCTCCAGGCAACACCATTTCTAACATTTCAATAGGCTCACCAGAGCAAGAGTCGACGATGAAGAAGCCCGCATTGAAGGCAGCAGGTAAGTTGTCGTCGTCTCCTTTTCTCGAAGCAGTTAAGCGGGATTTGACCCCTGTGCTCATCGCCAAGGCTGGCCCATGCGCAGCTACGTCTTGTCTTTCTCGCGACAACAAGGCTCTAGCAAACCATCCTGCCAACCTCTTCGAGAAAACATCACCAGCTCGCAATAACCTCATCACAACCAAAACAACGCTGATCTCCTCGCTCAACAACAATCTTCCGGCCGTCGTTCCTTGCGCATTCATCAACTAAGCTTCTCTCACAAAAATGGACTTCTCTGATGCCTTGTAAGCCCCCTCGAGTCCCAGCAGGCGCAGAACGCTGCAAGCCATTGCGCAGACTCCAATTCTGCTGGGAACTTGCTAATCGATGCCTTGTCTTATAGCCGGATTGTCAACTTGGCAGTGGGTGCTCTTATGGTCGTTGGAGCAGTCTTTCACTTGTTCCCTTTGACGCTGTATGTCTTTTCCCTCGCAACCAAAACTCCGATGGCCAAGCAGAGGTCCTGATAGCTGGCTCTAGATCACACGTAATTGTCGCTGTCTACATCATCATTTTCGGTGCTGGTAAGTACTTCACCTTTTGGATTTTCAAAACAAAAGCTAACCTGTTCTTTAGCAACTGCTCTTCTCGGTACGTCCTCATTACACTCGAAGCTGACCAAGCTGCATACTGATTCCAAGCGCAGAATTCCAGATTCCTCCTCAGGTTGCTCGTTACGCCTCTTTCCTCTTCTCCTTCATCGGTCGCGGAGTTTGTAAGTCTAACTTTCCAGGAGCCCTGTAATCAATTAATAATTCGAATTACAGTCTACATCTTTGTCGGCTCCCTCCTCATTGAAGTCGGTATCATGGACAAGATCATCGGAACGATCGTCGGTGCTGTTGGAATCGCTTACGTTGCCCTGGAATTCATCCCATCCATCGAACCTCCTCAGAACATGCGTGAAGCGGACGGAGGATGGGGAGCTGAGCAGGTTTAAGGAATGAGCTGCACGACTTCACAATCGACTTGCTGAAATTACAGAATGGTCTTGCTGCTAGGGATGGATCTTTGTATATTGGGAAGGAAGGTGCTGCGGAATTGGTCTTGCTCTCTTTTCTCACAATCGCCTACGCAAGTTTCTCGGTTGGGATGGATGGTCTGGTCTGTGAAGTGTGCAAGCATGGATAGCTCTCTTCACAAATCGACTGTCATGGATTGCTCTCGACACACAATCTTCGGATGATAGCCATGGATTGCTGTATATTGGTCTGGGTTGATATGGGATGGATGGATGGATGGAATGGGCGGTAAGATGCGAAAGGGAGGTTATGATACGATAGATGGTTGGGTTTTTCCTTCTTTGCGTGTACATCAGTGGCGTGGTCTCATATTTCGAAATGGAATCATCTGAACGTCTGAGATGAATGGAGTTGGGATGATGCTCGCAATGCGTGATGATATCAGTTCATCCGAAGTCTCGGCTCTGAAGAATCTGGGGTTGAAAGTTCGACTGCCTGAATTTTGGGGTTGTCACGAGTTGTCCTTTGAAGATTTTCAACCGCCAAGATTCACTGGTGCCTGAGAGCACTCGCAGCCGTGTCTTCCCCCTGCCTGAGGGATCTACTTTGGCACCATTGGACAACATTACTCGAAAAGTTGCTTTTAGTACAATAACCTGTACTAGCCGCTACAACCTGGAAGTGGCGGGCGATCCGAGACTTGATCAGCAGCCATAATCCTCCGAATTCACTGTAGTGGACTCAGTTGCTGTCAAGCAAGAAAGTCGAACAATCTCTGCCAGCCAGACCTAGTACCTACACCTCATTCACTTGCACAAAGGCTTGGCTCTTTCCAGGAACCATAGGAAGCTTAGCTACAGCCTCTCCAGAAGATTCGGACTAAGGAACTAATTCCAGTATCTGCAAGTTAGGAGGAGAAGAGTTCTCTGTCTGTGTCTGTCTTCTAGCATTTAAAGCCTACCACGAGTGTTACAGGGGGAGGAATCAAACATAACTCCAGACTTCACAACACCCCTACTGGCCTCTTCTGCTCAAGGTGCGGCGCCTTCGTTAACCATTCGCGTCAGGATTCTTGTTGCTCCCTTGCTGCAAATGGTCGGATTTTGGGGATTTGGGAAACTGCAAACCAGGGCGGAGCGGAAAGAAAAAGGGGGATGACCACGGTTGGTGACTTGAGGGGAAATGACGATAGAAATGGGATTGACGACATTGCTGAGCTATTCATTGAGAAATAAATGTGCAGAGGAGGTTTGGGAAATGCTCTAGCATTCATCTTTTCTGAGCGGCAAGTAGCTATCGACACGGCCATTTCCCCTCAGATCCCCTCTATGGACATGGCGAACACGTAAAGGAAAAGTTGGATGTCTTCAATAAGGACTCCTTGCTCGTTGTGTCTTAGCTTCGATTAATGGCGTGGTTTTTTGTATGTTCTTGGATACCCTTGCCACTGTGGTCATATTCATCTTCCCTGTAGCCTTGTGTCGTTTAATCGAGAGTCCATTCTTTTTAAGGAGGGAGCGCCTACAGGATTGCCTCAACATTGCTGTGCAGCGTGGTATAAATACACCGTTTGAGCACATGAAATTTCTCTTCAAGCACGATAACAATTGTTCGCAGGGAGGTCAAGGCCTTTATGACTCTATTCTTTCCAATTGAATAGAAATGCGCAGGAGGTGGTTGGTATTGCAGGAGGACTGATGTCGTGCACGAAGACACCTTCTTGCTGTAATTGAGAGAGTCATGCGGAGCGAGTAGTGGTGTAATGTGCGGAAGGAGAAATGACAACAAATGTGCCATTGATGACAATTCTTGGAGGAAAACTTCACGACAGTCCAGTAGAGCCAAGGACGGGAATGTGCCCTCTAGAGAGCCCGAAGTCCACAGCTAATGGTATGGACTTTTCAGGACTCGAACGCTCACGCTGATATCCCACCATGACTCGACCACACATGATGCATGTTGCTTCTGATGGAAGAAGAAAGTCGTGTTGTAAGTGAAATCAGGTTGTCACGGTTACGTTTATATCTGCATTTCGTCGGTCATGCTTTTGAGTGGACGTGAAATCCACTCGTCGCAGTGAATGGCAACCCGGCAATCCCCAACCCCAAAGAAACGACGTCCAATTAGCGACCAGGATCCACTTGATCCCATTCCTGGACGTCTTGTAGCACGTCGCAGAAATCTCATCTCATGATGCGTACTCATATTCAAGCTGATGATCTCATGCTTGCTGAGCGAGCTGAGGTTCTGCGGCTTCTGCCCAAGTGAGCAGGATTGAGGACTCTCTTGTGAAGGCAGAGGAAGCTTTGCAAGGAAAATGAGATTTCTGATTGTCAGGACGAACAATGTTTCAAATTGAGTTAGGACTCATGAATACAAGCAGGAGAGCTACCCTCATGCACACCCTGTTGTGGTTGTTTTTGGATCAGCGAGGCAGTCAACGAGTCCCGTGATCTGCTTCGACTGCCTTGCTCGAAGACCTACTAATAATTGATCAATGCAATGCGTTACAGTCCTGGCCCGTTTCTAAGTTGATCTATAAAAGTAAGCTTGAAGATCTTCAAAAAGGCAAAGCGAGAGGAACAATTAGCAAAGATACAATGCCAACTCGACGCGCAGCAATGGAAACTGCAAGCCATCTTCTTTTTTTGGATGAAATGGAGCGGTTCCGTGTACTACATGGACAGAGCAGTCCAAGAGAATTGATACAGGGAGTAACAGTAGACAGGGGTAAGTTTTAGGGGGGAAGAGAAGAGATTTGACACTGACAACATGTGGTGCTTTAATAAGAGAGCATAACAGCTCCCGCACTTCGTCAACAGCTTCGTTTCCGAGACTTCGAATTGCTTGTAGGGAAGTACATCATTGCAGGTAGTAAACCGACTTATGCAAATTTGCAGTGTAAGAGTTGTTTGCGCCTGAGAAGCCCTTCGGGATCAGGCTGAGGTTCTGAAGTACTGATCGTGCCTGACTGTGGAGCTCCACGAGTTGGAATATTTTTGGTAGCTCAAGCTATCTGGAACTGGTTATGTGACGCAACAAGAGAGACACAGATCTGGTTACGGGCTGATTGGAGATCCCTTATCTAATTGTAATGCAGGCCGTTCGTTTACGAGTGTATAAAACCTGTGTAGACTGTAGTTGCTCGCAGCACGATGGACAGACAAACGATCCAGCCCTGACATGACAAAGAGGGTTTGCGTGGTTCCCAAGAAGTGGACCTTTGACTGTTAACCAACTGGTTGATCGGAATTTAACAGCTGATGTGAGCCCAGTCAGAAACGCAGGAATGGTAAATTCGGGCTTGTGGCCGTCGACGGCTGAGGATACTCGAAACGAAACAGCGGCACGCGACGACTGAAAAATGTGTACCGATCGCAGAAATGATAGCGGAATTGTACATGACAGTAGAATTTTAGAAAGCCGTTTTCAGCCAAGTGAAGTGTGTGCTCCTTGGGCATACAGTCGTTGCCAATAATTTGCCGAGAGTCGCCCAGTAGTGCCGGATGTTCAGGTAATGTTACGAGGTGGACAACATGTGCAACTTATTAACCTCTTCCACAAATTTGGGTTTCGTTGAATCAAAATTCGCTTTATAAATACTTGGTTCCACTAGGCTCAACGGTCGAGTAGAGTGACTGGGAAGCTCAAGTCCTCAAGCTTTTTCCATCAAAGGAAGTTACTCGACACAAAGTGAGCAATGGACTTGTCCCGAACCATAACTTGAGTGAAGGCTCAATATTCCCTGAATTATTGTCCTTGTCACTGCAAACGTCGAATTTGGATCTTAAATCCTATTTCTAATCACACACCGTTGAAGAGCTGCCTAGTTGGGCCAACTAGCGCTGTCCGGGAATCGAGAAGTAAGACGACGTAGTATTAGGCAAAGACTCCGAAGCTTATTTTGACTCGACGGCAAGAAAGTAGAGGATACAAACTAAGAAAGATAGTCAGCAACAAGTAAGCAGTGAGACCCCGGAGAAATGACGAGTCTTGAACAACGCAAGAGAGGAGTGTTGAAGGTGCGATTGGCAAGACTCGAAGATTTCGCGGACGAGCATACGAAATACTACAAGCAGCGATATGTCAAACCCACGGATCGTCCCCTACTCACTGAAGTCATGACTCTGCCAACACCTACTTTACTGATAGTCTGATGATAGCATCTGACAACGACACCACAAGACCTGCCAATTCTGATCTCGTAATGCAGTCGTCGCTGACTGGCTAGACCCTCAATAAGCGAGCAAGAACATGCTCGCTCCAGACCCGATATTTCGGGCCGAGGGCAGGCATCCAATGATCCGTAATCTTATCAGTTTCCTCTGCATGGATAATTCAGGCGGGGTACAGTACAGTACAGGTCGGCAGTGACGTCTTGGGATCTTTTCACCGACATCTGGCATCTCTTGGCAGGTTAGATCTGGATTGTGGGGATAGTGATAATGTTCTTTTAACTATCGGTCCCGTTCGCGCGCAGAATCCAATAGAAAATACTGTGTTGCACGAATTGCGAGTGGCGCGATTGAAGGTTGCAGTCCGATGTAACGATGAAACGAGCAAGCGTATGAAGTCAAAACATCGGCTTTTAAAGAGACCATCAAGTAGAGCTCAGTGACATCCTGTCCGCATTCGGAGTTGAGCCAGCACCACGCGTGCATGTTGCTGGATAGATGTGTTTGGCTGGATAAATCTGACGACTTGGATTCATTCCCGGATGAGGTGTTTATTCTTATGTTCTCCCGATTATCAGATGCTTTGATGATCTGCTCAGCCACACCCAAGCACAACTGAATCGCATCGTATTGCTCTCCGGTCTTCCTTCTGGACTGACGACGACGATGTCACCGTAGACAGAAGATTGGATCTGATGTTGAGCCCCGGCCAAGACTAGCAGCACTAAACCGCGATGGGTTTATCTCTTGGCTGGACATCCCCAGACTGGACTAGCTGCGGCCCAGCAGCCAATCAAAACTTTGGTATTGTCAATCAAATGTTCCGGAAGCGACAGCGGACCCACACAAATGACATGAGATTATGAGATTAGATTCGCCGAGTCTGAGCCCAAGAGTCGGGGCACCAAGACCGCGTGCAGAACGTGATCTCAGAGCTGCCTTGCCCTGCCTGTCTTTGCCCTGCCCTTCAACCACAGCCAACGAAGGCGAAGAATCTGAATCTGCATACATCCAACTGCTTGTCTGCTCGCCCACCCGCTTCATATTCAAACCCTCGACCCCCACGAACCGTTTCACAGCAGCATCCCACAACAGCATTTCGACGTCTCATCTCATCCTCACCGTCTCAAGACTCTCAAGTACTCTGGGCCGAAGCCGGACTCAGGCTTTCTACCGGTGAGAGGATAGATCTGTTATCCAACAACACCAACTTTGTACCTAGACCCAACAGCCAAAATTCCCGGATATATTTGTCACTCGACGCAAGGGATTGGATTCAGAAGTTGCACGAGACTGAAGGAGCTTAAAGGGGACGAGGAGGAGGCGAGTGTCAAGACAGATATCGACCACTCGAGTCAGTATCCTACTCTAGACGCCAAACCATCCCACGATCTGCCCATATCAAGCTTTTCGACTGGAAAAAGCAAATACAGCCTGCATGAAACAGAGATTTTGAGTTCACGCCACTTTCATCGAAGAACCGATCAACGGATTATTCCCAGGTCGACTGCCGAGTGGATCTTGGACGACTCGACTATCTAGAATTTCATATTTCCATCTGTACATCGCGCTTCGGTACTTGGAAACCAATCCTCACTCTCTCAGCGCCAGATCTCGGGACCGCCTCATCTCGGTGATCCGTCCGATCAGGCCAGACTTTGAATCTCGGCAAGCTGGTGGTCGCGCAGCGAACGAACATACTATTTCGGGAAGCCAGTCACGCCCTCATCTGTTGTCTATCAGTCCTCCCATCTGGTGCGGATCAGACTATCAGGATACTCTGTGGCAAATCACCCCATTTGGAGACATTTAACCAGCAACCTAGTCGCCTCATTCTTCGGGCAACTTCCATCAGAACCTAAGCCAGCGGTGTAGTATTCCTTCATTTCTGGCTAACCGCTCTCAAATTCCTTGCGCTACCGGGTTTCGTCTAGATCTTCCTTGCTTGTGCATATATGTTTATATGTGCTAGTCACAAGCCACTTAGGAATCAACACAAAGCAAAAAAGCTTATCTTGATCGGACCCCGCATTCAGGTCCCGCTGTATGTTGTAGTCTGTCCTTACCTTGGCATTGCATATCTCTCAGCATCTCCAGATCGCCATCCACTCGGATCTTATCTGACTGCACCATTATCTGCGCTTGACGTCGGGAGTCAGTCAAAACGACAGCGGGGAAGTGAAGATCGTTGGTGTGTACCATCTACCACCACCCATCACAAGCACATCAGCTATCTATGTGCTGTGTTGTCCGACATAATTCAGGGACTGACTTCATGTCGGATCACCCCATGTCAAATCATCCATTCGGCAATATGAACGATAGAGACTCATCACAGCAGCGGAAGGAGGAGACCTTCCCCCTCCGGACAGCTTTACCAGCTAGGGAACGATCAAGAGAGGAGATTGAGCTTGCACAGCAATTACTGGGGCATTCTCAGGGTGGACGCGATGTTTCTGGAGATAGTCCTTCTCCCCGTTATGACGCTCAACGGCCTCCTTCAACTAGTCCATCAGTAGACCGTTTACGCCAGGCAACACCTGGGTCAACCACAGATGAAGCCGGTCAGAGAGAACAGTCCTTTGCACCAATGTCTTCGTCACAATCAGATACAGGTCCTAGTGGGCAAGTATGCAGGTACGTGAGGTTAATCAAAGTCCCTTGACCACAGGCTGACGGATGCAGTAATTGCGGAACAAGTAGAACACCACTTTGGCGACGATCTCCACAAGGAGCTACTATTTGCAATGCGTGTGGTCTTTACTTGAAGGCACGGAATGCATCAAGACCAACGAACCTAAAACGTCCTCCATCTATCGTGCCATCAGGACAGCATACTCCAGAACAACGTATCGATTCTCCTTCGAGAACAGGACCTAGTGGACAAGTTGCGACAGGAGCAACCTACGTGACAGCGGATCACACTTCCGTAGGATCATGTCCTGGCGGGGGAAGGTGTAATGGGACTGGAGGAGCGGAGGGCTGCAGCGGATGTCCCGCCTTCAACAACAGAGTTGCCAAAAGCGCTCACGTCTCTGTTTCACAGCAATCGCCTGGACCATCACAAAGTCAGAATGATCAACCGGCAGATGCTCCCTCTCCTATCGACGTCTCAGCTCTCAGTTCGCAAAGTCAAAACACGACAGTGGTTGTGGCTTGCCAGAACTGTGGGACAACTATTACTCCCTTATGGAGGAGAGATGAGAGTGGCCATACCATCTGCAATGCTTGTGGTACGTAAATTCCCCTCGAATACTTGCAGAGTTCTAAAATTTTGTAGGTCTGTATTACAAACTCCATGGCGTCCACCGCCCAGTGACGATGAAGAAGTCAGTCATCAAGCGTAGGAAACGCGTGGTTCCCGCATCTCAAGGAACACAAGCCTCGGAAGTCGCAAGCACGACCATGGGCTCACCCGAACCCGACCACCCCTCTCCTTTAGAAGAAGCACCTCGCGGAAGCATCAACCCAGATGGCTCCGTGAATCTTGGTCTTCGCCTTCGCGATGACCAAGGTCGCTCTCTCCTTCCTGATCCCTTACAATCGAGTCGTGGTCAGAATGGACTTAGTTCCGACTTGACGGCATATTCATCATCTTCACACACTCACCCACACGATCACTCGCATTCCGACTCTTTGAACAACGAGAATCGCTTACCACCAATGACGTCTTATCCACCGCCTAGCCACCAGCGGCCTTCCGTCTCACCAAATTCTTTCCTCTCGCCCTCCCGTAAACGCTCCTTCTCAACCACCGAGATGGAGCAATTGCCCCCTATAGCCGACACCACGAACGCCAGTTCCACGCAACCTAAACGGCTCAGCTCAATCAAGTCTATTCTGAATCCAGGCTACACCGACCCGGAATCTGATATGTATGGTGAGAGACGTAGTCCAGGTGGCTATAGAGGCAGTCAGAGCCCGAACTTGGGGTATGCGAGTAGTTCTGGCACAGGGAGGACGAGTAATGAGAGGGAACGGGAGAGGGAAGGGAGGGAGCAACTGAGTGAGAGTGAGAGGAACAAGATGGAGAGGAGGGAGATGTTGAAGTTGGAGGCGGAGAGGATGAGGGAGGCATTGAAGGCGAAGGAGAGAGAACTGGAGGAGTTGGGGATGGGCGAGTGATATTTAAGGACTTCGGGGAATCTTCTTGTGTGATGGGCGTCCAAATGTTTGGTACTCGTGAACTGGACTGACGATACAATTACAAAGCGAAAAATTGCGTCTTGGCGTATTAGCGCCCGATTCCTCTACGACGCATGACATAGAAAAGGGAGGGCTACCTACCGGAGTTCACTACGGGGCGGGAAATCTGCAAAGCGAGCGAGTGCAATGCTCCACGAAAATTTGGGAGGTGGTGTTTTCATTTGATATTGCTGGATTGAGGGAGAACAGGGGGGTGAATCTTACGGGTGCAGGGAACAAACAAACAAATTTGTATGCAACAGAAATATGTGCGCAAAGAAAATTGAGCTCCGATTCTGAACCGTCGAAGCCTGTGGCTTTGTTTTGCTTCGCTTTGAATATGAGTCGGGTGAGGTGACGAGATCAAGACAAGGTCCTTCGCTGTACATGCCTGCCAGAAGTGGAGACTTTGACTGAGTGGGGATCCTGGGATCTTGAGGAGAAGGAAGCATGCAGGGAATTAATGCTCGCTTAAGAGGAGACGACAACGACAACATCAAAATTCTTCCAGTCCTTCTTACCTAACCCAGTTTCACCATACCAGAGCGTATCGCAAGAACTGACCTGGTTTAGGCGATTGTGTCCCATACAAGGTGAGTCTGAAAATAATATGTGTTCGTTTAATTAAGACGGATGTTTTGATTTTCATTATATTTACAGAGACGGTGCCAACTATACATGCTCTACCAAACATCAACGCCAGCGCAACTCGCTTCTGACAAGAAAACGAAACCAGATTATTAAACAGTACTGAGCATTACCTCCCCGTCAAACGGCAACCGACAACGCCCCCAAGCCCCGCTCTCTCTTTCATCCAGCAAGACATCCTGGGAGTATGAGAATACCAGGGCACCAGAACACCACCTTTCGTTCTTCACTTCACCTCTCTTGTCTCATAGCAGAGACGGACATCAGTCTGCAACATGACGGCGAACATGTCATGCTCCGTGGTCTAATAGCCACTCATCTTCCTCAAATCGGAATCCGGATCTCGTGGCAACGCAGCATGCGTATTCTGCACACTTCCCAACCCCGGTCCATTGACGCCCTCCACAGTACTCGCACCATTACGCACTTGCTGCTGATTCTGGTTCTGATACATCTGCTGCTGATTGTGATTATGGGTCTGCGCATGATGATCATGTGGCGCCACCGTCGTCGCCTGACTAACCGGACTCCTCGCCACCCTCCCATTCCCATTCCGCTCCTCCAACCTCTCCTCCTTAATCCTCTGAGCCTCAAGATCCGCATCCGGGCGCTTCGTCTCGGTGGAGTCCTCGCCGTTGACGGTCGTGTACTCGAGGGCTTTGATGAGCTTGAATTCGATGACGGCGAGGATCGAGCCGGCGAAGGGCCCGACCCAGTAGATCCAGTGCGTGCTGGCGAAGGATTTGATTACTACCGCGGGCCCGAAGGAGCGTGCGGGGTTGAGGGAGCCACCGGTCCAGAAGACGCCTATATTGGGAAGAGGGTGTTAGTGTGATGTTGAGGCTGAGATTGTGTGGATTCAGGGGAAGAGCGAAGAAGCTTACCAGTCAATTCGGCGACGAAAAGCGCAAGTCCGATCCCGACCGGGGCGATGAAATTGCCCGTGTGCTTCTCAGCAGCCAGCATGAAGATGGTGAAGACGAGAGACATGGTCAAGAGCATCTCGATGATCACGCCCTGTGCGATTGATGTCGTGGCGCTGAGCTCGGTGCTGACGTTCAGGCCGCCGGTGAATAGTCCATTGACGATTGCTGCTGCGGCGATGGCGGCTACGATCTGTGTTACGAAGAGGAGTGCTGCGCGGACGATGTCGATGGCACCGATTAGGTACATTCCTACCGTTACAGCAGGGTCTGTGATGATAGAATCAGATATATATTCGCTGAAATCACAGGGAAAGTAAAAACTCACTGAACAATCCTCCCGAGATTCTGAAAAACGTCCACGCGTTAACAGCCAGCGAGAATCCAAATGAGAGACTGATGTACAGCAGCTGCTGCGGCGTCTTCTGCACCGTCTCCGTGATGACCGTCGTCCCGGTGTTTGGGTTCGACGATACATTGGCGACTTGTGTTCCTGCAAATGCGAAGAAGAGAAAGAGGAGTGTGCCGACGAACTCGCCTATCACGGCGACGACGTGTCCGCGCACCGACTTAGGAAGAGAGTGAAGGGTCTGCTTTATCAGGCGCGCTGCTGCCGCAGCGGCTTTGCTGTCGTTGTGATGGCCGGTGGCTTCGGTGAGCATTTTGGTGGTTGTTGAATCGAACTGACCTCACAAGCCGAATTGAGTAAATAAAGAATTAAATATCAAGAGAAGTCTTTGTGATATTAACAGCAGGCGGTAGATATAATATTACTTCCACAGCTGAGGACAGGGTGTGTAGCAAGGAGCAGGGAGGAGGAACAAGGACAAACATACAGAGCAGGAGTCCAGAGTAGCAGGAAAGGAAAACAAATCCACCTTATACCCTCCACGAGGAACCTTCTCCCCGGATTCTACGACCCAGATGGCCACGGAATCCAGCCACAGCCACAGTTATCGAGTCTAAGGACCAAGGATCGACGACAAGGATGACGACGGACGATCTAGATCTGAATCTCACACAGATCTTCGACTGCACCGGGGCCTTCCACAGTCCACTCTCCTCCACACGCTCCTTTGGGCCACCACACCGTCAGAATCGCTGGAAACATAGGGTATCATCTTCTCCCCCAAAAACAGGGAAAACAAACACCAGTACTAGCTGCCGTTCTCATGTGCTTCCAGAGAAGGAAAAGAGCACGGACTAAATGGTGGACTAATGCACAATCTCCGTCATCTCTCACGACGTCGACGTCTCTAGACCTAGAAGAGGCTCGTTCAGCCACACCTCTCGTTCCCAAGCATCAGAATGCAAACTTTATTTTAGAGGAGCCGAGGGAAATGTGCCGAGTCGTAACGTCGGAAGAGGAGGGGAATGCTCGTCATCGATGTGGCGGAGCGGGTGTCGGACGCCACAGTTGGTGTTGATTTAGTCTGTTGTAGTTTTGGAGCTAGGGATTTGGAGTCGCTTGGGGAGGAGTATGACGGACATGGGATGGGGGGCGGGAAGGTTTTGGCGGCTGGGTTGGATGTTTAGCGAGATCGAGGTGTGGCGGCGAGGCGGGCTGGCGGGCTGGCTCCCTTTTTTTGTGTCAAGGGATGTGACGTGACGTTCAAATTTGAGGAGGGGAGGGTCATTAGGTATAGCGCCTGCGTTTAGAGATTTGTGCAGACTGTGTATGCAAGGGAAGTGATCATGACGAGATTACTGTAGACATTATTTACTTTGGTCATCACTGGGGAGGAGTCTTGTGGGAATTTGATAATTGTATCTTTCCAATCTCAACAAGTTTGACGTGCCAGATATCTATAAGTTTTATGTCGGTTGAAGTCAAAACTGTACGTTTAGTCCCAAGAGTCTTTAACCAAATGCGAAATGGCTTTGCTTTACTAATAGTTTTCTGATGGACGCCAATGACCAAGGTTTTGAAGTCTTGCCATGAGGGTTAAAGCTTGCCGGGTCCAGCAACGTCAAGTGCAGAAGTTCGGCTTCGGCACCTAACCTTGCTTACTCAAGAATTCCGTGGCCTCCAAAAAGCAGGTATACCTCTGGAGAGCTACATGCCTTAGATTTCCAAGGCACAGGCTGTGTTGTATAGGTTTCGACGGGTATAACGACATAGTTGAGTATCCATTAGGTAGCTAGTGATTACTTGGTCACCCAAAAAACTTGATATTTCAACTCAGCAATGCGCTTGCACGAAAATCAGTACTCGGAGTACGCAAAGCGTGAATTCAGACAGGTCTAGTGGGGGCCCCGTCACGATGGATTTTGAGGACTTGAGCATTTTATAGCATGCCGTTCTACTTGCACAGTGATTTCCACTCAATCTTCTGTTGTCGAGTCAAATTTTCACCCGGCTGAAAACAAAACCATGGCTTGCCAAGTGCTAGTGACTCAAAACCATGAGCTTGCCTGCTTCATTGCCATTGCGTCCGGCGGCATCACAATATATAGATGCCAAAAACTTCATTACGATACGGGGATCCCTGAAGTGAGCGAGAGAAGTGTCACAATGAGAGACTGCGGTCGTTGCCTACCAAGTCACTCTGGAATTTTGCTAAGCAACACTTTTGCGACCGCATTTGGCTCTCCGCTAAGCGTTTGGTAATGACCAAAGGTCGCGCGAGCTACTGTGCTACTTGATGGAGCGAGGTCTTGGAATACCTACTTTCAAGCAGGGTTTGGCTGTCACTGTCGCAAGTCCCTAATGCTTTGATATTCAGAACTAATGTCAAGCCTGTCGCTGATCAGCGAATATGTCTATGATACGTGTCCGATCAGCCACTTTTGCTGTCATCACACTTCTTCGAGACTGGGATCACAAACCCTTTTCTCCACTTGACAAAGTATGCATAGTCGGGCTAGGATGTTGACGGCTTTCTGCCGCGACCTCCGAAATCTAGTGGCCCTTGTCTCTGGAAAGTGTAAATGTTCCACCTATTGAGAATGGCATAACGTGGAAAGATTATTTGGTGATGAAGGTAGCTTGGGCTTCCCTATAACAAGCATTTGGTCCTCGTGACCTGCTTCTTTCCTGTCAGCTTCATCGACCAATTTCCGTCATCAGTAGCGCCAGCAACCGCAATTTCGATCAACCCTGTCCGTACTGGGAGTTTGAGATTGAAACCATAGGAAAACAAGATACAAATAAGGAACAGGCGAGATAAAAAAAAGTACGTATCGTGATCAGTGATCTATCACGACCGAATGAAATGGCGGAATGGCATCTCCAGTCAGCACTTTGTCATTGAGCTATCTGTAAGCCATTGAAATGTTACCATTCTCTTGTTCTTTGTGTAGGTTATTTTGAAGTTTTTACTCAAAATGTTTTAGATAATTCTAAGCTCTTAAAGAGATATAAGGGATTAGGCGATGTCGATTGGTCACTGCTGGTAAGCGAGATTTATAATACTGACGGCATTGCTGTAGTATGAGCGCAGATGCTTATAACCAATTTGGAACGGGCCGCATTGATGGAATAGTGCCCCTTGTCTTCTTTCCACTTTCCTAGATGCTAGGCTTCGTTGTTTAAAATGGACCATGAGGATAGGACCTGGGCAGTGATAAGGCGCCCATTGCAAAAGTCACAAATAGCAGTCAAATGAAGGAGATACTCACGGGGCAAGGAGAGAATCTTGGGAAATGGGATCCTCAGCCTCGCACTGAGTTGGCGATGTGCGGAGATGCTCTCCTGAGGGATGCATAGGATGGACGGGCTGAGCAGTTCTGAAATTGGAGTCCCGATAACATTTTGCATTCTGTCCAATAACAACGTACACTTATTTCATGCATTACCGCTCACCTCCATATTTGTTTGAGAACAGTCAGAGCATCTCAGCCATCGTAGAACATGATTGGAACGCGCATCATCCAAGCAGCCATTCTTTCCCATTTAGAGAAGAGTGTGGTAGTACAAAGTGGCCCGGCTTCGGGTTTCACCGTGGGGGTTTTCAGCTTCATGCAGTCCAGATGATAGTAAGCGCTGCCTCTCCTCAGCTGGACTAGCTTATCAACAAAGGAGGGAAGTCAGTCCAATAAGGGAGCATTGCAGTACAACATTTCTAGTTAGCTATGCAGCTCTATAGATATTGAATCACAAGCTGTCAAGAGACAGAAGATCCAATCAGTATCCATGTTGAGTTTCATCCAGAATCCTCTGTTTCGATGAGGCTGAGGCTCTGCTCATACCTGCCATCTTATCTTGCTTCAATTCTGCTATTTTCAGCGGTACCCAAGGGATACGATTCTGTCTACAGGTGAAATTCGCTTCAGTCTCCAGGATATGAGTCTCGCACCAGCAGCCATGCAGCAAGAAAATAATTTTACCAGTGCAAAAAGCTCGGTTTCGACAAATGTGCTGGATCAAGCTGGATTGGAGGCACAGGGTGACGAAAATTCTCCTGCTTCTTTGCCAATGGAACATACTTCTGGGATACAGCTATGCGATGGTGGCTGTCATGAAACTACACGGGTGTATCTTTGCGTTCAATGCGATGGTGAATTTTGCAATGACTGCTGGGGAAGGCAATTCCCGCACAAACCAGGCAAGATAGGCGCTGACGGTCTCCCGCACGAGAAAACGGACCTCGAGGTTGTGGAGAGATTGCGCGAGACATTAGACAACCACGACAGATCGCCCGAGGAGCAGGAAAAACTGCACAAGAACGACGAAGACACCACCTGGTTTGGTATTGCGCGAGATGAAGCAAACATGCCAATTTTCCAAGACTACGGGAGATATGCTGCCATACTTGCAGAGTCGGTAAAGAGAAGAAATCGTTATCCGCAATTGGTATCCTTCATTGGACAGACGGGTATGTTTCTTTTCTCCATATAACCTGCTATGATAGGAAGCGTGCTGATAAGTCAATAGGAGCAGGTAAGAGCACGTTGATCAAAATACTCGTCGACAAAGAAAAAAGGACGAGAACAAGAGCCGATGGCTTGGCGTTTTCATCCCCAGTGACGAGCCTTGTAAACAACAATCTACCTACTTCTGGGGACGTGCATCTGTACTCAGATCCAGCAACTTATGGCGAACAATGCCCTATCATGTATGCCGACTGTGAGGGATTAGAAGGCGGAGAAGCAGTGCCACAGGGTGCAATGTTCAAATACAAAGACGGAGTTCCAACACCCGCATCGTTAATTCAGAACCCTGCCCATAACTCACAATTTCGCAAGAAGATACGCAAAAAGGCGGGTAATTTTAAGTGGGACCTTGCATGGGCAATTGACCCAGAAACACAACGGAGAGAATTCGCGGTGACACAGCTTTATCCCCGGTTGCTGTATACCTTTTCAGACACTGTTGTCTATGTTTTGAAGAACTCAAAGTAAGTCTTCCAAGTCTTGTAAAGTATACGTACTTACACACAACATATCTTTTGAGTCTGCAGTCCTCGAAAAACTTCTGAAATGGGCTTCTTCATCGATCGAAAAGTCTGTGAATCAACCTACTCTGCCCCATCTCATCATCGTGCTCAATGCTTCGGAGGTAGTGTCAGGCGAGTCACAATGGGATGTTGCACAGGCAACGAAGATTCTCATGGCCGATGTTGCTCATGCAATTGACCGAGACCCACGTATACGTGCATATGCCCGAGAATGGCAAGACCGAGGGGCACGCATCAAAACTACGGGCGATCTCCTGAAGTGTTTCTATTCCTCGGTGACGGTCATTCGCATTCCGACTAAAGGTCGATATATGCTGCTTGAAGATCAAGTCACGAAGCTGCGCAACGAGATTATCAGATGCTGCAATGCTTCCTTGGAGTCAAAGAAGCAGGCTCGAATGTTGGCCAATGGTGAGAAACTGCAAATATATCTTCAATCTGCTTTCGATCACTTTTCCCAGGATCTCGACACTCCATTTGACTTCATCAAGGAGGCTATCAAAATCAACCCCCTTCCGCGTGACTTCAGTGGGAACATAATCAAGCTTGCTATTGCGATCGGAAAATACAGCAACTTCCGGGAACGAGCAGACGTCCCTAGGATATTCCAAGAGCTAAGTCACATGGTGGCTTCCTGTATAGTGTTAGACTCAATACGGCAAGGTCTTCCAGGTATGTCAAGCATCCTCCGGGTGGAAGTGTGATTATTCAATCTCATAGGAACCCCAACTACGCTTTTCGAGAACTACTATCGAGGGCCGTGTGTGGAAGCGCTGCAAAGCTTCTCTAAGAAGTACTGGTCATGTGGTTTTGAAAACAAACATGGCCGGTGCTCACTCGCAAAAGCCGGCCATGGCCCTAAAGGTCACCAGAGGAGGGACGGGAAAATTCTAGCATCTGGAGACTACTTCTCAGACTTTGACCCCGAAAAGACTTTGCGAGAGTGGAATGAAAATCTGGGTCAGAAAATCGATGAGCTGCAACGGAAGCTCGAAAGCAAAAGACTCCAGCAGGCAGGCGAGAAGTCTTATGACGATGATGACGAACAAGCTTTTGCTTCCGAAATCCACAGCTTGCAGACGAAAGTCTTTTTCGACAAAATTGGAAACGTTTCGAATTTTGTTAGTCATGTCGCCTGCTTCTCCTGCTTGAGAGAGCTACCTGAGCATCCGCTCCCGTGCGGCCATGTCTTGTGTACTCCATGTGTAGAAGCCTATGGTCGACGCTCCGGCAAGTCAACCATCTTGATTGACAGTTGCCCACTACATAGCAGCGCAACACGCTGGGTTACATCATGGGAGATCAACATCAAGCCTCGTTATGCGGGTGTGAGAATACTTAGTCTCGATGGGTGAATAAGCAACCTCTCGGCATTCTACGTCCCAAACATTACTGACTGCGTCTAGGGGTGGGGTGAGAGGCATTGTCGAGCTAGAAGTGCTTAGAGCAATAGAACAAGAGCTAGGTGGGAAACTCCCCATCCAAGCATTCTTTGACCTCATGGTTGGCACAAGGTATGGTAGTACATCACGTTCTTGGGTGGGAAGCTACTGAATCATGCAGTACTGGGGGAATCATCGCACTTGGACTTGGCGTTCGGAACTGGACCGTCGATGAGTGCATCCAAAAATTCGTCGGTTTATGCAAGAAGGCGTTTGAGCCCCAGAAGGGGCTCAACACATGGGGCCTAAGCTACTTGACCACATTGATTCATAAAGGCAAATTTCGGACCAAGCCCTTTGAACAAGCCTTACAAGATGAGTTTGGGAGAGATATGACTCTTTTTGCTGGGCAAAACAACAAGGATCAATTCAAGATAAAAGTAGCTGTCACTTCCACAACGAGTATCGAGTCGGAACCGATTGTTTTGACAAATTACAACAGGCCAGAACCAAAAAAGGGTGTGTAATTCAGCCTGTCATTCAAAAGTTTCATGTTACTAAGCGGTTATAGCTCAATATAGATTTGAGAGATCGGATCATCCGGGAAGGGAGCTCAAAATCTGGGAAATGTAAGAACCGATCAGGCCTTGACCTATGTTCGACCCTAATCGAGTCACAGTGCCAGAGCCACTTCAGCAGCGCCTCCGTATTTCAAGCAATTCACCAATCCTCACACGAATGAGGGCTACCTAGACGGTGCATTCTATCACAACAATCCAATATGGGTTGCTTTTCGCGAGCATCAACTCATATGGTCCGACGTTGGCTCTCTTCATCCTGACATTCTGCTGTCCATCGGAACAGGACGCGGAGACGCTGCCACATCAATGTCGTCAACCGGGTCAGCAGAATTTTCACGGCCTCGAGATCCAAAGTCCTTCACGGAGTCAATCTGGAGTACCGTAGATTCTTCGGTAAGACACATGCTAAACTGCGACAAAAGATGGGAACAGTTTCGGACCGCCATGATTCGGCCAGGATCCGAAGGGACACCACGGCAATATATTCGCATAAATCCGCTCCTGAGATTCCCAGTTCCGCGACTCGATGATGTCGAGTCCGTTTCACAACTGCGAAAAGAAGTACAAGATCTCCTGCGTCATGAAAAACGGTGGTTGAATGACCTGGCGAACAGGCTAGTAGCGAGCACATTCTTTCTTGAGAAAGATCATGTGTCGATCAGGGAGGAGGAAAATCAATTCATCTGCCAAGGTACGTTAGACATGAAGCTGCATAGGAAGTCCTTATATAATTCTTGTTCAAGGCCGTATTTGCTGTCGCTTCAGTAACAGCAGTCAGCATATGAGAGAACTGGGAAAGTATCTCCAGGGGTTCATGACGCCCCAGTTTACGCCCTATTTTCTGGTATGTGAGCCGAAGAAGTATGCCTTTGAAACTTCGAAAATGCTTCCGATCTCACGACAGCACGTCTTTGCTATGTCACAGTACGGCTCTTTCGAAGCAATCAATGTGGAGATTAAAGTCTCTGGACTTGATTCAGAATCAATGATTTCATTGTGTCCAAGAATGGGGGATTATCAACGCACCTACTCCAGTGAGGAGTACTATAACCCAAACAACTTCGAAGACATTCCCATCAGTGGATTCCCTAGAAAATTGATGACGGAAGACAGTTTAGCCAGTAAGTTTATTCTTCTCTGTTGGGATTTTTCAGTCTAAGCTTCTAATCACTATTCTAGAGAAAAACTTCAGGGGGCTTGTGTCTCGTATTGAGGACCCATACATCGATCATACTATGAGCGAAAGCTTGGAACAGCTCCGCTATACTGAGAGATTATCGTCGAGTTCTCCCTTCCGCAGGTAGTGAGAAGAACCGCGCGGGCTGGACTGAAGAATGGAGGGGGAGGAGAAGAGTATTGGAACTTGTTGACGAAGCTTGATACAGATGAGCAATGGTAGCCGCTAATGAGTAGGCCCTATCTTGCGAGTTCGGACGAATAGGTGCATCTAAAGACTCTTGCTATCCAATATTCCTCGAACCATCATCTCTTCCAGTGTTGCTCGCCTTCTATTATTCATAGTCAACAATTGGCCTCTTTCAGCTGTGATCTTCTTCCTATCCACAGCGCGTGAATATAACGGCAGTGGCTCTATTGGCTGGAGAATCTTATGTAAAATCACGATCACGGTCATTGCAGGGACAAAGTCATTGAAGCGTGAAAAAAAGTTTTGTTTTGACTACTCAAGAGTCATCATTAACCATCATACATATTTCCAGAATGCTACATTGAAGAGGGCACCATTAAATTCACGAAGAAAATTGCAAAGCATGAACAAAACATCTAGGGCACTGAGAGGTCTCACACAACGTCTATGAAATGAGGTACCAGTGTCCCATGGCTAGGTATTCTATATACAGTATCATCGCACTTTGTGCAAGGAGAATATCCACCATGAGGCTCTTATTTCAAGCCCAAAGCCAAAGAAAACCGCAACAATTGAGGAATCTGCAAAGGGAAAACCATACAAAACGCAATTTCACGCGCTCCATTAACTCGCCATGCAAATCTTACGTCCCATCATCGTTACCACACATCACAATCTAGTTCTGGACAGGCTAATACAATGTCTACTCCTTCTCCCACTCCAGGCTAGGGAAGGTCTAAACGTGGCTTGGCTTGATACGCTTGTCGCCATGACTGGCTGTACCCTGCCTCCCCTCTTCTTCATCCGAGGACTCTGACTCGGAGCCCAACCACGAAAGATCTTCATGGCTTCGCTTCCTACTTGGTGGTCGCGATGGCTTGCGAATCACCTTCTTTGCCACCTCCTTCTTCACTTCTTCCTCCTCGTTCTTCTCCGCCAACTTCTTCTCAACGGCCTTCTTCTGCACAGCTAGTGCTTGCTTTGTGACAGGTTTCTTCGCTGGTTCCGTCTTAGCTTGGACCTTTTTCTCCGTCTTGGTTGTCTCAGCTGGCTTCTTCTCATCGTCGGAATTCGAGTCATCATCAAAGGCGTCGAGGAATGCAAGGCCTGGATTTCTGTTCGGCGTCGGTGTAGGTGTCGTCTTCTCTACCGGCTTCTTCTCCGCCGACGACTTCACCTGCGGCTTCTTCTCATCATCCGACGAGTCGTCGTCGAAGGCGTCGAGGAACGCAAGACCCGGATTTACATTTGGCTTTGGCGTAGTTGTCGTTATCTTGGTCGATCCAAGAGCCGGGAACTCGTTGGGGTCATTGACCTTTAAATCGATAGCCGGTGTCGTTGGCGGGGTTGGCAAGGCTGGCGATTTGCCTTGTGCTCCATATTTGGCCTTACGTTCCTCGTAAGACAGATCTCCAAAGGCTACCGTATTGGCTGGCCCCGTGTGTGGACCAGCGATATTCCTGACCGACTGGTAGTGCATATTTTTCTGTGGATGGTTAGTCTATTGTTCGTGGGAAATAAGCGAGATTTTCGGTTCCAGGAAAAAGGGGCCGGGGTTAGATAAACAAACTAAGACAGCCCTACCGACGGACCGCCCACTTGGGCAGTTCGCACAAACTTGAAACCTGCAAAAATAGGAAGGATGGGAGACTTACATATGCTAAGTGGAGTATCTCCCGTGGAGCGGAGTCGTCACTAGCTTTGATGCAGTCGTGGTGGCCGTGAGTAGTGCCATCTAGGTGGATTCTGACATCCATCTGGTAGACTTTGACGAAAGCCTTGATTTCCAATTGGCTAGCCCATGTTCCGAGTTCGCGCATTTTCCAGATGTACTGTCTCCATGACTTATCTCGCTCCTCCTGTGAGGGCAACTTGGCAGAACCCTTTCCCCTGGTGCTGCGCATCGTGTTTCGTCTTGCACCTCCTGCTGTCTCCACATCAAAGAAATCCTTGAATTCCTTCTGATTCCTTGCCATGTATCTGAACACTCTCTCCCGGATATTGACGTGACCTTTTTGGTTTCCTTTCATTTGGTCGCTTAGTGCTCGGAAAAGACAGTTTCCTGGACCATAGTTAGTATTTGTCTTGCATGTAATCGTGAATGGTGCTTGAATTCCAAGAACGGAATGATACTAAAGCTCGACAAGTTTGACAGCCATAGAGAATGCAAAATGTATCGACTCAATATATCAAAGAAATAAGCAATGACAAGGAGCCATCGACGTGGAGCGACGATAAAGTGAAGCGACGATGAGGTAGCGACAGCATATTAAAGCACCAACAATAACATGCCAACCTGGGTAAGGACATGGAAGGAGCAACCCGCTCAGTTCATGCTCAAATGGCTATGATATCATGTAGCGCAACCGGAAAAATGAAATAAGCTCCTCGCACAGAGGACACGACTGTAAACTGGAAATTGACGACAGAAACGATGCTGATGACGACAAGAAGTAACGATGAAGCAATAATGGTGATGGCAACAGGGAGGAAGGCATGAATGAAGAATACGTACCGTCTCCTTCTACATTTCTGACTTGTAGACCGAGGGCAGCGAGTTCTAGGAACTCGATTGGGGAGGCTTCACGCACCGTGACACCCATTTTGATTATTTGCGTAGTGGTGAGTTGTGGTGCTTTGAAGTTGTTTATATCGGGTGATTGATGTGGGATGCTGTTTTCGAGAGTCGAGAGTCGAGAGTCGAAAATTATGATAGCCGTGAAGCGTATGATGATGGTATGTGGGATTTTTTCTTCATAGAGAGGGAGAAGAAAAGATTGGAGCTGTGGGGTCCGTTTCGATAATTTATGCTTCTGGCGAAGCCTAGGATTGGAACTACCGTAGCTGAACAATCGAAGTCGACTGTGGTTCTGGAGATTTGAAGCTCACGATAGTCTGCAAAACCTCGAGCCGGCATTTTTCAGCATATGACGTTGCCGCGAAATTAGTCTAACGACAACACGCTCATTTTGTCGCATGTCGGCGAAATGAAAATCCAAAGATGAATGGTCCCTCTTGGACGAATATTCAATATTGCCTGAATTCACCTCTACTTGGTTGTGGTGTGATGTTTGAGTTAACGTGAGGCTCTGCACATTCTCCAAAATTATTGTGGAACCTACGTCAGGAACAATGAAAGTGTGGTCTTACTTTGTGCTAAAGCTGCACCATTCCAGCTCCAGAAATCCGGCCTGAGTCATCCTTGTTTTCCTCGTTGTTAACAAAAATGCTTAATTAGAATTGGGATGGTCATATGGATTCTGTGTAGGAACGAATACAAGAACTAAGGAAACGTAACAGAAACATGAATCCTCTAGAATGTTTTTGCGCATCATGCCTGCCTTCCAAGATTCCGAACTCCGGTAATGAGATGAGGATGTATGGTAAGGAGACGCCGCAAGGGAAGGAGCGGTTCTTGAGACTGCAGGCATATTCCCATCCCGCGTAGAGTTAGGCTACTCGCACTTGCACGACAGAACATGGCTAAATTCGTTCTGGTCGCACCCACAGCCAACGCGCATTCAGTTTCGGTAGTCCGAATGATCTAGAATGAATCTCGATGGAAAGTCAAAGAGGAACAAGCATGGCGCAGAATCGCTTCAAAAGTTATCCCAACCTTCACCGTTGCGAACATACTACCGACGCTCATAGTATTTACTGTATCCTTTTGGAATTCATACTATATGAGATTATGAATGGCAACGTTGGCTTCTTGTAGCTGCTGGAGTGCAATCTCAATTTTCAGACTTTGGTGAATCCGCGACGTCACTTTGGACCTAATTTTTGAAACGCAGGCACGAGAAACCCAATGACAATCACTTGTAAACTTTTCATGATCTCGCTTGAATAAAAATGACCATACACCTATCAAATTTCTGCTGTCAACATGTATTCTCCTCGTGGCCAAAAAAGTAAACGACAAATCTCAGATGCCGACCAGGCACATACCCGTACGGTCAGAACAAAATCAGCAGAACTGCCAGGCCGCAGGACCAGTGACCAGTTTCAATCTCAAGGCAGTACAGCAACGCCAGTTCCCAAGTGGCAAAAGCTCTGCAGCAACGGATCTTATAAAAAGCTCTGGGGTTGGGACGACTACGGCCGTCAAGCTCGCCATGAAGGAAACTCAATTCGGATGCTATAGGTGTGCAGGATATCCCAATTTGCGCCGAAAACTACGTTCATCCTGCGGGACAGATAACACTCCGGTGATCTCATAGCTCAATGATCTGAGGATGTGGTATGGCAACCCGAATGAGGGCGTGGATCTAAAAACAACCAGAATACAGCTGGAAGCCGCAGATGATCGGAGACATGAATGTGTCGTTCCGACTAGAACACAGTTGGACTGAAAGGAGGAGGAGAACTTTGATGGGACATTGCAAAAGTGTGGGATTGCTAGAGAGCGATTTATGATCTCCGAGCATCTGAGAAAGAAACCGATCCCGATCGCATTCAATCTGCCAAGAGAGGCTTCGCGCGGATGATACGGCATCGAGTCTGGTCTTCTTTAAAATCCAGAACAAAGACAGGGAATTGTCCTTACTGAGGCTCCCGCAATAGGTGCCGCGAACCCTAGAGAAGTGTAAGGACCTTATCTCATCTCTTCAATTCTGAGCAGGTTTCGATATGGCCCGAGATCATAATCTGGGGACATGGAATATAGAGCAAGATGATCAAATATTCATAAGGGGAATGAGAGTCTCGGAATCTGTCTCTCAGCAGCTCAACTGTAGATATTAGGTTGTTTGTTTCGAAGATCAGCGAGATATCTCGGCTAAGTTACGGTTCGTCCAAAGTTACCTGAGTAAGAAAATTTCCAAATCCATTATTTTTTTCCCGTCAAGAGGGTCTGTAGTTGTGCAGTTGATTATGATAAAGTCAAACATACTATATCCCTCAGTGAAGAACGAATTGAGGATCTCGCTTTTTACATGGTGTCTGTCATACGTTCGCTCTGGTGAGCCGCCTTCCATACCCGTCGGCTCAGCACAACAATGCCCGACGGGAAACTTTCACTGGCAATACAAGCGACATATTATTGATTGGCAGGCCAACTCACAATATTACTTCATAGCGTGCCGGTCTCTGCTCCATTTTTGCCTCCTGCCAATGAGAGCCAAGCGGCCTAGAGACGATGGCTTTTCGGGTTTTCCGTCGCAAAAGTGGGGATCGAACGATGCCAACCGAGACGTTGAACGATATGTCGTGGGAACTTGACTGTACATTCTTTTATATAGACTTCTCAACTCCTCAACCTTCAATAGACACTTCATCATTCGCGGTCGGTCTTCTTCTACTGCACCCTGTTTAAAATAGCAAAATGCCGAACATTGTCGTCGTCGGGTATGTGACTCGCCACTTTCCATTTGTCCATTTTCACTAACATGTATACAGAGCTGGCGTCTCGGGCCTCACAACTGCCCTTCTTCTCTCGAAGAACCCAGAGTACAAGATCACGATAGTAGCAAAACATATGCCCGGTGATTATGACATCGAATATACTTCTCCATGGGCAGGTGCAAATTATCTTCCGTAAGTCACGCCACAATCTATCACGTGGATCACCAACTCACCATCTACAACAGAGTCTCTCCTGCATCAGACAATCGATGGGAAAAGAATACATGGCCTGAATTAGCCCGTCTTGCATCAGATGTTCCAGAAGCCGGAATTCACTTCCAAGGTACCTTCCTCCCACTCCCTGACTTTCTCCAACCCACCACTAACAGAAATCACAGACGCAATAGTCTACAACCGCAACAAAGACGCCCAAGCAACAACCGGGCAATGGTTCAACGAACTCCTCTCCACCAAACCCTGGTTCGCCTCCGTAGTCCCCAAATTCCGCGTCCTCTCTCCTTCAGAACTACCTCCTTCAGCAGACTCAGGCACAGTCTTCACGTCCGTCTGTATCAACACCGCCATCTACCTCCCCTATCTTGTCTCCCAATGTCTCAAGAACGGTGTAACCATCAACCGTGCCATCATCTCGCATATCAATGAAGCATCTTCGCTGCACACCTCAGGCAAAGCAGACGTGGTAGTCAACTGTACCGGTCTCCTAGCCTCCAAACTCGGCGGCGTGATGGACAAGAACGTCATTGCGTGTCGTGGACAGATCGTCGTTGTGCGGAATACACCTGGTGCTATGTTCACTGTTTCCGGTACTGATGACGGTGACGACGAGGTCTCGTATATTATGCAGAGAGCAGCTGGTGGAGGCACGATTCTGGGTGGTACGTACCAGAAGGGGAACTGGGAGTCGCAGGTTGATCCGAATCAGGCGATCAGGATTATGAAGAGGGCGGTAGAGATGTGTCCGCAGTTGACGGATGGAAAGGGGATTGAGGCGTTGAGTGTTATTAGACATGGGGTCGGATTGAGGCCGTTGAGGAATGGGGGTGTGAGGATTGAGAAGGAGAGGATCGAGGGGGGGCAGTGGGTTGTGCATAATTATGGGCATGGGGGGTGGGGGTATCAGGGATCGTATGGGTGTTCTGAGGGAGTGGTGGAGTTGGTTGAGGAGGTCTTGTCTAGCAAGTCGAAGTTGTAGGTCACGAACGGAGGAAAATAGATTAATGTCCATAGTAGTAGGGGTAGACCGACCGAGAACATAGCATTTTGAAGGGTATCTAACTATGCAGCAAGATGAAGAGCTTCTGACTCCTTCCAAAAAAGCCACCCACCAACACCACACGCACTTTCAAGCCAAAGGAAATTCTCAAAGACCTCGGTCGCATCATCCCAAGTAATGCCCAGCCTTCCCCTCACTATCGACATCTGCTCCACAAACCACTGCCTCTCAGGCTTATCCAAAGCCGCAATCCCACCCAGCATCAAGATCCACAGCAACAATTTGTCAACCAGATCTTCATCGCACCTCAAAATATTCGACACCTCAACAGCCGCCTTGAGCTTCGCCACATAAAACTGCAACACATCAAACGTATTCGGGATCGGAAACGTCACCGCAACACTAAATATGAACGCTGTGAGTCTACAACACTCATACAAACTCAGACCTGCCTCTCGTACAGAGTCCATGCTGAGCTCCTCAGCTGTAGGTAACAACAGCAATCGCTTCATAACTGCAGCTCGCGTCCTGCCGATTTCGCCGACTGTCAAGCCATTGGTCTTTCCTTGCAGATGGTAGCTGATGGCCCAAGTTGTGACGCCAAGTGGCTCTAGGATATCGAGTAGAGTTTCTGAGATTCCGTAGTCTGTGTACCGACGAAACCATGTTGCCAGGACTTGCGAGGGGAGATGAGGGCATGTTCTCGCCCATTCAAGGGCGGAGTCGATGTATGCTTCGTGGGCTTTCATCGGTGGGAACGTGGGCTTGGAGAAAGTGTTGAGTGAGGATATGATGTCACCTCTGGGGAGAGTTAATTCCAGAAAATATGAGAAGATTGGTAGATAGGGGTGTGGTTCGCTTACAGCACGATCATCTCAGCCATACATGGCAATTTGATGACTTCCAACCCTCCTCTCATATTAACGAGATCATAAAGCGCTTTCATATGCGTTGGAGTGTAAGTGCAATTCCCATATAAATTCAGCCACTGCATCGTCTTCATAGGAGAATTGAATGGTTTCCTCGTCTCCTCTTTTGCTTCTAGCGCGTCATGCGAGGCGAGAACGAGGATTGTGAGTAGCACTTCATCACGGAGGGCGTTCTTTGGGTCTGAGATGAACTCGTTGAGCTTTTGGATCACGAGAAGCCTTTTAGAGAGTACGTAGGGCGACTCAAGTAGCAATTTGGAGTGGCGGAGGAAATCCCGCTCTATGGAACATGCTAGGAGGATGCCGTTGAAGAGACACGGGAGTTCGAGAGCGGAGGAGACCCAGGTCCTGGATGAGGCGCTGGTAAGACTCAAGCTTCGATTGGGATGGTCGTCAGGCATGAGGCCTGGTATCAAATAATTGACTGCTGTGAGGTATCAGTTTGTGCCATGCATAACTTTGGAAGTATGCACAGCTAAGCAGACCACTTACCTAGATCCATCAACTCATGACTTGCTGGGTCAAGTGTCTGACCAGAGCTCGAAAATGGATCCACTCTTCCAGATCCAAGCACTTCTCGAGGACTCGGTCTCAAAAGTGCCCGCCATAGTGGGTTTGGGGTATGAATGTGACTCTCACTCGCTGGGGTGCTCTGTGCTAGCGAAGCATCGAGATAACTCCCACACACCTTACAAAATAATATCGGACTCGCCTTAAGATCATACGATCTTGCCGAGGTTGATACTACCTGCATATCCGCATTTGCTGGAGCCAGCTCAATCTGCTGCTCTCCATGGCTAGACTTCCGCTTGTTCAGACCCCGCGCGACATGCTTCCGTATATGCGAGCGAACATCAGCGCGATAACCAACTTTGTACGTTGGGGATTTATCAGTCTCATTCACGAACAAGAAAGGGTGTGAAGGACTTGACATCGATTCAGAATTCGAACGCCGATCTGTTGACTTTCCTAGCGAGTGGCGAGTGTATGAGACCTGCTTTGTCAGGAGGTACCAAGCTCATATTTATCACATCTCAATCTCAATCCCAGTTCTAATCTCTATCCTTCTGCTCTCACTTTTGCTCGCCAAGTCGAAGAGAGCTGGTGCTTTGAGTGCTTTGGGTTCTTAGATCCTACGGCCGAACATTATACGGCCGTGAAAGAAATCTGGTGTTGTGAGCATTGTGTAACGTCCGGGGAACAGCATGTGATTGGACTGGTGATTTTGCTGCAGGTGCCAAGCTTGAGGGCGCTGATTATTCAGCCATTGGTATACTGCCACAAGCTCGAGTCTTCTATCGGGCACCTCAGGTGTTTGAGCCTCAGCTCTGATCTCCGTGGAGAATGCGATATCTTGTGTTGTTGAAGTATCGGAAGTCACAGGCAATTACAAGCACGCCAGCTACCCACAGCGATTGTGCTCGCAATTGACGCGAATTGTGCGATGGCCGTCCCGGAATTGTTTCTGTCCTTCGGAAAGTGGTAAACAGCTGCGCTGTGGTGGGTTGAGCTTCATTGTGCTTCCCAAAATGTTCAGAGTGCAGGGGAGCAGCTCCTTTGGATAGCCTGCCCGTGCTTTTCTTCTAGGCGAGGTTTCACGCAAGTCAACAATAAAGCAGACGTTAAGATGACTGACAGACCCCCTCCTATGGCTTTCTCACTGTTTTCCGCCTCTCGGTCTTCATTTTCGTCTGTTCTCGCCTTTCTCAGTCCCGTGAACTGTATCGAGCGGGGCTCTTGGTACTGGGCTTGTAGTCCCGATGTTCGTAATGCTGCTTCCATTCCATATAGCAGTATCCATTCCGAATACGACTGCCATTTCGAGTTGGAGAAATTACTTGAGGTTTGAAAATGAGATCTGGAGACTAAATCAGAGAAATATATTGGAAATTGAAGAATGAGACGCGTCCGTGTTGTTGCAGTACGGAGTCACCTCACATGATACCGATTTGATCCCTCCTTAAGGCGAATGGGGCCGAAACAACCTTCGAGCACTACCCCAGGAGGAAGAGGGCGAGTGATTTAGAACAGGAGAGCAGTTGAGAACAGAGTTGGAGGCTATAACAGACAGAAGTGATATACACGATTGCTCACTGTCACCAAGCAGGTCATCCTATAGTAGCGCCAGCACAGACACTCGCCCTGGCCCTTTTGACGCTCTTCCTACACTCGCTTTCCCCAAGAGCCCCAAGAGCCCCAAAACCTCTATCATCCTCATCAGCTCCCCTTCCTCTCTTCTTAGAGGACGACATGGTTGTCCCAATCTCCCAATCCCCACTCTTCATCTCCGTCTTCTTCGAGACCATCCTCGAACCCGAAGAAGTCTTCGAATCTCCTAGCATCCGTTCCTGCGGCCAGACAATGGGATCCAAGCTCTGTCCATGACCGAGATCGTGAACATGTAACCTCTCGATCATGGTGTGAAACTCGCGGAAATATGTCTCTTTCTCCTTCTCCTCTTCTTCTCCTTCATCGCCTCCTCCTCCTCCTCCCGCATCATCTCCATCCCCACCTACACGCGAACTCAATCCCTTTCTCAGACATTCGACAGCCGGCAAATATCCCACCCAATCAAGGATCTTATCAATATTACCATCGACAAGCGTATCGTCGTCCACATGGAAATCCGTATCCATATCCACATCCATCTTCATCTCTCCCTCGAGCTCGCCTGTACAGTCCTCAGATAGTTCAGGACCCACATCAGAATCGAACTCGTCTCCGTCTTTCTCATGAAAGAAATGCTTCAACTCCATCCTTAGCACCCCGAGTGCAACTTTCTTCTTTCCCAATTTGGGATCATGAGACTCTGCGACTTCGCGATAACATTGCCCGTAGATTCCTCCGCTCTTTGCACTCCTGCTAGATCCAAACCCGTCTTGGTTGCTGACAAATGTATCGTCAGGGATACCGACATCGACGTCGAGATCAACATTTACATTGACAAAGGACAATCTTTTGATCTCAGCTTGTACATGCTGAATAGCAGCCTCAGATGATGTATAACAAGCGAGCGTCTGTTGTGTCAGGACTCGGGATGAGAGACGTGAGTCAGTGCGGCGCTGGACGAGGAAGATGTGATTGTTTTTCGTGAAAGTTGGACTTAGAGAGTTATGGTACTGTGGCATTTTCATGTTGACTGTGGGAGTGTAACGAATGGGGGCGATAAGCGAAAAATAGTCAAGCAGGATCTCTCTTGCCCGAGGAAGATTTCACCAGAGACACTGGAAACTGAAGCAAATACAAGAATAAATTGAATTTGGAGAAAACCTGACCATTTTATACTTGCGTGTATCTTGGGATGTCTATTCTGATATCCAGTCTGCCTACTCTGCCTAGCAGGATGCAGTTGTGGCGGGGAACCTGCCTGATCTTGGCGATACCGTGCCTCTCATCTCAGCTTGACAGGTATTTGTATGTTNAAATCGCTGTTGAAGCATTGATGAATAAACAAGAAGGACGGAGGAAAGTGCAATGGGTATGATCGTATCTCAAGAAGCACAACTTCGCTCTTTGAGACAACCAACCGAACATGTGGGAAGCTGCGCCGGAAGGTTGGCGGGCTCCAAGCGAGGGTCTGGTGGTCTTCCCGAGCTTGGTACAGTTCAGTTCAGTTACAGTACGGTAATGACAGTCAAATCTGTTTTGCCCAAAAATAATTGACAGTGAAAACAATAGGAGTGAGCGCTTGAGACAACAAGGCTCGCAAGGCCAGGTAGGCTTATACTCTGCTTCGAGTATTGCAGAGGTCAAGAATCAAGGCCTTGGCGAGTCTGTATCTTATCCCCGATTGCCGATTTGTTCAATTGCAAGCGAGAGTCTGAGGAAGAGCGACAGCGACTCCGTTCTGTATAAAAAGAGAGTTTCGGGTATGAAGCCCCGAATTGTGCAGAAGGTTTCGTGCCTGCAAGCCCTCGAAACGGACTATCGTAAAAACAAACCGAAAGTAAGCAAGCGAAGCTCCAAGAACCAGAGAGTAGTTTGGATCACCCCGTGTCACAGAAGACGAAAAGGAATGAAATAAGTCAAACTTCCCGGAGATTGGGAATTTGAACAGACTTTTCTATGAATTATCGTGCATGCCGTCGTGATCTTGTTCGTCCCACGAGTAATTTGCGGTACTCTGCCACTGCCACTGAAGTGTCGCGATCCCGAGATTCGGATGAGGGCTTGGTAGGGCTGAATCGGAAGGTGTTCAGGAGGCTTTGCGGCACTCAGCTGATATCATGCTCATCTTAACTATTTTCTTCGAACAGCCAGCCCCGGATTACACTGCTGATGTCCAAGAACCAAGTCGTGGTGCAATCCCTCAAAAACTCCGGCATCATGAGTTCTATTCGTCGGTTCAGAAGTTCGGTAATGTACGCACTTTGATGCTGCAGAAGCCCCCTGCGTCTAGACTGATTGATCGACAAGCCTATCAGCGATCGTACCTGTGGATTCGCACCCTCGTCCCTGTTTTGTCTCTCCTTCCCGCAGCTTCCATGATGAGATGATTCGACAGCCTAGAGGTGTGGAAGAAGGGATGCAATTTGAACAGCATGCCACAAGTATAAGTTTCGGATTATTGTTTCTTTCGAAACATAGTGAAGACCAATGAGAAAGTGATACAGTGCATCAATGAAACATATCTCACCCTTTATCACAAGGCTATCGCAAAGGATTGTTCGGGTTAGCTGATGCGACTCTTCGTAGTTTTTGAGAGACAGATCCGCTTTGATCTTCATCTCTTTCGGTAATTATGTGACGAAATATCCTTCGCGAAAGGCTTGGCTTGGCCCCAAAATTAGATCGATCGTCATCCCCATCGCGGTCAGACGCTCAGACTCCGAAGTGGAAGAGGAACTTGAAAAACTTGCTTGCTCTTTCGAGGATGGCTTTTGTGCATCATCATATCATCGTATTGCAGCGTGTAGGCTCTTGTCTGGTAATTCTGCAAAATAGTCCTGCACTCCGCAACATACGAGTAATGGGTGTTCTTACTATTGGCAGCATGATCCAGCGGCTGGCATGTCATGCCTACAGGAAACCAGCCACAGTAGAATCTGATAGGTGCCGTCGTTTTGATAGGTGGTAGCCGACATCATACTTCTCTTTTTGGGCGTTCTTGTTCCCCAAGCTGTCAAAGTCTCAAAGGGTCATCCGGGGCATCGCCGAGGCCATTCAAACCTTGTTTGCAAGCCACATGGCCGTAGAAAAGGCACTTGTGGCTGAACCGTCGGAGGACTGGCTGTTGAAGGAACAAGATCATCGAGGCCAGCTGCCAATGATGATCGCATTACTGATGACCAGCAGAGACTGGCCTCAAATCAATACCCGTTTCGTTTGTGGTCTGCTTGTCCAGTCAAAGGCAGAGAGAAATGTTCGTCTGGTGTTTTCCAGTTGCACGAATCGTCAGTTATCATGCAGGCTGCCGGCATAAATTAATTGCCTGGACTGCACAAGGGATGGAGAAGTGTGGTCGTGGGCTGCAATTGAATCACTTCATGCCCGCCACGGTGTATCCAGGGACAGCGTTCCAAACAGCCCTTGGCTCCCCTGCTCTCACCTTCCCTCCCCTCCCTCTCCAATGCTCCTTACGTGTCAGTTGGCAATTCGGAAGTCTCGAGGTACTACGGCCCTCTCTCGTGCAGCTTTCCTATACGTACTGCACGTAGAGGACGTTTGATCCGTATCTGGGAGGACCTGCAGCTTCTTCGAGGCTCTGCATGGTCGAGAGATAACGGCGTCGGTAGGGTATATGGTAGGGTCGTATTCAGGGCACTACCACATAGCGTGCCTATCATAGGCTTCCGGCTTCGTGTTTGGGGAAGAAAAGAAGGGTTGACAGCCACGGGTCAATTCCCCGAGAAGCTTTGCAGTTTGTATCAAGAGATCAGGACGGTAAGACCTGGTAGAGTGCCATACACCTTCACACCCAAGGCTTAGATGTTCCCCCAAGATGCATATACTTTGTGACGACCACTTCCTACATCTTTTTTGAGAATGATACTATCCAAACTGAGTCTTGCTAGTCAAGTGTAATTGGGCAGTCCGTCGAATTGAGGTAAGCTGTGCATCCCGCCCTTGCTAGCAGCGCAGGAATGCGGAAGGGAGTGGATGAAGAGTGCTGATCGTTTGGGCTGGCTTTGGTTCCAGCCCAGGGCGTTGGAAAGGGCCAAGAAAGGCGCGACGAAACGGCAGAGGGACGTTCCTGTCCGGCCATAGCTCCATGGCTGCCATGGCCTGCAACCATGATGGCCCACACCTGCGCTGCGCTGCGCTGCACTGCACTGCTTTGCTCTAAGTACCGTACTATTACTTTCAAGACGGCATCCCTCCCTTTGCATCAAACCTGCATTTGCTTCTTCTTACTAACTGCTCCCTCCCTCCTTCACTGCCAACCCACTACCTGGTTGCACACATCACCTTGCCTCACTGTCACTGTCACTGTCCTCCCCACTGCGACGCAGTAATCAACGACCCCTTGCATCAAGAGCTTCATATCGGGATTGAGTAACTGATTCACTACCCACACGACTGCACCGCTACATTACTTCACCCAATCGACGAGCCATTCATTCTTACTCCATTCCCAGCCTCGATCTGACGACGATATCACGCATATTTCACCTCGAATTGCCACCGCACTGACCATGCAGCGCATACCGCACGACCTTCTTTAGAAATCATATCCCCATACTCCGGCCTGCTAAAGAACTTCCCGCAAGGAAGTCCTCGACAGCGTGCAAATATACTTCGAATACATCCCTGCGCCCCTCTTCACACACGGGTCCATGGCCCTCTTCGACGCGCATACGGGCTAGGACGACGACTGGGTCATTGGGAACTCCGGCAGTCGGGTCGAAGAAAAGAGGGAACGGCGAGGAGGACGACGAAGACCAAGCCGCAGCGCGGCAGCGTCGTGCTACATACAACGACCCGAATGGAAAGATGGCCATGTGGCCATTCCGGAGGAGAAACAATCGCAGAAAGTCTGCTTCTGCGGCGGGTGGGGCAGCAATTCCTCAGTCGTCCGAGATGCATGACGCTGGGGCACTTCGAGACCCTGCGAGGCATAATGGCTCCGAATTAACTTCTGCGGGCCCAGAAAGGAGAAGAAGCCGCAGAGACACAAAACGAAAATCCTCGAGGGAATCGAAAAAGCTGCAGCGAGATCCAGAGCGGCGTCGCACTTATAGCTTCTCGCCAGGTCGAAAAGACAGCATCCGAGTGCCTCGATCTTTGGATCGTCCTCCTGTCCCACCACTGCCTGCCAATATCAAAGGGAATGCAAGGTCAAACACGGACAAACCAGATCCAGTTACAGCTGAGAAGAGACCTCTCAGAGCCAGCACACAACCACCAGAGGATACCCAGAACTGGCAAAGGATGCCTACATTACACAAAAGGAGCGCCCAGGAGCTGGCTCATAGAAAGTCGAGTAAGAAGCGGAAGGAAGAGCATCAGAGGGAAGCTGAGATCAAGGCTATGGTTGCATTCATGCCCAGTAGACCTGCAACAGACTCAACTACTTCTGGCAGACCAATGAAACGGGAGAGCAAGAAGATGCGTGGGGGACTCACTCGACATATGGACAACCCGTCCTCTGATATTTCACTACCTCTAGCCGAATCGTTACGATCCTCTGTCTCCGCCAACTCCGATCACCAACCCTCGTACATTTTGAATGCATTTGATATGCTCGCTCCCCGACCAACTATCAGATATGCCGAGAACCCTCGATATGTCCCAGGTGCAAGTGGATTTGGTTCGGATGGGTCAGGTTCAAGGAGAAGGAGGTCAGACCGGGTTTCAATACCGAGAGAGGCATTGAAGGAGAATAAGAGGGTAGATGATCTAGCAGACGATTTGAGTGCTGGCGAGTTGCGCGAACTCATGGAGAGAGATCAGAAAAGGAGAGAAAATAAGAAGATTGCTGAGAGAATAAAGATGGAAAGGAGGTTAGCGAGGCGGCAAGAGAAGCAAACGGCAGAGGAGGCTACAGCAGCCCAAGAAGGAAACCCACCACCGGCCAACATGGAACGAGGTGTCTTGGGAAGGGAGGTAGTTGGATTGGGAATTGGGACTTCAGCGGTAGTCACCTCGAGCAAAAGGAAAGGGTCTGTAGGATCCGATAATGGAAGGGGAAAACGGCCTGCGGATGCGTTCAGACAGGACTCTGCTGCCAGCATACAACCACCAGCTTTCCACCGAAGTGCCAGTCTCCTTACAGATAACCCGACGCCAACCTCGGAGCTCCAGGATCCCGTCATCGGAACGGCCATTGTTGGTACGGTTGGACGGGCGAACATTTCGCCAACTTCTTCGCCACGAATGCAAGGTCATGCTCGAGGCGCATCTAGTATATCCCAGATGATGGATCTTACCAAGACAGAGCCACCAGCATCTGAGCCTATACCAATTCCGGCACAATCAGCAACCAGGAGGGACTCTCGGCAAACGCCAACCCCACCCCCGAAAGCGCCTCAATCATGGACATCATTTTTCAGGATCCGTGGCGTAAAGAAACAACAACAAGAGTCTGCACCATCATCTTTCTCTAACACATCACGAGATTCGATGCATAGCGGCGGACAAGGTCCGACAATTGGATATACACCAATGCGATCAACATCTAATATTCCCAGACGAACAATGTCTAAATTCCGAGAAGACCTCCCGGAACTGCCAATCTCACCACCAGATTCAAGAGTACAATCTCCTGAAGCTGATATGGCACCTGTGCCAGAAAGAAAGATTGAAGATCCTCGGACACGATACGACACACCGACAAGTGGCTACAGGTCTATTGACGCGATGAGATTGCGGGATGAGACGCCTACGAGTGGACATCGAACTGTCGAGGATCCTTCTCCAGAACCAGCAAATGTCCTGTCACAATCGTTAGCATCAATAGATTCTGAGGGATCATGGCTATCCGGTAGAAAAGCAGGATCGAAAAGAGGATCTATCCAAACCCCTCAACCTATCCCTGATACCTCAAGTCCATTCGGCAGGAAAGAATTCTCCGAGTCGGCCGAGGAGCTTGGTATCGCCGAAGATGAATATTTCAGTCGCTTAACTCCAGGCCCTGAAGACCAACACAAGATTCGAAGGCAGTCAGCCGGCAACCCCATGCCTTCTAGTGATGATGAAGAGGGTGGCAGTCTTGCTAGCCCAGCCTCGGAAAAGTCAAAATGGGGAGCTGTGGGGAGACATCCTACAGTCGTTCATCGCGAGCCAAGAGCCAAGTCGAGAGAAGGTCTTCTCAATGATTTTGATGAGGATTCCGCAAGCGAGGCGCCAGAAACTCCTGATTCTCCCAATCCAAACGATGGGTTGCAAAGGGCAACCAGCATTGATTTGGGCAAGAAACATGCACGCCACATGAGTGCTGGTAGTGCACGGTTACTGGACCTGAAGCCCCGAGCCTCAACGGATCAGAAGCGGAACAGTTTAGCAGAGGAGGTATAATGACTGACACGACTAGATTGTTGAGACTTCAGAGGACATGACATGACAAAGACAAGATAAGCACCACACTCACTTGATTTTTCCTTGCAAAACGTACATATCGTCGACATTCGATATCAACACTCTTTTGAACATTTCCTTGGACCGATACACAAATTCTACCAACATTCGCTTCGACCTTTTCCTTGGACCGACAACTTTCGCTTGACTCTTTTCCTTACAACATCTTCGCTACACTTCGTCTTTGTCATATCATGTCCTGGACAGCTACTCGAGAATACTACGTCTATGCGCCATTACTTCCCTACTACCACACTTCTCCGCCCCCACCAAGAGACCGAGACCGACACGAGATAGCGCGCCCGAGCGACGATTTCCTTTCTTATGATTCCCCACCCGCACATAGACTTTTCTTTTCTGCTTTTTACTTATTTGTATTTGAACGGACGGATGGCTTGGGGTGTAACCGGCTTCGGGGGTTTAGGTTAGGTGGTACGGAGTGGGTGGTAATCAAAAGTCTCTCTCATACAATCCTTATTCGGTCGTGGCCATCGAATCGATTCCCTTTGCGTCAGGATATGGGCTGGATTAGATGGCTGGATACATATGGAGTGATTAAGGGAGAGGATACCTATACCGATGGACGGCTCTCTGGATTGTAATGATGAGCGAGCGAGCGAGCATGTTTGCTGCTTTGTTGACTTGTTTGTACGAAGTACCTACACCCGCACGTGTCTTTTGCCAGACCGGCCCGGACTTGAATGGTCAACTGGCTGGATATGGCTGGACACGGAGACGGAGAAGAGGTATTGATTGATATGCAAGGAGCGAGAATAAGAGAATCAGATGAGATGAATACCAACTGTACCCTATCTGGAAAAGAAGAGAGAAAGACACAAAGATGAGCAATAATGCAATAACTGCCCTCTCCCTTGATTGATTCCGTCGTGATTTCAGCACTTCCAAACTGACAGTGAACACATCTCAATATATTTTCTTTTCTTTCCTTGGAGCCATTGGAAACCGAATCGAGGAAGCGGGGTAGCTCGATCTGAACCATTGTCTTGAAATTCTCCTATCGATAAGGCAAGGCAAAGCAATGCAAAAGCAATGCATGTCTCATCGGTAGGAATGTGGAATGTTATGTATGTATGTCTCACTTGAAGGGGTCTGTTTGGCGGGAGAAGGCCGGCGGCGGGCGGGCTGGCGGGCGGCAAGTAGGGAGATCACGACTGAGGGAAAAGAGGATCGCTCGGAGCTCGAGGGGGGCTTAGAGAGGACGGGAGGGGAAAGGAAGAAAGAGAGGGAGAAGGGATTGATGGACTTTCACTTCCTACTATATTGCGAGATAGGGGGATAGTGGTGATTACTTTCTCTGTTTGCTTGGACTAGGGTTGAGCTGTTGGCACGGAGGAATCCCGGCTTTCTTTCACTTGTTTTCTCTGAGTGAGATAGTTACGTTAATAATTACTAGAAGTAGCAGAAGAATATTCGTGAATACTGCGTAGATCATATTGTAGAAGGATCTGGTGGTATGACGTTGTGAATCCGAGTCTCCAGTGCAGTATGTATGTAAGCCAGAGGAATTGTCATTATCTTGCTTTCGGGCATCTCCTCGGTGTTTGGAAAGGCCTGGCTGGCTGCTCCAGCTGTACCTATTTGTAGGAGCAAAGTCACACACTAATTCAGCCTTACAGCCCACCAATCCCCCAATCTAATTTGAATACATGACATGAAATTAGTCTCCCTAGTATTGAATTAATGCTTTACAGTACAGCTTTCGCGTTGATTCCAAACAAACAATACACAGCGAAAGCGAAAGAAGCCGAACCAATCCGCTTACTCATCCTTTTTCCCCTCTCCCACTCCTCCGCCAAGCCCTTCCTCAAGCACCAGTGCCACACCACAGAGAGCAACGGATGAAGGCGTCATCCTCGCCTTAGAAATCAATTCCCGGCCAGACCCATCCACCCTCACTCGACCACTCTCACAGCCTCTCCTGCCTTACCAAGCACCAATTGATTCGCTCTGCCTTCTCGCATTCACCTCACCTCTCACAGCCCCTCCAACCACCAAAGGCCCTTCCTTTATCTTCCCTACTACCTACCCCTCCACGCAGCCATCCGCGCTTCACTATTTAAACATCCTTTGATGTCACTCTTCGCCCGAACCTCGAATTCTTTATTACGAACATCAACATCATCGATAACATCCACTCGAACGATTGCGAATAAGTCGATCTACGCAAACCTTTACAAGAATACAAGAGGATTCAAGAGTACTACGAGCAAAATGGGTGTTCACAATCTCTCTAGGTGAGTTGGGGAGAAGTTCCTTTTTGTTCGAATTGGAGGGATGGATGGAAATGCGCGCAGGGTGCTGGATGGTACATGATGGATGGATGAAGTCTGCAGATGGGATGCAGGGCACAATGAGGGAGGATGGCCTGTTGGAGGTTGATAGTTGGATTCGAACTGCGAGCTTGGATGATCGGAGCAGCTCGAGGAATTGCGACGGACGCTCTGTCTGCTACAACACTCTCTTCCGACCACTTCAATCTCCAGCTCCAGCTCTTCTTATGATCCTTTTCAATCTCGAATCCAGCTTCACCTCCTTGAGGCGGTCTTTGCTGGATATTTGCTTCGGGTCGTCTTTTGATACTTCCAAGGGAAACGTGCTAACAGAACTTCTCTCACAGCAAGGCTGATTTCGCCGCCGCCCTCAAGGACAACAAGATCGTTGTTCTGGATTGTTTCGCTACCTGGTGCGGACCCTGCAAGGTTATCGCTCCTCAGGTCGTCAAGTACGTTTTTTTCTCTTCCGCCAATTCCTCTCCATCTTCCTCCGTCCACATCCCATTCCCCTGAGCAGCTACCCCAAAGTCAATCTTCCCAAATAGCACAGAAGCACGAGACTAACAGGATAATTGAATAGGTTCTCCGACGAATTCCCCAACGCCCACTTCGCCAAGCTCGACGTCGACGAAGTCCCAGACGTCGCTCAAGAACTCGGCATCCGCGCCATGCCCACCTTTCTCATCTTCAAGGACGGCGAGAAGGTCAAGGAGGTTGTTGGTGCGAACCCTAATGCGTTGAAGTCGGCTATCGAGGCTTCGGTCGTCTAAATACTCACCCTCTGGTTCATACCTCCTACCTACTTTTTATGGCATGATTACATACATAAGAATGGTTGCGAGAATGAGAATGCGGGTTGGGAGGATGTTTTGATAGGGTGGGATTGATGGGAGGATGGACGGATACAAATTGCCTCGCATGGAAATGCTTTGCGATGGGTTTATGATTGCGGCAATGGATAGAGCTTCAGACCCTATGCGGGTGATGGATAGAGAATATCAGAGAATGGAAGCACGATTTTAAAAGACACCACTTTCCGGATTGAAGAGTTCCAATGTGGTCTAGGTCACAAACTCACATTTGTGTTAGTGTACTGATATACCGGATTAGATGCATCTCGGAAGTCAAGGGGCATGGTGACCTGGAACTCCACAAATGGCTCTTTTCTCCTAGTCAATGCACGGCAAAGCGAATTGTTTGCACTAATGTGAATAACTAACAAGCAAAAAAGCAATTCGAATTACACCTGCTCCTTGATATCAGCGAGAATATAAACAACGTCTCCAGTGCTCTTCAAAACCGTAAACAGACGAACGACTTGTCACCGCAACTAACGCTTCTGGAATAGATGAAGGTATCAACCGCAACCGACGTCCAAATACTTCAACGCGGTGACCACGATTGCCCAAGAAAACCGTTCCCCTGGCCTAAGATGGATCTAAACATGGAGATGGAGGTCACATCACAGGCTAATGGCATGATACTAGCTCGCGCCCCTCGGAAACATGAAGTGATCATCGAAAAGAAGGGTCAGATGGATCGATAATATTGCTCGTGAAACGAACTCGACTCGAACTGAGTGCAATCAAGGAACTACTGTCTAGTGAGCATGACTGTCGCGAGCTTCGTATCTTGCAATATTGCGGCTTCTACCATGATACAAACTCCTTCTTATTTGGTCAGGTCTTCGAGTCGCCGACACCCCCAGTTGGGAGAGAAGATTAAAGAATTGCCCTCACTTTGGAATCGATTCTCAAGAAGCGTAATCGAATAGACAAGCCTTGCTCAATGGAAGATATTCAATAGCTTCACAACTTGCCGCCGCCCTATCCGTTCTCCATTGCATGAAGTGGTTCCACGAAAACCTGTCGTCATCAAACATCATGTTTTTCAATCTCCGCCAACACGAACGCAAAAGATCTTAGAAATCCATATCTGGTGGGGGTTACATACAGCCGCCCTGATGAAATGCTCTTAGTTTCAGAAGGGCCGCCACAGCAGGGCTCAAGCTACCACTCCCCTCAGCATCCCGAATATCGGACAGGCTTGTCCTTTTACTCACATGGTAATGTCTACTAGGGAAATGGTCCCATTTTATTGAGAATTGGACTTTGGGCACATCTTGATGACCTTGCAGAAAACTGCCGGGGTGGTAAACACGACTTTCTCTTGCTGAAGAAGGTGCTGTTGCTTGGGGCTACCATGGGCACACGGTATCAAGGTGTTGTACAGCAGTGTCTGGGGTCTGACTTCGTTGAGAGCACCGATTCTGATGGAAATAAGAATGACACGGAAAAGAAAGGTGGAAGTTCAAGTATGTTTCAGACGGTGTGTAGTTGGGACACTTTCCGAGTTGGCTGGATTTGACATTTGATTTCTTTTTGGGCTTGACTATGCGGATGCTATGCCATTCGTATTTTTCGATACTCGTTTCATAAGTATGTAGAAAGCTTTCCCCCTTCTCAGTGCGTGTTTTGTCATGATTCAATCAATGCCATGGGTTCCTTTTGTTTTCTCGCTTGATAGAGTTTAGCGGCCCCTTGGTAAACATTGGGCAAACTCTTAATTAAGCATACTTTCTGTAGTTAGGCCCCCAGAATCATAGAAGTATGAAATAGGGGGGCGAGTCCAAGGTAATACGCCTTGTGGGTCTAATCTGAGAGGTAATGTGATTAAGACCAGGCTTTAGCTCGACTTGCAAAGGTCTTTGGTAAAATTAAGTCTGAGAGCAAGGCTGAAGCATGGCTGCTTGTATGGTTCTTGAGGTTTGAAGTTGTAGACTGGTGCAATGGTGCCGCACGGTTGTACATGTATCGCGGAATTACCTTGCAGAGCTTTGGATATACAATGACACATATTATACTATGTTTATAATCGGGCAATGAAGTTCCAGCAAAGTTTGGCGCTGCCTAGAGAACATCTGCTTTGGTCGTCACGTGAGACATCGCGTCTTTCGAGAAGTTGACGCGACACGATCATCCCGAGGCCTCTGTGTCTACGGAACCATGACGACGACGATATCTACAACTGGCAGTGCAGGAAGTTGATAGCCGCCAAAGGCATAGACTATCTGCCATGTTGTGAATCAATGTGCCGCTTCGAACTTCTCGGTACCTTCATCTTGCTCAAACAGGACCTTGTCGATAGATTCCAAGGTCGTCGAGGAGACAGAGTCCCGTATGCAACACCAAACATGGTGGATAGAAATTGCTAATGCGGGCCAGATCTAGATCACCAACATGCTCCACGAAATTCTCCTCTCCTTGTCCGGTCACCCCTCCCCTCTCCTCACCGCCGATCACTCATCCTCCTCTTCAATACTCTCCCCTCCAGAGAAAGCCCTCCTCTCCTCCATCGCCCACCTGAGCAATCTCCACTGCAAGCTACTCGCCCATACTGCTACCATAGCAACTTCACATCCGTCCAGCATCTGCCAGGCCGTGGCGACGGCTATCAAATCGACCCACCTGGGGAACTTCCAGCGTAAAGTCCTCGAAGTGGAAGATGGCATACTTAGGAAGGATGCGGGAACTGTGGGCGCGTACAACATTGTACCACTAACAGCTATTGTCGGCGAATTCTCTGGATGGACCAGGAGAATGGAGTGGTTCTTAGAGGTGGTGGAGTATATGCTGAGGGGCAATGGAGGGGAAGGGAAGAATTGCAGCGGAGCTATGTTAATTGACCGGTTGTGCCAGGCTATGCAGACGGGATACGTGGATATTGAAGAAGCGGCCTTGAGTTTGGTTCGAGTTGCGGAGACAGCCTGGTTAAAGCAAGTATCTGCTTGGGTGCTTTATGGAAGGTTGCCCAGCTTTGGAAGGGAGGACTTTTTTGTCCAGATAATTCATGGGGATATACAAGTAGGCAACCACCAACTACTTACTTTTAGTAGGAAAGGCTCTAATGTGTTATAGGAATATTTAAGCAAGCCGGAACTTTTGCCTGCGTTTGTCTCAGCGTCAACGGCAAGCTCCTTACTCTTCATTGGCCGATCCCTGAACCATATTCGAGTCAAAGGTGTATCTAGTGCCAAGTCTCCCGAGCTGGACCTGCTGTCGTCTCATCTCCAGCAGCTGTCAACCTTGAAATTTCCCATCAACGGAGCAAACTTCTCCAGGGTTATCACGTCCATACGTATATCATTGTCACAAACGACGCTTCAAAAACTTCTACCTCTGAGTAGAGTGGTTGAGATCCTGTCTCTATTGCGGGAGTTCTTCCTACTTGGTCGTGGGGAGTTCGCCATTGCCCTAATCACCGAAGCAGATGATAAGATCAGGTCAAGATGGAGAAGATCTGACAATCTGGGCTATGACAAACGAGATGGCCTGGGTAATATCGTGGTGAAGGATGGTGAGGTTTCTGCAGTTCTAGCACGCACGTGGGCGGCTATGGGCTCTCTACAAGGCCAGTACGAGGAGGATCAAGACGAGGACGAGCTTCTGGAACTCGCAAGAGACCTCGTACAGCTGTCCATCACGAAGTCAAGCTCGACGACTCCATCCAAGGGGCAACAAACAGCATCTAAAATCGTTTCGACGCCTTTCAAGAATCTGCTACTCTCAGTACCAGTCTCACTTTCGCTACATATTCCCTCTCCGTTGGATCTGTTTCTTACTCCTGCGGATGTTCAAACCTATTCGAGTGTTAACGCATATCTCTTGTCGATACACAGAGCACATCTGCGACTGACGGATCTCTGGAAGATCACTTCTCTACGCCGAGATCACCCAGCCCCACCAGGTCCTCCTTATGGCAGTTCAACTGCGGGACGAAACAAAGTCCAGACGATACGGAGTCGTGGTAAGGAGCGATCTCGAGCAATGCGCAGCGTGTGGGCAACAAGTAGCGCCGCAGTCTTCTTCCTGGGAGAGACAGAAGCATATCTTCAAGGAGAAGTCGTCCAAGGCACATGGGTTGGATTCAAGACTTGGCTTGCTGGCGGACCTTCGCGGCCCACCACTCCAAGGAGCCAAGAGGACGACGGCGATGACATCTGGCTGCAAGCAGCACGAGAGCCAGCTCCTCAAGCTGGAATTAGCAACACGCATGATCCACAAACACTTGCTGATGCCCATAGGAGGTATCTGTCTGCATTGGCTACAAGTCTCCTCCTAACAAACGCTTCATTCACAGATCCCCTCTACCACCTGCTCCAACAAGTTGACCATCTGGTAGCACTGGTCTACCGGGTCCATTCTATCTGGCAATCACTGGATTTGGAAGCTGATGAGGGTGTAGTTGATGCATTCTCGGATTTTCACAAGGAAGAGAGGGACATTAAAGAGCAACTGGTCACCGTTGCAAACCGCGTCAAAGGCGGAATTGAAGAAATAGTGAAGAATTTACGAGATATCGATCAAGAGAAAGAAGGCTGGGACAATGGCTTTGCAGAGCTTGTCCTTGGTGAAGAAGGCGCATACGTGCCCACCAAAGTGGGGAGAGTGGACCGATTACTGATGAAACTGGATTTTGGAGGCTGGTTTGATGTGGGGAAAAAAGACGCCGGGGATCTCGGCTTTGGTGATGACAGCGATTATGAGATATGACCTATGGGCATTTGTATGTATTTGTCGTGATACCCTGGCGTTTAGAACTGTGGGACGATTGAGGGCATCATGGTGATGATTAGCTATGCTCGATTTGTGGCTCTTTCATGCACAAGAATAAATCAACATGTTGATGATTCCTACATTTGACTTGATCTGAGCCTATCCTGAAGTTTCCGATACCGATTCCGAAGACCTTTACGAGACAGAAGGGCTGATGATTATTGAAGTTGAGGATCCATTAGGTGCGGCGGAGTATCGGGGTATCTGCCGGCCGTCGCCCACACGACATTGACAAGCCTGTTGGTGGAAGAGACAGAGGGCTTAATCCCCGAAGTCTACTCATTGTAGAGCTTGCCATGCTCACATGGATGCTTCCAATTGGTCGGTAGTCTACTTTCCGATCGTTTCAGAATGTTCAATGGAATATGGATTCACAAGGACAGCCATCTTCAGTCACACCGAGAGCGTAAAGTTCCAGGGGAAAGAATACCACACAATCATATTTAAATCGTTCACTACACCGATCTTAATCCCAGCGATCATAGTCCGGGATGTTCTCTTCAAAATAGGTCTCCTTCACCTCAAGAAAGCCGACTTCTGGAGCGTTGAATGGCCACGGGTTCCCATTTCCACTCCCGAACAGCGCCCAATTGGCACCTTCAAATACGAAAGTCCCAGCAGGACCAAATGCAAGCCATTTCGACTCTATCTCGTCCACCCAGACTTCTTTCTGGCCTGCTATCTGATATCCCAAGGTGTATTTCAGGGGCTCGGCGCGGATCTGTAGTGTCACTCCACTCGGAATTGTGGTACTGTTCAACGGGATTTGCTTGGTCTTTGGAGGCGAAAGATTAGTATCCAACTTCGTGTTTATAGAGTGTGTACTTACAGTGGTGGTGCCATTGCGTATGAGATTGCTGTAGAAGCACATTCCCGTCTGGTTCACGCATCCACGGATCCCAACGTCCTGATGCTGGAACTCACTCAGGTATGCGGAAATGCCTACCGACTGTCGATATCCCAAAGAGCCATCGGTGGGGAGCAGCGTTGCCGAGAATGTCATGTTCAACGATTTCTGCTTACGGAAAAGTGCTGCTGGCGTGTCTCGATCACTCAGTGTAAACACGTTAGGATAGAGAGTTACGCCTCCTGGTTTCTGGTGCCCAGCAATGCCGAGATCTTTCTTGTCTTTGCCGGTGTTGCCGAGGCGGTAGTTGTTGATGTATGGGATGCGTAGTTGGTACCAGGTTGGTTCCAACGCTTTTCCCCTGAAAGTGTCTGTAAACGAGGTAGCGCGAGGTTTCGCTTCTGGTGTGTTCCCAACATTCTCGCTGAGCAGGATGGGCTTTCCGTCGTTCACGATGGGCCACCCGTTCTCCCATTTGACGGTTGTTAGGAAAGCTTCTCGTCCTTGGAATGGTTGTTAGCTTTTATCAAGAGTAGCAGAAGGCGGGGTGCAAACCCAGTGGAGAAGAGCCATTGATATTCCGTCGAGCGAGGAATGAAGCATACCAATCCCCTTCAGCACTTTCTACAAAGGTGGCATGTCCGGTTGACTGAACAGTGAGGTTCTTGAATCCAAAGGCACCATTGTAGATCAGTGGATTATTCGGCGCTGGTGTCCAGGGTCCCTTGGGAGATTTCGATCTTGCAATAGTAGCCCGATGTAGCTCATCCGTGCCACCCTCAGCAATCAACAAATAGTAGTACTTATCCTTGAAGAACATTTTCGGTCCTTCGGCTCTGGTCGATGAGTTCTGGGGAATTGTCCCATTCCAGAGACTGATGTATTCCCCAACACAACTGCCTGTGGTCAAGCTAACTTCGCATTGATAAATACCCCAAAGGCGTTGCTCGTTATTATTTGGTGCCATCAAATTTAAGTACGTCTTACCAGTGTTTGGGTCATGAAAGAGTTCGGGATCGATACCCCATGGTTCGCACCAAGTTGGCTCAGTCCAGGTCTTGAGGTCTTCTGATGATGAGAAGAACACTCGTGGCCAGACTCTTGCGAATGGATCGTATGTCCATCGCGTCATAGATGCCAGATAATATCGCCCATTGATGAAGCTCAAGGATGGCGCCCAAGCACCTGAAGAAAGTGTGAGTTGAGAAACTTTGAATTGCACGTACGGATCGATATACCTGCTCCGGTCGGAGTGCCATAAAGCTGAACATGTTCGGGAGTGTTGAGTGCATGAGAATACAATTCCCAATTTGCCAAGTCTTTTGACTTGTAAATCGGGATTCCGGGAAAGTAGACGAACGATGAGGTCGCGACAAAATAATTGCTTCCAACTCGAAGAATGGCAGCATCTGGATTCCAACTATTTCTGTCAGCTGTGGACAAAGTACTGGTTGAATCTATATGGAATGCGCACCCAGATATTATTGGATTCTTAACGGCGGCCGTGAATTGCAGCAAGATGCCGAAAATAATAACGAGAGACTTCATCTTCGTCTGTGATTCAGACTGTCGATAGATAGAGCTGGACGGGGCAAATGTCAGGTATTTGAACTAATCTCATGCACCTCCTGGAATCCGGGCCCGTTGGTAATCCGGGGTATTGGCTGTGGGGAAACCGTATACTGTCCTGCAGATCTTGCCTTGGTGCCCAGAATCAAAGTAAATACGGCCCGGCAGTTCACCCGTAAGCCCGGTATACCTTGCATCTTGCGGTGAACAAAGACTCATAACACGGAATATCTATCAAGCGCACAGAACAAGCAATTGACAATCTTGGGAATCTCTTCTCTGTCTTTGGTAATTGAGTAATGCAGCTAGGTAGCGTTTTATTCTACGATCGAACCCCACGACCTCGCTTAACTTTACCCCAAAATTTTCATCTGTTTACAACTGAATGGCGCTCAGCGTCAAGGACGACCACAAAGGTGGTGACGAAATAAGTGCGTAACTGTAAGGCGTCCTATAAAAACTGCAACTCTGACCTCACATTCCATGAGCATGGTCAGCGGCTATCAAGTCCTTCTAATCCCACCCCGTTGCGCCATCAGCGCATCGAAATAAGTGCTAGAGTAATCCCAAGCAAGGATTCTCAGTGCTTCGTTGACACAATTCCAATCGAACTTTTGCAAGTAGTTACAGCTATGGCTAGCGACAACCCATCTCCGGTACGCGTCTCTGCAACTACCACATTGTAGGATGGCGAACGTGGAGTCGTCGAAGACCATGTTGCAGGTAAAGCACAACTTGCTATTCAGAAATCAGCAATTGGCTACATCTGTAAGCCATGGATTTACTCACTGGGAGCTTGGTTGGTTAGGAGGCACGAAGTAATTGTATGGAGCTGCCATGTTCTCAATCTCGAGATTTCCAGAGGGCTGGCTGTGTGAAGTACTGTGTATCCTGTTTTGGCTAGATGCGGAAATTTCGCCGCTGTATTGCGCTGAAGAAGCTAATCTGGTTCTTAGGAATTGAAAAGAATCTGGTATTTAATCTGTGTAACCAATGAAACGTTGTGTAGCAAACAAAATTGGCACCTCAGAACATGTTCCAGTGCCTGATTATCATCTTCGTGGTACACACATCGTGACTCCGAAGCAAATTTGCTCAGACTTTCCCTGCCTGATCGAAGGGGCCAGTTCCTACTAAAGTCTTGCTCTCTGGGTCAGATCGGCGAAAACGGCTGGATGATGAGGGGCACGGCAACCCACACAGTCCGAAGCAAACACTTCTGTAGGCCTCATGGATTACCACGACATCACTCGTCGACGCAGTCTGGATGCTTACATGATTTGGGGCGAGATATTCACTCGCTTCGTGGGGATTTGTGGGGCTGGGATCCAAACAACGAAGATTGTGGCGAGTATACGGGGGGAGCAGCCTTTAATGTTTTTCTCTAGGTATGTCAGAACTCTTCTTTGAGACCTTTGACTGATCACGCCCTTCCTTTTGATATTGCAGCACTTCTCGCTTAGCGCTTCCACGCTTGGGAGAAAACAGATGTTAGAGGCTTGAACGTCCCGACCCAACTTGGGTTGTGCAGCAAGGCTACGAGCTTCAAATAATAGTCCGGACTGTCTACCGTACATCAAAACGCCTTTGAAAGTAAAATCTGGCCATTTCTCTTCCCCTACAGCCCAATAGCCGCACCTTTGACGCCTAAGCCCTCCCAGACTGGAAGCCAAATCAATCAAACGCAGCTTTCACGCCAAACTAACGACGTCCCTCTTTCCTGACCCACCCATGTTTCTTCATCATGGCCTCAATGCTACGATCACCTGGTTGTGCCGATCCAAGGAACTCGTCAACGATGTCTCGATCGGATTTCTTGCCTCTGAATTTGTTCAGACAGTTCTGGCAGATCTTGCAGAAATCTCGGTCGACGGTTTGGCGATTGCACTCGTTGCATTTGTCTCTGTTGTATGTTAGTTCTGGTCAATGTATGGGAGGCAAGGACCAACGTTACGACACTCAGAAGAAGGACTTAATGTTCAAGCTGACTAAAAGGCACCGCCTTGGACTTCTTTTCTACCGCTGCGCTGATCCTCTGATTTAGAGACCGGTTTTCGTCGTTCTCTTGCATGGTTGTGGTTGGTAGGTGATAACGAGCGTAGCGAGGTTGGGGTAAGTGGACAATGAATGGTCAAATTAGACGTCAGAATTAAGTCTCGTTACTCTAGTCAACTTTATGCTGACGTCGACGTCTCGACCACTGAAGGATTTAGTTTAATTATATATGGGTGAACAAGTGGGCGTTGTTGTCTGGTCGTACGCTTCCTGAATAGCGGGTCCTCGGCTGTCCTGATGTCATGCTTCTGTGAACCTTTCGCTTGCAGCAAATAAGGTCAGGCTGTGACAGATGTTGAGTAATATTAATGAATAGCAAACAGGATAGGAACCATCACGAAGTGATAGTGGAGGAAGAGATCACTGCCTCATCTGCGTGTCACTTTCCTGTCACTAGAGTGCAGAGACCAGAAAACGGGTTTGCACAATCACGTCATATATGTTTGCTCAAAGCATATCACCATACAAAGTTTCCCGAGCAATCAATTTCCTCTATCAGGATAAATTCTAACCTATTGCTTTGCCATTTTGAAACGTCCCTCGCTTTCCTAGTATGAGATTTGCTAGCCTCATGTCGCCTGGTATTCCTCCCTCAACACAAACCCGTTCGATAATTCGACTTGTCGAACAAGCACTTTGCTCTCTCTCGTTGCGCTGAAGAACTTCAGTACGGCTTCGGTCTCAAGGCTCAGCTTAGCACGTGATGCATTGTTTGCTTTCAACTCGTCCTTTGCTTCTTCTCTGCACGGAGGACAGAAAGTCGTGCCTTTGGCTGCGACGCCGGAGCATGTAAGGCAGCTACTGGACCTGTATGACTTTGTCAGCTTAGGTCCGGTCGTTTCGAGCAGATTATGACCTACATCTTGTTTTGATTGATTTGAGATCTTCTTCTGACTGACTCGTGAGTTTCTTGCGGACAGATGTTGAGAAGGTGGTCGGAGGACTGTCGTGTTTAGCTCACGGAGTGGTCTTGGAGGCGACTAAATTGAATACTTAGTGTTCGACAGCTGTTCAAAATGTGGAACCTGAACCTTCTCGAGTGAATGTCCTTCTGTTTCCAGTAGCCGGCATTGAAATTCCGTTCGAAGCCCGCCTAGCTGCAGTAGCTCTCGTCCGTGGCTTTCTGGTTGTTGGCCGACGAGACTTTGCGGTAGATCGAGGTTGCGCGGACTTTGATTTGCCAGCAGCCTTCGTCATCGAACGGGTTTGTGGCCTGTTGGCTCACGTCATGAGCCTAGTAAGAACCATCTCGAATGTGGCTGACCTGTGTGCGATGAACAGGAATGGTGGATGTCGCAGACTTGGAAGTCTAAGCAGTTGAAGTTGTTTGACAAGAAGGAAGAGATTTTGATGAGCGCGGAAGTCGCTTTAAGTACTGCTAAATTGCGATACTGAAGTGCGATACCGAAGAACAATGGTACGTTTGTGCTATTGCGGTTGCACTTGGTGAGATCATCTCGCCTGTGGTGAGGAATCTCCTATTGTTGGACTGACAATAGGAAAGGGGTGGCTCACTTAATTTGACAAGGAGGTTGGGCTGCCATCACTGACAATACCATCATCGACTGAGCACCTGCTTGAGGTCCACTTTTCTGATAGGATAGAGGAGAAATGCTGCGAACTCGACAGTATCCAAGAAAGAAATCTGAGGTTCAAAAACAAAATTTACGAAATGGAAAATGGGGTCGCTGAAGTAGTCCCTAGCTCTGCCACGTATGTTTAGCGTGACTTTGATGCCACGACCACATATCGAGCACGACAAGGCGTTGAGTAGGCACGATGGTCCCTCCATAACAGAAGCCACGCCCTTTGAAGCGCGATGGAAAGGAGAAAAATGAGTCTTCGCAAATATGGGATGAGGCCTAGACGACCTTGCAAAACGAAAGACAAGTCTTCACTACACCTTGATCAAGTGCTTCTTTTGGGAGAAATGATTGCAGAGCAGGATATAATATTACGCGTAAAGGTGAATAAGGACAAATTCCATCCTCCAAACCTCCTCCCAGGCTTTGCGACTTCACACCAATTGGCTCAAACCAACCAAGGTCGGGATACCCCACAGTGGAATGACAGGCTCCTTGATTCCTGCCTTCAGATAGCACCATCCAAAATAGAACTGGCAAGCGCAGTAGAAACCAGCAAAAGCCTTGTCATAGACATCTGTAATGCCGAATTGAGCCCATTTGAGGCAGAAGATAGCTATTTCAAATGCCATCAGCTTCCAGTCACGTGGACAGTTGAGTTTCTTCCATTGCCAGCAATATCGGAAGCAGAGTGACTAGGGAGGAGGGAGGGGAACTGCTACTAAGGATAAAGAGTACATACACAGTATTACAAAGCCCTGGTTCACCTCTAACCATCCAATTCTTGCCGAGATAGCCCCTTTATCCTGAATACCCAGCTTCTTCAATGCGGGGAAAACCAGGTCGTAGCCCATCTTTGTATGGCCGAGAGCAGTGGTCGAGCTTGCGGCTGCTGCTACATAGAGCAGTGTTCTGGCGAGTGAGGAGACCATGTTGATTGCTGTTGTTGAATATTGAAAAACTCGTTGTTTTCAGGTGAAATCTCGAGGAGGCCGAGGTTATTTATCGAGAGGGGCAGTTCTGCGCAAAGCTTCGCCTGGATCGAAGCACCGGCCGGGTCGGCACTGATACGGCAGTCGGAGGAATTTAGGTCTTGTAACTGTCGGATGTAGAAGTCATGGAAAAGAGAAAATAGCTGATGTGATTTTACGTCCGTACGGGGGTTCCCAAATTGTCGTCGTTGCACAGAAGACTTGGCGCATTCGTTTGCCGATTTGGGACCAGCGCCGAGGTGCTGGGTTGTGGCTGACCATCAACGTCCTCGCAACATCGCCAGCATCACTTTTCAAAACGTCACAAATCTGCGTATTGCACTTCCCATACCTCGATGCAGATTTCTTCATAAGTCGCACTCGTATTCCTCCGTCGGAAATGAATGAGAACATCAAATGTCGAATAAATCAGCTTTGAGGATGAACAAATTGAATCAGAGGAAGGCGAAACGGTGTAGCAAATGTGCCACGCGCAAGATTGCAGTCAGTTGAGACCGGAAGTCTATACGTACTTCAGAGACTGAACAATAAATTAGTGTGATCTAAAGCATCCCGCATGTACTCAATGTCTTCTGACTGGGAGAGAGTGTCCGGGTTATTACCGAGATCATGTCTTCCTCCAACAGAGCACCACGAAGACGTCGTCTGGTAAACAAAAGGTTAAGGTATCGAAACCATCCCTTTATAAGAGAAACAACGTCTCTCAAAGGATCCCTTCCGGCCCAGATGGACGCAAGATAGGTCGTCACTCTGCTGTAAAGTTCACGATCTCAACCCCGCCAGAATCGCGGACATCAGCAGATGCCACACTCATACAGACCATTGTCGAAAACTTCACACCCATTCAAGAGATTGGGCTCGTGAATGTAGGAGACAAATCTGCTGTATCACTCAACTCAAGGATGTGTGGAGCCTGGGTCACGCTGCTTCCGGACCTTTTCGCACAATCGGCGATGGGAGCTGGTGTTCTCTGTATTGCTACTCGAGCTCTGGGCACGGCTATCTCTGGGAGAGTGAAAAAAGACTCGAATTTAATATCGGATGCCTTGAATTTGGTATGTGGGGGACTGCAAGCACTTCGCGCGGTGCTTGATGAGCCGGAGAAGGTATGTGAAGTGGAGGTATTGGCGGCTAGCATGTGCTTGAATATTACTGAGGTAAGCACTACCTGCGCGAAAACATACAGACACTGAAGATGGCCCCTAGGTTCTACTGGGAACATCTCATGATGGGTGGTCGGTGCATGTACATGGCATTGCCGAGCTAATCATGAACCGCGGTCCAGCCAAGTTCAGTACGGGAATAGCTCATCAACTCTTCACGAGCTTCAGGATATTCATGGTATGGCCTTACTCAAGCTCATTTGAAGTATTATATATCTGACTGGATGAATTGTAGCTCCTCGAGTTCATACAAAAACGGAAGTCGACATTTCTCTCTGATGCAGAATGGCTCAGCATACCATCTTCCATCGGGCCAAAATCCTCGATGCAGACTCTGCTTGATTCTGCCAGTCCATTACCAGGTCTTTTGGAGAAGCTCGATTTACTTCGCAAAGATCAATTTGCCGTCGACTACGCTGCATGTCAAGAGATATACGTAGCGCTCGAAACTGTTCAAGGAGATCTCCGAAATTGGGAAGACCAGCTAATGACCGGACACGGGAGCCCTTTGTGGTGGCCAGTGTCATCGGCTGTGTCCGAAAGCAAAGGTGAAGCGGAGGAAGAACCAGTATTTACAATATCGTACCACTTTCCAAATATACTCATCGCAAACACTATGACCCACTACTGGGCCTTTTCAGCAATAACGCAATCGACGCTGTCTCGCCTCGAAGAATTGCCGAATCTTGAATTATTCCACAGCACACTCAACTGTCGATCGAAACACATTTCAGATTACGCAAAGACGTCTGTAGATCTCACAATCCTCGCATCCAACATCTGCGCCAGCATGACCTACCTCATGCACCCTTCACAAAAGCTGTACGGCCCAGCGTCAACATTCTTCCCTCTCTGGATAGCACTCCAGATTTTTCAGCGAGACACATCACCTGAATCCAAAAAGAAGGAGCTATGGTGTCTCAAGCTTATTGAGGAGCTTGAAGAAAGAGGATTGCCTCTTGCAGGATATCTGGTGGGCTGTCCTGGGATCTGAACAGATGAGAGAATCGAGGAGGCGTCTGTCTAATCAGCTCAAGATCTGGCATGCCTCGGAACTCCGTGCTTGAACATTACTCAAGAGATAGGACTCTCTGCGAGCCGAAGAAGATCACTCGACATTCGCTTATTTCTCCACACGACTGAGGTGTTTGTTCTGACCAGAGACCCTATACAGCTTACTTTTCCCAAAGAGGAAATCGTGCGCGCCAAGACAATTTTCGCCGCCCGAGCTGACAGATACTCCCTTTTCAACACGCAGTGCATACTCATCTAGATGCAAGACCTTTCATTGTATATCCGATCATTGTATTTTGGATTGTATTGTGAACTCGTCCGACTTTGGCTGACCAAAAAGCTATAAGAAGGCTCATTTCCTCCTTTGGTTTTCATTTCTTATGGCACAACCAGGCTGACCACAACATCACGACACCTCAACGCCCAAGCTCTAAGCACTGTCTGACAACTAAATTCAACTTCAAATTTCAATCTCTCATACCACACTCTGAAATTGTCCTTCATCTACAATTGTCACATCTTCCATAATGTCTGAGACACCAACTAAGACCATAATGCAGAAGCTGATCGAGCGCTCACAGTATTTCTCCCTTCTCAGATCGTCCTCTTTCCCATCTCTTCCTGTATTCCATTGAACGAATTCATCATCACTGACACATTTACCTAGAGTCTACGCGCAAAGCCACACAGTCGCAATGACGCTCGACGAAGGGAAAGCTCTCCCACCAGGCACCGTGCCGAAAGTGACGGTCATCGGTTTGTACATCTACTGTTCTACTTTCGTCAGATATTTAAAGGCCACTTATTCTCATACACCATAGATTTGTTTCGTCAAAATCTTTGTTTCCAATGAGAAGCTGACGAGATATGCTGTAGTATCATGCTGCGATCCCCGCTGTCTCCCCGAGGAATTCTTCATGTTGGAGAAAGGCTTCGGTACGTCCTTCTCACACTCGTTCCAAAGCCAACAATTTGTTGGTCATTGTCCTCTACCGGACCTTCACCACCCCGTTGCCATATCTGAATTCTACAAGATCCATCACACATTAATACTGACACCACCTTCTTCTACAGAATACAGCATAGTCCGCAACGCCGGCGGCCGCACCTCCGAAGCACTCCGCAGTATCGTATGTATGGATACATTGATCGGGCTAGAAGCTGTCATTGTCGTGCATCATACAGGTTCGTTCACAACTCAGCCTATCCAGCAATTACCCAAAACGATCGAAGAAGCTAATAAAGAATGCTACATAGATTGCGGACTCACTCACCTAACAAATGCCTCCATCCGCGCATCACTACTCTCGAAAGACTCCTCATTGGAGCATTCGGTGTCCAAGATGGACTTCGGCGAGATCATCGAGTTCGTCTCCTATTATCCCTTTTCCGGAACTCCCGCACTCTCGTACTATATATATATATATATATATATGTAACAAGCATGAACCCAGACTGACATGAATGCATAGCATTCCCGCAGCCGTTCGCGAAGACGTCAGCTTCCTCAAAGATTCTCCTCTGATCGATTCTTCGATCCCAATTTATGGGTGTGTGTATGATATCGCTACGGGCTTGGTGTCTGAAGTTCTTTGAACCCAACAGAAACCCACCCATATCCTAGACTTTGATACTGGTGGTGGAATGGAATCTTGTTCGATCTGCAACATATCATTGAATGGAAAACAATTTGGGGTAATGGAACTTCTCAGCCAAGGTCAACTTGCACATAGGAAGGAGATTGAGATCATTGTCAAACCAGTATTTATCAAACTATCATCTTAGCTAGCCTTGACATGACTGTCTCGTGAGTGACTACAGTGGTAGTCTCCCAATGTCATTCCATGTTAAGCGATGCATCCAAGCTCAAACTCCACCTTGACCTCGCGTAAACAGATTCCGTAAAGAGTCAGAGATAGAAATAAATTTCACCATTCGCATTCTAAGATCTCGCCCTTGAAAACAAGATTCCCATGCTATGCACGGCAATTCCAACTTCGCAAGGTGCAGAAGAGCCGGGGCTGGGTCTGGATTCAGACGGCGCACGACGCCACGACTCAGGGAATCAGGTCGTGGCGGTGCAGGTGCAAGCAAGCGAACATGAAGCCACCCCGGACATTTGGACAAGCTCGACTTGGCAATGGAGGAGTGTGCGGATTGACTTCGGCAGATGTTTTGGGGGAGCATGGGGGAGCATGGGGGGAGGGGTTTGATGAAGTGAGGGAGATATGAATGAAATGAATTGAATATGAAGAGAGTTGAGTGTTGTGGAGGTATTGAGTGAATGGAAGTTAAGAAAAGGAGAAAGAAGAAGAGGGTTGATGGATGAGCTGTGCTGTGCCTACATCCAACCAAGGTTGGGGCGGAGCGGGAGGGAGGGAGGGAAGGAGGCAGGCCAAAGTGAGTTAGAGACAGCGGAATCGGGAATTAGCCGCATCGATGCTTCGATATCCAGCAGCACCACACGAAGTAAGAACAAATTATCTCCTAGTAAGTAGGAAGTCATAAGGAGATCGGAACCAGAAGCTGGGGATGCCTGAGGGCAAGTCAGGCAGATCAGGTAATTCGTAACGTCTTACTGTTTCCCCACGGCGTTCGTAACATAACTTTACAAATCCCCATGTCAGTTTCAATCAATTGGTCGTTTCTTGTGCCACAGCAGTAATTGTTGATACGATGCAAACCCAGCCGAGAGGAACACACGACATGCATGAAGCTCTTTCGAGGCGTAAGCAAACATCATCGGCGGGTTTTCTTGTGGTACGGAAGTGGCTTCGCCCCATTCGGATCCTTTTGGTTGTGAGGAGGAGGCATCCTGTAGGGTGGTGTTGCATGTCATGATGTGGTACAACGTACTGTATGCAGTCAGATAACCTGGGTACTGGGTAGGCGGTTACGAGTTTCCTGGTTTGTGACTTGAGATTGGGAGCTTGTCGTAAATGGACTGTTACTTAGATGCTGATTTGTTAATTCGTACTCCCAAACAGCCAGACAGTCGGCTAGGTACTTTTGGCAATTCGTGTGAAAAGGTCAGATGAGACGTACTGAGAGCCAGGACAAGAACTTTGAGAGTTGCAATCGGCGACCTTTTTCTTGTGGATTGATGAGCGACTACGCTGTCCTGTACGAAGGTACATTTATGGTCGAAGGAGGTACATTCCCCGATGTCTTCAAAGTGGAAGATGGGCCGAGGATCGCATCCAGTAGCCCCTCCTCCCCTCCTTCTCGACCCCTCCACTCCGTCCCGTAGCGTATTAGCCACACCAACCGGGTAAAATGCAATGGGTTCAAGCAAGCCGACGAGGCCGAGATGGTCCATGTACAGCACGAGCAAGTGCGAAAGATACAAAGTACTCGTACGGTGGGTATTGGAGAAGTCCTAAAATCGGTAGTTTCTTCGGGAAGCAATAGATGTCCGAAGACACCAGACTAGGACGAGTCATGGGCAACATAAAACATTTCAACCAAGACGTTGCTTTTTGAATAGATCTTGGTCGAGTGGCTTGAAGTGGTCCCGAGAAAAGGGGGAAAAAGCAAACCACCTGTGTCCCATGTCAACAAGCCGTCCGCTTTGGCAGGTATCGTGCTTCCTTCCCGAACTCGAGTCGTAGCTTATCTTTTCCGAGGATTCTGAATCGTGTGGACGCTGGTCTGGATGTCGGGTAGACGGATGTATCTTTCTGCTGAGGGAGTGGGGGCCAGATACTCCGAGATACATGTTCCCACCTATCATAGTAGCTGCGAAGGGGAATTGAAGCGCAAGAGGAGCTGATTTCTCGGGACCTTGAAGCCGAGTATCCTAAGTCAAGCCCACAACTGAATAGGGGATGGAGATCTAAAAGTGAGAGCCAACCACCATGCGTAATCAGACATTTGTCCTGGCAGTAATGATATTCTGTAGATGTAGTAAATCCAGACCGCATATGTTCAAATGGTGTGCGTAGAAAGGATACTGATAAAGATATCGAGGACTGGGCAGTCAATAGCAGAGTTGATATTCCTTCCTACCACCCCCAACCCTAACCGATCATCGTCGGCACGAGTCGTACGGTGGTGCAGGTGTTCTGTCTTGTCTGTGAGAAAGAAAGGGAAGGATGGCCCTCTCAGATTTTAGTGAGAGATGGAGCCCTGTCGGCCCAGGCAGTAGCCAATGAAATGCCCTGTACCCGTCCTTCTGGAGAAGGCCGTGCCACCTGTGCTTCCAGCCCAGCCCCAGGCTTTACCGTGCCATGCCCATCAGCACCCACCCATGCCCATGCCTATGCCTATGCCTATGCCCATGCCCATGCCCTGCCCGGTGCCCGCAGCCCGCTCAATGCGACTCTCGACTCTCGACCTCCAGCATCGATCCACTTCGTCCCATCCACTCATTACTCAGTCGTGCCAGAACAGAACAGCTCCCTCTCTTCGACTTCCCCAGTATCCTGTCCTCACTCGCTCACTCACTCATACAATCGCATCCCAAGGTTTCTCTTCCCTTTCTCACACCCCCAATACGAAAGATTGAGCAGACCAAGCCCTTGCCGTCTCTGCGCATCCTCATCTGCCATCTTGCGCCTTCACTTCCACAACTCCACTGCCGCTTACCTTCCAGACATCGACACAAACATCCACCAACGTCTTCAACCTCCGAACCTTCGCAAGCACCTCAAAACACAAGTCACTTTGTGCCTCCACGCAATCAATCATCTATCCAATTGCTACCCGCGTTGCCCGTTGAAGATACAAAGGACGCGCTATCATTGGAGGAGAGTCTGTCTTCGGCGAAGCACCTTGCGATCCCGGGGTAACACAAGCAAGCCTCACTCTCACCGCGCTGTGGACGACGAGCTTACAAAGGCCCACAACAACTATCAACAAGCTGCAGCAACCCAGACAGACGACGATTCTTTGACGGGCAAGAATCCTTCTGCGCGCTCACAAGCAGCAAAGAGCAAGCAAGCAAGCAATCCATAAAAATACACCCCTCTTTTCCCTCCAATCCCCGGGCCTCAGAAGGCCCTAAACCGCCACGATTCCCTCCCCGCACTCTCTCGCCGCGATCCTGTCGCCCAGTCCGGAAGCTCCCATTCCAGGTGCCTCGCGCTCTTCGACTCCGAAGCGCACACACGCTGAAGCCTTCTCCTCGAACTCGGATCAGCCTTATCTTCAACTGGCTTCGCCGACTCAACACCGTGCCAGTATTGCTTCGACGGGGGAGCCGAGCCCAAGCACACAAGGGGCGGATGACGGGAGTGGTGGAGCCATGAGAGGAGGGCAGGAGGAGAAGAAGCCCCAGAAGATGGTGCGGAGCTCAATTGCCTGTGCTCGGTGCAGGAGGAGTAAGGTGAAATGTAAGTCATGCGCAACTTATTTGTGGGACGAAGGGAGTCTGTTGGGAAAATGGAAGCTTGTGAAATTCAGAGTCGCTTGTAGCTGTACATTTGGCGGTGATCCAGGAGCGGGGATGCCTCCTGAATTTTATTACATTCATGCTAATCGATTTTGTAGGTGTCAACAATGGTGTTCACTCAACATGTAAAGCCTGTGCTTCGAGCAACAGAGACTGTACGTATCCAATAGCAGGGTCGACACCAGCTCCGAAACGTAACGACCCACCGATGGGCATAAAACAAGAAGGGGATGTTGGAGAGAGCAAGAAACGAGTTAGGAAGGTCGAGGATCATGGACGGAGGAACAGCACAAGATCAGGGGATGATGTACTGGAATCGCCAATTCTTACAAGAAAGGTCTGGGATGAACTCTTCGAGATCTTCAAGCTACATTTCTCCACAGAGATGCCGTTTCTCCATCCTCCTACTTTTCGGAACCGAATGCGGCAAGCAGCTTATCCCCGAGACCCATCAACCTCGCCATCAGATCTTGAAGATGGGAGAGTTTTGCTCCTGGGTGTATTGACATTGACTGCTCGCTTCCATCCAGGATTGGTAGCTTATCACTCGCCAAACCATGATGATCCACTTGCTGCAAGTGAATATTATGCTGTGCCTCTCGCAGCTGCGTTTGGGCCAACAATTCGGAATCTCACAGTCCCATCGCTGGAGAACATTCAAGCTTTGCTCATGCTTGGCCTTTACGAGTGGGGCCAAACACGAGGTCTTAGTGCTTGGCTGTATGTTGGATTGGCAATCAGGCTTGCGTTCCCCATGGGATTGTCATACGAGGATGATCCCGACCAAAAATCGCACAGCCTTATCACAGCAGACACGCGAAAGGCATCTAAGCAACCACCATCACCACGAGAAGATGCCATTGAAAAGGAGGTCCGTAGACGAACTGTCTGGAGTTGTTTCATCATGGATCGTATGCTCGCAGCTGGAAAATATCGGCCAACCATGATGAATGTTGACAATCTCCGAGTCCAGCTCCCTTGCTCAGATGACCAATTCCTGTTTGTCCGGAACGTTAAAACCGGGTTCCTGAATCCGGATTGGTTGGACAGCGACTCTTCTGAAAAAGATTCTACAGTTAACGATGATGGAGTTTTGAGTAGATTCATCCGCTTGGTCGATATATTTGGGCGTCTATCCGAATATAGCTACGCTGGTGGAAGGAGGACTGAGAAGCAACCACCTTGGAATGAATCGACACAGTTCTTCCGCCTACGCCAGCAGCTGAAAGACTTTCACGATGCCTTACCTTCGAACCTAACATATACCGAAGCGAATCTCTCGGCTCATATCGAAAAACGCAACGCCACAACTTATGCTTCTCTTCACACCTTGTATTCGCTTTGTCTCATCATGCTGCACCGAGAATACATACCTTTCATTCCAATCCGGTGCGAGAAGCCAATTGGGCCTCTGGACGAACCAACTTTTCCAGAAGACAAGTATGCAGTTCCTCCGGGATTCTGGGAAGAGAGTGCCGAGGGAATTATGAAAGCTTCTCGAGATATCGTCGACATTGTCAAGACGTGCCAAGAAGACAATGCCTTGCCAGAATCACCTCTCATTGGTTTTGCCATCTACCAAGCAGCATTTGTCTGTCTGTATGCGGCAAACTTTCCACGGATGGACATGGCCTGCCATTTGGTTCCTGAAGGCAGCATGAATCCTACGGACAATGAGACAGGTCTGGCAGAAGTCACAAGGAAGATGCTCAGTGAGATGGTTCCAAGACTGAAGATGGTCAGGGGGTACTTGAAGACACTTCCACGAATGCGGAACTATTTCCAGCGCGTACTAGCTGAATACTACTGCCGATTCAAGCGGAAGCCGTTCTTCGATGGAGGAGGACTGGAGGAGTATAAAAAGTACGAAAAGCTTTTGAAGGAATTTGGCGAGCTGAAAGATTCAGACCCAACAATGGGCTCAGACGGATCAGATACAGTTGACCAGACTCGTTCACGAGCGAGTACCAACGATCTTGTGGGACCCGGCACAAATGGAGAGCCAATGCAAGGTATTGAAGCCGTTCCGCAACCACGCCCGAACGGAGCATGGGCTCCTATCAACGCAGCGAGCCCATCCGTCGAGGTAGATGACCGTCCAAAATACAACTACGGCCCATCTCCATATGGCATGCCTCCTTACCAGCACTCTCCCAATCAATCCTCCAACGCCCCTAGTCTCATCAGTACCAGCAACGGCGAATCTACACCCGGCATAAATTCACCTTACGCCAACGTCCCGCAGTACCAACAGCCTAGCCAGCCCCAACATGTCGCTGCTTATCCATCAGTAGCACAGCATACGATGGCACCACCAAACGTCCAACAACAGTACGCTTCCGAGGAAGAATACAACAAGTGGATCGGCGACCAGGAAGCCATTCGCATGAATACCGGTTTCGATAATTTCGCGCAGGAAGTTCCTGGCGATACGTGGGCCTTGCAGCAAGATTCGAGAGCGAACCCAAACTACATGCAGGCGGCGTGGAGTATTCCTATGGCGGGACCACTTACGGGCACGTCGTGGACCTAGGGAAGATATATCCCCTGGACTGAGCCGTAGTGTTTGTCGGCTGGACTGGTAATGATTTTGGATGATTCGATTTCACGTCGTTCTTTGGTTGGATGGATGTTCTGGTGCTGGATGGTGGGCAAGCGGCTGGATTTCTTTCAAATGACAACTCTCCCGGGATGGTACAATGAGAGGTCTGGTAATTGGCAATGTCTTGGAAAGGGACCTTTGGTATCTGGTTTGGGATTACGTTTTGGTATGGGTTTGGCATGGAAGGGCAGGAGCATCTGGCGTGAATGCATGGATGATTGAATGGGTATCGAAGGAATTCCTCGTTTCATCTCGGGATCAGAATGGAGTGTAATTTTGGCTGAGAGAAGAGGGGCGAGGGGGCGAAATATGGAGATTGTACCGAAGATGTTGTAGTGTAAGTAGCTATGTAGCTGGGTAGCAAGCCGCGCGTGGTATGGGGTTTTCACGAAAAAAGTAGCGGAGCGACATGTGAGTAGAAACATGAGAGGCAGGAATGGAATGGAATGGAATTAATATCTCCCATCTATCTATCAATCAATCAATCAAAATTTTCGAACGAAGTCCGAGCGAGATAATCAATCATATTTCCTTACCACCTTTTCTTTGTTTGCCTGCTTTTCTGCGTTCGTTCATTTACATCTAGCTTCGCTTCGCTTTGCCCCACCTCACTACTGTAGGTACCTACCTACTAAATGAATGAGAAGAGCGCATCTACTATCTGCTCAAATAGCCCATCATGGCATCATGGCGCAGCGAAGCGAATTTCAAACCAAACCAGCCAGTACAATGTTCCATTATAACGAAGGTCTTCCCTGCATGCCTTTCGCGTCGTACGCGCTCTAGATAAGATTCAATTATAATCACTAGTATCTGTACCGCCGGCCCCGTTTGGCGTGGAGTCCTCTCGCTTTCGTGTGGAATGATTCTAAGCCTGTTTTATTTCGTGATCGAGAGGTAATTCTTTTTAATAAAAAAAAGTGGAAAAGGCGAATGCATAGTTGGTTAGCACTGAGTTTAATGTATTGCATTGCAGTGTAGTGCTTCTACTTGAAGGCAAGTTGACCATGCGTTAATTCGCATGCTTCATAGAAGGGTTCGCCCACCCACTTGAAAATGTTACAGAAGCGCCTTGGTTCTTCTCTTTTGTACACAGAATTTTGTCCTCTGAGAATTCGTAGCAGACTGTAGGACGAAGACTCTACCTCCTACTTCATCGAGAGGGTTTCGAAGGGCTATTGGGCCCCAGTCCTCAATAAAATTTCGGCTGGACTGTCTTTCCCAGCCCAGCTCACAATGCTATCCAATCCTTTCCAAACCACAGCATCAAGTCTCATGACTGCCAGCTTGAGAACAGGCCAGGCTCGAGACTGCATTCGGACAGTGCTCCGCCATTTGTCCAGTAAAAGCTTGTTCTCTCTGGCTACAGCCATCGATGGCGACTGCACGAATAGAAGCAAGGCGAAGTTCGTCATGTACGAGAGCTGATATCGTGTATCTTAAGTAGGGAGAAGAGTTAGCATGTTTTCTCAAATTGAGCGAGCCAATTGCGCCAGACAGCTTTACCATGAAAGATTGAGAGCTTGCACTTACACGAGGGCCAGAAATTGACGAAATTACTCGCCTTGAGAGCCGCAACCAGCTCCAGAACCAATTTGGCACATGATTGGCTATTTTGGAAGATGGTGGATTGGGGTTCTGGGATTTCCTGCTCGTTTGTCCCGGGTTGGAAAGCCAGTGGACGAAGAAGGGCTCTGAAAACTAGTAGCTCCAGTGTCAAGTACGCCAGACGGAGTGGACCGCAATTGTCTAAGCCGTCGTCTTCCATCAGCTCATTGGTGGGCTTCAAGACATCCGGTGGAAGTGTCTGTCGCCATTGTTGGATTCGCTCCCTCAGTGGATGTGCACGAACTAGAAGAGCCTCCAAGTTGGCTGCTTGACGGATCGATCTGACGGAACTATTCCCACGGAGATTAGAACATCATTGCGTTCCAGGGAGACAAACATGTAGGAGTACTCACTATAGAGCGTCAAGGACTTCACTGGAAATTATACTCAGGCTACACAGAGCAATGAAATAAGGGCTCTGTGCTCGAATGCAGCTGCGAGCTTCCGAATCCGCAATGTCTTCAAGATCAAAATCATCTACTGTCAATTCAGAAACATCCCAGTTCGAGGCCGTGATATGAGATGGCCGTCCTAGAACTAATGCCCGCCAGGTGTGCTCGACGTGGACAAGCCACCACAACCTCTTGCGAAGCCTAATCTCATGTGCAGGAAGCTTCCAGTCCGATGGGTCCAGGTTCAGTCCGAGACTCTCTGCTGAAGCAAGGGCGGAACACGCAAGGCCCCAGGAATTCGGGCCGTCGGCGACGGCATAGTTCTGTGGCGGCCGATGCAGGAGGAGCAGACTAAGCTGTGTAAGCGCTAGATGCGATTTTCGAGAGTCTCGAAGCAAGCTGCGATGGGCAATGCCCCAGAGGTCCTCTGTAGAAGGTTGTTTATAGCCTTGATCGACAGACAGATAGTCATCTAGGAAGTAATATGGGGCGGCTAAAGCGTAGACCGCTGCTCTCAACCCAGTCGTACAATTGCAGTGTCGATATTCACCATTATGATCGTGCGAGGAGAGAACCGGATATGATGGTTGAATGAATTTGAAGAAGCTAGAGGGTCAGCTTTGGGCCTCGGAAGTCCGTGTTTACTTACAGTTTTAAAAGTCTTGACCCAAAATCAATAGGAACGAGCTGGTACAGCAAAGCATGATCTTCAGCTTCAGTGTTGGACCCTGAAAAGTCTTTGTCGATGATTTTTACATCCTCCTCGCCTATCTCCTCATTGGTCATGACGAATTGAACAGGTATCTTACAGGCCGGGATATTTGGTGATTGAGCTGTGTCTGTGGAGGCGTGCATGTTCATATCGTCTGTGATTTTACGGAAATCGAGTCCCTTCATCTGGAACGTGTCGCGAGTATCATACTGATAGTGTCGTAGAAGGAACGGATCAGTCTCACTCGACAAGCCGATAAGCTGGGAGGAATAGCCAGGCCGCCCGTCGAGGGAGTAATCCATGGACCACTCTCCAAGCTTTAATGCGTGTCTTTCCAATGGTAGATCTTTGGGCACCACCTCTCGTAGCGACGCTGAATTTTCATCACTTGTTTCGGGACCCGTCCCATCAACCTGAAGTTGCTCCTGACGCTGTTCATGTATTTGCTCTGGCCAGGTTTGAAACAACTGCAATCTCTGAGGTGAGCCATTACTGGCTGCTGATAACCGGCTTGGAAAATCATAATCGTTGTTAAAAGGAGCTGTTTAACAGGGTTAGTCACTCGTACAACACTTGAGGAACAGTCAATCTTCTCACTGATGGGAAAGCTAAGGTACGACCAATCAACAGCGCCGCCGTTCTGCGCTTCAGATCGCTGTCCCAGAAACGACAACTGGTCAGACACAGGTATTTGCGAATCGACATCTACATTAAATTGCAATTCCCTGTTTTCGAAATTGCCAACGTCAATAGCCATTGATTCGCTATTGCAGGCATCGAATTCTGGTAGAATCCCACTCTGCTGCACTGAATCGGATTGAGTCTCTGGAGGCCGCCCTCGTTTCTTACTCAAGGGTTGCAAAACAAACGTACAGCTGTGAGCAAGTCTTTCGCAAAGTTCACAAGCTCCACCTGATTCTGGAATCTTGCACTGTGTCTTTCGTTGACGACAGAGATCACAAGGTCTCTGCTGTTTGGATCGATATCTCCGGGCTTGAGACCTGTATCCAGAATCCAGTCTGTCTGCATGCATCTGGGGTCGAGGCTGCTGACCGAACATCTCGCTGGGCTATCTAGTCCTTGGAAGTTGCAAAGTTATTGTTGTCATTGTCGTTGAATCAACCTCGGGCCCTTGTCGAGCTTGAGTTTAGCTTACCACCACTTTAAGCACGTGAGTAACGTTGCTCTGATTGGCTAGAATGTTTGCAACGCGGCAAGAGCGCCCACTACCCTTTCAGCCCTTTTAGCGATGGACAGAAAAAACTGTAGCAATCTTTCAAAGTTCCATCTATTTACAGATCTTCAAAGAACCTTGAATACAATGCTGCTCATTGTTTCGTACATCAAACAGCTTCTAGTGCCAGTTTTCTAAAAGTAAAGCTTCTCAAACCTTCAAATGTCCGCAATGATTTTAGGATATTATGCTAATTTTGGAAATTATTGTCCTTTTTCCTGTCTGAATCAGCCCCTTGCAGAAGAAGTCCTGGCCCTTCTTTTGTAGGGATTTAAGTCCTCTAGAATATTATCCAATATTGAAGCACCCAGGCACTTATACAAGGTTGGCAGGAACTATGTAATAGACATGTGGGCTATCTCGGGAGGCTAGAGAATCTGGACGACTTCACGGGGAAAAGTACGCGTCCCTGAGTCTTTGTAAACTCATCAGATAGACGCATGAATGTTAACTAAGGTATATCTGAGCTTATGGCACAGGAAGTAATAACCGCTAAGTAAACCCAACATCTAATCCTTCTTGTTTTGAGGATCGACCCGACTTCTTTTCCTGCTGCGCAAGCCATCCTCTGGCTATTTGTTCGTGGGTACAAAACTCTACGCTATCACCCCAGCTCTTCAACCACAGCATCACCCGTTCTGCCATTCCCATAATATGTGCCATTCCACTGGTATCAGGATGCATGAGTATAGGGAATATGAAGTCGGCAGAGCCATCAACTTCACTGTTCTCCCACAGCCACATGAATTTGTCTTTCCACATTTGCTCAACAGTTCTGGTACCGACGTAGCCATTGCTATTGGCAAGATGAGGGAGATACTGCAGAGGCATCATGTCTTCGTTATACCAACCGCAGGGAATCTCGACCAGTGGATGTTTGCCTTCTGGGTATGTTTGTGACGCTAGTTGTGTCGGCTCCAACCAAGAAGATGCATCCTTGGTAAAGTCAATGTGCTTGATAGGTGGATCGCTTGGAGTCCAGTAAGGTTGAGAATCATGATGCATCAATGACGTGTCGTAGAGGAATTCATGCTCTCTCAACATTTCCACTGTCGTTTCCCTGATCGTGTACATTGGAGCGCGGTAGCCTCTCGGTTTTTTGCCACACAACTTGGTAGCCACCTCGATACACTTGAGAAGAACATCTTTCTCCTGAGCGGGCGTCATCTGATAGATTCCCTCGTGAGCGTACCCGTGCAGTCCAATTTCAGCTCCTGACTCGACGACCTTCTGGACAGTTTCTGGGAAGGTTTCCATAGTATGTCCGGGAATGAACCATGTGACCTTGTCTGAGATTTGCATCTTCTTCAGAAGGTTAAGCAAACGAACAGCACCCACTCGTCCAGCGAAGATTCCAGAGCTATAATCAGCCATGTTGTTATCCGGGTGGCACCCAGTACCTAACCAATGCGAAACCGCATCGAAGTCGAAAGATAGTGCAACCTTGACGTGCCCTCGAGATTTTGTGAGAGAACGTGGCATGGAGGTCTTTGTGATAGACTGATCCTGACTAGAGTTTCCTCCAATGATCTCGTATTCGCAGTCTGTTGGCATACCTGCATTGACGGGATCGATATCTTGCGGACAAGCACTCATCACAAGAATCAGATTTTGCTCTGCTTTCAGGGTAACATATTGTCCCTTTTCGCTGACCGGTGGTTTGATGTTGAGTCCTCNGCGATGATCGACACCCACATTCATGAAGAGGTTCAACGGATCTGGGACCCAGTCATCTGGAATCGAGAATGATTGGAAACTCTCCTTCAATGCAGAGTGCATGTTGTCGGCACAATTGTCGTGGTGGCCTACGACGCCTTGCATTGCATATCTTTCTGGCGAGCAAGCCGACCATAGAATGTCATGGACTCCGGGAGTCGTGTCCTCGACAAGGGTCACCATGGGCTTTCGCCTGGTACTGACCAGCTTATCCCCAATTGAAATGGAGATCTTGAGCAGCACCGTTCGTGTATGAACCATGGAAAGATAATTATGGGGGTCATTGGCGTTGAATGCCCAGAAATCCACCACCTGTTTCCCATAGCTGTTGGTGATCTTGATGCTCTGACCCTGTTGGATTGCCACGGCCACCGCCTTGCGCGCCGGAATGATACCCATTTTCTGGAAGATGACGGTAGCTTGGCTTTTCGTAGAATGAAGTTGATCTATGTTAAATCTGAGGGCCGTGGTCTGAACGGGCGACCCGTGTTTTAAGTCATGGTAAAGGTCCTTTGGAAAAACAGAATGTGGCAGCTTGAGCCTCGCTGTCGAAGGGGGATTCAATCTCCGAGCGGGCAAATTCATAGCATTGAAACTTATTATTAACAACTCCATGGCGTGTTCGATGTGCGAACCTTCTTACAGGCGGGGGAGATGGCCGTCAAAAGTTGATACCGAAGTATTGCCGACAATTTCTCTGTTGGAGCATCGGCCGACGGCCGAGTGTCATGAGCGTGTTTATCTTGCCAGAAACGACACAGATTGGACAGATTTGAGTGCTGGAAATCCAATCCGTACAGACAAGCCTATCATCTATCTCTGCGCGATCTGGTCCAGGTCCGATAACTGAGGATCGCCGAATTAGATAGTCGAGACTAAGTGTCAGAATAGGCGAGGTCCTCAACTCCATACAGGCTGGTGTGTAGAGTATGTGGTACAAGAATTATTGTTTTAGAGCTATGTCGACTGTGAAATCCTTTGCCAGGCATATGTTGAGCTTGCAAAGAGGTATACTCCCACAGCTAAACGAGCGCCTAGCAAAGCGCTCCTTTGCCGTGCAACTTACCAGCGAGTGCAATCGAGTCTTTCAAAGCTCAATGTCAACTATGGCTCCTTCAGAAGATGCGTCCAGCTTGAAAATAAATAGTAGCAGGTTGATGGCTTCGCTCCATGAATCCTGTGGATTTGGAAAGGCGCACGCTTATGGAACGTGAGTTATCGCACCTCACAATCAACAACAGCATACTGAAGGTACCCTAGACACGAAACAGAGACTGGAATGGCACGCCTAGCTCTCAACGACGCCGACAAAGCAGTACGAGAATGGTACATTCAACAAGCGGGATCTCTAGGTTGCAAGATCACGGTCGACCAAAAGGGAAATATTTTTGCCGTCCGGCGGGGGAAGAATTCAACCGCTCCTCCAGTCATGATGGGTTCACATTTGGATACTCAGCCTACTGGAGGAAGATACGATGGAATTATTGGTGTACTGGCTGGTCTGGAGGTTCTGCGAACGCTCCATGAAAACAACTATCAGAGTGAAGGAAACATTGGGGTGGTCAACTGGACCAAGTAAGCCATCCACAATGCTTTTGAGTGTTGGCTTATCGTTAATAGTGAAGAAGGAGCTCGTTTCCCTATCATCACCGTCTCTTCAGCCGTGTGGTCTGGTGCCCTGCCTTTGGAAACCGCATGGAACTGCCCGGAGGTCACACCAAGCCCTGATGGCAATCGGCACACCATTAAAGAAGAACTCGAACGTATTGGCTTCATGGGTGACCATTCCGCATCGTACGAGGCCCAGCCTATCGCAGCACATTTCGAGCTTCATATCGAGCAAGGTCCTATATTGGAGGATGAGAGACGCAAAATTGGGGTTGTCACTGGCGGACAAGCTTACAGATGGTTTGAAGTGGTCATCAAGGGCAGGGAAAGTCATGCTGGTACAACACCTATGGCGGCAAGAAAGGACTCTGTCCTAGCTGCCGCGAAGATGATCGTCGAGTCAAACAAAATCGCCAAGGCGTGCTCCGGATTGATTACAACTGGAATTATCGAGATGGATCCGGGGAGCGTTAACACCATGGCGCACACTACCCGCTTCACTCTAGATATGCGGCATCCTTCTGATACCACACTCGCACAAATCGAAGATGAGTGCCGAAAGCGATTCAGCAGTATTGCTGCGGAGGACAGTGAGCGAGGAGTTTCACTCGAATGGCGACAATTAATCGCAAACCCAGCAGTAACATTCCATTAAGATTGCATCAGGGTCATCGAACAAGCTGCGGAGGACACCACTGCAGATCTAGCAAGGACTTCTAAGGACGGGAAGTCATGGAATCATGTGGTCAGTGGTGCAGGGCATGACAGTTTCCATACCAGTCGAAGGTGTCCGACGGGTATGATTTTTACGCCAACACGAGATGGGCTGTCACATACCCCAAGTGAGTTTTGAAGTCCCGAGAATTGTGCGCTGGGTGCGCAGGTGCTGCTGGGAGCTGTGTTAAGGTACGATAGATTGCGAGCGGACAGGGGACTGCTTACAGAGCAATGACGACTGGCTCATATTTGATTGCAACAAGCTTGAGAGATACAGTGCTTGACGTAGCTAGAGAAAGCGACACTATATACAAAAAAGAGACTCAATAAGCTAGCTTGTTTGATATCTTTCACGTGGTTTAAGGAGCATATGGCTGATAAGAGATTCATGATACACGTAAAAGGTGAATTTAAGAACACCAAAGGGACTATAGGGGAGGGGAAAATAATCCTATTTGGCTCCAAGAGCTGGCTAAAGCCTCGCTGAAGAGCTGAGCCCTCACTCCAGTCGTACCTCCTTTCTTTCGGAATGACGAAAGGTATCGCCATCTCACAGAAAAGCTTTGATACTGACGTGGCAGGTCGAAGTCCTAGAATGAGACAGGCCCCAGGCCATCTCGACGCCCTATCGATAACTAGCCGGGTGGATTACAGTACCTGGAGCCTGATATTGGGGAGTGGAGCTCGGGCGTGCTAGCACGGACTGGGGTTCACGATTGAAGATGGCCGTTGATAAAGGACTGTCAATTTCGGTTACGTGCAACCGCCGACGGCCCATATCGCTGGACGCCGGCAAATCAGCGTCGACGAGGCGTAGAGTACGAGTCCAGAGGGTCTCTCCGGCTTGGTAATTTTGAAGTAAATTCCACGAGTGTTCCTTTAAGAGGACCATGATATGCGTCAATTACTTCAAGATTGATATCCGTTGACCCTTGAGTACATTTGATGTTTGGGTGTGCTCGAATAATAGGTCTTCCTACAACTCATCAACAATGGCAATCGCAGCTTTTATCGTCGGGGCGCGCCCTGTTTCAATTGCAGCTCTCTTAGCAGTCACATATCTAGCAGGCGTGCTAATATATCGGCTCTTCCTCTCACCACTGTCAAAAATCCCGGGTCCCAAACTCACAGCAGTGACTCAGCTATGGCTCATGTATCATGAGTTCAATGGTGACAGAACTATCCAAATCGACAAACTTCATTCCCATTACGGTCCCGTGGTACGAGTCTCGCCGAGCGAAGTCTCGTTCAACAACCACGAAAGCTTGAGAGATATTTATGGCATCAAATCGACTTTTTCCAAGAGCTCCTTCTACGACCTATTCATATACTACAATGTGCGAAACACTTTCACGAGTCTGGATAAGCCAAATGTACGTTTAACCCTTCCTACCATATCTCTGACGCCTGGTCAGTGGACTCGTGATTGACAAATTAGCACTCGGCCAAAAAGAGGCTGGTGGCGGATCGATATACCAAGAGCTACGTGATGCAGCCATCCGTGGCTGAAAAGGTACGAGAGCATGCTTCAGCGTTCATGAAGCAAGTGTCCATTGGAAGGCCCGTTCTCGATGTTTATACCTTGCTACACTACTATGCACTTGAGTATGCTCAACTTCCCATGACAAGAGCTACGAGTCTAACTGATTCAGCGCTATCACGAATCACCTCTACGGCATTCACGGTACCAGGACAATCTCAAACCCTGAGCACAGAGGGATCGTCTATGATCTCTCCGGCGTCAAGCACCGCACACGTCTATACATGCTACACTACTTTGGCTCGGTGATGGGGCTCAAAACTCAGCTGATAACTGTCATGCGCAAGTTCAGTGGCCAAAGCACGGCATATCACGTTCGAGGCAGCCGGCTGAGCGACTATGGGCAAGACAGCGTCTCGTCTTTCCATCGCGACCAGACCACCAAAGACACCCTCTCGACATGCGCTAAACTATTTAGCCAGGTCCCCAACAACGAGCCCGCAATCGCAGCCGAGTGTATGGATCACTTAGTCGCTGGCGTCGACACGACCGGCGATGCTATGTGCACATTGATGTGGCGAATCTCGACGCCTGAGTACGCATACGTACAAGACCTGCTCTTCGAAGAATTATCAACCATCAAGGACTCCTTCGACCCCGTCAGGCAGACTGCTCCAATAGCCGTGCTTGACAAGCTCCCGTACTTGGATGCCGTGATCTATGAATCCATGCGCTGGCGCCCACCGGTACCCATGACGCTATTCCGCGTCGTGCCTCCCACAGGCGCTGTGATATCGGGCCAAGCTATGCCACCTGGGACTACGGTGGGCTGCCAGGCGTACAGTCTGCACCGTGTGGAAGACGTCTTCCCAAACCCTGACGTCTTTGATCCAAAGCGATGGTTGACGAACGACGCCGCGCAGCTGACGGCTATGCGCGCACACTTCTGGGCGTTCAGCTCCGGCGGACGCATGTGCTTGGGGCACAATCTTGCCATGGTCGAGATAAAGTTGATCATCGCTGCCGTTTACATGTACTACACCACGCGAGTAACTGCCGGCGTGACTGAGGAGAGTATGCGCATGGACGACCAGTTGACGAGTGGAGTGCCACACGCGTTGACTTGTCCCCTAGAGTTTGTTGCGCGCTGATATATCTGGGTCTTGGTCATATGCAGCCCTCACCTAGGAGACGGTGGGAGAGATCCCTCTGGTAGAAGCGCTCTGGTGGAAGCGCTGGAAAGACCTCGAGTTGTGGCATGCTTGACGCAAAGATGGATTGGGAAGCTACGAGCAGGTTGCAGAACGTGGTTGAAGCCGCTGGACGTGAAGTATGCATTTCCGCTGGATTGGCCAATGTATTTCATTGGCCAATGGCGTGTTTGATTACCCCATGAACTAGGCCATAATTCTATGAAGAAAGTAGTTAAAAATAGCCGTGCAGGTCAATATTGAAAAGCTAACTCCTACCTGGTGTATGTCGCTTTCTACCCGACCCATAAACTAAGCATTCTGCACAAATTAACTCTGCTGTACGCTCCCCAAGTAATACATTTCTGCGTTTTGTGCCTACTTTCGAAACCCTGCATACAACGAAAAGAATTAGTTAATTACTCGCGATGGCGCCAGATGCACATAGTTCTTGATGCCGGGATTCGAGTCCAGCTAATCTTAAGCAATCCAACCTCAGACCACGAACTGCTACTAAAACTAAGTTGATTGACATTCAGTTACACGAAATTCCTAGTCTACAGCCATAGTTACTCGATAATCTGTCACACTTGCAGTCCACAAGTCAAATGCTTTATAGTTGCCCGTGGCAGAATTAACGAGTATACCATTCCCGCGTCTGTACTAATTAACTGTAGATTCAAGGATGATCTTGAGTGGAATTCCGGGAAGGAATCAGAAATTCAGAAACAATTTTTTTACAACAACAAAGAGAGCACCTTGAAGAATCGTGTATAGTAATCTGAACAAAAGACCCGATGCGCCTTCTTTTTGACAAATCCATGCTCATTTTGATCCTCCATTTAGGTGAAACTTTACACTACTGGCTTCTCCTGGCTCTCCCGGCGTTGTTGTTCTAGACTGGTCTCGGCGTCCTCAGCATGTTGGACTTGGGCTGCCTCGAGGAGCTCCATGTTTATTATCTGGAACACAAGGCTTTAGTACCATTTGTACGGCGCAAAATTACAGGAATAATCAAGGTTAGGTAACTCACCGGTCCCATAAAGGTCTTGTTCTTGCCAGAGAACCACATGATAACGATTATCAACACAACACCGGCCACAACAACGGAAACATAGTTCATGCTCGCAACCTCCGCGGGCAAGAAAGTTGGGAGACAGAACAAAACTGTATACAAGGAGACCCAGAGGACACAGAAGACGTTGCAAAAAGGACCGAGCATCCTGCCGAGATTGAAGTGTCGTGTCGATGGAAGGATCTTGTCTCGCCCGCGGAAGAAAACAATCCCTTGAGGGATCGCGTAGGTCACGTTCAGAGACAGGATCGACATCGAGATGAAGCTGTTGAAAGCCGTGGTTGACCCTACGTAAATCACACCGTATACGGCAACAAAGACACTCGCGGCACACGTCGCATTGACAGGCATCTGGAGACTCGGGTGGATTTTCGCCAAAGCGGGTGAGAATGGAAGGCCATTATCACGAGCAAACGCCCAAGTTAGACGGCCTGTGGCCGCCAGGGCACTAATGATAGAGCCAAAATAGACAATCAGAAGCCACACAGCGAGGAATGTAGCACCCGAGCGATTGTTCAAAGCTTGTTGATAGACTTCGAGAATGGGAAACGAGGAAGAAGCAACAGCTCCGAGGTCGTTTGTCGAGAACATGAATGCTAATGTCCAGGGGATGACGCTAAGGGCTGATATGACAAGACTGAGCATCATGGTTCTCGGAACTCCTTTGCCAGGGTTTGGAAGTTCCTGGTCCGGTCAGCCAGAAGCTCAGTACTCCAACATTTCGTTGCTACACTGACCTCTGCAAGATGGGATGCCCCGTCTGTGGCAATGTAAGCGTACATGCACGTTCCCACTGCCAGTATGAAAGACACTCCATCGCTCCACCCGGTCACGTTGACAACTTCGGTGAACACGACCTTGGCGGGCTGTTTTGTTTCACTGGCCGAAAGTACAGTGATGAAGAAGACAACACAGCCAGAAACACTGATAAAGAAGAATACAATCTCCGTCTTCGGCAACTGACGAGGGAAAAGTGTAACAACGGCCGTTGCAAGCGCCTGGTACAAGACATACATTAGGTAGATCTGCCACTGCGTTGCGATAAAGTCTTCATGCCAGAAACCAGCGATTGCGGCCGTGATCTGGGCACACACAATTGAGCAGCTGGCTGTGAACAGACAATATGCGATGACAGAGAGCCAGCCCATGACGAATGCTACGCTTGCGCGAGTGCTCGGGGAAGATACCATGAATGCGAAATGGTATTGGCCTCCAGTCGATGGATATGCTGAACTGAGCTCGGCCAGTCCTGCAGCTATAAAAATTGTCAGTTCACGTCCAGAAAGATCACTCGCTCGGTGCGTGAGATCCAATATCTTACTGATGATGCAGCATGCTATCGTGGCAACGACTAGGCCCCAAATCACATATGGACCACCACCAGCTAGCAAAGGGTACGGGAAAGTTGCGGAATACCCGATCCAAGCACTTGTTAGGGTGAAGGCGATGGCCAGAGTCGAAAGCGTTGAGAATTGTCGAGGGAGCTCTCCTGTGTGACCCTGGGCTCGGAGTTCGAGTTCGTCGGCGGATAGGATAGCATCTTGAATTGCCGGCTGTGCTGAGGGCGGCTGTAGAGCATATTGCAAGTCGCTCATCCTGGCTATTCTGGCTCTAAAGAAAGCAGTTGTAGAAGCACAAGCAGGCACGATCTATTGAAAAGGAAAGATTTGAAGAAAGGGAAAAGGAAATGGGAAAGTGCAATGATCATATTTGTCTGCGTGGACCGCATGATATCAATCGTCTCCATCGCTAGATGTTCCTACCTGTACCGATAGAGGCGCGCTGCTCGGTTGGTATCGAGTATACAGCGGACTACAAGATGATTGAGATGTGGAGATAGCCAATCAGGGTTCGCCTCTCGAGGTACCTGACCCGCGGGTTCTGAATTGTTGTCGATATCCCCCGTCACGCCCGCCACTAGGGTTAGGGGCTCGCTTATCGAACATCTGGTTATTAATCTCGGAAGATAAGATAAGGCTGATTTGTTTTGAACCTCGGCTAAAAGCTTGGTTCGAGCCCAGATTTTCGTTGCTCTGATGCTCCATGCGAATCGGCAGCTCGGCTCCAACATTTATCATTGTGTCCACGGCCGTAAACATGTTCAGTCGAGAAGATATCAACCTTGGACCTGTGAGCGTAAACCGCCGTTGAGATGATATCCAACACTGAGAGTGTAGGAACCTGGCACTGTCAAGTACCGTGCATAGAGATCCGACATGAAGTCCACTAAATGACCTGATAATTCCCGTTTTACTTTCTTCTATCATAGCCTCCTTACTGCTCAATTTAGGTAATGGTCTGAATGGTTTGTTTCATGTCAAGTGTTTGTTCTGATAGGAGAAAAAGTTGTGAAGACGTTGGTGGTTTGAGATGAAGTCGTTCTGCTGTGGAAGGCCGTTCATTCTGTCTTTACTTATTTCTTAGCAGTCTCTCTCTTCTGTTTGGTCTCTGGTAAATTCTGTATGCTGCTTGGCAGCTGCTATGGAGTTTCCTAGACGAAAAGAGCAATAAGTTACAGGATTAGGTCCGGTCGTTTTGTACCTTAAGCATCAGTTACCATGATTCAGAGACTGTATCGTCTTGGCCATTATTGGATGATACCAAAGGTCACTGACTCCGGCCTTGTTGCTAATTTACTCACCGTCATTTACTATCGAGCCATCGTGCTCATTCGATCTCTGTGTTCAGCCCGGTGGGTTAGAGGCGAAATGGTCAAGAGACTTTCGGCCTCCCTACCCATCAGACAGGGGCCGTCTGTCGATAATTGCCATGCATATATGGCAGTCAATGAAGTCCAACTAATTGCCTCAGCATACCAGTTTGCTACATTCCTCATGCATTATCGTAGGTGTGAAACGGGAGTCTGCAGTTGGGAGACCAGATATAACTTGTAGATTCAGGTCAATATCAAGTATCGACACCCAGAATGTCCCTTTGTTTGATGTGAATATGACCTTGCTCGACAACCTCTTGGATTTGGCTAGGTCTTGCTCTGGCTTGTAGGAAAGGCGCGGCGCTGAGAAGCGAATTTCTCGACCCTCTCGTTGCATGTTTCTCCGCTCTTACAATTTTTTCTAGCTTGGTCTTCTTGTTTAGTCCTCACCTTGAAGTCCGATTCCCATAGCCCAAGAATCCCCCAATTGTGCCAGTAATAATTGAGCAGCCTTGTACTACACCATTTACAGCCGCGGCGCCGTATCCTCCCATCGCGGCACTCTGAAAGGTAGAGAAGGCGGAACCAGCTGCCACATTGCCGGCTGATGCTTGGATCGCTGCTGCTGCCGAGCCTACAATATCACGGTATCAGAAAGCAGCAACAACCAGCAGTTCGAGTTACAAGTGACATTCTAGTCTGCAGTACAATTCAGAACCATACATAGGAGGAGAATGCATCCAAAGAAAGCGTAAAGAAGGAACGTAGAAATAAAAGACTCACCAACTCTTACCCCGGTACTCCCCCATCCAAAAGCCCACAACACAGGCGCACTTACCAACCCCGGCACCAAAACCGTCAATCCACTCGCGGCCCACAACGCGCTCTTTCCTGGGTTCTCCTTGACATACTCTCCCACCTTCTCCATCGCGGGTCCAGCATTCTCCTTGGCATACTCCCCCGCCTTCTCCACCACCGGTAACAAATCATCCAACTTATCTTTAGCGAACTTTCCTGCTTCTTCGAGGCCTGGAACGAGCGTCTCTCTTCCAAAGGCGTCGAGACTGATAGCCGCGCCTGCTAGAGCGGGCACGAGCTGGTTTTGGGTGAGGGAAGTGATGGTGTTGCCGAGGAAGTCGAGGGCTGGGAGGAGAATGTCTTTGCTGGTGGAGATGAGCTCGTTTGGAAGATTGGTAGTCATGGTTTTTGGGTGGCTTGAGACGGGATGGGGGGTCCCGTTCGGATGGGTTGAGATTCAAGAGTCGTGGAGAAGGTCTGAGGTTAATGATGAGTTTAGGGATAAGGAAGGGCGTGTGGAGGTTGAGCTTGCAGAGTGCTGATGTGATGCTGTGATGAATAACGTGAGGTGCAAGGCTGCTTTTATGCTGAATCTAGCGTGCGTTTGTGGCTATGATGTTGGAAAAACGAGGTCGATATTGAGGTTGCGAGAAGGGGTGGCTGCAGCAGTGGCCGTCTCGCTTAAGGTGAGTCTGCCTGTTGTTTGTTTATGATTGGCTCAGATTCTTCCATCAGATCATGGCAGAGCCTCGCGGCGCATCTATCATATTGCAGAACGAAATTTATCATTTCGAAAGAAGTCAAAAGCAGATTTTGGATAGTAAGAGTCTCTTGTACCCCTTAGATTATCTGAGTTACTGAGCAGAAAGTTTTGATTGGTGATTTTGGATCATCTTCGATAGAATTGATACCTTCTACAGTTACACAGCAGAGGACATGGGAGAACCTCAATCGATCGGGATACTGATGTCTTGCAGAGGTTCATTTGCGAGTGAAAACCGCAAACGGACCGGCGTGTCACCCTCCCCTTGTGAACCAGGAGTTTAACGAGAGAATGCTGCGAGTTCTTGGCAGCTAAGTGATCGAAATTGATTCAACGTAGAGTCTTCAGAGGAAGCTGACAAGAACTCGCATAACAATCCATATCGGAAGCGCGAACACAAGTAGATGCGGTATCTTCGCTATGGACTGAAGTCGGGCTACAACGTGTGTGTTAACATACGTAAGGTACTAGCTGTCAGCCAAACCGGCTCAAACGTTTCACTTGCCTGTCATCGCCCCCAGCAAGATACTAGGGACGAATCCTATATGTAATTGTCTGGTGGTGCATGACGGATTCTTCTCACAATTTATGGGTATGAGCGAGCCAAATACAGAAGCGCGAGTGTTGAATTGAATTATATCTGCCTAGAGTATCCGCTGCTTACATCTTTTGTATTATCATATACAGTGATCGGATTGATGGGTCATATGCCAGGAAAGGCAAGATAAAGTGTGATAATAGCTCCGTGTTACAAAAGCTTGTCGAGATTGAGCTTGGACAGGTTTCGATGACATTGGTTGTTTGATCAAATCAATCCAATTGACAGAAAAGACTTGCATTTCCGGTAGTAAGCACCCATTATCTCGCAAACAATGTTAAAAGGAAAGAAAGCAATGGCAGGAAGGATTTCTGAGTATGGGGTTCAATATTCCGGGTCACGTGAACCACACCCTCGACACCCCTGCTAGTGCCGGATTGATCGAGTAAATTTCCCCAGCGACATCGTGAAGCTCCAAGTCAACAGCCTTCAATTGCACAACCTCCCGCACAGAAATTGCTCGGCGCTCACAGACTGCCATTGGGACTGCATTGGGCAAAGAAGTGGACAAGATTGAAGGTCGACTGCGTCATTTGCAGCTTGCGCCCGACGTTTCCATAATTGGGCTCTAGACCCAAGGACATCCCCCCGTCAAGCTCGCGATGGCATCTCGAAGCGTATCGCCTGGCGGTGCTCTTCTGCGGGCGTCAAGAGTATTTTCAATCCCTCCTCCACTGCCACGGCCGATGGGCGAATTATCCTCGACGGCAATCTTTAACTCCGACACCGCAACCCTTCCTCATCCCATCCACCAATCTATCACCACACCACAATCATCACTTGCTAGAGGAGACTGGGGCTTCAAAAGACCACTGCCCCTTCGATCGACCACGAAAACGTCTACTCCCTTCATTCGAGTGGAAGCAATCGATACTTTCGAACACATTACCGAGTTCAATTCGTCGGCAGATCATTCGATAACTTTACAAAAATGGCAGGAGATGGGAGTGCCTCTGACAACGGCCATGCCGGACACAAACCGAGGAGATTTCAAGGCTGGTGAGGTCAGGAGTGTTTTCGAGAGCGATCTTGATTCGATAGCAGAGTCGGATGGCGGAAGTCGTGGGAAGGAAGATACGAGGTGGAAGTTCAAAGGTCCATGGCTCGCAGGACAGACGGAAGGAGACTTCAATGCCTTTCTCACATCCGAGGTTCGGAAACGGAAGCCAGAATTCCAACAGTATCTTAGAACCGCATGCGCAAAAGCTCTTACGACAGAAGCACGACATGCAGCGGAGGGAGAAATGCCTCCCGCGGTTGAAGCGAGCGAAGTGACCGAGGCCCAGTTCACAGAATTCGTGAAGGGACTACGGAATACTCGCGTGGAACTGTATAAGCATATCAGGGACTTTTTGGATCTCCCACCCGCGCCAGCGAAGAAGGTGGACGTTGAGCAACTGCTCAGGAATAATGGCGTCAACATACCCGACAATAACGTTCTTCCTGCTTCGAGATCACCTTACGCAGAGACTGGACCGCCAAAGACACATCCATCAGCAGGTCTGTCTTACAGTCTCACGAATGCACACACCTACAACCACCCAGTCTGGGGCCCACAGAAGAATCCACCACCAGTCCAGAGTCGTGTTGTCATGCCAAAGAGTGCAGCAACAGGCCAATTCGGCGCTGCACTAGGTGTTGGAGGTTTTGTGACCGAACTTCCTGCTGGTCAAGACTCTTTCAATCTCGGCGGCTCGGGTAGATTCAGCAGGCAGCATAGACAGAAGGAAGCGCCTGGCACTTTGACAGTAGATCCATCAAAGGTTGGCGGTAGCAAGTTGTGGGTGCACCCTACCAAAGCCCACGTTGATCCGAAGGGTCGCGTTGTCTTGACTGTTGAGTCTGGAGATCCAGAGGCTGTGGCCGTGCATGAGGGGACCACGGATCAAATTCCAGTCGTAGCAACACCAAAGTTGAGCTCGAGGACGTATGGCATGGGTCATGCTCCATCATTCGACAACTTGGGAGCTAGAAGAAATACGGGGAGAGGATATGGGCTGAATCTTGGTGGGAGATCAGAGCAGGCTCCAGCGAGGAAGGAGAAGCCTGGAAAACAGGATGATCCGCTAAGCCAGCTGACCGGATTGATGTAAAGATAGTGTGGGGAGCGTAAGGAGATGTATTACAGCATAGCGTTGGTGGACTGGATGTAGCATAGGAACGACTGTATATCACCACACACCATCAACCTTGCCTCGAAGTATTTGGAAGTCGTGCAAACAATCTTTGATCTACTTCCCGACGGTCCTAGTGCTGCTAACATTCTTTTCTTTCTTGCAACCAATTCGAAATTACACAGCTTCACGATAGGTTCATGCACTCAAACCCCACCATTAAACGAATATAGACACCAGTCGTTCAACGATCCGGACACTACTAATAATGCTTATATATCCACTTTCCCGATCTGTTTTTCTTACAATTATCAACCTTATTCTTGTTGACACTGTTTCGCTTATTTCCTTTCCCTCCTCATCTCCCCTCCAAAGCACCATTCGCCAACCCATCCGCCTCCCAATTCTCCTCCCTCCCAACATGCCAAAGCACCACCCCCACTCCCAAATTCTGCAACTCCATCACCACATCCTGCACCTCCCTAAACAGCCTCCCATTCACCACCTGGCTTCCCTTCGCCGTCCTCCACCCACTCCGTCATCCCCTTCACCAAATACTCCGAATCAGACTTCAAAATCACCTGCTCGAGCTGCAATTCCCGGACTGGTCTGTCCCCATTCTGGATGAGGCTCGCCACCATCCGCAGGGCTTCGATCCCAGCATGAAGCTCGGCGACTTGGTTCGTCTTCACATCTGCTGTGCTCATCAGCTGCGCGAAGTTATGCTTGCTGTCTACTCCGAAAGAGATGCCGATTGCTGAGCGGGTGTTGGCATCATGTTGGCCATTGCCCCGACAGGCACCGTCGACGGCGACGATGATGCTGTTGAGGTGTGGTTGCAGGTTTCCGCAGTTTCGGCAGCACGATACGTGAGCGCAGGCAGGGTGTGAAAAGTTAGGTGGTTCAGAGCGTATTGACAGTTCGCTGTGTCTAGTGAGGTCCTCGAAGTCTAAGGAAGTGGGCTGGTATCGGAGGGAGGGAGAGGGGCCGAAGTCTTCGTTGAGGAGGTGGCAGAATACCATGGTTAGTGGCGCGAGTTGGGAGGAGTTGAGGTGAAGTGAGGTGAGATGAGGATGGAGTGGTGGAAAAAAAAAATGGGATAGCATCTATCCTCCCTGTGCTGGAGTATGTGTGCTGGTTGGGGACGAGAGATTGATTCTCAGATGTGGTGAGATAGAGAGGAGATGGGAGCTCTCCGTTTTAAATTCAGTCTTTGAGAGTTGACAAAAGAAGAGGAAGTGCACTCTAGACTCCTCCTTCTTTGGAAACTGGTATACGCACTTTCCGCGAAACCGCTCCGTTGAAGAGCAACAATCCTAGAAAGTACTTGTTCGTTTGCTCTCAGCGTTACGGCAGACTGCATGGACTGAAATCGATCGCGAGGTTGAGCGATAAGCGAGAAAAAAGGGGCGTTTGTTGTTATTGACTCTCGATGAGGTACAATATTTCGTTCGTCGCGTATTCAGAATGCTGGGTATTCCAGGAAAGCAGAGTAAAGAATTCAATTGCAATGCAGGCAGGACAATGCTATGCGAAACTTAAAATAACTGTACCCCTACAAACGCTACTCTCATCCATCTTCTTTCACATCATCAAGCGACCGTAATGATCCTCCACTCCCACCATTTCTACATGAATTCCACCCACGCCTTTCAAGTCTTGCACAGTGGAAACGAGACAATGGACTGTCTCAGTTCGGCCCTTGCCATCCCACCCAACTCCTCGGCATGACTCTCCAGATCTTGACCTCACCACTCCTCAGATCATCCAATTTGAAGCTCTCAAGCTTAACCTTCTTGCTTTCGCGCCCCTGCTCCCAAGCTCTGACCTTCTTCTTTGTACCATCCCATTCAGCTACAACACCAACGTGATCTGGCTTGCCAACCTCCATGCTGTATTTGGCGTGCATGGGACCATGCTTGCCTTGGAACTTGGTGTTGCGGAGCGTGATGATATCACCAGGTCGGATCTCATCATTTTGCTGCGTCGAAGCGTTGGCGAGATTGCTGTAAACAATGGCGCCATAAGCACGGCTTCCGATGGGCAAGAGTGCGTCAGAGAATGGCTTGAGTAGCTCTTGGATGAGACCTTGCGGCGTCCCGTCCCCAACAACGGTTTCTTTTCTCGAGTGAACAGCTTCATAGATGCGACGACCGTACTGCTCGTGAGCATTCTCTAGTTGATCTTGGCGCTGGCGAGAAGGAGGCTGGTCATGTCTTTGCTCGAGCCTGACATCCTTTGGGTCTTGAGCATCGAACTCAGCTGTGATGATCGTCTGAGAATAATCCTGGAACAGAACGGAGAGATGCTTGGTGACAATCGTCCTTCCACCCCGACCACCAGCGGTTGACTCTTCGAAGTCTAACAGGATATCCCGTCGACCTTGGAAGACCGGAGGAATGCCTCGTGGTTGTGTCCACCAGAAAGAATTTGGTGCAAGGTCTACATCATTTGCAACGAACCCAGAGTCCATTGACATTCGCCCAAGCTCCACAGATCTTCTAGTTCCAGTCTGAGATCTGGAAACATCCAAGGATTGTCGAGGTGGAGGGCGAGTTGCGGATGGTGGAGGGGGTGGAACTGCTCTGTCTTGGGATGGCGGAGCGAAGGACCTAGGTGGTGATGCGGAATATAGATCATCTTCTGTATCAGCTCTTGGGGGCGGCCCAGGGGGAGGCGGACCAGGTGGCGGAGGGCCTGATGGAGCTGCAGATTTTGGTGCAGTATACTTATACGGGTCATACTCATCGTCATCCTGTTCCCATGGAGCTGGAGCTTTTGTCGGTGGAGGCGGAGGAGCAGCTCTAGGCATATCTGCAGATTGCCGAGGAGGCGGTGGTGGTTGTGCTGGCAGAGGAGGGGGAACAGCACGTGGAGCAGCAGTAGGTGGAAGCGGAGGTGGTGCTGACGTTGGTGAGGTTACTGGTGGGGATCGGATGGGCAGGCTCTCATCCGGTTCTGCAGCTTTCAAAGCATCCTTGTGTGGGGCGGCGGAGGCAATATCAGTATCATAATCGCCTTCGTATTCTGTTACTTCTTCCTCACTCTCCTCTTGTGGTGCCTCCCTGGGCGAGAGAGTATGATGATCGCCAGTAGGAGCTCGGTTGATTCCAGGAGGTGGCGGCGGAGGTGCTCTATTTTGTGGTTGTGACACAGGTGCTGCACCAGGGATTGGAGGTGGAAGTCGGCTATTTCGCTTGTTTACTCCGGGTGTTGTAGGCGATGATGGTGAGGCTTCAGAGCCAAAATAAGATGCTCGCCGAGCATTGGGTGATTTTGGAGATCCCGGTCCTTCAAGCGGTCTCGGTGGTGCTCTAGGAGTATCAATAGGCTGAGGTACGGACGATGGCTGTTCTCTTGCGGACATCTCATCGTCCGATTCGGATCCAGCACTTGGAGACATCGGAGCAGGGACAGGGCGAGCTATAATATTTAGTAAGGGTATATATTGGAATTCCTGTCAGACTTACATTCTTTAGGAACAGGTGGAGGAGCTGGTCTTCCACCTGGTATCGGGGGAGCACCTGTCTCATGTTGCGGGACTGCTCCAATTAGCTTTGGCTACTGTTGATGTATTGCGATGCTTACCTGGAGGCGGAGCAGATCTATCATTCGAAGGAACAACATCTTCAACGTCTGGTACCTCATCAGCAGGGCGAGAGGCAGATATTGGAGTCGTTTCATCGTCGTGGCCAAGCTGCCTGTTTGTTTCCTCTGGACTCCTAACCCGTGACAAGCCAGGTAGAGGAACTGGAGGGGCGGCACGAGAAGTAGGAGATGCTCCATCATCCGCACCATATTCTCCAGAACGCTTCTCACTAGTTCCTGTGGACTTCTTCTTCCTTGGTGGCAAAGGAGCTGGCATTGGCATACCGCCACCGAACATGCCGTGCATACCCATTCCACCACTCATCTTAGCCATACGAGCTCTCAATTCCTCCTTTCTTCGCACCTCGGGGTCAATATCATCCTCTTCTTCCTCTTCTTCTTCTTCAGCCTCACCCTCTTCCGACGCGCCCTCTTCTTCCCCGACATCAGCCTCCCGGATTGGTGCAGTCGGAGCTCGAGCAAGGGGTTGTGGCGCTTTCTGTTTGGGTCTCTCATCACTTTCATCCTTCCCAGTAGAGGTTTCTTCTGGCTCTTCAGTAGTCTCGCCAGCTCCTGACATATCCGCCTCGTTGCCATCGCCAAACGACTGTCGAGGCTGGATCGAAGATTTACGCTTCTTTGGTTCCTCTCTCGCTGAATCCATTGATTGTTTGCCACCTGCTTCTTCGGTATCCTGTCTCTCCAAAGCAGCGCCCTCTTCGCCCTCAACTGGCTCATGTGATTCAGTTCGCTTCTTCGCAGGGCGTTTAGGTTTCTCCTTCTTCTGGGCCGCATCCGCATGTCGAGACGCTTGTTCCATCTGTTGCTTCTGCAGAAGTGCAATGCGTTCCTTTAAGCTAGTTGGCTTCGGCTGCTCTTCTCCATCACCCTCGGCAGATGTGGGAGCCAACCCGGCCCTTTCCGCTTGTTCTTGAGCCTCCGCCTGATGAGCTGCAACTTCTGGATCTTCCTCACGTCTGTATATCTTTTGTGGTGGAGGGTCTCGAATTACAGGTACATATGCATTTTTGCTTGGTGGTGGGGCCACAAAGGGCTTCTTTATGAAGTTATTTGATCCTCCCGAACCTAGTCCACCAGGCTTGAATGGTGCTGGAGGCGGTGTAGCCTTGTTGAATGCTGCAATTCGATCCCTGAATGAACCACCACTTGGTTTCTCGGACACTGGTGGAGGCGCAGAAGGCTTCGAAGCTGGAATTGGCTTGGCGGCAGTAGCAGGTGGTGGGAAGAATTCTGTTTGCTTCGGCACAGGAGAACTCACGGCCTGGGGCTTGAGTGTTGCTGGAGGAGGCTCTCGTGCAACCGGCGCTTCATGGACTTCCTCCTGTTCTGGCTCGGGTTCAGGTTCGTGAGCTGGCTGTGGAGGTGGAGACGGCTCGCGAATCACTTCTGGCTCTGGTTCAGGTACGTGTTCGGGCTCTTTCTTTGGACGTGGAGCACGAGTCGGCCTCGGAGGTGCTGTTGGTTCATATTTCTCCACGAAATTCTTTGGGAATATGCCCTCCTGCAATGTGCCCGAGTCGTCCTTGTATTCCCCTGCATACCAATCGTCGTCTTCCACCGCCGTGACCGTAATAATCTGCCCATTCGGAAAATGAAGATCGTCTTCGTGAGGAGAAGTATATTCGTATACCGCCTTGACTTTAAAAGGTAGGCTGGCCATTTTGGATACGTGTAACAGCAACTGCTATATTGCGAACTTGCTCGGCCTGGTGCCTACACAGATTGTTGACGGAAAAAGAGCCCGGAGGCTGCCCAGAAGCTGGGGTCTGAAGTATTCGCAGATTGAGATCTGTACGAGGGTAGGTAGGAAGCACCGGAGTATTTGGGGTGGTATAGGCCAGGGGCGAGGAGGATTCGGGTTCGACGTGTCTGAGGTGGGGGCTGGCTGCTGCTGAGGTCTGAATGTACGGCCAAGTCGAAGTACGTCAGCGCATGAACTTCGTTGTGTGAAACAGCTTCTGTCAGGATGGATAAATCGCAGAAGGCCTTCAAATGAGAAGATGGAACAACATACCAGACGAGCGTGTTTAGGCGATTGCGAGCATCAATCAACAGACAACAAAATTAAGCAGGCAGTAGCTAAGCGGCATCTGCCATTGAGGAGTATCAAAATCGGTACGTAGCAAGACCGTGGAGCAGAAAGCGGTGGGTGGTTGATGTTTGGCCTGCCTGGTCCGTCCGGGTGAATAGTGGGACAAGTCAAGCAAGTCGATTGAGAGCAGGGATGTTGATCGCTTCCGAAGCTGCCGCATCACTTCGACGTCCACATGTCCTACAAGTAGAGGGATTTGGTGTGAGGCAACAACAAAAGCAACTTTGTTTCTAAGTAATCCCGGGATTAGACTTTGATCTGACTACATTCGGCATCACGCGTTTCTCTCAATGAGATCATAACTTGTCAGCAAATTCAAAACAACATCCAGTGACGGATGAGGGGTCTTGGTGGCGAGAGCTGAGGAATGTCCTGCAAGGCTACCAAGCCTCGGGATAGGATAGCATTGAGAGCAAGGCAATAGCTGCTATCAAGCTAGCAAAGAGGCCCTCTCGGACGGCTCAGACAGGATTGTTGCAAGGTAGCTAGCTATCCTGAGCTTTTCATTGCGGAGCACATCTTGTGATTCAATAGCGCGCTGCTGTATTTACCTCGAAAAGGCTCTTTGCCTCTTCAGACCCAACGGCAAAACAACACCAATAGCCTCCTCCAGGAACCGCCACCACGACACAGAAAAGCAGCCTTGGAGACCCTCACTCCTCAAGCCAACACTCACAATGGCAACATCAACCTCAACCCCGCAACAAATAAAGTCCATCCTCAAAAAATACCCCTCCTTACCCTCTAGCACCACCTCACAACCCTCAACCACCAGCCCATCACGTCCCTCCGACCCCGACCCCAAAACCTTCGAAGAACGCACCCGCGAAATAGCCCTCTACCACGCCCAACTAATCCAACAACGCAAAGACATCGAGCTCGAAATCCTCCTCTCCACAGAAACCCTAATCGACTACCCTCTCTCCCGCCCTCCAGCCCACAGCGCCTCCTCACCGTCCCCCTCTGACGCCCTCTCTTTCAAAACCCTCCTCGCCCCCTTCACAACCAGCGATTACGATGCCCTGATCGAAGAGCGCAACATCAATGAGCACTGCGGATACACGTTATGTCCGAATGATCGGGTAAGAGAGAGGGGAGGTGGAACTTATAGGTTGCTGGGGATGAATGGGAAGGCAAAGGATTTTAGGGTTGTGAGGAAGGAGGAGTTGGAGAAGTGGTGTTCGGAGGGGTGTGCGAGACGGGCGTTGTATGTTAGGGTGCAGTTGAGTGAGACGCCGGCGTGGGAGAGGGGTGCGAGTGCGAGTGTGGCGGGAAGTAGGATTGATTTGTTGGATGAGCCGAAGAGTGAGGAGGATACGGTTATGGAGGGGATTGAGAGCTTGGATTTGGATGGGGAGGGGGTGGAGAGGAAGGGGAGGGAGGAGAGGAATTTGGCGCTGGAGAGGGGGGATAGAGGGATGGGTGCGAAAGGGGGACTTGTGGATGTCAAGGTGTTAGAGAGAGATGTCAAGAGGAAGGTTGAGCCGCCTAGTTTGGGAGAGGAGGAGTTGAGTGGGAAGTTGGAGCATTTGGCTCTCGAAGGTTACACTTCGAAGTTTGGAGACCAGAGGAAGAAGCTATTGGACAGGGAGCGGGAGATGGATGGAGATGAAATGGATGAGGATGGATCGGATACGGATTGGAAGTTATAGCTACTGCAAAGTCAACGAAGGGGGAGAGCATATGCTTGATGATGACAACAGGGCGTTCAATGCTTTGAGTGGTGTAAAGTGACAGTGGGGTTTAAGAAAAAGCATGGCGTTTGCGAGAAGTTTTCATTTGACAATATTAAGATACCCAATGAACGAAAAGTTCAATATCAAGAATCTGCATTTCCACCATCCATGACCTTCGTGTTATACTCCGCGTTCTCAATTTCAGATACTACCTCAATTAGCATCTCACAAGGTTTTTAGATTCAGACCGAAGTAGTCAACATTGCACTTGCAAGACAACCTACCTGCAAGACGCACCTGGCCTCCTCACAAATAGCATCTCGAGTCAGAGGTTCACCAGCAAAGTCACGAAGCAAAAGGGGGAAAATGGCAATCAAGCGTCATCTCCTTGCGGAGAATCAGCGACACCTAGGTGGGAAAGATCTCACATTGATCTAGTATGCGCAAACCATCCATCCAGCCGGCCGAACATCCAGCAAAGACGCCGAGAAAGCAACCCAGACCAGAAACCCTCACAAGTATCCCATCCTTCAAATCGTGACTTTTTTGCTTGCTTCCTGACCTCGTATCGTAGTCGAAACCTATGCGCGTGCAGGACGGTCGTTGCCGAAACGGCGGCGGGGCTCGATGGCTTGTTGTTGGGAGACGGCGACGACACTGACTGGGATGGAATCGAACTGGAAGAGAGAATGTTAGAAATTTTCCCGCGCATGAGAAGAATGACTGAAAAGTAGGATATGAACGTACACCAAGGCTCTTGAGCAAATCCTTTGTCTCGGAGTCGACCTCGAGTTGTCCACCGTTCTCGTTCTGGGAGAAGTCGAGAGCGGAGATCTCTGGGACGTATTGATCCTTTCTCTCACGCTCCTCTTCTTGGAGCTTGAAGGAGATACCACGGACGGGACCACGTTGAATGCGCTTCATCAAATGGGTGGTGTAACCGGCAATCTGTTCAGATCTATATCAGCTCAATTCCACAATGGCAGCCCAGCCCTGATTCCGTTTTCCGAAGCTGGATTTTGCCAGGCGCTTTCGAGTATCGAAAAGAAATCGTTCGTACCTTGTTGCGGAGACGCTTGGAAGCAATGATGGCAATCTCATCGCAGATTCTCTTGTTGGTCTCGAAGTCGAGAGTCAACTTGGGGTAGTACCGCTCAATGATGACCTTGGCGGACTTCTTCACAGTCTTGGTACGGACGCGACCCATTTTTGCGATTTATCGTGGTTGTCGGGGAGGTCGAAAGTTAGAGTTGTCGTTGCGATACAATTTCTAGAATCCGAATTTCGCTCTTGTGGGAGGGCTCGCTTGTGATGGAGCTAACATTAGCGGCGATCGGGTCCTAGACACGTGATCTGCCCCCCCCCCCCCAAAGTCTCCTGTGATCCCTCTTCAGACTCAAACCTTAATGCTCGTTCTGTCGTACTGCCGTACGTTTCGTTCCCGGCTGAGTCGATCATCTCGCGACTTGCCTCGTGCCATTCATCTCCAGTCTTGCAAACCGCTTCGAAGTCAGAAATGATCAAACCCAATAGACGCCCTCGGGTAGGTCGGTGGGTACCTTACAGAGCACTGAGGATTATTTTGTATCTCCTCCAGATCAATGGATCTCAAAATCAACAACATTGGTACTTTCCACTGGTTTTTCCTCTTGACAATCCTGTCTCGGTCCGAGTCGCGATTTATGTTCCGCTCATATCTACTTGCTTGAGTGGATTTCATGTAGTCTTTTCCAATTATGACCGTCTTCTCTACCCACTATTACTTTTCAAAATCGGACACTATCAAAAATATAATTAAACCCCGTCGAATAAAGCTCCATACTGACGAAGCATTCACTCAATTTCTAACCATCGAAAAGAATTCGAATACGAACACGTCGGATCCGGCTATTTCATTTGCCGATTTAGATATCGAAATCAGGTAACATCAACAACATTCCACCATCAGGTGCTTTGACTCCATCATATTTACAGCCAAGCAACAACCCCCCCAAAAACAGAAACTTCACAATGGCATCGACAATGAAAGCCTGGCAGTATAACAAGATCAATGGAAAACTTGAGGATTCAATCGCCCTCAACACTTCCATCCCAATACCAACCACATCCTCACTTGCCAAGAATGACATGCTCGTCGAAGTCCTCTCTGCCGCTCTCAATCCCGTGGATTACAAGCTCCCCGAATCCATTGCGAGCACCTTCATGATCAGCAAACCAGCAACCCCAGGCCTCGACTTCTGCGGCCGCGTCAAAGCAACACATCCATCCAACGATTCAATCAAGGAAGGGCAACTCGTCTTCGGCTGTCTTCACGCCCCTAGAAAGTACGGAACCTGCGGTCAATTTATCACCATTCCAAGCTCAGAATGTGCATTGCTTCCGGAAGGCGTCGATATCGATCAAGCAGCTGCCGTAGGAACCGCCGGAATGACAGCCTACCAAGCTCTGCTTCCTGGCCACGTGAAAGCCGGTTCCAACGTCTTTATCAATGGAGGCAGTGGCGGAGTTGGAACTTTCTGCATTCAGTTCGCCAAAGCTATGGGCACTAAGATAACAACGACCTGCTCGACACCAAATGTCGAGCTCTGCAAAAGCCTTGGAGCAGACGAAGTCATCGACTACAAGACCACCGACATCTTGTCAACCTTGAAGGGCAAAGGCCAGGTTTTCGACGCTGTGATCGACAATGTTGGGAGTTCAGCAACTCTGTTCACCCAATGCGAGGCTTTCCTCAAGCCAGATGGTATCTTCGTGCAAGTTGCTATGCAAGTCACCCTCGCTGGAATGGGTGGTATGATGAGGAAGAGGCTACAGCCGAGACTTCTCGGGGGAGTAGGTAGGAAGTTCCACTTTGTGGCCAATGAGAGTAGGACGAGGGATTTCGAGCAGATTGGGAAGTGGATGAAAGACGGTAAGGTGAAGGCGGTTATTGAGGAGACTTTCGCGTTTGAGGATGTGCCGAAGGCTTTTGAGCATTTGAGAACCGGGCACACTAAGGGCAAGATTGTGATTCACGTGGCTGAGAAGTAAGGTTGCTTGGACAGTTGAAGGGTTGTTTCCAAATTTTCCTTCTGGGACGTCCTTGAGTTTTGATGTTCTTGATTTGTTTTGTTACTTACAACATAGCACCAGCGCAGCAAAATTAGTAATGCCACCTATTTAACCTTCGAAAAGCCCCACGTGAGACTTCGAGTCATCTGAAATACGTGCTCGACAACCATGCCCCCTCCAATTTTGTATCTACCACCAAGGTGTCAAATCAGTTAGGCCAAACGTCACGCCCATGCCAGCCATCTCATCATCCATAGTGACATTCTGCTTATCCTCACCACGATCCTTTCGAATATGTACGGCCTTTGGTCCTTGAGTGACTGAATCACCCATCTCATCGTCCTCACCAATATTCTCCTGATCCTCATTGGCCTCTTGCACGTCCTCGACTTTGACTCTCTGCATGCCCATATTCATCCTCTGAGGTCGCGAATCAGACAAGCCGCCACGAATCCAGCTTTTCACTTGTTCCATCGGGTCAACTCCACGTACGGCTGGGCAATCAAAGCTTCGAACGTATCGAGATCATTACCAAAGAAGTGCGTTCTTGCGTTGGCGATGGCTTCGGACAGCTTGATCCAGACTCTTGCTTGTGCCTCTCATCTCTCATACTCAGGATTGAGCATTGCTGCTGCATTGAACATACCATTATCATGCGGTTGCTGTCTGCTTACTGTATAACATATCAGTCAACCCAGACGCGAACATCATTTCGCGCTCAACCTACCTCCGCTGTCGTTGCCTTGTCCAACATCGTCCACCTTTCTCACTTCAAGATACGGAGTCGTCCATGTGAACCTAGCATGATCAAGCTCGCTCACCATTCTTTCCTGAGCCATAGCACTACCGCATACAACTCGCAAGAAATCCGTCCTGATGCCATACTGGTTCTTGATGGCGAGCTCTCGTGAGCTGGTAGATCCAGCGATACCTCGAGGAAGAGAGGGTTGTATATCTCCAATTCTCTTGCAATCTGAAGAATTCATGTCAGCATTTGACCCACGTAGGCTAGGTGTGTAGTGGATAAGTCTACCTTTGCATCAAAATCCATATTCCACGTGAAGCCCGACAGGACAACAGTTGGGAAGCCGGAGTCTGGACCTCGAGGCGTATCATCTTCGATCTCTGCTTTGATAAACTTGCGTGTATTGTCGTGACAGGCATCGAAATGATCCGGTTCTTCAACCGCTCGACGCTTTCTTCGAGTCATCGTGGCGCGACGGAAACAGTGACAGATGAAAGTGTTGTTTTGAATGTTTGAGGAGACTAAAGAGTGCTCGAAACCAGGGAGTCTTGTGTTGGTTCATTATTTCGGCTGGGAAAGGGTGATAATCATACTTCGTACCACGGGTAAATAATGTACAGTCGCCGCCTGTGCACTTTGCTACAGTCTTACTTGTTTGGGTACTAATGTACTGTGAAATTGGACGATGATTCGCCAGAGTTGCCTGTTTTTGCGGAATTATCTAGAAGCCGCACAGACGGTGATTGTACATTATTTACGGCATGTACCAAGTACGAAGCGCGTCATTGACCCCAGGAGGAAGGAACGATCGAGAAGCGAAGCGAGCTGAGAAAGCTTTGTTCTGATGTGATCAGATAATGAGTCGGACAGCAAGCATTTACGGAAAACTTTGGACCATCACTGCCACGAACCGACTGTCTGCGGTCCTATATGATTCCGTCTGGCTGTGTATCTCTTTTAGTGTACTATATGAGCCTGCTTTTTGCTAAGAACTATGAGTTGTTGTCCCGAGGATTGTGAACAAACGGCACGATAATCCTCCCATTGTTTGTAAATACAGGTTTCTGAAACTTTTCCGACTTCAGACTTCAACCCGTCTTTTCCGATTATTATACATTTAGCTACTCGGCATGTTTGGCAGGAGAACTTGATAATTCCTATGCTTCGGATGGCCTCGAGAAGAACACGGTCATGTGACAGTGGGCGGGGGGCTTGGCGGCAGTTCGTTTTGCATCCGAAGTTCGAAACAGACAATATCATTCCAGCCATGCTTCCCGTCTTGCTAACGAACATACAGCATTGTGTGGCTATTACCAATTGCGCCATCGACATCTCTTGATCGAAGTTCTTGGCTTAGTAACGAAGCGGAATTCGTGATGTCACCATGGCTGAGCAGTCTGCCACGTTGTTATCATTCTTCCCATCTCTACAAGCATAAGTCCTTCGAGCTACGAAGGAGCCGAGCGAGGCCATACGAAGAGCTTTCAATCCACTCTCTCGGGGGCGGATGAAAGTTGCCGATTTTGGCACGTGCACCCTGCACCAAAATCCCCTCTATTTACACGTAAACAAGCCACTTTCTAATGCACTTAACATTATCTAATGCCTCCAATTCGTACCCGGAAACGTCGTACACGACACTTTACACCTCCTCCTGATCTTTGCCCCGAAGAAGTAGGCCATGCATCTACCCCGCGTCGTGCAGGCGTATTTTGGGCTAAGGTCTTTGGTCAAGAGATGGGAATCGCTATACCTGTTACTGTCGTCGAGAAAGTAACAAAACTTAGCGCTCGAACACAGTCTCATATTATCTCTACAGGCCATGTTCGTCGAACGCATAATGTGGAGGATTTTGGACTTGATCCTTGTGGAGCTAAACCGGCTTTTACAAAGACTGATACTTTTGCTATTTACGATTACTTGACTAATCCTTCGATGGCTTTTCGAGATAAAGGAAAGCCTTAGCAAAATATCATGAAAGATTCGGGGGTTTCTTTGCCTCAAACACGTCACTTCAAGCCAGCTGGGTTTCGGGATATCAACGAGAAAGGCATTCAACGCATTCTACGAAAAGAAGAAGGACTTATTAATGCCGTTGCGGAAGAAGAGACCGAAACTGTCGAAGACTCAAGCTGATAGTCGTATCGATTGGAGTATCGATGTGAGGAAAGATCGTCCTTGTTCGAGGCATTGGAAAAACGTATATTTCTGCGATGAATTTCACTTCGGAATTGGTCCTCAAGTTACAAGACGAGTAAAGAGGCCAATCGGAAAGCAATGAAGGTATTGGAAGCATAACGTTTATCGAAAGAAGATGACGGTAAAAGATACAAAAGCAAAGGCTTGAGAACTAGATCATCTTTCTCTTTTAAATGTCTTCGTTATTGTCGGTTTCAACTATCGAAGGTTCTTTCCATACGATACTGGCTCACCGAACGGCAAGATGACATCGAAAGTCCATATCAGTTTACTTGAAAGACTCAAATCAGACCTCGATGGAATCACACTCTGTCAAGACAAGGATTCGGCACACGATAGTAAAGCAATCAATCGATGGGCAAAAGAAGAAGGTATTGATCTTCTTACTTTACCTGGAAAGTCACCCGATTTTTCGATTATAGAGTCATTAGCACAGCCAGTTAAGAACCTCTTCCATGCCGAAAGGACTGCCTCTCAAAAGGCTGCCCTAAATCGATTTAGTCGGATTTGGAATCGAGAACTAAGTCAAAATAAGATTAATAACATGTACACTTGGTATACTAAGAGGTTACATGAAGCGGAGCGTGTCGATGGGCAAATGACGAGGTATTAGATAGGAAATAATATGATTTTTGCATTTTGATGTTTTAGGTGCACGTGCCAAAATCGGCAACTTTCATCCGCCCCCGAGAGTGGCTCTGAAGGACGAGTCCATAACGGAAGCCGGGGCCAGAGCCATCCGAAGTTATGTTTCTGTGTAGGAGCGATGAAGCTTGGAAGTTTGACACGCCAAGTGCGAATTCGTGTTACGAGTCCGAATGCGAGCTTCTCCGACGAAATTGAAAGCTTCTCCCGCAGCGCCTCTTCAAGGATGGTTGTCGTTCTTGACCACGGGATTGGATAGGAAATTCCACTTTACCGTCATTGCAAGTGCTCGCGGTCGATCACCCAAGACATCATGGAATTTAAGCTTCTGTGCAAGGCGTATTCGTGTTGTTTTGATATTATACATATGCATGCGGCCCGTCACTTATTTACTTTGGCTGATGTCAACTTCTCCTCTTCGACCACAGCAGTGTTTAAATCCTTCTTTCTTAATTGTTTCTTTTCCACCCTCATAGATCGCAGGCCAGCTGTGCCAAGCTTGCAACCATGACTTACAATGCTCCATTCGGGGGTATTCCCCAGATGCACTCGATAGAGATGTCCACATTGGAGAACAGCCAGCGAGAATTCGCCCAAGATGCGACATCTGAATGCACCACCAGAATTGGATCGTCGTATGGAGATGGTGGGACTATCGATGATCGTGAAGAGGAGGAACGCAATATCATGCACCTTGCGAGGACTTTGACTCGACCCAGCGGAGCTGATGCTCAGTATAAGAACCCCTTCTTCGAGAACGGCGATCCTGCTCTAGATCCCCATGTATGTTTACACCTCTTCTATTCTCTACGATGCCATATGCACATGGAGTGACTACTGATCTCGCACTAGTCAGACAAGTTCGATGCCAGAGTATGGACACAGTCAGTTCTTGGACTTTCTTCTAGGGATTCGGAAAACCCAAATCGGACAGCTGGAGTATCGTTCAGAGATCTATCAGCAAGCGGTTATGGCTTCCCAACAGATTACCAAAAGACATTCGGGAACTACATACTCGAGCTGGGCAACATTGTTAGTAAGTTAAGAGGGACTGGGAAGCGGAAGATCCAGATTCTGCGGAACTTTGATGGTCTAGTCAAAAGCGGTGAAATGTTGGTAGTGCTAGGCCGTCCTGGTAGCGGATGTTCTACATTACTGAAGACCATCTCTGGGGAAACCAATGGATTCAACCTGGATCCCAGTTCCAAGATCAACTATCAAGGTCAGCCTAACTCTCGACAGTCTGAGGATTCTACTAACGGACTGCAGGAATCCCATGGGAGAACATGCACCACGAATTCAGGGGCGAATGCATCTATCAAGCCGAGGTCGACGTACACTTCCCGCAATTGACCGTGGGACAGACCTTAGATTTTGCTGCTCAGGCAAGGGCTCCGAGCAATCGGATACCTGGAGTCAGCAGAAAGCTCTACGCACAACATATGAGAGATGTAATCATGGCCGTTTTCAGACTCACACACACTATGAACACGAAGGTGGGAAACGATTTCGTTCGTGGTGTGTCAGGAGGAGAACGTAAAAGGGTCAGTATTGCTGAAGGTAAGCACAGTGTACCATCCATGCAATGTTCCATGGATTATATATATAGCATAGAATGCTAATCCCGAACGACAGCTGCCTTAGGTGGCTCGCCCATTCAATGTTGGGACAATTCCACACGAGGACTTGATTCCGCTACAGCTTTGGAATTTGTCAAAACCCTGCGACTGTCGACGGAAATGTCGGGATCCACAGCTATTGTTGCCATCTACCAGGCTTCTCAGTCGATCTACGATCTATTTGATAAAGTCTGCGTTCTATATGAAGGTCGGCAAATATACTTCGGAGACAAAGAAGCAGCGAAGACGTTCTTCATCAACCTTGGTTTCGAATGCCCTGATCGTCAGACTACAGCCGACTTCTTGACCTCTTTGACTAGTCCCACAGAACGCAGAGTCCGTCCGGGATTTGAAAATCGCACTCCGAGAACACCAGACGAATTCGCGCAGGTGTGGCAAGCTAGTGAGGATCGTCGGGTTCTGTTGCAAGAGATTACCCAATTTGAGTCAGACTTTCCAATGAAAGGTAGTCATCTCGAGGAGTTCGCAGCTGCGAGAAAAGCCCAGCAATCGAAACGCCAAAGAGCAAAGTCGCCATACACTTTGTCAGTTCCTATGCAAGTCAAGCTGTGTATGCAAAGGGGATGGCAACGGCTCCAAGGTGACTTGGCACAGGTAATATCTGGAGTTGTCTCCAATGTTATCATGGCCATCATCGTCGCAAGCGTGTTCTTGAAGCTGGAAAATAACACAAATACACTGTCGAGCAGAGGTGCTCTTTTGTTCTTTGGTGTCCTGTTGAATGCATTTGCCAGTGCTCAAGAGGTATGTTATCTTTCGACGCCCGGCATCAGTCGTGTTTACTAAATGATTCTCGTAGATCCCAACACTTTTCGGGCAACGGCCCATCGTTGAAAAGCACACGAAATATGCCTTCTATCACCCGTTCGCAGAGGCAATCGCTACCATGATTTGCGATTTACCAAAGAAAATCGCTACTGCGATATTCTTCAATATTGCGCTGTACTGGATGACTGGGCTCCGACCGACCGCCGCCAATTTCTTCATCTTCGTTCTGTTCAGTTTCACCTGCACCATGTGTATGTCAATGTTCTTCAGGTCCATCGGATCAACTTCGCGCAGCTTATCGCAAGCACAAGTTCCGGCATCACTATTCATCTTAGCTTTGGTCATTTATACCGGCTTCACAATTCCAACCCGAGATATGGTGCCCTGGTTCAGATGGTTAAATTATCTCAATCCTGTGGCGTATGCATTCGAGGCGCTTATGATCAATGAGTTTCATGATCGCAGGATCCCCTGTGCCGTCTTTGTACCGACCGGGCCTTCTTATATGGATGTCTCGCCAAGTCAAAAGATCTGTTCCTCAAAAGGAGCTCAAGCTGGAGCAGATTTCGTTGATGGCGACGAATATCTACGTGTCAGCTATGGGTACGCATACTCGCATCTCTGGCGAAATTTGGGGATCATGATTGCGTTCATGTTCTTCGGTATGGCCATCCATCTTGGAACAACGGAGTTCATTTCTGCTCAACGATCGAAGGGAGAGGTCCTTCTATTTCCTCGAAAGCAGGTGCCAGACATCAAAACAGGTGATGATGAGGAGACTATGCCCAATGACAGACTCGACGCTGATACCGTTACTGCCAAGAAAATTACGACACCAAGTATGCGCGGGTCCGCAACTGATGCAGAAAATTCTGCTGGTTCTTCGAGCCGTGCACAAAGTCCTTCGCTTTTAGAAAGTCAGAAAGCAATTTTCCACTGGGAAAGCGTCAACTACGAGGTACAGATCAAGAAGGAAACTCGGAAGCTTTTAGATGAGGTCGATGGCTGGGTAAAACCAGGGACTTTGACTGCATTGATGGGTGTCTCCGGTGCAGGCAAGACAACACTTCTTGATGTTTTGGCTAGTCGAGTAACGATGGGAGTCGTCAGCGGGTCCATGCAAGTCGATGGTCGCGAGCGGAATAGTGGTTTCCAAAGGAAGACCGGATACGTTCAACAGTACGTACTCTCTGTCCGGTGTACTATTGCTTGATAATTTCGAGATTATGCGATGTTGTTCACGTCCCCTTCTTACTGAATGCTAACCTGTTTAAGACAAGACTTACACCTGGCTACATCAACAGTCCGGGAGGCTCTAACCTTTAGTGCACTCCTCCGTCAGCCAGCCACAACCCCGAAAGCCGAAAAGCTAGCATACGTCGACGAAGTGATTAGCATCCTTGAAATGGAGCAATATGCAAACGCTGTGGTTGGCGTTCCAGGAGAAGGGCTGAACGTTGAGCAAAGGAAGAGGCTGACGATCGGCGTCGAGCTTGCCGCCAAGCCTGCATTACTACTGTTTCTTGATGAGCCAACTGTCAGTCCCTATATTACGTCGCCCAAACTTTGGAGCTAACTTTATCTTCAGTCTGGACTAGATAGTCAAACAGCATGGTCAATCTGTGCCCTTTTGCGAAAGTTGGCCAACAATGGCCAAGCAATTCTTTGTACCATCCATCAACCTTCAGCCATTCTATTCCAAGAATTCGACAGGCTATTATTCCTAGCTCGAGGCGGCAAGACTGTATATTTTGGAGACATTGGAGAAAGATCTGAGACACTCACTAAATACTTCGAGCGGCAAGGAGCACGACCATGTGGCGCTGAGGAGAACCCGGCGGAATGGATGATCGAGATCATCACCGCGAAGCCGGAACAAGGCGCCATTGACTGGCCACAAGCATGGCGTGATTCGCCAGAAAGACAGACTGTGAAGGCTACCTTGGCAGAAATGCGCCGAACTCTGTCCAGCAAGCCAGCCGATACGGACGCGACGTCTCTTCTCCAGTATGCGGCACCGTTCAAAACCCAGCTCCACCTCGTGCTTGTTCGTGTGTTTGAACAGTACTGGAGGACCCCTGTTTATTTGTTCTCGAAAATTGCGTTGTGCACTCTCTCGGTACGTCCCTCCCACCCCGCATCCGAGTTGCTTTGCCATATCTGACTTTTGTTAGGTCCTTTTCATTGGGTTCTCTTTTTACAACAGCGCAACTTCGCTTCAAGGAACACAGAACCAGTTGTTTTCTCTTTTCATGCTCTTGACGATCTTTAGCAGTCTTGTGTCCCAGATCATGCCGCACTTTGTAAGTGACATACTCCTATTTTCCTCTGCTTACTAACAGACGTAAAGGTCACGCAGCGAGCCCTGTACGAAGTTCGCGAGCGACCTTCTAAAACATATTCTTGGCAGGCATTTATGATCTCTAACGTCCTTGTCGAACTGCCCTGGAACGCCCTTGTCGCTGTCATTATATATGTCTGTTTCTACTACCCGATCGGAATGTACCGGAACGCAGAATTTGCAGACCAGTTCACAGAACGAAGTGGATTGATGTTTCTATTCGTTCTCGCTTTCCTCTTATTCGCTTCTACCTTTACGAACATGGTAATCGCCGGCATTGAGACGGCAGAGGGCGGTGGGGGGATCGCCTCACTCATGTTTTCACTTTGTCTCATTTTCTGTGGTGTTCTCGTTGGCCCAGACGCCATGCCCAGATTCTGGATCTTCATGTACCGAGTTTCGCCCTTTACATACCTCGTGTCCGGTATGCTTTCTACGGGTCTTTCAAACGCCAGAGTTACCTGCTCAGACATCGAATACCTCTACGTCGAGCCTCCAGAGGGCTCAACTTGCGGCGCCTATTTCGCCTCTTTCATCGAGACTGCTGGTGGATACTTGACGAATGCAAATGCTACGACAAGATGCGAGTTCTGTACTGTGGCTGATACAAACACGCTGCTTAGTTCGTTGAGTATCGAGTATGATACTAGGTGGCGCAATTTTGGTCTGCTTTGGGTATACATTGTTTTCAATGTGGCGATGGCGTTGGCTCTATACTACTGGTTGCGTGTGCCTAAATCTTCGAAGAAGGAGAAAAAGGAGTAATGGTGAGAATCTTCTGGGCGTGAAGTATAGACTTGAGAGGCGTTTGGTTGTAATAATGGGACAAAACTCACGGGTCGGCATTGTTCTCCGATTTTCATTTGTTTTTCACAGCGGGTATCCACTGCTACATAGATATAGACTGCAAGCAAGCGATATTAATATTTCATTACAAACTAGCGAGGTAGTAACAACTTTCATAGCATGTATAACTTGGCTCCTGTATCTTCAATCGAAAACAGCAATACACCTCGCCTCAACACTATGTCTCGGCTCGCCCTGCTCCTTGCCTAGAAGTGTAACACCACCATGTGGAGCACCCCATGGCCTACCCTCCCTGATCGCATAACTGTCATAAAACTGGAATATGAAAACCTCATCAACATCTTGATCACTAATCCAATACCATTTCTGACTTTCCGCATGATCGCCCTTCAACATCGACAACCCAGCAAGATAATCCCCCTGCTCGTCACCCGGCTGTTTGTTAACATGCTCCACCAAATCCCGGTCGAAATCAATACTATTCGGATCACAGACTGCCACAGGATCACGCTCGACTTTCTTTAACGCCCGCCATACGGAGAACATAGCATAGCGGCGGCCAGAGTACAAAGCGATGTCTTGTCCTGCTGTGACAGCCGCATCCTCAGCTTCTACAATATCCTTCGTATCAGCGATGACATCTCGGCGAACATGCCTCAAGATCTGACGAGCTCCGTCGGGCGAGTAGTCGATATGCACTGAGCGCGCAGGACCGATTTTGTTGCCACCTTCATACCCACCCATATACGGGACAGTCATATCCATTGATTTGACAGGGAGGTCGATTCCGCATCTCTCAGGTGGTGCATTCGTATCGCGTTCTCGCAAAGGTTTGGTATCTGGGTCTGCCTCCTTCAATCGCATGCCTAGACCAAGAACATGCACAGTCTTTGCGCCCGTAACGGACTTAAGAATGTCTTTGAATTCTGGAATAAGTACATCGTATGCTTTGATTCGGTCGTAAGCTTCGCCGCCTACGATGTCTAAGGCCGATTTGTGCTTCAGTGCTGTGAAGCCGTGGGTGGAGAGCTGGTAGTGGTTTGAGGGGGTGAAGATGGAGGGACGGAGGTCGTTGAGGGGTTGATTGAAGTGGATTACTTCTTTGGCGCGGGGGATGCCAAAGTAATTACAATCCCAGGGGTCGACAGTTGTGTCGGGTTCGACGTACTGGACTCGTGCTAAGGGACGGCCATCTGGGGAATGGGTTGGATCTTCTGCGATGTGGGGGGTTTTGGTCGACATTTTTCTTTACTGATAGAATATTTGATTGTCTGCTTTTTCGGTATTGGTATAAGATAATTTTGGCCGCAATGAAATCATTTGGTAGTTCTACTTTATACATTTGGGTATATATTTTGCTGTGCCTCTAAGGGACGGACGTCAGCTTACCCCACAGTCTGTCTTACGTGAAGTTGATCGACTTCTCGCTCGCCTCAAAGATCCCGAGGACCGACAGCCCATTCTATAGGCTTGCGAGACCGAATGCGATATCAACCAAAGATTTCGCGTGAGCTTATTCTGTAAACATGTTACGGACCGTGGGTAACGCCTATCTGTCGAGTCGGGCGTTCTAGGGACTCATTTGACACGATCTGGCGCCACCATGAATCTGTGAGAAGTCGATAGTCTTAAACAAGAAGCGTGATGAAACAGATGTCTTCAGAACATGCCATGACATATGAGCAATGGAACTAAATCATCGTAGCTGTGTTGAACTATTATCTTCTTAGGTTCAATAGACTTAAGTGGCAAGAGCACTTCGAAACCTGGCCAAAATATGTCAATGCCGGCATCAACGCTGTACATTCGGGCCGAGCATCTTATGTCGCTCGATACCTTTTCCGTTGGTAGTAAATAAGTATCTTTACCTGGCACGTTCCATAACCCATTAATTGCCAAACATTATCCTCTCTACTTAAGCGACAGATATTTGTGGCAGTTTGGACTCGGACCCTGCGATTCACATGAGATTTTGTGGCATCGCAGATTGAATTCTGGGTCAGGTTTGGAGTGCAGAACGGCACGTGCACGCTAACACCTTCGCTTGGGAGCTCCTGCCCCACTATCCCCCATAGCTGTTGAGCGTTCCACAACAACCTCCTCGTCTCGCTGAAGTGAACCTCGAGCTTTTTACTTCGATCGAGACATTACATCTCACGCCAGACTCTCTGAGTGTCCAGGTAGACTGACTTCGACCCGCGAACACCTGCCAGACTCATTTCCGTGCCGCCCATTGACGTCGACCATGCCGGTCACAACACGCCTAGGAAGAAAGATCAAGCCGAAGCCCAAAGGGAAGGCGAAGAAGACGACTGCACAACAGCGAGTTGAGTACGCGCCATCACAGCCCGAGAACGAACTAGAGAAGGTGGCACCAGCAATCATCCAGTCGTTTGAGACCGCCACAGCCTTGACGGATGGTCATTGTGTCATTCGCAAACTCGAGAATGGCAGATACGAAATCATCAACCTCAACTCAGCTAGTGCGGAATCGTTCGGTAGTAAGCAGGTCGGCCGTCTCATGCTGGCAGACGAGACTGGCGCCAGAATGAAGGCCCTTGAAGATGTCGAAAAGTCGTGGAAGGACTCTGAGTTGAAGATTAGTCAAGCTTTGAATAGCGCCAGTAGGAGACCCCCTCTCATCAGCTATCACAGGATGAGCGATGCCTGATCTGATACAGATTCCTCACTCCATAGATCCTGTGTAGCTTCCTATTTGAACATCGCTGACTAGTTTCCAGATCTGAGGATATTCAGATTCCTCAAGCTGCCATTAGAGCTTCGACTTACCATTTACGATCTGACGGTCCGTTCTAGGACCAAGCTTCACGCAGGAAGCTGGCAATATAATCCCGGTAACATTCTTCCTGGCATCCAATTGAGAGGCACATGTCGACAGATCTACGAAGAGACCTCAAGCACGTTCTGGAGAAATAAGTTTCGTATTCACGACATCTGCAAGCGGACCCAGCCTATTCTCCCTAAGTTGACTGCAAATATCCAGGAAATCACATGGTCTTGGTGGGGTTTCAAGGTCAAAGACCCATATACCCTCCGCGCCTTCCAAAAGTTTGAGAAACTGAGGGCCTTCCATCTCGTAGTGTCGAAGTACTGTGTCTACTCTCCCCTGCGACCAGGATCGTCACGCCAATCTCTCCATCAGAATGAGCCCGCAGCTGCAAAATTTAACAAGACCAGTGGCTTCGATGATTTGATTAGTATGAGGGGTCTCGAGATTGCCACAGTCGAGAACTCGCCCCTCGATGATTGCAAGATCAAATCTGTAGATGCCACCGATGCTGAAATTCGGGCATTTGAAATCTTTCTTGCGAAAGAGCTCACGAAACCCAGAGGACCAATGGTTTGAATGAAGATCGCATGATTCAAGTAAAACGCTGACAAAATTACAGAAGTCGATTGCCACTTCCAGCACCAACACGAAGAAAGCTGAGAAGAAAGACGGCAAGGTATCTACCAAAAGACCACGTACATCATCAGCAGATGCCATGGTCGCTGCAACCTAGTGGACGATTACTCGGAGATCTTCTCGCTTTTACTTCCTTGCTTTGGCGCTTTGGTGGAAGAGATGTCGCTCTGTATGTCGGGATTTGGGCCGATCGCGTCGTCCCATACAATGGCAACGAGGTGTGCGCAGAAGACGATGAGTTTTTGGTGCTTACACATTTTCATCGATTATACCCTTATGTTGCACCTTGCTTCTGCAAAGCTGACTTTCTATTGTTACTTTTTCGAATTCATGGCATATGATCTGATTCTTTTCGTGGAGCGAAGTATCGTGTATCGGTTGCGGGTCAAACCACTGACCAGATTAGCCATTACAGCCGGGGCGTTGGAGTGCCAAGAATGAAACCCACTACCAATATTTGCATCACGATACGACTTTGTCGAAAGGTTACTTCCTTTGAGCGGCCATGTTCTTCCGAATCAATTGGGTCATTCCGCTTCCTCTAATGCCAACTACCGGTAGTTCGGCACCCCACAGACTCGTTTAGCCTCTTGTGATCACTTCTCCCAAACACTGCCCGGATGAAAATATATTCCGGAATTTGCCTCAACGGCCTCGCTTACTCTAGTGAGCTCTATAGGAACAACAAATAACCATAATCCCGGCTTGGAATTGCGATATTGAATTTGGACCTGCCTCCGAGATTCCTTAAAGCTCAACTCCCCTTCCATCCTGTCCTAGACGTATTGTGCTTCTGTATATATTGCTTGCTCGCATCATTCCTTTACCAGTCGATCCGCTTCCTCGCGTGTTCATTGATGTTTCGTCTACTGCTTGATCAGCCGTCTGTCTCATAGACTCAACATCTCGCGATGGCGCCAATGCGCTGTGTGTTCCACTGCTTGATAGCATCTCTAACTGTCTTTGGTGGACTTTGCTCCTCCCTGGAGGCCAACGTCATCGATGGCTCACGTCTCATTCCCGATATAATGATTCCGTATGAGCCTCCAAGTAAGGCCAACTACACTCGTCCGGATCTTGTCCGACGACAACAAGCTGGACGCTGTGGCCCCGACTTTGGTGAACAGATATGTTCGAATGATCAATGCTGCTCATTCTTTGGGTACTGTGGTCTCGGTCAAGACCACTGCTCTCAGATTGCTAGCTGTCAGCCAGCATATGGGTGGTGTGAGGGCGAACCCCTTCCCACGACTTCTGTGCCTCCTACCCCGACTCCGACGCCTACGCCTACGACGAGCAGCACATCAACTGTATTGCCACCTACGACATCGTCAACGTCAGTAATTGTACCAACCACATCCAGCACCTCAATACGCCCTCCCTTACCGTCAGGAACCATCATCTCCACCAACGGTATGTGCGGCAACAGCACAGTCTGCACCGGCTCAGGTTTCGGACAGTGCTGTTCTCCATACTGGTACTGCGGCAACTCAGCTGATTACTGTGGTGTGGGCTGCAATCCTCTCTTCGGCTCCTGCAGCGGTGGCGGTATATCCTCATCTTCTTCCACGATCATTCTCCCGCCCACAACTTCAACAACCTCGACCACTTTCACCACCTCGAGTTCGTCAATTCCTCCAGTCGTGACTACAACATCGAGGATCTCATCTTCCACGATTCCAACGCCAACTCCTACTCCTACGCCGACGCCGGGCGGTCTGCCTACAACTAGGGACGGAACGTGTGGGAATGGGTTCAGTTGTAATGGATGGGCTGATGGGCCTTGTTGTTCGCGTTTTGGGTATTGGTATGTTGAGCCCCTATATTCTCAAGCCCGAGTTCTCCAGTCCCAATTCCAAACTTCGAGTCCTTCTCACCTTGTCTCGATGGGTTTTGAGGATCATGCTAATTTATTTATAGCGGAGGTGACTACCTCTACTGCCGCCGCCTCCTGGGATGCCAACTCGAGTTCGGGACTTGTGATCCTACCTAATAAGACTTGGTTTAGTAATGGATTGGGCTTGGGCTGGAGGATCGTTGGTTTCTAGTAAGTGATTATTTCCAGATCTGTGGTTACATGAAACTGACTTGTGCTTGAGCATATTTCTATCTGGTGAAAGGTTCAGAAGAGATTGTGGATTTAGATTTTGGTAGTTTTGTAGTAGAATGAGGTCTTATCTTTGAATTTGCCTATGCATACCGAGTCCATCCGATTTGACGGAGCAGAGTCTCGTCCTGATTGTAACTTTGATTTTGACTATACTGTGGTGGACTATCGGAGATGCCTCGATCTGCCTTCGTATGTTCCTTCACGGTGGGTTAGACCACCATTTCAAACAGAAATTCCTAAATTCATTCACGTTGTCGCACGCGATAATACAGTAGCTTGATTCGGCAGACATGCTAGCGTTCGAGTGTGAAGCTTGAAGCTATCAAGCACTGGTTCTGTCGCTAGAGGTGTGAAGCGTCAGATAAATGATCGTCGTCAATTCGTGTTGGCCTTTCTTCGTGATAGGTAAGTACTTCGATGAGGCTTGTCAATGGCTAGGAAGGGTTAATGTCAAGACAGGCCCGTCCCGATGGGTACTCAGTTCGTGGCGATCTGGAGTCATCTTATGGAAATAATCTGCTATTCAGGTAGCTACCCATGTCACAAAGTCATGTGTTTGTTAGACATCTTCAGATCCTTCACGTCAATCTCACCAAGACCAGCGTGCATCACGTAAAATGTCGTCCCCCTGACCTTAAGCGAGACCACTTCCGAGTCTCCGCCTAGTCGCTTGGCCACCGTCATTGCCCGACCTCTGGGTACAGCATCATTCCAATACGACGAGCGACATCTCTTTCAAAGTTCTCATAGGCACATCACTGCAGTGGATAAATATTTGAAGTCCTTGGCGCGGCAGATCTTCAGCAATGACTTCTCAAAATATGCCTTGGGAGTTGTGGCTTGGCAGAGGCGCATGCGGCGTTCCGGTAAGGCGCTACAATGTTTCCTATTTCGGCATCATAACAATGATGTTGCTGGTTGGTGTGGTTATTTAAATACCACGGGAACCCACATGTTGTTTTCAAGCACGAAATAAGTTGTTGTCCTCTTGCTGAGATTTGAGTACTTGATTGACCACATCGCTCTTCGTTCCCGGTCACTTCTAATCGTCAAGAAGCCTTTAAGATACCCAAACCATATATCCATTACTTTCCCAAATTTCATCATGAGGGCCTCCAGCATAGCAGCACTTTCCACCATCCTTTCCCTCGCAACAGTCCAAGCGCAATCCACATCAGAAAACAACTGCACCGTCTTCACCTGGGACCAACAACCCGCCTACTACATCTACGGTCCTCCAGAACGCATCTCCGGAGCCACAACATGCGCACCACGTAACAATGAATCCCACTACTGCGCCCTCAAAGCCGACGGCGACATCCAAGTCCAATACAGCAAGAACGTCACCAGCCTCCGCGATTCCTGCTGGAACACCCCAGACGGAGTGACATGTTTCCTCGAATCCATCATCAAGCCCGCCGTCAACGCATCTCTCAACGGCGAGCCCTGGAGTAACAGCGTCATTGGTGCAATCGATAATTGGGAGCCTATCGAGCCGGGCGAGTCCGCGTATCTGAATTTCACGACGCTGAAGAGGTGCTTTGTGGGAACCATGTCGAACTGTACGGGGAATCTGACGGATGGCTTGGCTCTAGAGGCTTGTGCGCCTGTGTGGCATACTGTCGGGACAAGTCAGAGGGCGATTATGGATGGAGAGGTTATTGTGGTTAATATCAGTGAAGCGGATGTAGGAAACTTCAGAGATCCATTTGCGAACCAGGTTTCTGGGGAGGAGGCTGCTGCTGGGAGGTTTGTCGTAGGTGGGAATGTGTTGGGAATTGCGTTGGCTGTTGCTTTTGCGGCGGTTTTGGTCTGATGATCTCAGGTTTGATTTGTTTTGTAGAGCGAAAAATTCGGGTGCGCGTGTCATGGATCAATTTGTTTAGCATCTCTGAACACTCTATGGGATGATTCGTAGACATGAAATCTTCTCGTGGTCTACCCAAACATTCACATGCGAGCCGTTCTGCAGCATGATGAGCGGTATCACTTCTTATCTCCTTCTCAAGAGCAAGTACATTGTCTTCAGTTAAGTTCTGAGATCAAGCCTCTGCGACTGGTTCGCTTGAATCAGTTTCAAATCTCGCCACCAGTGGGTGCCCGAAGTCCAGTGCCCCGAGAGGTCTTTGCCACCGTCATGGGCAGCACAGCCTTAGATACTACAGAAGGAAACGTTTGTCGCAGAAGTATCATGCTGACTGAATAACAGGTTCCAAATTCCTTTGTCCTCTCAAGTGAATTTTGAAGTCTTGTCATTCTCGTTTATATGATCTACCTAAGTCATAATGCTTTTCAAGAAATAGGTGTTGGCGTCTAAAACCCAACCGAGCTCCTTCTTCTGGGCTTGGTTCTCCGCACCGAAGAGATGCATCTTGACTCCGGTCCCAGTAGCCAGCTCAAATGCCTGATTCTTCCCGACTTCAAAAGGTGAAACTTTACACCCGGCGAAGGATATCTTTGTTCTTGAAAGCTTATAAGTACTGGGACGGCTAGGTATCTCTCAAAAAAACAACCAGACCTTGACAATTCATCTTCACTCATTTCCGCTCTCTGTTAATTGAATAACAACAAATCGTCGAAGGTGTATCAACAACGTCTTACAACATGGATATAACAGTCCATTCGCACCCCGTAACAAACAAATGCTGGTTCTGTCCTATCACCGAAATGCCTACAGCCTTGCATTGTAGCCACTGCGGAGGTGTGGTCCTTCCTTCCAGAGATGGATTCGGCAAGGAACTAGATTGGATGGTATATACATTCGGGAACCAGGTCCCAGCAGCCCATCGGTTTCCAGATAGTGTTTTCCCAGGAGCATTGGAAGATTTTCAAAGGCGACACGGCATCGCGATTCGTGTAACCCATAGAGGTCGCGAATACCTGCTAGCTCGGTATCCGCTGAGCGTCCCGGCTTCGAAAATCTGCCACCGGAGTTCTCTTCCAAACACACCGGTGATGAAGACATGCACACCTCGAGCTGGTACGATGTTCCTCCTGAGGAAAAGACATCTTTTCATTCTTGTCTAGATGAGGGTATGTCTTCTTGGTTCTTGATTTTCTGCTCAGTGCCATTGCTAACAATTCGCGCAGGTCATCCTAGCAATGGCTACTTGTGGAGTGGCTATGTAACTTACTTGCCATGGGACTTTTGTGCTTGGTTGCCTTGAGACTTGGAACTTGTTAAAGTGTCACAAAGCGGTGCTGCTGAGTAAAGCTGGAATTCTGGGAGATTTTTGCGAGCACCAACATTTGGCGGTGCATTCTTTGGTTCCTGGTTATCGAACAAGCTAGAAGTCGAAAAATGGACCCTGGATTCGTTTTGCTCTATTATTGAAGTGGATCTGTCAAGGTGTGCTATTGTGGAAACAATAAGATTTTTTCTCACATCTTGAAACAACATCGATTCTTCTCATTCCTCATCACATAGTCGAAGTCGCTGAAGATTTTCAGTATCCCGCTTCAGTTTGTACAGTCCCATGTGTTCTCCAGAACGATTCCATGAATGAAACAATTCACCAAATTGACCAAGCAGACTTTTTACTACCCGGCGGATCTGCTAATAATTCCTTGAGAAGCTTCTGATTCTCGGCAATTCTGTGAGCGTCTCCTTCAGGGTCGTGCCCTTTGCTAACCAGTCGATGTCCCGTTGGCTCTCCGAGATTCCGTAGCTTGATGCTCCCTCCAAATGGCTTACATTCACAGAATGCTGGACGTCGCCAATATCCGTCATGATTAGGATGTTCCGTCTGGCAGAGCCTGTACAGGTTCTTCACTTCAGCAATGGGAACCATGTGGGCTGAAAACTCATCCATGCTCATGCCCCCAATAAGGTCACGACAGCTGTCCCAAATTGGATTAAATAACTCATCCTTCACCCTGTCAGCAACGATACGATTGCGATGGTACTCAAACCACCAAGGATAATACCCGGCCAGTTCCCAGTCAATAATTGCCTCTATTTTCCCATCTTTCACCATGATATTACCCGCATGAAAATCTCCGTGACTGAGCACATATGGTCCTTGATCTGGAAACCGTTCTCTGACCTGGCCGAGTTTCTCTTCGATGGCCGCGGGATCATTGGTCTTGTATTTCCTAGCAAGTCCATGACGAAGCTCTTCGGATAAATGTCTATCCAGGCTTCTCCAGTGGACCCTATCTTATTACAGCATGGTAACAGATCTGAACAAAACCCTATGGCAATATCATCCAAAGGGGAACCGTAGACCTTCTGCGCAACGGGTGAAGTATATTTCCTGAGCTCATGGAGGACTTCGGCAACTTGCCTTGAGTATGACAGTCTTTGATCGTGAGATAAAGTGTGCTATAATTTTTGTCAGCTTGAGATCCTATCATGCGTGACCAAAAAGTCCAGAGTACAAATTGAGTCAAATTAAAGGTGTACCAGGAGGGCTGCCTATCCAAATTTCAAGAGCTGAACGGGCACCAAGACCCGAAGAACAAAACGCGAAGACAATGGGCGACACTGAAATCGCAATGGAGCGAATAACAACATACCCAGATCGATTGTAAAGTGACTCCCTCTGCCCGAGACATTAAAACAAATCTTGTTTAGTCGGTAGGTTGGCTGATACACCTCATTTCTTTTAAGAGCGGAATTTTGCAGTCAGGTTGATTTCGTAAAAACTCTTGAGTCATGAAATCGTTTCCAAGCGTATCGGGATTGTTTGGTTGGTCTATAAGTATCCATTGTGAACCTCCCTAGATTAACGACAATATGGCAATTAGCACTGACTCTACAACCTCTATAATGCAGATCGAAGTGTCCGATAAAACACCTGCAGGATGAGTTTGCATGTGAAAAGAACATACCAGCGACCACATTCCCTTGTTATCTTTCGTGTGCATTACCCTAAGTCGCGATACATATGACGAGTGGCACTCGTGCTTAACGTTCCAGCCACATGATCGACACAACTCGGTTTCCAGATCTTCTGCCGATACAATTTTGCATTTGACTTGATTTAAGATGTCCACCTGACTTTTGCTTCGTTCGGATGGTAGTTGTTTTTTCGGGAAGAAGACCATACCTTCGATGTGTCTCTCTGGGTGCTTATAGTCTCGCTCCATTGTGTGATTTGGGGCTTTACGATGGCTGGGAGCTTGAATAATTGTGCCTGAAGTATAGGTGTATGTAGGATCAATCTGGAGTAAATGAGAGCGCACCTTGGGCAAACTTCAGGATACATGTATTGCTCGGCATGTATTTGTTCGCACGTCCACAATTTGCATTTAGAAAGGCCCAAGCTAAAATTTTCGCTGATTGCAGACATCTGAATGTTCGAGGAGTCCTTTGAGCATTTGACATATTTGCTTCGTCTAGAACTCCACGTAGTTGGTACTGTGATTTTCATTCTGGAATCTACCCAGAATACCTCACAATATTGACAAAGCCAGACAGGTCCTCTGGATTGACCTTGCTGTTACGGCTGCTGAAAAGCCTATATCCCACCCAATCATGTTTTTCTACTGCGCTAGAACTCATCATTCATTCCGAGGCGGATCCTTGATTGACTGCATTTTCCAACAAAGCCTTATTTCCGCATCCGGCTCGATGGCATGCAAGTTGGGTTCAGTCTCCCCATCTTCTCTGATTCGAGTGAGTTCTTTGTGAAACTGGCAACCTGCAATAATCAATGTCATCCTATGACCTTTCAAATCATTCCTGTGCTCACTGCCTTTCTTTCTTATCCTAGCCTCCCCAGATCCATGGGCACGAAAGAGCTTTTGCGAGATATGTAGCTGCGTCTGTTCTCCTTGTGTGTATTTACTTTGCCCTGGAGAATGCCTGAATGAAAAGTGACAGTTTACAAGATCGACATCCATGCTGAATGGAGGACTGAATTGAGTTGTCGCTGACGTGAGGGCCGAATCTCTCTTCCTAGGCTAGCGCTTCCAGCCGGGGAGTTTTGCTGCCAATCGCTTAGACAGTGCTCGTAGTTGATTGGTTGACACGAGCGAGGTCTCCTGCTCACAGATACATAGCGGAGTGATAAGAGGCACAGTGTCAGCCTCTATCTCAATATAAATTTTTAAACTGAAGACGGATTGTAATACTCCATCAGTATATCTACAATGGCCTTCGACCGTCGCTTGACACCTTTTCGCCATCATCTTTCATTATTCTTTCCTCGTCATCCCGATCACCAAACCCCGTACCAAAATGCCAGCAACACCTGATCTTTTCAAAACAATGGATTTTAATCCCGCCCTTGATATCGGCCCAGACCCTCCACCACAGTTACAATCGCTGATATCCTCCGCCCCAAACCTCAAACTCTACACACGCGCCTCACCATACTTCGACGCCTTGAAATCAGTCTGGAACCTCAAATACGCCAGCAACGAACCTCTCGCCCTCATCCGCGCCACAAACGTCTCAGAAGTCTCCACCATCATCAAATTCTGCGTCGGCAATAACATCCCCCTTGCAGTCCGATCAGGCGGGCACGATCTCTTTGGTCGCTCCATCGTTCCTGATGCTGTTATTCTCGATATCAGAGAATTGAATTCTATCAAGCTTGCTGAGGATGAGAAGACGGTGGTCATTGGTGGAGGTACTATGACTTTAGACTTGGTGAACTTCCTCGATACAAAAGGACTAGTTACCCCAGCTTCGCTCGCTGGAATTGTGGGATGGGCGGGATGGGCGTTTGCTGGTGGGTTTGGACCGTTGGTTAACACTTATGGATTGGGAGTCGATCAGATCATCAGTGCTAGGATCGTTACAGCTGATGGAGAGGAGAAAGAGGCTGGTCCGGAGTTGTTGTGGGGCATCAAAGGAGCGGGAGGTGCATTTGGAGTTATTACGGAGTTGACGATTAGGGTCCATCCCTTGACGAAGATGCTTGGTGGTATGATCCTATTCCAGTTTGATCAAGCTGGAAGAATCATCGAAGCTGTGCAGGATATTTTCGAGACTGAAACAATTCCAAAGGAATTGTGTATTGGCGCGCATTTCTCGAAGAGGGGTGGAGCGCCGATGCTTTCGATGGCGTTTTCGTGGGTCTCGGAGGATCTCGAGGAGGGGAGGAAGTGGCTTGAGAGAGTCAAAGGTTTGGGAAATGTGATGATGGATATGGTTTCAGAAAGTAAGTTTCTACCTTTTCCTCTCTGCACGGAATCGTTACTAACATTTGCTACCAGCAACGCCAAAGAAATGGTCAGACACGATGGCTCCTATGCTCCCCCCTCCATCGCACAATCACTCTCGTTCCTTCTTCATTAGTAAGATGACCCCCGCAGCGGTGGACATCCTCTCATCAGCAGTGGATAAGATTCCCGATGGCGTTCACTTCGGTGTCGGTAACTTCTTCGTGCGCGGGGAAGCAATCGAACCTCGACCGGAATCATCCTACAGACTTCGAGAAGCATACGTATTCGTGCATGCTCTTGCTCCGACTCTGGACCCAGCGAGGATCGATGAGGGAGTGCAATGGCCAGAGGATATCTTTTCAGCATTGGCGAAGGAGGGTTCGGTAAAGGCCAATTACGTTGCAATCCTGGAGGAGGGCTTGAGTGTTGAGGCATGCTTTGGAAAAGAGATTTTCGAGAGGCTGAGAAAGCTGAAGAAGAAAGTTGACCCGGAGAATTTCTTCCGTTTTACCCCTGCGAAGTTAGATTAAAGATGGGAAGTTCAGCTCGCACGTGGGGTACGTCCATAATCCAAATTTTGCCTAGGAGAAGACACATCACCAGCACTAGACAAGTAATACCTTATTTCTATTTTACGGTTGATTAGGACCCATCTTTGGGGCTGTTGGAAAGCTTTGGCTATGGATTCTTCGGCCCGGAACTTCTATATTCGTCTTCAACAAGTTCGAAAAGTCACTTTCCTAAGAAGGGCTTGTCTCGTCTGAGAGGTGTATGAGTATAGTGCACAAGGAGGCAAACAGCGAAGTTGAAGTACAACATTTTATATTTCACATGCCGATGATCTCCAGAATCGGTGGCTTATACGTGCCGTTGGGAGTGTACGAGAGAAGGTAAGCCCCGATAGTCAGCAGGCAGAAGAGGGCGTTAACAATTCTCTGCCATATCATGGACACCTTCAAATTATCTTGTTTCGTACTTGAGGCAATGATACATGCACCGAAGAGTAAACCGGCCAGACATACCAGTGTCAGGAAACGAATTAGCCAGAAAATCAGGGTGGCAAGAGAATAGGCACCCCAGATGTTTTGACCAGAGTCTCCAGACTTCAACCCCTCACATACTGCGAACAGGATGTAGTAGGGCCACCATGTAATGGAGGATATGCTGAGTATAACGTAACACAAGAGGAAACACATATTGCATTTCTCCTTCCTTACACTGGGAGAACCTGCAACCGCGAGCAAGGGCCCAATGGCGGTGGCGACGCTGGAAAGCCAGACAAAAATGTTGAATCCAGTGGTCGTTTTAAGAATAAAGAAGATTAGCATCCATAAGATAGTGCAATAGCTTGTGAAGACCCAGATTCTCGCGCCCCACAATCGAAGTCTTTCCAGCTTTGCCACAGCACGACGCGACTCCAGTAGCGCTTCAACCTGACCCTCAGAAAGACCGTTGTGCTGGAGCGAGATCAACAAAACCTCGACGGATAACCAGGATATGACGTAGATCATGCCGATGAAGGTGAAGATTGGGGCTCCTCGAATTGCACATAGTTTGACCAGAAGAAAGAAGACCGAAATCGTGGTCCAGTATTGAATACGTCGTCCTTTGGTATGCTTGCCGATATAAGTCCCGAGCTCATCGACGATGATCTGGCGTTCAAGCTCGATGTCTGCGGTGTAGTTCCCTGAGCGAAAGAGAAGCAGAAGCGCTGCGGATGGTAGCCACCCATGCTTCAAATGCGATAATTTGAAAGAGATGATAGACCGCCACACTTTGCGAAGGATGCAAACCGAATTCATCAAGGTTGAAGCTGCTGTGGTAGCTGTAGTTCTTATGTTTCTGGTTTCGCTCAATGTCGAAGCCAGGAGTGGTGCTCGAGCTGGTAGCCAGGCAGCATTGGTGCAGAGGGTTGGTTCAATAATCATCGAGGTCTTATTCTCTGAAGGCACGTATAGTTCTTGATAGGCGGCCGTCGTCATGCCTGGTTGAGATTGGATCTGTTGTTCATTTAACACCATTGGGACATGTCTTTGTCCCGTAATAGTAATCCCACAATATGGTTCGCCAAACTCAGAATTGTTGTCATCCGGATCGGAAGTCGATACGGGTAACAAGATCCTGTCATTGCTGCTGCGACAGAAGAGAAGTCCAGCGAAGATCAACAGCGCCGCTAGCAATGCTGAACCGGGTGACAACCTCCAACTCCATCCTCCTTGCCTCGGAAAGATAACTGATCCATACGGCTGGGTTATGATACAAAATGCGAGTGCGAGAAATGTAGAGAATACACTTGCCCAGGAGTTCTCATTCAGCTGGTGTGTCACGGGCGAAGTGCCGTGGCTGGTCAAGTTTTCGAACGAAGAGTTTGTAAATGTTGAGTTGGGTAACACTCCTCGGAAAGCCAGGGCAAATGTCGCGTTTAGCTCAAGCCAGGGCCTGTCTAGAGGAGTTAACACGGTGCGCTATGAGAGAGTATTCTGACGACTATAGGAAAAGTTGACTAGGTGCAGATGCCTTAAAAGACTCTTACTACTTCAGATTCAGCTTCCAAGCCAGAACTTTGTGCAGAGTGCAGCGGACGCTTAGCACTTTGCGATCTGTGGTTTGCGCCCTGCACTTCTCGTCGTGAGCATTGTGTTCAGCGTTTAGGCGGACCCCATTTTCTCATGCTTATTGATAGCTGTATTGGAGCAGACCTCGTCCACACAGTCCATCTGTCAGTTTGGTAATCCATTACCAATGCTATTCTGGCCACCAGTGACAGGTCCATCCTCGTCCTCACCTCGCTTGTCACCTCAATGGATATCAACGGAATAGCAGGGCTCTAGCCATGAGCACATAAACGATTCTCTTATGACAGCGCGAAATATCTCCCATGCTTCGTCACAGCGAAGCTGAAATGGAAAGAAAAATCCTCTCGCTAAAATTGAAAAACACGCACAGCTGATCAACACGTGATACCAGTTTTGCTCCTCACAGAACCGTTGTCCTTTATGTCTTCAGTCCGTCTTACTATACACCACCACTCCCGAGAACGAAAACACCCGAGTAAATTGATCATCTATACCTGCTCCAGTGCTACCATCTTTGCAGCTTGCGCGTCTTCCACTCTTTCCTTCCAGGAATGAGGCATTGCCCGATCGACCCTTAGTGAGGAGACAAGTTCCAGGTTGTTATACTACGGCGGGAAAGGATTAGTAGATTTTTGAGATGGAAGATAAGGGCATAATAAATGGCTGGCACGTCAGGTTGAGTGGATAGCAGTGGACTGTATGAAAGAATGCGTTTCATTAAAAGTTCATATATCTTATCATGAATATCTTCTAGTCCATCCCCAACATAGAAGCGTCATCCATTCCATCCTTTCCCCTCTCCTCTCTCTCAATTCAAACAGAAAGGAAGACCTCGATGCAACGCCTTGGAGATGATAATGTGCGCCGTCCCATGCCATCCATGCCTGTGTCCATAGCCATATCCATATCCATGTCCTATTCCAAGGTATCCATCCATCCCAATGCGAGTTCCTAATCAAGTCCTATCGTAACAATCCATTCCTGTCGTGTAAACGTATATCCCCGCCCTAGTTTGCCTAGCCAGCCCAGCCTACTCAGTCGGGCGAGCTAGTCTGGTCGGGTCGGGTCCTGTATGTATGTATGTATGCATGCTCCAATGTCCCACCAGCATCAGAATATCGCTCTGAGCCGTACTGTTCCACGCGTCTCTCACTGCGAGACTTCATTTCTTCACTGTCGAAATCCTCAACCCATCTCGACGAGTCTAATACGCCGTAACGGCATGCGCTCTCAACGGACTCGGATTCGGTCTCGTATCACGCTCTTTATTCGAACCTCCACTATTCCTCCGCTTGAACATGTGTTCGACCAGAGCGCGAGGTCCGACATATTCAAGGTCCATGCCTAGCTTTGGGAGCGGGAGAGTATGTGTCCGGGCGAGGCCCGGGCGGCTGTTGGAGAGTGAGTGGGAAGTGGGGTGGAAGTGCGATTTGATGCTGTCGTCGACGAGAGCGATGAGACCTGTTGCTACGATGACGCTGAAGGATAATGTTAGATTCTGTGATTCCCGGAATGTAACAAGGCAACTTACTCCGCAACATCAGTCACAGCCTCCAGCACACTCTTATCCGCAATCCACAGCGAACATGGCTTCACCCACCCACCATTCCTCTCCTCCTCGCGTACCTGACTTCGACTTCTTAGTTCTGGCACGATGTGCGCAATTGCATGTCCAGTATCGTCTTGATACAGATGATAGCTGACTTCCTTTCCGTCTCCGTCCTTCTTCACGACTCGCTTCCACGTGTAGTCATGGCCCCAGTACTCGAACTCGTACCGTTTAGACGACTTAGCGCCTCGACGCTTGACGAGAACTTGGGCGTAGTTGCTGAACTCAAGTTTGGTCGTGTTGGAAGGGATTTGAATGGCCGATTTAGGTTTCGAGCTCGGGAAGTAATCCTCGTCGAACTCATCGTCCGAGTTAGATCCATAGCCGCTATCTTGTGTCTTGATTGGCTTCTTCGTGTTCGAGTGCGAAGAGAGTCCAGAAGATGTACGCTTGAAATCTGGCTTGACGATGCTGGCAAATGCATTGGATACGGATCGAGCCATCGCAGGACGTTTCTCCGAAGAGGGGGTCGTGAATTTGCGTGCTGAGTGGCAGACTTCCCGTCCTGATGCGCGTTCGTAACGACGGAGCGAGAACTCGCGTTTCTTGAGGTCGTTCATCTTCAGGTGGAAGAGCTGGATTGTGCCTCTCCTCCTCTCGCAATCGACTCGTAGATTCATGTTCCCATCGTGTGTGGTGTCGTCGTGTCGGATGCAGAGACGGTTCATGGTTGGGAAGAATTCGGCGAAGTTGGAGGGGGTGGAGGGTCTGAGGTCGTGGGAGACGGGTTCGCGGTATTCGGGGACTTCATATTCGGGGTCGTAAGTGTCTGGTTCTTCGCATAGTTCCTCGAAGGATTCGACGGTCGATGAATAGGTTTCTGTTGATGACCGAGCACAGAATGTCGTACATGGTGAAATGTCGTATTGTTGCTTCGAGTACAGGTCTGTGGCTTGTCGTAATGAAGGACTGGGACTGCTGTAGAGGGATGTCGGGGTTGTGCTTTGCGAGTCTTGGGACTCGTCGCTGTAACTTGCGGCACTCCGCTCGCTGATGTCGGTCTTGTATCTTCGTATTGAATGGGACATGATGGATGAATGTGTGATGTTCACGACAGCTGTTGTTTCGAGGCGTCGATGTTGAGCATGGGAGTATGCAAGTATTTATTACTCCGTATAAGTATGCGGGGTTTAATTCAGGTATATGTCGATGAAGATGCAGTGGTAAAACTCTGAACAAAAGCAATAGCTAAGATCGGTTGATTCCGCAATTTGAACTTGACATGGTTGAGCTTTCGAATTGAGGAGGGAGCTGTTGAATGTGCATCAATGTGGAGGTTGGTCGACCGATCTGGCATTAAAACCCAGCGAATGTACCAAATGGTGGGATGGATGAATGTCCGGTCAATGGGAGTAAAGCACGTTAGAATGCTGACGATTCTGAGTGAGTGGGATGTTTTGTGGACGAAGATGTCTGGATATGGAGTGATATGATATGATGATTAGATAGCAGAGGGGAGAGAAGTGGGAGAAGTGAGAGCATGGGGGTAGATCCGTATTAAGGTGGATTACGGAAAGTGGTAGTGGTCGTTAAAGAAGTGGATGTGGATATGGATATGGTTTGTGGATTCGGCGCGTTGCGCTTTCGGTCTCATCCTCCCTGCCTTCCTTCCCTGGGCTTGTTCTCGTCCCACGCCCACACGCCCACACGCCCACGAGTGCAGCCAAGAGAAAGTTTACAGGGCCCGGGAAAAACAGGGGCGACGAGGAAGGAGGAAGGGAAGACGCACCCGCAGACGAGAGATGTGAAAATATCGAGCGACTTGGCGCTCAAACTGCAACGATAATTGGACGATACAATGCTATGGAATATCTGATTGGAGTTCACATTTTTGCACTGGATGTGCTATTGGTTGCTATTGGTTGGTCTATCGTGGGCTGGATCGTGCAAGCCACCTTCTGATGACAACATGCCTTGCCCCTGCCAGCCCTCACTCTCGCTCCGACCATCCACCATACTTGTACTTGTCCAACACCATCGCTAACATCAACCCAACCCCCATGGTCATCCTTGTTGCTGCATCTCAGTCAGTCAGCCTACTCCAGTTCGCCCGGAAAATGCAGGCAGTTCGCATTTCCACTGTAGAAAAGTATCCACCCCCAGGCAGACCAGAGTTCAAAGTGAGGAAACAGTACAGTAACATACGGGCGGAGATGCGTCGGCTGTGTCTATCTGGTCGATAATCGGTTGTTGCCCAAGTGCATTACCAGTCGAGCAAGACCAGTCTCATCCAGTCTCAGCCAGCAATCAAACTGCTCATCACCAGATTCATCGCAGTCGAAGGATGTTAGGAAGATAGGAACTCTCTAGCCGATCCCCTGCAGATTCTGCTCAAAGTCTGCTCATCGAAGGTTTCATCGATCCCAGCGCTTTTCCTGATCGACAGCGGGTGAGCAGCGTGAGCGCAACGGAAACTTGGATGCACCATGACGAACATCCAATCGCTGAAAACCCCTCCTTGGCATTGAGATTCCTCACCCTCTTCGGATACCACTCGCGAAACACATACGTACGAATTATCGCCATAATGATTCCCATCGGCTCGGAGTAAGAACTCCTTTACTCGATGACAGGTGCGATGTGATTACTTCGTTTCTTTTGGTTTCGCTTCGTCTCGTCGCATAAACACAGCCCCCTTTTGCCTCTTGACCCCCAAGCTCAAGAGGCGAGCAACATAATAGGTATTGGCAAAAGCGTCCGAGACGCAAGCTTTGCCCTCTGTTGCTTCGCTTCGTAGGTATCTACGTACTTCTATCGGAGTTGTACCGCTCTTGCAGCGTTGGCACCATTTACTTTCCCTTTCCCATAGGTTTCTGTCTGCCGCTGAGTCGAGACCTCTCCGCAATCTGTCTGCCTTGGTGGTGCCCAACTCAGCATCATTATGAGTCCTCACTTTAAGCAGTCATCATTTCAGGGCGAGCAAGTAATTAATCCAGTCAGACGGAGCTGGAAGAAATACAGCCTTACAAACACCAGAACAGCACAGCTGAGAACTCCACTCACTCACTCTATGTACTCACCAAAGCTGGGAGTCTCTCGTGGGACGGGCCTCTCCATTCCTCCCTTGCTCTAGCTGACACCTGCAGCCACAATACCGTACCGCACCGTACCACTAACAGCAACGGACCGTTCAGGTGGCCCGAAATAGTTGCATGTGCAGCGAACATGCAGCAAATGCATCCCATTTCCACGTTTACCGCCAAATCTGCACGACCTGTCTCGTATCACTCCAATCAATGAACCCCAGAACCCCTCTATTCTGCCCCTCCATCCAACCACCACCTCGATACAACTGTCTTACCCCACCATTCACATCCACCATTCCAGCATCTCGAGCACAACAACTGATATCGACGAACCAAAAATCACAATGACCCCGCGGCAGCCGTTCCCAGCAATTCTAACGAACTTCTCTGGCTGGAAGAGTTCGCTCACATGCCTATCTCCCTTCACACGCTTGCCATTCCGGATTCTCCTGCCGCAGAAACATACAGCGGTCATCGCTGTAGCATTTTGTATCTTGTGCTTCTTCCCCTTTTTGCCTTTTTCACTTGCGCTTATGATCTGTTCTATACGATTGAATTCAATCTACGACCTGACACCTGTGAAGTCAAGTGCTGTACAGTGTCGAGTGAGTTGCGCACGGGGTCAAGCGACCGCCAGCACTCCCATGCCTGAAGCATCTCAAGTCCGTACAGAGTTCAGAGTCCAGACCCATCTGCCAAACTCACTTTCTTTCTCGCGCATTCACAAGCCGAATCAATCGCCCGATCAAGATCAACCTTAATTCTCCACGGGCGATGGCTCCGACGCTGAACCAAACTTTGCCTCTCTTCTTCCACTCTCGGTAATCCGTCTCTCGCGACGAGGGCGACAGCAAGGGCAAAGACTTCAATTTTTTGACGAATCACAATGTCGCTTTCCTCCGTATGGCTGGACGAGGCTGCGATGCAACGTGGTGTGGCAGCCTTCTACTCGTCCTCGGTTCCTAGGTAGCCTTCTCCGCGACCTATGAGTATCGCATCCATGCTTTTCTCCCATCCAACTGTGCGTATTGCATACATCGCGATGTATGTTGGGAGTCAAGCTCCCATGCAGCAAGCTGGGAGCTGCTCGGAATTGCCCTGCTTTTACGTGCAAATTCCACAGCCTCGCCCGATTCTACAGTCTTCAGTGCAGAGCTCGCCCGCCTTGCACTCACATCTCACATTTTCACATCGCATTGCAATTCATCTCAAAGTCCAGCACCCGCAGCTTGGAATTCTACCTTAGGCATTCAAAAAGAACTTTACAAGTCGCGTGCCTCCAGCCTCGAAAAGCCTCGTCACTCCTATAACCGCCCGCAACGCAAAAAGCGCCGTGGCGCTATCTGTCTATCTGCCAGTCTGTCTCACCCAAGAGAAGGCAACTAGGTACGCCATACCTCATCAATCCCATCTTCTCCAGTCCCCGAAATTTGCCTACTTTTGCCTTCTTTCTCCGCCATACCAGACTCACTATGTCACTGTGTCACCACTCTGGAATCGCCGTGAGAGGTCTCGCTTAGATGTCGTGCGACGGAAAGAGAGGAATGAAAAGGCGAGGAGAGGACAGAACGATCGTGGTTCGCCCGTTTTGTGGGAGTGCAGACGCTAGAACGCATGCAAGAGATCACTCACTCGTGTCATCGATGATCATCCAGCCTTATGGGGTACGGGTAAGAGCTACAGCGAGCAGCGCGGGGTGCAGCGGAAATCTCTTCTCTTTCCCCCCCTCCATTTGTTTTCTTTTGCTTTTTCCACTTCACATCTCATTCTCAGCCCCAATCCAAAGCTCCTGGATCGGACCGGATTGGATCGAGTCTCAAGCCAAGTGCAGTACAGTCCAGTACCATATTTCTTTTCAATCAAACTCTTCAAGCCTACCGTACACACATCATAAGACATTCAGACCCCTCCCCTTTCTCTCTCTCCATGTCTGCCTGCCTGCGATAGAAATCATCACTTTACGTATAACCGAAAATTTTCTCATTGGACTAATTATCGATCTTCTTACTGGCTCCCCCACGTTCGAAATCGTCAGCCTGCCTGTCTGCGAGAAGAAGGTCGTGAAAATGGCTCAATCGGGCCTCTCGCCTACTTCTCACCTCCAACAGTAATCTACTGCTTACGCCTTGGGAGGAAATAGTTCGGATGGGGTCGGGTCGGGTCGCTTTGAGGCGATTTTTCCTTCCATCCTCCCCCGTTTCTTCCTGCTTCTAGGTCCCTTCCCACCGCCCGGTCAAGTCAATTCGTGGAGAGACGGCCCTGGGCTGGCCCTGAGTAGAGTGAATGCCTTACTCAGCCTTGCCACGTTCATGTCGGCCTGGCTTCGATACAGGCTGAGGAATTGAGGAGACAGGGCGAAGGTAGGTATTGTAGGCTGATTTACAGCCTTGTTTATTAACCTTATTGCTGCCCAACGCGCTCGTTTGGGGATGTATTCCTACTGGATAGACCTCCTACGCCCAGTCGCTGGCCTGCAACAGTGCACCTAGATCGGAAAGAATACATCGTGGTAGTAGTATCGAAGTACTCAAGTCCTGTCGGTCTGTCATACCTGGGAAGCTCAGGTTACGCCCACAACCACGATCACGATACTTCTCTATCGACATCACGATACCATCACGATACACAAAACCCCATCATGCATCATAATCGCGATACCTCTTTATTTGTAATTCAATGCAACTGCACTGATATTCTTGTACCCACGAACCCGTGTATACATGAATCACGATACCGCATTCCTTCATCTGCATCTGTACTGTGGCAGGAGTGAATCGCCTGACATCTGGTGAAACAGCGTGAGATGTAACACCACATACCACGCACGACACGACAGAATATACACGACACAAAACAACACAACAACTCCACATCCGTCATAATCTGTCGGTTTCCTTCCACCACATCTCACACCTCCTATTCGTCTTCCTGCAAAAGCCGAAAATTCTTGGCTCTAGTCAACACTCTTCTTTCCCACGGGTTGACGATTCGGCCGTCCGCCGGCTTGCGGTCTTGATCCCATTTCTATTTCCACTCCACTCTCTTTCGAATGTGATGTGATGTGATGTCGTGAAATGATGTCGTGAAATGATGTCGTAAAATAGAACGATGACATTGAATTTCAAATCCCTTAACCAAGTACCGACGGAACAATCACTCGATTCCATTTCATCCCCACGATCACAATTTCTCCTCCTTTTCTCTCGGTTTACATGACGGAGTGTTTCCTCCTCCTCTCCACTCATGCGATTTTCAATCATCCTACAGTATACCGGGCTGTAACGTTGCGGTAGTGACCGATCCTTTGGAGGCTGGCCTGTACTGGGGCGGGATGATCCGCTGCAAGTCACTCGATTCGCCCGCGCTCTCCTCTACTTCCCCTATTCCTGCCTCTCCTCTCTTTTCCTGGTCCTTATCTTGAGAACCAATGGCTTACTAAATCCCAATTCAAACTCTACTTCCCCATACTTACAAACAGGCCTAGTGCGTATCAATTTAATGCTCTATATCATAACATATCATTCCAAACCAAACCATAACGTGATCTTTTCTCCCACATTCCTCTCATCTTATACTCCAGTCCCTATCACTTCCCCTGCTCTCCTCGTTCCATACGCACGTTACAGATTACAGATTCCATATTGTAATCCTACCTTCTCTTACTCTGTTCTCACTACACACATCACACTCCTTCCATAACTCAAGATCAAGATCGACATACACACAGTGAGCAATGAGCAAGCAGCGAACCATTCGGCGTCATTGCTGCAAAAGTACAAGCGCACGAGCTAAGCTATGAAACTGCGAAGATAAGCGGGATCGCCGACGTAGATGTGCCTGGTGCTGACTGTATTTTGCTGATTACTGAAGTCTGAAGAATTTCTAGAAGGGAGCAGGGGAGAGAGGGAGGGGTGAGAGACGCGCAAGCTGAATATTTGGATGAGGGTGTGTAAGACGGACCTTTGGTGCTGAAATTTGAGGGAGGAAGGAAGGGAGGGAAGAGGATAGGAGGATGGGTCACGTGTAAGTTGGCTGTATTTGTTGGCGTTTTGTCTAGTCTTTAGCTGGTGGGGGATATCACAATAGAGGGATGGAAAACAAGTTGGCTTTGATTTTCGTACTTTTGAAATGATAAAAAGGTACGTATCAGTATCCGCGTGTGAGAAGTCCAGCTCTGGATTAAAGGTTACGCACTTGAAAGGAGCGGGATCGAACAAGAAGAGAATCTATGTTCTTCGATCACTGATTGCTGGCTTGATGATCTTTCGGTGTAGTTTTGTATCGATTGTGTCTTAAATCGAAAGATAAATAAGATACTCGTTATTTGCGCCTTGAGACAATCGCCTTCTTTTTGTGTTGTGGACAGGTGTTGCCGATGAGAACGAAGAGGGAGTTGAAAATGAAAATATATCGGCAGCGACAATAAGATTGATGATAACATCGAGACAGATTATGGAGTCATTAGCATTACTTCAGTAAGTTCGCGGAGAAATCCCGATAACTTGAGCATTTGACGTGACGATACGAGGATAGAAGAGCACGTCAGACCAGAATGGTTTTTTGGACAGACAATTTTCGCTGGGGGGTCTCTTACTGCAGTAAGCCAGCACAAGGCAGCCAGTTTCGTGAGCATTATTCGACAACGAGCTGTTATATATTCTTGGTTGACTTTCGACACGTTCCCGCCATCGCAAAATCTTACTTTTGACAGTGAACAGAATATGTTAATGCACTAAGGATAGTCAAGTAGGACTGAAAAACTTTGAATTCTGAATTATCCTCTGGCTAGTATGTGGATCTAACATCCAGATTCACTCGATTTGATCAATGCTTGTATTATCGATAAGTGGCGACAGGTATCTGGATACATAAAAAGGCCCTCTTGATAAGTAGACCCGAGAATACTAGCAAACACACTTCTTTTGGGGTATTCATTTGACGAGGGAGAATTCACATTAACAATTATGAAGACGGGCGATAAACTGTTTGAGACGTGAAACAGAGGGTTGTTTCAACAAGAATTGATTGTCTGATGAAATCTTGTTTATGACTTGGTAGAGCCTTACGGCAACAAAACTCATGGCTGTCAGTTTTCCGATTATCGTCATTTACTTAACTATCGCTGTTATCTCTCCGGATTCTCAAGTTCAACCTTTCTTCCTTTCCAACTTTCTGAAAAGCGCTCCAGGCCTGTCTCTCTTTATCGCTGCCTCATATTCAAAATGTGTGATCATCACGCCTGGACATTGGTATACGGAGCTATACATTTGCTGTTTTCTCCTGGTGATTGAATCCAAGCGGAGTCTGACATTGACAACACTTGTGGCTTGTGATAACCTGCGAGTTGTTACTTTGTTAAAATACAATTGAAAACCCTAAAGAGACAGGTTTACGAGCTGGTATGTAAACAGTAGCCTATGAAAATTAAATGGTCCTTCTTCATTGCTTTCACTTGTGAGTATTACATTTGCACCAAGTAAATTCTGTGTCCTGATTTGTCCGAAAAGATTCTTCTCCCTATTTTGTTGATATTGTGTTCTTTTGGAGACCAAAGCGTGTCAGTTTCCAATACATGGAGATTAAGGCCCACACATGGCGGATATCTTCTATGCTCGTATGTAGCCTCTGCAGCACGCGCAATACAAGCCAGTGACTGATATCTCATTTCCTCACACTTCGTTCCCTTGAGCGTCACCCGGGCTTTGAATGGTGCTGACGTTTGATTACAAAAAAGGTTCGTTTTATCGCTGCCCCTCAAGTACCGCTGTCAATCCCACTACTTATTGTCATCTCTCTTATCGATGAAAAGGTATTGAAACTAGCTGGTCAGATTATTAGAAGATGTAACGTGAAACGCCTTGGGAATTGCAACTTCATAAGTTTGAGGCTAAACTGTAACTGTACCTCACAGTAGAAATGCAAAATGACCCGGATCCACTTCCTGGTCACAAACATCGCCCACTCGATACCGTGGTATAGATGAGTGTTGCTGTATAACACGTCCATATGAGGTATATATAGTTTTCTAGCATTGTTGAAAAGTAACAAAGAGAGTGTATTGTCTGGCCACCAAGCAGCTCCAGAGCTTTAGAATTTGACTTCAGATCTTATCATATTGAATTAGTTTTAAAAGTACTTGACGTAAAATACACTTCCCCAAGATGTGTTGCCTTGTCCAGTTTCTTTTGGAAGAAATGACCACTCAATGTCATGTCTGTTTTGTTGTCTGGCTTCGCTTGGGCTAAGCGAGCCCCTTTCTTGCTCTCAGTTAAACAATTGAAGTTAAAAATAGCGGAAAAAGTCGTTCGCTGCTTGAGTAGAACTTGCAATGTCCATCACTCTACAGAAATGAGTCCACCATCGTGTCATTCCAGTACTCATATATTCAATATATCTGCTTGGCATGGATGTCGCAATGGCGCAACCTGTTGGGAATGGTGAGTGATTTTGTGCCTGCCACGCAAGTGACCATACTAACAATCTTTCAGACACTTCATGCGATACTCCAGAGCTTCTTTTCAACAAATCGATCATCACCAATCTCTTCGGATGTCTCACCAACATCACTCGTAAATACGACAAACTAGACCATCTCGATCGATCCACACCTAAACGAAAACCTTACCATCCCAGGACTCGTTGATCTCTTTTCCGAACCTGCGGAATGCCACATTGGGCGCATTCAAGATAGATAATGCGAATCGAATCCTGATATCGTAGCTACCGAAGCTTCTCCGGATAGCATCAGCTCTCGACATCAATCACAGTGGTGGACCAGCGATTGAGTTATCGTTTCGAAGACTGGAGGGTGCGTCATACATCCATCCGGACGGGAATATTAGTTCGTGATAAGTCCATGGTTCCGATCTTGGGCGTTTCGAATCAATCTTACCTCGACCGGATATCTTAAATGAACGACTTTACTGCAAGATGTTCAACGCAACCCCAAGCTACATTCTCATTGCACCTTCGAATTACAAGTCAGCGGTGGCTTGTATCTCAAAGACTGAGAATGTCATAACGCGTCGATCGACTGATATGAGTAGGAGTAGTATTCTAGTGGTTCATGGGAGGAATTGGCCCGTGGCATTGTTTGCGATTTGTATGATGATAATAATGTAGCCGAACGCTGACCATATAAGGGTCTTATTGGGAGAGTGAAGATCTAATGAGTACAGTTTGTTCACCTCGGGCCCATGTCGATTGGCTAGTAAGGATTGTTTCTCAAACAGGAATTTATCCAATACTTATCTTACCAACAAACTAATACGGCTTCCTTCGTATCTGCTACTCAATCCCGGGATTGAGTGCATGGAAGTCACCACTGCAAACGGATGACAGAGTAAAAAAAGTTGCCAAAGCTTGTAGTGACTTTGTTCGGTGATATGCGAGGAATACTTAGGATACTGGACGGTAACGATGAACCCACTGAAGTCAATCAAAAGAAAAATGTATCGCATTGATTGACTCCTGATATCTTTTTCACGGTTCAGATGAGCCAGCATGGCAGGGTTGAATTTTACCCCGCACTTAACTGGACCCCCTGAGTCATGGTGGGATCCCCGCCAGATTACAGCGCCTTGACAGGATACGACATGGGAAGCTCTCCAAAGTGGGCTGATGATGCGAGTTACAAAGATGTTTGGTGACTTTGAGCGAAGAGATTTCCAAGTATCCACCCTCAAAGATACGACAGACATGCAATAAAGACAATCTAGAAGGCCACCACGATGCAAGTGGATAATTTAAATCACTACAGTTTGATTGACTATTTCACTTGGAGCAAATTAAGAAATACCTAAAGCCTCCCGTCTAGAAGTAGATGCAGGATCCAGGTATGGCTGCTCTCCGATTGAAGAGGCACGAATCCCTGTCCGCACTGCCCCAGGTACCAAATGTGTGTCAGGCTGCAGGATTGAGTCAGCTTCATCTGAAAAATTCCAAGAGAGTATTACCGTTGCAGCATGCCAGACGCATGAGTTATTCCAAATAGCTGCTGCACCCTTCGTCCAATGCATGCGAGCAACACAATCATGATTGATCGTTATTAAACGCAAAATGTAATCTCTGATCATCTTCTCTTCGAAGTCGTACAGTCCATTGATTCGAGTGACATGCAATCCAACTCCAGCGAAGATGCTCTTCCAGCCAGTTTGCCGATTGGTACGAACGACAGGATGAACTGGTGCGAAAGAATCTCCAACATTCAGTGGAGATCCTCGTGGTGACATGACTTCATAGTTTCCAGCAGTACAAGCCGAACGGAAGACTGGTTGAGCACATGTTGCTGTCAATCCATCGAGGAATTCCCGCATGGGTGAAGAGATACGGTCGTATCTGGAAGAAGTTAGTCTAGATTACTGTAGACTAAATTCGGAAAACATACATCTCGTATCCTGAGCACCAGAGAGTATCTCCACCATGCGCTGGTGTCTCCTCCATGAGAAGACAACTGAAGTCTGACGGGCAAACTTCGAAGGTAGCTGGTGTTGTTAGTGATTTTAATCCTTGCTGCTAAGCGAGACTCACCATCACTGTGCCACTCTCTCCCAAGATCTTTAGGCTGCTGCGAATCCTTACCAGCCATGGTCTTGTAAAGTTTCTTCGCTGCTTCCGAGTTGATCACATATCTGCAGGTTGTCAGAAAGCAACTAGCTTTTGAAGGTGATAGACGTACATGTTCTCATCGGTTTCTCCGTTTCCCATGGGAATATTGCCAGGGTCCCGATACAGCGGATGAACATGGAGCCCATTTTCCTTTGGTCTCCCGCTCAACTCGCCAACCTTATCAGTGAAGTTCTTGAGATCTTCGACTGATAAGTCATCTTGATTCTGCCGGAAAAACACGACACCTCTCTCGCTGATAATGACAGCAAGGTCGCGGATTTGTTCTTCCGAGTTGTCGGCATTCAAGATATCTTTTATTTTTGCGTTGGTGTACTCGCGACCTATGATGGGAGTGACTTCCACGAATTCGAGGTGGTCGAGTGAGCCACCATATTTCATGGGCTTGTAAATGAGTTTAGAGTTGTCGGCAGCAATCATTGTGAGGAGAAATGTATCTCTGAAGTGGCTTGAGTGACGAACTACTCGTCCAATGCCAACTTGCTGCTGATATACATTGGATGGAGGATCGCTCCGAGCTGAACATGCTCACCTACAACTGCCGAAGGAGTATTTCCGTGCGGCGCACAATGAACGCGGTCACACGAAGTGACAAAAGTGAGGGGTAAGTATCAAAGATGGGAGACAAAATGTTATTCGCTACAATTTCCAGTGATTGGAAATCATTAGTTCTCATACCGTCTTGGAACGTGGGGCTAAATCTGAAGGATTGACTTCTTCTTGAGGATGCTTGTTGTTGCCTTTGGCTTTTCAGGGTCCCACTGGCGAAAGCTTCCCCAGATAACCTTGTGCGGGGTACCGCTAAGTTGCCGTCTCTGACCAACAACATGTCTGTCCTAAAGCCACCAAATTGATAGCTGGTATAGCCCCACATAGATATAAAGAAATCATCAATTTGTTCCCGCGGGAAATAAGAGGCCAAGACGGGTGCCGACTTCCAGCCAAGATTTTCCCGTCAAACAGGATGTATACGAAGTCGGGGGGTTCGGGGAGGGGATCAATGATCGTCGATTTGGCGCGGATGCAATGCAACTTCTGAAATGAGGGGATTGGAAAATGGAATGCCTGACTGGAGATAAGATAGGTCTGCCCATCCGTGGAGAAGTGGTATTAGTAGAGCATCAAGACATCTTCAACATGCGTGCCGTACCAATCTCAGCAAATCCTCTTCAGCTTGACTTGCGCAGTCACAAGCGATGTCTAACGATCTGCTTCTTCCTCACAATTGGTACATTTCAATATGGCCTTGACTATGCGCTCGTGGGGGGATTTCTTTCGTCTGTGTACTCATGTCCTTTGAGCTGGCTGTTCTGACAATTTGCAGAATGCCCGGATTTCTGAAAATTTATGGATACTATTCTCCAGAACTTGGGAAATGGAACATCGATGTAAGCGCAGTGCGACAGACAAGCCGATTTGTACTGACAACTTTTTCTAGCCAACCGTCCAGCAACTGATCTCCTCTTTGATGACAATCGGAACATTTGTCGGATCACTTCTTGTTGGTCCAGTGAGCTCCAAGTTTGGTAGACGACATGGACTTTGGGCAGCATCAGGACTCAATGCTATATCCACAGCAATGATGCTTGGTACAACCAGTGTCGAAGCTTTATATGTCGCTCGTCTTATCCTTGGTAAGCAGGGGGCTAATCTTAGGTCTGCAGTGGCCCGCTGACTTCTTTAGGTGTTTCCGTTGGATGGTTCTTCACTTTCTCCCAACTCTACGTCCACGAGGCAGCTCCGGCCCATCTCCGGGGTATAGTCTTCGGTTTCTACCAAGTCATGCTTTCGGTCGGTTCCATCACAGGCGCAAGTGTTGACTTTGGAACGCACACCATGATGAGCAAGCGAGCCTATCAAATCCCACTGGCCATTTTCTTCGTGGCTCCCACAATCCAAAGCATCATGATCATCTTCTTCCCCGAAAGCCCCCGATGGCTCATGGTCCAAGGTCAAGAACAGAAAGCCGAGAAAGCTCTTCGAAGACTCCGAAATAGCAATATTGACGAGCACGAACTTCAGGCTGAGTTGAACGAGATTCGAGGCTCGACAAGGGACCAGCTCGAGAAGAACAAGAAGTGGCTGTTTGTGGAGATGTGGCGTGGTACCAACCGTCGACGAACCTTTCTCTGTTTGGCTGTGGTCTGTTTCCATGCTGCTAACGGTCAGTATCTTTTCTCCAGCCAATAGTCAATACTGACAACAATCAGGGTCTTCGTGGGTTAACATATACACTACCTACTTCTTGACCATCGCAGGAGTCTCCAATGCTTTCGCGATGTCGGTCATGATCACATGCATTGGTCTTCTCGGCTGCCTCTTCAGTCTTGGCTTCACACGCTATGTCGACCGTCGAACAGTCATCATCATCGGTTGCGGTGCTTGCGCTATTTGCCAACTTTGCATGGCGATTGTCTGGAATGTCACGCCCGGATCTGTAGTAGCTGGAAAGGCCGTGGTTGCCTTCATTTCCCTTTTCACCTTCTTCTACGTAGCATACTGTAAGTGAAGTCCTCTCGAACTCTGAGATCTGTCTGATATTATAAAGCTCCAACGGCTTGGCTTGTGGGTGGAGAGCTTCCCAACAATCAGCTTCGTCCCTTCACATACGGTTTGGCCACTGCGCTGAACTTTGTCGGCAACTGGCTGGGAACTTTTACCGCTCCTTACTTTATCAACCCCGCGAAGCTTGGTTGGTCTGCCAAGTACGGGTATATTTGGTTCGGCACAAATACGCTTCTCGTCATCTTCACCATCTTGTTCTTGCCAGAGACAAGGGATCGGACGCTTGAAGAAATCCACGAGATGTTCGAGAACAAAGTGCCCACCCACAAGTTCAAATCATACGTCTGTACTGGCGTAGAAGGCTATGCTGCCCAAGGTGTTGCCAAGGCGGAGGTCCTGACCGAGAGACACTCAATGCACGGGGAGAAAGAGACAGTAGAGCATGTCGAGGCACATGTACCTGCAAATGCAAGATCCAAGCAAGAGGTGTAGTGGGCATCTTGCAAGCTGAAGTATTTCAATTACGATCGCCAGAACAGGGTCATGTGGGTTTGAAGGTGCAAGATGTGAGGTCTTGAGAGCAATAGTAAGAAGGAAAATCGGCCTTTATTGACAACTTCGCTTAATTGCTTCATTGTCAGCTCCTTCGCTTGTGACACATGTTTGGGAATAGTCATCGATGGCAATGATCAAAATGACAACCTTTAGTCTCGACACAGCAAAATGAGACTAGTTTATCAGCTTTGCCACTCCTCCAGTGATGGGGTGGCCGCCAAACAGTCACGTGCTCCAAATTTCCCCAAACCATTCCTTCGACTATGTCTCGACTCCTGACATTTTGGTCAGCTGTTTTCTTTTGATCGTGCCATAATCGGCCGCTCATCTGAAACTCATGATTTACCAGCAGACTCGAGAAGACACGAAGTTGGGTAAGGTTGCCTGTCAGGGGAGGAGAGCTGGGGCAAGGGGCTGGGTGAAGAGGAAAGGCAATGAACGAGACTGACTACTCATAATTTACTTCGCTACCATAAACGCAGAGAAGTCTCGCTTTCCAAAAAAGAAAAAAGACAGAGGTGGGGGGGGGGGGGGGGGAAGGGGGGGATTCGTGCATGAAAGGAGGCCATGGAGTTTTTGGGTACAATTTCCAATGCACAAAAGTAATTTCTTCTATTCTGGCGAAGTGAAGGTACCATGACGACTGTTGTACGCGAGTTGCCGGGACGGACCGCAACAAAGATTCCATGGTCACTCAACAGCTAGATCATACTAGACTGAAGTAGACAAGAACCATGGGAAATATTCTTTTGGATCAATGAGTCAAAGCTAAGGCTGTCCTCTACACCATGGTTCGCGACGCATTGTCTGGTAGCCATGGGCCTAGATGTCTCTTCATCGCACCCTGCTCAGATGTCTAGCGAATTCCACCTCCTTCCCAACAATGAAAGAGAAGAAGCCATCTAGAAGATCCCAGCTGACAATTCACAAGTTCACATCATACCGCAAGCCATAAAGCCAGCACATATCTTCCTTTCCACATTTATAACTCTTCGCTGTCTTCCATAAACAGTAAACGGCGTTCCCAAATGGCTGAGAATCCTCCCGATGACGAAACCTTGTCTCTGGTCAAAGGAAGACACTCTCCAGACACCGTTCCGCCTTTTGATACAACGATATCGAGTCGAGACACATCACAGCCTTCTTCATATTTTCCATTACCCCAGAATTCTAGAGTTTGTACAGCAATAGCTCGCATTCCGGCATCGTCGACCTCTCCACTCCTCGACTCGAATGGTCCGTCCCCATCCTCAACCCTCATTCCTTCATCGTCAAGCCCAAGCCCAAATCATAGCCTTGAAACAAGTCCAATCCCAACGCCATTGCAACCACCCTCAAGACCGGATTTCGTATCTACCGAACCACCCGCAACCCGGTCCGTCCTCTCCCTCGTCAGCGTCCAAAGCAAAGATACCGCTCGAAGGACAGAGATCCTTCTACCAACAAAGTATTGCCGCTTTCACTGGACTTGTTGCCATGTCAGGCAGAAAGGAGGCATCTTCACACAGTTGGTGAGTACAATGTCCCCTATCCCCTAAGCCCATCGTTCCCGGACCGATATGTGCGGGTTCGATGAAGCCGAAAGGATGACTGTGAATTTATTTCCTTTTATAGCTTGTTTGCTGATTACAGACCCGAATAGACGAAGAAACAATGCAACAGGACCAACAGCCTCCACGACGAGACCTGCAAGAAATGCGGTCATATTATCTGTGACTCCTGCGAGAAATTCGCGCTGAACAACCAGGATGCCGACGGCCAGACGCAATCTGATCAAGCCATGGCTCTGAAGAAGCGTTGGACGGGCACTTATCTGATGAACTGGGAAGAAAATGGCGCAGTTGTGTGATTGGCGAAGCTTCAATGACTGAATTGGGATTCATGAGCGACGATGATGTGTGGAAAGGAGGTGGTCTGGGTGCGTTAATGAATCACAGGTTGTATGGATGGATGGGAGTGTTGGGAATGTGCTCAAACTTTCTCACATTGAAAAAGTGTATAAGTATGAGGACATCCTTGCTTGTGTTTGGCCATGCGCACCAAGCAAACAAATTCCAGGTTGCGAACCTTTGACGAAACTATATTATCTGGATCGAGACACACAAGCAAAAGAACTTCAGCGCGGAGTAAAGCGAGCGAAGGGCAAAATAAGATGTCAACCTCTGCCTCAGATCCGCCGCAATATTCCCACTTCAACTACTCGCCGCGCTGGCTCTGCTGGAAGTCTCCCCCGAATGCTGTGTTCGAGTCTCCGGTACGTAGACCCACTTCCAGAACATTGCGGACGTAGACTGAGATATTTTCGTAGTGCCTCCAAGGAAATGCACTGGGGGAAACAGCCTGCAAGAATGCCAGCATCAACGATGTGGTCTATGTTTGACGTTCGATGGGCGGGAGAAGGGTGGAGAGAGTGAAGGTAGAAATCGTGGTTGAAGTGTGCAAAGAAACAGGTCGAGGCAACGTTCGAGCCCAACAGCAAATGGGTTGTCCTTGTTTCCCAGATTTGCGGACGGAACTTTGGTTTGACTAAAATCTGTGCATCAATTCGTACGCAGCATTTGAAAACGTACTGCTATTCCCAAATATAGGAAGGCAACTTAGGGTTGTTGTGAATGTGCATAGATTGTCGTGAATCTTGATTACCGCTGGATTCCCTGAGCAATCTGTCAATATATATGGAAGCTCTCCATGCTAACATCCGCTCTCAGCATGTTCCATCACATCTGACTTACTTCACCAAGTTACCAGCCCGAAAATCCTCTCAGCTACATCACCCAATAACCTCAAATCTTCTCCACCTTAACAAATACCACCAGAACACACTCGACAACACTTAGATTCTGACTCATCGCAGCCATGCAGAGGAACGGAGCCATCGCGCTAGTCGTCGTGCTCATGCTTCTCGTCTTCGGCGGCCTGGTATTCGCTCTTGTCTATATGATCACGAACACGCCGAAGAGGGATCGGAGTCGCCAGCCTAGTGGTGGGACGTCGGGCCGAGCCAGGAGCGGCTCGCAAGCTCAAAGCTCTTCGTCTTAGGGTGCGTGAAGGGAGGGGACTGAAGAACTGTGGGGAAGATCAAGCGTGATGGGCAAGCATCTCTTGGAGTGAACGTCCATGGTGACAAGATCATGAAATGGGATGGGAAATGAGAACGGGATTGCAGTCAAGAGGACGCAATACTGGACTTTGAAAATTGTTACACAGCTTGGGGTGTGCGCGAATGCAAAGAGCAAGAAATGTGATGGCAACTTGTAAGATGTTCAAGCAAAGCGGAAAGCCAAGGCAAGAAAGAGACAATCGAAGAAGTTCTTATGTATATGATGCAAAACTGTTCATATGCACCGATGTTATCACACAAACTCCCAACCCCGCCCGCTCCTGTAACGCCATGAATGATGGGAGGTATATCCACATCCACAACCCCCACTCCAAGAGCCAGCGAGCCAGCCACAAGACTTCTGGAATATCGCTTGTGAAGCGAAGGCGATCATTCCATTTCCTAGTGGCCTCGCTTGGATTCGCTTCTTCCCAGACTCTCAATTCCTGGTTTTTGTTGCACTTCGAATTTTAAGCGATTTGGCGCTTGTGAAAGAGAGGCAATCCGCTTCCGCGTGCCTTGCTCAGTAGGCAATGAAGCCCTTATTTCAAAGCATCAGCAATGTACCTTTCCCGTACTAACGCCAACGACTTGCAGCAGCTCATTCCAACTTGTCCATAACGTATTTCCGGAATTTCCTGTTCACAACCCCACCCACACCAAAAGCGGGCACAATACGGCATATTCTTGCAGCAGCACTGATAGCCCAATTCTTCTTGACAATCTGCCATCTGTCTCCCCATGTAACCTTGCCTCCTCTGTTATACAAGTCCAGACCTAGCAAGTGCATAGGCGTGCTGAGAATCTGTATGCCAGCCGGCGCTACGAACTGTGCAACCGTCATTCCGCTCAACCTCTTCTCCATTTCCTTGTTCATGTTTCGGCTTAATACTGGTCCAAGAAGAGGTGGTATATTGAACGATGCGAAGATTGTGAGGCAATCGCGGAATGCGAAGAGGGCGTAGGAAGGTAGTGGAACCGGTCGTGGCGGACCGCCAGAGCCAAACATCTTTGCGAATATGGAGTCCTTGATCAAGCATAGCCCAACATTGGCTGTCGAAGAGGCTGCGAACTTTGCAGTTCCGCTAGTAACGAGCGAGGCAGGCTTATTTTTGGCAGTCGAGGTGAGAGTATCGAGGGTGTTGGCCGTAACGTATGTGCCACCGTAGAGCATGCAGATGAGGGCGAAGGGTTTCGAGAAGATGAGATTATGCGGTCGGAGAAGGAAGGTCTTGAAGGAGTCTTTCAAGGAGCTTTTGAGAGAGGCTTGCCCCGAAGCATTCTGCATTATGGCTCTGCAAACATGTTAGTATAGTCATAGTCGTAGCTGGGGAAAACACCCACTTGTCAATGACCGTAATAAGAGGCGCAACCATTGAAGCAGCACCAACGCCCGAGAAAAAGTCTGTTGCTAACCGCAGACCCAGATTCTTTGTGTTCCATACTCGAGGCTCTTTCAAAGGTGCCTCTGCAGCCTTTGCAATAGGAGCTATTGTCTTCGTCGAATCGCTCATGTCGAGTTTTGGTGCTGGAGAATCCAGCCCAGTCGATTGCCGTGTCATCTGGAAGCCATTGGTCCTTTTCAATTTGTTGCCTTGGAGCTGCAGTCAAAGCAAGCTCTGCGGCTTGTGACGGGTCAATTGCAGAGAGTTCGAAGGCTCTGCGACTCAATTGCTGCTGGTGCATAAACTTCGTTGATGACCCGCCGGTTTCGGGAGTTTCTTGTTATCGTGACGCACTGATTTCGGGTTGACACGTGACGACTTTTTGTTCATCGCTCTTAAGGATTCAAAGGAGCTTCGACAAATACCAGAAGTGCCAATGTGTTCCGGAAGTCAAAATTGTCGACGAAGTAGAACTGGACACCCATGATGTGCAGATATGCACACAGCGGTAGCTGAATGTTGCTATTGATTCGCTTAGTAAGTTCTTCCCAATTATTGCACAGAAGGTTCTGCACTCTCCTTAGCTGCATTTTCTTATTGAAGTGGTTAAATAACTTATTATTTTGACCGTGTCTATCTTCGGTCGAGGGTTCGATATCTGCTCTCTGCGAGGGGAAAGCAATTACAAGGTTCCTACAGACCATGACAAAGCATTTGTTTGAACAAATAGCACTCTGAACAATGTAGCCCGATAGCGACTGCAATATCATACAGCATGGAAGACTTTAGACACAAATGCAAGTGGGCTTTCCTTGTTGACATATATCCCAGGACAGTTGGGCAGGATGATAAGCAAAGTCACGTGAGTGGCTTGTGGCTGTGTTTCGACCTCCTTCACTTCTGTCATCTTTGCCCATCAGCCAACATGCTACAATATTCAAGATGGATGCCCATGGCCTTGCGACAGAACCCATTTCATTCAGTCGCCTGGCCACCAAGAACTTCCGTCTGATCTATGCCCACAAACTTCAAGGGTATCGATGGCTGCTTGGTCTTGCTGCGTCCTTCCATCTCACACCCGTCGTTGGCAAATTGTACTGGCATTATGCCACCCATCATACACCATCCATCTTTCCAGACTTTTGGGCTTTCTGTCTCTCCGTGGTGGCAAGAGTCACCTGGCTGTTCCTGTTCAGAGATCCAGCGGAATTCTTCCGTTTACAAAGGCCGGGACGAGCTTACAGATTGGCGGTATGTGGAACAGTCGTCCTGACTACACTGCCGAATGGTATTGTTCATGTTTGGGCGCTGAGAATGGCTCTCAAAAATGACAGTTTATTGGCATCCGGTAGATGGCCAGCTATTGTGGCGATAATCTTCTTGATGCCGTTGGCTGGACTTGTGTCGTGGATGGCCTGGAGGTTTCTGTTGGGACTTGAAGAGAAGAACGAGGAGTTCGAACCCACCATAAAATCGAGGTCGCCCTTCACAAGGTACGCGGACATTCCGTCATCGCTGCCAGCCCGCACTGCGGCAGCAGATGGATATCTTTTCAAAGCCTACGAAGAGCAGAAGCTTGGGGAGCTAGGAGTGCCTCCAGCTCATAGTTTGACACAAGAAGAGGCGACAACTGTATCACCGGAGGTACAATCCGACGCTGCAGTGAATCTAGAAGGACCGATCGAGACCAACGTGGATGTATTCAGCAATAATACGAAGCCTCTCCGTTGCCAAACCATAGCACGTTTCGAGCATCGATCTGAGAGTCATGCTGGCCCGCATTCCTGGTTTTCCTTTCCAATATTTTCAGCCATTTTATCTGGATACTCCTGCGTACTTCTGATTGGCCTCCCGATCTGGATTCACGAGGATCGGAAATACAAGCTCAGAGATCCTTCACCGTAGGTCCAGTCCACTAGATTTGGTTTTATCTGAATTTACTAATACTTCCTAGGACACTCAAGAAGACATTATATATGCCGCTTGGAATGTGTCTGCTAGCCTTCTATGCTTCGAAGCATCGCATCCGAGCATCTCTCTTCGAGCATTTCAACACGGATCCTCCTCAACCATGGAAGAAAATGCTCTCTATTCTCCCATCCTGGTTCGGTACGGGCGGAACTTTCAAGAATCGAGACACAGGAGAGATTACTGTTTGGGACCCTGGACGCCGTGCCTTTCCTTGGCAGGCTCATTACAATCCATTCATCATTTGCAGCCGGCAGTATATGACAGCATTCAATACAAACCCTGGCTCGTGTACCTCGTACTGGGGCCACTCTGGACGCAACATGAAAACAGAATTTCGAATACGCGCAACGCTTCATCGGCTTAGCTTCCTCTCACTGGCCACTTTTCTTGTGTGCAAAGGTTACTGGCACATAATAACGTACAATCTTCCAGGTTTCAATGATGTGAATAATCCGAGCACTATCACCGGAGAAGATCTAGCACGTATTTTGAGAATCCTTCGATTTTGGCAAGGGTTTTTATTTTCTAGTTTCTTCCCGGCAGTATTCGGTTTCATATATGGTGTAGGATGTATGGGAAGTATGTTGGTGCTTTTCCTGAGGACGGTTTGGAAGCATGTACCGCAGGAGGAAAAGGATCAGATCATGAGGGATCACCGAGAATGGGAACGGAGAAATGCTCCGAGAGAGGCTAATCCACCATAAGGTGTATATAAATCAGCAAAAAGAGTATGAGCACATGGTTTTGGATATTCTTGTCTCATCAAAAGCCGAGTGCAATACACCATTACCGTCAGGCCCATGGTATCCTCAACTTTTGACTTTGGGGCAGATTGAATGTCGCTGGACAAAAAAACGACATTAACTTGATATCGGGGGACTGCTTTTGCAGGATAGCGAAACATGGACACTTCATTACACCAAGTGAAAATCACGCTCTTCGGTATTTTCGAACTCAGCAACCAGTTGGCCATCCGCAATCCTTCCGATACCAAGTCGTCGAAAAGAATTGGATCCCGCTTCAGCCTCCTCCACAAACAAAACATCGATTACAGGAACAGATGTCTTGATCCACAGCCCATGTGTCAGAGATCTCGTCGAAACATGCAGAGCATACATTGCAATACCATAATCGGCACATGCTGTCGGATGTGATTCAAACTGCTCGAGAGATCCCCACCCTGCAATGACATCTGGTCGGAACGCAGAGCAAATCGCACGCCAATTACAGGATTTCGGAATTGGGGAATAGCTAGTCGACAATGCAGCATTCTTCAGATTATCTTCTGTCTCGAGGTATCCACGAACATGAACTGTGTGCAGCTTCCCTCGAATGTGGAGGCACGAAAACATATTCGTTGGATCGAAAGTCGGCCTCTCGATCATCGCGATGTATGGTCTAAGCTTGCAACCACCAATGACGAGATGGTCGGGAATGTCATGCCGTCCCTTTCTCTCGAAGCACAATCCAGTGACAGTGAAATTGCTTTTCGTGCCTTCGCTCCTCACCGGCCAGCGTACTGGTGTGATCACTGATGCCCATGACCAAGAGGGGGCTTCACTGACTTTATCCTTGCATGGTACAGCAGTGTGAGGTTCTTCCCAAAGCAAGCCATGGTGTATGTCGCGTAGCCACAGCCCTGCAACATAAACCTCATTCTGCTTTTCATTCTCCAAACTAGGCAGACGGCCTGGGTTTGCGAGAATCGATCCAACTTCTTTCGCCAAACCTGCTACCGCGAGAATACGATCGACTTCAGGTTTGGTGAGATGTTGACCAGAATATACCTCCAGGACCGGATACCAAAAACTCAATATGTCGATATTCGAGAAATGGAATGAGGCTTTGATCCTCAAGTATGCCTGAAGATCAGAGCTCGCTCGTGCGAAAGTAAGCTGGGACTGATCGTACGCTCGCGGGAGCTCCTGCTGACACTCGAAGAACAGCCCATGAGGGGTATACCAAAGCAATCTTTTGCTCAGTAGCCATTCTTGCAGGATCCAGCCTCGTCGGAACAGGATGCTAGACCAGACTTGCTCCATGTATTCTCCAACGACTGGAAGTCGTCGTCTGAAGCAATATAAATGTCCTGCAACTGACCCCATTTGGTCTCGATATGGTAAACGAACGAGCTTCGAGGACCACGGTATTACGCCTTTGCCGTATGGCTGGAGAAGTCCACCCGCCATGTTCTCAGCCGTTCCCGCCAGGGTGAAAACTGAGAATTGATAGTACTGAGCCATTTTTGGGGCTTCATGGCGCCAGTCAACGTAGTCATCTCCCTGTTGAATGATGCAAATCGAGTCGATCCAGATGAAGTGGATACCCAGTTTCTCGGTGATGATGAATGCATCCTGGAAGAGCTGCGGCAGGTCCCCGAAATCGTCCCCAAGCAAGCGGTTTTCAATATTCGAAGTTGTTGTGATACATCTGCCAGTAAATTCGTTCCAGCGATGGGTCAGGGTGATGTAGGCGCCGCTTAGTCCGTCCGTATGACGGAGATACAGTCGCTGCCTGTTACCTTCCGGTACAATTTCGATTAATCGTGTTGGAAGTGGAGCATTGTAAGGATTGATATGCAAAGAACCAGAAACAGTTTCATTGCATTTAGAATGAAATCTGCATGCTTGAAGCCATTTCTGAGCAGTTTCGTAGTGTGAAGCTGAGGATGGGTCGCTGCCAATATAGCGCCCAAGGACATCCCCATTCAGAGCTGCAGGGCTCTCTAGGTTGCATGTATCAGCCTCGTAATGTGACATTCGTTTTGCTACAAGAAAAAGAAGCATACATACGAGGATCTGCTGTAAGGCATATCTCATGACTTGACGGATTCCTCATGCCACTGAAGCGGTCTCCAAGCTCCACCAGGAGGCGGTTGGCTCGCAGCCCATATGATGGCGAGCGCTGCTCATCATCCTTGTAACTATCAGAGATAGTCATCTGAACATATAGATCCGGATTCAATGTCGTCCTTCCCAGAAAAGCATTGCTGTAGAAGTAATGAGGGTTTTCCGCATCCTTCACCGCATCCAACAAGAGACTGCAAAAGTGGCAGCCATCAGCCGCAGCCACCTCAACATCCTTCAGAAGGTACCCTTTTCTCTTGTTCTTCGCGAAAGACTGGATATCAAAGTTCTGGCATCGTGAGCATAGAGATGCATCAACTTCAGCAGGTTCCTCGCTGTCCTCTAGTGGAGGAACCTCGTACTCCCAGTCATCGTGGTATGGAGCGATGCTGGAATCAATTGTCTCAAGGGAAATAAGACTAGCTCGGTGCCTCAGCATGGCGGGAGTGCATGGTGTCTACTCAGAAGCTTTTGGAGGTGTGAACGGCGAAAGAGAGAGGTTGGGAAGTCGGGGCGTGATTATCCGATTGAAGGATTCCCGCCAAGGACATACTGCTAAAAATAGGTCCATGGCACAACCACCTTCTAGACATTGACTCGTTCGTTTCTCAGAAAATTTCCGGGCGATTGAAATACTGATCATGACAGCTATCATGAATTTCGCAATCATGCCTCCGAGGCGAGGCGTATATAGCGTCTCTACGAGACCACTTCATTGTCCAATGGTGGTCAGAATACGACTGTCAATGTTGTCCTGAACTGAGGATTCCAGATTCGAGAAAAAATGCGATATGCTTTTGATATTGTAATGTCTCATAAGGGTCTCTTTTTCATATCCTGCTATGGTGAGAACGGGTTGCCTGCTCGATGGAATCGGAGGGCTCGCCTCACAGCGAAAGCATTCTTCTGGATGGTGTTCTCGTTTGAGAAAGTACTTGGTGAACTTAGATACCCAGACTCCATGTTTATCTTTTCCAATCCAAACAGGTGGAAAGCCATGTTTCACAGTATTTATAGCAACGCCTACCTCTAGTAAAGATCGCTACATAAGTGCCATAAGCGAGAATGACAAGATCCGATGCCCGTGATAAAGTCGCTAAATACGAGTTTGATGAAAGTCTAGACGATTTTATAGCCCGGGTAGTGAATACTTAGATCATCCACCTTCAAATCGACTATCCAAACATATTTCATGACATTAGAAAAGCTCCATGGCATCAATCCGGGCTCAAAAATTTCATCCTTAGCCACAATGTTGAGTCTACTTATTTCATAGCCATCCACGAATGGTGTCTTCTTTAAGTGGATGCGCACAGTGCGATAAGATCTCATAGACGCAGACTGGGTGGAGCAGATTTAAAGAGGTAGTAATATGCTTCTGCTTTGTCACGTGCTGGAATTTGGAATATTCTTGAAAAGCAGAACTTCTCGAACATAACGAATGACCTCGCTTGCTTTGAACCTCAGTATGAAAGTTTCTTTCGTATAGAAATGAGAAGTATGATGAGTTGAGGAATTATTACTCAAGTTATCAATAGCTGACAAAGAATTCTTATGGGGCGGCCCGAGTTCGGAGCACTATTCAGAGTCGTGATTGGTCTGAAGACCAGTCATTGTGTCATATATCGTTGTCTCTCGTATTTAACAAGATAAGAACTTTTAGGCATCTGACATGCAAAAATGTCGCCAAAGTTCGTGTAAAAACACGGATTTGCCTGAATCGAGGCTGCTTGGCGCAATGGTAGCGCGCGGTCCTCCTACTGCTGAGAAGCTGTAAGACTGAGGTTGGGGGTTCGAGTCCCCTGGTGGTCGATCCGACGCATAAAGCGTCGATTTTTGTTTTTGCATTTCTTTGTGCTGATGTTCTTGATCAATGACTGCTGTTGGGTGCTTTTTTTCCCCGCTCCCCACAGCAGTCAGCCTCGGCAAAGTACAAAGTATCTAGCGAGTCTTAAGCGAGCACCCTCTCAAAGAGTAGAGTACACCAAATTGCACGAGGGTCATCCAACATCCTGCTGGGAAGGGATTGTCAGTGTATGGACGAATCTAGAAGTCACGAACAAGATCAAGGGACGGTAAACACCCGAACAACTCGAGAACCAATAAATTATACAGTGCTCTGTACTACTTTGCGTCCATGTATTGTTCAACGTCGTGATCCATTTTTGAGTGAAACGATGATGTCTCTTGTGGCTTGAGCATCGCCAAAGCTCACGGCTCACTTCCACTGAATGCTGTTGATGTCCCCACTTCCATTTCTTGAGCATCCCCAATGAACACCTTGATGGCATTTCCACTATTTGAATCCTCCACAATCGAGTCATCGGCTTCCCAGGAGAGCGTTATATTGACCACATTCTGTCCATTTCCAGCAATATATACTTCCACCGTATTTCCATTTCCGCTTCTGGTCACATTACTATTTTTGATCGTACCACCCTTGATATCCAAGTTGACTATGTCCCTTATCTCAAGTGGCTGGACGGTTCGACGAGTCCAAGATATACTGCTTTGATGCTTCTCCTCCCGTCGTACCATGAGCTTCCCGCATCTCCCAGTGGCTATATTTGAGTCATTATTCTTGGTGTTCCATCCACCTGTGTTGCTGCCCGTTGAGTTGAGCATGTTCTTATCCCCGAAAGAGTCAAAGTCCTGTGGATGAGTTGAATGGTCGCCCACGGCGATGTTGGCATTCTTCGCATTATTTATAACCTGGAACTTCGCATTGTTCTGCGTATTTCCGACAATTGTGTGGTGAAATGCGCTTTCGATGTGGATTGTGACACTGTCGCGCTTTTGGATGGAGTGTTTGACAGGAATGAAGACCTGGATGATGACGTCGTCTTGAAGTTGAAGGCCATGGAGGGGATCATTGTGGACGTGGATGGGGTCGCTGGAAATTGTGCTGTGTTCAAGGATCAGAGGATGGCTGAGTACAGCCAAAGGCATGCCCAACAGGATCGTTGTTGCGCGCATATTGTACCGTCAGATGATGCCCAAAATATCTTCGCCACAACTTCAAGGGGCTAGGTGTGAAATTGAGCAAGTCAAGTCTTGCCTCAGTGGCTCAATGCAGGCTGGGGTGCTTGCAACTAGCTTCTGACGTATTTTCAAACAGATAAACGTAGCCTAGAGTGTGATACGATAGTCGTGCTCTGGATTATTCCAGCAAATTTCATGAATGGAACCACGATATAGCTGGCAACCCGGGTAAGAAGTGGGAGGATGGTGTGAACAAGTGGACTAGTTTTAAAATTGCTGCCGATATGATCTTCGGACACGAGTAGATACTGGGTCTTGTTAGACCGTGAGCTTGCGGATGATTCCACCGACTTCCCAAGAAATGGGGTTCTCGGCGTCACTTGACTTTTTAATTTGAGGTTAGTAAATTCAGTAGCTTATGCCACTCGTACGATCTGATCTGCAACACAATACAGAGATAATTGAATCGAAGGTGGTTGCTAAGCTCCACGATCCCCAATTAGTCCCTTAACCAAATGAGTGTACTAACCTGACGACCACGATGCAACTGCCCTGTTGCTGGAAACCATTGACTTTATTACGGAGTGATAAATCGATCTATATAATTTTTTTACGGGTCTTGGAGATGTACTACCTTCGATGCTGCTTCTAAAAAAGACACATCTGGAAGCTAGCACAGTCTACATGAGAAGCTCCGTGTGGCCGTATGCGCATCGTTCAGTTTGCTGGAGTGCATACTCCAACTTTCACATGCTTCGTGAATGCCAAGAGGTTGAGATGTGCAACAAAACCTTTATTTCCCAGTTAAATAAACTGCCTTGGTAATTATCAACCAGAAGAGTGTATTTTTGTTAGTAGGGAACCATGGATCGGGTGAAGTTTGAAGTCTGGTACGCGCTAAACAAGTGTCCGCTTGACAGATACCGGGGCTTTTTCTGCACCGCCCTGGAGATTTCCGAAATGCTATTTCCTAGACTGATCCTTGATGTGGATGGTCTAGCTTAGTACCTATGTCGCGTGGGAAATGATAACCCCGGGTCGAGTGATCGTGGGACGACGCCGGAGGAATTGCCAACAAAGACACCTTTGTTTTTGGACAAGTAATATTGCCCTTGCAGGGATTCAAGAAATGCAACAAAGACAGGAAATCAGACTATGAGTCAGGCCATTCGATTCTAGTCATATGCACAGGGGTTTGAGATATGCAACAAGCCAAAGGGCTGAATTTAAGGGTAGACCAAGTGGTACTCACAACAACCTGCAAGGGCATGAGAAATGCAACAAATACAGGAGAGAAGACAATGGCCCAACCTGCGCAATGCTAGTTACATCCACAAGGGTATAAGATATGCAACAAACCAAAGGGTAGAACCTGGGGTTACTCTAGTCGATACCCACAGCATCCGCAGGGGTGCGAGAAATGCAACAAAGGCAAAAGACAAGATCTTTGTATACGACTAAAGTATACTAGTAGCAGCCACAATCATATGAGATATGCAACAAAGATGCCCAGCCCGAATCCTCGCGGTCCTAAACCTGCCATCTGTGGCACGCTTACAAAGTTGCAAGGCTTGCAGGGGCTGCAAGATGTGCAACAAACCCTTTGGATTACTGCTTTAGGAAAGACTAGACATGACGATGCGACTGGGATCAATTTCCTACCAGGGATACACAATAGTGTGTTGGAAGGCTCAAGGGTACCCATGACGTTGTCAGGTGAGGTCATGTGATGATAGTCTTGTCCGCCTTGTAAGTCCTCAACAGAATTATTTGTATAGCTGCAAGGACACCATTTTAAAAGAAGGGATTGTTCCAATGAGAAATTTGAGGAAACAATTCCCTTCATTGGGGGGATGAAAGTGACACGTCAGGCATGTCTTACTTTCCCCTTTCTTCATCCCACATCTGGTCTGCCATGTATTGACATGGATAAACTCCATTGCAAAGACCTGTACGAGACAAGGGACATACGACATGCAACAGAAATTTCTATCCCAATTACTTCGCCACAGATTTTGCTTGCTGAAACTTTTGATTGCAATGAAAGGAAGTCCAAGTGGTTATTTACCCCGCCAGAGCCAAGTCCCAGTAGACCACAACGTTTTCGTTACCCTTTCCAAAAATGAAAAGCAAATAAATCAATCATTTCGAGAAGACATGATATTCTATTTGCAAAAGAACTAAGTCCGATTTCGGATGGTGCTCCCATGCTCCTTCAGCCTCACCACGACCGTCGACGGACTCCTTGGTCGGCTGAAGAGCATGTTGGACTCCACCCCGCTATTGAATCCATAGATATTGATAGGGAGAATTGGAATGACATGGGTTCTACGACATGCAACAAAGGCAGCTTTTTAGGTCGACAGTCTTCAAGGCGCTTGCATCGATTCCATTTGGGAAGCGTAGCGCTGGGTTGAGCTTCTCCATCGGAACGCCAAAGAAGCAAAACTTGATATCTGGGAAGCAGCAGGGGATGCTCGATATGCAACAGACTCGAAAAAATATTCAGCTTTCAGCCCAAGCGAGTTTTGTCAAGGGTACGAAGTCAAGCAGAGCCTTGCTCGCGCTAACCCAACTAGAACATCGAAAAAGAGAAGCTATTTGGGAGCCAAAAGTGGCAGGGGATATTCGACGTGCAACAAAAATTGAAATTGGATTTGAGAGGCTTTTGTGCTGCACAGTCGACTTGGGGGGGCCTTGTCGGCAAGGATAGCGAGGGAGAGACTGGTTCTCCCAGCCCGAGAAATGCTACCAGTGGTCTGGTTGCGCATAAGCAGGGATTTGAAGCCTTTTCTTCTATCAGAGCACCTCTTAATGCGTCTTGCTATAGGACGGCTTGTTTAGTTCGTCATGATGAGGCCCGAGTCTTGTTCATCTGGTTTTCTTGGGTTGTGGGGGACGGCCGCCCCCGGCTTCTTGCGCTTTGAGGCTGGCTGATGTGCTTGGGCTTGTGGGACCGCTGCTCCCTCTGCCGTCTCAGATTATGACGCAAAGAAGACGTATCGCCAAGTGTTGATGTGCATTTTCGGTTGAAGAAAAGGAGACCAGGAGTTGGATAAAATTCATCGGCTGGCAGAAGAAGTCGGGCTAGAAAAATTCCAGCGACCCTCAACTCACAAGTATATGTGATAAATACCACAGTTCCATCTAACTTCCACCTCGAGGCGTCTTGCAATTCCTAGAGGGGCTAAGCCGCGACGCATAATGGACAGGTTAACAGGCCGCTTACTTCCCGTAAATCAACATTATCACGTTTCGGCCATGCCTGACTGCGAGCACGGCATGGGGAGATTGTCAAGAACAACCTCGGCGTAGAATTAACGAACGATTCTATCAAAACGACAATGGGCTCTATGAGCTATATCTCAAAAGCTCGAAGCAGGCGATACGCACAAGTTTGAGGAATTATCGTTCCTCTATTCTTACAAGTCCTGAATCCCGCAGTCGACACCTATTGGAGCCTTCTCTCCTCGCCAGCCTTCGTATACAAGCCTAGATTATCCAATAAAGGTCTATCAGTCACTACAAAAAGATATGCCGGATTCTTGTCACTTTTGTTCAAATGGACTATCTTCGACCATGCAGGCACACTGAATGTGTCGTTCGCTTCCCAGTCGATAACCTCGGATTTTTCTCCTGTGCTGAGGACCGTCGTTTGTCCTACTCCTTCATAGACGTGGTACATGAACGATATCGACTCTTGCGACTCTGCCGTTTGGTAGCCAGCTTCAATCATCTCCGCCTGCGCGCCGAGAGTAGTTGACAATGGCGCTCCGTCACTGCTGTAATGATGCACACGGTGCGGACCTGTCTGCGAAGCAAATCCATCTTGTGCCTCTTTCCAAGGATGACGCCATTTACATGACTCGGAATAACTTTACCAATGTCAGTGTCTTCTCTGTCAAACAACAGGTGTAGACTTCGCTTACGTGCTTGGATATCTGCTCTCGGTATGCATCTCGGCGAAATTGACTGGTATATGTCTGAAGAGGGGTAGATTCAAGCCGTCAAGCCATATCACTGGATCTGTACCCTCGTTGCCGTGGTCGTGCCAGTGCCAGGAGGGAGTCAAGATAACATCGCCCCGCTCCATATACATTTTCTCACCTTCTACGGCAGTGAAGCCTTTCGATCCTTCGATGATGAAACGCATGGCAAAAGCTATGTGGCGATGTGCTGGTGCAATTTCGTTGGGAAGAATCAGCTGCAAGCCTCCGTAGATGGTATCTGTGGTGTATGGTGCATCTATAGTCATGTCAGCGGCGCTCTGGTGCGCTTAGCAGACAGACTGAAATACCTAGTGACGGATTCACAAGCATGAGAACCCGGCGCTCAGCCTCTTCTGCACCAACAATCTCTCCAGCTTCCATCAGGAGAGGTTTGCACTTCTTGTATGCCCATTTCATAGGAACCGAGGTTGGGTTTGGATTGGGTGGAACCATCTTGCTCATTTGAGTCCATAGGGGCTGGAGGTGTAGCTCTGGTAGGGGAGCCATGAATGCTTCCTCAGCAGTTACAGTCGGCAGAGAGAACTTCTCGGTGCTGGCAGCGACTGCCGTAGTGGTGGCTGTTTGAGACATTGTTCTTCTGAATAGAGAGTACGGGTATTGGAGAGGATTTGAAGATGGTTGTTGATGTCAAAGACTTGGTGAGAATGGGATCGAAACGATGTGTGCTTGCACGACAGAGCCGGACAAAGTCGCTCTGCTAGCTCAGTAATTGAACAGAAATTTTGAGCTGCACCGGACATTTTTGCGAGCCAGTGTTTATTGATCTATTTCAACTACCCCAGCTGAACTGAAATCTACACGGAACGTAAAGTGCGGAGCTCCCGAAGATTGGGGTAGTCCCTCCAAGTCTTCCGCTCGGAACCAGGATCTGTGGCCAAGACCTCATGAGTCGTGCCGAGATTCACAGCCCACTTCTGTTCCGAGATCATCTTGACGACTTGATTGTTTTTATGCACCAGGCATGGTACCAAAAGATTTTGCGCCTTCTATCGAGCTAAGAAAAGGTGGTCTGAGCTTGGCAAACAATTCAGCACTGGGGTGAAATGAGTGGAATCTATGTCAAAATTCGTAAGCTATGTTCCGAGCCTACAAACGGGAAACACTCGCATGATGAGGGGCATCACTTACTGCTCGCCTAGCAACGATGTGCGAATGATGACTTTTTCTCCTGCATGGCTCATAGGGATAGTCCAGAGGGTACATCCGCATTGGCCGCAGAAGACTTTATGTTTCTCTTTTCCGCTGGTAGTCTCTTGCACAATCCAAGTTCTGCACAGATCTTGGCCAAGATAAAGACTAATCGAGTCCATCGGGAATTTTGCCATCTGGGAGGGGTTGTCAGCGGGTGAATGTTAATTGGAGTTGATAATATACTATCTGATATGGACCGCCTGCTCCTTTTGAACAATCAGTACAATAACATGCAAACACCTTTTCCGGAGAGCCTGTAACAGTGAACTTCGTTCCTTCGCATAAACAGGCTCCCTTGATGGTTTGGGGAGGTAAAGTGTGATCCATAGTGACTGGAAAGTACAAAGATTTTGGAATTGAAATGGAGAAAAAATGCGAAAGCTGGTCTGGTACTTATACTTCAGAGAGACACTGGCATCGCAAGGGACGGATAACCTATCCTAGTATGACAAATTTGCTTGACAGAAACTACTGGAATGCACAAACCTCGCAATGGCTCTGCAGAATTTTTATCATTGGTATGCCTAAAAAGTATTCTATTCATAGACCATCTTGTTGGTGCAGCTACCGAGATGCTCAATCTTCACCTCTACAACATCACCATTCTCGAGCCACTTGGGCTCCGTCATTCCCATCGCCACACCAGCCGGTGTGCCCGTCATGATTACTGTGCCTCTTTCTAACGTGGAGCCTTGACTCAAAAAGCTTACAATCGCCCGTACATTGAACAAAAGATCATCCGTGCTCGTATCCTGACGAAGTTCTCCGTTGACAAATGTCTGCAATCTCAAATTATCAGCGGCCCCAACTACTGATGGCGCGACCAGCATTGGGCCAATGGGAGCGAATTTGTCAAATCCCTTTGCAAAGCACCACTGTGGTACACCTCCAGCGTACGCGGGGTCTTTCTGCCACGTCCTTGCGGAGATATCGTTAGAAGGCGTGAAGCCTGCAACATATTCGAGTGCATTTTCAGGCGTGATGTTCTTCCCAGTTTTGCCAATCACCACTGCCTTTGAATATTTAGTAGAGATCGCCTAGATTGGAAATTGTTACTGACTAGTTCTCCTTCGTAGTCCAAATTCTTTCCCTGAGCAATCTTGGGAATAGGAACATCTTCGTCATATTTTGCTAGACATGGTGAAGATTTGATGAACAGAGAAGGGAATGGCGGAGGTTTCCGACCTCCCTCCGCAACTGGTAACTTGTCAACTTTTAGTCTTTCAACATTCAGATACACTTGATTACTTACTGTGCTTCATGTAATTGAGACCAATGCATTTGATGATTGGGACATCTGTTGGCTTGAGAACTTCGAGGATGCTCTGCACTTGTACTTTCTCCCCTGGTGCTGACAGGGCGAACGGATCTGATCCTTCGAGCTTCAGAGCAAAGAGGGTTTGACTGGCCAACGACTTGATGAGATCTTCCGCATGCTCAACACATGGCTCCCCAAAAGAAGTAACACCCTTTGTGTCGACAAATCTGATCAATCGAGCCCAAGCCATTTGAGCATGCAGAGAAGTCTTGAATGAACTTCAAAATAATATATTGAATCGAAACAGATATTCCTTGATTTCAGGAGATCTCTGTGAAGAAGAACATGTACGAATGAGTACTTATAGCGTGATATGAAATGTAAATAGCCAGATAAATTTATATCCTCGGAACAGATCCGAAACTTTCCGGAGAAAGTATGATCTGAAGAACATACAGGACCGCTGAATCCACCCTTGTCTTCGGATGTGGAATAAGATCAATATGGTTCCGATGTTGCAAGGGCTCGTCCGGACATTGAAGTCAAGGCTCGCGAATCATGAAAGGGGCTCAGCTGCTGACTCGCTAGTGCACTCGCTTGAAGTCCACCTCGGTACGAGACACTAATTCGTCCAACTCCTCCCCACGCCATGCTCTTGCTTCCGCGGCCCACATACTCCATGTCCAATTCCATGAAGATGCTTTCCCTTCCGACGTGATTGATGCGCAGGCGACCAGGTCACCAGCGTTATGGATACTCCAAAGCAAAAGCGACACAAGATTGACGTTGCCTGTGACTTGTGCCGGGCTCGCAAAGTCAAGTGTGACGGAACCCGACCAGGTCAGTTGAAGCGCTGATGTCGCAAGCTCGGCGGAGGACATACGTGGTAGTAGAGCTAACAGAACTCTCGTCCAGTTTGTGCAGCATGTCTGCGTCGCAACGCTCAATGTAATTATACTGACGATGGCAATTTCAGACAGCATCTTCCAGGTCGTTCATCTTTGCCAGCCAATACGTTTTCAAACCCTAGTCCTCCATTAGGAACGAACGGAATATCTTTTGATGCCTCATCCTCAAGAAATCGTCAGATTTCTTCACCCACCGTGCCAAGAGCCCAATCCTCTTTCTCAGCTCAACTTACTACCAGTCCAGGTAGAGTCAGAGCCTCTGGGGATCGCCGTGAGCTCTACTCATCTTCTTTTCCGCCGATCAATCTCAATCATCCGACGGACGAAACTGCAAGTGTCGAAAATGTCAGTTCACGGCACGGTCCATATAAGTCAACTGGTATGCATTCTCCAGGCGGCAGTGGAATTCCCACTGGGTACAGTGTAAATTCCATGACTGGTCCGATCGAATCAGCAAGCCCTAGTTTCTTTGGTAATAGCTGTGCTAGCTCTTTCATGCAGCAGTTAAAATCAGCTGTAAATACACAAGTCCAGGTCCCGCGCGCTGTAGAACAGCCATTGCAGACTCATCCTGTGAGAACATCACTGTATCAGCCGACAGGTAAAAATGCACGTACGAGGCTGGACTATACACTTCCTCCTCGGAGGGTAGCGGATAGTTTGATGAAGACATACTGGGAGCTGATACACCCTCTGTATCCTTTCCTTGATGAGAATTTGATGCACAAAGCTTACTCTTCGATCTGGCTCGGAGACTCTCCGGATCCGGAAGACCCCATTTTGATAGCCACTCTTAACATCATCTTTGCTTCCGCATGCCAACTTGCGGAGAGTTCAGACTGTGCAGAGAGGGCTGCTTCAGCTGCAACTTTCTTCACTCGAGCCCAAGACTTGCTGCACCATGACTTATGGACTGTTGGCTCGATCCAGACTGTACAGTGTCTCCTTATCATGGGTCAATACTTACAGAGTACAAGTAATGCTCATCAATGCTGGATGGTCATAGGTCATGCAGTTCGTGTAGCACAAGGCTTAGGTCTACATTTGCCGCAGTCCAACGCCTACGAGAATCAATCAATTCAGGACAGTGAGCTTACCCGTCGGGTTTGGCACGGCTGTATATTAATGGATAGGTACGTCTCATACCCACAGAACTTATTGCAAGCTCATGATTCGAATCAGAATATTGTCCATGACTTTCGGCCGCCCTGCAATGATTTCGAGGGTTGTCGCAAGAGCTGTTCCTTTACCACAGATGTCCCCTCACCACCTCAATTCGCCAATGCCAGCACCACATCTAGAAAGCTCTGACACCATCGCCTCACCACTGACATTCTATATCAAAACTCTCCAACTGTACGACATTATATCTGAAACGCTCTCAAGCACTCTCTATGCAGTTTCCGGATCCGATAAGACCTCCGGAGGAGAGAGTGGAACGAACAATATCGACTCCGCCGAGATCGTAACAGTATTGAAGATGGATCATGATCTAATGGTTTGCGGTCGTAGCTTGCCGTCGTATCTGCGAATATCTTCATTAGATTCCTTTACATCTCCGATGTATCAACGCCAGGCTGTTGTCTTCAGAGCCAGGTAAGAGCTGATATGCTCGAATCGGGGTCATCAATGAACTGACTATCTCTCAAGATTTCTTCATGCGCGTATACTCATTCTTCGCCCGATACTTTCCCGCTTTTGCCTACCCCAGTCCCGGCCTCTCTACGCTGGCACAATCTTAGATGAAAGCGTTGGCGAACGTATGAGTTTCCAATGCTCGGCCCTTTGTCTCACAGCAGCACACGATCTGATCGGACATATTAACACTCACTTCCGCCCAAGAGGTGAAATAGGAATGCTGCCTGCGTGGTGGTATTGCATCTTCTGTAAGTATCGACCTTTTGTGCGTAGGAACACCCTACTAATGCTAGAAATCAGATATCTACACAGCCTCCACCATCCTTCTCACGTCCCGGTTGAGACCCGCTCTGGAACAAAGCAGTCCTATCTACTCAATCGCCGAGTCTTGGTCCTCAGCTATCGAGATGCTGAAGGCACTTTGCTGCCACGGGGAGCTAGCCGAACGGTGTGTGGCAGCGCTGGAAATTTTATCTGCGACTATCTCAGCGGCTACGGTTTCGGGTATCAACGGACAAGCTTGTGATACAGACAGGGCTGAAGTTCGAAGACCAGGGGAGCAGGGTAGTTTGTCAAGCGGAATCCCAAATGGCGTGGGACACGAAGGGTTTCCCAATGTCGTTTTCGATTTTGAGGACATGTCGTGGTTGAATAACATCCCTTATAACTACCCAAGCATTGAGCCATAATATACATGTACTCAAAATGAATAATTTCCGACCGCGGCAAGGAAAGCAAGAGACTACATACAACTAAGCGAGACTCTGTATTGTTCGACCCTCAGGATCAAGCTAGAAGGCTAATTCTGTCTGTTTTTGTATTCACTACACATACATCTGAGACCCTACGTACCCAAAACCCTACAAGCCTTTCCACCAAGTCGTCTTTGCAATGTCGAAGCTTGCCGACAAGATCTGTCCACTAGCCGCACTTGTATTCGAGACGAGAACATCGTACGTACCCTCCTCAGAAACCCACTCATTCCTCTCCTCATCCCAGAAACTCGTCGCGTATTTGGTCTCAACTTCAACGATACCCGTCTCCTTGTCCCCGGGCTGAAGATACAATTTCGTGAAGCCTTTCAACTCCTTCTTCGGCCTTCCGATCGATGGATTACGTTGTGAAACATAGACCTGCACAACTTCCGCACCTGCGACTGACCCTGTGTTCTCCACCGCAACAGAAACTTTGATTCTGCCTAGGTCCATATTGCGCACGACTTCCAAGTCGGAGAATGAGAAAGTCGTATAACTCAGCCCATGGCCGAAAGGGAAGAGCACTTCGCGCTTGACCGATTCATAGTATCTATACCCGACGTAGACGTCTTCGCCGTACAGCGTACGTCCTCGCTCACTCTTGAAGCTGAGATATGTTGGGTTGTCTTCGAGGATTTTGGGGAATGAGAGGCAGGTCTTTGCACTTGGGTTCACGTCGCCGAAGACGACATCCGCAATTGCGTATCCGGCTTCATTTCCACCGTACCAAGCCCATACCACAGCGGGGACTTCATCTATCCATGGCATAGCGACCGGTGTACCAGCTTGTAAGATGACGGCCGTATTATTGTTAGCACGCGTCACCCGGGATATCATCGCGTCAAGGTGCCCTGGGAGGGACATGTGTTGTCGGTCACTGCCCTCGGTTTCCCAATCGGCCTAAACACGGGATCGTGTTAGCTTCTTAAATCGAGGAGAAACATTAGAACAAGATACTGGGGACTCACATTCAGACCAGCACAAATGATTACTTGATCAGCTCCTTGTGCCAACTTCACAGCTGACTCCATTTCGACCTCTGGATCGATGACAAAAGCACCACCAATGCGAAAACCTCCCCCACCAAATCGAACTACGCCGCCAGATCCGAGTGTGTTGGTCGGTGCGCTGGAGTATTCGACTTTGATGTGATAGGTTTGTCCTTGTTTGACTGATACAACGCCTTTCTCTTCGACCGTCCCGCAGCCGAAGAATGCAGTGCCCTGGCGCTGCTTCGTAGAATTGTCTATCACCAACTTCCCGTCCACAAACAGCTGCCCTTGACCGTATACACAAAGTCCGAGCTCATATTCTCCGCTAACTTCGGGAGTGAAGTAACCCTCGATGTCGGCATACCAGAGACCACTCGTGTTCGTAGGTACTTTGTAATCCATCAACATGGCATCGGTCTTTGTGAGGACTTTTCGGTCGACACGGTGGCGCTCGGATGCACCAGGAGGCTCATTGAAAACGTTGAAACTCATTCCATCTTCGCCTTCAGCAGTCTTGACTTGCAATCCAAGAATGGGAAGTTCTTTGTGAGAATATGCCCCAACCGTAAAGGCAACTTTGGTGCCTAGTGCTTCTTGTATCCCCTCATACGGTGTACTGGCATTGTAAGAAGGTAGTGACGCGGACCCACCACCACAAATGGTTGCAATTCTTGCATTCGGTCCAATCACGACTGTCTTTTCCAGCCTGTCAGTTCTCATTTCTGAATTATAGTCATCAACACTCACAGATTTGGTCTTCGAGAACGGCAAGGTTTGGTTCTCATTCTTCAACAGCACGATTGAGCTGGCAGCTAGTTCTCTCAGCAGCGCTCGGCTTTCTGGGCTATCAATTTCCAGTTCTGGTGCGTTTTCGGGAATTGCCGATGCTGCGCAGCTGTTGACAAGCTTCAGCATTTCCCTTACGCGTTCATCGATGACATGCTTTCCGACTTTGTTTGTGGTGATAGCATGGCCCAGCGAGTTCCCCCGGAACCGTGAAGGTCCAGGCATCTCCAAATCCAACCCCGCGTGGATGGCTGTTGAAGTGGAGTACGTGCCGAACCTAGAAGATTAGCACATGAATCAAGAAGCTCGTGGGAAACCCACCAGTCACTCATAATAAGCCCTGTCCATCCCCATTCCGTCCTCAAAACATCCGTCAATAGCTCCTTACTTTCGCTTACATGGAGGCCATTAATTTTGTTGTATGAGGACATCATTGCACCGGGCTTACCACCCTTGATCGCAAGCATGAAAGGGAGTAAATATATCTCCCTAAGAGCCCGTTGTGTGATCCTCACATCGACACGATTTCGCTCATGCTCTTGGTCATTACATACAAAATGCTTGAGACAAGCAATTACACCATTAGCCTGGATACCCTCGATCAACGATGCTGCAGCGAGTCCACTCAAAACGGGATCTTCTGATATCGATTCAAATCCACGTCCGCCCAGAGGTCCACGCTGTATATTGATTGTTGGTCCAAGAACAACGTGTACACCTTTCGCAACAGCTTCATTGCCCATCAATTGTCCAGCTCGGACAAGCAAGCCACGGTCCCAGGTTGCACCCAATGCCGTACCACACGGAAGAACCTCCTTGGTCAGCTCTCATCTTTCTATACGAGCTGGAGAACTTACTGCTCCCCGTGTTCCAGCAAAGAAGGTCTGTCCTCTGACTCCATTTGGGCCATCTGAGAGTCGAAGTCCTGGGATGCCGTGCTTGGGTAATGACTTTGTGTGCCAAAAGTCTCCGCCTGTGGGCTGTTAGTCAAAATTTCCAATTCAACAAAGCATCCAAGCAGAAGATTAGAAGCGGATTTTACCTGATAAAAGATCGATCTTCTCCTTCGGTGACAAGTTCGAGAGAACTCTCTCGACGTCTAAAGCGGCCATAATGTGGGCTACTTCCAGGAAATGAGTTCAAACAAAGGGAGAAATTATGAGTTTATTCTCTTTCTTAAACTATCAAATTTCTTCAAAAGTATGTTGAAAAAAATTGCATCTGTAATCCCCAAGAGCGCCAGGTTTCACGATAGACCAGATTTACAAAGACAGCGTAGAAATCGACTTACCAGAGCGACTGGGGAAGGATCGCGGGGAGAGCATCGGAAGAACGTGGAGAAAAGACTCCACATCATCACCCACCTTTGAAACACATTACTGAAAGACATCCTCTCTCAAATCACGGGTTTTCTTCGGTGATCTTCATGTCGTCGGAAGACCAGCGGCTCGATCGATTTTTGCTTGCGGGGACATGTCAAAGACGGTACTCGGAAGACAAACAAATAAATGCCAATGCTCGGAATGCTCGTTTGCTTATTGTGGCCTTTCAGTTTCAGGAAAACGTGGCTTCGGAATGGAACAAGGGTATGATTCTTAAAATTCGGAAGCCTACAGTAGTCTGACCCCCTTAGCTGAACACGAGTCAGGTCTCAACCATCCCAGCTTCCGACGAAACCCCTGCTTTAGCATGCCTTGCAGGTTGCAAAAATCTATGGATTGATTGGAGATCCAGCCAAAGGAGCTCCGCACTCCATCCCCGGACTCCAGACTTTTACTTCACCCAGGGGAGTACTTAATGGAAAGGATCGACTACCTGTTCCAGAATCCGAAGCAAGAAAGGGTTTGAAGCATACCATCTCTTCGCCCTCAACTTCGAATCATCATCTCCAAGACGACATCTCGGACTCGACATCGACTCAGCAGCAATGGGTAGTGCTAAGAATATGCCGGAGACACATGTCGAGGACGCGAGTCCTCATGTCCTCCCGCCTGACGTAAACAACGAGATGTCGATGAGCATATGGGACACCATCAAGGCAAATCCCAAAACGATCGGCTGGTGCTGTACTCTGGCTTCAGGTCCTATGGTGTATGGCTTCGACCTGATCATCGTCAGTCAGGTTGTAGCCATGCCCGCCTTTCAGTATGTTTCCCCTATTTGCAGTCTGCCAAGTCGTGTGACCTTGTCTAGGACAACGAAGCGAAAACTTACTGACTGGTTAACCTTCCAGGAGGAGTTTTGGAACTCTCGTCGGCGCAAAATACATCATCCCTTCGATGTGGCTCGCCCTTTGGAACTCCATGATTCAAGTCGGTGCCATGGCTGGAGCTCTCGTCTCTGGTGGTATCTCGGATCGCTTCGGTAGAAGGACTACATTTGTGTTTGGTGCTATTGTAACAGCTATTGGTGAGCCCAATCAATTGAGACAACCAACTGAGTCATGACTAATGGTGAATTCTAGCGACTGCCGTTATTTACTTCTCCGACTACCCTGCCAATCGAGAAAGCAGGCGCGTGATGTTCCTTATGGGCAAGATTATCGCGGGACTTGCTTTCGGACTGATCACCCCCGCATATCTGACCATCATATCTGAGATTGCACCTTCCCGGCTGCGAGGGCCTTTAGTTTCTTGCTTCACGTTCTTCACAGTATGAACAGTCACGATACAACCTTTTGGTATCGATATACTGACTATAGAGATCAGGTCACAGCCCAGCTGGTCGGCGTTGGACTTGTTCGCTCCCAAGTCAAAAATGTTCACCCATCAGCATACCACGTAAGTGTTCTTCCTATCCCATCTTGCATCACACAAAGTCTAATCCGAGAAACAGAGAGTTTTTGCCAGTCAATGGGCTCTCGCAGGCATCGCAGTCATTGCCGGTATCTGCATCCCGGAAAGTCCAATCTATCTCATCAAGCGAAACTCCATGGACAAAGCCTTGAAATCCTACAAACGCCTCTATACACACGAGGACCCAGAAGCACGAGTCGAGGCATTGCAGACCGTGGTGGAACATGAGTTGATGGCCGAGAAGAACCAAGATTCCGTCTCCTATGTCCAGTGCTTCAAAGGAACCAATCTACGCCGAACACGTATCGTTATCTTCGCCAATGTTGCCCAGCAGTTGGTAGGAATCACATTTATCATCAACATGACTTACTTCCTGCAACTTGGAGGCATGGATGCTGCCCTCGCCGTCAACATGAACTTGATCAAACTTGCTATTGGGATTGTCTTCCTGTTCGGGACGTTCTGGACCATGACCTGGTTCGGACGCAGGACACTCATGCTAGTCGGTTCGGCTGTCGCAGCTGTCTTCTGGATTGCTGTCGGCATTGCTGGCTTCTTCTCTAGTCCAGAAGCTCTTCTGTAAGCACTCATTGATCCTCCCATTCTCGTAATAGGATAGAAGGGATGGAGAAGCAAAGCTAATATGCTCAACCCTTAGATTCATTGGAATTGGCATGATCATCGTCTACGAATCGTACGCCCTATCCGTAGGGGCTGTCTATCCCGTCATAGCCTCAGAAGCATCTTCAGTACGCCTACGTGCTGTCTCAAACAGCATAGGCTTTGTCAGCCAATTCTTCGCCTCGTGGCTGTTTGGCTTCACGGTACCATACATGTTCGGCGCCGACACTGGTAACCTCGGCGGAAAGTGCGGCTTCATCTTCGCTGGGCTGAGTATCATCTGCGGTGTTATCTCCTGGGTCGATGTCCCAGAGACTAAGAATCGCACGTATGCTGAGCTGGATGAGATGTATGAGATGAATTTACCGACGAGGCAATTCAAGGACTTCGTGTGTACTGGTATTCAAGTGCCGTATATTAAGTCTGAGGATGCTTAGCTCGGTTCACAAGGTAGAAGCACGGTGCCACAGTAGCTATTCGAGCTATACTATGTGTTCTTATATAGATTTTCGATGAATAAGAGGTTCAGACCTCATTTGGTTGCGAGAGCGTAGCGCACAGTTCGCTCGTTTCCATAACGTCCCACCCCACCATTCCGGCCACCCCCCCATTCCGGCCACCTTTTACACCAAAAAGTGCGATTTTTAGGTACTAATATCTCTACAACGAATTAATAATAATATATAAATATTTTATATTTACATTTATTAGCTTCTATAGACTAAGCTCCTAAAAGGAAGTATAATTTGAATCATGTAATATTACGTAATATCAAATTCGATTTTTTACATACAAAATATGACCTCTTCTTATTCACATAAAATTATAACTTCGAACTTATCATGCATCTTACTTATTTTATGTTGGCTATTACTTTACTTAAGTTTTGTAAGTGTTTTAAAACGAATTGCTATATCTCAGGCATCACCTTCTTGTCTCCATACCTTAACAATAGGCCTTTCATTCTTACGTTATTAAGAAATAGCATTGCACGCGATAATATATGATTTTAAAATATCTTCATTACCACTTTTTGAAATTGCAAGATTGAATTTGTAATTTCTTAAAGCAATGTGATTTGTTTGATTAGCCCTTACGGCGTTATTATAATTATTATATCCTTGCAACGCTTATCTAATTTCACTTAATTATACTTAAAGAAGAAATTTATTAGAGACGCAATCTTGCACCTAGCAACTCATTAACTAATAACGGAATATTAGCATTCCAAATAGTTATTACATTTATCTTAATTACTTCATTAATTAGCCAATATATCTTTTTCTCTTTTTTTGCCACAAAAAACTAAGAATTTCTATATAGGCCTTGATAATATTTTAGAACTTCAAAGTTTAGGCGCTTTTGAATTATTTTTATTATTATAAGTAATAATGCTTTTGGTATCAAGAAGCTTGGGTTTTATTATGCTTTATATTTAATTATCTCGATCATCTATGGCGATGAGACTTTTGGCTTGACTTTTCTTTAATGCATGAAATTAAAGGCAAAAGTTTTTTTTTAATAGAAAAGCATCTTTTTAAAGATTTCCCTCTTTTTTAGTATAAAACTTTTTTCAATAACTATCTTTGCCAATCGCTCCGTTATTAAATAAGATCTTCTTTTCAAATCTAAAAATTTCGGCTCAAACTACTTATTATACCCTTTAAATTAGTAATTTCGTTAAGATTCCTTTATCGCCTTAACCTTTCAATTTGGATCCCCAGGCAGCACTTCAACACTCGATTTCCCCAAACTCATAAGTTTCACTTTATCCGCTACCCTCTTATGCAATGTTATAACAAGCCTTTAATGCTAAATCATAAATTAAATAATAACATGCAAATTTTAGCCATACCTTTTTATCCACCCCGCTTTTGCCACATTTATTCCCTTCTTTTATATAATATTTTGCAAGCCCGGCTTATTAAATAACGCTTGTCTCAAATCAATTTTTATAAAACGCCTAATAAAATTCATATAACCTTATAAAAATCCTTTATCTTAGAAAATATCTTTATCGGAACTTTCCTCAATTATTTTGATTAGTCTTTTCCCAAATTCTCTTTATCATCTTTCTTCATTTTTCAAATCTTAGCGCATTTTATCTTGACTTCCTCCTCTCTTTTCCTAAACATAACGTATTAGCAATTTGCAATATATTTAAACCTAAACCTCACAGCAAAGGTAAACGGCTGGCTTAGCAAAAGGCTATAAGTGCCGCCTTTAGAGATATAAAAATGCTAAAGGATCTTTATCTTACTCATAATGATTTCCATATTTTTGCATATCTTAAAGAATGCTGAAGCGTTCTCGTTATATACGATTATCAAAACCTTATTTTGTTATTTAATAGCTAAGTCAAATTTGTTCGCAGCTTTGCAAGTAATGATATTCATTTTAGCCTTAGAGTCGAGAATCGTTATGATAAGCTCCCTTTCGTTGATTTTGATTTTGAGTTTTAAATTGCTAGCTATAAGTATCGGCTTTCTTTTGGCAATTAGATTAAGCTTTCCTTTAACATGCCCTTTTTTTTTAATTTTTAGCATCAAACACTTCACGCTTTTTAAAAATTAAATCCCTTATTTATTTAAATAGTCTTAATAACTTTTGAATTTCGAAGGTGATTTCTAATGTTAAAATTTTCTTTAGGATTTTTCCCGCATTTATTGCGCCTTTCAAGGTATCCCTAAAGCTTTTTTCCCTCTTTTTGGCAATTGTTTCTTATTTCTAACTGATCTCATCGCTTCTTTCCTTTTAAAGCTCCACGGATGCGGGAATCGGATTAGGTAAGTTCACATCCATTTGCAACAGCCTTTCGCTTCATCTTACATTTTTTGAAATCTTTAGCTTGGCGAATTTGCTTTTAGCTTATTTCTTACTTTTGTTAATGCGACTTGCATTATCTTATTAACTAGCTATCACCTTCTTCACTTTCACTTTTGCCACATTTATGTTACTTATAATGATTTGTTTCGCATCTGCGCTAAATTCTTCATCTTTTATCAAATACTTGCTTTATTTTGTTTTTTTTATTATAGCCATTATCGTTTCAATTATATTCAATTTCCCTTCCACTTTAAGTGTTTTCGTAATTCTCATTTAGTTACCTTCTTCGATTTTTGCTAAATCAAAAACTACATTACCTAATGATGTACCACAATTCAATTCTTTAATCCTTTGAAGTACGTTTTCTTTTTAAGTAATATTTGAAAACATATACATTAATCAAGCATGTTTTAAGTACCTTCTTATGCATAACTTCCTAAAATTGTTAATATAATAAAAGCCGTCACTTACGTCTTTTGCCAGCTAGCTGCAATCTCGCTTGCTATAGCCGCCTTCTTCATAATACCAATAATTAAACTCCCGGCGCCCCATTCCCATTGCTACGCCCATTATAACTACCCCTTTAATTCTGAGTATTCCTAAGAAAAGTTTACCTTCTTAATCATATCATAAAATAATATTTACCTAATCAATAAAATTTCGTAAGCCGGGCTTTTGAAATCCTTTACCCATCCTACCTCCTGCTTGTTACTGGAAAAGTCTTAGCTGCTATTACTACATTAAAGCCAAATTTATTTTCTTAAATTTTTCCATTAAGTTAACTATCTAATCTGCCGTTATCATAATTGCAGGCGCTGCTAGAATTATCGGCGATACTAGCTTTAAATTTGTAATAAGAGCGCCGGCCTTTGGGGTTGTGTTCTATTTTATTAGATTTTTCATTGCTTTCACTTTTAGTTCCTTATTATTAAATTTTCTTGCTATTATCTTCAAAATGGACATCGCTATAATTTCTTTGCATAAGCTTTTAAATATTATTAATGTTAGGTTGTTTATCTTGACTTTCTTTTTCCGGATAATTTTATCTTTATTAATTTAAGTAATCTTTGCAAAAATCACACTTTCTAGATATATTTAAATAGCATCCCTTTCGCAACTAGCTTAATGGATATGGCAAAGAATTATCTCACAAATTGCCTCAAATCCGACTTTTCGGTTTTTAAAGCATTCATTAATATTTTCAAAAATAAGAGGGAAAACTTTTATTAATACGAATCATATTCCTTAAACTCTTCCAAAAGAACTTTTTTGAAGTTTTTTTAAACGCCCTTTTTATATTCTAGCAAATTCTTAATAAATTGCTTAATTGTGATCTTGTAATATCGTGGAACGCGCTTCATAGCTTCCGGCTTGCTTAAGCTAAAATTTGCATCCAACTCTTCATACCTTTCGAAAAACTTAATGATATTTATCCCTTCAAAACTTGATACGCCCAGCCCGCCTAATATCAGCATAACACCTCGAAATCCTTTCGGATAATTCATGCTTACTGGGTTGTTAATAGTATTAACAGCACTTTTTGAGCTTTCCTCTTATAGGCTTCTTGCAATTAAATAAGGGCTAATACTTCTTGATCTTTCGTTTGTCATAAGCGTCGCAATTCCTGGCAAAGGCGTTCTGATTCCCGGTAATAAATCATTATTATTATCCATCTTGCTTCAACTTATTGATGCTTTTTCATATATCTTGATCCAATGTTGTCCCCTTTTTATTACCAGCGTTTTCAATATGAAAGTCAGTAATATTCCTTTCAAAATCAATTTTAATAGCAGCTATTTTATTTTCCTTAACTTTCTTTTTGTTTTCTACTCCTTTCGATTTTACTCTCGTGATGTTTTATTATTAGCTTAAGTAATTTTAATATCTTCATTTTCTTTCTCACATGCAATAATTCCAAGGCGATTTTTAGCCTTCACTTATCTCTTATTGATATTAGCTCGCCTTCTTGCTATATTCATTTACCTTTTCCTTTCTTACGATGTTTCACTTTTGCTTCTAATTAACTTTTATCCCTTTTTCGAAGCCTCGTTTAATGCTTCATGCGTCTTTTTTCTTTTCCCAAGTATTTTTATTCATAATCCCAATTACTCCCCTTTTTCCAGCTATCGCTTATTTATACCATTATTCAAAACTTCAAATTCATAGCCATCACTCAACAAACAATCCTACCTATAAATAACCTCTTATTAAGCGCCAATGTAAAAGGATAAGTCGTTTATATTATATAAAAGAAGTTAAGTAAAAGCTAATAGATGTAACATAAAAATATTAATAAATATGAATAAAACTTAAAGAAATGTATATATTATTATGCATGTTCTTCCGTCCGAAAACTCGATCGCTTTCTATCTAATATAAGGCTTCGCCTAATCTACCTTTGGCTAAAAAAAAGAAAAAAAGTTATTCCGGCCTGAGTGCTTGTACCTACATCCCCGCTACAGTATTTTTACTTTCCTTATGCTTCTTTTATTTTCCTTTTCCTTTATCTTGCAAGTGTTATTTAAAGTGCTTAAGGTTTTAACACCTTTATTCCTAACCTTATCCTTATTATTCACTTGATATTATCTTACTTATAATCAATTGTTATTAATAAAATAACTTTTATTTGATAATTGAATTAGAAAAAAGTTATTATCTAATATCCTTTGCTCCTTATTAAGTCGTAAGATATAAGTATATAATTTGCAATTATTATCTTAAATATATAATAATTTAATACTTTTATAATTTGTTTATTTCTTTGCAACATTTAAATAAGGTTTTGCTTGTAATTAATTGTTATTAATATAATGATTTTCCGCTAATAATTGCAATATAAAAGTTAAAATATATATTGCTGCAGTTTTTAATTTTCGCTAACCTGATATGATTTTGAATTTTACTTAACGCTTAACTTTCAAATCGCTTATAAAGAACGCAACGTCCTCACTATATTTCAAATTTTTACGTGCAATTCGGTCTAGGTTATTGTTTGTTAACATAAGCAATGATTAATTACTGATAACGTAAAAATCCCGCTAATCGATCCCGATTTAATTGAGATCTGCATCCTAATAGATTTTACAATGCCAAGATTTATCAAGCTCTTTCTTGCGAGCACTACCCTTGCGTAGCTCACCAAACTAACAAAGATAAATAAATAAGATAAGCTCCAGAAGTGCTTGACCTAGGTTATAAATCTTCCGTGATTTATAATTCCGCATACAAGCAATAAAAACGTTAATGCAAACTTTGATTTTTGAAAAGCTATGAAAGTTAAGAGAAATCATATATAAACCTCTAATTCCGCGCTAAGCCTTTTTTGTACTAACTCCCAAATTGCCCTTTCCTCACTTATCCGGCCCACAATACCCAAAATAAAGGAGAAAAAGCCCCCATTACCTCAAGTACTACCTAGGGTATCAAAAATCCAGGAGGTAGAAGTGAAGATCATCGTTTATGACTCCAAAAATGCTTAATATATTAACCCGAGGCGGTGAGCTGCGCCGTGGAAAAGATCGACAGACGAAACGAATCTTGTCAGGTTTTTCGAGCTCTCGGATATTCTAACTGCTTTCGGTAGTAATATCCGCTTGTGGACAGAAACTCAAATCCCTTGCTACGCCCTCGTGGAGAAGGGCCTATTGGACGTACAATATTCGCAAACGTTGCCCTTTTGCTCATTCCGCCAGTATATCCTAGTTGGATGACTTCGTACACAAGCACTTCCTCCGCATATTAATTATGACAAGTACAACGTACTATCTACTTCGTACCATGGGTAAATAATGTACATTCGCCGCTTGTGCACTTTGTTACAGTCTTACTTGTTTGGGTACTAATGTACTGTGAAACTGGACGATGATTCGCCAGAGTTGCCTGTTTTTGCGGAACTATCTAGAAGCCGCACAGACAGTGAATGTACATTATTTACGGCATGTACCAAGTAGTACTTACTCGGTCCTCTCTGAGACCATCAAGATAGCACCTTCTGGTTGAGGAGGCTTCGTTTTTGAGGGATGGAAAGCCAAGCACATACTCATCGTTTTATATGGATAGTACAACACCAAGAAGCGTTGTGTATACGATTGGAGAATCACACACGAAGAAAAGAATGGTGTATTCGATAGTGAAATGGACCGACGAGATATCCTATGGACTCGTAAAAATGTTCTGAAAGATACTTAGCAGAAGTCCGTCATGTTGTCGGAAGGATTCTGCAACAAGGATTCTGTCTCACCTACAGTGAGGGGTAGCTAGTTCAAACTGCAGCCAAGGACACTATCTTCCTCCTATACAAGGACCAGTTTCTGAGTACGAAGGCGAGCAGGACGACAAAGTACAGCTGGAAGTCGTACATTTGGTATAACCATGGGGCTTGAACAAACCTGCAGTTGCAGGCAAGGCATCAATGGGTCTTGAAGGACCTCTTTGTATCGAAGTGGCCCTGGGAAAAGTCAATCCTCTTCCACTTCTTGTCTCGCTCTCAATCTCATGAGGACGTGTCGCCTCCATAATAGCAATCCTAGTGCCCTCTTTGCACAGTCATAGCTCGTTGTAGACATGGCAACTACGGTGCGTACCGCGAGATTTTTCCCCCTTCCCATAAGCTAATGTAAATGACATGACACTCAGTCCTGTCTGTCCCATTACTGTGGCGTCTTTCCAATTGGTACCAGAGGTAGACAAAATCAGAGCAGGCACAGAAGAGGAATTTTCAAGAAGAACATGGCGTACTTAAGCTGATGAAAGCAGGCGCCGCTTGACCCAGCGTATTTGGCAGAAACCCGAGGGCCTGCTGTTTACGCAGGATGTCTTATCCCGTTTCTAGTAGCTACTATCTTTGTCGCAGGCCGGCTCTATTCTCGCGTGGTCATACTACGCAATTGGGGATATGACGATGCTTGGATCTTACTCTCATGGGTAACCTCAGCTTCCTCCTCATAAGTTTGACCAGTCTCTAACGTCCCACCCCACCATTCCGGCCACCCCCCCATTCCGGCCACCTTTTACACCAAAAAGTGCGATTTTTAGGTACTAATATCTCTACAACGAATTAATAATAATATATAAATATTTTATANTTACNTTTATTAGCTTCTATAGACTAAGNTCCTAAAAGGAAGTATAATTTGAATCATGTAATATTACGTAATATCAAATTCGATTTTTTACATACAAAAAACGACAAAAATCACTTACTAATAACGTGATAAACAATGAATATAATTATTTAAAACTTGGAAGTGTTCAAGATTAGACATAAATCTTGAAGTCTTAAAAGTTTTAAAGTAATTGTATTAGTAGTTACCTTTTTATTGAGTATTTAATTTTCCTCATACAAATTTTTTATATGGTGTTAAATAACCTATTAAATTGTAAAGCTATTACTAAAAAGATTGATGTAAAACTTGAGATTCTAAAAATGTTATATAGACTCTACGTTAATACCAAGTTTTAAGTTTTTATACTGATAATAAAGAAAGTTATTAAAAATATAAGAAAAATCANTTTTACACCAAATTTGTATGAGAAAATATTTTTGAACTTCAAATACTTAGTTTGTAATATTACGTAATATNAAATACTTAAAACTAATATCAGTGAAAAGATTTAGTAAAAAATATTCCAAATCTTCAATTTTAGCTTGTTTCATTAATAAATAATAAACTTATTAATTATTCAAAGTAGTGAGTTTTGATGATTTTTGGTGTAAACGGGTGGCCGGAATGGGGGGGTGGCCGGAATGGTGGGGTGGGACGTTAGATGCAGTAAATACGTTGTGTCTGCCTCCTAAGCCCTCAATCTGTGCGTGAAGTTTAAGATGTCTGATTAATAGAGAAATCTCTCGAACTTTTCCCTAGGTGTTCCTGCTTCTGTTTATACTTCCCTGATCATCATTGAGTACTGTCAAGGCTTGGTAGCTCTAGGTCCTTAGCACGCGAGGGTGCACCTGAGAGCGTTAATGATCGTATTGGAGGCCTGTAAGCGGGTTCAGCATACATTCGGAAGTACGTATGGGTGGCACGAGGACTATTTTGTATGATATGCCGATATCAACAATGCATATGATATAGATAAAGCATACAACGTAGATTAAAAGCGTATCTCAATGTCCGTTTCTCCTCCCACGCCGCCAATTCGAATTTCTCCCCCCTCCGGATCCCCTTCACTCAGCACTCCTTTTACCTTAAGGCTCTTCCTCCTCGCCCAAACTGCACTCGGCACCCTTACTACCCCCTTCAATCCACTGGGTGTCTTACACCACAACTTCCACCCGTCATCACACATCTCCCACCTCACCGTAATTGGTTCCCCAACTGGAGTCGGCACCCTCCCCTCCGCCCAACTCACACCATCCATATAAAATCTCGGCGCAATAAGAAACGTCTTATATCCAGGAGTGATAGGTTCCACACCTAGCACAAACCTAGACATGATAGCCGTCGGACCAACACTGAAGAGCTGTGCATACGAACAAAACTGGTCTTCAAAAGGCGTGCCATCGGGATTCATGAATTCCCAAGTTGTGCCCGTGAAGTGAGGTGAGGATTTGTCGCACATAGGAGCCCAGACTGAACGAAGGATGTGTTCGGCTGAGGCGACGTCGCCGGCTTGTAGGCAGGCCAGGATGTGGAAGGTGGAAGTGATTGGAGAGATGGTTCGCGGGACGTCTAGAGTTTCCGAGGAAAATTGCGTGGGAGAGTTGTTATGTGTTCCTGTGAAGAGGGCGTTGAGCTTTTGAAGTAGTGGTGCTTTTATTGGCTCTGGTGCAATACCGGTGTTGAGCAGCCAGGCGTGTGTTTCTTGTTGGAACCCAATCGAACGGACGGTTGTTATCATGTAGTGGCCAGTCTCGTGGTTGAAGAGATGCTTATTTATGGATTCTGCTGTTCGATTCGCTTGTGACAGGTAAGCCTGAGCTGCGTCCTCGTCGTCGATAGCTTCAGACTGAGCCATGGTTGCGCAGCTCCGGAGTGCTGCAACGTACAGTACATTCCGTTTCGTGGCGAGCCCAGATTGACGGCCATTGTAGTAATCATAATCCATAGCTACAAATTCAAGTCAAACTCACGCATCGCAAGATAGATACACTAACCAGTCATTCCTTCAGCAGCGATCAAGAAATTATCGTTGACCAATCCTTCCATGTACTTCAAACAGCCCCGGATTTGCTCCCAGTAGTTGTAAATCAAAGAGTCATCGCCCGTATAAAACCAGAAGTCGTAAATAGCCAGGATCAGATATAAAGAGTAATTTGCAGATAGAACTTTAAACATTGTGTCCTTGGGATTTCGTTCAAATTCTCTGCCAGGCGGGATTCCTCCGGGAAGGAGACCTGCTTCGCCATTCTTTGCGGTAGATCTCATCATAGATGCTTCAATATTCCCTCTGATATACTCCAAACCAGCTGTCGAGTAATAGAGCGATGGTCCTCCAGTTATGATATCGGCCGTCCATGCATACCGATCTCGCTTGGCGCCATCGAAGATGTACGGAAGCTGGTTCCAATTGACCCCGAAGTCACCAAGTACTGAAGGATTATTGAGACCGGATGTGTAGAGAATTTCATTAGAAGTTGCCGATATCACTGTTAAGTTTCGAAATCTACAGATCTGGTCTTCGCCAGCTCCAAATCCGACGGACCCTTGTGGAATTGTAGGAAGGCCTGCTGGTGCCTCAGAAGCACTCGTAATTTCTGTTTCTCTTGGTCAGTGGAATCCTATGTGTTGAAGTCCTTACTAACCTGGTGTATCGCAGCCTCTTCTTTCAAACGTTCCCACCAGCTGTCCATCCATGTAGACAGTATATTCTTCGGTTCCTACGCAGATGCATTTGAAAATGTACCACTTACTGGGGACAATATTGAGGCTTGTCAGATCCTTGGATTCTAGCAGGAGAGGAACCAAAGTTTTCTGTGGCTTGTTGTAAAGCCCAAACCACAATTCCAGTGTTGTTGATTTGTCCTTCGCATCCACGTTAAGCACGAAGAGGAGCCCACCAGTTGGCCGCATTCTGACACCCCAACATAAACCTCCCTCAACTACCATCCCTTCAAATTCGGCTTCATAATCTGTCCACTCGCCACCCCATCCGTATGCATTGCATCTCTGTGAATCGACCAGAGTGCCCATATCTTCTGATACTTGCCATGGAGGAGGAATTGTCTTGGCTGGAATACAATTGAGCTGTAAAGTGCGAGCTCCATAGCCCCAGAGTTCTGTAAGCTGAGTATCTGAGCAGACGAAATACCCAGGAAGCTGGTCCAAAGGTGTGCTCTCAGTGGTCGGCTTGAATGCAGCCAAGCTCAAAGATATCGAACATGGCTCTTCTGATACCAATGTAATTTTCATCCATCTCTGACTCCCTTGAACATGCTTCGCTTCGTAGAAACCAGGACCGCAGATCCTAAACCTGTTTCGACGTTGCGTGTCTGCCCCAGCTGAGAACGGGAAAGGTCCATCTCCACCATATCGCTCTATGCCAGGGAAACCCTCCGAATAAGTGATGTCCAAGAGAAGGGGCAAAGATGTGTGTCCAAGAGCAGCAACTCGGATTACAGGTATACCAGCGACGGCAAAATCAAAGTCCAAGATGACTGAGGAGGCTTCCGCTTGGCCTGTACTCTGCCTCAAAGTACATGATGATTGTGGTTCATAGTCGTTGCCTCGTGACAAAAGAACTTCCGGCGTTGAAACATTTCCAGCAGTTGACTGAACTCGAACGGGGAGAATATGCTGTGGAATTTCAAAACTCCTCCGATGCTTGTATTTCCTCTTGAGAAATGCTCCGGTGGAGGTGAAAGATGGTGACGACGACATATGGATGAATATTCAGAAATTTGAGAATCTGTGAACACTCTGATTGATTCCCATTCGGATGGAACCTACAGCACAGCTCTATCTGGCACGCTGTAGTTTCGAAATTGGCTTTCCTCTCGTGGTCGTTCCATTGGTGGGGTTGGGGTTCCCAGCTCTTTGCTTCCGAAAGAGTGCTTCCGAGCCCACTCTTTCTGGCGGGGGAGGGGCGGCTTGATGAGGAAGTTTGAAGCACAGCATTCCGAAGCTAAAATGAGACCCCGCAGTCTCCATCTTAAGGGACAGCGCTCCTGAGTCAGCTTGAAAAAGGACGCTACCGTGATTCTGCCACCCAAAATAAAGTCAGCAATAAAAGAGGGTTTCCCATGATTGTGGAGTACTGTAGGCAACCAGAGCGTATCGCGCAAGTGGATCGAGAGCGAGATAGAGCAAACGTATATCGCCATATCAGCCAGGTCAAAGAACGGAAGGGGTCTGTCTATCGTTTGTGCTGAGTGTCCTTGGATCGATAATGCTGCTCAATAATACATGGAACGATCGAGATGCTCAGTGAAAGCGTTGTACAAGTTCTGTTGACTTTTTAGCGAGCGACCCCTGAGGACTCAGGCGACATGCTTCAATACGCCATGATTTCTTAAGACCACGCTTCTCGGATCTAATCTCCAGGATGCAGCTTTCAGCGATGGCATCATTGTCAAGCAAAGTCATGTCCTGAACAACTTTTGCAATATTTAAAAAGCTCTGATGACGCCGTCTAATTTCACTATCATTTGACCCCGCAATCATCCTTGAATCCCAACAAGATCCGGAGATCATAGGACTGTCTGCATAAAGTTTCACCAAAGAGCTTACTGTACATTCTTCACTTCAATCTGCAATGTCCGGCTGGCTGTTTGGCTGAGCCTCTGAAAAAGCCTCACCACTCTAAAACTCAACCTTATTGTTGGTGCCGGAATGATCGCTGACTGGACACAAGCGAAGGTAGATACTTGCCTTGCTGCCAAAAATCATTACTGGACAAACTTTATTTCATCCGCTGATGTTATAAAACTCTCATATAACCTGGAGAAAGGTATGAGGCACCTTATGTTCTTCCTTGTCAAACAAATCTGACAGACAGATGCCACTTCATTTCTTGTCATCATATGCCTTTTCCACATGGCAGAATAGCCGATCTTCAACCCATTTGTGTCTCACCGGGTAAATTTAGACGAGATTTCAGGCTAAACACCCCCTAGCAGGCTAATAACCCTCCCATAGCTATTAGTCCGTGGGAAACGAGTCTCGAATTGGTGGACTTAGATGCTTAGATAGTGCTGGAACTTTGACCTACTTGGTCTATCTAAAATCCTCGACATGCATGACCTTACATAGCCACACTATTAGACTGGAGATTTATAGGTAGATAATGCCCAGGCTGAGTCTGAATAGTACTACTCTAGAGTATAGGAGATCTTGAATAGCCGTTGCTGAAGAAAGTGATGCAGCATCTTCTCTGATATATCAGCTGTTTTCCATTGCTCATATGGCTGTATGCAGAATGGTAGATACCTATGCAGACAACTCAAAAGGTCGACTCCCCACTTTGGTGTTGCTGCTCATCGAACCTTGCTTTGCGTACACTATTGGGCTTCAATTACCCCCCATAGATGGTACGACTATGGAAGGAAAGCTCTCCGGCTCCGAGGTATTGGATTGTGATGGTCACCTCAGCGCTCTGAAGGGATCTTGCTGTCACAAAAGGTCAATTTGCCGACTTTCTCTTCACTTTCTTTGATCGCTCGGTGAGCGAGTGATTAAAATTCTGACTTTTGACCTCTCGTGCCGTTTGACAGACGACCATTCACCGTTCTTCTGGTGGCAAGATGCCATCTGGGAATTTCCCCAGTAAAGCAGCATCAGATCCAAAGAAGAAACCCCCTTCCCCTACCCGTAACCATCCATATAATTTACCATCCTGCCATATGTCAAAAAGTCGATCGTAGCCGGTGCAGTTTTATATCCTCCACGGCGGAGCAACCATCCACTTTAATCGGCAGCCTTGAGGGTCCATCCCGGCTCGGCTAACGCAATCAAAAACTGGGCATTTAAATGTCACAAAAGTGACGGAGGACATTGAAATTCAACTTTGCATTCATATTAAATTCTCACGAGCCCGGCCAAGGTTTCATATCGGCAGTATGCTTTTGCAACTCTTCGGCCACCTCGTCAATTATGTCCGGACCCAGCATCGCAATACTAACTTATGGCCATTGGAGCAAGATTCTGTCTCCGCTGTGAAACGTACTTCTTCCTTGTTGGATTTTTCTGATAATGAAATCCGGACAGATTTTGAACTGGTATTTTCCTATCTCAATTTTAAGCGAGAAATGCGAGGCCACTGTCAACAATCCCTTACTGCCACTCCAGACTCACTGTCATCTCCACCTCATCAAGTAGCTTCGCACCATGCTAGGTCCTCTTTACACGGTTCTTCGTCTCATCAAATGCATTCCCAATCTTCATTCCAAGCTCAGTCAACACTGCTATCTGCGCTGTTACCTTAATCCCTGATGGGAATGGTGTCTCGCCGACTACTCTGTAATACTCTTTGTCGTAGCTTGCGGTGGTTGTCCTGCGAAAGCATAAAAAGACGAAGATGCTACACAATATGTATCCAGTATAAGAAGCAGAAGATGTCCCGACTCAAGACAAGGAGGACTTTGCCACTTCAGACTGGTAGCTTGGCGTGCAATTTGGAAGGAATAGTACAGTGAAGAGTTGGTCTTCGAAGATTCACGCCCTCAATCACCTGCACATGAGAATCTTCCATCTTTACTCCCTCGGATCATTTCTGCTCAGCCATCTCACATCCCGCTAACCTTCCTCGTGCCTACTTGTCATTCCCCTAACTATTTTCAAGGATATGAGAATACTCAACTTACTAAGTAAGAACACTAAGCAAACTAACGGGACTAGCAAGAGTGATGGCATTTGCGAAGTAATGTATTGATCTCCATTAGTGTTGATGAGGCTGTTTGCATTCGTCCGATAACAAGACTGGATCACTGACATAGACCGCCAGCCTCCTGAGTATGACAAGTTTCAAGTAAATAGTACGAGGTGGAGGATATCCGTGGCAGGAGAGCTGCTGTCAAATCCCCTGCACTGCCATTCCTCGTCTCACCGTCAAATTTCCTCCCCCCACCACCTAATCTTATCCCTCAGCATACTTCCGTCCCTCACAGTCCACATTCATGTAGACAGAGTGGACATTCAAGCCCGTCGCGTTTGCTCCACCAGAAATTCGAACCCCTAGATTCTCACACGAATTTCTCAAACCCCCAAGAACCCCAGAACCATATCCATTCTGGTGCCTTGAGTGCCTCCCATGCTTCGTGTACTTCATGTGATAAAGGCTGGTTATATACCAAACCCTCTAACCCTCTGCCTCCTGCCCGTCATGCTGCGGCTGTTGGCAATTCTAAAAAGACATTCACTTAGTACCATACTGGGATCATTTTCATTGTTTCATAAGGCAGTGCTCCGGAACTGAGACTCAATTTGAAGTGAAGTTCTTCATTGCCTGCAAGGGAATGAATCGCGGAATCGCTGTATCGCTGCTATACAGCACATCGGGAGTGCTTGATGATTCTTGAGCTGAGATTATGTCTAGTCTAGGTATCTATTTACTGACAAGATTGATACATGATACGAGAACCGCTTATTATACCTAGCGATAGATAACCAACTGCCCAGAATTATGCGCGTAGACTATGCAAATCGAACTAAGGTGTTTGTATATATACAAATCTGGAACAGAGATATTTCATTCACCCAGCCTCTGGTCCCAGTACGCAACCCCACAACTTCAACCTCATATCGGTATCCGTCCTAGCTCTCACCATTCTCTCGCACTCCAGAAACCTATGAGGGCCGCCCCAGGAAGTCTTTAACGACATCTGCGAAAGCCCGGCTCACTCACTCACTCGCATATTAGCCGTCTTCGCTATACCAGTTACCCATATCTAGCTTCGAGCGCCGGGGATCCGGAGATAGAAGACGAGCTTCTTGCCTATCCATTCCCAGAAGAGAGCATTTCAGTCTGAGCCGTGTCTTTCTTTCTTCCATCCCGCATAGCAACGGCGGGGCCTGTTTTGGAGAAGGTCATCAAACTTCCCCAACCGCTCATTCGTCAACAGCCAAACACACCGCGGTAGCAAAATCCCCATCATGGGATATACTAATCCTAACCTCCTTCCCCCCTTCCTCCCCTCCATTCTCAGACTCCGGCAAAACAATACCAACAGGCGCCAAACTCCCCGTCTCCCCCTTCTTCCTCTCCGGTCTAAGGATAAGTATAGAATGGTATGTCAACCGGCGGGAGAGGTGTGCTTTCATGGTTGCTTCTTTGGCTGCGAAACTGTGTTTTTGTCTCGTTAGTTCGACAATCTTTGACGCTATGTGATGGAGGAGGTGTTTGGGTTTAGATGCATTTTTGGGGATGAGAGGAGGTGGGAGGAAAGTTGGAATAGTCCAGAAGTTGAGGGAACAGGGGAGGATGGGTGTGTGTTAAAGATGTGAGGAGAGGGAGAACATACCGACCCGCCAGAAATCTCGCCGCCTTAAATATTTCTGCGTCTGCATCTCTCATTTCCTTTTCTAGATCATCGAGGCTCTTCTCCGACGATTCCGTCTCTACCTCAATCACCTGGTCCGTCGCCTTTCCCACCACAACCACGCTGGAACTATCTTTCCCTTGTCTCGGCGGTGTTTCCCTTGGTAGTGAAGACGACGATTCTTTCTCAACCTCCTTCTCGTCTCCCTTCTCCTTCTCCTCCCTAACCTCCCTCCCAACATCCTGCCTCCCACTAATCGGCACACTCCGCCACGACCAATACTTCGCCCTCTCCTCCCTCTCCTCCCTCTCTATCCTCTTCACCATCCTCGCGTCAGCCGCCAGAATAGCAACCTCCTCAGGGCTGACATCAATGCCCATCTCCTTCATCATGGCAATCAAATCCTCGCTTTTCTTCTTCAGCGCGAGGAGTCGATCTGTCTCAGATTTCGATCTAGTTTCTGATGCTACGTATTTGATGCGTGCTGCTGGTGGTGTTTCTTGTTTTTCTTTTTGTTTTGCAGCGGCGAGGGCAAGGTCATTGGGTTTGATACGGTTCTGCTTGATGAGTTCGGAGAGCATCTCACCTAGTCTGTCTAGGTCGGCTGAGTCTGGGGGAGAGATTGTCGGCGTCTTTGATGAAGTCTCTGTCGACCCGTATGTGTTTTCAGTCATTGGTGGAGTTGACGGCGTGATTGCCCCCTGTCTAGTAGCAATTCTATCGGATTCTATCTTCCCCGAGTCTGAATTGTCGTGTTCTACTCTCGACCTGGGGTGTGGCTCCGATGCTGGAGCAGCGAAGTCGTTAGATGGCGGCGAGTCTACACTACTATCCGATGGAAGTACTTCTGAGCTATCCTTTTCCTCTGCCGAAGGGTGTTGTGTCGCCGCATTCCTTATACCCTGATCAGCCATAGAACCAAGCTTCATACGCTCCAACAAAGCATCCACTGCGTCCTTGTCTTCCCACGGCGACAAATTAGGATGCTTCCTAGACCATTTCAACCATATGAGAATATGCTTCTGAATGTGCACCTTCTCACGCTGCTGGGTCTTTTTCTCAAGCAGCCATGCTTCCTTCTTCTCAGGAGAGATGGTCTTCTCCTCCTCTTCTCTTTGCTCTTCTTCCTGCCGAATCACTTCCCGCCTCCTAGCCATATGCCAATTGAGACGCTCCCAGTCTGAAGCATTTTCGTAATCGTAGTTATTCCTCACCATCCACAACCGTCCATTCTCTACCTCCTCTCGGATTAATCGATAGACCCTGGCAGCCTTTTCCTCTTGCATATGTCTCGTCGCATCCGACACATTGTGCAGTATGGGGTTCTTGGATGTAAGTCCTTCTAATTTTGGCTCAACTTCTGTCGATTTCCTTCCCTCCTCTGACTTCTTTCCAGCCTGCACACTTTCCCGCTCCGAACCATTGACCTCAGTACCCTCCACTTTCCGACTCATCTCTCTAATATTATCCTGAGATCCCCGCCCATTCTCAACCCTCGAGACACCCCCGTCCCCTCTCCCAACCAACCCCGCCCGCCCGGCAGCTCCCGCTTTCCAACCCCTCTCCTCCACCCCCCTCTCCCTCAACCCTATTCCCCCAACCCTCATCCCCAACCTCCACCTTGCCCCCTCCCACCTCCTCACCACCTCCCCAATTGTCCTAACCTTCCTTCCTCCTACAAGTATAACAGCATCAATCCTCTCCTCCGGGGTCAATATCCTCCTCACAAAGCCGTGTCCGTTGCCCCCTTTTAGGAGAGCGAGGATGCGAGGGATACTGCAGATGTCGGTGCCGATTCGGAGGGCGGAGGGGAAGGGTGTGAAGGATGGGAGGGGTGGCATGGTGCTCTTTCCCTAATTATTCTTTTCGAAAAGCTAGAGCTTGCGGGAGAAGTCGTCAACCGCAAACTTCGGCCTTCAAGCTTCGAATTGTTGGGTATAAACAGTATGCGTCTTCCTATTCGTATGCGCTATGTGGTACCTCACCAGGCTCACTACTCCGGTAAGCTGGATAAGGTGATAATTTCGAGGTTCGCATGTAGTTACCGCGGAGAAATCCCCAACTTCGAATTCGAGCGTAGACCTTTTCTCCGGGTGCGCAGTGTATGTATGTCCCTCGCTTTCTCCCTGTTCTTGCAGAGATCAGAGAACAGAGGGCAGATTCCGACACAATTCAAGCCCAACTCAAACAAATCGAAAGCAAATCAAATCAGCTCTGCCGCGAGCTTTCAGCGTGTTGATTCCTAGCCATCTCGTTCTCTCATTCCAACATGCCGATCCCCGATCCCTAATCCTAGATCCAAAACAAGCCTCTGCAATGCAAGCGCCGCTGCCTCCTCCTCCACTACTCCAGGTATACGTATGACGATTCGGTTCGAGGCAGCTGGCGCGGAGTTTACACAAGCACGGTGCGAGGTGGTGGCTCGTTGGTCGAGTGTTGGTTATCTCTATAGGTTGAGTGATGATCTAAAAGTTTTGGCCGGGCGGGAGCTTGGGCCACGTAGTTACAGGGGGTGCGGGAGCGCTACAGAAACTATGGGGTCTAGCGGACCTGAGCCTGAGCTTCCGCCCTGTTACCAATCGTCATTCTGAACTCAAAGTTCTTGATTTCGCACGATGAAGCAAGCATCCTGAGACGGTTATATGAGGAGACGAGGAGTTGTGAGAATTTGGTCAATTCCATTTAGCTACAATGCAACGCCACGTCGAAGTACAAAGCTTGAAAAGTATCATTTTTCGCTCAGTCGAAACCATCAGCATCTCGCATGAAGTTTTCCATCAATAAAGCAAACCCAATGCGGCCTAGTCACGCTGCAAACAAAGAAAGGTATCACTATTTCCCACGACCGAAACGGCCAAATTTCGCGTTCGACATATCATCCTGCATCCTCTCACAAGTCCCTCCCGCATATCTTGTATGTATGTGTTGACGACCTAATTATCGTCCAACAGAGGAGCTCTCTCTTGATCCGCCGAAACAACAGCTTGATCTCTGCGAAGACTAATTTCCTTGCCAAAGATACCAGGGATGGCAATGACGAGAGTGGCAAGGAAGAGCGTAGCCATGATCGTGAATGCAAAGATCCATTGGAAAGCAATGGTCTTCGTGAAGAATTGACCGACGCCAAGAGCGGCAGTGAGGTAGCTGAGCGCAAAGCCCATGGTGTAGTCCTATTTGTGTCAGAATTCGTCTACACGATTGGAAAAGCCGTCTACACGATTGGATAAGCAGCATACCTTAAAGATAATCAAGAAGAACAATCCATAGACCAGAATACCCCAAATGGCAATATTCGCCAAGATACGAGCAGGCAATGTGTGGGCGTTGACAGCAATAGCTCCATTCCAGTACAACGCAACAAAGTTCCAAGCCAACGGTCCCGAAACAGCTGGGATATGGATTGCTCGAGCGTAAGTGTTGTGGCGGAAGTAGAGGGAGGAAAGGTTGAAGAAGTTGACGACTAGGATCACCTCAGACCAGAAGAAGTGGCCGCGAACGAAGAGCATGGTCCAGGCGAATTGAAGGAGATTGTTGAAGATGAAATGGCTTCCTACGCCGGCGGCAGCTTGGACCTGATCACCGTTCTTGGAGAAGAGATGCCACATGTAACCGATTTGGGAGAGGAAGAGAGCGAGCCTGGGAAGTTAGCCTACGACTCTGATAAGGGTATCATGAGGGTCTCTAGATTGAAGATTGGAAAGGTGGCATACCAGTACAATGATCCCATCAAAGCATTTAAAGCGAACGGGGTTGGGTAAGCCTTGTTCTGACCCCAGATAGTATTTCTCCAATGCTTCTTGTCATCGTGTGGGTGGGCAAAGGTATAATTGACGGTGGTGATGACGACCAGGAGCCAAGTCAGGACTGTCAAGACCCTGTATGTCCAGAGTGCCTGAACATTGTGGGATTCGCGTCTGGCGAAGGGGTTTGCTGGGGTAGGTTAGCAGTTGAAGGTGGAGAGAAAGATGAGTGGTGCCAAAGAGATTGAATATACTGATGGGAAGCTTGTAGATCGAAGGGACGTACCTTGAGAGAAGCCAGCCATGTTGTTGATGGTTGATGGTGAAGAAGCTGAGATTTTTGGAATTGTAGAGACGAGGCTGTGATGCGGGACCTTGTGAGGTACTTCAAGAATCAAAGTGAGGAAAGTCAGTACATGTCTCCTCGGGATTCATAGTTTAAAGCGAGATCAAATTTTACTCACGACGTCACGGATCACTTCACCCAGGAACGCGAATTTGTTCAAGTCAGGAAAGAGAAAGTGAAGAAAGGAAAGGAAGAAAGAAAAGAATCTCGAGCTCACGGGGAACTTTTAACGATTTTCCAATTTCGATTCCGATCCGATCAGGCAATACAGACAAGGCAAGGCAAGGCAAGGTCAACCCACTTGCCTCTGTGACGTACCTACCCAGCTTGCGCACTCCCTGTTTTCATTGGCCACAGACCTTAAACCCAGCCTCGACCCTGCCAGGAAATGCGTCCAACTTGCTTCATCGTCCTATCATTTACCCACTTTCTCACCCACCTGAATCAGCTTAAGGGTCAGGTTACACGGCTCTCTACTTTGTGAGAATGGAACAGGCAAGTGAGAGACGCGTCAAGGGGACTGTGGCGTTGTGAGGGGAGGGGTGCAGATGCAGATTGTGGCCTGGATGGGATAAGTGCGGGGAAGGAACAGGGTCAGCTGGGCTGCGGATCATTGGGGTTGTTGAAGAATGCTCCGGCGAGGTGTTAACGTTAGTACTCGGAATTGAAATCTCCTGCTCTTGGACTCTCTGCGGGCTTTCGGATTTTTATCCAGGCTCTAATGACTAGGAGATAGTCATATTCAGAGGTTCGATTTCTTGGTGAGATGTAATCTTGGCGTTGTATTCCCCCCTGAGCTACTGGAGACGGTCACACGGCACCAGATTGAAGTTACACGAAGGCCGTGGGACGGGAGTTGTCAGGTTTGCAGCTGGGAAGACGGCGTGCTGTCAAATGAAGGGATGTTGCTATAGATCAGTCCAAACCGCTGGATCTCCAAAACTTTGACCAGTCAAAGAGAGGGGCGTGGGATTAGTCTGGGTTCATGCTGCTGCTGCTGAATTCCTAAGCTCAGACCATCGAATATTGGCCATAATCATCTTTGCCATGCCATCTCCAGCTCCATAGACGAATACAGCTTCGACTCGTTTATTTTTTTGGGCGTTCATGCAGAGGACGAAAATACATAGGTTCACAGAAAGGAGTTCAAGCGACGTCATGTTTCAAGTTTCAGCTTGAGCCACAATCCACTTCTCACCCGCCACAGTTCTGCAGTGATACAAGTACAACTGAGCTGTCGGATCATCCCGAGGTCCGATCAACGCGGACTGGTTGCCTGCGCCAATGTTCTCTGGTTGCTCTAGAGCTTGATCATTGAACGACATCAACACAGCTTCCTCAACGTCTCATCAACAACATCATGAAGCTCACCAACGTATCCCTACTTGTTCTCTCAGCTGCAGCTGTCAATGCAAGATTCGTAGAAAAGCACGAGACTGATCAGGTCGTTATCAACGCCGTAGAAGATGAGCGCTTCTTGATTGAGCTCTCCCCTGGCAAGACATCATGGGTGACTGAAGAAGAGAAATGGGAATTGCGCAGAGTACGCCCCCTATTCTATCCTATCTACAACCTACTAAAGTAACTCAGAATGGCCAAAACTTCATGGACATAACCACAACCCAAGATCTCGGATCAAACCTCAAATCCACCACCAAGAAAACACCTACCTTCCCCTCCAAGCCCACCCTCCAAAAGTCCCTCTCCCCCCTTCTCAAAACCCTCTCCAAGAAGAACATGCAAGCCAACCTCGAAACCTTCTCCGGCTTCCACACCCGCTACTACAAATCCGACTACGGCCGCCAATCCTCCGAATGGCTCCTCCAGAAAGTACAAAAGACAATCTCAGACTCCGGCGCAGATAAGCACGGTGCTTTTGCAGAACACTTCAAGCATCCCTGGGGACAAAATAGTATCATCGCCACTATCCCCGGAAAGAGCAACTCCACAGTCGTGGTTGGCGCACACCAAGATAGCATCAACCTCTTCCTCCCCTCCATCTTCTCCGCGCCGGGCGCAGACGACGATGGATCTGGAACCGTCACTATCCTTGAAGCCCTTCGCGTACTCCTCACTTCCGACGATATCATCAAGGGTAAGGGAGAGAATACCGTGGAGTTCCACTGGTACTCTGCGGAAGAGGGTGGTTTGCTAGGGAGCCAAGCTATCTTCACCGAGTATGAGAAGACGGGACGGGATATCAAGGCCATGCTGCAGCAGGATATGACTGGTTTCGTGCAGGGAACTTTGGATTCGGGGAAGAAGGAGTCGGTGGGAGTCATTACTGACTTTGTGGATCCTGCTTTGACGGAATTTATTAAGAAGATTGTTACTGAGGTATGCTTTCCTACACCAATCCCTTACCATGCGGGTCCTATTGGATGCAGCTGTTGCTAACGATCACAGTATTGCGAGATCCCATACGTTGAGACGAAATGCGGATATGCTTGCTCAGACCACGCATCTGCTTCTAAAGCTGGATACCCCTCGGCTTTCGTCATTGAATCCGCTTTTGATGACTCTGATAAGCATATTCATACCAGTGATGATACCATCAAGTATTTGAGTTTCGATCATATGCTTCAGCATGCTAGATTGACTCTTGGATTGGTATATGAGTTGGCGTTTGCGAAGTTGTAGGAACTGGATTGGGAAGCAACATTGGTTGTTGGAAAGAAATGACGATCGCTCTATGATTGGCCTCAAGATAAGGATAAATGAATGATATACTTGTTATATGAGCTTTCTTCTTGCTTGGAAATGTGTTCATCATTTAATGTACAAAAACTTCTGGATGAGTCAAACTTTCAACAAGTAATTACTAAACTGGAATCCAACAATAGCTTGCTCTATTACAGTCCGGTAAGCTACCTCTGGCCCATCACTCCCGATCTCAAACCTCCCCTTTGTTCCAAGAGAAAGCCTCCAAATACCAAAGATTCTCTCCTTCCTTCCACTCATGTCATCCTCCAACCTTCGACTCATCAATCCGATCCTTTAACTCCCCACCAAAATCAAAGAGTCACCACGCCCTGCTCCCCTCACTCTCATTGGCCACATGCCCCATCTCTAAATCCCGCACTGATGCACCTCATTCCAGTTCTGCCCCACTTCTTCTTATCGTATCGCATGCATCGCATTGAGCTGACCCGCCCATGAACCTCTCCTAGCTCCCGAGCTCTCCATCTCTCGGGCCAGGCCAGTTCAACTTGCTTTCCCCCTTTGTCTTGACAACTCCAGCATTCATCCATCTGCAGTCTATTCTCTACTCTATCCATCGATATTTGCATTAATTCTTGATTCTTTATTGAGAGGATAGAAAGAGCAATCGGAGCATAAGCGATAACAGGGAGATAAGAAGGACGATAAGAAGCACTTCAGACACGTCTCTCTCAACGCGTCATTCATCCAACCGTTCATCAACCCAAATACATTTAAACCTACAACACTCGATTCAACTCACCGCAGCGCACTTCAATCCACCTGCAAACCGCAATCATGGCAATCTACTCCTCCGTCCCACCACCCTCTCAAGCGCAAGCCGCTCCTCCCCCTCCTCCAGCCACCAACACCACTGTTCTTCCAGCTAGCAATACAATTGCCCCCGTTGCAGCAGCACCACTCCAACCCATCGACGTCGCAACATGGGCATCCACCTCGCTCCAAAGCCTATCCATCTCCCCTTCCGCTCGCGGAACAGGCGTGACACTATCCATCCCCTTGGACGAAGATGTCGAAGTCAAACCCAAGAAGACTGCAAAGACAGAAGGAGGCGCAAAGATGCGCAGAGATAGCATGAAGAGACGGGAAGCGCTGCTCAAGGGAAAGGAGGGAAGTAGAAGGAGACAGAGGTGGGAGAACGGTATGTCCTACTTACTCTTCACATTCGATCCCTCCGCTTGCAGCCTTTGGGACGGGAGCATCCAATCCATCTCAACTCGCAGCACAACCTCGATCAAAAATGAGATCAGAACAGAGCTGACATCTCCCCCAAGACAACCTCCTCAACAACCCCCACATAACCCCCCCTCTCCCCTCCGACTGGGCCCCGTCAGCAACCCACCGCGTCCGCCACATCCCCTACTACCTCGCCCCTCTCTGGGACGCCGGCATCGCTCACCGCGCCTCTGAGCGCGCATCCCTCTCCTCCCCATCCTCCATCCACGCCAAACGCACCGGAATCGTCGAGGAGAAAGGTCGTGTCCCCGCTGATCTGAAAAACAAACTTAAGAAAGCGAAAGGTGCGAAGACTTTGTTGCAGGAACTGGAGGGCGAGGTGAGGGCTTTTGTGAGGGATTTTGAACGTGCTGAGCGCGTACGGGAGGCAAAGCTTTCCGGCAAAGCTACTCATCAAGATAGGGATGAGGAAGTGGTAGAAGGTGACTCCGAAGACGAAGAAATCGTCTTCATCGGCCGCGATAAAGACGGGAAGGGCATCACCATGAGCGATGAAGTCAAAGACGTCGTGGAAGAGGAGTTGCAGCGCGAGAAGATCGTTTATGAGGGATTGGAGGGGAGTCCGGGGGGTGGGTTTGCGAGGTGGCTCGTTCATAGCTTGGCGGGGTATTATGGGCTGCAGAGTTGGAGTGAGACGAGGGAAGGGGAGAGGGCTGGGGTCGGGAGGAGGAGGGTTGCGTTTGTGGGTGTGAAGGGGAAAGGTGCATTGGGCGGATCGGGTGGTGAGGATGGATTGCCCAGACCGCTTTGGGGGATGGTTTGAGGCATGAGTGACTGTATGTCCGGACTGTCCTCCAGCAGTCCCGTAAGACCAGGCTCTCAATCCTGACGATCCTGCGGGCGCTTGATCTACTGCTTGTGTTGTGCTATACTTCCTGTCCTTCTGTTTGCTTGTCTGATTAATACTCTTTCCTTCGTTCTCCTGTATTCTGTCCTTTCCTTTGCTATATACTGCTTTTCTCTTGTAGTAGATACACACACACTTCTCTTGTTATATCGCTGTGCTATGTTCATCATAGATATGCGCCATTGAGGAGTAAGATAGAAAGCTAGATACACGTAGAGCTAGATCTCCCAACCCTCTTTCCTCTCAATACCTTCTCTGAACATAGAACCAGATTATGATGCCTATGCTACTCATTCAAAGTAGCCCAGATCCATTCACCTCGTATGGTAGGCCTTCAATTCCGCTTCTCGATCGAGCCTTTGTTTATTTCCCCCTGAAGGAGCTCGTCTCCCGATTGACTATATAAGCACCACCTCAAGCGAATCCGTCTCTCCTCACAACAGCATCAAGTGTTAAATTCCATCATTGTACGTGGCTCTTCATCTGTACGCTGTATTATTGTATGGTTCTGCATGAAAGCTCTATTTGAGACAAAGCGGCGCTTAGAATGGAAAGATCAAATGTGCTTAGAGAAAGGGGGTACAAGAGGAGGGATGAAATGGAGTGATGCATGTGCTGAGCTGATCTGGTGTGTTGATAAACGATCAGTTGGAATTGGTAGCGTTAAGGGAATCATGGCAGTGAGATGGAAGTTGACGATAGTGCTATGATGCTGTGGGTGGTGGAGGGTTGGGAAAGTGGTTGTGTGGAGGAGGGGAGTACAGTTTTTTTTCATTTGACTTGACTCTTTGAAGAATAGCAGCAAAGGATCTGGTCGAGATGGGAATGCTTGGACTTCTTGTAATACGAGGTTGACGTGCCATCGAGTGAGTGTTTTTTTCCATTGAGTGAAGGTTGGCTTGTTTGGAGATGTCGAAAGGTGATTATATACACCCTCCTCCCTCCTCCACCTCATTCCCCCCCTTTTGAACAATTTTTGAGCTCAAGGAATATGCAACTCCACAACCAGCGAAGATCGGTTAGGGAAACGAATTCCCCAACCAACAACCAAATGCCTCTTTTGATACGATCCTCGGTCTTTTATTCGTTATACAGGGTTTCTCTGCGCTTTATTCAGTTAGCAGGAGCTTGACCACGTTTATTTATGGATATATTCCTAGTCAACGAAGACTCGTCGGCGTGTGAAAAGTCTGGGTACTTAAAGCTATAAATCCGGACAGCACAGTCATTTGCTTCCGGCAACAACAAATGGACACGTGGCTGGAGATAAAGAAGAGGTCTTTGATCGCAATGTGGATTATGGATCTTCAATGCGGATAGTTGGAGATGAGTTTCGTGGGAAGGGGAGAATTACGGGTCATGAAGAGGTGGTGAAATGTGAGAGGACGAGAGGGAATAGGCTATTCTCGGATTGGGAAGAGCAGAAAAGGAAAACGAATGACGGAGAGTGGCGTGATGAAAACAACGGTATGTTTAACAACAATGCTCTTCTTTTCTAAGCGACATGTTCCTGACTTCACAGCACCGAACCATGCAGCTACTCGACAACGGGTTTTCCACTCCCACAACTTGAAACTACCTCATATCCATCTCGATCCTCGCTCTCACAGATCTGAGATGTCTCTCTCATCGCTACTCACACCATGTTTCATGGAATCGATCTGTGAGATCGGTTGAGGTTAGAAAGTGGAGTGGAATACAAGATATTACATATCTCCCCTGCTTTCATTGCAATGTGCTGGACTCTTCTTGTTGGAATTGGATATACGGAAGCTGATCGGTTATTTTTGGCATTTTGCTTCCTAGTCCATGGAAACCAGACTGACATTGATTCCTACTCACTCTCTACGCCGGTTGTCTGCTATTGGGGTTCAGACTCGGCAACCCATTTCTTATCATTTCGGCCATAACACCATCCACTTTGCTTCTCTTCTTATCCTCTTTCTGTTAGTTAACGTGAAACTCAATGATCTTGTAGAGTGGTATATAAAACAATGAAGACTTGTATTTTGAATCAGTAAGACTTAGAACTTGGAATACGTTGGAGGAACAGAGCAAAACAGAGATGTTTTGAGAACAGCCTGCTTGAATAAATGATTTGAATTTGGGCCAATTGTATTGTTTCGATCAGTTGTACGTAAGTGGTCATATTAAGCTAGAATCTACTTTGTAGGCAGAACGTAGAGCCGCGGAAGTGAAGAGGGATGGACGACGAAACAGGGCTATCAGGAATGACAAGGAGAAAGTATTTGACAGTGACTTGTACCTTAACAATTCAATACTTGAAAGGACATCTCTGATTACGTTTCTGTTTGGTTACACAGTCAAAAGGAATAATGCAATTACATGTCAATTGGAGTCGCGAACGGTTCGCCACACAAATATACCGCGTTGCATTACGGCCACTTCTCACGATTTGAGTCCGCTAGCTTCTCGTCTGAAAATGACGAAGATCACACAATACATTCAATGATATATGATCAAGCCACCCTCATCTAGCAATAGAAACCACCTTAACCCTCAGCCCAGCAGAATCCAGCTTCGGCGACGGCAGGAAGAAATCATGCTTAAGTTCGATATCCGAGAGATCAGTATCATAAAGCTCGAAGTTGAATCGGCGAAAGATACTAGCGATAGCCAAGTACAATTCCGTATGAGCCAAGCTGAACAGAGTCCACAGAATCAGCACTATGTACCTCGCATCCATACTGTTTCTGTCATTGCGCAGTAATGGAGATATACGTACTTCACTCCCAGACAAGACCTAGCACCTTTACCGAACGCAACAAAGTATCGATTAAGGCTCGCGCCGTTCCCAGTCTCTGGATTCCCCAGCCAGCGTTCCGGAATAAACGCGCGCGAATTCGGGTAGATGTTCTCGTCATGATGAACATCAACAATCGTCATGGAGACTGGCGTGCCAGCCGGAATCTCAAAGTCCTTATACCTCGTTGTCTTATCAGGAGAAATGCGAGGGTTTCTCGACGACACACCGTAGGAAAGTCGGATACCTTCCTGAATGCAGGCGCTTAGGTAGGGCAGCTTCTCCAGAAAGCGGGAGTCCGGTCGCGCTGTGAGATCGGGTATGGCAGCTTCGAGCTCGGAGCGCAGTTTGTGCAGGATGGAAGGATTGTTGATCAAATGGAACGAGATGGTTGTTAGGGTCCACGCCGTGGTCTCTAGTCCAGCTCCGATCATCAGTTGAGCTTCGTCGCCGAGACGGTCAATGGATTTCTCGTGCGGTGGAAGATTTGATTCGAGAAGTTCATGGAAGATCGTTGGATGCTGGGTTTCGGTGTGCGATTGGTCTTTACCGCTGATGATATTTGCAATCTTGATCCGCAAGTCCTTGTGATCTGGTTAGCCGTGAGGGAAATGATATTGGCTTGACTTCATGGTTGGTGAAGCACCTTTTGTAGTAACAATAGCATGCGCAAGTCAGGCGCTATTTTCTCGGTTATCCAATCGGGTAATGCGTTCATGATCTAGATAGAGGTCAGACCCCAAGGGCTTTTGATTTGTTTGTGCAGAAGGGTTGGTGCCGAATTCTTTGCACAGCTCACCGGATGCATCAACGGAAACTGGAGCGCCAAATGTCCAGCAGCACCCACAGCCATAAAAGCACGGTGGAAGTTCTCCTTAAATCCAGCTGACTCTAAATGATTATAACAGAACCCAAAGCAGTATTCATTGATCACATCCCCAGCATAAGCGTTGAAAGCATTGCTGAGAACGAGTACCTCGCCAGTCTCTTTGAAGTCTGAGATACACTTGCACATATGTTCAACTTTCTCTCGAATTACAGGTTCGAACTTGGCAATGCTTCGCTTCGAGAACATCGGATTGAGTGGCGCTCGTCGGATGGCATGAAGATCACTTTTTGCTGTTGTGAACGTCATCGTATCAGCACCAAACCTCCCTGACATCCACTCATATTTATCATATCGAGTACTGCGAGAGTAGAGCGTGTCCCAGTAGTCACTATCTTCGATGTGGAGTTCGAAAGGAGTTATCCGAACAATTGGACCTAGTCGGAATTGTTAGTCAGATATCGGAGCTGGACAGGATTGCTGGCCAGACCGTAAATCTTATGCAGAGCCTGGATCTGAAAGGTGAACTGTCCTTGCAACATGACGTCGTAGTAGAATTCGTACCATTTTGTGAGGGCTGCAAGCTTTGGACCCGGAAATTTGGCGATCGGGCTGAAGTACAGGCGATGAATTGCGATGCCAACGAGATATGCAATTAAGACCGAGAACAAACCGACCGTAACTCCAGCGATTGACTTTTCGGGATAGAGATAGTCCATAATGAATGGTGGTATCTGTTGGGAATTGATCGAGAAGAGATCAAGACTTAGCCTGGCTATCAAAAGAGGACATGAACAGCGACGGAGGGAGGAGAATACGCGAGACCTCAGCTTCTGGGATCAGATCCAGTCAGCCCCACCTTCTTCGCGCACGGCGGTGCCGAAGATGCTCGAGTAACATAACATCTGTAAGCTTGTGCGACTCAGCTATTGGACCTGCATCCTCGAAATAACGGCCATTAACTCGTCAATCATACATCACGATATCCTGAGTCGTTCAATTAAGCTTATTAGATAAGCGATGGTATCAATTTCCTACGTGAAGTGGATCTCGTCTTTCTGTGTATGTTTGACAAGCCTTGAAAAGAACCAAAGAATGTCTGACAAGAAGTCGCTAGATTTGCTGTTGGTAGTTACCGCAGCGAATCTTTTGGCTTCCATGGAACGCGCTGCATAGCTCCCGAAGCGAAATAGACTAAGATTCCACAGTCCCACGTGGATCAATTAATTCATACACTCATTTGACACACAGCGAGCCAAGTACAGCTGAGCCACGCAGAGAAAGAGCTGAGTGGCTTAAAAGCACCAGTACATCCGTCCAATCGAAAGCAAGTAGATGAATAGGTCGTGGAAACGTTTTGATTGAATTTATGGCAGAGACCTCCGCGGAGGGAGTAGCGGTTGGGACACTTATATCGCCAGACTCATCAGCAGAAGAGAACGACACCTTGCATATAGATGGAGAAGTATGCGGCGATGACTCAGCTGACGAGTCAGAGTTGCTAAATGCGCCTATAGTGCTCAGGTGGCAGCAGCTTGTACAGCAAGCCACGGAGATATTAGTCAAGGGAATCTTATACGCAATACTTCATCGACGTTGATCCTGAGGACATGTGAAAGGGCATCTAAAAACGTCCGTTTTTCTAGTCGTTGATAAATGCGTTCTGGTTGAAAGGCTCAGGAACCGTTCCGGATTGTATTGGCCTGGGAACGATGACTGAAGATTACACAATCTACCATCTATCCAATAACACCTGCCCTTTCATGCTTTCCGCCAATTGCCGAAGTTTAATTTTGATAGTAGTTACTGCACACGTCGCACGAGCATCAAAATTCCCACTACCGTATTATTTAAAAGCATTTTTTCGTCTACGCCACTGATGCGAAGATTTCAAAGAATACTAGTACTCCTCAACATGGTCTCAACAAGAGAGCTTCCAGAAGATATTGAAGCCAGATGCGAGTGCAGCGACAGCAATCTGAAAGGGCGACAGGAAAAAGTCGTTGACAACAACAATTCTGGATATGGATCGAGACGGAACGAACTCAGTCTTGAGTCCTACTTCGACAGCAGGTGTCCGATTGCTTATTGATCCTCCACTGTCATCCCGTACCGAGGTGTTCTGCGTCTAATCGCTGCCGTGGCATCTTCTTTCTAATTAAGCTTGTGTATTAGATCTTCAATCTTCTTCAAAGTCTTGAGAGTCTTAAGAGCAACTATTTTCACCTGCACCTCAGTCATTGTGTTGTAGGCCCCCCCCCCCCGGTTTTGTGGATACCTCGCTTAGCAAGTAAATATGAAAATTATGAGAAGCATTCCGCCGATATTCAGTGGTAATCTTTGCTGTATGTTGCGCAAGTATACAGGTATATATAGGCGCTTTGCGAATTGCATTAAATCCACAAGATCAAAGAAGTAGTGAGCGATTGTCCAACGTCCATGAGTTACGGCGTATTGCTGACAGATATCTGCCTTTATGTTCAAGACTGAATGTGCGTACTCCCAAAAATAGAGCTAAACATCTCTCAGGCTTTGATGCAACAGAGACTGAGGTACAAGTATGATACAAAAAAAGCATGTTGTTACTACGAATTGACATCGGGCACTCGTATGACAAGGGGCGCTCGAGCGACACAAGCAAATGATCCAATAATGTCTGCCGGAAATCGGTATCCTTGTACTATACATTCAAGAAACCCTTGTTACATGTTACTCATCATCCAATCATCGGAATATCCGAGAATCATGGCCAATTTCACATGTAAGAGAGTTTCTCAAAAAGTAGCGGGTACGGGCAACACGGGGTCAGCTTCTGTGATGTATAGAAAGGATAGTTGGATTCTCAATAGTAGCAGATCATTTTATACAAACTGTTCTTGTGTGTCTCTCTCAAATACTATATATATGATCACTATCGTCGACTGTGTCGATCTCTAGATTTCCCTAGTTTCAATCCCGATGCGGCAGGGATCTGATCTCAATGTCAACGATCTTCGTTATCAGATGTCATGTAAAGACTACAGTACTTTAAATCAGCAACATGTAAAGAAGAGGAATAATTAATGGGCAGAATCTGATGCTGAACTTCAAAGAGGACAGCTTGCCGATCTTTGTTTATTAGATTTCGTCTGGATATGCCCCACCGCTCGCGGCCCTGCTGCTTGTTTTTAGATCGTAAATCCTCCTGCCAACAGCATAACACCCTCTGGATCATAATCCTTCTGGATCTCCCTCAGCCTCGCCTCATTCTCCTTCCCATACAATTGATCTCCCGTCGTCGTCCCATAAGCATACCCCGGATACACACTCCCCTCCGTCAGAATACCCTCTGCCCTGGCAACCTCTATCAAATGAGCACAACTCTGCTGAATCGCATCATTCCAGAAAGCATCATCCTTTTCATCAGTCCAAGCATAGTAAATGTTGAGCGGAAGTGGCGAGTCAGAGTGGGGATATGCCGAATCAGTAGCAAATTTCCCGTACGCGTGAAATGGCTCGACATCATATTGCAACAGACTGCCACTACGATTAGCGGTGAACTGAGTCCAATAATTGGTCTCGTTGACTATAGCAGCGAGAAGTGTGTGCGTGAGAGTCGTTGTAGAAACGGAGGCGAAAGATCCTCGATATCCTGCCTGAAGGGAGGTCAATGATCCAGAAATCATGGTACTGAAGTCCTGCGTCGCCAAAGTAGAAAAGGTTGCATTGAACCCGTTAAAGACATCGAAGTCTGCTGGGCGGGTTTCTCCATCATAGAATGAGAGAAGGATTGCACCGGGGAGGATACCGCCGCCAAGCGTCAGAACCACAGAGGCTTTCGGGTCTTGGCTTTTGAGGTGAAAGGCTTCGGTCGCGTTAATGAGAGCTGGTACGGTAGCTGCGTCGAAGAACTGAAGTCCTCCGTAAATTTGACCTGGTTGTGGGATAGTCTGCGAAAGACGCAGCATTAGTTCAAGATTTTGACAGTGATGAGGAATCGATCGAACTTACCTTGAAGACAATCTTAGTCACTATACCGAATCGATTCAGACCTCCTTTAAGAGCAAAGAAGAGGTCAGGTTGGCTGGTATCAATTGTAGTGACATCGCCACACGGAAGAACGAGCTCATATGAAACAACAGTATCGCAGCCGAGTCCGTACTGGTTGGTGTACCAGGAGTAACCACCAGAGAGGGTGACCCCACCCGTTCCGGGGCCATCAGCTCGTGCTCCAAGGACATTTACCCCCGATCCATTGAGAGCTTGGTAGACTTCTGTGAAAGACTAAAGGTTGATTAGTTAAAGGACTCAAGTAGAATCTGGCAGTTGGGGATAATGGGCTCACATTGCCCAGTCCAATTTCGACCGTCGATTTGTCTTCCGACAGAATCACCTGTTTCATCTTCTCTAGCGAGATATGGACACCAGTTGTACTTGAAAATCCAGGGTTGGAATTATATCCAGCGGACTTCACGGCGAAGGGCGTCTTGGTCGAGCCGATAATCTTGATGGCTGCCGAGACATCGTTCGCATCATTTACCTCCACGACACACAAGGGTGTTTGGGACGATGATGACATCCAATGCGAGATGGCCAGGGTGAATGGGTTCGGGGTTGTGTTGTTGGAGGACGTCGAGTTTGAATCTGCAGGATTATAATAGACATTGCCAGTTATATTGCCAGCAATCTGTAAACAGACTGGGTCAGGAACTGCTTGGCGCCGAAACAGCAACCCAGCTGATACTGAAGCGATCAGTAGTGAAATGATTGGAAGATGCATCGTGCCCGGTCAAGCAACTGGCAGTAAAAGAGTGTGGTTGATGTTCTTGAGTGACATCGCAAAGGGGGTAACGCGCAGATTTAAGTGCTTTTGCAACGCCTCGCAAATTTACATGTCAAGTGGTGAATTACGTATGCAACTTTCCTTCATAGTTTATGCAACCTTATTTCTCGCGAACTTTCTTTCGAATTGTCATTTAAACCCTTAAAAGTCAGACGAGAGTGATCTAAATAGAGTTCTGCCCAGGACACCGGAAGAACCGAAAAGCTGATGATCCTGGAAATGATGTCGATATTGACTTTCTGCACTCTCGCTTAACGTTGTTACTTTCCAGCATGCCGGATCACCCGAGTCATTAAAAATACCAGTTCAAAGAAGGGCTTTGAGTACTATCAGTTGAGGGGTTTTGAAATGAACGTATTTCACGAATTTAAATTTCTTGATTTAGTTTCCATTTTGCACAGCTTCGAATTGGAAACCCTGAGAGAGTACCGGGATCTTACTTGAACAAATATGCCAATGGTTGTCCACTTCACCACACGCACCGCTACCTGAGAGGTATACATCAACCCCTCTTCAAGGAATCGACCATTTAGGTGACTAGGGGCTAAGACACCTTTTTAATTTTCAGACGGGATGCTAGTCGTAAACATCGATACAAGTATATCTTATTCGATGCTGTTCGACTCCCAATGTCCCCAGACAGAAATGTAGCTTTGTAAGACGGTCAGATGCAACCCAATCGATGGCCTCACATCAACAGAAATAATGATTCTGGAGCTGAAATCATCAAGGAGTTGGTCTTGTCTGCTGCCCACGCAGAATCCTAGCATCATTGAACTATCAGTATTCTGACATGAGACCTCATCCAGACTTACCAAGCCACTATCAACACCCCATCCACAATGCCTTCCAAAGTAAGCTGCGCCTCCTCTAACATGAATATGAACTTCACGAGCTCTCGTCCCTGATCTCAGCCGAGGTGGCAATGATCTGCGTAAATGTACAGATCTCTTGTTGTCATCCCTCGAGCTCTGATTGAAAAATTTCTGTTTGGAAGCAGAATTATTGATGGACTTCCCCTTGCATTACTAGTTATGGGAGTGTTCGCAGTAGCGCCTCATAGCACCAATATGATGTTTTCTTTTCTACTACTTGCACTTGAAATCCCATCTCCCAGCTGACCCGGCTCAACAACGTTCACTTTTTCTCAACAAAAGGTTAATGCCCCGCGTGGCACATAGCGGCCGTAAAGAGATATCATCCTTGAAGAGCACCTTGAGGAAGACTCATAAATGGAACTAGATTCCTTGCTATTCTCTGAGACAATAAACACAGTGGTAGACCATTTAAATGGCTGTTTGTTGTTGTGGCTGAACTCATTGTGTGGATCTTTGGCAGTGTAAGCGAGACTGCAGTTTTGGAACATTGGATAACAAGAAGAGATGTAATTGATGACTAGCTAGTACTCTTGGATTACTATTTCTCTGACTGAGAAAGCTCTGACATGGACGCTGTAATACTGCCTTCATTTTGCAACGAATCCCACTTTTCGCCCCGCACTGCCCCGCACTGCCCCGCGTCTCGAAACGGCAACTCTCGCCTCCTCCCTTCTCAAGAACGGTAATTTCCATTCTGGCCTCGCGCTACCTAACATCCTTCAATTGCTCCTCCTGCCTGCTAATCGCCGAGAATACCTCAAAACACTTCTTTCCAATGTCACAAGAACATTATATAACATTCTATCACCTCCATTTGCATTCCTGATTTGGTCTTCTCTTCGATCGCATCTTTTGTCCTTGAGGTTTATTTATACGGCACCAATAGAATGGGAGACATCTCGCCTTCACAGGCGCCTCTTATAACTCATATCGTCCTGTTCAAATACAGATCCGACATCACGTGGACAGACTTACAAGCTCATTTTGATGTCTTCCTACAACTACCAAAGAAATGCTTGAATGAAGACGGGAAGCCTTACATGGTTTCTATGAAAGCTGGTATGCACCAACCAAATACATATCTTAGCACCAAGAAAAGCCATCCTTCTCTTTTTCAAGCTCCTTACATGAAAGTCTCTGACTGCCAGATCCAGGCAAGAACCAATCCTGGGAACCCTTCTCCAAAAGCCTGACTCACGGCTTCATCCTCGAGTTCACCTCCCAATCTGATCTCGACTATTACCTAACCAGGGATCCCGTGCATCTCGCTTTCTCGGCCGCCGCAAAACCTTTCATAGAAGATAGTGTCGTAATCGACATCCACGACGGGGTTCTGTTCGGCCCCTCACCTGCCGCTCCCACCATCTCACAACAGAAAACTTATCCAGGCTCCTGCCACTGCCAGTCTATTACTTGGGAAGCGAGTCTCACGGATGCGAAACACATCCTCTGTCATTGTAACACGTGCCAGAAGCTAGGCGGTGGTCCGTACTCGCTTAATGCGATAATTGAAAGAAAGGATTTGAGGATCTTGAAGGGCGAGGGGGGTTTAAAAGTCTATGCTTATAAGGGAGATTCGGGGAAGGAGGTTCGATGTTTCTATTGTGCGATTTGTACAAGTCATGTTTATCATCAGCAAGAGATTATGGGAGAGAAAATCATTGTGAGAACGATTCTTTTGGATGGAGGGCGTGAGCTCGGTGTTGGTGGGGAGATATTTAAGGAAGGGAGGTTGGGTTGGGTTGATGATTTAGGAAAGGTGCTGGATGGTGCTTAGGTCAGTCTGAAGATAAAGTCATAGAAAGGCGATTAAGCCTTGAAGTCTTCAAAACTTGAAAGAGACAGCAGGAGATGGAGTGACAGCACATGCAGTCCAGCCTCGCCTGATTCCTTCATGAAGCACCAGGAGATTACATTAAAATTGATGATTAATCATATCCACAGTCCTTTTCGCGGCTGGTAAGAAGATCTCAATCGTCAACGGGTTTGGAGAGAGGGCGAGGCTTGAGCCGCACGACTTGTGCGATATTGGTAACTGGTTGGTAAACTTTATGCATTACAGAAATGGACACCGAGAATAATATACGCTTCTCGGACCGTTTTTCACACTTTCAAATATGATAAAAACCATTGAGCTCGTCATTTGGGTTTAGCTTCCAGCCGAAAGCTTGACCTGGCCCTTTTAAGAACTCAACAAGAAAAGCACATGCCATAGACAGGAACGAGAAGTTTGAGGTCGCTATAGCTTCCAGCTGGAAATTCTGGAAATTCTGATAGTTCTCGGTTCGGAGTCGGAGGGCGTTGTGTCACTACTCCATATTACCATATATCAGTCAGTTATGTAGTCCTACATAAAAATTCCAACAGAAAAACTGGTCTACATTTCTTGATTATACCAAGCCTATTCTGTGAAATGATTTCCTCCCTTTTAATTACAAAAGATCTGTGAATGAAGGCTTGAAAACTGCAGCAGTGAAGTCGCTGAAGCCCTTTCCGCTCGGCTATTTATTCACACGGTGAGATGGAGTCCAGGAACTCAACATTCCGCAGAATGTCAAGCGGCAATAATTGAGGACCGAGAGATCTAGCAACTGTCTCGGAAACGCAAGTTCGCAGAGTGCTTGAACTGCTCACGCAAGTTATCACCAAGAGCCAAACGTGTACCTGTACTCAGCTATCCAATGTCAACCGCAAATTTGCAAGTACTCAGACAGCTGTGAAGCAATTGCTGTTCACAGATTCGAAGGACAGGACTTATTTAGTTCGAGCATACTGTATTCGAGCAGGAATGAATATTTTGATAGGTGAATGTTTTTGTATTTCAATTGCTGCATATGTAGATAAAAGAAGGGTATCTCAGGACTAACCAACTCCAATCCACTCTGTTCCCCCCTAATTTTCCCGGAAAGCCAACGCCTGAACATCCATTTCCCCCAAAGACAAAGACAACAGTTTGGACTCGGATTCCTCACTCCTTAATCGACTCCCTTCTCCCCCTCCCCTGCCTCAGTTGACCCGGACTATGCAAAATCGGCACATCATCCCCCACCACCTCATCAACAAGCTGATACCTCTGCACACCATCATCACCCCTCCGCCTCTCTTCCCTTAAAGGACTCTTTGGCGGAACAGCCCACTCAGGACTTCTATTCCCGCCCTCACCGGCGCTTTCTTCCCCCATCCCTCTCGTCCTCGCCGCACTTCCCGTCCCAGAAAAAGAGCCGGGACTAGTCATCCCAGCAGACGACCTTCTCATACTCAGACCTCGAGGACTCCACCCTGCAGGTTTGACAGGAACTGGTCCAGACGCAATTCTGGGCCTCTGAGCACGCAATGCCTCGGTCGTTACGCCCCAATCTTGACTTCGTCTCCTGGCTGCTGAAGAACCGCCACTTCCGCCTCGGAGAAGCATTGGCGCTGCTCCTGGCGTAGTTGCGCTTACAGCGCTGGGGAGTTCGCCCGTGTGGATATGCGTGTCTCGTTCTTGCGGTAAAGCATTATTGTAGCCACGTGAGAAATCGTCGATCTCAGAGGGTGAGATTAGAGGTGTGGTTGTTGTTGGTGGTGGTAGGTACATTGTTTGGAAGGTACCAGGTTCAGATCCTGGATGCGTGGTGTGGAGTTGGGGAGGTGTGAGGGGTGGCGAGGATTGTGAGGGGAGACTCGCGTAAGCGTTGTTGTATGTGGTGGGAAAGACGCCTGTTGCATTTGCGTCTGCGGTGTTGGCTGTTACGGTTGTGATTGTTCGGTTTTGTGTCATGGCACCGAAGTCATCCGGGCTGTATGGCGCAATTCGTTGGAATGGTCCGGATGTGGGCGGACTGCCACTATTATGTTGTGTGATAAATGAGCCAGCGCGGTTGTTGTTTCGCTTGTTCTGGCGGCGGCGTCCCCACCAAAGTGCAAACCCCACGATGGCTGCGAGGCCGAGGACGGAGCCGATGACTGCTCCTGCTATGGCGCCTTTGTTTGCACTCTTCTTTGAGGATTCTCCTTCGACTGCTGCACCTGATGAGGTCGACTCGGATGCTGGGTTGGCTTTGTCAGCTGTGGCGAGGGTTGAGGATGCAGCCGAACTTTGCGATTTGGAGGAGCTGGAGCTCGAGGTTGAAGTTGATGAGCTGCTTGAACTTGAAGATAAGGAAATTGAAGACGATGAGGATATTACAGATGTGGTGGAAGAAATCGCACTGCTGCTTGAAGCTGATGATGTGGTGCTCGCTGCAGCAGATACTGGGCTGAAGTTCACCCCAGTAAAAACGATTTGCAAAAGCACATCTGAAGCCTGCCCCTCATAAGTCGTTTCGACGGAAGTCGCATCCTGAGAAGCTCCGCAGCCGTATTGATAGTATCCCCCAGGATATGTATTCCGAAAGCAGACATCGTCTCCAGAACTAAATGAATTAGTAGGGAACCCGAAGTTCAGCCTCATCCACATACCAAGAGTATATCCCGTTATTCTGCATCCCCTCGTTCGGCGACCATCCAATACTATTTTTATCGACGCAACTCGTGTATACTCCGGCCGTACATGGACCATCCGTTGTACAACATCCGATAACCGCATGTATCGTGTCGTGGATACAGGACGACCCAGCTGAACATACAGCCGGAGCTCCAGAACTTCCTCCGATCCACCCACAGACATTCACATCCACCGACTCCCTCTTGAATATATTCGCAGGGACATTTGGCAACGCGGTCGGCGCTGGAGACCAGGCTGCCTCTCTATACACATTTGTCTGTTGAGGTCCAGTCCAAGGAAGGGCATTCGTAAGGCTGAAAGCGAATGAGAACAAGAAGACCACAGACGAGGAAGGCATCGCGAAGAAATTGACAGCCATTGAATCAACAAACACTAAGTATATTCGGTTTGATAAAGAATACTCAGGGAACAGAAACTCAAGAGAACATGACAGATAAGTAATCCAGCTCCAACTGCTCATGGGAGCAATAAGCTCTATCTATTTACAAAGCTCGGAAGCTCTGTGTGACCGTGCCGCAGAGGCTGTGGGTTGGTTTCTGGCGTTGGCCATGTTGGTGCACGTCCACTTGGGGAAACGGCCCCAAACACATGCACCGGCATCATTGGATGGCAGTTGGAGGATTCGATGTGATACTTTGAACGCAGCCACTCAGCATCCATCGTTTGTAGGCTTTGTGAGCTTGTTTTGGGGCTGAGGTGAGGAGATGCAGATGGGCGGGTGCTGAGCCACAATCTCACAGGCACCGCTTAGGCTCCCTATCCAGAGTCCTGGTTTAAGGGGTCGTTTTCTGCCTTATGGCATTCCTGATCCAGATCCAGTTCTAGCAGTTTTACCAACTTTGAAACGCGCAAAATACTGGGATACGAAAATCTTGAAAGCCATGCATTCGTTGTAGTTGGATTGTGTTGTTGTTCTTGTCGCGTAGGATTCTGTATGTCGGTGGGTTTTTGACGTTGGTTAAAGGTTGCTTGCGACCGGCGAGCGGGAGGCGGGGCTGGCGCAATTTCTAGCGTCCTTCGCTTGATTTTTAGCTCCCGAACGGTGGGGAAGTGCTATTTTTATCACTGGTCCACGCCCTCATTTCTCGACGTCCACCTGTGTTCCGATGTCTTAAAATCAAGTTATCGGATTTTGTATTCTTCCTATTTCACCCATGAGTTAAGACACTGGTAAGATAACGGAAAATAGTGGCATTTTTGGGCGAAAAGTTGACCTCCTGTACATCTCCACACGGAGGACTAGGTGTTCAAGAATTGGACATGACTTGACCGAGGAGTTCTCAGCGAGAAGCATTAAGTGGAGCCTTGACTTGGAATCCTAGTATTCGTGCCTTGTATTAGAGACCATTTTCCGGTGTATTGCAACATTCCTACCATCTTCAAGCATGTTCAAGGCTGGATTCGGAGCTGGGCCACCTGTGGGGCTGAAAGTCTTTCGTAGCTCCGGTGCCAAGCGGATTGCACGGAACTCTCCAGAAGCATGCCTAGCACTGACTCCGGCCTAACTTGTCAAGTTGATGAAACTGGTAGACTGTTTATTCGCCTCCTCGTGAACTTAGACGTGGCAGTGCTGCCGAAGTTCATATGTATTCCAACCTCTGCTTACAAATCCTTTACCGCTTCCAACACAAACCCGACAAACCACCCCATATATCAAGACTTGAAAGCCCCACAATCATCCCAGTTGTTACCATCTTACATCACACAAGGTCCCTGACACTATCAGCCTCAACAAACTACCCGTAGCAAAAGACCAGGATTTCTCGGCGTAAGATTGGTCCTCCAACCGCCAGGCGTAGTCTTAGCCGCCGGCCTCGAACACCACGAGTATCTTCCCACTAGCGCGTGTGCAGTCTCTGTTTTCTCAAGTAGTATGTTGCTGTTACCGCAAATGACATGTTGATGTATCAAACGACAGTTGTCGTGTAAGCCATTTTGATCCTGACCTCTCGCCGACAAATATATTTGTTTGATAGGTAGGGACTTGCAGCCTTTTTCAAGAATCTTAATCAGATAAGAACAATGCTCGTGTGGAAAGGTTCTTCACTCAGAAGGACGAATCCACTTTTGCTGTACCATAGGAAGTAGCCCACGCGCTGAAGACGCAAACCATCAATTGGGGCATGAGGCGACATATCTTTTTCCACTGATGGCGTAATTGTCCGGAGGACTAGGCAACGGCTACCAGACTCACAATGAGATACCTTGAGAAGATGAATTGGCCGTTGGTAAACTCTGTCCAGTCTTGGACATCCGGATATAGTAGACCTTCAAGATAGTTCATCTGCCCTTGTGAAGTGACAAGGAAAATCTCGCGATGAGGGTGACTGCAGCAATTTCACCTCTTACGTGAATGTCACTACCATCAGGAGCTTTAATACTACCCAGAGGGTCGTGATTGCAGACAGCCGAAGCTTTTTACTTCAGATCTCTTGTCCAGAGATTCACCCCACCACTTAGCGATAACTATGACCAAGTAGGGCACCGACCTGCTATTCTCCGCCCAGGAAAGACTTTCGTCCACAGAAGACCGTAGGGTAGATGCTCGTTCCAAAGCCCAGATAGGTAAGTCATGGACCATTACTTTGACGCTATCATTGCCAATCCAGCTATAGCCTTTGGCCTATCATGCTCGAATGTTAGTTTCATTGCAGAATAGCGAGCTACAATTCCTGCCCACACGTAGATCGGATCTGATAGCCATGGCTTTTCAGGAACAGTTTCGCGAATTTGAAAAGGGTTTTCACATCCCTCCTCCGGCGAAGGCCCTGAGAAGAGTCACTGGCCGAATCCGCCGATATATTGACAATTGCATTTGCGTACACATTCTGCATCTCTTTCGATTCATTTTCCCAATTTAGCAAGGAGTCTTGGAGAATACACAAAGAGTCAATCCACAGATAGGTCAGGCCAAGCAGACGTGTGATAACCATAGCATGCCGAAACGTACGCGGCAAGTCCTCCAGAGAAATTCCAGTAATTCGCTCCTCCAGTGTCGGTCTTGACGTAGTAAATGGGTGTGGCTTTTCTAGCGAGCCCCAGCAATGGCTTAAAGTGGCATACTTTCCCCGTTGGCCCCGTGTAACGACCAGTGTAATGACCAATTGGAAACTCTTGTTTCTGCTCTCTAGCTTTAATAAGCGCGTTGGCAGCTCAACCTCTTGCACACCACCGCATCTTGGATGGTTCTCCAAGCAGTCCCTTAACCAGGAAATAGCTCGACTACTTGTTACCCTAGACATCGCATCCTGGGTTAATTTGGCTCGAGAGCCTATCTGTGGCCACATCTGACCGGCTGATGAGACAGCGACCGTTTGTATGTGGCGACGACTCCGGCTGTCCTCACGTAAAGACGTAGTGAGGTATGAAATGACCATAGATCTAGCTTCGTATTTGGATGATCGAACAATAGGCATATATTTGTCAAGGATACTCGGACAAAGCTGCCTTGACTTCTCGATTGCGTTGACAATAATTGCGCACATCTCGCACCCCCTCTGACAGTTGTCAAACAGAGCTGCACGAGTTATGTCCAGAGTCCTGTTACTGGCGTAGTGGTGAAACTATCAAGATCCAAATTCTTACAGACATCGCACTTCTTCGTTTCCATTTCGGCGGCCATGATCGGATTGTCCAGTCCAGAACCGTCGTTCCACGGTGGATATATGTGAAATTGATGAGATGAGACTGGCAGCCCACCGCCATTCTATCAAGTGGTGCGTGCTAGGAGAACGCCCACGTTAGGTTTGTGGAGGCGAAGCCGTGCCACGACGCCCGGCTTGTGAGGATACTGAACCGCCAAGTGAGATCGCGGGCAACCTATCCGATGCTTTCTGTTGAAGGAAAGTCTCGTGGCACCCGGGATTCACAGGTGAGTGTCGCACGTCCTGAGGGTTCGAAATTGAGCATCGGCAGTGTTTTGGGGCAAAGCTACTGATTTAAAAGCTCGAAGTTTGGAAGGATTCTGGTATTTGAAAGCTAATCGGAGCTTGCATGCTTGTGAAGGTGGGTTTTCATATCGTTGTGTGGTTCGTGCAAAATGACCGAGTGGCGAGATTTGAATTGGATAATTGAAGAAGTAAACAGGGACGATCAAGAGATATTCCCTACAAGTCAAGTAGCGAACTTAGGTAAGCAGTCAACAATGCCACATTCAACAGGAAGGACCTACCTTCGAAGCTCCCCTCGAGACAAGCACCTGCCTTCCCAGCCCACTGCATCCTGCCTCGGGACCGGGAAGGCAAGAGACGACACGAAAAAGCCTAGACTGCACAAGTCGAATTTCTCTCAAAATAAAACTCAATTCTCCAACTACGGGTATCATAAGTATCTACTCATCCCTCTCTCCACCATCTGCCCTCGAGTCCTCGTCACAAGACTGCTCAGACCTCAAAGTGGAAAGATAGATATAGGGGGGGAAAGAAAGCGACCAAACCAAGAAGGAATATCAAAAGACAGGCCAAAATGCATATCATACAAAAGTACACACTCAGCTCGAGATGCGAAGAGCCGAAAAGTTCCTTCACCTGCTTATCAAAACATACAGTACAATACAATACAAATCTTACACTCGCTGAAACTACACAGACGTGAAAAAAAAAGGGCGCTGAGAGCCGAGCCAAGTTCACCGACCAGGCGTCTCAGGGACTTCCCAAATATCAACCTCCTTCTCTTTCTCCTTTCCCTCTTCGCTTGCCTCATTCATCTTAATATCACCACTTCCATCTCCATCGCCTCTCAAAACCTCACTCCCCTTAACAATCGGCTTCGCCTGTGCCACCCCTGGTACACCGAATGGAATAGCACTCGTCGCCGTCCAAACCGGCAAGTCACCCTTCTTCACTCCAGCACCAGCACCAAGACCTTTCATCGGACTAGGTGTATTGGTGTTTGGTTCTAGCCATCTTAGTGGTTCTTGGGCGTTTGAGATGAATGTTGGGGGAGTGGGGCCCTCGGGTTGGTAAGGGATGAAGACGTCTGGAGTTGTGGCTGGTTGAGGTGGTGGAGCGGTGAGTTTAAGTTGCTGTTGAGGTTGAGATTGTCGTTGTGCGGGTGGGAGATTGGTGTGGAAAGTAGGGGCTGGTGGCGAGCTTGCGGGCAGTGGGATATCGTTCGGGCAGAGATGTGTTGGGATGGCAGGTTGTGGTGTTGAGGGCATGGTAGGGAGTATGTCTTGTGGTTGTTGTGGTTGCTGCTTTGAAATGCCATTCGTCTCTGAAGCAGGTGTGGGTTGGCGAGCTGGAGGTAATATCGCACTCTCTTTCCTCGCGGGCGCTGGTCTTGCAGCTTTTGTGGCAGTAGGCTTCGCCGCTGCGGTCTTTGCTGCGGCTTTGGCTTCTCGTTGTGCCTTGGTTGTGAGACTAATCTTCACTTTCTTCATACCTGAAGTCAGGCTATCCATATCTGATGCTTGAGATGCCGATGTTGAGGTCTCAGTTGTGGGTAGAGCTACGCTATTGGATCTGGATGGAGGGTCCTTTGGTACATCTGTACTAGCACCGCCATCGTTCAAGGGTGACTTCCGACGAACTTGAGAGGTCTTGGTCTCAGGACGAGGTCGAGCTGGAGCTCTAGCTTTCTTGACGACGAGTGGAGCGTTGGATTGGCCTCGGACACTCATAGAAGATTCTGGTCGAACGCTTTGTGATGTTCCTGGGCGAGCACCATTTGAGGGTACGCGGTATCCATTTTGGCGAGTTGGTGCTTCCGATGTTACTGATCCAGCATTGGATGACAGACTTAGCCGGCGACTCGAAGCAGTGGTCTTGGCGTAGTCTGGCATCGGAGTTGTGCTTCTTGATGTGACCTGATCAATTATTAGCTTTCGTCCATCAACGGAATCCATGAGGTAACTCACAGTATTAGCAGCAAGCACAGCGGCTCCTGCAACAGTCTTTCGACGATTCGTCTTCGCAGCCGGCTTCTTCTCATCCTCCTCCGCACTCTCAACCAAAGGCTTCGCAGGTTTTCTGGTCCTCAAAGCCATCCGACTACTTGGGTTCTCAACGGTCGTCTCTGTAGGTGGCGTCAATATCGATTGTCTGTCTCTTCGAGCACGAGTAGCCTCCGCCGATAGGTCTTCCGGCCTACAGCTGAAAGTTTGTCTCTCTGTTGGAATAAGAAGCTTGCTCAGCTCGTGTGCGGCTACTGTCCAGTCTACCTCTGGAGGAGGAGGAGAAGGTGCTCTCGATGGTGCTCGGGGTGAGCCATTGCTGAGGCCCATATTTGAGACGGTTCGGCGTGCTGAAGGAGAAGTGACTTTCGCGATGAAGGATTGTGTAGGTGTGGAATATGTGGGAGGTGTCATATCTCTTGACTTTCTTGGTTCTGCAGTAATGGGCTCGGGATGCACAAGAGCATCGAGTTGCTCAAGGCGCGGTACTGACCACCATGAAGGGTCGTAATTTTGGATTTGAGAGCCGACGGTTAGAGTTTCTGGATGTGGAATACCATCATAGGTGCCAATCTTCTGACCCATTTCATATCCCAGGCCAGTTGGACTACGCTCCTTCTTGATGATCATAGGATCTCCGGCAGACATACCGCTGAGATGGCTCAGCACGCCTGTACATAATGCGCGATCACTATACCCACCCTCCAAAACACTGATCATCCGACCATCAACACCCAAGCCTTCCTCGCCGGCAAGCTTGACAACATCTCTCGTCAGACGAGCATAGAACTCTGTAGGCACATTGACCTTGTGCCGCTGCATCCCAGAACTCTCCCACTCGCTAGCATCAAATCCAGCAGACAAGAAAATAGCANCTTTTGGCTTCGGCCCATTAGGCGATTGCCGAAGGCGCTCTGTCTGAGCTCGAAGATAATTCCTGGTCTTCTCCAATAACACCGCATACTTCGTCTCATACAACTGCCAGAACTCCTGCTCGCTCTTCCATGGCTGCAAGTGAACATTCCAGATGCTCTGGCCATGAGCGTTCTCGATACACAAACTAGCATTCTTGACCTTCTCCTCATCGCCCATTTCACATGGATAGGAATTGATATCGTGGAGACTGAAATATCCAATGGAAGTCTTCTTCCACTGGTGTGCGTTCTTCGCAGCGCTTATAGCTCGTTTATTGCTCTCCCATGCAATAGCCTGCGAGCCGTCTCCATGGTGGAGATCAAAATCGATGATCGCCGCATGGGTCAGGCCGTGATTGAGAGCCGCATGTGAAATTCCAACATGGACGTTATTTAGCCAGCAGAACCCTGAGGGGTAACTCGCCGAACAATGATGGCCTGGAGGTCGAATCGCAACGAATGTCCGTAATGGTCCATTTCCACTTGCTGCGCCCTGGAAGACCGCATCTACACCTTCACATACAGCGCCCAATGCGCCCTCCATAGCATCCAGCGATTCGGCGCATAAGTACAGATCTCCTTCGTGAAGTTTCGCAGGCGTGCCCTGGTCTGGACTTCTATTCATATCCGGCCGAGTCAACTCCTTCCCATTCATAGCCAGCCTAGATTCCGCATTATCACACATGATCTTCAGTTCCTCCATCCATTTTGCTCCATGCACATTTGTCACTGCTTGAGAAGAAAGCGCCATCTTGCGCGTAGTCTTGCGAATGCGAAATGGCATGCTTGGAATCGCAGTCGCATCTAGATCTGGGTGTAGAGGGAACTGTCCATCAGCATGTCTCTCCCCCAGGCAAACATAAGCCACTGATAATCCCAGAATACTGGCGTGTATGCGCTCCGGTCTTTCCACAATCGTACTGAGCGAAGCCTTCGAGGTCCTGGGTCTGGAATACCGGTGGCCATAGCATGAGTCGTGCAAGATCACAATGACATCCGCAGATCGAGTATCGTCTTCCTTATTGTGCAAGTCCAATTCGCTCTTGAAGTGGTTACTAGCAATCGAAGCCGCGGTATGTCGAGGTTGGGAAGGAATAGGGTCCTCGATCTCTGAGAGAGGAGATTTGCCCACCATGGTGGAAGCGTTGTTGAACTGCGCCGAGGAAGATCTCCTTGACGTCGAGGAGGTGCGTGATGGTGTTACCCCTCCTACACCATGTAGCGAATTCATAGAGGCTTTCCGAAGTAAAGTCGGTGTCGAGGAGCGCGAGGTTGTGCTCATGGAGCTAGGGGAGCGATGGAGGGGGCTCCGAGGGGGTAATCTGCCATTCGGGGATGCGCTCGAGCTGCTTCGTTGCGGACCAAGATTCCTGGAAGGAGAAGACGGCTGAGACGAGGCTGGCAGAGCCGTTGCAGATGCCTGATTAAGAGAAAGTCGGCGAAGGGATTGCGAGAGCGCTGCGTGGTTGTTGTTTGTTGTCGGGGGCAATGGTGGTGTTTCTCTGGACACGTTGTGCGGATTAGGATATGCCATTGCGATTTACGGTGCGGCGGTGAGCCCGACCTCGCCAGCTCTGCCAGATAATGGAAATCAGGTTCTTTGTTTACTTTGATGCGCGGAGGGTCGGTTGATGATGATATATTTTGGAGAGCCTGTTCTAAAGTTACGCGTGCTGCACGAGGTGCATCTACTAACGCGCACCCCTGTAACCCCGGTCTTATGTTTCATGATATCACAGAATGCAAAATCTCAGATACCCCGCAAAGAGTACTTTATTTTCTTTATTTTCATTTTCAATCTGTCTAGAAGTTCTTTCATCTAGATAATCCTCATCCTCTGCTTCTGCAGCGTTGTCATCTTTTGAGGTTGATGCCTGAGTGGAGACTCACCCCTGAATGTAGGTAGTGAGGGGGTTGACGGTAAGAGAAGCTTGGTAAACTATGGAGGGGTAGCTTCATGTTGTTTCCAATGTAAACATTGATTCATCTAACGGGTATCTGCTCTAATCCAAACCATTAAACTCCTAGTCTACCATCAAATCAACTCCAACTGTTTGCAGAGCTTCCACGGCCCAATCGGGATATTTTGATTTCTCCCCCTCATGCAGGTCTGAGAAGAACTGCTTCAAGAGAGCTGGAAATCTGTCTTCTATGATAGATTCTCTCACGCTTCTCATAAGGGCCAGTTGATACCAGACATTATGCATGGTCAGTAAATGTGCTCCTACTGTCTCCTTCGCAGCAATATGATGCACAAATGCTCGTGTGATTCCTAGCCCACCTTCGCCTTTTCGACAACAAACGCAACCACATCCATCCTCCACTGGCCCAAAATCATTCGCATACCTAGCATGCTTCAGATTTAAGACTCCATACTTTGTGATCGCGTTGCCAAATCTGGCTGTCCTTGTCGGCCACACGCAGTCAAACATATCTGCACCAAGTGCAACGCTAACAACCAGATCTTCCGGATACCCAATACCCATCACATATCTCGGTTTCAGTTCCGGGAGAAGACTCGTGCATGTGTTGACGACACGACAATAATCCGCCTTTGCTTCCCCTCCGCTCAATCCTCCTATTGCAATACCTGGTGTGTCTCTCGCAACCATTTCCTTGCAACATTCCTTCCGCATCTCAAGATCTAGGCCCCCTTGGATAATGCAGAAAAGGTTCTGTGTTGTCGGATTTGCATGTGCAGCTATACACCGGTCCAACCACCGCACACTACGCTCCATAGCCTCTCGCATTCGTTTCGCATCCGGCGAGGTTGTTACTAGGACGTCGTCGAGTTGCATGATGATGTCGCTGCCTATCGTGTTCTGCAAACCTATGGAATGTTCCGGTGTAAGGAGCATGGGAGATCCATCGTGCGGACTAAGGAACCGGACGCCTTCTTCAGTGATATTGGCCAGTTTCAGCAGACTGACCATCTGAAATCTAGGGTAGCGCTTGTCAGTGACAAGCTTCTTAGCATGCGAGTTGGTCGCCATACCCTCCGCTGTCAGTCAGGATGTTGTGTTTCCATCCTTGAAGCTTATGCGCTCCGCCAACCTTTTCTAGCACCTCTTGTCCTGGCTTCAGACCCAGATGATATGTATTGTTGAGACAAAGTCGACACCCTGTTGCTTCTAGCTGTTGTGGCGTCAATCCCTTCAAAGAGGCCTGCGTCGCGACTGGCATAAACAGAGGTAATTGGACTGGGCCATGGGGAAGTGTGAGGTTGGCTGCTCGAGCTTTGGTGGTCTGTGATGATAAGCATTATGCGCACAAGGAGGCACAGGAAACCTACTGAGCAACGCGCAATCAACTCGAAAGTCAGCGCCGATGGCATTGGTGTGTGAGCCATAGCTGGGATTAATGAAGGAGAAGTGAGAAAGTGGTGGGGCAGACCTTGAGAAGAAAGGAAGGAAGATGGAGGAAAATGTTTCGGACGAGGAGAAAATTGATTTGATTCTGCCGCTTGACAGAACGCGTCCAAGAAGCTTGTCACGTCTGCTTCTTCATATGAAGATAAAACAAGCAAATGATGATGAAACTCTGACACCAATATCAATCGTAGTGTAAGGAGTCAATATACAAATCTTCTTGGTATTGAGTTTTGCTTGAGTAGGAAGATTTGAAGTCTTTCAAGGAGAAGTCAAGGTTTGGCTGGCTGGCGGGGTCGTCAGTGAAACACTTTCTAGCCAAGCGAGGGGGTGCAGTTATCAGTCTAATTCTTCCCCTTTGCGAGATAACAAACATCACTCACTCCCGTGTTTCTTCTCTTGCTAAACAACACGTCCACAGCTCATGACAAGGGCGTGTAATTCAAATATCCCTTACTTCGTACTGTACAATCAAAGGAATACCCTCAATAATGCATATCTGCCCAATCATAGCCGACCTCCCGACTCTACCCAATGCCAAGTGGCCATTCATATTGTCGCCTCCGTGTCTTCGCGAAATGTCAGACCACTATGACAATTTGCGCGATGGGGCTTCCTTGCAAGAATATCGCGCCCTTTCTCGGTCTGGCACGTTCCAGGGTCTCCCTCAGCGAAAGCACTTCTACAGCCCCGATCTGGACCAAGTCAGGAGCTGCTTGTCCCGTCTTTTTAGACTTTCTTGGACATGGCAGGTCTGGTCCCTGGGATTCAGGAAGTTTTCGATTCCCCACTACGAAGCCCACTCATGAACCTCTTCCGAGATTCTGGTTCAAGTACTGTACAGAGTCCTCTTCCATTCCTCTTTTTCTCTTTGTATTACTAAACGTCGTCACATTGTTTCATCTCTCACCGCACATTTGCTTGCTGTCTTTCTGTCATTTTCGATTCGACTCGGGTCGATCTTCATGCACGTCAACGCTCCTTTGAGCCTCGACTACTTAATTCCAGAAACGAGGCGCATCCAAAACACGCCACAACCACAAGACCCCGGATTATTATCACCGCCAGTCATTTTCTTTAACTTGAGGCGCATCCCACCTTGCTTTTTATCTTAGATGTACCATTTACTCGGTATTTCGCCGCCAAGATAAATACCTCACAATCCGACTGGTTGCCATCTCTTGGACGCAAGGCGGCTTGGTTTCTGGATACGCGAATAGCATCTCGCCCAAGCAATACGCGCCTTGGCCACATACTCCAGCCTCCACTCCCAAGGCTACTGACGACAGAAAGGCCTGGGCAGGGACTGAGACTTAGAATATATCATCGGTCTTCACCCACCATGTTTTCCTCACCAAACACAAACAAAACCATTTTTCCCAGAAATAGGTACGGAAACACTATGTCATCAAATTACAACACCACGAAAATGTTCACCATCTTCTCCAACCTACCATCAGAATTACGAGTCAAGATATGGCAGCAAGCGTGCTCTCCACGCACAGTAACACTCACCTACACCACCTCAACATCCTCATTCACCAGCACAACACCACCTCCAACCCTCCTCTCCGTCTCCCACGAGGCCCGCGAAGAAGCCCTCCGCATCTACACCCTCTCCTTCGGCACCCCCTCGCAACCACCAAAAACTTACTTCAATCCCCTCCTCGACACACTTTACCTCCCCCGCCACCAAGAAATGGGCTACGACGAAACCCTCCGCGATTTCCGGCAACTCATCCACGATCCCTCAAATCTACTCACCCAACTCCGCTACGTAGCTATCGATCATGTAAACGTCGACGTCAAGCGCCCCTGGGAATCATACAACAAAGCCGTCTTCCTACGCAGTTTCAAACACCTCGATGAGATAGCCCTGATCCTCAACGCGGACGGCACTGGAGCGGGCGATGTCGCTTCCCTTTCATCAAGCGAGGATCTATCAGAAGCAAAGAATCACAATCGAGGCAAGCTCATATTCTCAGAGCTCCGCATCGATCCAGAACGTCTACTTAAAATCTGGTATTATTTTCGACAGAGCTTCATGATGGAAGAGCGACTCTTGGAAGATGTATGTCGTGATCTAGGGAAGGAATATGAGGCGTTCGAGCTACCTACTGTGAGGATCTTGGCTAAGGGATCTGAGGATGTGGGTGATGCAGGTCGGTCTACGGATGGAGTGAGAAAGGGCAATCATATGCAGGCTGCCTTGGATATGATGCGGTCGTAAGCCATTGTGGAAGGGAGGGCTTGGTCTGGGCTTTTGGAATGAGAATTGGAACGCGGGAGGCTGTTTCGATAGGTTGTGAAGAGTACGAGATGCATGTTAGAGATTGATAAGATACCAATTTCCTGTCCAATGCGTGTGTTATTGACATGGTGATGTGGTCGGTCACTTGACTGGCATGTGAAGGGTTGCTCCTTGCGAGTTTTGCTTTTGGTAGTAAGCGAGACTGTGTCTCGCCCGAATAGTTGGGACAGCAGGCGGGTGAGGGTATCTTGGGCGGCGAAGGGCTGACGAGCCAAGAGGATGACACTGATGATAGTACGGCAGCTCGGAAGCTTGAGAGCATGAGAAAAGGAAATCTTCGATGCACATTGTACCTGTGATGAGCACGGTCGGGTGTGAAGCTGCGTGATGTATGTTTGTTACACGGAGTTAGCACCAAGCAGGAAGACATGAAATGCTGTAACATTCAAAGCAGTTCGTGAGACCAAGAAGCAAAAGAACAGCTTTAATTTCACGCGTTTTAGGACTCATATAGAAAAAGGTCGAAAGGCACCGTAGGTAACTACGGGCACATCCGCGACTTACTGACTCGAGCCGAAGTCTTCACATGCCGTTACTACAAGTATGAAGACAACCTCAAGTGACATTTCCCACTCCATGAACGTTCAAAAACTTCAAGCTCGAGTACACATTCTAGACAAGATCTCATATTAAGCAGCTCAAAGCGACAATCTAACACCTTGATCCCGAACCTACAATCAATAAAAGAATGGCCGACTGAGTTGAGCGAGTCTACCCGCAGAACCCAGCCATTCGGCCTCGGCAATTTTTCCCAGTCGGCAACCAAGCGCAATCCCGGTCCGCCCTTTCAACACCGCTCTAAAACAAACCTCTAAAACACTCAGTCCACCACCAAAATCCAACTGCAGTATCATTCCGCCATGTGCACTTGTTAGATTTAGTTGTCTTCTTGCGCAGCATACTTATACATACAATGCACCGGTAACGAGTTTCTTGGGAACAAATTTGCTCTTTTTGGCTTTGCGACTGCGATTTGAGACTGGCTTTTGCGAGATGAGGGTGGGAGTTAGAGGGAGTGCGTTGAGGAGGGCGGCTGAAGGGTCGGCGAGAAGTGGGAGAAGAAGCATTTGCGTACAGTGTCGACAAGAGAGGAGTGAAGTATCTGCGGGTGTGCACTATGTTGGAAGGCAGAATCTCGCTGGGAGTGTAATAAGCAGGCGACCAAGGTTTATCCTGCCCTCCTCGTTCATAGCTGGACAGAGGAGGGCTTTGGCTACCGTCAGGAATGGTACGAAACTTCACAGCAGCAAAAAGGGAGGAGTTGCACTAACTCCGCGGCAGTAAACCCAGACGATCGAGGTCCATTGATGGAATACGACGACCGTGTTGACACCGGCCGACTCAGAAACGACGAGCATCAGAGAGGTTAGCAGAACCGCGTTCGACACCCCAATACACCGACTGATAGCTTTTAGGCATCATACAAAGTTTGCAACATCTGCACGACGAACTGCGATCATACCACGCCCGCCCCATCACACACCCCACCATCGAATCCCTCAAGCCACCACCGAAATCCGTGTTCGGCCGGCTCTTTGGCAATGCGCCCAAGGAGAGGAAACTACAAGATATACCCGAGAACTTGCCTAGAGGCTTGTATTTGTATGGAGATGTCGGTAGTGGCAAGACGATGTTGATGGATATGTTCTACGATACGCTTCCCAGTAGCGTGACATCGAAAACACGGATCCATTTCCATAATTTCATGCAGGATGTTCACAAGAGATTGCATCAGATGAAGATGGAGCATGGAAACGATATCGATGCTGTGCCATTTGTGGCGGCTGATATTGCGGAGAAGGGGAACGTGTTGTGCTTTGACGAGTTTCAATGTACAGATGTTGCGGATGCTATGATTTTAAGACGGCAAGTATCCATATCATTTTACATGTCAGCTATACTAACTTTCTACAGCCTCCTCGAAGCTCTGATGTCCCATGGCGTGGTACTTGTGACTACGTCCAATCGGCATCCAGATGATCTCTACCGGAACGGTATCCAGCGAGAATCATTCATCCCGTGTATAAACCTTCTGAAAAGCCGCCTACATGTAATCAACTTAGACTCGCCAACAGATTACCGCAAGATTCCCCGCCCTCCGTCTGGAGTCTATCACGCTCCTCTAGACAAGCACGCCGATTCTCACGCCGAGAAATGGTTTCGCTTCCTAGGCGATCCAGAACAGGACAAACCTCGCTCGGAAACGCAGCGAGTATGGGGACGTGAAATTATTGTGCCGAAAGTCAGTGGACGAGCAGCTCTGTTCACCTTTGATGAATTGATCGGCAGGCCAACAAGTGCTGCCGATTACATCGAGCTGACACGTAGCTATGACTCCTTCATCGTGACAAACGTTCCAGGCATGACGCACCGCGAACGTGATCTCGCTCGCCGCTTCATCACGTTTATCGATGCAGTCTACGAGTCCCGCGCCAAACTCGTACTCACCACCGCCGTACCTTTGACACAACTCTTCCTCTCACGCGAAGAAATCGAGAAGGACGTGATGAAAGATAAAGCGGATAAGAAAGGCCAAGTAGAAGATCACGAGGACCTGGACTCCACGATGCGCAATCTGATGGATGATCTGGGATTGAACATGAAAGCGTTGAAGAACAGTAGTATTTTTAGTGGTGACGAGGAGAGGTTTGCTTTTGCGAGAGCACTAAGTAGATTGAGCGAGATGGGCAGTAGAGAATGGGTTGAGAGGGGTATGGGATTGGAGAAAGATGGAGGGAAGAAGGAGAAAGACGACTGGCAGAGGGTGAGGAGTAAGCAGATGGAGGACAGCATGTAGGCTCTTCCGGATGAATTTAGGGCGCAAAGGCGCCCTTGGACAGTTGATAGAACGAGACGTACATAGTTGGATACTTAAGATCAGGTCAAAGCCTTTCAAAGCCATTTATCACGTCCCAGCCACCGCGGTCGTAGGACCACAGACCACCCTTCGAATTCGAAATACCAACACAAAGCGCCCCGGTTCCTGCAGACCTGCATGCGTGTAGCCGCCCGGCTTCTTTCCCATCTCGCCCCATCCCGTCTCATCCAACCCCTCAGGTTCTTCAGCACCTCCTGCATCTGCACCTCCATCCGTACTGCAAACCCCCACATCCCATCCATCCCCTTTTATTCCAAATACCTCCTATCCGCTCCCCAACCAGCCAACCCACCACCCAGCTCTTCCCTCCCTTCCCTGCCCGTCTCCCTCCCGTGCCGCAACCAGCCCAGCCCAGCTCAGTGCATCAGCTCATCCTCACCCCTCCCCATTCCTCCCCAACCAATCCTTTCCCTCCCGGCTAAACCCTCCCTCTTGGCACCGACCCGACAGAATGGTCCTCTGGTCATTAAGCGAGGTCTACCCCTGAAGAGCGGCCGCCATGACAGCGGGCGGAGCTATATATGGAATCTGTGGCCTTTGCCGCTTTGCACAGATAGGGGGACTCGGGGGGAGGAAGGAGGCTAGATGGAGAGTGCAGTGTTAGTGCGAGGAGCTAAATTCTGAGATGTGCAACAGAATGGTGGTTTTTGAGGGTTTGGGGGCTGAATTGTGGAATGAGATTTGGGTTGTGCTCGATGGGATGGGGATTCGGGGGGGTTGAGATCATGGTGGGGTGGATTGGAGGGAAAGGCTACTTGTTGAAGTCGTGGGTTGTACAGTGTACCACCTGATATGGTTGTCTAGCGTGCTTTTGTAACTTTTGTCACTTTATATTTCTTCCCTGTTACTTGAACTCTTACAATTACTTATTTCATCCCCTTCTGGGATATTGTCTCACCATTAGGTCTCGTAATTTTCATCAATAAGAGCAGCAAATATCACAAAATCAAGTGAGACAATTAAACCTGGAGGTGCGCTGTATACTCTTAGGAGGGTGATTAACGGTCAATTTTTTCTGGCACCGGTGTGCTGATGAAAGCGTAAGGAGGCATCTTGTCTCATTATGAGCTACACCCCTTGATTAGTCAATCTTGGCTCGAAACAGGATTGCAAGTTCCGTGGATTGTTCTACTGCCCGCTCCTTTTCCCCCCAATAGCTAAAGCCAGGATATTTTTACTTGGTTACAATTCAACTTATTGTTGATTTTGAAGCGAGAACACATCTCAGTCCTCTATTTTGACGTCTAGACACAATTTTTTTGTTCTTTGAGTTGTCTGAAAGTCAAGGACAAAGGGGTGTGCTGGGACTGAAAACGATAAAAAGCGGCGCAAACTAAAGTGACTAACAAGCTGCAGGGGATTGGGTTGCTTAACAACGAACTTCACGTAGCAAAGAGTCATAACGCCCCGATCTCATTGGGCTGATACATAGACACTGTGAGTAAAATGAAAAGTGAAGCTACCAAGGAAGTGCGGTGGCACAACCAACAAGGTTTCGCTTACAATAACCGAATCAACAAAGCTAAACACACTTTAACAAGCCGACCAACATCAGGAGATTCATCAAAGTTCCCCAGCACATCCCCAGATTCGGTTGCTAAGATCGATCTAGAATTTTATCCATGCCATCATGTCCGATCTCCATTCATAACAAGCTGAGCATAAAGTCTCACTCCCTCGATATGCTCCTTCATCCCAATCCTCTCATCAACCGTATGTCCATTCGCCTTCCCCTCATCCCTCACCGGTGAAAACCTATAAATGTTCTTACTCAAGCCCCAATAGTACTTTGTATCGGTATTCCCAGTCATCAAACTCGGCGCAACAATAATGTCCTCACCCATAACCTGCTTGATGGTGCCCGTAAACGTCCTGTACGCTTCCGTATCAAATGGCGAAACGGGAGACGGTTCAAGCGGTTCATGGAAATCTTCGAGCGTTATCTTACCGATTGATGATGATGATATGTTGCCGGAGATGGATCCCCATGCGTCAAGTGATAGGGAGAATTTTGGTAGGATCTTGGTGGCAATGAGTGTTTCGAGGTTGTTACGGACATCGGCGACTTGGCTTTCGACTGCGATACGGTGGTTGATGACAGCATAGACTTTCTCGGGTAAAGCGTTGATCTTCACTCCACCTGAAATGAGATCTGTGGCTTGCGATGTCTGCATCAGATATCGTTGAAAGATGTCTTGTTCTGAGAGATACTTGGCGACGGTCTTGGCTGATTTCTTGTTTGTGAGAGAAGCCTGAATTTGCCTTTTCAGCCATGGATCGATGTTCGGACTGTATTGTGCACTGCATTGAAGTGTGGTGAAATATGCTATGTGAGATTAGCAGTAAGCTCGGAACCAGAGAGGTTAACTCACGATTGATTGGGGTCAATTCAGGCTTATATGGATTGTCCTCAACTGCAGAGATGATCTTTGACAAGATACCAATCCCAGTGTGGTCTTGTGGAACAGAAGAATGGCCTCCAGCAGTCTCAACAGTAATTTTGACATCGCAGTATCCTATTCAAAGTCAACAAGGCCCTTCCTCTGTCAGACACGACTTACCCTTCTCGCCTAGACCAGGAAGGGCAAAAACGGCACCACCCATGTCTTTCACTCCAAGACCACCTTCATCGAGGATGAGCTCAATCGAGTCCCTGCCTTTGGTCTTTTCCAGATATTCTGCAAGATATTGCGCCCCCTGGAACCCACTGATCTCTTCGTCAAATCCAAATGCTGCGAGCATAGTCCTCTCTGGCTCGTAACCCTTTCCCAGAAGTGTCTCAAAAGCTTCTAGGACACCGATCACAACGTTCTTGCAATCGCTAGCGCCTCGACCCCAGACGAAGCGACCGTCGTAATAGGCTGAGTATGGAGGGTATGTCCATCTTGAGACCGTCGCCTCTGGGACTGGAACGACGTCTTGGTGTCCCATAAATAGGTAGGGTTTCAGTGAGTCGTCTTTCCCCTTCCATTCGAGCAGAATGCCGTAGGTATTGATGAGAGTCAGTTCCATGTTTTCATATCTGAATTTATCTTGTCAATACGTAGGTGGATGTCTAAGAGCCACAGACTTACACATGTGGGAACGATTTCTCCAGATACGTGTGGAACTCCTTGAAGATATCAAATCTGCTTTCATTGCCAACCTTTCCCATGTCATCAAAGCTCTCGGTGGGTATCTGGACCGCGCCTTGCAACAGAACCAAGCTCTTTTCAAAGAAAGCGCCACTATTGATTTCATCGCTAATCTCTCTTTCAAATGCTTTTCGCTCAGTACTCAGTGCTTCTGCTGGTGGAAATTGAGGGCAGGGCGTGTTTGTGAGCGATGAAATGGCTCGAGTATCATCGACCTGGTCGAGATTACTGACAATCAAGCTGCCGAAAACGGTGGTTACAAGTAGAGCTGGGATACCCCATTTCAAAGATCGAAGATCAAAACTTCTGGGTTTGTGAGCAATGGTTGAGCTTTCACCCTGCTTGAGGAGAGTGTAGTCCTTCGATGGTGCCATTTTGGCTGTTGAAGTAGGACGGTAAGTTGGAAAAGAATTATTATCCCATAGTACAGTGATTGAAGTACTGAGATAAAGGTTATCTCAGACTCGCCGCGCTCTGCGATATGCAGCTCTGGTTGGCTCTTCGGATATCCCGTCAAGGAATCGATGGACCTCCACCCCACCTCCCACCTTCAGGTCTCGCTTCTCACAATCATCTTGCACCTTTATCACATATATTGTCATAAATTTGTACACTTCGTCCTTTTCAACGATATTGACTGTAGATCCAACCATCTATGTTTTGTCGAAAAGAGGGTGCCCGGGCCCGTGACCAGGCAAAAATGGCTTAGAGCTATCTCACATTGTACCCTCGACCTGCACGTTTTTCCACTTCAAGATTCGGTCCAGGGGGACCAGACCATTCCGACTATGACCTTCGGTGGTATAAAGTCTGGAATAGCAGAGCATACATATCCTGGACCTTTGAGTCCAATATTGATCAATATTTTGGAATGTAGATCTGTTTTTGGTGGCTGGCAAACTTCAGCACTCAAGACTGTCCAGTCTCGAAGAGATCCTTTCACTCAATGAAATGCCGGTCTAACATAGGCACGTCTACTCAGGTCTTCGACTTCATTTCCTTTGGCACTCTTCAATATCTGGCAAACATGGTCAATCTATCAACCGCAAGTCTTTTATCATTTCTTGTGGCGGGCGCTTGCCTATCGATTATAAACCAATCTCACGACTAATTACCAAGTGATTCAAGCAAGAATAGTCTTGAAATCTCTCTTTTACCAAGAACTCTTCATTGCTTCACTTGTCATTGTTCACGTCCCACATCTGGTCGCCCAGCTCGATTTCCCAGGGAACCTTCTCAGTAAAAGGCATCTTGTACGGTGGGAACTCGGGCCAATGCTCTTTCATCAAGTCAATCAAGCCGTCGAAAACGATCTTGTAACCGGATGGGCTGAGATGGAGGCCTACAGAATTATCTGTCAGCAAGATTTTACTGAGGAAGTATCAATCACTCTTACCATCATGCAGCAGGTCAGCAAGGACAGCACTCCTCACTCCCGCATCACCACCAGGCAAGACTTCGTCACTTCCTTCTTTCCACCCAGCTTTCTCCATACACAAGCTCCAAGCATCTACGACGGGGACGCCAGCTTCTTTGCCGACTTGTTTCACGATCTCGGCATACTCCTGGGCGTCTTTTGCCTTTCTCGTCTCACCAGTGGCGCCCCATAATTTCTGGAGCTCGACCAGAAGAGATTCTTCAAATGGTGGGGGAGTGATCAAGATGATGTTGGGCGAGTGTACCTTCACAGCTTGGTGGTTGATGATGGCGAGCAAGTTGGACTTGAATAGTTCTGGCGGTACATATTGCCCTTGCGTAGGGTTCTTGTTGGCATCATTGGCGCCAAACCATATGGTCTGTTGACATTCATCAGATTCAATTCGCGGGGATTGTCTCAGGAGGCACATAGGACGTGACTTACCAAGAACTTCATCGATGCTTGCTCCGGAGTTGGCAGTGCACGAGTAATGATGTCAACGGCATGATTGGTATTATATCCCCTGTCGGAAGGTGTCAGAGTTTTCAGCATAAAATAGAGTTGAGAAAGGATATATTACTTACGAGTAGCCCCGATTTATGACATCGAATCGTCTTACATACGCTGTAGTCGAGGAGGTTAGCGCACATTGTCGACCCCTTCACTTAGACGAGCAAGCGAGCAGTTGTTGAGTCAGAAGAAACGGGAGTACTGACCTGCTTGAAGCTCGGCAGCCATACCAAATCCCATTGATTGGTCGCTTGCACCTTGTGTTATGCTGTCCCCTGGATCGACAGCGTTAGGTAAATCTTGCTTCCGCAGCTGCAGGTAGACTGACCAAAGAGGACAATTTGCGGAAGAGGTGCCTATCACATGTCAGAATCCCTTGCCTACGAATACCCTGTAGTTCAAAAGATACGCACCATATTCAATGATCAAAGTCGAGACTTGTAAGATTTCTAGCAGTCTTTCCTTTCACAGCACGCAGGAAGAAGAAGTTGCACTTCGGAAATTCCTCCACACACTACACCTATCGGCGAGAATCTGTCGATGATTCGCTACAGAAGCACTTAGCATTCAAAAGTCCCAACACTAGCTCCTCGATTCAGAGTCTTCTTCGTCGAAATTCCATAGGATCGAACGTCAAGCTGAGGCACAAGTTAGAAGTGGGGGTAGCGGGGTTCTCCACGTGATTCTTATTCAGGCTATAATCCTGCATATGCACTCCTCCACGACATTTTCCGCCAATGAACTCTCCAATGCTGTGATCTGCAGCTAGCATCTTACCCATCGAATTATCCTTTTCAGCCGTCGGTCCAGCAACCGAATTTGATAGCTACCCTGAATCTTCAAAGTGGACTGAGCAGGGATGAAAGGCAGCTAGCCATCCTTCGAACTCGGGAATTGTTGACACCAGAAGAGCTGGCGCGACTTCAAGTCTGACGTCGGTTTGGTATTCACGTCCAGGATGTACCGGTACCGTGCTTCCAGACTGAAATTGCTAAACACTCTCTCAAATCGTCAACCAGTTTTCAAGTGTTTTCAACGAATTTTCCCCCAATAACCGTGCAAAACATGAATCCTCAAACGGCAGAGAAACTCAAAGACCTCAAAGGTGTTCTCCGATCAGATTTCTATCATGGCTACGCGACAGCCGCAACCCAAGTTGAGGGAGCTTGGAATGTCGACGGAAAGGGCGAATCAATCTGGGACAAGTTCGCACATACGCCTGGCAAAGTCAAGGATGGCAGCACACCGGATGACGCAGTTCTCAGCTACTACAAGACGAAGGAAGATGTTGCGCTTATGAGATCATATGGAGTTACTGGCTATCGATTCTCCCTGTCGTGGACGAGAATCGTTCCATTGGGTGGGAAAGACGATCCCGTGAATGAGAAGGGGATCGAGTACTACAACGGACTTATAGACGAGTTGCTGGCAAATGGAATAACACCATTCGTCACACTTTTCCATTGGGATATCCCGCAAGCGTTGGAGGATCGATATGGCGGCATGCTGGACAAAGATGCGTACACACCAGACTTTGTGAGGTATGCGGGAGTGTGCTTCGAGCGTTTCGGAGACAGGGTCAAGCACTGGATCACCTACAATGAACCAGGAGTCTACACCTTAGCAGGCTACGCAGCCGGTGTCCATGCCCCAGCTCGGTCTTCAAATCGCAAACTGAACGAAGAAGGAGACTCATCGACCGAACCTTTTATTGTCGGGCACACTGAGCTGGTCTCACATGCTTACGCCGTCAAGCTCTACCGTGAGAAGTACCAGCCCGAACAGAAGGGCACGATTGGCATCACGCTTCACGGCAATTTTTCTTTGCCCTGGGACGCAAATGATCCCCTTGATGTTGAGGCAGCTCAAAGAGCTCTCGAGTTCGAAATAGCGTGGTATGCAGACCCAGTCCACAAGACGGGCGACTATCCCGCTTCGATGAGAGCCCAACTCGGAGATCGCCTCCCAACTTTCACACCAGAGGAGTCGAAACTCGTGCTTGGCAGTTCAGATTTCTATGGCATGAATAGCTATACGACGTTTTTCGTACGACATTTGAAAACACCGCCACATATTGATGATCATTCTGGCAATGTGGAGAAGCTGGATACAAACTCCGAGGGTGTGTCAAGAGGTCCGGCAAGCGATACATATTGGTTGAGAACGGCACCTGGGGGTTTCAGGCTGTTACTGAATTGGATCTGGAAGAGGTATGGCGTGCCAATATACATCACTGAGAATGGGACAACGGCGAAAGGGGAGACTGAGCCAAGCGAGAGTGTTCTCGATGACAAGTTCAGGATTGAGTTCTTCGAGGGATATATTGAGTCCATTGGACGGGCAGTGAAAGAAGATGGAGTGGATATCAGAAGTTATTTTGCCTGGACGTTTACAGACAACTGGGGTGAGTTCTCAATTCCACTGACATGCTGTGAAATTGTTTGCTGACTCGAAACAGAATGGGCTGCAGGGTACTCGGATCGCTTTGGAGTGACATTCGTGGATTTCGAGTCGAAGGAAAAGAAGCGATACCCAAAGAAATCGGCGACTGTGATCAAAGAACTGTTTCAGCTTATGATCAAACCAAAATAAACAACCTCGGTATATATGGCAGTCATCTATGTAAAATAGATGGAATGTACTCCCGCGCCACTAAGATTTACTCTTTTCCCCCCAGGAAATTGCAGGATCCCATCCTTTCCAGAAAGAGAGTTTACAATGACAGGCTCCTTGATAATCCCATTTTCCCATTCAAAATCAATCTCAAAGCCGCGTCTCGCCCTCACTCCCTTCAGATGTCCAGAGCTCCACTCTGTCGGGCGAGCTGGGAATAGTTGAATGTAGCCATCGTGACTCTGAATCAACATCTCAATAATGCCAGCACATCCCCCGAAATTCCCATCGATCTGAAATGGAGGATGGTTATCTAGCATGTTTGGCAGCGTGGAATCTTTCAACAGCCGTCTAATATGTTCCAAGCAACCTTCGGCATCGCCTAGTCGAGCGTGCAGATTAATCAACCAAGCTCGGCTCCATCCCGTATGTCCACCTCCGTGTTCAGCACGGCGACGTAGCACGACTGCACTTGCTGCAGCCAGAGCAGGAGTCTTTGTCAAGCTTATCTCATTGCCAGGGTGTAGAGCCCAGAGGTGAGAAGTGTGTCTGTGACCTGGCTCGTGTTCTTTGTAGTCTTTCTGCCACTCCTGAAGCTGTCCGAAGGAGCCGATTGACATTGGCGGGAGTCTATCGCGAGAAGCTTTGACTGTCGATAGAATATCATCCGAGATCTCTAGTTCGCCAACAACGTCAATGAAAGCAGAGAAGACCGCGCGAATAATCTGAATGTCGATTGTTGACCCTTCACAGAGAACCCCTTGGGTGTCACTTTCGGTCAGAAACGTGTTTTCTGGTGACAGAGATGGATTCGTGACGAGATATTTTCCTGTAGAATCTTTCACCAAGAAATCGACCAAGAACTCAACAGAACCTCGCAGAATGGGATACATTCGTTTCAAAAGAACTGCATCACAGTTGAACTGGTAGTGTTCCCAGATATGGTAGCACAGCCAAGCGCCAGCAAGTGGCCAGACTGGAATCAGTCAGCGAAGGATGGCTATCGAAGGGGGTTACTTTACCGGTCGCGGGCATCCAACGATCTTGGGGGTCTGTATCTGCCCATATGTCCGTATTGTGGTGAGAACACCATCCTCGGCAGCCATACATAATCTCAGCAGTCTTTCTTCCACGAACAGACATCCTTTCAAGCAAGTCGAAGAGTGGCATTTCGCTTTCGGAAAGGTTGCAAAGATTAGCAGGCCAGTAATTCATCTGCGTGTTGATGTTTATAGTGTACTTGCTTCCCCATGCTGGTTGAAAAGAAGGGTTCCAGATCCCCTGGAGTGTGGCTGGAAGTGCTTTCAAGCCAGGACGACTGCAGGAGAGGAGAAGGTAGCGACCGTAGTTGTGGTACAGAGCAGCGAGACTTCCATCTGGATGTCCGACTAATCTTTGATTAGTCGGTAGGTCTGAAGTGCTCTTACCTAGATTTAGTTCCAAGCGTGAGTATGAAGCACTATAGTTTGCAACATGATTCTCTCGCAGATTTTTCTGATCAAGTGCCTCATTCGCATCTTTTAGTGCAGCCGACTCGACGTCGTCGTATCGAAATGTGGTTTGGGCTGAGATGACAACGGTTGTCTTTTTCGAATCAACCACAAGACAGCCTCCTATGACTTCAAAAGATCCATTATCTTCGCATTGCACCTTCACGACACAACACAGTTTGTTGCTTCCCTGTCCACCAGGGGTCGCATGCATGATAATTGTCCCATCTTCTCCCGCAAGCACAGAATCTACAAACTCATTTGTTTCGTATTCTCGCTCACTCACTCGCGTCAGGCTCAAAGTGACTCTACTATTGGCCGAAGACTCCAGTACCAACACCAAAACATTATCTGGCTGACTTGCAAACAACTCGCGTCTGAAGTGTACCCCGCCATATTCATACCCCACACTTGTTATTGCAGTCTCCAAGTCCAACTCTCTCCTATAATTTGTCACTCCATTCTCTGCATGACCAAATTCGAGCGTGAACGTGCCTAAGGTCTCGTAATGGCGTTGACTGTGCGGCGTAGCAAAGAACGCTTTCCGAACGACGTCTTCCGCTTGTTGATGTTGTTCGGACCGGATCAATTCTCGGAGCCGAGGCAAGTTCTTCAACGCGTCTCGAGGCGTTCGGTCCAGTGGTCCTCCATACCAGACTGAATCTTCATTCAATTGCAATAGTTCTGTTGTCGTGCGTCCATACACCATTGCACCCAGTCGGCCATTGCCGATAGGGAGAGCCTCAGACCATTTTGATGCAGATTTTGTGTAGTGAAGCGTGTTTGCCATGTTGCTTGATATTCAATTCTTCAAGAATCGGGTCAATGTCCAGCGACGTAGACGCGTCTCTATCAAGTGATGTTCGATACAGGGGTGAGGCCTCTTCTATCCTTGGTACTGGAAATTGTTGGTGCACCGAGTGGACCTATCATAGTCGTGGCAAAGCAGCTGGAGGCTTGGGGGGCTGGGAGCATTTCATGTCGACGAGTACGGCCAGACCAACATTTTTGAGTTAGATCTGCAGATTTTTACATGTCGTGCGATTATTATATCCACTTTTCGGGGAGTCCATGTGGCACAGTCGAGTTATCGATAGTTCAGTTGGACTGATCTGTGGTTTTTGAGAGCCTCTTTGGCCTAGGCACGGAGAGGGAGCTGAAAATCCACCAATCAACGATGCGGTCTCAACCAAACCCCGAACGATGTTCAAAACCTCCCCATTCTTGTGGGGATGTAGTTCTGGGGATGTGCGGGGGCAATCTGCAGGAAGCTTGCTATCGACGGCTGGCAGGACCGAAATCCCAATGCTCGAATGATTCGTGAAGGGTGGTGCGGTCTCTGGGGATGCGGGGGTGGACGGACCAGATATCTGGATCTGGTGGTCGCCAGCATAAAGACCCAGTGAAAGAACTCCTTTCTCGTCAGAAGTTCGGTTTAAGTCGTTCACACACTTGCATCATGGCGGCTCGATATAACGATAACGCCGACGATCTTGGCAGAGCCGACACCAACAATGACTACCTTGCCGACCTCAAGACATCTCCCGACCACGTCGAAGAAGTAGTCATCGCTCGTCTCACTGAAGAAGATGTTTTTGGTCTTTCTCAAGAGTCACTTCGTTTCAAATCATGGACCGGCTTTCGTATTTGTCTCATCATGTTTGTTATGGGCTGCAACCAAGCTGGATACGGTATCGATTGGGCAGTCATTGGAGGTATCAACGCATACCCGGCGTGGCATGACTACTTTGGTTTCGGCACAAGCGGAGCTACATTTGGCACAATCAATGCTCTGATGACAATCGGAACTGTCTGTGGTGCGCCTTTCCTCGCACTGTCAGATGTGATCGGACGTCGAGGCATTAATTTCCTTGGAAACGCCATCGTCATTGCATCCGCCCTTTTACAAGGTCTCGCTGTCAATCTACCGATGTTTATGGCTGGCCGCTTCTTCCTTGGATTTGGTTCAGCTCTCATGTCCGCTCCTCAATACATGGGAGAAGTCACACCAGCTCATCTTCGCGGTCTTCTTGTTGGGCTCTTCGGTGCTTGCTTCCAGATCGGCAGTCTTGGCATGAACGCTGCTTTGCTTGGATTCAACAAAATGGAAGGAAACTGGGGCTGGAGAATTCCACTACTCCTTGAAGCACTCTTCCCTGCGATTGTCTGCTCCACCATCTACTTCATTGCACCAGAAAGTCCCAGATATCTGATCATGAAGGGAAAGAAGGAAGAAGCCAAGAAGATGATCGCTCGCTACCACACAACGGAAGGCAACAACCCCGATCACCCACTTGTTGGCGTTGTTGTTCAACAAATCGAGGAGTCTTTGGCTCACACGCCGAAGAACCGTGAAGTCTGGGATTTCAGAGCCTTCTTCAAGAGAGGAGCACGATACAGAGTCCTTGTTTTGGTACTCTACTCGGTTTTCCAACAATGGAATGGTGGTGGTATCATTGGCCAGTATCTTGTTCCGGCTCTGCAGACCATTGGCATAGACAATTCCATGCAGCAACTCGGCTTCAACTTCGGTTCGACTGCGGTATACTTTGTCTTCACTGTGTTCGGTTCTCTCATCATCGACAGATTCAGGCGTAGAACCCTCATCTTCGCAGGTCTCATTACCTTCATCATCCTGCAGACATGTGCCACAATCACCTCATGGCAATACAACCTTCATGAGTCAAATGTCCAAGCCGCACTGACTGTTGTGTGGATCTTCGTCTTCCAGGCCTGTTCGGCGACGCTCATTGCCACGATGCACAATCTGTACCCAGTTGAGCTTCTTTCCTTACATCTCAGAGCCAAGGGTATGGCTCTGTACGGACTCATCCAGGGAGCAGCTGGAACTGTCAACAATTATGGAATCTCAGTAGGTATCAATAAGATCGGGTACAAGATCTGGGTTGTTTACATTGTATACAACACGATCCAGCTAGTGCTTTCATACTTCATATTCCCGGAGACTCATGGTCTGACGCTTGAGGAGATGGATGCCGTATTTGAGACGCCTGGCGTTCGACCTGTCAAGATGTCCATGGATATACAGACGGCCAAGAAGGAGAAGGCGAGAATGGAGGCTGAACAAGCTCAGCATGGAGCGTTCTGAGTGGATTGCGATTGTCAACAAACTCGTGGCTAGATAGCTTGCTTCCATTTCAGTGTCTTTCCAAGTATCATGATTGCTGAATAGCCTTTCCACCTCATGGTCGTTTCTTCCCATTTCTGCACTTCTCTTCACATCTCGAAGGGATGGTAAAGATTGTGGGGGGTTCAAGACAGGAATTGACCAAGAACAATGTCGACGGCATTAAGATGTGATATCCCCAAAGCTTGATCATAAAGATGAGCTTTCTTCTTCGCAACAAGTGCAAGTGCCTTCAGAGCTATTGATATATGAGAGAAAAGCGGTGCCAAGAATCCCTGCCCCCTATTTCTTGGCTCGCTTATTGCAGAGCTTGGACAGGAAGGTATCGGTTGCCCCTGGTTCTGTTCACGCTCCTTGAGCTGCTTTGGGACTCTCGTCCCGAGCTTGGAAACAAAAATGTAAATTTCACCAACCAATCAGACCTTCATTTTGTTACCTAGATGAACAGTTTTGGTTGGCTTGGCATTTGTTTTCACTCTCAAAAACTCTCGACGATGCGTGCCACTCATGGCATTCTCTCTTCAAACCACCCTGATGCCAAATACGCTCCTTATCACCGCTGTAGCGTCTTTCGGGCTTGCCGCCGCGTGGAAGATGCCCATGGGCTAGAAAGACCCTTCCTCATGTGTCACACCAGCTGAATACGCCGCTTGCAACAAAGATGCTTTAGCACAGGTGCAGCGTTGTATTAGCAGCAAGAAACGAGACGAAAACGAGTTGAACGAGTGCCTCTGCTTCAATCAAGCATACCCACTCAACTGCGAGGGGCAGCTCTGCTGGAACAAGGTTTGCCATCACCAGTCCAGTGTGAAGTGATCCACTAAATCCCGAAAATAGGTTTATGGCTGCGAATACAATGACTTGGTGGAACAATTACTCAATTCATGCAGTCACGATCTTGTCAAAAGTGACGAAATTCCATTCTGGCCCGCTCCAGCAGATGCGCCTGGAGCTTGCAGTTACAACAACGCTGCAGTCGATCTTGAGAATGCAAATCTCTGGTCTACCACTCGTGAAGCCTGCAGTACAGGTGAAGTTGCGGATCCAAACGACAAGGACTCAAGCGCGAACTGCAATTGCTGCTATTGAAGTGTCTCATTCTTGACCTGAGTCGCGCTCCTCTCGCATTCCTCAAGCAAAACAACTAATTCCTCACGTGCCAATAGAACAATAGAGAGCCGTCCAAATTACGATTTCCCATGGCTTCGGTACGACGATGAAAGGAAAGCAAATCTCAGTGTTTCGATGAGACTTGGTGTTCTTGCCAGGACACTCTTCCCACCGCGAACTGTAAAGCTCTGGGCTACATCTATACAGGTGAGGTCTATCTGCCTTCTGACCTTCCACTCCCAGGCACGGAGACCATGTCCAATCTTGCGGGTCAGGTCACAGCTCCTGCCAGTGGATGGACGTATACTTGGTCTGTTGCAGGGTTCGAACACACTGTGACTGCTTTCTCTCCGACTGGGACAGTCATCAATCTTCCTGTTTCCATGAATGTTGTTTCAAGTTCTAGCTCTGGCTCTGGTGATGGCGTTCCTTCAGGGACTTTAACGGACAGTCCTACAGCAACATCATCGACGTCGACTCCAAGCGCAAATACGTCGACATCTTGGGGTCAGAGAGCGATGGAGGGAAGATTAGTTGTTAAAGGGACACTTGTTTGTATTCTGTTCCAATTGCTTCAAGGATTTTTAGTGTAAAGACATTCTACTCAGCGGTAACATGGTGGTCTGGCTTGTGGCATAACATTGCTCTCGCAATTAAAAAGTTATTTTTAGCGGAGGTTGCCTGGCTGTGCCGCTTATGGAAAATACCCAGTCAATTCCAGAACCCCTGCATTGCTGCCTTTTTCGGCTCCTGTGCCCCTGAAAATATTGTGGTATCCAATCAACGATGAAGAACGACATTCGTGAGCTGACATGCAAAAGGTAATTTCTTCAGAAGATGATGACTTCTTAGTTCTAGAGAATTACCGCCTGTGCATCTTAATGCTTCAAGTATGCGGTCAAATTATGCTGCGCTCGCGTTGAGTTTCGTCGTGACTGTGGTGGGGCAGAGCAAATTTGACAACGGTTTGCTGAACGGGACTTCATGCGTTGCTCTTGAGGAGTTCGAGCAGTGTCGCCTCGACGTTGTGAACAATCTGAGTTCCAGCTGCGTTAATAATCTTGGGCATGGAAGTCCTTGTGTCTGTCAGAAAAGAGCAGAGATGCTCAATTGTTTTGGGAGCTACTGCTGGAATTTTGTGAGTGACAGACTGCTTCGTCTCTGGGATTGGCTAACCAAACATCAGATTTATGGATGCGAATACCAAGAATCGATCAGGCAATTCATGCTCGATTGTTATCTTGATCCAGTCACGGAGCTTGAGTCAACACCGTTCTGGCCCGCACCATCAGAAGGATCAGGTGTCTGCTCTTGCAATTTCGAGGCGATGGAACAGGACTTAGCGGACGTTTATTCCCAGTACGATGCGTGTATCGACATCAGGAAGAATGACCCGAGCATAGAAGAATTGGGTTGCTATTGTTGCTCAACAAGCAGGACCGTGTCGATGTAGGCTTGATTTCAGCCCCGCCTCACCCATGCCCCTCCGGCAAACATTGTATTTCAAGCTGATCTTCGTTACAGCCCGATTGATGTCTGTCCGAAGACTGATCTCACTTCTATTCATCTGAATGCTTCGGACTCAGCGACCGAGTTTGGCGAGCTCTGGCTCGATTGCGCTCCCGTTCTCGAGCGAGTCGACTGCTTGAAGATCGGGTACACAACCCTCCCATCTGCGACAATCTACCAGCCCTCGAACTTGCCACTACCTGGGACAGAACAACTTTCCAATCTCCAAGGTCAGATCTCGACTCCTGTAAGTGGATGGACATACTCCTGGACTTTGGGTACGAAAGAGTATGTCGTGACGGCATTTTCACCAACTGGAACTGAAACCAGCACCCCCAGGGGTTCTGTTTCTGAGGGAGTGACATCTTCACGACCAAGTCTAACGTCTGAAAGCACAGGAAGAGATCCTACTGCTACAGGTTCTGCAGCTCCAAGTACCACAAGCACATCATCAGGCGCATACAGTCGCCACAGGCCGCTCAGGTCACAGGTGGAACAGATCGTAGTTATCGTTATCAGCCTGCTTATGATCGTCTTGTTGGTCATGGCTGGGATGTACTTCTAGTTAATGCGAGATCAGATGCACCATAAGCCGAGTCCAGTTCTGCCTCAATTACAATTGAAAAATATTCGCGCCCTAACTTGTAGGCTGGCGAATGCTAGCACAGCCATCTATCTACCTCGCCAAACAACGAACCGCGTTCTGACTACTCTCTTTGTTCACTTCGAAGAATAGCCGATTATGAACCAAAACAATGAAAAGGTATACAGAGAAAGTCCCAGAGGACTTGGACATCGAGGTCCGACCGAGTAGTGACCACGGAGTTTCTTATCACTGTTATGACGTCGAAGCTAAGAAGTATCCTTGTTCAATCTGCATGTCAGCGCCAGGGCGCCGATTACCTAGATGGGCGATGGGTTTAAGACTTCAACTTCTGCGAGTCAAGAAGTCATAACGCTCCCTTCGAAAGTGTTAATACCTGACGCATATTTCCCCTGAAATCCCAAACATCTGTAAGAGTTTCTCATGTCAGTCTGATCATGGCATCCTCCAACAAAATAAGCATAATCACCGCACCAGCAGACGTCGGTTCTGTCTTCCCCGGCAAGTCTCGCGCACCAGCAGCTCTCCAATCCGTCGGTCTAGTCAATAAACTCACAACTCTCGGCTACGAAGTCTCAATCCACGATGCACTCCCAGACGGCCCAGCAGGATGGTCCGAGTCAGAAATCGGTCTCAACGGCGCCCGCAACGAAGCTGCAGCCGTGGCAGTATGCCACGCAGTCAAAGACACCATCACAACAGCCCTTGCCAATTCATCTCCTGAGGAACAAATACCATTCCAGCTCATCCTCGGCGGAGAATGTCTCATCTGTCCAGCTATCTTGTCAGCTTTAACTCACCATATGCCAACGAAACGTATCGGTTTGCTTTACGTGGATGCAGATTGTGACTTGACGTACCCGAATGAGCCTGGCTCGACGGGAAATATTGCTGGTATGGCTTTGACGCATTTGACTCTTCGATCTGGAGCTCTGGAAAGTATGAAGACATTCTGTAAGCCAGACGGGAGTGGGTCGGTCGATAGCAGTAATGTCGTTCTGTTCGGTCTCAATTCAAGCTCACCCGCCAACAAACGCGACCATTTGGGCTATCTTTTCAATGAGAATTATCGAGTTTTCACGTCGTCTGCTGTAGCTCTTGATGCTACAAGAAGGGCGAAGGAAGCTCTGAGTTGGTTGGAAGAGAGAGTGGATTATATCCTGGTGCATTTGGATGTGGATGTGATCGATCCGGGACTGTTTCCGCTGGGCAACGTGCCGAACTGGACGGGTGCGAACTTTCCAGAGATCATGACTGCTTTGAAGATTTTTCTGGCGAGTAAGAAGGCTTTGGGCTTGACGATTGCAGAGGTTAATCCTTATCATGATCCTGGACTGAAAATGACGGGGAGGTTGGTGGATGAAGTTGTGGCGGGGTTGAAAGCACGACTGGATTGAGAGCGATGTCATCTCGGTGTCTGTGCACATCAGCAAGAAGAATACTGTTCATTGATTGGAAATTCAACAAACTGTTCAATCATGGCGAGAGAGATGTTGGAATCTGCTCTGCCCACAGGAACCAGCCTGGAAAGTACCAACGAGTGAGAGAAGATGATTTTGGACGAGTCTTCGAGGGAGCCGCTTTTTCCTGGGGACGGCGACGAAGCAGTGTTCGTGCAATCACGAAGGAGCTTCTAATGATTGAGCAGGACACAATAAAACAAGCACTTTACTGAAAAATCAAATGGACTCATAATTTGAAATGGGCTGACCAGACGAAAACTGATCCTTGGGGTATATCTCCTGCTGATGTGCCGTGATGATCAAGCCCCAAAGCCACGAAAGTCACCAGACTCAGATGGATCCAATGGCTTCTGCCAGAGCGAACAGACGCCAACAATAAGTATTGCTTGTGGCAGAGGCAGAGCAATTGAAAATATAAAAAAACAAATGCGAGTAATTTGGCCGAGTGTGTGGGGCAATTTTCCGTACATGGTCTTGAGCTGAGAACATTAGTTCTGACGCGGGCCTTCATTGCAAAGTGGTATTTCTATGAACAATGCCGAAACGTGACAAAAAGCCGAGAAGGGTTTCCAAACGCCAATGCTACTATATACTGTTACTCTACCGTCCCAGCTCATAGTTCCTTTTCCTTGTTTGGAGCCTTTCCTGTCGTCCCACCTCTTGCTGCATTTTCCGTCTTCATTCCCAAGATCTGTTCCCGTCCAGTGGCAGGCGCACTGCCGACCGCCTCTTTTCCTCCGACCATCTGGAAGCCCTTGTGGAAGACGAATTCAACTGCCTCCTCAACAGGCTTGTCAAACAGATATGGCAGTGCCGGAACAGCTGCTAGACCCAAACCAATAGGTCCATATGTTCGAATTCGCATATTCTTAGAGCTCTTCAAGGCTCGCCCGGAATATCGAACAATCGAATGGATAGTGAAAGCAGGAAGACCCATTGACGCAATACTTTGGAAAATAGCTCGCTGTGCCATAACAGTTCTGTAATCCTCGAGCGGCGTAACCTTTCCTGGGACCAGTGTCACGCCCGCGTCTGCTGCTACTGTTTTTATGTCTGTCTGCGCATTGTTGTACCGTTCTGTTGCAGCTTCGCGAGGTAGGTTCGGGTGTAATATCCTCTGGTTGCTGCAGTATGCTTTGTATCCTTCGTGCGCCACATCGCCTAAAATATATGCCCAGGAGATTCCGTAGGCTGTTCTAACGAGATTCGGGTGTGCGACGGGACGAAACGATTCTCCAATGTCTGAGGTGTAGGCGACGTATCTTTGGGCGGAGAGGAGGGCTGTTCGGATACGAGTTACGTATGCTGCGTATCGAATATTGCTTTCTGTTGATTCAGGGGCGCTGGGAGGAGTTAGCACGCGAGCACTTCTAAAATTTCCAACAATGGGCCATTCAAACGAGCTGTCTGGCACATACGTTCCATCATAAAGCTCGTCGTAGAAATTGTCGTCACTGTCTGACTTGTCTATGATCTTCTGGAAGGAAGGCGGGAGCTTCTCTCTTGCTGGCAAGCCAGTTGGTGATGGACCTCGAGAGTCGTTCTTGTCTGAATCTTTGCCAGACATTATAGCAGTAGTCGACCTTCGAAAACGCGATACAGCTTCAATTGGACAAGTAAACAACAAATGCGACTGTAAAAGAATTGGTGGATGTTGCCTCCTCCAACCTCGGGTTTGGGTAGTGGAGACGATAACATCGGCTGTGTCCGGGGAAATGACGTCTCGGGTCAAGGCGCGGCGGCGCTTACATAACATGGCCAAGTATCCCAGAGGAGCGACGATCGGCTCGACTAAGCTCAGCATTCAAATCCGAACTCTCTCTATCTTGCTGTTTCGTCTCAAAATCTCCATTTTTCGCCGATTGTTGGACACTTTCAGCAGCAAAGTAGTTCTCTGCTGTTGAAGCCCGGCAAAGGAATACCTACTGTTTTTCTAGACTTGCCCATCCAGGCTTCACAATCTATATCTTATTCGCAATACAACCATCTTTACAATCTACTAGCTTCAGTCTTTCTTTTCCAGCGATTTAAGAAGCAATGGTCGTGTCTACCACTCTGGTTAGTGTTTGATCATATTGTACCTATCTGAGTCTTCGGTGGTATTATGGTACAATCCCGTCTGACGTAAAACTCTCGTTATCTCCGTATCTCCATCTCAACTCCATGGCTCAACAATACGAGCTTGATCTTCTAGTATCGACTTACTCCATATAGCCAGATGGTCGATCAGAGTTGGACAGCTTTAGAACAATGTACATCCATACGAGATGTATAAAGTGCTGCCAAGGTCTTGTTTCTTCTACCTGCACGTTCCAAGGTCCCACGGTTGTACAGAAACTGCGACCTTTCAATTTCGTCACTCATAATAACAAATTTTCCACTCCAGCATACTGTCCATCGACTCGTCAAACCCAGCCGAAAATGGCAAGCACACAAGCCCCAATCGTACTCGTCACTGGTGCCAATCGAGGCATTGGTTTCTCAACAGTACAATCGCTCTCCCTGCGTTTCCCAAGCGGAACATACATAATCAGCAGCCGCACCCTCTCATCAGGTCATGAAGCAATTCAAGCGCTCCGAAAATTGTGTGCAAATGCCAAGCTAGAAGCTGTCGAGCTAGATGTCACGAACGATTCAACAATCGACGCAGCAGTGGGCTTCATCCGCAAGAAGTTCGGTCGTCTAGATGGTACAATCTTTCCGAAGCTTGTACAATCTCCCACTGACTTTGTTCATCAGTACTCGTAAACAATGCAGGAATCGCCATGTTCCCGTCCTCCTCCTCGCCAAAGGATATTAGGGAAAATTTCAACACAACGTTCAACACGAACGTTACCTCCCTGTACACGGTCACACTCGCTTTACTACCCCTCCTCCACCTCTCGCCCACACCGATAGTGATCAACATCTCATCTGGCCGAGCATCACTTACTCGCTCATCGGATGGTAAACTACCGCCAACGAAAGTCGTATCATATTCAATCAGCAAAGCCGCAGTGAACAGTCTTACGATTGAGTTGCAGAAAGTGGAGGATGCTTTGTGTGAAGAAGATAGAGGAGAAGAGAATGAGGTTGGAAGGGGAAACGTGAAGTTCTTTGCGGCGAATCCTGGTCATTGTAAGACTGCTTTCAATGGGTTTAAAGGGACGAAAGACCCGCTTGATGGAGCTGAAGTGGTGGTGAGGCTTGTTGCAGGGGATGGGAAGAAGGGTGGATTTTGGGAGTTTGAAGAAGGCGTATTGAAGGAGGTGCCTTGGTGAAAGGGGCCGAACAATGAGATGCTTAACACGTGACAGTATCCGGACATGACATGAACTTTAACAACACGTCAACAATCGAAAACGACGAAAACCTTCTGTCGCGTAGTATAGATCATCTTCGAGAAAGAGCTTGACGTTATACGTTCAGTGCGTAAACGAAGATGAATGAAGGTTGTCCTGACTTTGGAGTCAGTTCAGTCATTATAGCGCTAACCGAATTTTAGCCTTAGTGCCTTGGTTCAAACTCCTGCAACCTCTCAACTACCTTCTATGAAGGGTTCTTTACGCATCGTGGTCCTCTGCGAACTAGATGTGACTATGGGCGTCTTTTCAATGATTGATCTACAATTATTTTCCTGTCGCATTATTGTCGCCTGGCTCATCAAAACAAAAGAATGAACGGATGAAAAGCATATCGGTGTCACGTTGAGATGCAACACTCAACAGATACTGGCCAAGGATCTCGACCCGCCATGGCTTCTGGACTTACACTCAGTGGCGATTCTCATCCTCAAAGCATCATATACGATGTGCTGTGCAATGCTTGCGATGCCTTCCTAGGAAGACCTGAAGTTTTTGTAAGCCCCATGGTCACGCGCACCCGCGCCCATCATTGGCCGGGACGACACGATGTCCCTACAGCCAAAATCCATTCCACATTCGCCGATATGCAAATTTCCGCTCACAATGGCTGCCATATGTGTACACTGATCCTTGCATCTTTCGGGACGCCCGATGTTCGGAAATCAATACCTGACACGAGTTTGATATTGGCAGAAATGTATCATTTCCCAGACAGCGTGGGACGGAGCATGGGAACCGTAGCTGTATGGCCCACAGGGACTCGCAAAAACTCAAGCATGAACAGCTTCTTCAGAAAATTCTTGATTTCACATCTCGTAGGTTCCTCGAGTCTACTTGCATAGATACGTATCTGATCGTCACAGGACATCAGAGAAAAGCAAAACATCCTTGACAGACGGTCAGGATTATGCACAAAGATTGGCTCGAGGTCTCTGGACCAGATTAGGTCGTGGAAGGCAGCCTGTTGCAATCGACATGTCACTTGCAGAGACTCCTGGACTCTCGTATCAAAAGAAGAGCGGCTGCCGACACGGCTTCTCGAAATTGCTCAGTCGAACGGAGAGTGGACTCTGCGCATTGTTTACGGAAACACACTTCATGCAGACTCAGAGTACGCGACTCTCAGTCACTGTTGGGGCAGCTCGACTTTCATTCGTCTCACGTCAGAGAATCAACATACATGTGCAATCAACTTACCATTTGACAGTCTTCCACGGACATTCCAGGATACGGTGGAGTTGACCTATGCCCTAGGTATCAAGTATCTTTGGATCGACTCGCTCTGCATTATTCAAGATTCCAAAGATGATTGGTTAAACGAATCCTCCACCATGGGTAGATTCTATGCTCAAGGTCATCTTAACATCGCCGCGACGTATTCGCAAAACGGTGATGGCGGACTGTTTAACCAGTCAAATTTGCTTGATGCCAGTCCGTGCATCATAGAGATGACAGATAACGATGATACCACCTCTGAAGCTATATTCTACCAAGACAGTGTTTGGGACCGCGAAGTTGAATGCGCACCTCTTGGAAAAAGGGCCTGGGTCGTGCAGGAGCGAGTACTTGCTCCACGAATTGTACATTTCTCCTCGAACCAAATATTGTGGGAATGCTGTCAAAGACGAGCAGCCGAGCTACTGCCTGCAGACGCTGTAGATGGTGATGGCGAGCTGAAGAAGACGACTCCATATCCTGGGACTACTGAAGGTCAGGATCCAGATCGTATATGGGTACACCAAAATTGGGCATATCTCGTGGAGAAGTATTCATCATGCTCACTTACCATTCCATCGGACAAACTCGTCGCCATTTCTGGTCTTGCACGTCGTGCCTGTGGTCAGCTTGGACTAACGCCACAAGATTACGCGGCTGGCCTTTGGATTTCGAATCTAATCTATGGACTTCTGTATAGGGTTGGGCGCGATAGTAACAATGTTACAAGTCGTTTTCCTGACAGAGCACCGACTTGGTCTTGGGCATCCGTTGATGGCGATATCTCTTTCTTTCCGCAAGATCATGGGAGTTTGACCAAATGGCCATACACTACCGTGGTCGATGTGCAGACAGACCACGACGGAGATCCTTTCGGACAATTGCAGGGTGGATCTATCTGGCTCCAAGGACCACTGGCAGAACTCTCGCCTAAGACTTTCCATCCTGAAATCTGGAACGGACCAGCAAGTGGGGAATCAACCACCTCCACTGCAGCGTCGACTGCTATCTTCCTCGATGAACAGCCATCTGAAAGTGAAGTCTCGCTCGGCCCGGTCTACTTTCTCGTCTTAGTTGTGGACTCCAAGATCGATGAGCCAGCCGAAGTTCATGGTCTGCTACTTTGCCCGACAGGGCAGAAAAGAGGACAATTCAAGCGTATCGGAGTTCTCCTTTATGGCCAAGCAGGCGACTTTGAGATGTCACTGCGAAACGCCAAGGATCCTACGAAATTGAAGGAGAGTTTATACATAATGGCTGATGCTGACCGGGGCTTTACGATCGAGATTATTTGATACTCACCACCAAGTAGGATACACGTCCTCGAAGAAGATATGTTTCCTCGGATTTGACGGATCTTTATTGGGTACTATAAGTACACGTACAAAGTTATCCACATAATGGAAATGCTTTCGAAGTTGAGCGGAACCCGTTGAGAAAGGTCCAAATCACAGCTCCTTCTTCGCCTCGACCTTCTCCTTGGCAACTTCCGCGTCTTTCTCCTCCTTACCCTTCCCCATTCTCTGTACACCGACTCCATGGGTATATACCAGGCCTCCGCCTAGAAACGCTGCATATCCTACACCGCCCAGCATCAAAAAGCTGACCAAAGTATTGCGTCCGGTCGGCATATACGCCTCATTGCCCCACCTGCTCAGCATATTGTACACAGCTCCAAAGATAACAAGGTCATTCAATCCCGCATGAATGAGCGTAGTCTTGATGACAGGATTCGACAAATCGAGACCTTTAGCGGAGACCATAGCATAAGCTTCGAAGAGACCGGACGTGATAGCCGGAAACGATGTCAGGACACCAGCGACGGTGCTGACATAGCTGAAGAGGCAGAGGTGATAGACGATTGCGACTGGACTTGCGGTTGGGGAGAAGATGCTGGACACGTTGACCATGACATTGAGAAGTGAGGAGGAGCTGACGCCGATGAATGTCAAGATATCGAGGCCTGACGCCGCGACGAGGAACGCGATTGGCAGATGGACTGTTGCAGGATGGATTGGGTGACTGTCATGAGATCTTGTTAACATGATAATTAAACTCGAATATCTTGAGTGTGCTCACCTGTTGCCGCCAACTTTTCCCAAGCCAATATCTACTATTGAAGGCATGCTGGAAGGTTGAGTGCTTCAAATGGCTTGTCAATTTGTCGTTCTAGATATCCGTGGGGATGCGAAAGAAGATGTATTTTGTGTCGCGAATTTATTTCCTATCGTCTGTGTGTATGACGGGGAAAGAACCAATCGAATCGATTCTTTATCGAGTGACGAAACCTCAATTCCTCGATTGGGTTACGTCACGGAAAATGAGAATCCTTAAGCGAAGTCATACCCAAACAAACAGAAATGCGGGGGGCGGGGTAGATGCTCCGGGCCAGACTCTCAGAACGGCAGAGAGAAAGCAGATCTTTTGCCATTGTGTCTCACATCTATGGCTTCATTTGGAAGGCACAGTGGTATCACAAAACAAAACATGCATTTCTGTGGCACATCTGGCAGTGTTTTCAAGTGTGATGTTCACAACTTCAAAGCCTTCATTCCACCACTGAACGACTCTATCTCAACCATGATTCCTAAAACCGAACATCTTACATCTAACATCGACTGCTCCAACAGGTTGATTTAAACCACCGCCCAGAATCCAGCCACGGCAGCAGCTCCCAAGCCGGCACCTAATCCAGCATTTGCATATTGTCCCCCTTGAGCCCCCGCACTGCTCGTCGCACCCGCTACCAGACTCGAGGCCTTTGAAGCCTGCGACAGAACAGCAGATGGACTCTGCACAACAGACGAAACGACACCCGATCCGATACCAGTGTAGGTTGCAGCAAAAGACGAAGCTTCGCCGCCAATCTTGGTACTGACTTTTGATTCGACGACGTTCGCTAGTGAGGATGTGAGGGAGGAGACAATTGAGGCACTGGTTGTGGAGAGGAGGGCGACCATGAGGCCGAGAGTGATGGCTTTCAATTGCATGGTGAGAGGAGGTATGCAATGTGGCTTGGGGTGAGTATTAGATATTCGTTTGCAGGTTCGTGAGAGAGACGATTTTGTGACTACCTTTCAAGCCACAGCACCTTCCAAGGCCAAGCTATTTATCAAGATCCCAATTTTCCTTATTGTCCATGACAAACTTTCAAATCGAATCCTGAAAGCCAAGGCACATGTCGAATTTTCCATCCCATTCACACAAACTGGGAATGCTCCAGAATTCCATGTTTGTGCTTGATGTTCTGGCTCGGGAATTTCGTGCCGTCATCGCTTTAAGCATCAAATACCCGCACGTCACGGGGATCACCCACCAATCATTCGCCACATCTCACAATCGAGTCTTTAAATCTTGGTACAGGATGCGCCACAAACGAAATCTCGATCGTTAAGATGTCTTGGAAAGAGTGGCTCGAATATGATATCTCCAGATATCGGGAGCTAGCGCTAGACGGAGCAAATGGTCCCCTTTCCGATCGTGTCAAAAACTGCGATGACCAATTAGGAAGTGGTAAGAGATAGGGTTTGTCATGACAGCGGTAGGGGTCCTCCTTAGTTCGATACATTCTCGACGTACATGGCTGTTCAACATCAGGTTTGCGGGATGAACTCGCCTGAAAGTATCCCACGTTCACTAGTACCCGATGCAGTGGTCAGTGACGCGACTGCATATAATGATGGAGCTTTTCTGGAAGGTGGAATTTCATGACCGCCTGCGATTTGAAAGACAATCTAGGATATTTCACAACACCTCATTTTGTAAAAGATGTCGACGCAAGCTCTAATGTCTCAGGATCCCAGCGCTCCGACTCATACATTTATGGACCAGCAGAAACTCGGAGCTACGGATGGCCAAGGAATACATGAGTATGATCCCTTCAGGCCTGAAGGAGAGAACTTTCAAGATGCTCTGGTTGCAATTGCAGATGACCAACCTTTAAATCCCGGTGGAACAATACAAGAGACTGCCGCCAAGCTAAACCCAATTCCCGCTATTCAGCAACAATCGACCATAATCACAGAGCATTCAACCGCAGGCAGCCATGATCTCGCTCGTGCACCCGAAATCGAAGGTGCTTTGCAAGCTCATGATGCCCAGATCAATGGTCACGTGAGAGATATTGGCTGGCACAAAGCCAACGCTGAGATTCCGGATCCTCTGATCGGAGGCCTTTCCAACGGACAGTTGTTTGCAATGATCAGAAGATTCAATAAGGTGTGAAAGCTTTAATGTAATTCCCGTTTCCGTATTTCAAGCTGAATGAGGATTTTATAGGATGTTTTTTCTGTGGAAGCTGTTTCTCCGTACGTCGCAAGAGGTCTGGACTTGAACGACGCTTGGAGCGATGAATACGCAACCGACAAATTGACTTTGCATCTTCAACGCCTGTACCTTAGTGTTGTCCTTGGATTCGCGAGCTTCGGCAAACACGTCTCTCGTCTCCGGTCGTGGAAAGAGACAAAACGTACTTCGGCTTTTTGTGCAGTGAGAATTTCATCTGAATACTTTTAGTACATGGACTGATGATTGAAGGTCTACTTCTTAGCATGGCTGTTGGATCTCCTCATTCCACTCACCCTTGGAACTTTGATGCTCATCATATCTTCGCCAACTTGTCGCGATGCACTGTTTCCTCCCGCTCCCCGAGCTCTTGTCAACATGAACACAGGAGGACTCCAAGAGCCTGCATCGGGAAAACTCGGTACCCTCGATAGTTTGACTGGCGCGCCCGAAAAGCAAGAGGGGGAAGCGATCGAAGAGGAAGCTGCAAATTTCGTAGATAATGTCCGGCACATGGTTCAACGAGCGATTGGCATGCATGAACAGGAACAGGGTCACGGCGATCCACTTGAGGGGAAGGTACCGAAGCCGATTCGCAAGGCTGTACAGGCTGTGAAGGCCAAGGGCACTAGTGACGGACATACTACTGAAGAGGACGATCAGACACAAAAGCCGATGGAGGATGTCTTGTGGAACAAAGCCAATCCTGAGAAGCTTGCTGAGGTGATGAAAGTCGCTCCACATGTTGTCGGTGAGATTGTTGACAATTGGGAACGCTTTGCAAAGTGAGCTCTCAACCTCTTTGCATGGATCCATCTGACTCTTGACAGTGCGATCTCGCCAACTCCCCCATTCTCAGAGTTGTCTTTCATCAGAATAGATGCTGTGATCTTGCCATTATTCCTGACGTCGTTGTTCGTCAACTACTACATGGTGTACAAAGGAACGGGATTCGCGATCGGCCTTGGCATCTTTGGCGACCCTTTGTTGACTCCAGCTTTGGGATGGCTGAATCACAATTTTCCCAGCTGGATCGAGATGCTAGAACCGAAAAAGTAGGTTATATTCCTAAAGATGTGGACCTTTTCTCGTACTGATCAGATACCCGCAGCAACATTCTACGTGGAGTTCCAACTAACAGTCAATTGACACTGACGCTTCTGCGGATCGGAGAAGTTCACAATACGCCTATTCCACCTGTTCCGACCTCAGGTGCCGATGACACGGATCAAAAGCTGGCGATTGATCTAGAAGACATCCCAGTCGGTTCTTCGCCATCCGCGAAACTTGCCGCCAGTCAAGAGTCGCCCTCAAGCACCACAGAATCTCAGAATGAAGAAAAGAAACCCGAACCTAAACACAAGCGCTTGTCCAAATTCACCCGGATATTCAAGGGCAATACCAAAACAGCAGTCGAGTCCAAACTTGCCATCGATCACGTCCGCGCAAAAGCTGGCTCCGACAAAGCAAAAGGCCATCTCGGTGTCCTACCCAAGCCTAAGAACCTCATCTATGCAGGACCAAGTCATTTCAAAGCTCGATTGGACGGCAAACAAGGCTGGCTGTATATCACCGAAGGCACCCGACCCACGTTACTCTATACGACTAGAGATCCAAGACCTGGAAGCAAGGACTCGGGGAATTTGGATCCGATCGTGGAGATTGATGTTGAGGGGATCAAAAAATTGAAGCGAGCGACTGCGTTTGTAGGGAAACCTGCTGAGATGGCGGCGGATTGGTCGAATGATAAAGAGCTATTGGGGAGTGTCGAAGTTGAAGATGGGAATGGGAAGGTGTGGAGGTTTACGGCGCTACCAGAGAGGGATGAGTTGTTCAATCGCTTGATTGCTGTTGGTGGGCAGCGATGGGAAAATAATTAATAACAAAATGACTGGGTGATGATAGCACGCAATGTACAGTGCACCCCCCGGTTTGATTGTCCAGCTTGATTTTGTGACATTTGCTGCTCTTATTGAGAAGAAGAATTAGGCCCAATCGTACTGTATTTCTTCAAGAAGGGGATGACTTGATTGGCTGTGCAAGTTTATAAATAAGGAAGAAATATAAAGCAGCAAATGTTACAAAAGCGCGCGAAACAATTATACTGGGGGGGGGG